>Ga0207754_100020_pt1 | contig 194734 bp, 173 predicted proteins | sample A23E1SouthBayCA_FD_187728 | JGI IMG/M metagenome (GOLD analysis project Ga0207754, IMG submission 187728) | Aerobic enrichment media microbial communities from Eden Landing Ponds, California, USA - A23 E1 (SPAdes) | ecosystem: Environmental > Aquatic > Marine > Unclassified | place: Emeryville... | reverse complement strand
GACGCCATGCCATCCCTGCCCCGACTCGGCGGCCGCTACACCAGCTGGCTGCCGGGACAGGGTCGAGTCGTTGATTCGCTTCCAGGGTCATGGCAGCCACTTGCCCGTCGTGAGTTCCACCGGCTCGCCCGCAGTCCGCTCGTCTGGGTCGTCGGCGGGCTCGTGTTCGTCCTCGCGTTCCTCAACCTCTCTCAGCCCGCGTACGTTCAGGAAGCACTCGGCGCGCGTCTTCCGCTGGCGGCTCTCCAGACACCACTAACTATCATCGGCGGGTTCGGCATCCTCTTCGGGACGTTCCGGGCCGTGATCCGCGAGCGGGACACGGGCACGATTCGATTGACTGCCGGCACCGCCGTCACACGTACGGAGACGCTCGTCGGCTTCGTTCTCGGCCGTACAGCCGCATTCGCCGTTCCAGTCAGTCTCGCGGTCTTTCTCACCGGTCTCGTCGCGGCTCCACAGTACGGCATCGTTCCTCTCGGTACGTTCACCGGCTTCCTTGCGTTCACGTTGTTGTTCGTCGCTGTGATTGCTGGGATCGGCGTCTCGCTGTCAGCGATTCTGCGGAGTCAAACGGTCGCTGGATTCGCAGTCCTCGCCCTCGCTGCTGTTTACGTCACGTGGTTCCAGCTTTCGAACGCACTCTACGGGGTACTCTCGGGCACGACGGTCTCCGGGTTTTCCCCACCAAACAATCCACTCTACGTAGTCGTTCGCTGGCTCCCACCGTTCCGACTCTCAACCGTCGTATCGAACGTAATCATCGGCGTGCCGAACTCCGCAGTCTCCGCGACCAACGTTATCAAGGAACTACAGCCAAATCAGATCTCCAATCTGGTCGTCGTCCGAATACAGTACGGATCTGACGTACCCGTCTGGTATCTGCATCCGTCTGTCGCCCTGGTCGAATTACTCCTGTGGGCGCTCGTCCCCTTTGCGGTTGCTGTTGCGCTCTACCGTCATCGAAGTATCGACTAGTCGGCTCGGACGTCGGCCAATTCGACGAAGGCGTCCTCGATTGTTCCTTGCTCGACGTCGAACGACCGAATGCTCATTCCAGCTCCTTCCAGTCTCCGTAGCACGTGGTAACAGGCGGTCCGTGGACACGTCACCACGAGTTCGCCGGCCTCGTAGGTGGCGTCCTCGACACCATCGAAATCACGGATACTTTCCACCGCCAGATCCTCATCAGCCGTTTCGATGTGAAGCCGAGTTTTCACGCCAGCCACGTCTCTGAGTTCGGTCGGCGTACCTTCGGCAATCAATTGGCCATTGGCGAGCAGGCCGACTTGGTCGCAGACACGTTCAACTTGGTCGAGGACGTGACTGGAGAAGAAGACGGTCGCCCCCCGGTCGCGTTCGGATTCAACGACATCTCTGACGAGTCGGACGCCGTAGGGGTCGAAGCCGGAGAACGGTTCGTCGAGGATGAGGAGTTCGGGTTCGCCGGCGATCGCCATTGCGAGCCCGAGTCGTTGCTGCATCCCTTTCGAGTAGCCGCCGGCTCGCTGGTCGATTGCGTCGCCGAGGCCGACGCGGTCAAGTGCTGCTTCCGGGTTCCCAGTTGCGTCGTTGGCGTCGAGGACGTACTCGACGTGTTCGCGGCCTGTAAGGGTGCTGTAGACGCCGAATCGGTCGGGGAGGATGCCGGTTCGGGCGTGAATCTGGCTGGCATCTTCTTGGGCGTCCAGTCCGAGGACAATGATGCTTCCCGTGGACGGGCGCGTGTAGTTCATCAGCATGTCGATGGTCGTGGACTTCCCTGCGCCATTCGGCCCGAGGAAGCCGTAGACGACGCCGTCTTCGACTGTGAGTTCGAGGTCCGAGACGGCTGGATCGCCACCGTAGCGTTTGGTAACGTCGACCGTCTGAATCGCCGTCATCGTAGTTCCTCCTGTGGAGTACCGAGACCGCGAATCGAGTGTAAGTGGGTTACTTGGAGGGCCACATGCCGGATACGTCGAATTATTGTAAAAATTTTGCCGTAGTATATGCTTCCAATAGCGGATACCGTCACGGAACAGCTTGAGGACAACAAGTTGTAAAATTAGACCAAATCGAACGGAATTACACCCGATGAACAATCTCTCAACTACTGATTACTCTACGTCAGTACTAGCAGTAGTTGCCAATACGATTTCTTCATTCAGACTTCGGGGGTGAAACACCCGTTCAGTATTATCTGCGAAGTCAATTACAGGTAGACTTCAGATACTTTGAGAGCGGTCAGAACTAAGAGTGCACTAACAACTCCGGCGACAAGTAATCTCATGCGAAGCGCAATAATCATGCTAATAACGAATAGCATCGTTGGGAGAAACCCGGCCCACCGATGGTTCGCTGCGAGCACGGCAATTCCGTATACGAGTACGCCTGCACCCAGACCGGCAACAACTATCGGCCAGTCTAGGTAGAAGTCGTGCATATACCAGAAGAATACTGCTCCGGCGACCATCACGAGGGAAGCAGCAACGTCTTGCCATCCGTCAGCGCGTACGGAATCTACATTCATATTAAATCACAGTGGGAAATGTAGGGGGAATAATGTTCTGGTCCCGCGCCCCTATTGTGGCAGGCCTAGATGGAGATTGATGTCATGCTCGCCGACCTGTGGCATCTCGTCCCAGTGGACACCATACCCGCCGTCGATACCCACCGCGATAGTCGGACTGGTATTGGTATTGAACGGATATTCTTCATCGTAGTCCCAGAGAGCTGCTGAGATCTCAGCATTGTTCGGGATTGCATCCACATCGATGGCCGCATCGATAGCTCCCGTGACCACCGAGCAGGCCCCTGCAGCAAACGCCCCACTAAGTCCCGACGTTGGGATTGCAGCAGCACCACTCGCTATGTAGCAGAGAACTCCACCGAGGCCTGCGACACTGGGGCTCGAGAACGCACCTCCGCCTTCCACGTAGAATTCGATTGCGTCGTGGTCGTTGAAGGCGATATCTCCACACGAAGTAGAAATTTGCTTCGTGACCACATCCCATCGCTTGACGAAATTTTCGGGGGTGACATCTACGCCTTGCACGTCGATGTCTTGGTTTTTGATCGTCCCATCATTGTCCGGGAATGTGGTCTATCGACAAGGAGACGTTCTATACGTACCGTTTCGATCGTTCCATTTTCAGGAACCTGTCTGAATAAAGAAACCGTATTGCCAACTACTGTTTAACCTCCTTGCCCTCACCACATGGGGAGTCGTTCAGCGGCCGAATGTTCTCTCAGCCTAATTCAATCATACCAGAAGTTAACGTAAACTTACACCGGTCGTATTTCCAAATGCAGCATGTCGAAAGACAATAACTGGCAGTTCCGTTCGAGTCGACGCACCTTCCTCAGAACCAGTGCCGCAGCTGCCGTCGGTGCTTCCGGCCTCGCCGCGCTCGCCGGAAACTCCGCAGCCGCTGGTAGCCCAGAACCAATCGACCCGGACGAACACGAACTCCCGAACAGCGACGTCAAGAAGCTCCGTATCACCGACGAAGTCCTGGACGTCACCCATCACTGGACGCTGCTGACGACCGACCACGACCTCGTCATCGAGCGAATCCGCACTGCTGACGCTTCAGAGAAAGCCAAGCAAGACGCAATCAGCTTCCTGAAGGACATCTGGAGCACGTACCCGATCGAACGGGTTCGTGAAGGCAACGAAGTCTTCGTCGAACTCGCTGAAGAACCGGGTACTACCCCTAGTGACGAAGCGACGAAGCGGTTCGACAAGGCCGCCAGCCTCGAAGCTGATGGCTTCAAGAAGGAGAGTCCTGACACGAGCATCCAGCCCCAGTGGGCAGTGTCGACCCACCGGAAGATGGCAGAGCTCTCCGCGAACAAGATGAACGTCGACGGTGCAAGCGAAATCGCCGGCCACGCCGACGACCCCGACTACTGGGACCCGGAAATCCCGAACTGGCTCCCTGGCTTCGTGAAAGACGCCATCAATCAGGTGATGCACTCCTACGGGCACTACTACAACCCCAGCCTCCTCGGAGGGACTGGCGGTGCGCCCGGTAACGCCAAGGAGTACTTCAACAAGGCCAGTGACGCTGCGGACAACAACAACACAAGCAACGCCCGCGAGAAGGCTGGCTGGGCGTGTCACTTCGTCGTCGACGTCGGACAGCCGCTCCACACCGGCGCGGAAGCAAGTCAGGCCGCCAACTCCTGGGTCCACTACGACTACGAGGGCTGGGTCGCCAACAACTGGACGTCTGGCGAAGACTTCTCGGACGAGATCGACAACAACACGTACTACCCGATCAACAGCCCCTCGCAGGCCGCCAAGGACCTCGCAGGTGTCTCCCACGACTACGTCGGCACCATCTACGACACCATCAAGAACAACAAGAACTCGTGGAAGGACGACAACGACGTCATCGACGCCACGGAGAACGTCCTCGTGAAGACGGGGTACTACAACAAGGGCTTCCTCAACGGGATCTTCTGAGAGGCCCCGTACCGGACAGAAAGCATTTATCACACGCACGTTCATTTTTCAGACATGAGTAATACAGCAACCTCCAACCGAAGACGTATCGACGCAGCAATCGCTGGGTCCGCCATCATCGGCGTAATCCTCGCACTCGTAGAAGGGCTCGGAATGCTCAACTCCGGGAACGTCGTGTTCGTCCTCACGATCGGGTTCCCAGCAGTCATCGCGGCACTCGCATACCTCCACTACCATCCCAGCGAAAAACTCGCCGTCGCCGGCGTCCTCGGAGTCTGGGGGGCCATCGCGAGTGCAGTCGCCCTCTTCGGGACATTCTTCATGGTGATGGACAACCCGGACCTCGTCTCTGATGCATCATCGAGTTCGCTGTTGCTCGTGAGTTCAGTCACGAACTTCGCGCTCTCGGTAATTGCCCTCTCAGGCCTGTACGCCATCGCAGGCCACTACAAGTCACGCGCAATCGCTCTGGTGGCCCCGGTGACGCAGTTCATCGCGTTCGTCATCGCAGCATACCTCATCCCAGTGATAGCGTAACTAATGGCAGATACACTCGATAATTCGTTTTCTCGACGAACAGTTCTCGCCGGAACAGTTGCTGGTGTCGTTGGTAGTCTCGCCGGGTGTTTGTCCAGCACTCCACAGGGCTCTCCAGACCTCGTGTTCCTCAACCACAACGAGAACCCGATAACTATCGACGTCACTGTGAGTGACGAGGACGGTGAGACACTCGTCGAGAAGCAGCTTGAGGTCCCCGTTGTAAAGCGAAATGTCGAACCAAACGCTACAATTGGTGATGTCTTCGAGAGTGACGGCCAATACACCGTTTCAGTAGACGTCGCAGACGGCCCTTCGGCGACCGAGGAGTTGGATGTCGACGGGACAGCCGATGACTCGGACACCCATTCAGTCGAGATTGACGGCGATGAGATCGTGTTCTCGTAGCAGTGGCGAGAATCTCCATTCGGAATCCCAGTCCCCAAACGGTCGTTGCCAATACGGTTTCTTTATTCAGAGCTCGGGGGTGAAACGGCCGTTGCGTACAGGTGGAAATATCGCGCCCGCTGTTTTACCAGAGAGAGAATCGTCCCACAGTTCTTGTAGGATCTAATTCAAGGCGAAGTATGGTCTCACGAGAGAACAAAATAATCGGAGTTTTCGTGGCTTTGGCACTTGCTCTCCACGCAACTACGTTCTATCTTACTGAACTCCCGGACGAGGTGAGGATGGGACTCCTCATGTTCGTTGGGATTATTTCACCGATGGTGATAAACAACTACCTCGACAACCAAGCGAAGGATTGAGTCTACCCAAACTTTCGAACGGGGTGTTCTCGTCCTATACGTACCGTTTCGGTCGTTCCAGTTTCAGGAGCTCGCCTGAATAAAGCAACCGCGCTAGCAACTACTGATATTGAATCATCTTCCTCTCCCTCGTTAGCCCAGCCTATACCACCAAGTACCGTGTTCTCAACTGCTGTTAAGTCGAATCCGCACCGGGTGCTTTGGCTGAGTGGTCAAAGACGGAACGACTTCTAGCGGCTTTTCGGTAACTGACTCGATTTGGTACTCTCGAAGAATCATTGCGAGAATCAACTTCGCTTCCAGTAGCGCGAACCGATCTCCAAGACACCGTCGTGGCCCCGCCGCAAATGGGAAATATTCTCCCGGTGAGAGCGACTGTTCGAACTCTGTCGTCCATCGGCTCGGGCGGAACGTATCCGGGTCATCGAAATTACGGCTATCACGATGAACCACCCATTGGTTAAGTGCGAGAATCGCACCAGACGGAATCCGGTAGCCGCCAAGCACGTCATCCGAAACCGGCTCCCGGAAAATCCCAAAGACAGGCGGATACAACCGCAGCGATTCTTTCACTACTTGATCCAGCTCCTCGCACTCCCTCACACTCTGAACGAACTCGTCGTCGTCGAGACCGCGGACTGCCGTCCGCACCCGGTCTGCGATTCCAGGGCGCTCGCCAAGCAAATATCCCGTGAACGTCAGTGCCAGCGCCGTTGTCTCGTGGCCTGCCACAAGTAGTGTCACAATCTCGTCTCGGAGCTCTTCCTCAGTCCACTCGACATCGCTTTCAAGCATCTGCGTAACCGCAGTTCGCTGCTGGATCTCGCCCGCTCGGTGCGCGTCGATAATTTCCTGGACTGCAGTCTCCAGTGTGTCTACCGCACGACGATAGCCAAGATTCTCGGGTGTTGGAATCCGCTCGGGAATATACACGTACGTCTGGCTGATTCGCTTGAAGTGGTCGAGAATCCGCGTGAACGCTGACCCGAGCTCCGGCATTTCTTCGGCGACGTCCACACCGAACATCGCCTTCGAAATGATTTGGAGGGTCAACTCCTTCATCTCTGTCTCCAGGTTTAGCACGTCACCGCTTGACCACTCCTCGAGGAATTGGCTCGTTTCGGAGCGAATTTGGTGGGCGTACCCTCTCATTCGGTCAGGTGAGAATGCTGGTTCGAGACTGTGACGATGCGTTCGCCACTCATCTCCTTCTGCAAGTACGAGTCCGTTCCCGAGGAGGGAGTTCGTCACCAGTTTTTGGAATCCGCCTTTCTGGTAGTTCTGGTTGTTCTTGATCAGAACGCGCTCGATATCAGTTGGATTCGAGAGCGGGATCACCGTCTGGCCGGCAATATTCAATCGGACGACGTCCCCATGTTCATCTGAGAGGGTGCGGAACCAATTCAGTGGGTTCTTTCGAATAAACTGGATTGTGTGCCCGATTCCAGGGAATGCCGGTGGGCTCGGTGGAAGGGACGCCGTCGACGGATCTTTCGAGGAGTTGTTCTCGGATGTCACGAGTTGAGCTTGGGTGCGATTGAACGAGCAGTTTCGAGATACTGATCGTACGTATCGTGCGCCCATTGGAGGGCTTCTGGAGAATCGTTCATGAGGACGCCACGTACACCACCGTTCTCGTGAATGGTGATACCAGCTTGTGGATGTTCCTCGTGGTCCATAATCCAGAGTGCGTAGGGGAGATCTTGGTCGGTGACGTGGAAATTGATGTGGCTCAGGAGATTGCTTTTGCTGATCTCGTCTTGGTAGTACCTGAGTAGAGAATCTAGTGTATCTTCGTAGAGAACGAGTTCGACATCGAGGTTGTGTTCAGTGACGAGGGTGGTGAGTGTCTCCGTATACAGGGAGAGAACGACAGGGGCGAGCCCGATGAGTCGGTCAGCTGTTTTCAGCACTTCAATACTATCTTCGAGTGCGGATTCTGGAGCATGGGGGTCTGCGGTCTGGACGGTCACACCATTAAGGAACGCTGGGTCGATTCGTGCTTCTGGACGGGCAGCGTTAAGGACGTCACTGGCGCGAGCAATTCCATCCATAGTTTTTGCGTAGCGGTCGTATTCGCTGAACGCAATGTGGCCGACTTGAGTTGGTTGATATACGCTATTTTGGCGTTCAATGCAGCCTACATTTTCCAGGGAACGAATTGCACGGTCGACTGTTGAGCGGGATGCGTCGAGCGCGTCGACGAGTTCGGGTTTCGTCCGAGGTTCAGAAACAAGCGCAGAGAGTATGTCGTGCCGTTTGTGGAGTGTTGAACGCAGTTCGACTCCTTCCCCCGTTCCAGTCATATTCCTCACTTATATGCCAGACGTAATAAATATGGGTGGACAAGCAATCTCAAGTATATACGGAATTACAATAGGAGGCTTACCGCCACTCCACCGTTTAGAAGGGTCGCTACCCACTTGATATTGAACCATCTCGAAACAGAATCGGTCTGTTCCCGTTCTGAGAGTCCTTTGAGTTGCTGTGAAAGTATCCAATAGCCGGCACTCGTCGCTAGCAGAACGAGACCCCCGACAAGATGGGACTGCCAAAGCAGAATAACTCCCGCTGTGATTGACAGTACAGTTGCGAGCTGCACACTCCGTAGTACACCAATTGTCTGGGTGAACGTCGAGACTCCATATTGACGGTCATAGTACGTATCACCAGCTTGATGGAGAACGTGGTATGCGAACGTGTACGCGAAAATAGCGAGTAGTGTCACCCAGGCTGTTCCAGACAGACTCGCGTTTGCGAGAATGGCGATCGGGACGATCACTCCGATAACATCAACAGCCGTAGTCGTGATATGGTTGAAGATGCCGCGTTCTTTGATGCGTGGTGGATACGAGTAGAGAAACCCGAGGAGGGTGATTGCCGTCCCGCAGATGAGATAGAGGAGTGAGTTGGTTGAGTAGGTAAGCCAGCTCCAAAGCAACAGTCCAAGGATGATTTCAACGACGAGGAGAGTATATGCGGTTTCATCACCGATACGAGTGATAGAGTTCGCGATGAAGGATTTATCAGGGTTCTCAGCGTCTAAGTCCTGGTCGTGAAGTGCGTCAGCGATGGATGCTTGCATCTTCGAGAGCATTACAGCGAAGAAGAGAACCATAACGAGGAGACCGTTGTGTTTGAAAATGTCTAGAAGTGTGGTTGGTGCGAGGCCGATGCCGATCGCGAAGTAAGCAAGGTTGTAGCCAAGTGTTTCAGGGATGCGATTGATTGTGAAGGTCGCGCGAAGGAGCTGTACGAGGGGACTGTTGGTACTGTGTTCTAGGGTGGGCGGCATGTTCGTCGTGTCGGTAACTCACCAAGTATCCCAAATTAGCTCACCGAACGGTGATTTCACCGGAAGGTGGTTGAATTATCTTATCATTATTCACGGAGAGAGTTGCGAGGGTGATATTAGAATCGTGTTCTATGGTTAGAAGTCTGTAATATCCTATAATCTCGGTTCTAAATTATTCTCTGCCTCTCCGATATCGGAGGACGTTCTAACTAGGTTGAAGTAAATAAGTGGAATGAAGCACGGCGATAATAGCAATCATCTCCCGGTAACTCCGCCATACTACGGTGATTTGTTCACTTGCCGAAAAATCTTATCGGGTAAAATATCCAAGGATGCTTGGAACCTGTTCGGCTAAGGCCGGCCTTACCAAGTCATTTGAACGCGCCCGTCTGAAGACCTTGGTAAGGTCGCGTAAACCCCCACCCACCAAACATCCTGTATAGGTCCGGTTACAGGAACCAAGATACGTCTGGCCGCACCCCCGATACTGCCTCCTCCCGTGAAAAACAGACTCAGGAAGTCACCGTCTCGGCAATGTACTGTTCTTCCCACTTCCGACGAGCTTTGAGTTCGCGTTCCCCGCGCCGAGTGATCGAATACGAATTCGTCCGCTGATCGACCTCGCCCTTCTCGACAAGACCCTATTGACAAGCGTATCTAAGTTCAAGATACTCGTGTCTATAGACGGGTGTTATTGCCAGATTTGCCACCTGCCGCAGAACCGTTTGACCTGAATCTGAGTTTCACGACGCTGCGTTTCACCATCTGGTGTAACTAGTACAACCGTGAAGTGTACCGTTCGGTGGCGTGCGTGAGTTTGATTCGTGTGGATGTCTGTGAGGCGATATTGGGAGTTCTTGAGGTGTGAAAGTGAGTCAGATGCGTGTTCGGATATTGGACTATCTTCGTGCAATAACTGGTTTGCCGTCTTTGCGTCACCAGCGTACAGCGCCTCGTAGTATGCTTGGACGACTGTCGTTGGCGTATTCTTCGACTGGAGTGATGATTGAGTCTCAGGGACGCCTGGATTTTCCGTCGTTGTTGAACAGGAGGCAGTAGTAGATGAGGTATCACGTGTTTGTGTCTCCGTTGTCGTCTGGTCGCTTGGTGTGGGAAATTTACTGGGTGTTTTCACGCAGCCAGTCAAAATAGATATTACCGCCAAGCCACCGAGAAGCCATTCCCGCCGGTCTATTATTACACCATAATGAAATACAAAATATAAACGTGGTGTGTCTTTGCTGACTCTGAGATTACACCCGTACTGTTGTAATACTATCCTCTCTAAGAACCCCATATTTTCAATATATAATAGTATAAAATATCCTGTCCTAACCGTCATTTAGGACGAAACGGACGCTCCACGGACACACCCTCAAACGTAGGCCAAACAATTCGACCTCAGTGGAAGCGGGAATGATACCCGTTGATGCGGAATCAGATCTGCCACAAATCTGATTACTCTGGAACACGAAACTGAGGGTATGTCTACGGAGGGCCGCGAGAGTGGTTCGTGGGCTGGGGCGACTGTCGATACGGTGGCCTCTGTCTCCGCGCTCGCGGTGATTTGGTATCCAGCGCTCCACTACGCGAACGCGCTCGCCAGGTCGCCACTCACTGGGTCTACTGTCGACTTCGCGGTCACCGTCCTTGCGTTCGGGTCGGCGTATCCGTTCGTCGCGGGGGATTTCTCGCTCGGTGACCTCGGCGAGTACCTCTTTGTTCTAGTGGGAGCGGCGCTGGGCTGGGGCGTCGTCGGAACGATAGGGACTGTCGGACTCGACGTGAGGTTCTCCGGGGCCAATCGTGCGCCGGAGGCAGTCGTGTGGGGGCTCGCGTACGTCACTACCTACGTCGTCGTGTGCCGCACGAGAATCTCCGTGTTCCGCTAAAGTCGTGTCCCGTCACTGGGGTTCTCTCCGCATACCACGAACGTAGGCGGCGACGAGGATGGCGACGAGGCCGAACGTCCCGAGGACGCGAACAGCGGGGGTTTCGACTAACGGCGCAACAGCTCCGCGAAGGACGAACTCTTCCGTCACAGTTCCAACGACGCTGACGGCGAGGACGACCGCCCACAACCACATGATGGCGCGTCCGAGTGCGTCGAGATTACCGGATTTCACGGCGTGGCCCAGCAGCACGCCACCGGTGGCGAGTGGCACGACGACGAGGAGCCGAGGCTGGTTCACGACGAAAACTCCAGCACCGAGCGCGATGGCTGTAACGTACACGAGCGCTGTGAAGAGGAATCGAGGTGAGCGGACGGCGCTCATGGGTAATCATCAGTCGTCCGAACAATTAATCATTCCGCCACCGGACACTTCATATCAGCTCACTAGAGTTCTCGTAGCGCTATATTGTCGAATGAAGGCTCTGTGGCTGATATCCGAACGAACCCCTAGATTGAAAAATTTCTACTCAGAATCCACTCGCAATCCAACGTGATTAGGCATTAATTATTTGCTGTTCCACCCTACTTTAACGCGAACTATGAGGTTATTAGTATTAGTTCTAATATAATATATTGGTCTCTGTCGTTTCGTCTGTTTTCCCCCATCGTCGGTTTTCTTCCCACGATTAAAATACTAAAGCGTAGATGCGTAACTCGGCTATATGCCTTCCATTTCACGGCGCCACTACCTGTCCGCTCTCGCTACGATACCCCTATCAGGGGTAGCAGGCTGCCAGCAGAATTCGTGTCCGCCGGCTGACCCCGGAACCGCAACGTGGCCGCAGTACCGTCGTGGAAGCCGGAATACGAACGCCGCAGCCGAACAACCAACACTCAACTCGCCTGATAGCTACTGGGCGACCGACCTCGGTGACAGCACTGACGTGTCGGCCGTGAGCGCGACAGGCAACACCGTACTCGTCGCGGGGGAATCGTCGGAAATGGACCCCGGAATCATCTCGACCCCCGGGCTTTCCGCTGGCGAACGCGGCACGTCGCACGCTCTCTCCCGAGCGCCCACCGGACAGCCCGCGCTCGTGAACTCGCTCGCCGTCACGCCCGTTCTCGGGTCGTACGACGACCCCGCGACGGGCGGCGTCGTCGCAATCAGCCTCGACAGCTGGACCGAATCGTGGACGCACGAACTCGACGGACGACCGAACCCGCCGACACACGCCGACGACGCGGTCGTCGTGAGCAGCGACGCCGGCGAGGTCTCACTACTCGAATCGTCCTCGGGCGACGCGACGTGGACGCGGCGCTTCGGTGACACCCGGCAGGACGGCGCGATTCCGGCGTCCCCAGCCGTCGACGAGACGCGCGTGTACGTCACCGTCTCGGGGTCTGCTGCACAGGGACTGTACGCGCTCGACCGCGAGTCCGGTGACACCGTGTGGGCGATTCCCGGCCCGGACATCCCGAACCCACCGGTGCGTACCGGCGGCGTCGTCTTGGGGAGTTATCGAGAGCACGAACTGGCGGCCTTCGACGCGGAGACCGGGGAGAGCCAGTGGTCGCAAGCGATGCATGGCGGCCGCGTGTTCCCGCCAGCGGTCGGCGCCGACCGCATCTTCAGCGCCGACGAAGAGACGGTCTATGCGCTCGGGCTCGACGGCGGCGAGACCGACTGGGAGGCGGACGTATCGGTAGCCGGTGCCCCGTTGGTCGTCGGTGACTGCGTCTTCGTCCCGATACAGGATGGGCTCGTCGGGCTCGCTGCCAGCGACGGTGCACAGCGATGGCGAGTCTCGCTGTCGCCGGACACCGCATGCGTCCCAGTCGAGGGGGGCTTCTTGTTCGGCGAAGGAAGTTCAGTCACGCTACAGACGGACGCCGACTGCTGAAAATCATGTTTCGACGGCTGAAGGCGGCCGAGTGCTCGCGCGCTCGCTACGTCCTTCGCGGCTCCGGCGCGGTCCGGGTGAACGACAGCTCGCGGTTCTTCACGGCGTCGCCGGTCACGGACTTCCCGTTGAGGCGGACGTCGCCGTCGGTGACGTCTTTGAGGCCCGCAATCATGCGCAGGGTCGTGGACTTCCCGCAGCCGGAGGGCCCGACGAGCACGAGGGAGTCGCTGTTTGATTCCGACGATACCGGAAACTCGTATTCGGCGCTATCGACATGCGAATCTGGCCGCTACCGGCAGCGAGTGCTGGCGCAGAAAACCCCGATCTGGCCGCCAGTTCGGCCGGGCCACGACCGTCTGCGTCGCGCCAAGTGGGTAGATCGCGGCTTCACTGGTCTCGAGCCGCTCCGCGTCGAGTCGGAATCAATCGATTCGTCGGCGGTCCCGATTGCTCCCGAGCGAATCCGCTAACGCCGGAGCGCCCCTCTCTCAAACCCGGCGGCACTCGGCGAGAGTTCGGTCCGTTACATTCCTACGCGTGTAATTTTCTCCGCGAATCGCTTCCGGCATTAGCGGAAGTGTTCTGCCACGCTCCGTCGCGGCGTCGCCGCTACGGCGACCCTGAATCAGTGCTGAAAACCGACATTCGTTTGTATGAGGTGGGCGACCCTGCTCACGTGCACCACGTCAGGTTCCGCGACCCGGCAGGGAGCGTCAGGCAAGGAGTCTGGAGCGACGACGGCATCGAGTTCGGAGGCCGCGTCTACGACCCCGCGAACGTCGACGTGCTCGCCCCGACAGACCCCTCGAAAATCGTCTGCGTCGGCCTCAACTACGCCGACCACGCCGACGAGGAGGACATGGAGGTGCCCGACCGCCCGCTGTTGTTCCTGAAGCCGCCGAACACGGTCGCCGGCCACGGCGACACGATTGCGCTCCCTGAGGGGAAAGACACCGTCGAGCACGAGGTCGAACTCGGCATCATCGTCGGGGAGCAGGCCCGGAACGTCGACGAGGCGGACGCGATGGAGGTCGTCGCCGGCTACACCTGCGCGAACGACGTGTCGAATCGCGACGACCAGTACGTCGAACAGAACTGGGTTCGGGGGAAGGCCTTCGACGGCTCGTGCCCGCTCGGCCCCGTCGTGGCGACACCCGACGAAGTCCCCGAGGACGCGAGTGTGGAACTGCGCGTGAACGGCGAGACGCGCCAGTCCTCGTCTATCGAGGAGTTCATCTTCTCCGTGCCCGAAATCGTCGCCGAAATCACCCAGTACATGACCCTCGAACCCGGCGACGTCGTCATCACCGGGACGCCAGCTGGTGTCGGCCCGCTCGCCGACGGCGACAGCGTCGAGGTCGAAGTTGAGGGAATCGGCGTCCTCGAACACGACGTCGAGCGCCTCGACTGACGCCGCGCTTCGGGGCGGCTCGGCGCCGCGTGCGCCGTAAACCAGACCGGTATCAAAAATCCCTTCCGTGTGAATTGCGAACCATTCGTCTGTATGACGGATACGAACACGAACTACGTCAACGGAGCGTGGGTTTCGGCCTCGACCGACGAGACAATCGAGGTCAGAAACCCTGCCGACGCCAGCGAGGTCGTCGCGCGATACCAGCAATCCGGCAGCGAGGACGCCAACGAGGCAGCCGAAGCGGCGGCCGCCGCCGAGGACGAGTGGGCGAACACGCCGGGGCCGGAGCGCGGGCGCATCCTTCGGAAAGCCGGGACCATTCTGGCCAACCGCAAGGACGAGCTCACTGAACAGCTCGTCGCAGAGGAAGGAAAGGCACGCCCGGAAGCGGCGGGCGAGGTCCAGCGCGCCATCGACATCTTCCACTACTTCTCGGGGAAGGCCGCCGACCTCGGCGGCACCGTCAAGAGTTCCAGCAGCCGCGACACCACACTCTACACGCGTAAGGAGCCGGTGGGCGTAGCGGCACTCATCACGCCGTGGAACTATCCGATTGCGATTCCGGCGTGGAAGCTCGCGCCCGCGCTGGCCGCGGGCAACACCGTCGTCCTCAAGCCCGCGAGCGTCGCTCCAGGCCCGGCGGTCGCGCTCGCAGAGGCGCTGGACGAGGCGGGCCTGCCGGACGGCGTGCTCAACGTCGTCACCGGTCCCGGCAGCGACGTCGCCAGCACCTTCGTCGAACACGACGCCGTCGACGCCGTCTCGTTCACGGGGAGCAGTCAAGTGGGTGAGATGGTGTACGACCAAGCGACCGACCAAGGCAAGCGCGTCCAGACGGAACTCGGCGGGAAGAACCCGACGCTCGTCGGCGCGTCCGCGGACCCAGAAGAAGCCGCGGAAATCGTTGCGAACGGTGGGTTCGGGACAACTGGGCAGTCGTGTACGGCGTGTTCGCGTGCTGTGGTCCACGAGGACGTCTACGACGAGTTCGTGGACGCGCTCGTCGCGGAGGCCGAATCCATCGACATCGGCCCGGGCCTCGAAGCCGAGATGGGCCCGCAGGTCAGTCAGAGCGAGCTCGACTCGACGTTGGAGTACATCGATATCGCCCGAGAGGAGGGCGCCACCCTCGCTGCCGGCGGCGACACGCCGGAGGGCGAGAGCCTCGGAGACGGCTACTTCATGGAGCCGACGGTTTTCACGGATGTGGACAACGACATGCGCATCGCCCAAGAGGAAGTGTTCGGGCCAGTGATTGCGGTCATCGAGGTCAGCGACTTCGACGAGGGGCTGGAAGTCGCCAACGACGTGGAGTACGGCCTCTCCGCGAGCGTCGTCACCGACGACCACACCGAAGCCAACCGCTTCCTCGACGAGGCCGAAGCCGGCGTCGTGAAAGTCAACGAGAAGACGACCGGCCTCGAACTGCACGTCCCCTTCGGCGGATTCAAGCGTTCATCCTCGGAGACGTGGCGCGAACAGGGCGACGAAGGACTCGAATTCTACACCATCGAGAAGACCGTCTACGACAACTACTGACGCGCGCGGCCACCTTCTAGGCAGTTGGAGCGTCGCTTTCAGCGCCCGACCGCCACCAGTGCGTCTTATTCGAGCGTGACGGTCGCACCCGTCTCCGCGGACTCGTGGAGCGCTTCGAGGACGCGCATGTCGTAGAGGCCGTGGTCGCCGTCCGCGTACACGGGGCGTTCGGCGAGGACGCAGTCCGCGAAGTAGTCGAACTCCTCGGTCATCTCGTTGACGTCGTCCGCGGACGCGGTGAACGACCGGTCGTCGGTCTCGACGGTGAGTTCGCAGTCCATGTGGAACGCCGGGGACAGCGTGAGTTGGCCCTCAGTCCCCGTAATCGTCAGCTCGGTGTCCGTGTAGGCGTTCTGCGTCGCGGTGAACGCCGCGTGCACGCCGTCGTCGTAGACGGCCGTGGCCGTCGAGCGCTCGTCGGGCACGTCCGCGAACGCGTCGTGCGTGGACGCCATCTGCGCCTGCACGGAGACCGGGTCCGAGCCGAGGATGAACCGCGTTGTGTTGATGGGGTAGATGCCGAGGTCCATCATCGACGTGCCGTAGCCGCTGGCGTCGGGGTCGAGGCGCCACTGGTCGGGGTCGTCGATGATGGACAGCAGGGACTGGGAGTTGTTCCCGTACACCTGCACGGGCTCGCCGATGACGCCCGCGTCGACGAGTTCGCGGGCGCGCCGCACCGCCGGCTCGGTGTGCATCCGGTACGCGACCATCAGCGGAATCCCGGCGTCGTCGGCGACCGCAGCCATCCGCTCGGCGCGCTCGACGCTGGCCTCCATCGGCTTCTCGCAGAGGACCGCCTTCCCGAGGTCGGCGGCCGTCTCCACGTATTCGAGGTGGTACGCGTTCGGCGTACAGACGTAGACGGCGTCGTACTCGTCGGCGCACTCGCCGTCGTGGTAGCTGTCGCCGGAAATCGCGTGTGGGACGCCGGCTTCGTCGGCGAACCGCTGTGCCTTCTCTTCCGAGCGGCTCACGAGGACGCTCGCCTCGCAGAGGTCCGTTTCCCGAATCGCGGGGATGGCCTCGTCGACGGTCCACCAGCCGAGGCCGACGAGCGCCAGCCGCACTGTGCCGTCAGTGCTCTCCTGCCAGTCGCGGTCCGCGAACGAGTCGACAGCGTGCTGGAATTCCATGTACGGTACAGTGTCGACCGTGCAGATAAATGCTCGTAACTCGCCGTCGTCAGCAGACACGAGGCGTGACCGCATCTGTCACAACGAGTGTCATACGAGTCTCGCATGAAAATATCCAGTATCGTGTCCTCGCGCGTCGCTTTCACGACGGACGAACGTTACCAGACACGGCGCCGACAGCATCACCGACTGGGCGACGCTCCCCAAGAACGCCTTCCCGGTGGGGATGCGGCTCCGACCGCCGACGAACATGCGGTCGGCGTCCACTGCGTCAGCGGCCCGGACGATTTCCTCCACGGGTCGCAGACTGCGCCGCGAATTGCGCATTCGACGCCGGCGTCCTCGAAGGCGCCCACGGAGAACACGTACAGCAACGCGACGGTGGCGCCGGTTGGCTCGGCGACCTTGATGGTCTCGGCCGCAAGACGAGTCGTCCGGTCCCGGTTCCAGGGGGATGCCGATCAGTACGGTATTGAACAGCATACCAGCACGTGGACGAAGTTCCGCATAAACACTGCCCCGCAGGAACCGAGTGACGGGGCGGACTCGACAGTTCGGTTGCTGGTCGCGTCGCTACGCGGCGGCGGCTCGATTGTCGTTCAGAGCTGTTCGACGGGGTTCCGCAGCGTGCCGACGTTCTCGATTTCGATGCTGACGAGGTCGCCCGCTTCCAGCGTGAAGTCGTCGGGGGGGATAATGGAGGTGCCCGTGAGGAGCGCGGTGGACTCGGGGACGTAGTTGTATCGGCGGAAGAACTCCGCGAGCTCGTCGCAGGTCCGCACCATCTGGTTCGTCGAGGTGGATTCGGTGAACGCCACGTCGCCGTCGCGTTCGATGGTCAACGTCATCTCGACGTCGTGGGGGTCGCCGATGGTCTCCTCGGTCACCACACAGGGGCCGATGGCGCAGCTCTTGTCGTAGATTTTGCTCTGCGGGAGGTAGAGGAGATTGTCGCGCTCGATGTCGCGGCTGCAGACGTCGTTGCCCACCGTGTAGCCGACAATGTCGCCGTCGTGGAGAATCATCGTGAACTCCGGCTCGGGGACGTCCCAGTCTGAGTCCCCGCGGATGCCGATGTTGTCGTCGGGGCCGACGGTGCGCGTCGGCGTACCCTTGAAGTAGACTTCGGGGCGGTCACCCTCGTAGGCGCCGATGTAGGCCTCTTCGAGGCCGCCCTCGCCCTCGCGGGACTCTTGGCTGATTGCGTACGTGACGCCCGCACCCCAGACTTCGTCGGGGTCGACGGGCCGAATCAGGTTCTTGTGGACGGTCTCGCGGTCGACGGTCGGCGCGTTGTCGAGGTGCCGCCGCGCCACTTCGTCGACGCTCTGGTCGGTCAGCGACGCGGCGTGGGCCAGTTCCATGAAGGAGGTCGGCTCGGGGTCGGTCGCAGTCAAGTCGTACGCACCGTCGTTGTCCTCCGCGATGAGCGAGACACTCTCGTCCCTCTGTATGCGGTAGTATCGCATATTTCCACGTGACACATCGACCGACAAATAGCTTTGTGTGTACTTTTCACAAACTGTTTCCGCCATCGCCGGACTCCATTAGCGGCCAAAATTACATACTTAGTAGTGTAACGATTGCTCAGTTCCCGGCGGAACGGCTCTATTTGCGTCCGGTGATGGCGGAACACAGCTCAAGTGGCGGCGCGTTCTCAACGGCCCGCCGTCGGAGTGCGACCACCTCCGCGAGTGCAAAGACGTGCCCGGCGTGTCGCTTCGTGGCCGACACCTCAGCTTGGTTTCGACTGTCGCGCGACGGACGCACTCGACGAAGATACTCATCACAAGCGACTGTGGTGCGTCGCTGCTGGCGTTCGCGAGAGCTATCGCTGACTGCTCAGTGGACGGGCGCAGAGAACGAACCGTGACGAACAGCAGAAACGGGTCGCGGAGACGACCCGGTAAGGGGACAGACGCGGTAGTCTACGTCAGCGCTTCTCGACGGCGCGCTTCTCCCAGTCCTGCTCCCAGAGGTCGATAGTGTGGACCTTGTCCTCGGTGTAGGCGTGCTCCTCGACGACGTCGTGGTCGAGTTCGATGCCGTAGCCCGGGCCCTCGGGAATCTGCATGTAGCCGTCCTCGACGACGAGCGGCTCCTTCAGGAGGTTGTCCACCCAGTCGACGTCGTACGTCTGGAACATCTCCTGGATGCGGAAGTTCGGGATGGACGTGCAGAAGTGCCCGTAGATGGCGCCCGCGACGGGGCCCTGCGGGTTGTGCGGCGCGACGTCGACGTGGTCGGCCTCCGCGAGGCCGGCAATCTTCTTCCCCTCGGTGATGCCGCCGGTGTTCATCAGGTCCGGCTGGAACACGTCCACGTCGGTCCGGGTGACCAGTTCGTAGAAGTCGTGTTTGGTCATGTGGCGCTCCCCGGTGGCGACCGGAATCGGGGACTTCCGCGCCACCTCGGCGAGGCTGTTGATGGAGTCCGGCGGGCACGGCTCTTCGAACCACGTGGGATTGAACTCGTCGAGCTCGCGCGCGATTTCCACCGCTTGCCCGGCCGAGAAGCGGCCGTGGCACTCGATGAGGAGGTCCACGTCAGGCCCGACAGCCTCGCGGACCGCGCGCACGATGTCGACGGCGTGGTTCTGGTCCTTCCGGGACATCGACTGCCACGCGGTGCCGAACGGGTCGAACTTCATCGCGTCGTAGCCGTCGTCGACGACGCGCTCGGCCGCCTCGGCGAAGCCCTCGGGCTCGCCGTCGGTGTCGGTGTACCAGCCGTTCGCGTACGCGCGGAGTTCCGTGCCGTGGACGGGGCCGCCGAGCAGGTCGTAGACCGGCTCGTCCAGCACTTTCCCCTTGATGTCCCAGCACGCCATGTCGATGGCGGAGACGACGGTGGTGTTGACGACGTTCTTCGAGAACCACTCGTCGCGGTACATCTCCAGCCACAGGGACTCGGTGTCGAAGGGGTCCCGCCCGATGAAGAAGTTCGACATCTCGTCGATGGCTTTCGCGACTGTGCGTGGCTTGTCGTGGGTCGTCGCTTCCGCGAGCCCGGTTACGCCGGCGTCCGTCTCGACTTCGACGAACACCCACGGTTTCCACGGGTTCGCGACCAGATAGGTCTCGACGCCGGTGATGCTAACGTCCGACATTGCAACCTATCGGACAGAGAGGAGCGTATTAAATATATTCATGTGTCATCACCTCTGAATCCCGCGCTTTCGGCGGTTTCGTTCCGCCGTCGGCGGAAACTCTATATGGACGCACATCAACATCGTCGGTATGCCAACACACGACGCGCCGATCGGTTCTGTGCACACCACAGTGACCATCATCGAGGCGCTGCAGGAGCTGGGGTCCACCGGCGTCTCGGAGCTCGCCGAACACCTCGACCTCCCGACGAGCACGGTGTTCGACCACCTCAGCACGCTGGAGAACGAGGGGTTCGTGACCAGCGACGACGACGGCTACCGAGTGGGCGCTCGCTTCCTCGAAGTCGGCGGTTACGCCCGCAAGCAGGACCCCATCTACGACGTGGCCGAGCCGGAGATCCAGAAGATGGCCCACCAGACCGGCGAGCACGCGAATCTCGTCGTCGAACAGTGCGGCAAGGCGGTGTTCTACGCGAAGGCCGAAGGCGAGGACGCCTTCCAGTTGGACACGCACGTCGGCAAGCACGTGGACCTCTCGACGACGTCCGCGGGGAAGGCGATTCTGGCAGAGTACGACGACGAGAAGATACACGAGATACTCGACGAGCACGGCCTCCCGGAAGTCACCGAACACACGGTCACCGACCGCGACCGGCTGTTCGAGGAAATCGAGGAGTGCCGCGAACGCGGCTACGCCATCGACGACGAGGAGCGCATCCCGGGCGTTCGCTGCGTCGGCGCGGCGATTACCGACGACAACGGCGACGTGCTCGGCGCCGTCAGCGTCTCCGGCCCGAAGAGCGGCATGCAGGACGAACGGTTCCACGAGAAGATTCCGGACCTCGTGCTGCGGACCGCCAACGTCATCGAAGTCAACATGAAGTACCGATAGGCGCCCGAGCGCTGTGAATTAGCCGACGCCGTCGGGGGTATCTCAGTGTGTTGTTCGCTCCAACCCATTAATTTATAATCATCGACTCTTCAACCTTGCAATCGCATGGCAAACGCCAGAGTCACTGTTCATCCAGAGGCGCGTATCGACCGCATCGAACCGGAAGTCCACGGGCACTTCTCCGAGCACCTCGGCCGCTGCGTCTACGACGGGCTCTGGACCGACGACACCGCCGACGAGGACGGGTTCCGCGAGGACGTTCTCGAACTGCTCGCCGACCTCGAGATTCCCGTGCTGCGGTGGCCGGGCGGCTGTTTCGCCGACGACTACCACTGGGAGGACGGCGTCGGCCCCCAGGAGGACCGACCCCGCCGCCGTAACCTCTTCTGGGCGCAGGGCCGCGAGGACGTCCCCGAGGAGTCCAACGCCTTCGGCACCGACGAGTTCCTCCAACTCTGTGAGAAGATTGGCACTGAGCCGTACCTCGCTGCGAACGTCGGCTCCGGCGACCCGCAGGAAGCCGCCGACTGGATGGAGTACTGCGGCTACGACGGCGACACCGAGCTCGCCGACCGCCGCCGCGAGAACGGCCACGAAGAGCCCTACGAGGTGCCCTACTGGGGTGTCGGTAACGAGAACTGGGGCTGTGGCGGCCAGATGAGCCCCGAGCAGTACGCCCGCGAATTCCGTCGGTTCGCGACCTACATGGGGTCGATGGACAACCTGATGCTCGACTACGACGTCGAGCTCATCGCCTGCGGCTTCGAGGGCCACGAGTGGAACCGCCGCTTCATGGAGGAGGTCGCCAGCGGCCGCTGGGGCGTCGACTTCCCGCTGGATCACCTCACGCTCCACCACTACTACGGGCGCGGGATGACCGTCTCCGAGTCCGACGAGGACGACTACGACGAACTCTTCGTGGGCGCCCTGGAGATGGAAGACCACATCGAGCGCATCGCGTCCACCATCGACGCTGTCGCGACCACCCGCGACATCGGCGTCATCGTCGACGAGTGGGGGACGTGGCACACTGAGGCCGTCCCGGAGAACGGCCTCGAACAGCCCGGGACCGTCCTCGACGCGCTCTCCGCGGCGGCCGTCCTCGACATCTTCAACCACCACAGCGACGTGATGACGATGAGCAACATCGCGCAGACCGTCAACGTCCTCCAGTGTCTCGTCGAGACGGAGGGCGACGAGGCGTGGGCGCGCCCGACCTACCGCGTGTTCGACCTCTACGCGCCCCACAAGGGCAACGACGCGCTCACGACTTCCGTGGACACGCCGTCCCGCGAGGTCGAGCGCGCCGACGACGACCTGCCGTTCGTCGGAGCGTCCGCTTCGGTCGCCGACGACGGCGAGACGTACGTGACGGTGACGAATCTGGACTGCCGCGACGGCCACACCGTCGAGGTCGCCATCGAGGGCGAGGACGCCGACGCCGCCGACCTCGACGCCGAGGTGCTGTTCGAGGGGCAGGACCCCGGCCTCGAAGTCGACGCGTCCAACGCCGACGAGTTCACGGCCGAGGACCTCGACGTGGACGTCGACGGCGACGTGCTCACCGTGGACCTCGCGCCGTCGTCGGTCGCCGGCATCTCGATTCAGTAATAGAGTCGCCGACTGTCAACGCTATCTCTCTGCGGGGTCTTTCTCGTAGGCGGCGAGGCGGTCGTACTCCTCGTCCGTGATGGGGAGCACCGTCCCGTGCTTGAAGCCGTATGGGAACGAGAACTCCTCGTCGGCGCGCTCGAACTCGTCTTCAAAGGAGTCCGCGACGAACGGGACGTACCCCTGCGTCTCGGGGCTGCCGCCGAAGTAATCTAAGAACAGACAGCGCCGCCCGTCCGCCAACTGCACGGCGGTCGGCGCCTCGTAGCGGCCGCCTTCCAGTTCCGCCATCGTTCGGTCGAACGCCGACACGCGGGTGAACGGGCCGGTCGGTCGGTCGCCCTGCAGGAGAATGATGCCCTCGGGGTTCGCGTCGCTCTTCAGGAAGCAGTAGTACGTCCCGTCTTCCTCGTACATCGCGGAGTCGATGACACCGCTGTCGGGCTTCCGGTAGAGCAGCGACGGCTCCGAGAACGACTCGAACGAGTCAGTCCTCGCGTAGTAGATGGCCTTGTCCTCGAAGTCGTCGCTGCGGTGCGAAGACGACCAGTGGACGACGTAGTCGCCGCACTTGCGGTCGTAAGTAACGTCCGGCGCCCACAGGCACCCGAACTGTCCGTCCCCGAGTTCGACCATCCGTTGCTCGGACCAGTCGGTCAAATTCTCGGACTCCCACAGCACCAGCGAGTCGCTCCCGTTGCGGTTGATTTCTGCCCACGAGCCGTCGTACTGGTTCGGCATCCCGTACGCGAGACTGAGGTCCGTACCCATGATGACGAACATCCCGTCTTCGGTTCTGGTGATGGTGCAGTCCCTGACTCCCTTTTCGCCCTTGTAGCTCCAGAGCACCGGCTCCCCGTCGTTGATGGCCTCCCAGCGGAATCCGTCGCGGCTGATTCCGAAGTAGACCTGCTCGCCGTCCGGCGTGCGCTTCTCCCTGAAGTGGACGAACAGATACGCGTCCATACCTCCGGGTTTCCGGCCCACTCTCCTATCTGTTTCCGTTCGTCCACCGGCTCGACTGCTCCGCTACGCGGAATCCGTCGTCGCGGGACTATCGCGTGCCGAACGTGCGGGTACACACCACCGCACGGCAGGCCGACTGAGACGAAAAGTGGGAAGCGCCCGGACTCGGTGAAGGCGTGTCCTCAGACGGTCGGCAACCAGACGCGCATTCGGCCCTGCTCGCGGTTGTCCCACCCGTAGTACGGGACCGCGACGACCGCCGCCTCCCGGGATTCGCCGGCGGTTTCGTCGTAACTCCGGTAGAGTTGCCCCTCCCAGTTCTCCGTCGTGCTCGCGCGTGCAACGGTTTCGAGAGTGACCACGCCGTCGAGGAGGTCGTCTCGGCGGTTGGTCTCGACATCGCCCGCTGGGTCGATGCGGAGGTGCGACGGCGCGGCGTCGTCGAGGTCGGTCTCCTCGACGCAGTAGACGAGTGGGCCACGCTGGAACGCCACTCGGTCCGCGTCGTCCGGCACGTCCGGGTGTGCTGCGACCAGCGTCACGGGGAGCGAAAAGTCGAGCGTCACGCTGTCGCCGTCGGCCCACGTCCGGTCGACGACGACGTAGCCGTCCTCGGGTTCCACGTCGAGCGCGTCGCCGTTCAGCCTGACTGTCGCGTTCTCGCACCACGGCGGGACGCGGACGTGGAGCGCGGTCTCGACCGGGCTCTCCGTCTCCATCTCGATGCTGGTCGATTCACCCCACGGGTAGTCGGTCTCCTGCGTGAGCGTAACCGACTGGCCGTCGACGTCGAGGTCGGCTTCGCCTCCGACATAGAGGTTCACGTAGATGTCGTCGCTTGCGCTCTGCGCGTAGACGTACGCGCCCAGCGAGGCGAACAGGCGCGCGACGTTCGGCGGGCAACACGCACACTCGAACCACCCCTTGCGGTGGTGGTGACCGAGGCTCTCCAGGGGGTTCTCATAGAAGAACTCCGTGCCGTCCAGCGAAACACCGGCGAGCACGCCGTTGTACAGCGAGCGTTCGAGCACGTCGTAGAAGCGGCTCTCGCCGGTCAACCGGAACATGCGGTGGTTCCAGAAGACGCTCCCGATGGCCGCGCACGTCTCGGCGTACGCGGTCCGGTTGCGGAGATCGTAGTCGACGGTGAACCCTTCGTGGGCGGACTCTGGACCGATGCCGCCCGTGACGTACATCCGCTTCGTAGTCATGTTTGTCCACAGCGTCTCCAGCGTCTCGTAGAGTTCGTCGTCGCCGGTTTCTGCGACGAGGCTGGCGACGCCGCTGTACAGGTACATCGCGCGGACGGAGTGGCCCTCGACGGTCTCCTGCGCTCGAATCGGCTCGTGGGCCTGCGCGTACGACCCGTCCCACTCGCCGTCCTCGAGGAAGATGTCCGGCGGGACGTCGCCTCCGGTCTCGTCGGGGTGGGCGGTCTCCCACTGGAGGCGCGAGTGCTCGCGGCCCCGCCGGTCGACGAAGTACTGCGCGAGGTCGAGGTAGCGCTGCTCGTCGGTGACGCGGGAGAGTTCGACGAGCGCCAACTCGATGCCCTCGTGACCGGGGACGCCGTCCAAGTCGTCCTCGTCGGTGCCGAAGACGTCGTCGATGTGGTCTGCGAACCGCGTCGCGACCTCCAGCAGGCTGTCTTCGCCCGTCGCGCGGTGGTGGGCGACGGCGGCCTCGATAAGATGGCCGGCGCAGTACAGTTCGTGCATCATGTAGAGGTTCGTCCACCGCGCGTCGGGTTCTTCGAGCGTGAAGTACGTGTTGAGGTAGCCGTTCTCGTCCTGCGCGGCGGCGACCAGCTCGATAACCTCGTCGACGCGCGCCTTCAGCTCTGGGTCGTCGTGGGTCGCGAGGACGTAGCTGGCGGCTTCCAGCCACTTGTACGCGTCCGAGTCCTCGAACCACATCCCCCGGAAGCCGCCCGTCTTCCCGTCGCGGACCCGCTCGAAGTTCCGGAGGCAGCGGTCGCCCAGTTGGTCGTACTGGTGTTCGAGCGTTATCTCCCGGTTCGTCTCCAGTCGGTCGTTCCAGAACGAGTCGTCGATGCTGACGTCGGCGAGCGGGACGGCGTCCAGTCGCCGGTCCTTGCGTAGACTAGTCACACCTCCAGTCTGGACGCCGCAGCATTTAATTGTGGGGCCAACTCGGAACTGCAGTCGGTGAGCGGCCGGCGGCACGCCTACACGTCCTCGAACTCGGGGAACGGGTCCCAGTCGAGGTACAGCGCGGCGGCCAGCAGGAGGATGAACGTGACCTGGATGGCGAGCGTCAGGACGGTCACGACGTAGTGCTTCGTTCCGGGCTGCTGGAACGGGAGCAACGCGAGGGTGAGGAGCGCGAGAAACGAGACGATGACGAGCAGGAAGCGGAAGACGACTTTGCTCACTCTCATTGCGACTCGGTAGCACGGTTCTGGTGATATACGTACCGATTCTGCGGGCAGTTACCGGCCCGGCGTCGGTTCGTCGTCGGCACGGAGTGATATCTCACGTACCCATGCTAACATTTATTGTGGATGGTTCTCCATGACCATTCGTGACAAAGAGAGACAACCCTAGTGGTGAGCACAGTATGTTCAGCGGTAACGTTGGACGACGAGAGGTACTCCGACGCGCGGCCCTCGCCGGCGCCGGCGCGGGGATGGCAGGTCTCGCCGGGTGTAGCAGTGGCGGCGACGGCTCCTCGAACCAGACCGACGGCAGCGGGAGCGAAAGCGGCGACCAATCCAGCTCCGGCGGCGGAGACAACTCGTTCGCGAACTACACCACAGCCAACCCGACGAACTGGCAGTTCAACGTCTACAACTTCACGCAGCCGTTCAACCACCCGCTACAGACCGATATGTTCCAGCGGTGGAACATCGAGACGGACGAGTTCACGGACTACGCGCTCTCCATCGCCGAGTACGACCGCTCGAACGAGCGCGTCGTCATGGAGGTCCGAGAGGGACTGACGTGGCACAACGGCGACCCCGGTGACCCCGTCACCGCGGAGGACGTGCGGTCGAAGTTCGTCTGTGAGGCGGCGGTCAACTCCACGCTCGCCGGCCTCTACGACGCCGCCGGTATCGAAATCGTCGGCGACAGGCAGGTGGAGATTCCGCTCGCCGGGAAGGTCAACGAGGATATCTTCCGACAGTCCCTGAACAACTGGTGGCTCGACGCGCCCTACCACCGGTACAAGGACTACGTCGACAGGTTCCTTGACGCGACAAGCGACGAGGAGCGCAGCGCCGTCCGCAGCGACCTGCGCAGCGACACGTTCGACGAGCCGTACGGACACGGGCCGTTCAAGTTCGTGTCCCGCTCGCCGAACCGCTACCGGATGGAACGCTACGACCACCACCCGGACGCGGACCAACTCGACTTCCAATACTGGGACGTCATCAAGGCGTCCTCGGAGACGTCCAGCGTGGTCCTCGGCATGGTGCCGGACGGCGACATCGATATGGTGCGGAACTTCACGCCGCCGCAGTCTGTCCTCCAGCAGGCGAACAACAAGGACGGACTGCTCACCTCGAATCTGCCCGCGCTCTGGGGGCAGGGGCTCCCGTTCAACTGCGGCCACGAAGACTTCGGGAACATCCGCGTCCGGCAGGCCATCGCGGAAATCATCAACCGCGACCTCGTCGCGCGGAACTACGGCCAGTTCGGCGTGCCCGTGCAGGCGCCGAGCGGCCTCGTCGGGAACATCAACGGCCAGAACGAGCAGGTCGATAGTTGGAAGCGGTGGGTCACCGACGAGGGCGCCGAAGCGCTCCACCAGTACCAGAACCCCGAGCGCGGCCGCCGCCTGCTCCGCGAGCAGGGGTACACGAAGGAGGGCGGCAAGTGGCTCCGTCCCGACGGCCAGCAGCTGTCGATGCCCATCAAGTGCCCGTCGGGGTACACAGACTGGCACCCAATCTACCAGACGGTCGCGAGCATTCTCTCCGAGGAGGGTATCGACTCCACCGTCGAGATGATAGACGACACGGCGTACTACCCCAACCACTACCTCGAAGGGAACTACGTTGCCGCGTCGACCGGCTGGACGCTCGGCCGCGACAACCCCTACTACACGTTCGGGCAGTGGTTCCGGCCGCTGGCCGATAAAGTGTACAAGATGAATTTCAAGCCGACGGAGGTCGAGGCGCCGCCGCTCGGCGAGCCTGACGGCGACCTCCAGAGCGTCGACATCCGGGAGCTGTTCAACAACGTCAAGACGGCGTCCGGCGAGGAACTCCAACAGGCCGTCACCGAATTCGCGTGGGTCGCCAACCAGTTCGTCCCGATGCTACCGCTGCTGGAAATCAACGACGTCGCGTGGATGACCGACGACGACTGGTCGTGGGAGCCGGCGAAAGACAGCTCCGAGTGGCAGACCAAGTGGCCCCAGTGGTGGTTCCCGCGGATGGGACAGATGAACGCGAAGTCGAACTAGGCTCCGAGTCGGCTTCCCGAGAGCGTTCGCCGGTACTGGCTTTGTAACCGAACTCGCCGCCGTCGCGGGCAGCCCGCGTTATCGTTGTCCGCCCCGTTCGTCGGGTGTGTTAGAAAGACCACAACCTATATACAAAACCAATAATGATGTCAAAAAAGAATCCATGCGATACATAGTCAGGCGCGTCGGGCAGGCGGTCATCACGATTCTCTCCGTGATCGTCCTGACGTTCCTCCTCGTCCGTTCGCTGCCGGGCGGTCCGATGGACTACCTCCGGGCGCAACTGATGCAGAACCGCACGGGCCGGCAGGTGTCCATGGCGGAACTCCAGTCGCTGGCGAGAGAGTACATGAACCTCCACCCCGGCGAGCCCATCTGGGTGCAGTTGTACTACTACGTATCGAGCTTCCTACAAGGAGACCTCGGTCAGTCCATCTGGTTCGGGGAGCCGGTGTCCAGCATCATCGTCAAGGCGGCGCCGTGGACGCTGTTTTTGCTCACGACGTCCATCATACTGACGTTCGGCATCGGCATCGTCCTCGGCGCCGTGATGGCGTACAAGGAGGGGTCGTGGTTCGACACGAGTTCGACGGTCGTCTCGATGTTCCTCAACTCCGTCCCGTACTTCGTCGCCGCGTTGCTGTTCGTCTACGTCATCTCGATCCAGTTCTCGATGCTCCCGCAGTCCGGGAACGTCGCCCCCGGCCTCGAAGCGTCGTTCTCGCTGACGTACATCGGCAGCATCCTCGAACACGCCATCCTCCCCATCGCGTCACTCGTGGTGACAGGGTTCGGCGGCATCGCGCTCGGGATGCGCGGGAACGCCGTCAAGGAGATCGGCGAGGAGTACATCCGCGTCGCGCACCTGCGCGGCATCTCCAGTCGCCGCATCGCAATTCGGTACGTCGGCCGGAACGCCGTCCTCCCGCTGTACACTCAGTTCATGATCTCCATCGGATTCATGTTCGGCGGCTCCGTGATTCTCGAACAGATTTTCGCGTACCCCGGCCTCGGGAACTACCTGCTGACGGGAATCACCGCGCGGGACTACCCGCTGATGATGGGCATCTTCATCATCATCACCGCGGCCGTGGTCCTGTGCATTCTGTTCGCCGACCTGACGTACAGCAAAATCGACCCGCGCGTCTCCACGGGCTCGGGTGAGTCGTACTAGCGTCACAATGTCAGAAACCAACGAGACATTCACGAGCGGTTCGAGCACGGAACAGCAGACGGCGCGCTCCCGGCGGTCGCTCTACCGGGAGCGCCTCGACAGATACGTCCTGACGCCGCTGCGCGTCATCTGGAACGACTGGCGGACGCGGCTCGGGACGCTCATCATCCTCTTCTACATCCTCGTGGGAACCGTCGGTGTCCACTACATCTCCGAGCCACAGATCGGTGGTCCCCGGCTGGCGGGCATCTTCGAAGCGCCGGGCTACCCGCTCGGGACGAACAACCTCGGTGAGGGCCTCATGTCCAGTCTCGTCCACGCGACCCCGCCGATGCTGAAGATGATTACCGCGGGCGCGGTGTTCGCGACGGGCATCGCCGTCGCACTCGGCACCGTCTCCGGCTACAAGGGAGGCAGAGTCGACACCGTCCTCTCGACGCTCATCGACATCGCGATGACGGTTCCGGGCCTCCCGCTCATCATCCTCCTCGTGGTCACGTTCCAGCCGACGAACCCGTTCGTCATCGGCATCGTGCTCTCCATCAACAGCTGGGCGGGGCTCGCGCGGAACATCCGCTCGCAGGTGTTGGAACTCCGCGACAACTCCTACATCGAGGCGTCCCGCATCATGGGGCGGTCGACGGGCGGCATCGTCTACGACGACATTCTCCCGAACATCATGCCGTTCGTCCTCATCAGTTTCGTGAACACCGCCCGTGCGGTCATCTTCGGGTCCGTCGGGCTGTACTACCTCGGCATCCTGCAGACGCCGGAGAACAACTGGGGTATCATGCTGAACAACGCGTACTCCGCGGGCGGCGCGCTCTACTCGTGGGACTCCCTCTACTGGATTGTCCTCCCGATGGCGACTATCGTGTTGCTGTCGTTCGGCCTCGTCCTGTTCTCGCAGGGGACCGAGCGGCTATTCAACCCCCGCATCCGGGCGCGTCACGCGGAAACTATCGACGAAACATCTCCCATGGAGGAGTGACTCATGCAGGCTGAAACCAAACACAAGTTCGACGTCGACGACCCGATATTCGAGGTCCGGAACGCCTCGGTCACGTTCGACATGGAGCGCGGCGAGTCGAAGGTGATGGACTCCATCGACATCGACGTCGACCGCGGCGAAATCCTCGGCGTCGTCGGGGAGAGCGGCAGCGGGAAGTCGATGTTCGCGTCCGCGCTCTTGGACGCCGTGCCGAAACCGGGCGTGCTCTCCGGGGAGATACAGTACTACCCCGAGGACGGCGAGCCCGTCGACCTACTCGACCAGTCCGAGTCCGAAATCAAGGAGATTCGCTGGGAGGAGATATCGATGGTGTTCCAGGGCGCGATGTCGTCGTTCAACCCGACGATGACCATCGGTGACCACTTCGAGGAAACCCTCCAAGCGCACGGCCGCGACATCAGCGAGGGAATGGAGTACGCCGACGAACTGCTCTCGGAGCTCTACTTGGAGGCCGACCAAGTGCTGGGGTCGTACCCGCACGAGCTCAGCGGCGGGATGAAACAGCGCGCGCTCCTCGCGTTGAGCCTGCTCCTCGAACCCGAGGTGCTGGTGATGGACGAACCGACCGCCGCGCTGGACCTCCTGATGCAGCGCTCCATCATCGAACTCATCCGCGACATCGGGGAGGAACGCGACCTCACCATCGTCTTCATCACCCACGACCTGCCGCTGGTCGCCAACCTCGCGGACCGCATCGGCGTCCTCTACGCGTTCGAGTTCGTCGAGGTCGGGCCGGCGTACGACATCCTCACGGACTCGAAGCACCCGTACACGCGGGCGCTGTTGAACTCCACGCCGAACCTCGACACGCCCCGCGAGGAGATGCGCCCCATCGAGGGGAAGAGCCCGGACCCGGTGAACGTTCCCGCGGGCTGTTCGTACCACCCGCGATGTCCGCTTTCCGACGAGAACTGCGTGCAAAACGACCCGCCGTTCCAGTCCGACGACGGCGACACCGACCACCAAGCGAAATGCCACTACATCGAGCAGACGCGGCGCGAGATTCCGCTGAACCTACAGGAGGTGGAGTACAGTGAGTGAAACCGACCACGTCGTCTCGCTGGACGACGTCCGCGTCCACTTCGAACCCGAGTCCGGGCTGTTCGCGAGAGACGACGACGTCGTGAAGGCGGTGGACGGCATCTCCCTGGACATCGGGGAGAACGACGTCGTCGCGCTGGTCGGCGAATCGGGCTGCGGGAAGTCGACGCTCGGGAAGACGGCGATCGGCACGCAGCGCCCCACCGAGGGGTCCGTCTCGTACCGCGGACAGGACATCTGGGAGGCCCGGGACGGCGACAGCGACGCCGAGATACCCTACGAGACCATCCGCCGGTCGCTCCAGATTATCCACCAGGACCCGGGTGCGTCCCTCAACCCGAACAAGACGGTGCTGCACTCGCTGATGGTGCCCTTGAAGCTCACCGAGCCGGATTTGAACACGTTCGACCGCCGTGACCGGGTCCACGAGATGCTCTCGCGGGTCGGGATGGAGCCCCCGAAGGACTACGCGAACCGCTACCCCCACCAGTTGTCGGGCGGCGAGCGCCAGCGCGTCGCGCTCATCCGCGCGCTGCTGATGAACCCCGACCTCATCTTCGCTGACGAGGCGGTGTCGGCGCTGGACGTCTCGCTTCGCATCGACATGATGGACCTCATGCTCGAACTGCAGGACCAGTTCAACACTTCGTTCCTGTTCGTCAGCCACAACCTCTCGAACGCGAGCTACATCACGGGCAAGGCGGACGGCCGCATCGGCGTGATGTACCTCGGGGAACTCGTCGAACTGGGACCGATAGACGAGGTTATCCAGAACCCCCAACACCCGTACACGAAGGCGTTGATGTGGGCGGCACCCAACCTGAACCCGGACGCCGCGGAGGACACGACGGGGACGCCGCTCCGGAAAATCGACGTGCCCGACCCCCGGAACCCACCCGCAGGGTGTCGGTTCCACACGCGCTGTCCGAACGCGCGCGAGGCCTGCAAGCAGACGCCGCCGGAGACGGACGTCGACGCGGACGGCGACCACAAGGTCGCCTGTTACCGCGCAATCGACGACCACGAGTATTGGGACAGCCCGGAGCTGTCCGACTGACGGCTCGCCGGCGCGTCTCGTTCTCCACGGACACCCACAGCCCAGCAGCGCTTCATTTTACTCTGACTCGCTCTTGGTTTTGAATTCTATCCGACGGTACTAATTTATAGTCGTGCTACGTGGTAACACTCGCATGTCGTCCGACCCACCCAGCGAGCAGCACGTAGCGAACGACCGACACACACTCTCGCGACGACAGTACCTCGTCTCGCAGGCGATGCTGGCCGCGGGCGTCACGGCCGGCGTCGGGAGCGGCGTCGCGGGCGCGCAGTCCGAATCGTCGATTCAGAACACCGTCACCGTCGACCCCGGCGAGCAGTCCGAACAGGCGGTCCCCGAGACCCTGTTCGGTCGGCTGAACGAACACTACGGCGACGGCACCATCTATCCCGGCGTCTACTCGCTCCACGTCATGAACCCGACGTTCTGGCGCGTTCCGGACTACTGGTTCAGCGACGCCATCGACACCTTCTACGACGTCGACCGGGACGCGGACCTCCCGTACCCGTGGGAGCGCGTCGCCGGCGACGGCGTGGATGTCGCGCACCGAACGGACGGTGACCGCGTCGCCGGCGGGGAGACGCCCCACGGCGCCGTCGGCTACCCCCGCATCTCGCTGGGGAGCGCGGACGCGACCGGCGGCCTGAAGCAGCGCATCGTCCTCCCGGACCGGCGCACGCACAGCTACGACCTCGGGGTCTCCGTCCGCGGGACCGTCGACAGCGTGATGGTCGCGCTAACGACCCTCGACGGTGACACGCTCGCGGAGACCGACATCGACGTCTCCGAGGAGTGGACGCGCCACGAGCCGGCACTCGAACTCTCTGAGGCCAGCGGCGACCAGTACACGGGCGGCGCTGTCGCGACCGTCCAGACCCCCTACGGCCAGTACGCGGTCACGTTCACCGCAGAGGGCGAGGGATACTTCGACCTCGACTTCGTGGAACTCGCGGCCGGTGACGCCGTCAACGGGAAGTTCAACCCGTACACCGTGGAGTTGCTCGAAGAGCAGAACGGTACGTGGCTGAAGTGGCCGGGCGGGAACGTCACCAGCCAGTACAACTGGCGCGACGGCGTCGGCCCGCTGGACTCCCGGACGCCGCGGTTCAACCACGCGTGGCAGGGGATGCAGCCAAATTTCTTCGGCACCGCGGAGTACCTGGAGCTCTGCGAGGTCGCCGACCTCACGCCCGAAATCACGGTCGGCTGGTGGGACAACCCGCCCGAGTGGGCGGCCGAACGCCAGATTCTCCCCGAGGACGCCGCCGACTGGGTGGCCTACGTGAACGGCGACGCGGACACCGAGATGGGAGCGCTGCGCGCCAAACACGACCATTCGGAGCCGTGGAACGTCGAACACTGGGGCGTCGGCAACGAAGTCTGGGGGTCGTGGCAGAACGGGCACACCGACGACGCGGGCGAGTACGCGACCGGCTCGGCGGAACGCACCGGCTTCGACGCCTACTCGGCGGCGATGCGCGAGGTCGACGACTCCATCAGCGTCCTCGCCAGCGGGTGGGACCCCGCGGAGGCGGCCGCCGAGGACAACCCGTGGAACGAGACGCTCCTCGACGAACTCGACCCGTCGTTGCTCGACGGCCTGAACGTCCACCGCTACCAGTGGGGGCTGGAGAACGCCGACGCTGTCGAGGCGTGGAAGACCGAAAACGACGCGGACGACTGGGACTACAGCGAAGTGATGGTGATGGCCGCGACCCAGCTCGGCGACCAGCTCGCGGGACTCGGCGACCTTGCGGACGAACACGGCTACGACGACTTCTACGTCAACCTCAGCGAACTCGGCATCTTCCCCACCGTCGCCTCCGGCGCGCCGTACCCGGGCCCAGAGACGATGCCGGGCGCGGCGTACGTCGCCGGCGCGCTGAACGCCGCCATCCGGGAGACAGACACAATTCGGTGGGTCTCCCAGACGTGGGTGCCGACGAAGTCGTGGGTACCCGTGAAGACGACCGACTACCCGCCGGACCCGAATCCGCTGCGCCCCGACGGCTCCGTTACCGGACTCTACTCGGCGGTCTTCGAGGGCGACGCGGAGTGGCACTCGGTGGACGTCGCTGCCAGCGGTGCGGGGCGTGACCTCCCCGACACCGGCCCGCGGGTCAACCCCGAGGCGGACGTGTCGTACGTCGACGCCGCCGCGATGCGGAACCGACGCGGGAAGGAACTCGCCGTCTTCCTGACGAACCGCAACCTCCGCGCCGCCAGCGAGGTGACGGTCGAACTCGGTGACTGGTACGCCGAGAAGGCGGTCGAAATCGTCCGACTCTCCCCCGCGGCCGACGAGCGCCCGCTCCCCCACGAGTTGCCGACGTCGTGGGACGAACCGACGAACCACACCGTCGACCACGTCGTGCGGGAGGTCACCGCCGACGGGACGCTCTCGCTGACGCTCGCGCCGGCGTCGGTCGCACGCCTGTACGTCGACAACGACCGTGGCCGCGCCGACATCGTCGGTGACAACGGCGTCTGGCCCGGCCTCGACGGCGTCGAGGACATCCCAATCGAGAACGAGCGTAAGCCCGGGAAGGGACCGAAACCCGGGAAGGGGTCGAAGTCGGGTCGAGGGCCGTCGCACAGTCGCAGCGATGCGAGCGGCCGCAACGACTAATCCGCGGAAGGTCGGCGGCGCTACGAGCGGTGGAACGTCACACGCGTGATGGATAACGGTTCGACCGTCACCGTGACCGCACCATCCGCCACGTCGACGGTGGATTCGGTCGGCGTGACGTTCTCCCGTGCTTCGAAGGTGTTCTCCTCGTCCATTGCGCTGGCAGAGAGCACCGTCGTTGACGCCGACGAGACGCTCACGTCGCCGTCGAGTTCGACCGTCGTTTCGACGTCCCCGGCGGTGATGTCCCGGTGAACGATGTCTACGACGACGTCGTCGCCGTCGGCGGTGTCGACGGCTATCGGGTCGAGAACGGGCGCGTCGGACACCGGGTCGAGTTGCCCCATCCACTGGCTGCCGCCGGTCGCGAACGCCGTGTCGGTGTCGTAGGTCGCGCACTCGACGGTGACGGGGAGCGCCGTGCCGTCCGCTAGCGCCGCCCCCATCTCGTAGTAGTGCTGGCAGGGGTGCGCCCAGACGCGCTCCTTGTGCTTCTGGATACCGCCGCCGTGGTTCCCGATGCCGGAGTGCGTAATCATGTCCACGAACCCGCCCGAGCGGACGGCCTCGTGGACGAACGTCGCCGCGTATAGTGCCTCCGAGATGGACGCGCTCGTCGGAACCGTGACCGACGGCTCCTCGGGGAACGCGAAGAACTGCAGTTCCGTGATGGCGAGTTTCGGGTCCGAGATGCCCGCCGCCCGCATCCGGTCTTCGAGCGCCTCGTAGTCGTCCATCACCTGCGAGGCGAGCGCCATGTACGCGTTGAACAGTTCCTCGCTGTCGTCCTCGGGGCCGACGCCGCTGCCGACGAGCACGTGGTCGGTAATCCACCGGACCCGCTCGGGGACACGCTCGAACAGCGGTTCGTTCCAGTCGGTGAGTCGGTTGCCGCAGGCGAGACACTCGATGGAGTCGTCGACCGCCCGCATCGCCGCCTCGAAGCGCTCGAAGCGGTCCGCGTTCCCCTCGGGGGTCGTCCACGTGGTCTGCCAGTCGCCGTAGATCTCGTTCCCGATCTCCCAGTACGTGATGTCGTAGGGTTCCGGGTGGCCGTGTTCGGCGCGCAGCGCGCCCATCTCCGTCTCCTCGGGGTCGCCGTTGCAGTATTCGACCCACTTGGCGGCGTCCTCGGCGCTGGCGTCGCCCGCGTTCAGGCATATCATCGGCTCGCAGCCGACTGCCTCGCAGAACTTCACGAACTCGTGTGTCCCGAAGAGGTTGGACTCGACGCCGTCCCACGCCGGATTGGGTTTCGTCGGTCGCTCCTCGATGGGGCCGACGCCGTCCTCCCAGTCGTACCCGGAGACGAAGTTGCCGCCCGGCCACCGCAGCAGCGGGAGTTCGGCGTCTCCGAGCAGTTCGACGAGTTCGGGGTCGGCGGTGTGGACGTGGTCGTCGGGGTAGAGGAGGAGTCGGTCAAGGACGACGTGCGCTGTCTCGTCGGCAGTCACACTGCAGGCGTACAGCGCGTTCGCGGAATCGTCGACGTCCTCGGGCAGTTCGATCGTGAACTCCGCCGTTTCGTAGGACTCACCGACCTCGATAGTCGCGGCGTCGAGTTCCTCGCCCAGCGTTCCGTCGGGCTCGACGTCGTGGACCGCGACCGAGAGTGTCGCCGGGCCGACGCCGCGCGCCGTCAGCATCCCCTCGAAGTTCGTCGTCCGGTGGAGCGGGAGATAACACCACTGGCCGAGGCCCGTGGCGCCGTCGGGGTCGTCGACTTCGAGTCGCTGCGCCCGGTCGCCGGCGGTGCCCACGTCGGGGCTGGTTCGGACGGCCGCTTCGTCCCCGACGGGGAACCACCAGAGTGCGGTGCCGTGGCGGTAGGCGTCGCCCATGCGGTCCGCGTCCGGGAGGTCGTGGACATCGGCGTACCCCGCGATGCGCTCGGCCACCTCGTCTGAGTCGTGCTCGGGAGGCCGGCCGCCGTCGACGGTGGTTCCCTCGCCTTGGAACTTCCAACTCGCGAACGTCGCGTTGTGGAGCGCCTGTGCCTCGAAGGCGTTCTTCGCGTTGAACGCCTCGTCCATGCCGACCATGTAGAGGTGCTCGCCGAACTTCCCGAAGAGCTTCGGGTCGACGCGCGTTTCCTCGTCGGCCTCGGTGTCGACGCGGACCGTCGCCTCGCCGTCCGGCGACGGCTCGTGTGTCGTCAGTGACTGCATCCCGTTTCGCAATCGGGGAACGGGCACAAATAGGTTCGGTCGCCCGAGAGTGGGCGGCGCTGGCGGCCGGGGGAACCGATAAGTGGCTTCTCGCACCACCTCCCCGTATGGGCTCGACAACCCACGACTACACGGACGAGACTGTCATCGTGACCGGCGGGACCTCCGGCATCGGGCGAGAGGTCGCCCGCCGATTCGGCGCCGCTGGCGCCACCGTCATCAACGCTGACGTGCGGGAGGCACCGAAGGAGGACGACATGGACGCGCCCACCCACGAGGTCATCGAGGACGCCGGCGGGAGCGCGAGGTTCATCGAGACGGACGTCTCGGACCCCGACGAGGTGGCGGCAGTCGTCGAGGCGGCCCGCGAGTTCGGCGGGGTGGACGTCATGGTGAACAACGCCGGCATCTACCGCGAGGCGTCCGTCGTGGAGACGGAGACGGCGGCCTTCGACCAGGTGATGGGCATCAACGTCCGAGGCGTGTTCGCGGGCTGTCGGGCGGCCGCCCGGGACATGCTTGCTCGCGAGGCGTCCGGGAGCATCGTGAACACGGCGTCGATTAGCTCGGAGTACGCCCAAATCGGGCACACGATGTACGACGCCTCGAAGGGTGCGGTCATGATGTTGACGCGCGTCGCGGCCGCCGAACTCGCCCCGTACGGCATCCGCGTGAACGCCGTCGCGCCCGGCATCATCGAGACGACGTTCGGCGAGGGCAACCCCGGTCTCGGTGGCAACCGCGAGGAGACGTTCATCGTCGACGACGCCGACCTCCCGGACCTCAACGACCGAATGGTCGGGTCCGACATCCCGATGGACCGCCTCGGCACGCCCGAGGACTTGGCGGGCGCGTACCTCTTCCTCGCTGGCGACGACGCGGGGTACGTCACGGGGCACCTGCTCTACGTCGACGGCGGCTACCACACGGTCTGAGCGACTGTCCACGAGCAGAGAGCCGACCCGAAGTCCGACAGTCGTTCTGCCGACGCTTTTCTGGACGCGATTTGCTCGCTCCGGCACGAGGACGACAACTGGGAGAGACCGTTGCTTGTGGTCACGGGGTGTGGGGTGAGTAGCACAGTGGAGTGAACTATTCCGAGAATACCGGAAAACTGGATGGGTAGCGTGAATGAGCCGCACCCGCTCCGAAATCCGTCTTATCGCCGTACGGTGTTCTCACAGCTACTGGGCGGAAATCTCGCACCCGGTAGAATTACACCACTATGCTTGTAATGTATAGGAAGTTTTGTATTAGTCCAAAACGGCCTGTATCCGGTATTGTCGGAATACCACGAGTGCGGTACGCGGGACTCGTGTGTGGATTACAGGGTCGCTGACCGCCGGTGGATTTATGGGATGAACGTTCTCAACGGTTGGTAGTATGGAACACGGACTCGTAGTCGTCGAGCACACGGACGAGCATCGCGACCTCCTTCAGGAGGCCGCAGCAAACGCGGCCGGCACGAACGGAGAACTCCTCCTGCTGGCGCTCGTAGACGAGGCTGAGTACGAGGACGAGGTCGACACTCTCGATTCCATCGGGAACATCGAGAACGTCAGCTACAGCGAGGGGACGATACTGGAAGCTGCCGAGCAGGACGTCACCGACCTCGCGACGGAAGTCATCAGTGACGACTTCAACGTCGAGTGGGAGGTCCTCGTCAGCGTCGTCGACGAAGACGAACGAGCACGCGCGGTCGTCCGAGCGGGCGCGGAGAACGACTGCGACCACGCGTACATCCTCGGTCGCCACCGCTCCCCGACCGGCAAAGCGATTTTCGGTGACTTCGCCCAGCGGGTCATTCTCAATTTCGACGGTTACGTGACCGTCTCAACGGAGTGAGAGAACCGCCAGTTCGACGGCGAGCGCTTTAGTTTCGTCCGACGCGATTCCCAACCGAATCGACGCCGCGCTCACCACTGAGCAGGCGGCGATCGACGACTTCGGAGAGTACGACGCCGACGTCGAGCTAATCGGAAACGCGGTCCACTGGGTCGCGTCGGCGGTCCGACACAGTTCACGCGGCGAGTAACTGGATAGGCTCGATGGCTACGTCCGCTCCTCGTCGGTGACGCGCTCGACGAACGACTCGGGGAGGTCCTCGACCTCGCCCGCCTGCACGCGCCAGAGGTTCGCGTAGAGGCCGTCGCGGTCCAGTAGCTGCTCGTGGGTGCCACGTTCGACGATTTCGCCGTCTTCGAGCACGAGAATCGTGTCCGCGTTCTTCACCGTCGAGAGCCGGTGGGCGATGAGGAACGTCGTCCGGTCGGCGGTGATGTCTTCGAGGCCGCGCTGGATGAGCATCTCCGTCTCCGTGTCGACGTCCGAGGTGGCTTCGTCGAAGATGAGAATCGACGGGTCCGCGAGGACGACGCGGGCGATGGCGATGCGCTGGCGCTGCCCGCCCGAGAGTTTCACGCCCTCCTCGCCGACCTGCGTGTCGTACCCGTCGTCGAGCGCCCGGACGAACTCGTGGGCCTGCGCGACCTTCGCGGCCTCGACGACCTCCTCGTGGTCGGCGTCGAACGTGCCGTAGCGGATGTTCTCCGCGATTGTCCCGCCGAAGAGGTAGTTCTCCTGGCTGACGTAGCCGATGGCGTCTCGGAGGCTGGAGAGCGTGACGCGGCGCACGTCGTTGCCGTCGACGCGCACCGCTCCGTCGTCGGGGTCGTACATCCGCGTGAGGAGTTTGAGCACGGTGGACTTCCCGGCGCCCGTCGGCCCGACAAGCGCGACCGTCTCGCCCGGGGAGGCCGTGAAGTCGACGCCCTCCACGACTGGGCCGCCGTCGTCCTCGTACGCGAACGTGACGTCGTCGTAGTCGACCGCGCCCTCCGGGTTCGACAACTCGACCGCGTCCGGGTCGTCCTCGATGTCGACCGGCATGTCGATGAGCCCCATCACGCGCTTGCCGGAGGCGCGGGCGTTCTCGTACTGCTCGATGATGAGCGCCACCTGCTTCAGCGGCGCGGTGAACCGCTGGCTCATGAGGAGGAACGTCACGAGCGCGCCGACAGACAGCGTCCCGGAGAGCAGCGGCGGCGGCCCGACGACCACCCAGTAGCCGCCGACGACGAACGTCGCGCTGAACGAGATGTTCGTGATGAGACTGCTCCCGGGGTGGTAGACAGTCGAGAGCTTGATGCGGTCCCAGTTGGTCGAGAAGTATCGGTAGGAGACGTCGCGGATGCGTTCTGACTCGTAGGACTCGGTGGTCATCGTCTTGATGAGGCCGATGCCGCCGAGGTTGTTCTCCAGTCGCGTGTTCATCCCGCCGACACTCGCGCGAATCTCGTCGTAGATAGGTTCGACTCGCGCCATGAACCAGAGCGTGAATGCCGTCAGCAGCGGCACGGCGACGAGCGTGACGGCCGCGAGCTGCCAGTTCAAGTAGACGAGAATAACGGTGATACCGAACACGACAGTGACGATGCGGACCACGCGGCTGAGCGCGTCGTCGAAGAACGTCTCGAAGTTCGAGACGTCGTTGTTCAGGACGCTCATCAGCTCGCCCTTCTGCTGGTCGTCGAAGAACCGCGTGTCGAGGCGCTGGAGTTTGTCGTACGTGGACGTGCGGATACTGTGCATCAGCGAGTGACTGTAGTAGTCGACGGCGAGCATCCGTGCCGTGCCGAGGACGGCCGTCACGAGGAAGCACCCGAGGATGACAGCGAACGAGAACCAGAGTTGGTCCGTACGGCCGGACGGAATCCACGCACCCGGGACGAGCGGCAGTTCGTAGTCTGCCGTCTGGTTGAACACCGCGTCGATGGCGACGCCGAGGACGAACGGCGGGAGCAGCGACGCGATGCGCTCGACGAGGCTCGCCGCGAGCCCGAGCCCGAACCAGTGTCGTTTCTCGGTCCCGAACGTGCGGAAGATGCGCAGGAGCGGGGACGCTATCTGGTCTCGATACCACTCGAAGTCGTGTGTTCGGTCTGCCACTCGTGAGCGTGTACCGACAGCGGCGTAATAACAGTTTGCCTTGCCCCATCTGTAGCGCCGAACAGCGGTGATAGGACGGCGGTGCGTCCGTCAACACCGGAAGCACTCGTCCCCGCTCGCGCCGCCCGCTCCGACGACCGCTCGACCACTCCCGACACCGGACTACGCTTCCCGCCAAGCGACGAGGCCGTCCTTAGTCGTCCGAGCGAGAGTGCCGCGGTCGACGTGGGAGTCGAGGTGGCCGGACAGCGGGTACGCGAGGTCCACGTCGAGACCGTAACTGCCGCGACGCTCCACGACGGCATCGATGGCCTCGCGGAGCGTGAGCGGGCCCCCGGATTCCACGAGGTCGAGCGCGAGCGCGTCCATCTCGGAGGCGAACGCCAGCGACTCGTCGAGGAACGCCTCGACGCCCCTGCCCTCGAAAATCTCGTAGTGCGTCAGGGACAGGGTTTCCGGGTCCAGCGCGCGAAAGAGCCCTATCGTGTCCTCGTACTCGGGGTGGCGGTAGTACGGCGGCGGCTGGATGTAGTCGCCGTCGACGGTGAACACGCCGCGCCCGAACACCGCGTCGCCGCCGATGACGACGTCGTGGGTTGAGTCATAGAGCGCGAGGTGGCCGCGCGTGTGCCCCGGCGTGTGGAGCACGTCGAGTTCCCGGTCGGCAAGCGCGAGTTGCTCGCCGCCGCGGAGGCGCACGTCGATTCGCTCGCCCGCGCCCATCATCCCGTCGAGCCAGTCGCGGGTGTCGTCGTCGTAGGAGATGCCGTGGTCGTCCTCGAACATCCCGTAGCGCTCGTCCATGATGGCATCGACGCTCTCCATCAGGTGCGCATCCGCTTCGTGCGCGGCGAGCGTCACCGACGGCGCGTGCTCCCGGAGTTGTGCGTTCCCGCCGTGGTGGTCGGCGTCGGCGTGCGTGAGGACGGCCAGCGAGACGTCCGCGAGCGACCAGCCGTTCGCTTCGAGGACGGGCTCGTACACCGTCGTCGGCGCATCCACGACGCCGGGGTCGACGAGTATCGGGCCGTTCGCGCCGTCGAGGACATGGTAGCCGTGGAGCTTCCCGTCGATGACCGTCTCGACGCGAGTGATGCCGGGCGCTAGCGTGGTGGTCTCCGTGTCGCGCATCCCATCGTGGCTTCGCCGGCGACCCACTAATAGTTCAGCCGGCCCGCCGCGCTCGCACCGACAGTAGCTTTTTGATGCGTGCCGCGATAGTAGTTGACATGTCGAGCACGAGCCGGGCGAGCAACCCCCAGTATCACGTTGATTCGCTGCGGGAGTACGTCCTCGCGCCGCTGTCGACGGCGGCGTCCCACATCGAGCGCGAGCAGGCGGAGCTTGCCGTCGAGCGGGACGCCTTCCGGGAGTTCCGCGAGCGCGTGACCGAGATAGAACCCACCCCGGCGGCGTCGACGCCGCGCCGCCTCGCGGCCGACAGAAACGGGGGCGGGCACTCAAACTCACTCGACCGCGTGCGCTCTGCTTACCGGGAGACGGTGATGGACGTGCCCCACTACGAGGACGTGTACGAGGAGTCGCTGGCAGCCCACGTCGCCGCGGAGTTCGGCTCGGAGCTCGCCCACCAGTTGTGTGAGGAGAGCGCGGCGTCGTTCACGCTCCCGCTCCGCGAGCGGCTGCGGGTGGCGGCCCAGCGAGCAATCGAAGAACGGCGCGCGCTCCTCGACCGCCTCGACGACGAGGGTGACTCCATGGCGGCCGCTCGGAGCGACCTCGTGGCGGTGCTCCAGCCGCTTTCCTCGACGGTCATCCCCGAGTGGCACCGAGAGCGGTTTGCGCGGCGGCTCGACGCCATCGCTGAGCGCCGACAGGAGACGCTCCACGACCGCGGCGACCTGCCGGACGGGAGCGACTACTCGCTGAGCACGTACCTCTACCGCGATGACCCGTGGAGCCACCCCGTGCTGACCGCGGTGGCTCGCGTCCGGGAGACGGTCACGTTCGAGGAGGGGGTCGACGGCCGATCCTCGGGCCGCGTCCACGAATCAACGTGAGGCGCGTTCGGCGGAGCGACGAGGCACCGAGAAACACCGTCGAGAAGTTATTACAATAATTTGTATCGGATAGTTTGCGGTGACGACTGCATGAACAGGCCCACTTTCAGCGACGACGCGACACGTAGAGACTACTTCCGAACACTCGGGCTCCTCGGCGCCGCCGTGGTCGGCGGGAACCGCCCTCGCCGACACGAACCTCGATGGGAGCGGCGACTGGACGCCCGTAGAGGCGCCGCTGTCGGTCCAGACGGAGCGTGAACTCGGCGGCCGAATCGTCGTCGGGTGGACGACCCCGACTCTCCCGTCGGCGAACGGCAAGCGCCTCCTCGAAATGACGCCGACCGCGGTGAACGAGACGCTGACCCAAATTCAGTACGCCGACGGCCGCTGAAACTGCACAAGCTCTGACCGGCGATGCTGCCGCGACACCAGCCGCAAGCCACTGCGTCGTGTCCCTCGACACCGGCTCCCGCGTCGCCCATTCCATCGACAGCGGGGGCCGGTCGTGGGAACGATGCCGTGTGTTTTAGTCGCCAGCGTGCGCGCGGGGTGACGTATGGCGTACGCGACTACGACGAAGCTCGAACGAATCCGCGCCGCGCTCGCCGAGCGCGACCTCGACGAGCTGTGGCTCTGTCGGCCGGCGAACTACGGGTGGCTGACCGGCGGCGACCCGGTCGTCGACGCGACCAGCGACGTGGCGGTCGGGGCGGTCGGCGTCGGCCGCGACGGGGTGCGGGTGCTCGCCCCGAATAACGAGCGCGGCCGCCTCATCGACGAGGAACTCCCGGGATTGGACGCTGCAGACGTCGACCCTGAGGTGACGGAATTCGAGTGGCATGAATCCTCGCTCCGTGAGGCCGTCGCCGCGAACCACCGCGGCGCGGCCGCCGCCGACGTGGCGGTCGCGGGCGTCGAAACGTTCGACCCGACGCGCGTGCGCTCCCCGATGCCGCCCGCGGAGCGCGACCGGTACCGCGACGCCTGCGAGGAGACGACCGCGGCGGTGGAAGCCGTCGCGCGAGAGCTGACCAGCGAGACAACCGAGCAGGAGGCGGCCGGCGCGCTCTCGCAGGCGCTGCTCGAACGCGGTTTCCGAGCGCCCGTCGTGCTCGTCGGCGGGGGCGAGCGCTCCCAGCACTACCGCCACTACACGCCCAGCGACGCGCCCCTCGGGGAGTTCGCACACTTGACGGTCGTCGCGGAGCGGGGCGGCCACGACGTGGCCGTGACGCGGACAGCCACCTTCGACGCGCCGGCGTGGCTCCGCGAGCGCCACGACGCCGCCGGTCGGGTCGCGGCGACTGCGCTAGCGGCGACGCGGGACGTCGGTTCGTCCGGCGGGTCCGCCGGCGAGGTGCTCGACGCGATTGCGGACGCCTACGAAGCGGTCGGGTTCGGGGGCGAGTGGCGCGCCCACCATCAGGGCGGCGCCATCGGGTACGCGACCCGCGAGTGGATTGCGACGCCGGACGCGCGAAATCAGGTGGCGCTCCCGATGCCGTTCGCGTGGAACCCGACCGTGCAGGGCGCGAAGTGCGAGGACACGGCGCTGGTCACCGAACGCGGCGTCGAGGTCGCCACAGCGACCGGCGACTGGCCGACCACCACCTACGAGGCCGTCGGCTACGACGAGGCGGTGTCGTTCCACGACCCGCTGTCGCTGGGCTGACCGCCGAGAGACGATTATCGATAAATACTTAGTCGAACGTCGAAGAAACTCGTGGTATGCGTTGGACGTGCCCACAGTGCAGTAGCGACGTCGAGCGAGACCACGGCTCACTCGTCTGCCGCGACTGCGGCTACGCCCCCCGACACGGCGCCGACTGACTCCGCACTCCGAAGCCAGTCAGCCACTCGCCAGCGGCGCGTAGCGGCGACGCCGAACGGGCGCTGGTCAGTAGGTGGCGTCGACGATGTCGTCGTCGAGGTCCGCGAACTGGTCGAGGTAGCGGCGGCGCTCCTCGCGGAGGTTGGCGTGAGCGGCCTCGAAGTCGTCGACGCGCTCGGGCACCGCGAACTCCTCGATGTCGATGCCGGGCACGTCGCTCGGGACGGTCAAGTCGAGGGCGTCGTCGTGCGTCCACTCGACGCTGCCGCGGGCGACGCCTTCGAGGACGGCGACGGTCTCGTCGACGCCCACGTCGGCGGGGTCGTCGGTGCCGACGACGCCCGTGTTGATGACGTAACACTGGACGTCGAGCTTGTTGATGAGGTCGCGGAAGCGGTTGCCCTCCTCGCCCTCGGAGCCGACGATGAAGGGATTGGTGCCGACCACGCGGATGGACTCGCCGACCCGGGAAGGGTCGCCAGCGCTGGTCTCGACGGACTCCCCGAGCATGAACGCGACCGCGGCCTGCTCGTCGCTGAGCTTCGCCACGGGCGGCATCAGGGGGTTGCGCGTGATGAAGAACACTTGGTCGACGCTGTCGAGGTCCACGTCGCTGGACGCGCTCGCAAGCCGGTCGCGGCGGACGACCGCGCGCGCGTTCCGGCCGTGGCGCGGCTCGTCGAAGTAGACGGTGCCGTCGTCGTCGACCGCGACGTTCTCCAGCACCGCGCTCTCGTCGGTCGCGGCGCCGTGGAGTTCCGGCTGCTCGTCGGCGTCGAGGCCGATGGTCTTGATGTAGAGGCCGCCGCCCTCGCTACCGGCCACAGTGCCGGATGGGAGCAGCGCGCAGACGTCGTCCTGAATCATCTCCACGCCCTCCGGGTCGTCCAGCCAGAGGCCGTGGCTGGTCAGTGTGGACTTCCCGGTGCCCGAGAGCCCGAGGAACAGCTGGCCGACCTCGCGGCGGCCGTCCGCGTCGTCGAGCGTGACGCGCTTGCTGCCGGCGTGGAGGCCGAGTCCGCCCTGCTCTTTCGCGCGCAGCATGAACAACCGGAGGAACGACTTCTTCGCCTCGCCCGTGTAGTCGCTGCCTAGCACGGTAGTCAGGCCCGCGTCGGGGAGCACTCGAATCGCTGGGTCGTCGGTCGCATCCGGGAGTTGGACGGTGACGAAGTCCGGCTCGGCATCCTCAGTAGGTTCGAGGAGTTTCGCCCACGACAGCGCGATGCGGCCGTACTCTTTTGGGAGGTAGAGCCGGCAGACGTACGACGACTCCGGGTGGCGGCCGACCACGCGGTCCACGCAGACCACGTCGTTGTCGGGGTCAGTCACCCAGTCCAGCCCCGTCTCGAAGACCGCGAAGTCCGACTCACTGAAGTCGTCGTCGACGACGTTCTTCGTGCGGTCGGCACTCCGCGACCGGTAGTCGCTGACGTAAGCCGGTGATCCGTACTCCGTCGTCGTTTCGACGTGCGTCGAGAACTCGCGTAGCTCTGCCAACGACGGGTTGTACGTGACGTGGTCGGCTGTCTCGGGGTCCGGATACGCTGCTTTCGTCGGCCACTCGCTGACTCCTTCCATCCTACGGGAGGCTCCGTCGGATTGTTCCATAAGTGTGTTGAATAAGTCGGAATAAAGAATAGGATTCACTCACGAACGCGTACACAGTTTCGCGGTCGTTTCTCGGTGTGGTATCCGTAGGAGTCCCGGACTGCAAGGTAGCCATCCAAGATAGTGTATAAATCGTATACGAAATTCCTAATTTATATGGTAAATGGAGTTGGAGAGTGCCTGTTCGACGCACGCTCCAGCAACGAACGGACCAGCGGTGCTACAGCAGGCAATGCGAATCTGAACATCCGGACGAAGTCGTGTTTAATCGGAGAAAGTGGCCGTCTAGTCGCCGATCTCGCGAGTGTTATCGTATTATTCGGCAAGAATGCCACCGGAATCTCAACTGCGCTGTCGTCTAACGGCACATGAGTGCCCCGAATTATAGATTCGCTTTTCAGGCCGACGCAGCGAGTTGGCCTCAGTTCGGGTTTTGCGTGAGTACCCGGAGCTACCGGACGGTGCTGCGTGTAACTAACAGGTAGTGTATACTAACGAAGTATGTAGTCTGATAAAACTGTGAGAGTGGCGAGAGTGCTACGGGAGAGCGAGCGTAATCACTCGGTTCAAGTGAAGAGTTGTCATCGGGAACACGGCCGTTCGGGACAGGCGGCAACCCAGCTATTAACGCCTTCCCCGTGGAACAGGACGGTGATGCCCTCCAGACGCGAATTCCTCGTCGGTACCGCCGGGCTCGCCGGCGCAACGCTGGCGGCCGCGCCCGCGCGGGCGGCCAGCGCACCCGAACGCACGTGGCGACGCACGTACGAACCCGGCGACGAATCCACTGCGCTCGTTCACGACCTCGTGCCGCTGACGTCAGGAGTCGCTCTCGTCGGTACCGCCGGCGAGGGCGGCGACTACAATGGATGGCTGGGGCGCGTGGACGCTGCCGGTCGTTCGCAGTGGCACGAACTCGGCGACGGCACCGACAGCGGGTTCCTCGCCGGCGCGTCGGCGGCCGATGACGGCCGAAGCGTCGTCGCTGCGGGTACCACTAACGCGGGGGCGAGCCCGTACACCCCAGAGTACAGCGACCCGTACGTCGCGCGCGTCGACACGAACGGCGAACTGTCGTGGCGGCGGACGTACCAACCCGCGCTCCCAGACGGCGGCGCGAGCGCGCTCGTTCGCGTCGCGGACGGGTTCGTCGTCGCCGGGAGCGGCGCGGTCGAAGGCGTCGGCCGTCCGTGGGTGGCGCGCCTCGATGCCGAGGGGACACAGCAGTGGACGTGGCTCCACGACGACGGCGGGACGGTGAACGCCGCGCTCGGCGTCGAGGACGGTGTGCTCGTCGCCGGGTCCACGCAGCCGGTGACCGACGACGAAACGTCAGGGGAACGGCAGGAGGACGCGTGGGTCGCGCGACTCGCCGGCGACGGGCGCCTCGACTGGGAGTGGCGCGTCGGCGACGAGGCCAGCGCCCGCATCGAGGCGCTGGCTCCACGTCCCGACGGCGGGGCGACGGCGGTCGGTCGCCGCGGGTTCGCCACCGAGGACCGCGGCGTCGGCTGGCTGGTCTCGCTGGACAGCGCGGGGCGTCGCCGCTGGGAGCGCACGTACCCGCAGTCGACGTGGAACTGGCTCGACGACGTCGTCTCGGTTGGGGACGGCTACCTGCTCGTGGGGACGCGCGAGGAGGGCGTGGAGACGGACGCCCGCGGCGCGTGGCTCCTCGGCGTCGACGCCGAGGGGCGCGTGGAGTGGGATGCGCAGGCGGCGACGGGGACGGAGGGCCACACCGCGCTCGCGCTCGACGACGGCGGCGTGCTGGTCGCGGGCGAGCGCAAGTCCGAGGACGGCGCCCTTGGCGCGGGGTGGGTGGCGAAGTACGGCGGCGAGCCGGCTCAGGACGAGACCGACGACACGTCCGTCTCGCTCCCGTCGCTCCCCGGTTGGGTCGGCCCGGCACTCGCGGGCGGCGTCGTCGGCGCGCTCGGCGCGAGCGCTGCGTCCCGTCGGCAGTAAAAGTGTTTCGCGGCTGTAGGAGTGTGAGTGTCAGGCCGCGTCGTCGACTTCTTTGATTCGCAGCGTCGCAATCCGGGAGCCGTCGACGCTGGTCACGACGAACGCGTAGCCGTCGACTTCGACGCGGTCGTCGGCTTCCGGGGCGCGGTCGAGTTGGTCGAGCACCAGTCCAGCGACCGTCTCGACGGCGGGGTGCTCGAAATCGGCGTCGAGCGCGTCGTTGAGGACGGCCAGCGACACGCCGCCGTCCACGTCGAAGCTGCCGTCCTCGCGGCGCCGAACCGCGGGCTCGCGGTCGTCGACGTCGAACTCGTCGCGGAGGTCGCCGACGACCGCCTCCACGACGTCCTCGACGGTGGCGATGCCCTCGAAGGCGCCCCACTCGTCGATGACGGCGGCCATCTGCTGGTGCTCGGAGCGGAACTGCATCAGCACCTCGTTGATGGTCGTGGTCTCAGGGACGACGAGCACGTCGCGGGCGATGTCGCCGGCGGTCGTTCCCTCGTCGTCGTGCTCGCTGGCTTCCAGCACGTCCTTGACGTCGACGAACCCGACGACCTGTGTGCGGTCGCCGGCCTCGACGACGGGATAACGGGTGTGGCCCGCGTCGAAGACTGTCGCGCGCAGCTCCGCGAGCGTGGCGTCGGCGGCCACGCTCACCACGTCCGGCTGGGGAATCATGACCTCGCGGACGGCGGTGTCGTCGAGTTCGAAGACGCGCTCGATCATGGCGCCCTCCGCGACATCGATGTCGCCCTCCTCGCCGGACTGGGCGAGCACCCGGCGGAGTTCGCGCTCGCCGAGCGTCTCGTCGGACTCGGAGGCCGGCGGCACACCCAACGCCTCCGTGAACGCGTTCGCGGCGCCGTTGAACACGACGATGCCGGGGTAGAGGAGGTAGTAGCAGAGCTTCATCGGCGCCGCGAGGTAGAGCGCGATGCGCTCGGTCTGCGCGATCGCGAACGTCTTCGGCGCGAGTTCGCCGAAGACGACGTGCAGGAACGTGATGACCGTGAAGCCGACGGCGACGGCGACGAGGTGGAGGAGCGTCTCCGGGAGAATTGTCCCCAAGACGGGCTCGATGAGCGCGGCGACGGCCGGTTCGCCCGCCCACCCCAGCCCCAGTGAGGCGAGCGTAATCCCGAGTTGGGTGGTGGCGAGGTAGTTGTCGAGGTCCGTCATCACGTCTTGGAGGGCGCCGGAGCCGGCGCGGCCCTCCTCGACGAGCTGTTCGACGGAGGTCGCGCGCACCCGCACGAACGCGAACTCCGCGGCGACGAAGAAGCCGTTCAGCACCACGAGGAACAGCGCGACGGCGAGCTTCGCGGCGGAGATACCGAGGTCCGCCATCAACACCACTCGCCGCTGTCGTCGTTCGGTCGTCGGAGAGTCATACCACTATCCACCGCCCGTACTCACTAAAATGGTTTTGTCGCGCCGCCGTCCGAAAACGGACACAGACGCCTCCCTTGCGGGACGGGAGGACGACTATCGCGGGCGTCGCGGGTAGCGGTCAGTCCTCGGCGGCGGTAGCGAGGACGAGCACAGCAGTGCTGTCGGTGACGGCTTCCGGGGAAATCTGTTGGTCGCCGTCGAAGCGGGCGACGTCGCCGGCGGTCAGCCGGTGGGTGTCGTCGCCGAGCGTCAGTTCGAGTTCGCCGTCGACGAGGTAGCAGACGATTTCGCGGCCGGGATGGTCGTGGGGCGGTACTGACTCGCCGGCGTCGAGCGTGAGCCTGACCGTCTTCGGCTCGCTATCCGGGAAGGGGTTGGCGTGCGGTTCACCGTCTAGGTCGTCGAGGGCTCGAATCTGTGGTGTCATCGGTTTCTGGTAACAGGGTCGTCGTTCGGACCGTCTCGCGCCGCGCTGTCCGTCGTTCCGTGCGGTGCGTAGCCGCGTGGCTCGACACTGCTCGCACGACCGGAGCTATGCTCGCGTTCTCCCAAAGCCACGTGGATGGAACTCCGTCGGCGACGACCAAACACCCAGCCCCGAACATGTTCTCGCACATGATGAGGGTAACGCATCGCACTCGCTGGCCGGTCAGAAGTTCAAGATACCCTTGTAGAGCTCCCTGACGGTCAGGTGGTCGTCTTCGACGCGCTGGCTGATGTCCCCGTAGAACTGGTCGCGCTGGTCGGCGACTTCGTCGCTGACTGCGAAGTCGTGGTCCTCGTAGAACGCCGAGGTCGCGCCCATGTTCCGCATCACGGTGTAGAAGTCCGGCAGCGCGAACACTTCGAGGGCCGCGAGGTCGGCGTCGTCGGGAACGTCGACGGTCCAGTCGTAGCCGTGCCTGTCGAACTCCGCGGCGATTCTGTCCGTCCGAGGACTGACATCCAGCAACTCCATCGCCGCCCAGAAGTCGGTATCGCCGGTCGCGTACTCGTAGTGGACACCGACGAAGTCGTGGATGGACTCCCATGTGCGGCGCACGGATTCGTTGACCGCCTCCCGGAGCGCGTCGTCGGCGACCCGGCCGTGCGAAGACAGGAGGTTCGAGAACCGCACCGCCAGCGACGCGTTGGCGGTGAGTGCGGTCGACTGCAGCGGCTCGACGAACCCCTCCGCGTTGCCGATGGCGAGGCAGTTCTCGACCCACGCGCGGTCGTAGTACCCCGAGTCGAAGTCGTAGCGGTCGACTTCTTCCGCCGTGATGGCGGGGTCGCCGTCGGTGTCCTCGGTCGCCACCTCCGCTGCGAACGCTTGGAACTCCGCGAGCGCGGTCTCCTCGTCGACGTACTCGGTGGCGAACACGTAGCCGAGGTCGCGGTCGTCGTAGGTGTCTATCTGCCAGAACCAGCCGTGGTCGCCCGTCTCGATGACGGTCGCAGGGACGACGTCGGCCAGTGAGCGGTCGATGCGGACGTTCAGCGCGGCGTCCAGCGGGAACTCGAACTCGCGGAACGCGGCGTCCTGCTCGCTCCGGAGGACGCGACTGAACCCCGTGGCGTCGACGTAGAGGTCCGCCTCGTAGCGGCGCCCCTCGCTCTGGACCGCGTCGATTCGGGCGCCGGTCGTCTCGACGGTCGTGATTTCGTCGTCGACCAGCGCGACGCCGCGCTCGCGGCACCGCTTCCGGAGGTAGGTGTTGAACCGCTCGGTGTCGAGGTGGTACGCGACCTCGTCGTACTTGTCGAGGTCGCCGTCGGGCCCGTAGAACCACGGCGACTTCCCCTGCGCGAGAATCTCTTCGCCGCGCGTGCGGTGGTCGGGGCTGTCGTAGAGCTCGTCGTAGTGGTAGTAGAAGTGCTCGACGGCGTTCGGCGTGTTCGCGTTCGGGTACTTCGCAGGCGGATCGAACGGGAACTGGAACGGCGGCCGGCCACACCAGTCACGGAAGTACACCGACGCCTTCCAAATGGGCTTCACCTCCGAGATGAACTCGTGTTCGTCCAGCCCGAGCGCGCCGTGGAGGATGCTCTGGATCTCCTTGTACGTGCTCTTGCCGACTTGCGGAATCTCCGTCTGGAAGTCGTCGACGACCACCACGTCCACGCTCGGGTTCATCTGCCGGACGGCGAGCGCCGTCAACAGCCCGACGTCGCCGCCGCCCACGATGACCACTTCGTCCACCTGCTCGTTCATTGGTACCAGAGTCCGTGCGCGTTCGGGTGGTTTAGCTCCGACGGTTGTATCCACGGCGAAGCTGTCGCGAAAAATCCGCGCGGTGTGCGGTCGAAACCACCGCTGGTTCGCGGACTGCCAACTGCGGTTCGGTCCCCCAATCGGGGTTGACAAATACAACGGATACGCCGTTACTACCAGATTAATACAGTATCTTGGATTAGTATATTTCTACAGTCCGAGAATAGAAGTTATATAAATATGATACTCTGAAGTAGCGCGTAGAGCGTAGTTGAAGTTCCACAATTAGAGCAGATAAAGCGGAGTAGAACTCCGCTACGTCAGTTTGTGGTGTTCCTAGTAGTCGTCGCTTCGAGGATAAATCGGTTTCTCACCAGCACTCCAGTTTCTCCACTAGGGCCGGAATAGCTCGGCTTAGAGCGCATCTAGTAGTTCTACTGTTCGACACACCGAGTTACGAATCGAGGTCGCGCCTTCGATCGGCTGTTACTGTAGTAAATTTGGTATTAGTTAGAACCCATCGTCTAAGTATGATTTTAGTTGTGATCAACATCAGCGCGCGATTCTGTTCGAGATGCACTCCCTGAGCGGGCAGAAAACACTGCAACGGCACTAATCCCATTACGCCACTACAATTGTAACAGCAATATCGCCGTATTCCCCTGCTCCGTAGCGACAAATTCGACTCGGCCCGGCGTTTGAGCCGGTCTGTTTCGGTGAGTTGTTCTGGAATAGCGAATTTTGCTTCGCTCGCGGCCGCAAGTAGTGAGAGAATATCTTCGAAACGAGCGAGTAACGGCCTCCACGATGTATTTCTCTAAACAGTCATTAGCTAGTGGTGAGTCGCGGCTAGTCTGTTACGGCTGCCCGGCTAGGTGAAATACAGCGCTTTTAGGCGCCAATGAGCAAGTCGGAAGGTCGTTGTCGTTCTCTAGCAGAGAACAAATTTTCGGAAGTAGTGTCGAATCAGACGGCCAACGGTCCGTCTGCGGCCGCCTACGGCCGTGTCCGTCGGCGTGGCCCGTGAGTCAGTCGTTCCAGTGGACGCGCTCGTTCTGACAACGGGAACGAAATCCCGCGTTACGCGATGAAAAGAAAACCGACACGTCAGCCGTAGGTGTCGTCCCCCGAAATGTGTATATGAGCTTTTCAGGCGTCGAAACCGGCGTTCGCGTGCTCTCGTCCCGTTGATACGGAATCGGTCGGGCTACGTAGACAGAGTGACTTGTCACCCCAAATATTTATAATGGATTACGGTGATGAATGCTACGCTATGTCAGCCGACGACGAGCGCAGTAGGTACAGCAACGAGATTAGCCGTCGACGCGTGCTGTCTATCGCGGGCGCGTCCGGGCTCGCCGCACTCGCAGGATGTAGTAGCGGGGGCGACGGCGGCGGTTCCGACCCGGCGACCGACTCCGGCGGCACCGCCTCCGGCAGCACCGAGGGCGGGCCCACCGTCTACGACGCGACGTACAACGACGCGTACAACGGGAATCCAAACGACCTGCACTTCAACACGTCCGCGATTCAGAACTACCGGTGGCCGGCGGGGCGGTCGGTGTTCGCGCCGTTCATGAAATACTCGTTCAACGAGGACGAGTTCCTGCTGGGGGCGCTCAGCGACCTCACGGTGGACGAGACGGAAGTGACGATGACGTTCCGTGAGGACCTGTCGTGGGACAACGGCGACGACTGGACGACCGAAGACCTCGACGTCCAACTCCAGCTCGCCGAGAAGACCGGGAGCTCCCTGTGGGGGTACCTCGACGACTACGAAATCGTCGACGACCGCACCGCCCGCCTCACGCTCTCGGAAGCCACCAATCCGCGCATCATCAAGTTCGAATTGACGAACTTCCTCGTGGACACGAAGGCCGAAACCCACGAGCAGTTCCTCGACAAGGACGCCTCAGAGTTCCTGCGGTGGGCGTGGGAGGAGCCCGTCGCCAGCGGCATGTGGTCGCTCGCGAACAAGGACCGGCAGGCGTTCGAGTTCGAGCGCAACCCCGAGTTCTACAACGCCGACAACGTCAACTTCCAGACGCACCTCATCGAGAACACGGGCGGCGCGACGGCCCAACACCAAGCCCTGATGGCGGGCGACCACATCGACGGGGCGATGAGCGCGTTCACGCCCCCCGAAATCGCCGACCAGTTCCCCGACCACGTCGTGGAAGTGAACATCCCGGCGAAGTGGGGGTACGGCATCGTCTTCAACCACAACGACGAGCACTTCGGCCAACGGAACGTCCGGCAGGCCGTCGCCCACGTCATCAACCGCCAGTCGCTCGTCGACAACGCGGGGCCGAAGACGAAGTTCACGGCGCCGGTTCCCTGCGGCATCGCGCCGAAGGACCAACAGTATTGGCTGGACGACTGGTACGACAGCTTCGAGACGTACGGCGCCGAGTCCTCGCAGACGGAGGAGGCGACCCAGTTGCTGGAGGACGCCGGCTACAGCAAGCAGGGCGGGAAGTGGCGCGACGACGGCGGCAACACCATCGGCGGCGACTACTTCTCCCCCGCAGGGTGGAGTGACTGGACGACGATGACGCAGACGGTCGTGAGCCAGCTCAACGAGTTCGGGTTCGACTTCTCGATCAGCACGAAGCCGACCAACGACTGGTTCAGTCAGTATTCGAACAGCAACTTCGGCATGGGGAGCCTCTACTGGCTCCCCGGGGGCTCCCGTTCCGCGTTCCCGTACTTCCCGCTGCGCTACCAGCTCTGGGAGAGCGAAATCGGTGGGGGGCACAACTACCGGGAGGCTGCGCAGTCCGAGCAGACGATTCCCGGCCCGGACGGCGGTGAGATGACGATTACCCCGCTGGACGAAGTGGACCAAATCGCCCAGCAGCCCGACGACGAGGCCGCCCGCGAGTACGTCCAGCGCGCGGCGTGGCACAACCACATCGAGTTGCCGTTCCTCGGGCTGGTGTCGAAGTTCGAGCAGTCGTGGACGACCGACGACGAGTGGTCGGTCGCCGCCGAGGACAGTCCGAATCGGCAGGTGAAGTGGCCGCAGTTCTGGTGGGTCCACGAGGGCGACCTCCAGTACAAGGGCTGAACCGACGCGCAAACGCCGGCAGTGTAACCTCGCAGTGCGGCCCGTGCAGCATTTTTCGGCGACGCGACGCGTCGAGCAGCGCGAGCCGCGTCGGCAACTTCGCGGGGGTTCCGACACACTCACGTGGTCGTCCGGCGAGTCCTCGGGCATGGAGCTATCAGCGTACCCCTCGGTCTCGCTGCACAACGTCGCGGAGACGGTGCCCGCAGGGTGGGCGGCCGAGGGAGACCGGCTGTGTCGCGTGCCCGATGCGGTCGGCGACGGGCTGAACGACGACGCCCGCGAACGCGTCCGGCACCCGACAGGAAGCGAGGTCCGGTTCGTTCCCGCTGACGATGCGGAGGCGGTCGAGGTGACGCTGTCGGCGGCCGAGCCGACCGAGGTGCGGGTGTTCTGGGGGTCGTTCCAGCCGTGGGAGCCGACCGAACTCGGGCCCGAGCCGCAGACGTTCACGCTCACCGTCCCCGAGCGCCTGCGAGAGCTAGATTCGACCGCCGCGTCGGGGCGCTTCGACCCGCGAGTCTGCCGGCTGCTGTTCGAGCGCCACCACGCGGTCGCAGTCCACGACGTGACGGGCGACTGCCGCCCGCCGGAATCCGAGGAACTCCCCGGCACGCGGTATCTGGCGTACGGCACGTCGATTACGGAGGGCGCGGCGGCGTCGGCGCCGACGACAGACTACGTCACGCAGGTCGCCCGGGACTGCGGGTACGACGCGCTGAACCTCGGGTGCTCGGGGTCGGCGTACTGCGAGCCGGCGATGGCCGAGCACGTCGCGGGCCGCGACGACTGGGACGTGGCGACGCTCGCGCTCTCGGTGAACATGGCGCTATCCGGGGGGTTCAGCCCGAGCGAGTTCCGCGAGCGCGCCGCCGAGTTCGTGAACACGGTGGCGGCCGCCCACCCCGAGAAGCCGGTGGCGTGTGTCACCCTGTTTCCCTACTACGACGACGTCATCGACTCCGGAGAACGCGAGCACGCCGCCGCGTACCGGCAGGCGCTCCGCAAGGTCGTCGCGGCGTCCCCCCACGACAACCTCTCGGTGGTCGAGGGGCCGGACGTGCTCCCAGTCTCGGGGCTGGCAGTTGACCTCCTGCATCCGGGCGACGACGGGATGCGACACATCGCGGACGGCATCGCCGACCACCTACAAGAAGTGGCCGGGGGCGGCGACTAGCCCCGCGCGGAGTTGGTGGTTCGGGTGGTCGGCGAGCCGTCGAGGCTGACCGCTTCGCGGGTGCGCGCGACCGCCGTCAGGACGGGGTAGGACCACGACTCGTCGGCGTAGAGCAGCGCACACAGCGAGTGCGCGTCGAAGTGTGCGACGGCGTCGCGGCCCTGAATCGTCCGCTGGCGGCGCTGCGCGACGTCGTCCAACTGCACGGTGAACGACTCGCAGTGCCACTCGGGGATTATCGTCGTGTCGAGGGCAGCGAACAGCGAGGCGAGGTCGTCGCGGGCGGCAGCGAGCGACTGGCGCTCGTCGTCCAGCGTCCCGAGGAAGTTCCGGCGCGTGCGGACCGCGAGTTCGGCTCGCGCCAACAGCGTGGCCTTGTACGGCGCAGTGAACGACACCGACGACGCCGAGCGGAACGCGTCCGCCAGCTCCGCGCCGAACTCGCTTGCGAGGTGGTCGTGCAGTGACTCCCCGTATGTCTCCTCGTAGTGTGGGGTCGAGAGCACGGTACCACGGAACGCCTCACGGACGCGCTCGATGCCGTCGTCGGCCGACTGGGACGTCGAGGCGGCGAGCGGGGACGGCGTGTCGGGCGGCGTGGACGGCCGCGGGTCGATGTCCTCGATTCGCTGGCGGAACGCCTCGAAGGCGTCGGCTTCGGCGGCCACCTCGCGGTGCTCCCGGTCGGCGAGCCGCTGTGCGGTCGACAGCGGGGCGAGCACGTACTGCCGCAGCGAGTGGACGAAATATTGGGGATTGCGGTCGTCGCTCACGTCGCTCATACCGTGGTACACGGTGACGTTCCACTAAAGTCTACTGTCGAATCCCACGGCCGCGAATTCGTTCCGAGAGTCGTTACCCGGACCGATACCGCCGAAGCCGGACGCGCCGCTGGGCAACCGTATTCGAGCGGTCGCCGCGGGGGGTCAGTCGGCGCCGTGCCGGGGGGCGTAGCCGCAGTTGCGGCAGACGAGCGAGCCGTGGTCGCGCGTGACGTCGCTGTTGCACTGGGGGCACTTCCAACGCATACCGCGGGCTTGTTCGACGAACGACTAAAAGGTTGCCGTCGATTGTCTCTCAGGCGGACGGCGTGCGGTCGATGACAACGGAGGAGACGCAATCAGTGCGAGAACCGCCACGCTTACGGCCGCTGTTGCCGACGTGCAGAATATCTCGATTCCAAATGAACCCATGAACGCCTACCTCACCATCGACGACGCGCCCTCGGCGACCCTCGACGAGAAGCTGGACACGCTCGTAGCCCGCGGCGTGCCCGCCGTGTTCTTCTGCGAGGGGCGGCGCCTCGACGACCACGAGGCTCTCGCGGCGCGCGCGGTCGAAGCCGGCTACCACCTCGGGAACCACACGTACTCGCACCCGCACGCCTCGGACCTCTCGGTGGCGGAGTTCGAGGCGGAGGTGGCGCGCACCGAGGAGCGCATCGACGCCGTCTACGAACGTGCGGGCGTCTCGCGGCCCGCGAAGCTGTTCCGATTCCCGTTCGGTGACGACGGCGGAGAGCGCGCCCCGGCGTTCCAGCGCGTCCTCCGAGAGGGCGGGTTCGTCGGTCCCGCTGCGACGGCCAGCGGCGACGAGTCAGACAGCCGGGACTGGTCGTGGACGCTCGACGCGGAGGACTGGACGACCGACGACCGCACGGAACTGCGGGCGCGCTTCGACGCGGCCACGCGGGCGGCCACCGGGGACGAGGAAGTCGTGCTGTTCCACGACGCGGGCAACGACGTGGCGCTGTTCTCGGCGTTCGTCGCGTGGCTGGACGACAGCGCGTTCGCACTGGCGGACCCGCTGGAATTAGTCCGATAGAGTTAGTCGTCCGCCGCGGTCCCGGGCCGGTAGCCGCGGCTGATTGCCTTCCACTTCCCGGAGCGGAACCGGTAGTAGTTGACGAGCGCGCCGGGGACGCTCTCCGCGAGGAACGACAGCGACACGCCCAACAGTCCGAGCGGCGTGGTCGCGGCGAGGTAGACGAGCGGAATCGCCAGCCCGAACATGCCGATTGCGCGCCCGTAGAACGGCCAGTTCGTGTCGCCGGTGGCGTCGAGCGCGCCCGCGACGGCGCTGGTGACGCCCTGCGGGACGACGGCGACGCAGGCCGCGTGGACGAGCGTGACCGCGACCGGGACCGCCGGCGAGGTCGGGTCGTTGACGAACACACCGACGATTGGGCGCGCGAAGACGGCGACGACGACGGCGGCCAGCACGTAGACAGCGACCGTGAACGTCGTGATTTCGCGGCCGTACGCCTCCGCGGTCTCCTCGTCGTCGGCGCCCAGCGACTGGCCGACGAGGCTGGACGCCGCGAGCCCGAACCCCCAGCCGGGCGTGTTCATCAGCCCCCAGATGCGGCGGCTGATGACGTACGCGGCGACGACGTGCGACCCCAGCGCGCCGACGAGCGCCAGAATCGGGAAGCGCGCGACCGTCCACACGGAGCTGCGGCCGACCACGGGGAGGCCGATGGACGCGAGGTCGGCGAACAGCCCGCGGTCGACGTAGCTGCCGACCCAGTTCACCTGAATCGGGAACGCGCCGACCAGCGGCAAGCGACCGTACGCGAGCCCGACGACGAACGCGGTCGTGACGAGGACGCCGGCGAGGACGGTGCCCAGCGCCGCGCCGACGACGCCCATGTCCAGCGCGAAGACGAACACGGCGTTGAGGGCGACGTTCGTCACGGCGCCCGTGGAGCGGACGACCATCGGCGTCCACGCGTCGTTGGCGCCCACGAGCACGCGGCTCCCAATCTGGTTCAGGACCGCGAACGGGACGCCGACGGCGAGCACGCGGAGGTAGTCAGCGCCGTACGCGACCGCCCCCGGGTCGTCGCTGAGCAGGTCGACCAGCGGCGCCGGGAACAGCCAGAACAGCAGCGCGACGGGCACCGAAATCGCCGTCACGAACGCGGCGCTGGAGCGCACGACCTGCCCGAGTTCGTCGTGGGCGCCCGCGCCGAACCGCTGGGAGACCAACGCGATGGTGCCCGCCGCCATCCCGCCGCCGACGGCGAACGTCATCCCCCAGTACGGGCCGGCGAACCCCATCCCCGCGATTGCCGTCGGGCCGAGCGCGACGCCGACCATCGCCACGTCCGCGACGCCCTTCGACATGCGTGCCAGCCCCGTGACGATGCGCGGCCACGCGAGGTCGGTCGTCTCGCGGGCGCGCTCCGCGGACACGAGGTCGAAGCGCGCGAGCAGTGCGCCGACACCGGCGAGCACCCACCGGACCGGATTCGTGCTTCGAACCAACTCACTCGCGTCCACTCGGAGGGAGACAATAAGCGTGGCCACCGCGAGCGGGAACGTTCAAGGCCCCAGCCCACACGAGTGACGTATGGGAACACTAGGCGAGGCTTCGCCCGACGTGCACGTGGGCGCGGCCCTCGACGCCGACGCGCTGCGCACCGACACCGACTACCGGCAGACCGTCGCCCGCGAGTTCGACGCCGTCACGGCCGAGAACGCGATGAAGTGGGGGCCGCTGGCGGCCGGCCAGCGCAGCTACGACTTCACGGACGCCGACGACATCGTCAGGTTCGGGGAGCACCACGACATGTACGTCCGCGGGCACACGCTCGTCTGGCACCGGATGTACCCGGAGTGGGCGCGCCCGTGGACGCGCTCACCGGCCGACGCCGACCGCCTGCTCCGCGACCACATCTACACGGTAGCGGGCCGGTACAGAGGACGTGTCGACGCGTGGGACGTGGTCAACGAGGCCGTCGCGGACGACGGCAAGGGCTTGCGCGAGACGCAGTGGCTGGACGCGCTCGGCGAGGAGTACATCGACCGCGCGTTCGAGTACGCCGCCGACGTCTCCGATGCCGACCTCTTCTACAACGACTACGACGCCGACGGCCTCTCGGCGAAGTCCGACGCGGTGTACGACCTCGTCTCCGACCTGCTCGCGCGCGGCGTCCCCATCGACGGCGTCGGCCTCCAACTCCACGTCTTCGACGACCTCGTGCCGCCCGCGGACGTCGCCGCGAACGTCGAGCGCCTCACGGACCTCGGGCTTGATGTCCACGTCACGGAACTCGACGTTGGCATCGGGGCGGCGGTCGCGGACCGCGAGGAGCAGGCCCAGTATTACCGCGATGTCGTCTCCGCGGCCGTCGACGCGGGCGCGGACACGGTGGTGACGTGGGGCGTCGACGACGGCCAGTCGTGGCTGCCACCGCTCGGTCACGGCGAGGCGCCGCTGCTGTTCGACGAGGAATTCGAGCGCAAGCCCGCGCACGGCGCGGTCGTGGACGCGCTCGGCGAGTAGTCAGGCGAAGTCCGGGCCGTCCACCTGCTCGTCGGCGGCCTCTCGCCACGTGTGCTCGGGCGTCCACCCGAGGTCGCGCTCGGCCTTCGCGGTGGTGAACGCGGCCGCCTCGCCGTCGGTGTCGCAGGGCGGCGCGTCCGCGAACAGCGCGTCGAAGAGGTCCGCAGTGTCGACGCCGAGGTAGTTCTCGTCGGCGTGACAGAGGTACGCCTCGTGGCCCGAGATGTCCGCGTCGAGCGCCGCTTCGACCATCGACGCGAGGTCACGCACGTCGATGTACGACCAGAAGTTCCCAATGCCGCCGTCCGGGGGGTCGGCCGTCGAGCGCGCCGCGAGGTCGTCGAGGTCGAAGCCCGCGCGGTTCTGGTCGGTCTGGTACTCGCCGGGATACTGCACCCACGACGGGCGGATGGAGACAACAGAGACGCCGTGGCGGCGCACCGTCGCGTCTGCGACCGCCTCGCCGGCGACCTTCGAGACGCCGTAGGGGTCCTCGGGTCGGAGCGGGTGGGCCTCGTCGATGGGGACGTACTCGGGTTTCAGCACGCTGTCGGCGAACGGGAAGCCGTACGCGGACTCGGAACTCGCCCACACGACGTCCGCGCCGACGCGCCCCGCGGCGTCGAGGACGTTGTACGCGCTCTCGGTGTTGTTCGTGAACACGCGGGAGCCGGCGTGGCCGGTGGGGTCGGGAATCGCCGCGAGATGGACGACGGCGTCCGGGTCAGCGTCCGAAATCAGTTCCAGCGTCTCACCGGCGTCAGTCAGGTCAACTTCGTAGAACGACGCGCCCTCGGGTCCACCCGCGGCTGGCCGACGCTGGTCGAGCGCAACGACGTCGTGGTCGCCCGCGAGCCTGTCGACGACCCACTGGCCGACGCCGCCGAGCGCGCCCGTGACAACGACAGTAGATGGTGTGGTACTCACGCCCGATGCGAGGACGGCCTGCCTCTTCAATCACGGGGAAAGGGTGCGACTGCGTCGGCAGACGGGCCGCGACGACCGGCGAGCGCCGAGACGCCTGTCCCGCCGAACACCCCCGATTTGTTCTGTAGACCAGAACGCTTTTTACCGGACGGACAGTAATCGTGGGTATGGATGCCAAACACCCGGTGCGAACGACCGAGAAGACACTCGCGCTGGTGGAGGAACTGATGGACCGTGGTCCCTGCGGGGTGACGGAGCTGACGGAGGGCCTCGACATGGGCAAGAGCGCGGTCCACAACCACCTCAGCACCCTCCAGAAACACGGCTACGTGCTCAAGACCGGCGACGAGTACCAGCTCGGCCTGAAGTTCCTCGAAGTCGGCGGCTCCACGCGGAAGTCCATGGAGTTCTACCAAGTCGCCGAGCCCGAGGTGAAGTCGCTGGCCGACGAGACCGGCGAACTCGCCAACCTCCTCGTCGAGGAGCAGGGGATGGGCGTCTACCTGATGCGCTCGAAGGGCGAGGACGCCGTCGACCTCGACACGTACGCGGGCCTCCGCACGCACCTCCACACGACGGCGCTCGGGAAGGCGATTCTCGCCCACCTCCCCGAGGAGCGCGTGGACGAAATCATCGACCACCGCGGCCTCGAACAGAAGACTCCGCGCAGCGTCGGCTCCCGCGAGGAGCTGTTCGAGGTGCTCGACGACGTGCGCGAGCGCGGGTACGCCATCGACGACGGTGAGCGCTTGGAGGGCCTGCGCTGCGTCGCGGCCCCGGTCAAGGACTCCTCGGACGAGGTGCTGGGCGCCATCAGCGTCTCCGCGCCCGCGAGCCGCGTGAGCGACGACGACCTCCACGGCGAGCTTCCGGAACGCGTGCTCAGCGCCGCGAACGTCGTCGAACTCAACATCAACTACTGAGCCCCGGTTCTGTATCTCGGAACACTCTGCCGGCGTGGGCGAAAATCTCTTTTCAGCACCTCTTGACCGTATTTTCGGGATTTTGAGAGGGGCGGGCCTCAATCCATTACGATGCTAGTAGTGTAATTCTCTGCCGGCGTTCCGTTCTGTATCTCAGAATACCTCTCGCGAAGACGGTCGCACCGCTGTGGGAAGTCACGAACGCGAACCGGCACCGACCCGGCGGGGCTGGCTGGTGGTGGGGACAGACGCCGCGCACGCTCGCGGTGCGCGCAGCCGCCACCGGGTTGCCAACTCGTACCAACGGGTAGCTCTACACAGTTCTTTCGGAACGCGGCGCGCTACTGGTCGCCCGCGCCCCAGCCGTACGCCTGCCAGCCGCCGTCGGCGTACAGCACCTCGCCGGTGACGAAGTTGTTCCGACCAACGAGGAACAGCGCGCACTCGGCCATCTCCTCGACGGAGCCGAAGCGCCCCAGCGGCGTTCGGTCGCGGATGTCGTCGTTCGTGTACCCCGCCGAGCCCTGCGTCTGCTCGGTGATTTCCGTCCAGATGAACCCCGGCGCGAGCGCGTTCACGTGCACGTCGTGCTCGGCCCACTCGACGGCCAGCGTCTGCGTGAGGTTGTTCACGCCCGCCTTCGACGCGCAGTACGGCGACCGCAGCTGGAGGCCGCGCCCGCCCATCAGCGAGGACATGTTGAGGATGGCGCCGCCGTCGCCCTGCTCGATCATCTGCTGGCCGGCGACCTTGCAGCCGACGAACGTTCCCACGAGGTCGACGTTCACGACTTCCCGCCAGTCATCGACGTCGAACTCCTCGGCGGGCCCGAGCGTCGTGACGCCGGCGTTGTTCACGAACACGTCGAGGCTCCCGAACTCCTCGACGGTCGTCTCCACGAGCGCCGCCACCGCGTCCTCGTCGGTGACGTCCGCCGCGACGCCGATTGCGGTGCCGCCGTCGGCCTCGATGGACTCCGCGACTTCCTCGGCGCGCTCGGCGGAGCGAGAGTTGACAACCACGTTCGCGCCCTCCGCGGCGAAGCGCTCGGCGATTCCCTTCCCGATGCCCTGACTGGAGCCCGTGACGACGGCGGTGTCGCCGCTGAGTCGACCGGTCATGCGTACCCACACGACCCGGGTTCGCCACTTTACTGTGTCGGTGCCTACAGGCCGTACAGCTCCTTCGGGCGGTCGTAGGCGACGTGCTCGACGAGGCGCTCGGCGTTCTCGTAGGGGATTCGGCCGCGCTCGACCATCTCCCCGACCACGTCCGCCAGCGTCCGCCGGAACAGCTCGAAGCGCGACCCGTAGGAGACGAGCTTCCGGGAGTCGCTGACCATCCCCGCGTGGTTCGCCAGCAGGTCGATTGACGCGACCGTCTCCAGCTGCTCGGCGATGCCCATCGGGCTGTCGTGGAACCACCACGCCGGCCCGACGCTCACGTTCGGGTACGCCCGCGAGACGACCGCGAGACTCGGGTAGTGCGTCGGGTCAAGCGTGTAGACGACAGTTTCGAGTTCGCCGTCGAAGCGGTCGAAGAAGTAATCGAGGCCGTCCACGAGGTCCACGTCCTGCCCGGCCACGTCGCCGCCCGCGTTCTTCCCGAGGACCTCGTAGAGGGAGTCGCGGTAGTCACGGACCGCGCCGACGTGCAACTGCATCGTCCAGCCCGCGTCGCTGTTGAGTTCCCCGACGAACTCCAGCAGGTACGCCTTGTAGTCGCGCACCTCCGCCTCGGTGAGGCTCGCCCCCCGGCGCGCCTTCGCGTACACCTCAGCGGCGCGCGCCTCGCTCACGGACCGCGAGACCGGGTCGGTGCCCATCCCCACGTCGCAGGCGACGCAGCCGCGCTCCGCGAAGTAGTCGTGGGTCTCCGCGAGCGCGTCGCGGAACCCAGCGAAGTCGTCAGTCCCCGCGTCGGCCACGTCGTCGAGTTCGTCGACGAAGGCGTCCCACGCCGCCGTCTCGATTTTCAGCGCGCGGTCGGGCCGCCACGTCGGGCGGACGTCGACGCCCTCGACCTCGGTCTCGGCGCGCTCGTGATACTGGAGCCGGGAGGTCGGGTCGTCGCTGCTGCACAGCACCGCCACGTTCATGTCGCGGAGGACCTGCTGGGGGCGCATCGCGTCGTCGGTCAGCTGTCGCTTCGTCTCCCGCCATATCTCGTCGGCGGTGTCGGCGTTCAGCGGCTCGTCGATGCCGAACCGGCGTTTGAGGTCGAGGTGGACCCAGTCGTAGGTCGGGTTGCCCGCGAAGTCCGGGAACACCTCCGCGAGCGCGGTCCACTTCTCGCGGTTGCTCGCGTCACCCGTAATCTTCGCTTCGGGGACGCCGCGCTTTCGCATGTGCTGCCAGACGTAGTGGTCGGTCGCGCCCTCGACCGCCCACACGTCGCGCCACGGCTCGTTCTCGACGACCGCTTCGAGGTCGATGTGGTTGTGCGGGTCGACAATCGGGAGGTCCGCAATCGACTCGTAGAGGTCGACCGCGGACTCGGAGCCGAGCAGGTACTGCTCGTCGAGGAATGCCATGTGCGTGGGTGCTCCGAGCGCGACAATAAAACCTCGGCCGTCAGTCCGCGGTCTGCTCCAGCAGGCCCTTCATGTAGCCGACGGCGAACAGCCGCCCCATGTCCGTGTAGCCGGCTTGAGCGTCGTCGCGGTGGCCCTCGTCGAGCATCCGCGGGACGTGGTCGGGGCGAATCGGGCCGTCGAAGCCGACCTCGCGGTACGCCTCCATCGCCGCGAGCATGTCCGTCGGCCCGTCGTCCTGCCACGTCTCCACGAACTCCTCGGGGGAGCCCTCGACGTCCCGGAAGTGCACGAAGTGGATGCGGTCGCCGAACCGCCGGATGGTCTCGGGCACGTCCGCGCCCATCGCGGCGTAGTTGCCCTGACAGAACGTCAGGCCGTGGTTCGGGCTGTCGTGGAGGTCGAGGATGCGCTGGACGTTCTCCACGGAGTTCACCAGCCGCGGGACGCCCCGCACGGACTCCGTTGGCGGGTCGTCGGGGTGTAGCGCGAGCTTCACGCCGGCCTCCTCGGCGACGGGCACGACCTCGTCGAGGAAGTGTTCGAGGTTCGCCCAGAGCTCGTCCTCCGTGATATCGACGGGGTAGTCGGGCGCGCGCTCGGCCTGCTCGTGGTCGTAGGCGGTCGTGCGGGAGTCCCCGCGCAGCGGCACCTCGTCGGAGGTGCGGAGCACGCCCACGGGGTTCTCCGTCCACACCCAGCAGTAGGTGTCGATGCCCGCGCGGCCCATGTTCCGGATGAGCCGCTTGACGGTCTCGATTTCCTCGTCGCGTCCCTCCCGGCCGAGCACCGTCTTCGTCATCGACGGGCGGTCCTCGACCACGTCCAGCGAGAGCCCGTGGTCGGCGAAGCGGTTCTTCGTCTGCAACAGGGAGTCGTACGTCCACCACTCGTCTTCGCCCCAGAAGCGCACGACCGCCGTCGAGAGGCCGAGCTGTCGCGCGAGCGTCCACCGCCGGTCGGGGTGCGGCGGGAGCATAGTCGTCGTGTCCATACGCTGCCTTCGCGGACACCCACAATAGTGGTTGCGCGACGCGCGCGTTCCGGACGGCTCCCCGCGAGAAAATCCAACACACCACACCACCATAATTTAATAATGATAAACCATTGGGTGTGAGTGGAGTGAACACGCTCCATGCCAGAAGACTTCCGTAGTTACGAGAGCAGGCGGCGCACGTTCCTCAAAGCACTCGGCGCCCTCGGCGCGACGGCGGCAGCGGGCCCCGCCGTTGCCGGGCAGGCCGCGGCCGACCAAGCCGCGGGCTACCACGAGTCGCTGCGAGCCGAACTCACCGATTCGAGCCGACAGAACAAACAACTCCCCGCCGGCGAGTACGTCTACGACACCAGCGAGGAGGCGACAATCGAGACGTTCTCGCTCGTGGGCGGCGGCACAGAGTCGGCGACCACCGTCGACAGCGACGCCGTCCCGCACACACAGGCCGAACGCCTCGACGTACCGAGCGCCGACGACCCCAGTGCGGTCGCGTACCGCGGACCGATTTCCGACCACGCCGTCGAGCAGGGCGACCGCCTGCTCGGCGTCGCGTGGGTGCGAAGCGACGACGAGGCGGCGCAGGCGAGCGCGCGCTTCGGCTACCTCGACGGCGACGGCGGCCGCGTCGGCGAGAACTTCGTCCAGCGCGGCGGCGACGTGGACCCACAGGGAGAGTGGCTGCGCTACTTCTTCCCCGTCGAGGTCGGCGAACAGCCCGGCGACGCGAGTGTGCCCGCGCTGGAACTCCAGTTGGGGTACGCCGACCAAACCGTCGAAATTGGTGGCGTCGCGCTGTTCGACTACAGCGAGAGCGACGTCGGCCTCGACACGCTCCCGCCGTACGACTACGCGGGCCGCAGCGAGGACGCCGAGTGGCGGCAGGCCGCCCACGAGCGCATCGAACAGCACCGGAAGACCGAATTCGACGTGGAGGTGTTGAACCCCGGCGGCCAGCCGATGAACGCCGCGAGCGTCGACGTGGAGATGGTCGAACACGCCTTCGACTTCGGCAGCGCCGTCTCCGTCGAGCACGTCACCGGCGACACTGAGGACGATGAAATCTACCGGAAGACGTTCCTCGACCACTTCAACAAGGCGGTCGTCGAGAACGCGCTCAAGTACCCCGCGTGGGAGGGCGAGTGGGACACCAGCAACGAGGCCACGCGAGAGACGCTGGCGTGGCTGGACGACCACGAGATTCCGACCCGCGGCCACTATCTCCTCTGGGAGGAAGACCAGACCGATGGCGGCGGCGGGATGAACGTCGACCCCGACCTGCCCGCCGACGAGAAGCAGGCGGTCATCGCGGAGAAGATAGCCGAGCACGCCGCCACCTTCGAGGGCGACGTGACGGAGTGGGACATGCACAACCACCCCGTCTGGCAGTCGAACTACCGCAGCGACCCCGACCTCGGCTGGGACGCCGTCGACGAGTGGTGGGCGGCCGCCGACGAGACCACCGACACCGAACTCTACACCAACGAGATGGGCGCGCTCGGCGGACAGTGGCAGCGCAGCCAGTACCTAGACTACATCGAGCACCTCGTGGAGAACGACTACCCCATCGACGGCATCGGGTTCATGGGCCACCACCAGCAGCAGTGGGGCCAGCTGTTGGACGTGGAGAACCTCCTCTCGGGCATCGACCAGTTCGCGCAGTTCGACCTCCCGCTGCTGGTCACGGAGTTCGACATCCAGATTCTGGACCGGCGCAACGCCCAAGACGTCGACGTGCAGGTCGACTACACGCGGGACTTCCTGACCGCGCTGTTCAGCAAGGAAGCCGTCGAGGGCGTACTCTCGTGGGGCTTCTGGGAAGAAGACCACTGGCGGCCGACGGGCGCGTACTACGACTCGGACTGGACGCTCCGCGAGAACGGCCGGCAGTTCCTCGACCTCGTCTTCGACGAGTGGTGGACCGAGGAGTCCGGAGAGACCGACAGCGAGGGCGTCTACGCGACGCGCGGCTTCAAGGGCGACTACCGAATCACCGCCGAGAAGGGCGCGCTCGAAGGCGAGGCGACCGTGAGCGTCGACGACGACACGGAGACGGTCACCGTCGAACTCGTGCCGCCCGGAAAACGAGGCGGCAACGGGAAGGCCAAGGGCAACAGCAAGGGCAACGGCAAGAAAAACGGCAAGGGAGACTAACGGCGCGGCTGATTGGTGAGCGCTGCGGCGTCAGTCCATCTGGACGGTGACGAAGCCGGGGAAGTTGAGGACGAGCCGCTGGGTGGTGTCGCCGAACACCGCCTTCCCCGTCGGAGAGCGCTGGCGGCCGACCGTGAACACGTGGTCGCAGTCGTGGTCGTCGGCGAGTTCGATGACGCGCTTGGCCTCTACTTCTTCGGTGACGTCCGTCACCACGGAGTACGGCACGTCGAAGCCGTCGAGGGAGTCCTCGGTGACGTCCTCGGCATACTGTTCGGCGACGTCCAGCGCGTCGGCGTCGCTGTAGTCCTTGTTCTCCACGCGCCCGATTTCGTCGAGCGCGGCCAGCGACTCGTCGAACTCCTCCTCGGTCAGCGGCACGTACAACACGAGTTCGGCGTCCGCGCCGGAGGCGTAGGCGGCGGCCTCGCGGACGATACCAGCGGTACTGTCTCTGTCGTCGACGACTACAAGTGCGTCTTCCATGCCTACCGTCACGAACTCGGGCCGTATAAAAGTCGGCTCTCGGAGCGGCCGACGGACGCCCTCAGTAGTTGTCGTAGACGGTCTTCTCGATGGTGTAGAATTCGAGTCCTTCGTCGCCCTGTTCGCGCCACGTCTCCGACGACGAGCGCTTGAACCCGCCGAACGGCACGTGCAGTTCGAGGCCGGTCGTCTTCTCGTTGACTTTCACGACGCCAGCTTCGGCTTCGTCCACGAAGCGGTTCGCCTCCGTGTGGTCGTCGGTGACGACGCTGGCGGAGAGGCCGTACTCCACGTCGTTAGCGACTTCCAGCCCCTCGTCGAAGTCGCTGACTTTGATGACCGCAATCACGGGACCGAACACTTCCTCTTGGGCGATGCGCATGTCGTTGTCCACATCCGTGAACACGGTCGGCTCCACGAAGTACCCCGAGTCGTACTCGTCGGGCGTGTCGCCGCCGGCGGCGAGGGTGGCGCCCTCCTCTTGGGCGATGTCGATGTACTCCAGCGTCGAATCAAGCTCGCTCTCGCTGACTTGGGGTCCCATTTCGGCTTCGAGACCCGGGCCGATGTCGATGGACTCGGCCTCCGCGACGAGCGCGTCCACGAACTCGTCGTAGACGTCCTCGTGGACCACAGCACGCGAACACGCCGTACACGACTGCCCGGTCGTCCCGAACCCGCCGCTAGCCACGATTTCGGCTGCCTCGGCCGGGTCCGCGGACGCGCCGACGAGCGTCGGGTTCTTCCCGCCGAGTTCCGTCTGGACGCGCTTGCCTTGGTCGGTCGCTTGGTCGTACACCATCTCACCCACTTGACTGCTGCCGGTAAAGGAGACGGCGTCGGTGCCCCCGTTCTCGATGAACTCGGTGCCCACGGAGCTGCCAGGGCCTGTGACGACGTTGAGCACGCCGTCCGGCAGGCCCGCCTCGTCCAGCGCCTCCGCGACGGCCAGCACCACGCCGGGCGCGGCGGTGGCGGGCTTGAGGACGATGGTGTTGCCGGCGGCCAGCGCGGGCGCGAGCTTCCACGCCGGAATCGCAATCGGATAGTTCCACGGCGTCACCAGCGCCGCCACACCGACCGGCTCCTTGCGCGTGTACAGCGTCGTGTTCTGACTGCTGGAGCCCTTGACGGTGCCGCCGAGGTCGGCGGCCTTCCCCGAGAAGTAGTGGAAGATGTCAATGGCCCGCTGTACCTCGCCTGCCGCCTCCGGGCGCGCCTTCCCTTCCTCCTCGACGAGGAGTTTAGTCAGCTCGTCCTTGCGCTCGGCGAGGATAGTCCCAGCCTGCCGGAGGATGCGCCCGCGCTCCGGCCCCGGCGTGTTCGCCCACTCGTCTTCAGCGGCGACGGCCGCGTCGACGGCCGCGGCGGCGTCGTCGGCGTCGGACTGCTGGTATCGCGCGACGACCTCGCTGGGGTCGGCGGGGTTCTCGACGTCGAACGTCTCGCCCGTCTCGGAAGCGATCCACGCTCCGTCGACGTAGTTCTGATTGGTCTCGGTCACGTTCGAAGCGTCGCAACTCAGCCATACCATTCTTACGATTCCGGCACTCCCCAGTATGCAGTACACTTTTGCGGGTCGCCGCGAACCCCACTACCATGTCAGCAGCCGACTACCTGCGAAGCGTCCGCGAACGCGACTGGGAAGGGCTGGAGTCCGGGACGCTCCGCGTTGCGATGGTGAGTCTCGGATGGTGGACCCGCGAGCAGGCGATGCCCGCGGTCGAAGCGTCGGAGTTCTGCGAGACCACCGTCGTCGTCAGCAGCGACCACGAGAAGGCCGAGGCGGTCGCCGCGTCGACGCCGACCGTCGAGGCCGCGCTCACGTACGAGGAGTTCGAGAACGGGGCGGCGACGGACGCCTACGACGCCGTCTACGTCTGCACGCCGAACGCGCTCCACCTGCCGTACGCGAAGGCCGCCGCAGAGCACGGGAAGGCCGTCCTCTGCGAGAAGCCCGTGGAGGCGACCACCGAGCGCGCCGAGAAGCTCGTGGCGGCCACCGAGGACGTGCCGCTGATGGTCGCCTACCGGATGCAGACCGACCCGCAGGTGCGCCGGATGCGCGAACTCGTCGAGGAAGGCGCCATCGGTGACCCGGTGGCCGTCCACGGGAACATGAGCCAGCAGATGCTCGACGTGGTTTCGGCGGACACCGACCAGTGGCGCCTCGACCCGGACCTCGTGGGCTACGGCGCGACCGTGATGGACCTCGGCATCTACCCCATCAACACGGCGCGGTTCGTCCTCGACGCCGACCCCGTCAGCGTCACCGCGCAGATGCACTCCGAGGACGAGGCGTTCCGCGACGTGCCCGACCAGCACGCCGCGTTCACGCTGCAGTTCGACGACGGCACGTACGCCGCCTGCACCGCCAGCCAGCACGGCGGACTCTCGGGCCACCTCCGCGTCGTCGGCACGGACGGCGAACTCCTCCTAGAGCCGACGTTCCTCGGTGAGTCCCCGCAGACGCTGACGCTCCGCGTCGACGGCAAGGAGATGGAGTTCGAGGACGGCCGCCGGGACGTGTTCGCCGACGAGATGACAGAGGAGTTCGACTACTTCGCCGACCGCGTGCTCCGCGACGAGCCGATTCACCCCGACGGCGAGCACGCGCTCGTGGACATGGCGACGCTGGAAGCGCTCTACGACGCCGCCGAGTCCGGCGAAACGGTCTCGCTGTAGCGGTCCTACTCGGGCTTCTCGGGGTCGTGTTTCCCCTGCTGTTCGAGGATGTCCACGAGCTCGTTCGCGAACTCCACGGTGCGGCGGGGCAGCCCGTACCGGTCGGTGCCCATGTCGTAGTCCCGGAGTTCCGCGACGGTCTCGGGCGTGTGCGGGAGCGTCGTCACGGTCTCGCGCACGTCGACTTCGAGCACGCCGTCGTCGGTGTCCAGCCACGGCTGTTTGCGCTGCTTCTGGTCGTACTCGATTGGGTGGGTGTCGCCGCCCATCGCCGCGACCACGTGGTCGATGTCGCCGACTTCGAGGCGGTCGTCGCGGTCGTCCGCGACGAGCGCGAGCGCGCCGTCCTCGACGACTGGCTCGTATCGTGTCATAGCACGAGGTTGGCCGGCGCGGGTAATAATCCTGTTGTCGCGCGCTGACGGACGGAGAGAAGGGACGCTACCGTTACTGTTTCATCGCGGCGGGGTCCTCCTCGGCGCCTTCGAGGGGCTCGCTGTCCCAGTACGCGTGGTCGGGGTCCTCGCGGAAGCACGCGGCCTTCCCGTCGGCGTCGTCGACGTCGCGCAGCGCCGGCTTCTCCTCGCGGCACGCCTCGCGGGCGACCGGACACCGCGTGTGGAACCGGCACCCCGACGGCGGGTCCACGGGGTCGGGCACGTCCACCTCGCGCAGCGGCGGCTCCGAGTCGTCCATCGCGTCGAGGTCGAGGTCGGGCGTCGCCCACCGCAGCACCTCCGTGTAGGGGTGGCGGGGGTCGTGGATGAGCCGCTCTGCGGACGCGATTTCGACGATTTCCCCGAGGTACATCACGGCGATGCGGCCGTCGCCGTGCTCGGCGAAGTACCGCGCGTTCGAGAGGTCGTGGGAGATGAACAGGAACGACGTCTCGAAGTCCTCCTGCAGTTCCAGCATGAGGTCCATGATTTCGATGCGCAGCGACACGTCCACGGCGCTGATGGCCTCGTCGGCGAGAATTGCCTCCGGGTTCATCAACAGCGCGCGAGCGAGCGCGACGCGCTGCTTCTCCCCGCCGGAGAGCTGGTGTGGGTACCGGTCGAGGAAGTCGTCGGCCGGCGACATCCCCACGCGCTCCAGCAGCGAGTGCATCCGCGCGCGGCGCTCGCCGCGGTCGCTGTTCGGGTGCGTGTGCCGGAGCGCCTCCGCGAGGATGTCGACGACGCGCTGGTTCGGATTCAGCGCGCTCCCGGGGTCTTGGTGGATGATTTGGAGGGCTTGGCGAATCTCTTCGTGGGAGATGTCGCCGCTCCCGCGCTTGGCCTCCCAGATGTCCTGCCCGCGGAACTCGATGTTGCCGCCGGTCGGCTCTTGGAGGCCGATCATCGTCTTCCCGAGGGTCGTCTTCCCGCAGCCGCTCTCTCCGAGCAGGCAGACGAGGTCCTGCTCCTCGATGTCCAGCGAGACGCCGTCGACGGCGCGCACGGTTTCGGAGTCACCGAGGAACTGCTCGAACAGCCCCTGCTCCTCCTCGAAGTGGACCTCCACGTCGTCCAGCGAGAGCAGCGGGTCCCCGCCGGCGGCGGTCGCGCGCCCGCCGGTCGCGTCGTCGCCCGGCGACTCGACGGCCGCCACGTCGGCGGCGTCCTCGCCGAAGTTCAGCGGAATCTCCTCGCGGGCCTGCTCCCAGTGGTGGCACGCCGACCGGTGGTCGTTGTCGTCGTGGGACACCAGCGGCGGGTCGTCGGTCCGGCACTCCGCGGTGGCGAGGTCACAGCGCGGGTGGAACCGACAGCCGTCGGGCACGTTCACCGGTGCCGGCCCCTCGCCCTCGATGGGCTGCATCTCCGACAGCGGCGCGTCCAAGTTCGGCGTCGCGTTCAACAGCTTCCGCGTGTACGGGTGTCCGGAGTTCTGGATGATGTCGTCCCGGGGGCCGATTTCCGCGAACTGGAACGCGTAGATGATGGCCATGCGGTCGGCCAGCGACGCGACCAGCGGCAGGTCGTGCGTGATGAAGACGATGGTGAGGTCGTACTCCGCTTGGAGGTCCTCCAACAGCGAGAGAATCGAGCGCTGCATCAGCAGGTCCAGCGCCGCGGTCGGCTCGTCCATCACCAGCACCTCGGGGTCGAGCACCATGCTCAACGCGATGAGCGCGCGCTGCTGCATCCCACCGGAGAGTTCGTGGGGGTAGGCGTCGAGGACGCGCTCGGGTTCGAGGTAGAGGTTCTCGAGGAGTTCGCGCGCGAATTCCAAGCCCTCGGAGACGTACTTGTCATGGGCTTTCAGCGTCTCCTCGAAGTGCGCGCCGACCTTCATCGTCGGGTTGAACGACGACATCGCGCCCTGGAACACCATCGACACCTCCTCCCAGCGGAACTGTCGGAGCTCCTCGTCGCTGAGTTCGAGGAGGTCGACGGTGTCGCCGTCCTCGGGGTGGTAGTGAATCTTCCCGCTGAGCACGCCGGGGTCCGGGATGGCGTCCAGCAGCGCGGACGCGAACATCGACTTGCCGCTGCCGGACTCACCGACGATGCCGAGCACTTCGTCGCGCTCGATGCTGACGTTCGCGTCGTCGAGCACGTACGTGTGCCCGTCGTTGAACGTGACGTTCGTGTCCTCGACCTCGATAATCGGGTCGTCGACCGTGTCGTGAGCCGTCGGGTCGTGGAGTGAGTTCTCGGTAGCCATTTACATCAACCCCGTCGTCGTCTCGTCTGTCTCCTCGACCGACTCGGACTCCCCGGAGAAGCGCGTGCGCACCCGGGGGTTGAAGATGCGGTCCATCCCCTGACTGAGGAGGATGAGCCCGAACGCCAGCCCGACGATGGCGACAATCGGGACGAGCAGCCAGTGCAGCGCCTGCATCGTGAACAGGCCGCCTTGGCTGTACGCGTTGTTCAGCGTGACGCCCCAGTTCTGGCCGCTGTACGGCAGCACGCCGATGAAGTACAGCCCCACCGACGCGAAGATGGTGTACCGCGCGGCGAGCACGAAGTTCACCATCACGTACGGCATGATGTTCGGGAGGACGTCCTTGCGGATGATGCGCAGCGTCCCCGTCCCCATCGTGCGGGAGGCCTCGACGTAGCTCTCCTCGCGTATGGAGAGGACCTGCGAGCGTATGGAGCGCCCGAGGCCCGCCCAGTAGTTGATGGTGAGGACGACGCCGAGCAGCAGCGGGTTCTCCGGGCTGAGCGTAATCGCGAGCACGATGACCAGCGGCAGGCCGGGAATCGCCATGAAGAAGTCCGAGATGGACGTGATGACGGTGTCCACGCGGCCGCCCTTGTAGCCGGAGACGGTGCCGACGAGGACGGCGAGGCTGGTCGCCCAGACGCCGCCGGCGAGCACCATCAGCAGGATGAACGGCGTCGAGTCGATGATGAGCGCCAGCAGGTCCACGCCGGACTGGGTGGTGCCCAGCGGGTACTTCAGCGACACGAACGGCGCGAGCAGGCGCTGGCTCGACTGGTTCGGGCTGGCGTCCCGCCAGAGGCCGAACACGTCCACGAGCGCCATGACGATGTAGCCCGTGAGGATGACGATGCCTGCGCGGGTGCGGATGTCCGACCACGCGACGAGCGCGGGCTCTCGCACCGAGCGCTGGTAGAGCTCCGAGAGGCGGTCCCGCAGGCCGACCTCCTCCTCGGACGCCGTCGAGCGCCAGTCGAAGCCGTCGTCGGCGGTCGAGTCAGTAGGCATTCGAATCACCCGCGCTGATGCGTGGGTCGATGAGTCCGTACGTCAGGTCCGCGACGAAGACCGCAATCACGAGTGTCACTGTAATCACGAGGAAACACCCCATCATGAGGGGGTAGTCGTTGGCGTTGACCGCCTGAATCAGGTAGTAGCCCAGCCCCGGGTACGAGAAAATCTGTTCGAGGACGACGGTGCCCCCGAGCCGGAACCCGACCTGCAACAGCAGGCCCGTGTACATCGGGAGGATGGCGTTCTTCGCGACGTAGCTGGTGGCGATGCGGTTGTCCGAGAGGCCGCGCAGCCGGGCGACCTCGACGAACTCCTCGCCGAGCACTTGGATGCTGTTCCCGCGCATGTTCAGCGCGGTCGAGCCGATGCCGCCGATGGTGAACGCGGCAATCGGGAGCGCCGCGTGATAGAGGACGGTCCTGATGTACGCGACCGTGAAGCCGGAGTCGATGCTGCGCGCAGCGGCGTTCCCGGTCGGGAACCAGCCCCACTGGAACGCGAGGAAGAACAGGCCCAGCACCGCGAAGATGTAGTACGGCACCGACATCAGGAAGATTGAGCCGCCCGAGGCAATCTTGTCGAAGCGCGACCCCTCCCAGTACGCCTGCAGCGCGCCGATGAGCACGCCGATGACGAACATCAGTATCGTGGAGGTCACGACGAGGAAGACGGTCCACGGCAGCGCCCGCGCGAGCACGCCCATCACCGGTTCGCCCAGCGAGATGGACTGCCCGAGGTCGAGCTGGACGACGCCGGCGATGTAGTCGATGTACTGCTGCCAGAGCGGTGCGTCCGGGCGGATGTTCTGGAGGACCTGAATGCGGGCGTCGACCTGTTCGGCCGGAACCCCCCGCTGGAGGAGCTGAATCCGGAGCTGGGTGAACGGGCCGCCCGGGAGGAGGCGAATCAGTCCGAACGTGAGCGTCGCCACTGCGAGCACCGTCACGGGGATGCGGAGCGTCCGTCTGAGGTAGTAGTTCATGTTGTATAGCGGTGGATAGGGACGCCTGCGTTATCCTTCGTACTGGAGGTCGCCCTCGTGGACCCACCAGAACTGCGGCCACTTCACCTGCCGGTTGGCGTCGTCCTGCGGCGCGACCGTCCACTCGTCGTTAGTCGTCCACGACTGCTCGAACTTCGAGACGAGCCCGAGGAACGGCAACTCGACGTGGCTGTGCCACGCCGCGCGCTGGACGTGCTCGCGGGCGGCCTCGTCGTCGGGCTGCTGGGCGATTTGGTCCACTTCGTCCAGCGGGGTAATCGTCATTTCGCCGCCGTCGGGGCCGGGAATCGTCTGCTCTGACTGCGCGGCCTCCCGGTAGTTGTGTCCGCCGCCGATCTCTTCCTCCCAGAGCTGGTAGCGCAGCGGGAAGTACGGGAACGCAGACCGCGACCCGCCCGGCAGCCAGTACAGACTCCCCATCGCGAAGTTGCTGTTCGAATACTGGCTGAACCAGTCGTTGGTCGGCTTCGTGCTGATCGAGAAGTCGAAGCCGAACTCGTTGAGCTGGCTCACGACCGTCTGGGTCATCGTCGTCCAGTCGGTCCAGCCGGCCGGCGAGTAGTAGTCGCCGCCGATGGTGGAGCCGCTGTCGTCGCGCCACTTCCCGCCCTGCTTGCTGTAGCCGGCGTCTTCGAGCAGTTGCGTGGCTTCCTCGGTCTGGCTGGAGCGCGGGCCGTACGTCTCGAAGCTGTCGTACCAGTCGTCCAGCCAATACTGTTGGTCCTTCGGCGCGATACCGCAGGGCGTCTCGCTGACGAACTTCGAGCGCGGGCCGGCGTTGTCCACGATGGACTTGCGGTTGATGACGTGGGCGACAGCCTGCCGCACGTCGCGCTTCCCGAAGTGCTCGTCGTCGTGGTTGAACACGATGCCGTACCCCCACTTCGCCGGGATGTTCACCTGCTCGACGTGGTCGGGGAACTGGTCGGCAATCTCCGGCGGGCAGAAGAGGCTCGGCGCGCCGTCGACCTCCGACCCGGAGATGAGCGCCTGCTGCTGGGCGGTGTTGCCACCGTAGCTCTCGATGAGGAACTCACTGAAGTTGACGTTGTCGGCGTTGTAGAACTCGGGGTTGCGCTCGAACTCGAACGCCTGCCGGCCCTTACTGACGAACGACCACATGCCGCTGGCGACGGGCTCCTCCCACGCCCACCGCAGGAACTCCGAGGCGTCCTTGTCCAGCCACTGCTCGTGGGTCTCGGCCTTCGTGTCCACGAGGAAGTTCGTCAATTCGAACTTGATGATTCGGGGGTTCGTCTCCCCGGACAACAGCAGGCGAGCAGTGTGGTCGTCGACGATTTCGTAGTCGTCGAGGTATCCCCACAACGAACTCCCGGTCTTCTCCGCGAGCTGGAGTTGAACGTCGAGGTCTTCAGTCGTCCAGTCGTCGCCGTTGTCCCACGACAGGTCCTCACGGAACGACAGCGTGACCTCCTGCCCGTCGATGGTGAGGTCGCTGAGCGCGCCCATGAGGAACTCGTTGGTGGAGAACGAGTATTTCAGGAACGGCGCGAACACCGACCGCCCCGCCGGCCACCGGTAGTTCTGAATCGCGGACGTGTTGAAGTGCAGGTCGTTCGGGTTCCCGGTGTACGCGTTGACGTACGCGGCGTCGCTGACCCCGTCGCTTCCCCCGGAGGTGCCGGAGGTGTCGTCGCCGGACCCGGACGTGGAGTCCGAGTCGCCGCCGCCACCGCCGCTACATCCGGCGAGTGCCGCTAAGCCAGAGGCCCCCGCCACGGAGAGGATTTTCCGGCGACTGACCGCGTTGTCGTATCTGTTGCTCCCGTCGTCGGCTGACATAACGTAGCATCAATTACCGTAATAGGTCATAAATATTGGGGAACATACGGTCGGGGCCGCGCTGAATACTTCCAGCCCCCGGAATCGAGTGCGCTTGCGGGTATCGAGGAGTGTAGGGGCATAGTTCTACCGCCGAACTCCGCGTGAAGTGGCGTGACCACTACCGTTTTACCGGCCGGCGCCGACGCTACGAGCGAGACGATGACTCAGTACGACGACTGCTGGCTCCGGTACGAGCGGGTGGCCGACGACGACCGCCGCGAGTCGTACCGGCGGCGCTGTCGGCACGCGTACGTCGCCGAGAAGTCCCCCGAATGCGGCGCGGTCCGGGACGAACTTCGCCGCGCGATTCCCGGTCTCCTCGGGGAGGACCCGCACCTCTGGCAGCACCCCCCGGAGACGGCCGACGGCTTCCTCGCAATCGGCACCCCCAACGACATGGCGATGATCGCCGAGCACGTCTCCACCGAGGAGGTCGAATCGCTCGCTGACGGCGGCTATCTGCTGCGGTCGGTCTCGTGGAACGGCGCGGACTGCGTGGTCGTCACCGCACCCACCGACCGCGGCCTCGTCTACGGGACCTTCCACCTGCTGCGCCTGCTGAGCACGCGCGAGCCGATCGAAGACCTCGACGTGCGCGAGGAGCCCGCCCACGAGCACCGCCTGCTGAACCAGTGGGACACGCCGTTCCGCCGCTCGGTCGAGCGCGGGTACGGCGGCGAGTCCATCTTCGACTTCGAGCGCCTGCCCGACCTCCGGGAGCGCTACGAGGACTACGCGCGCCTGCTGGCGTCGGTGGGCGTCAACGGCATCGTGCTCAACAACGTGAACACGACGAAGCCCCCACGGGAGAGCGCGAACGCCGCGTTCGACGCCTTCGAGGGGTGGCAGTTGCTCGAATCCCGGCGGCTGGAAGACCTGACGGGGCTCGCGGCGACGTTCCGGAAGTACGGGATTCGGACGTACCTCTCGGTGAACTTCGCCGCGCCAATGCTCGTCGGCGACCTCGACACCGCCGACCCCCTCGACGAGGGCGTCCGCGAGTGGTGGCGGGAGAAGGCCGACGAGGTGTACGACCTGCTCCCGGACTTCGGCGGCTTCCTCGTGAAGGCCGACTCGGAGGGCCAGCCCGGGCCCTACGACTACGACCGAAACCACGTCGACGGCGCGAACGCCATCGCGCAGGCGCTGGAACCCCACGGCGGCCGGGTGTGGTGGCGGGCGTTCGTCTACGGCACTCACGAGGACCGCGCAGTGCAGGCCTACGAGACGTTCGAGCCGCTGGACGGCGAGTTCGCGGACAACGTCACCGTCCAAGTGAAGAACGGCCCCATCGACTTCCAGCCCCGCGAGCCCGTCTCGACGCTGTTCGGCGCGATGCCCGAGACGGACCTCGGGCTCGAACTCCAGCTCACGCAGGAGTACACGGGGCAAGGCGTCCACGCGACCTACCACCTCCCGATGTGGGCGGAAATCTTCGACTTCGACACACACGCGGACGGCGCGGGCACGCCCGTTCGGGAGTTATTCCGAGGGGACGGCGAGGGCGTCGTCGGCGTCGGGAACGTCGGCGAAGACCACAGTTGGGCGGGCCACTACCTCGCGCAGGCGAACCTCTACGCGTTCGGCCGCGCGGCGTGGAACCCCGACGCGGACACCGCGGCGGTGACCGAGGCGTGGGTCGAGCAGACGTTCGGCACCGACCCCGAAGTCGTCGACAGCGTGACCGAAATCCTCCGCGACTCGTGGGAGGCCTGCATCGACTACACGACCGGCGGGCTCGGCCTGATGCACATGATGCACAACGGCGAGGAGTACGTAGAGAACCACTACTACCCGTCCCCGGAGGAGTGGCCCGGCTACCACGGCGTCACCGAGGACGGCGTGGGCGTGGACCGCACGGCGAGCGGGAGCGGGTACGCCGAGCAGTACCGCGACCCCGTCGCCCAGCGGTACGCGTCCGTCGAGGACTGCCCCGAAGAACTCCTCCTCTTCTTCCATCACCTCCCGTGGGACCACGAACTCGCGGACGGAACGACGGTCATCCAGCGCCTCTACGACAACTGCTACGCGGGCGTCGAGGAAGTCCGGCGGCTCCGCGAGCGCTGGCGGGACCTCGAGGGCCGCGTGGACGAGCGGCGGTTCCGCCACATCGCCGAGCGCTTCGACGAGCAGGTCGCGCAGGCCGAGCGCTGGCGGGACACGCTCACGGAATACTTCTACGAGCACGCCGGCGTACCCGACGAGCAGGGGCGCGTCGGCGGCGACTGACCACTCGGGCCACCGCTGGATTTTTGCCGGTCGTCCGCGACCGACGCTGTATGTCCAACCAATCGACGCTGCTCGACCTCGTGTGCGCCCACCGGCCGCAGATGAAGGTCGCGCTCGGCGTCCTCATCGCGTGCGCGTTCCTCCTCGCACTGTCGGCGGTGTTCGTCTCCCCGGGCGACGACACGTGGCCGATTCTCGTCATCGACGGTGTGCTCGTCGGCGGCGGCATCGTGTTCTTCTCGGGAACCTACTGGTACTGCACGAAGCGCGCGATGGACGGCTAGTCCTCGGCGAGGAAGGCCGCCGTCTCGGCCGCCAGCTCTCGCAGCTCTTCGTTGTCGTCCTCGTCGGCCAGCTCGCGGAGCCGCGGGACCGCGCGCTCGTCGCCAAGGCGGCCGACCGCCCCGACCGCCCGCACTCGGACAGCGGGTCGCTCGTCGTCCAGACGGGCCAGCAGTCGGTCGGCGACGGGCGCGACGGCCTCGGGGTCGGCGGCGGCGAGGTGGCCGAGCGCGTCTACCGCGGGCCCGGCGACGCCGGCGTCAACGTCGTCCACCAGCGACGCCAGCGCGTCCACCGCGTCGAGCGCCTGTTCGGGCGTCTCCTCGGTGACGGCGACGACGACGTTGGCGAGCGTCTGCCGGGCGGAGACGCGGCGCTTGCGCTCTTGGCGCTCGTGCTCGGCGATGGTCTCCCGCGTCCCGCGGTGGTCGACGAACTCGCTGATGTCCGTCGGCTCCTCGTCGGGCTCGGTGGCGGCGACCGCCTCCGTGAGCGCTCGCGCGTGCGGCGCGACGAGGGCGGGGCGCGCGACGACGAGCTTGCCGAACGTTGTCGCGGCAGTCAACTGGAGGTCCACGATGTCGCTGCCGGCCGCCGCGACGAGCGCATCGAGCCGGCCGTCGAGGGCGTCCGGGTCGGCGGCCGCAACGGAGTCCAGCACGGAAACGGCGCGCAGTCCAATCGAGGCGTTGCTGTCGTCGGGGAGCGCGGCGACCGCGTCGAGGAGCGGCCGGACGGCGTCGGCGTCCTGTTCGGCGAGCGCGTCGCAGACATCGATACCGCGCTGTCGGGCGAGGGGGTTCGAGGACGACAGCGCCGCGCGCACGTCCGCGATGTCGACATCGCCCGGCGACACCGACTCGGAGTCGATATCGGCCAGCGGGTCTGTCGAGTTCGTGGCCATGCACGTACGATGCGGGTCGCCGGGTAAATACGTGCGGGTCGCACCCACGGCGCACGCCTCGGTGCCGCGGGCGGTCGGCGGAGTGCGGCGGGCTACCACATCCACAAGCTTTACTATCGGGTTGCGGGATATACGGACGCAAATGGTCGATCACGCGAAGCTCCGCGACCCGAACGCGGAGTACACTATGCGGGACCTCTCCGCGGAGACGATGGGCATCACCAGCGACCGCGGTGGCGTCCGCGACGCGGAAATCACGGACGTACAGACGACGATGGTCGACGGCAACTACCCGTGGATTCTCGTCCGCGTCTACACGGACGCGGGCGTCGTCGGCACCGGCGAGTCCTACTGGGGCGGCGGCGACACCGCCATCATCGAGCGGATGAAGCCGTTCCTCGTCGGCGAGAACCCCCTCGACATCGACCGGCTCTACGAGCACCTCGTCCAGAAGATGAGCGGCGAGGGCTCCATCTCCGGGAAGGTCATCTCCGCCATCTCCGGCATCGAAATCGCGCTCCACGACGCCGCGGGGAAGCTCCTCGACGTGCCCGCCTACCAGCTCGTCGGCGGGAAGTACCGCGACGAGGTGCGCGTCTACTGTGACCTCCACACGGAGAACGAGGCCGACCCGCAGGCGTGCGCCGACGAGGCCGAGCGCGTCGTCGAGAACCTCGGCTACGACGCCATCAAGTTCGACCTCGACGTCCCCTCGGGCCACGAGAAGGACCGCGCGAACCGCCACCTCCGCAATCCCGAAATCGACCACAAGGTCGACATCGTGGAGGCGACCACCGAGCGCGTCGGCGACAAGGCCGACGTGGCCTTCGACTGCCACTGGTCGTTCACCGGCGGCTCCGCGAAGCGCCTCGCCAGCGAACTCGAAGCGTACGACGTGTGGTGGCTCGAAGACCCCGTCCCCCCGGAGAACCACGAGGTCCAAGAGCAGGTCACGAAGTCCACGACCACACCTATCGCGGTCGGCGAGAACGTCTACCGAAAGCACGGCCAGCGCACCCTGCTGGAGCCGCAGGCCGTCGACATCGTCGCGCCCGACCTGCCGCGCGTCGGCGGGATGCGCGAGACCCGCAAAATCGCGGACCTCGCGGACATGTACTACATCCCGGTCGCGATGCACAACGTCTCCTCGCCCATCGGCACGATGGCGAGCGCGCACGTCGGCGCCGCCATCCCGAACTCGCTGGCGCTGGAGTACCACTCCTACGAGCTCGGCTGGTGGGAGGACTTAGTCGAGGAGGACGACCTCATCGAGGAAGGCCGCATGGCCATCCCCGAGGAGCCCGGCCTCGGCCTCACGCTGAACTTCGACGCCATCGAGGACCACATGGTCGAGGGCGAGACGCTGTTCGACGAAGCGTAGCTTCGTCGTGCCCGACAGACGAGCGTAGCGAGTCTGTCGACGTTCGACGAAGCGTGAACTGACTCGCCGAGCACGCCGCGGTTCCCTGACTGAATCCGGGACGCGAGTCCCACTGTGTACCCCTCTGGCTCGCGCCGACTCCCATGGGTCGGCGACGCGGCGCGCCTCCGGGCCGCCGCGAACGCCGCGTTCCTGCCGCACGCGCGACAACCGGCTGTTATCAGTGCGTGTTCGGGCAGGGCGGCGATACTCTTTTACCGACATCGGTGCATCAACGAGTATGCGGTATTACCGACTCCCGAGTAGAGAGCGGGGAACGGACTCGGACGCCCTCGTCGCCGTGGACGGGGAAGACGACGCCTACGACCTGTCAACGGCGTCGGACGACCTCGGGTCGTTCACCGAGCTCGCTCGCGCGGCGAACGCGAGCGACCGCTCCGTGGACGCCATCGCGCGCGACCGGATTCCGGACGCCGACGCCTACGACCTCGCCAGCGCCGACAGCGACGCGCTGCTCCCGGTCGTCCCGGACGAGGTGTGGGCCGCGGGCGTCACGTACAGCATCAGCGAGGAGGCTCGGAAGGCCGAGAGCGGCAAGCCCGAGGTGTACATCGACGTCTACGACAGCGACCGCCCGGAACTGTTCCTGAAGGCGACGCCGTCCCGGACCGTCGGGCCGAACGAAGCCGTCGGCATCCGCGAGGACTCCGACTGGGACGTCCCCGAGCCGGAGCTGGGCGTCGTCCTCCACCGAGAGGAGGTCGTCGGCTACACGGTGGGCAACGACGTGTCCAGCCGCGACATCGAGGGCGACAACCCTCTCTACCTCCCGCAGGCGAAAGTGTACGACCGCTGCTGCTCGCTGGGCCCGTGCGTGGCGACCGGCGGCGTCGTCGAAGACCCCCACGACCTCGAGATGTCGCTGCGCATTAAGCGCGACGACGAGGTCGTCTTCGAGGACGCCACGACGACCAGCGAGATGGCGACGACCTGCGAGACGCTCGTGAAGTACCTCCGGCGCCACAACGACCTCCCGGAGACGCTGGTGTTGCTCACGGGCACCGCGCTCGTCCCGCCGGAGACGTTCACGCTCCACGAGGGCGACGAAATCACCATCGACATCGAGGACATCGGCCAGCTCGTCAACGACACCGTCGTCGTCTGAACGCGCGACGAACCGAAGCGAGCGAGAAACGCGGCGAGTTCGACGCGAGTACGGGACAAAAACCGACGGTTAGCGCGCTATTCTGCGTCTTCGACGGTGGTCTCCGTGAAGTAGGTGCGGCCGCCCTCCGGCACTTCCTTCGAGGCCGTGACCTCGAAGCCGGCGGTGGCAGCGATGTCGGCGGCGGAGTGGCCGACGCGGAACTCGTAGAGGCCGTCCTCGACAACGAGGTTCATGTCGCGGTCGTGGTACGCCAACTGGGAGGCGTCCACCTCGAAACTGACGCGCTTGGCCTCGCCGGCGTCGAGGGCGACGCGCTCGAACGCGACGAGTTCCTGCACGGGGCGGGCTTGGTCGGGGTTCTCGGCGCTGGCGTACAGTTGGACGACGTCGTGGCCGGCGGTGTCGCCCGTGTTCTCGACGGTCACCGCGGCGGTAATCGAGCCGGCGGGCGCCAGCGTCTCCGCCGACAGCGAGAGCTCGCCGTACTCGAAGTCGGTGTAGCTGAGGCCGTGGCCGAACGGGAACAGCGGGTCGCTCTCGGTGTAGACGTACTCCTCGTTGGCGGTGTTGGGCTTGCGGCTGTAGTGAACCGGGAGCTGGCCGACGGAGCGCGGAATCGACACGGGGAGGTGGCCGCCGGGGTTGTGCTCGCCGAACAGCACTTCGGCGACGCCCTCGCCGCCGCGCTCGCCGGGGAGCCACGCCTGCAGGACGGCGGGCACGGATTCGGCGATGGACTCGATGGAGTGGGGCTTCCCGCTGACGACGACGGTCACGACCGGCGTCCCGGTTTCCTCGACGCGCTCGACGAGCGCTTTCTGGACGCCGGGGAGGCCGAGGTCAACCACGTCACAGCCCTCGCCGCTGGTGGCGACACTGGGCATGTTGACACGCTCGCGGTCGGAGTCCGAGAAGTCGACCGCGGAGCGCGCGCCGACGAACGCGAGCGCCACGTCGGCGTCCGCGGCGGCGTCAGCGGCCGCGTCGAAGTCCTCGGTGTCGGGGCCGGTCGTCGTGCAGCCCTGCTCGTAGTGGACGTCGAAGCCGTACTCGTCGGCGCGCTCGCGGAGCGCGTCGAGCGGCGTCGTCGCGTCGAGTTCGACCTCCTCCTCGGGGTAGTGGGCGGGGTAGGCGTAGTCGCCCATCAGCTCTTGGGCGTCGTCGGCCTTCGGGCCGAGGACCGCCACGCTGTCGGTGTCCTCGCCGACCAGCGGGAGCAGGTCGTCCTCGTTCTTCAGCAGCGTCATCGACTCGCGGGCGGCGCGCGTCGTGAGGTCGCGGGCTTCCTCGGTGCCGAACGGCTCCGCGGCGGCGTCGGCGTCGACGGTCGGCTCGTCGAGGACGCCCTTCTCGGCTTTCGCGCGGAGGACGCGGCGGACCGCGCGGTCGAGGGTCGCCTCCGAGAGTTCGCCGGCCTCCACGGCGTCGGCGAGGTGCTCGCCGTAGCAGTCCGTGTACGGGAGTTCCACGTCGATGCCGGCTTCGACGGCGGTGACGCCGGCCTCGCGCTCGTCGGCGGCGACGCCGTGCTCGCTGCGGAGGAACTCGACGCTGTAGTAGTCGGAGACGACAGTGCCGTCGAAGCCCCACTCACCGCGGAGCACGTCCGTGAGCAGCCACTCGTCGCTGGCGCAGGGCACGCCGTCGATGTCGTGGTAGGCGTTCATCACGGACTCGGCGTCCGCCGTGCGAATCGCGGCCTCGAACGGGAACAGGTGCGTCTCGCGGAGCTCCCGGCGGCCGACGTTGACGGAGCTCCGGTTCTTCCCGCCCTCGCCGGCGCCGTGGCCGGCGAAGTGCTTGAGCGTCGCCGTGATGCCGTCGCCGTCGCCCTGCAGGCCGTCGACGTAACCGCAGGCCATCGCGGCGACCAGATACGGGTCCTCGCCGAACGTCTCCTCGACGCGCCCCCAGCGAAGGTCCCGAGCGATGTCGAGTACGGGGGAGAGCGCGTGCACGGTGCCGATGGCTTCCAGTTGGTCGCGGACGGTGTCCGTGACCGATTCGAGGAGGTCAGGCGACCACGTGCTCGCCATCCCAATCATCTGCGGGAACGTCGTGGCCTCCGGGCCCATGTAGCCGCTCAGGCACTCCTCGTGGGGAATTGCGGGGATGCCGAGCCGGGTCTCCTCGCGGAGGTATTCCTGCAGTTCGTTCGTACGCTCAGCGGCTTCCCGAGGCGAGAGGCTGCCCTCGCCGCCGATGCGGGTGAGGTGGCCGATGCCCTCGGAGAGGTGCTCGTCGACGGCCGCCTCGTCGAGCGTGCCGTCGTCGTTCAGGAGCTTCTCGGCGTTGACGGAGCCGAGTTGCGCTGCCTTCTCCTCGACGGTCATGCGGTCGAGGAGGTCGTCGACGCGTCGCTCGGTCGGCGTCTCAGCGACGCCGCCGTCTGGACTAGTGCGCATCACTCACGCCGTCGCAATCCCGGATATTAATAATTCGGATGTGGGAAGGTGTGGCGCGCCCGTCGAACCCGACACGAAGAAAAGGTCGTTCTGAGTGGCAGAACGCTATTCGAGTCGGGCGATAGCCGACGAGACGCGTGTCCGTCCGTAATTGTCGCGTTTGAGGGATTGGTAGTGTACCCGGCGAAAAAGTAGTTGGCCAATCTACACTACTCTGTTCTGTCTATCAGAACGCTATCGCCCGTTCTGCTCCGGGCCGACGACCGCTCGCTCAGTGCGTCGCGGGAGTGTCGGCCCGCGCAGGCCAAAATCCGCGGCGTCGCGTGAGGAAGCCTCCGGCGCTCGCCAATCGGACCGCGAACCGTGGTTCGCCATGACAGAACAATATCCATTTTCAGCGCCGCTACGTGCCGAAATCGGAGCCTCAGCAATTATTAAATGGGGCCGGACACAGGGATGGGTCATGGACGCAGACACCGACCTGCCGACGTACGAGCGCGCCGACGCGCCCACTGAGCGGCGCGTCGAGGACCTCCTCGACCGCATGACACTCGAAGAGAAAGCCGGACAAGTCACGGGGACGTGGGCGGGCCACCTCCGCGAGCACCACGACCTCGACGACGTGAAGCGCGCCATCGACGACCACCACCTCGGGTTCGCCGCGCCGTTCGGCTGGGGCGGCGCGCTGGCGACTGACCCCGAAGCCGTCACCGCGGCCGTCAGCGACCTCCAGACGTACGCCCGCGAGGAGACGCGACTCGGCATCCCGCTGTTGTTCAGCGTCGACGCGGTCCACGGAAACGCGTACGTGGCGGGCGCGACCGTCTTCCCGAACGGGCTGGGCGCGGCCGCGACGTGGGACCCCGAGGGCGTCGAGGCCGCCGCCGAAATCACTGCCAGAGAAGTGCGCGCGACGGGCGCACACCAGAACTACGGGCCGACGGCGGACGTGGGCCGCGACCCCCGGTGGGGGCGCGTGTTCGAGACGTTCGGCGAGAGCCCGCACCTCGTGGGGGAGCTCACGGCCGCGAAAGTCCGGGGGTATCAGGGCGACGGGCTCGCGGACCCGGACAGCGTGGTGGCGACGGCGAAGCACTTCCCGGCGTACAGCGAGCCCGAGCGCGGCGAGGACGCCTCTCCCGTGGACGTCTCGGAGTACAAGCTCCGGAACACGTTCGTCCCGCCGCTGGAGCGCGCGCTCGACGCCGGCGTCGAGTCCGTGATGCCGTCGTACAACTCCATCAACGGCGAGCCCTCGCACGGCTCGACGGCGCTGCTCGGCGACCTGCTGCGCGAGGACCTCGGCTTCGACGGGCACGTGGTCTCGGACTGGAACGGGATTCGCCACCTCCACGAGGACCACCGCACGGCCCGCGACCACGCTGACGGCGTCCGACAGGCCCGGGAGGCCGGCGTAGACGTGGCGTCGGTCGGCCACGTCCCGCACGCCGAGCGCGTCGTCGACCTCGTGGAGTCGGGCGACTTCGACGAGGCGACGCTCGACGAGAGCGTCCGCCGCGTGCTCCGGCTGAAGTTCGACCTCGGCCTGTTCGACGAGGACCCCGCGGACGCCGCCGACCCCGAGGCGGTCGCGGAGACGCTGGGCGCACCAGAGCACCGCGAACAGGCGCTGGCGGCCGCCCGCGACAGCATGACGCTGCTCGACAACGACGGCGTGCTCCCGCTGTCCGGCGACGAGGACGTGTTCGTTGGCGGGCCGAACGCCGACGACGTGGTCCACCAGCTCGGCGGGTGGAGCGTCAGCACCGACGACGGCCTGCCGGGCGTGACCGTCCGCGAGGGCGTCGAGGACGCGACCACGGGGACCGTGACGTACGCGCAGGGAACATCGCTCAACGAGACACTGGACGTGGACGCCGCCGTCGACGCCGCCGCGGATGCCGACGTGGCCGTGCTCGCGCTAGGCGAGGGGTGGTATCTCCACGAGTTCGGCCCGAGCGAGAACGCGGGCAGTGAGACGGGCGAATGGCCGACCCGGAGCGACCTCGGCCTCGCGGACGCCCAACAGGAGCTCGTTCGTCGCGTCCGCGAGACCGGGACGCCGGTTGTCGGCGTGCTGATTACGGGCCGGCCGCTGGCGGTCGAGTGGCTGGCCGACGCGGCCTCTGCGCTCCTGCTGGCGTACTTCCCCGGCACCGAGGGCGGGACGGCCGTCGCGGAGACGCTGTTCGGGGAGAACGACCCGAGCGGTCGCCTCCCCATCACGGTGCCGCGGTCGGCGGGCGACCTCCCCCAGCACCACGACTACCTCGCCCACCCGACGCCGATTGGCGACGACGAGCACCCCGACTCCTACGACCCGCTGTTCCCGTTCGGCCACGGCCTCAGCTACACCGACTTCGAGACCACTGACCTGTCTACGACAGTCGAACGCGACGACGGCGGTGTGGAGGGCGGCGCGATTGCGGGCGCGGTACGCGTCACCGTAGACGTGGCCAACGTCGGTGAGCGCGAGGGCACCGAGACCGTGCAGGTGTACGCCCGCCAGCGCCACGCCTCCCGCGTCCAGCCCGTCCGCGAACTCGTCGGCTTCGAGCGCGTGACGCTCGCGCCCGGCGAGCGCGAGACCGTCGACATCGAGGTGCCGGTCGAGCGACTCGGCTTCTACAAGCCCCGCGGGGGCCACGTCACCGAACCGGGCGAGTACCGAATCGAAGCCGGCGACGACACCACGACCGTCGACCTCCCGCCCGCCGAGTGAGCGCGGGCCGAGTTCGCGCTCGGCGTCAAAGACTTACACTCCTACGTTTGTAATGGATGCTGAGAGTGGGATGCAGAGCGGAGGCTGCTCAGCGACGAGTGCAGCCACCACACAGCGAGAGACCGGGAAAGGTTACAGAATTACCAGAAATACATGGTACTAAAATTTCCGAGAAGAAGTCCTACTTTCGCGGTCTCATCGAGAGCGATTCGGGATATCGGTGTCGACGTTTCCGATGAGCCGCGGAGATTTAGTAGCCTCGTCCAGTTCGACAATGACTCGCCCGGGCTGCAAACAGTCGAACGGAATGTGGCGTCATTTCGATATTGTATGGGAGCATATTCATTTATTTCTTAGTTTCGGTGTTGTTTGTAGATTTTGTTCGAGGCGTTCGTGGCCGAGAATCCATCGGTCGTCACTGGTCGCGTGGTGCATCGAGGCGGAGAAGCCATCAACCGGTACCCGAGCTGCGTGCGAGTAGTCCGACTACACCTGCGGATTTCTACGTATCTGATTTCAAATAATATCTTGTACCTGCCTGTTTCCGTATATTTCACAGTGGAGTCCCATCCCTCGAAACAGTAGATACAATAATTATGAATTTAATGTGATTAGACGTACGACAGATGTCACCGACTCACAATCTCTCGGACTACGAGCAGGCCCGCGAATCGTTCGCGTGGGAGGACGTGTACGCAAAAGCCGACTGGGACGCCCCCGCGGAGTTGAACGTCGGCCACGAAGTCGTCGACCGCCACGCCGCCGACCGCGAGAAGGTCGCGCTCTACCAAGTGGACGCCGACGGCGACCTCACGAAGCTCACGTTCTGGGAGCTCGCCGACCGCTCCAATCGGTTCGCGAACGTCCTCGACGACCTCGGCGTCGCGTCCGGCGACCGCGTAGTCTCGTACATGCCGCGCATCCCCGAGCACTACGTCGCGCTCGTCGGCACGCTCAAGCACGGCGCCGTCTGGGGAAGCGTCAACGAGCGTTACGGCCCCGAGGGCATCGCGTACCGCCTCGACGACTGCGACGCCAGCGCGGTCGTCACCACCACCGACAACCGCGACACCGTCGCCGCGGCGCTCGATGACGCGCCCTCCGTCGAGCACGTCATCACCGTGGACCGCGGCACGGGCGCGCCCGCCGGCGATGTGGTCTTCGACACCGCCGTCGAGGGCGCCAGCGCCGACTACGAGACCGCCGACACCGGTGGGGACGACGACGCGCTGCTGTACTACACGTCGGGCACGACCGGCCCCGCGAAGGGCGTGCTGCACGAGCACCGCTGGATTGCCGGCGTCGCGGCGACCCAGCGGGACGCCGTCGACCTCCAGCCGGGCGACCTCTACTGGTCGACCGGCGACCTCGGCTGGCTGACCGGCGCCATCAACACCCTCGGCGCGTGGTTCTGGGGGACGTCGCTGTTCACCTACGAGGGCGAGTTCGACCCAGAGACGTGGGCGGACCTGCTCGACGACTACCCCATCACAGTGCTGTTCTCCGTGCCGACCGCCTACCGGATGCTGCGCGAGCACGCGGGCGTCCTCGACGGCGTTGACCTCGACCTCAGGCACGCGCTCTCCATCGGGGAGCCGCTCTCCGCGGGCGTCGTGGACTGGGGCGAGCAGACCCTCGGCGTGACGATTCTGGACACGTACGGGCAGACCGAGACCGGGAACATGATTATCAACAACTACCCGTCGATGGAGCTACGGCCCGGGTCGATGGGGAAGCCGCTGCCCGGCATCGAGGCCGCCGTCGTCGACCCCGACACGGGCGAAGTGCTCCCGCCGGGCGAAACGGGCGAAATCGCCCAACGCGGCGACTACCCGTGCTTCTTCGCGGAATACTGGCAAGCCCCGGAGAAGACCGACGCGTGCTTCGTGGACGGCCCCGACGGCGAGTGGTACCTCTCGGGCGACCTCGCGCACCGCGACGAGGACGGCTACTTCTGGTTCGAGGGGCGCGCCGACGACGTCATCCTCTCCTCGGGGTACCGCATCGGGCCCTTCGAGGTCGAGAGCACGCTCGGCGAGCACGACGCCGTCGCGGAAGCCGCGGTCGTCCCGAAGCCCCACCGCGAGCGCGGCAACGTCGTGAAAGCCTACGTCGTCCCCAGCGAGTCCGCCAATCCGTCCGCGGAGGTCGAGACCGACATCCAAGACCACGTGAAATCGGAGCTGGCCGCCCACGAGTACCCGCGGGAAATCGAGTTCGTCGAGGAACTGCCGAAGACCGTCACCGGAAAGATTCGCCGGACGGAGCTCCAAGACCGCGCCGCTGACGAATCGGAGACCGCCGAGTAGCCGCCGCGGGTGCGGCGCGGGCGGTGCGAGGACGACGCTGGAGACCGGGCGCTCGGTTCAGGGGCGCTCTTCGAGGACGATGTTGCGCGCCTGCGAGATGACGCCGTGGGCGTCGTCCATCGCGTCGGCGTCGATGGCGACGGCCGCGCCGACGCCGTCGTCGACAGCGAAGTTCATCTCGATGACGTTCTCGAAGCACGTGATCATACACTGGAGGTCGCCGTGCTGCTTGGAGAACGCGTGCTCGTACAGCGGCGCGTGCAGGGAGTCGAGCCGCGACTCGTCGACGGCCTGCTGGAGCCCGTCCTCGGAGTATTGGGCGGCCACGTCGTCGCGGACGTACTCGACCTCGACGGCGTCGGTGTCGTACCGGATGACGCTGCGCAGCTGTCCGTCGGTCTGTTCCTCGAAGAATTCCCGGAGCCGGGAGATGACACCGGCGGCCATGGACCGGGTATCGTGAGCAACCGTGATAGTTGCACGGGTAGCGTTGGGCATGTATGTATTATCCCTGACATTGACTGTCGGCCGTCAATCGTACCCGAACGGCGCGGCTAGCGCGGGGGAAGCTCCCCCGGTTCGCTCGCGGAGAGCCTCCACAGCGCGGTGTCAGCCGTTCGCCCCCACCTTTATAGTTAATTAATCATCATTATCGTCCATGGTTGAAGCTACCATAGACGTGGTCCACCGCGGCGGACTGCAGTGCGACCTCAACTACCTGATTCAAGGGAACACGCTCGGGAGCCACGACGAGCCCGACCCATCTACCGACTACGAGGAGATCCCGGTGTGGAACCTCGTCATCGACCACCCCGAAGCGACGATTCTGTGGGACACCGGCAACCACGAGGACGCACTCGACGGTCACTGGCCGGAGGGGCTCAAGCAGGCGTTCTACCCCCACGACGTGCGCGACCACACGCTCGAAGGCGACCTCGAAGACGCCGGCTACAGTCTCGACGACATCGACGCCGTCGTCCAGACCCACTTGCATCTGGACCACGCCGGCGGCCTCCACCACTTCGACGGCACCGACGTCCCCGTCTACGTCCACGAGAAGGAGCTCAAGTTCGCGTACTACTCCGAGAAGACCGACAAGGGGAGTGGCGCGTACGTCCTCGAGGACTTCGACCACGACCTGAACTGGCAGGTCGTCCACCAAGACCGCGAAACTCACTTCGAGGACGTCGAGTTCATCCGGCTCCCCGGACACACACCCGGGCTCATGGGGACGGTCGTTCACCTCGACGGCCACGGCACGCTGGTGTTCGCGGGCGACGAAATCTACCAGTCGGAGAACTACGAGGACGAGGTGCCGCTGGGCGCCGGCCTGCTCTGGGGGAATCAGGCGTGGTTCGACAGCCTCCAGACGCTGAAAGAACTCGAACGAACCCACGACGCCGAAATCGTCTACGGCCACGACCCCGACCAGTTCGACGACATCCGCTCGGGGTGGTCCTCGTGAGCTACGACCGCTCGGTCTCCGCCAGCGACCGCGAGCTCGCACCGGAGACCGTCTGGCACATCGATATGCCGGAAATCCGATTCGGGCGGGATGCGACCGACGAGCTCGCCTTCCAGTTGCGCGACCTCGGCGTCGAAGGTGCTGCGACCGGCCTCGTCATCACCGACGACGGAGTCGCCGACGCCGGCCACGCCGACCGCGTCGTCGCCCACCTCGAAGCCGCCGGCCTCGACGTCGACTGCTACGCCGACTCGGAGCGCGAGCCCTCCATCGGCGCCATCGAGGACTGCCTCTCGTTCGTCCGCGACCAGACCGACGACGGCTACGACTTCTACGTCGGGCTCGGCGGCGGGAGCTGCATGGACACCGCGAAGGCCACTCGTGCAATCGTCGCTAACGGCGGCAGCCCCCTCGACTACGTCGCCGAACCGACCGGCGACGGCCAGACGCTCACCGAATCCGGACCGCCGCTGGTGCTGTTACCGACCACGGCCGGCACCGGCGCCGAGATTTCCCCGGTCGCGATTCTCTCGGTCCCCGAGAAGGAAATCAAGGAAGCGATTTCGAGCAACCACGTCCGGGCCGACGCCGCCGTATTGGACCCGACACTGACCACGACGCTCCCGCCGGACCTCACCGCGCGGACGGCGATGGACGCGCTCGGCCACGCCATCGAGGGGTACACTACCCATGAGTACGACTCGCTGTTGCGCGCGAGCGACCCGGGCGAGCGCCCGGTGTACGCCGGGCGAACGCAGCTCACCGAGATGTTCTCCGAGAAGGCGATCCGTCTCCTCTCGGGGAGCGTCCGCACCGCCGTCCACAACGGCGACGACCTCGACGCCCGCGAGGACATGCTGCTAGGGGCGCTGTTCGGCGCTATCTCCGGGCTCACCGCGGGCGCCAGCCTCTGTCACGCGATGGCGTACCCCGTCGGCAACAAGTATCACACGTTCCACGGCGAGACCATCGCCGTCCTCACGCCCGCGAGCACCATCGACTACAATTCGGCCAGCGACCCCGCGCGGTTCGCCGAGGTCGCCGAAATCTTCGGCGTCGACACCTCAGGACTGACGGACCGCGAGGCCGCCGACGCGCTCAAGCAGGCGTACATTCAACTCCAGCGGGACCTGGGGGTCCTCCCGAGCGGTCTCAACGAACTCGCTGACATCACCGAGGACGACATCGAGTGGCTCGCCCAGCAGACCGTCGACACACAGGAACGCCTCCTGCGGTGCAACCCCCGGCCAGTGACCAGCGACGACGTCGCGGCCGTGTTCCGAGACGCGCTGCACAACTGGGAAGAATGACCGACACGACAGTACCGGACATGGACGCCGTCAATCCCGCGACCGGCGAACGCATCGCGACCTACGAGGCGGACTCACGAGCGGACGTGGAGGCGGCACTGGCGCGCGCCGACGACGCGTTCGAGGCGTGGCGCGAGCGGCCGCTGCGCGAGCGCGAGGAACTGCTCGCGGCGGCCGGCGACGTGCTCCGCGAGAACAAACGCGAGTACGCAGGGCTGATGACCGAGGAGATGGGGAAGCCGATTTCGCAGGCGGTCTCGGAGGTCGAGAAGTGCGCGTGGGTCTGCGACCACTACGCCGAGCACGCCAGCGCGTACCTCCAGCCGGAGGGGCACCCGAGTCCACCGGGCGCAGACGTGCAGACGGTGTACGAGCCGCTCGGGCCGGTGCTGGCGGTGATGCCGTGGAACTTCCCGTTCTGGCAGGTGTTCCGGTTCGCGGCGCCGTACCTGACCGCGGGCAACGTCGGCCTGCTCAAGCACGCCTCGAACGTCCCCGGCTGCGCGCAGGCCATCGCGGACGTGTTCGAGGAGGCGGGCTACCCCGACAGCGTGTTCCAGACGCTCCTCGTCGGTTCGGACGCCGTCGACGACGTGCTCGGCGACGACCGCGTGCGGGCGGCGACACTCACCGGCAGCGGGCCGGCGGGCCGCGCCGTCGCGTCGACGGCGGGCCACGAACTGAAGAAGACGGTGCTGGAACTCGGCGGCAGCGACCCGTTCGTCGTCCTCGACGACGCCGACCTCGACGAGGCGGCTGAGGCCGGCGCGTGGGCGCGCAACCTCAACGGCGGGCAGTCCTGCATCGCCGCGAAGCGCTTCGTCGTCCACACAGACGTCTACGACGAGTTCGTCGAGCGGTTCGTCAACGAAGTGGCGTCGCTGACCGTCGGCGACCCCACCGACGAGGAAACCGAGGTCGGCCCGCAGGCGAGCGCAGACCTGCTGGCGGACCTCCACGAGCAAGTACGGGCGTCCGTCGAGGCCGGTGCGACCGTCCTCACCGGCGGCGAGCCGATGGACCGCGAGGGTGCGTTCTACCCACCGACGGTGCTCGCGGACGTGCCGGAGGGGTGTCCCGCCGACAGCGAGGAGCTGTTCGGCCCCGTCGCCGCCGTCTTCGAGGTCGACGACGAGACCGAGGCAGTCGAGAAGGCCAACGACACCGCGTTCGGGCTGGGAGCGAGCGTCTGGACCGCGGACCGCGAGCGCGGCCGCCGCGTCGCCCGCGACATCGACGCCGGCTGCACGTACGTCAACCAGCTGGTGAAGTCCGACCCCCGCGTGCCGTTCGGCGGCGTCGGCGTCTCCGGGTACGGCCGCGAGCTCTCCGAGCCAGGCATCAAGGAGTTCGTCAACCGCAAGACTCTCTGGGTGGAGTAGCCCGCGAGCGGGCGCGGGATAGGGACGGTGTTCGGCGTCGTCCCGATGGTCGTCCGCCACCCGATTGCGCACACGATAGGCTTCCTGACCGCGGCGACGCTACTGTGTCTGGTCTACCAGTCGCCCGGCGACGCCGCGTAGGCGTGGAACGTGAGTACGAGACCGGTCGGCACAACGTTATTGGCGCGTGTGTTTACCGTCAGCCGTTAACTTGCCCCAGAACGACTGCGACGCGCCCCGCTCACTTTTGTCGGTGGCGGGCGAAGAAGGGGCCGATGAAGCTCGGGAAGGTCGCCGCGAAACTGGCCGGACTCGCCCTCCTCGCCGTGGCCGGCGTCGCCGCCGTCGCGGCCGTCGGCGCGCTCGCCCTCACGCTCGTCGACGGGCTGACTGGGACGCGATTCATCACGATGTGGTTCGCTACGGGGCTCGCGCTCACCGCGGGACTGTGCGGATACGTCCTCCGGAAGTACGCCGCTGGCAACGTCATCCCGCTGGACTACGACATCTCAATCGCGTTCCGCGGCGGGCAGAGCTGACGAGCGGGCACCCACGGCGGGCGGCGACTCACTCGTCGGTTTTGCCGTCGCGGCAGTCGCGCTCGCGGGCGTCCGGCGCGCGCTCCTCGGGGGGCCCGTGGCCGCCGCCGCCCGGCGTGCGAATCGAGACGGTCGTACCGGCGTCGACCTCCCGGGAGACCTTCGCCGGGACGACCTCGCCGTCGATGCGGTTCTCGCCCGGCTCGCCGTCCTCCCCGCCGTCCACGCCCGCAGGGGCCGTGCGGCGGCGCTCGGTCAGCAGGGAGACGGTGGCGTCAGTCTGGACGGTCACAGCGCGTTCGATGCCGAGGCCGCCCCGGTGGCGGCCGTCGCCGCCGCTGGACGAGCGGAGCGCGTACCGCTCGACGCGCAGGGGGTACTCGGCCTCCAGCGCCTCGACGGGCGTGTTGAGGGTGTTGGTCATGCCGACGTGGACGCCGTCCATGCCGTCCTTCGATGGGCGCGCGCCGAACCCGCCGGCTATCGTCTCGTAGTACGCGAACTCGCCGCCTCGGTCCCCGATAATGAGGTTGTTCATCGTGCCTTGGCCGTCCGCCGGGACGCGCTCGGGAATCGCGTCCGCGAACGCGCGGAGGGTCACGTCGGTGACGCGCTGGCTCGTCTCGACGTTGCCGCCGACGACCGCCGCGGGCGGGTCCGGGTCGAGGAGCGAGCCGTCGGGGACGGAGACAGTTATCGGGTCGTAGCAGCCCTGATTGGGTGGAATCTCGGGGTCGGTGACCGCGCGGACGACGAAGTAGACCGCACTCTTGGCGACGGCGCGCGGGGCGTTGAGGTTGCCCTCGACTTGGTCGGCGGTCCCCGCGAAGTCGACCGTGAGTTCGGCGCCGTCGACGGTGACGGCCGCCCGAATCGGGATGTCCTCGTCGGTGACGCCGTCGCCTTCGAGCACGTCGCTGGCGGTGTACGTGCCGTCGGGAAGTGCCTCAATCTCGGCTTCCATCCGGTCGCGGGAGTACGCGACGACGGCGTCGAACGCCGCCAGCAGGCCGTCACCGTGCTCGGCGAGCAGCTCCCCGATGCGGTCTTCGGCGCGCTCGTTGGCGGCGCGCTGGGCGCGCAGGTCGGCTCGCCGCTCGGCGGGCGTGCGCACGTTCGCCAACAGCAGGTCGCGGACGCCCTCGTTGAGTTCGCCGCCGTCGACGAGACGGACCGCGGGCAGGCGCAGGCCCTCCTCGTAGATTTCGGTCGCGCCCGGCGGCATGCTCCCGGGGGCGCTGCCGCCCACGTCCGCGTGGTGGGCGCGCGAGACTGCGTACCCGAGGATTTCGCCCTCGGGGGCGAGCGGGGAGACGAGCGTGATGTCCGGGAGATGCGTGCCGCCCGCGAACGGGTCGTTGAGGACGAACACGTCGCCGGGCGCGGGGTCGCGGTCGAGCACGGCGTCGACGGCGTCCGGCATCGCGCCAAGGTGGACGGGGATGTGTTCGGCCTGCGCGACCATGTCGCCGGCCGCGTCGAACAGCGCGGTCGAGCAGTCCCGTCGCTCCTTGATGTTCGGGGAGTACGCGCCCGTGATGAGGAGGTAGCCCATGTCCTCGGCGACGCTCTCCAGTTGGTTCCGGAGAATCTCCAGCGTCACCGGGTCCACGTCGGCGGCCGACCCGTCGTCGGCTCGCGGGTCGTGGCCGCTCATGGTGCCTCCGTCTCGGCGACGAGCGCGCCGTCCCCGCGGACGGTCGCCGTCCACTCCGGCGGCACCACGGTGGTGCTCTCGTTCTCCTCGACGACCGCCGGTCCGCGAATCGTCCGCCCGGGCGCCAACCGCGAGCGGTCGTAGACCGGAGTCTCGTGGACACCGTCGGCGAACACGGCGTCGCGGGTCGCCTTCCGCGCGTCGCCGCCGGCGTCGTAGTCGAGCGCGGGCGGCGGCCGGGAGACGGTCGCGGTCACCCGGCAGTTGACGAGGTGGACGGGCTCGTCCATCCGGTAGCCGTACGCCGTCTCGTGGGCGTCGGCGAACCGCCGCCGCGCCGTCTCGGGGTCGAAGGTGTCGTCCACGTCGACGGTGAGGTCGAAGCTCTGGCCCGCGTACTTGAGGTCGACCGACCGCTCCAACGACGCGGCCTCGCCATCCGACACCGAGTCCAGCACGTCGGCCTCCAGTTCGGCGAAGATGTCCGCGACGCGGTCGGCGTCGGCGTCGTCGAGCGGCCGACGGTGTGTACGGACGGCGTCCTGCTTCTCGTCGGCCGCGAGCAGGCCGTACGCCGAGAGGACGCCCGACGCGCGCGGGACGACCACGCGGTCCATGTCGAGGCCGTCCGCGAGCTGGACGGCGTGCATCGGGCCCGCGCCGCCGAACGCGACGAGGCCGAACGTCCGCGGGTCGTAGCCGCGCTCGACCGTCACCGAGCGAATCGCCCGCGTCATGCTCGCGTTCGCCACCCGGTAGACGCCCCGGGCCGCCTCGACCGCACCGTCCATGCCGGCGTCCGCCGCGAGGTCAGCGAGCGCCTCGCGCGCCCGGGTCTCGTCCAGCGAGAGTTCGCCGCCGAGGCTCGTGCTGTCCCCGATGTACCCGAGGACGAGGTTCGCGTCGGTCACCGTCGGGTCTGAGCCGCCGCGCCCGTAGCAGGCGGGACCGGGGTTCGCGCCCGCGGACTCCGGTCCGATGCGGAGCGCGCCGCCGGCATCCACCCACGCGATGGACCCGCCACCCGCGCCCACCGTTTCCACGTCGACCATCGGCGTGCGAATCGGGCGGTCCGCGATTTCCGCGGCGGTCGTGCGCTCGACGCTGCCGTCACGGATGAGGCTCACGTCGCTGGACGTACCGCCCATGTCGAACGACACCAAGTCCGGCTGCGCCGATGGGTCGTCGCTGGCGAGCGCGTTCGCGCCGACGACGCCCGCGGCCGGCCCCGACAGCACCGTCAGCACCGCCCGCTCGCGGACGGTCTCGGCGTCCGTGATGCCGCCGTTGGCCTGCATGATTCGCGGCGCCGGAATCCCCGCCGAGGCGGCGCGCTCGGAGAGCCGGCCCACGTAGCGGTCGATTGCCGGCCGCACGTACGCGTCCACCACCGTCGTCGACGTGCGCTCGTACTCCCGGAACTCGCCCAGCACCTCGTGGGACGCCGACACGGGCGCGTCGAGTGCCTCCCGGAGCACGCGAGCGACCGTCTGCTCGTTGTCCGGGTAGGCGTAGGCGTGCAGCAGCGAGACGGCGACCGCGTCCGCGCCGTCGGCGCGAATCGATTCCGCGACCGCTCGGACGTCCGCTTCGTCCACGGCTTCGACGACGCCGCCGGGCGTCGTGCGCTCGGCGACCTCGTAGCGGCGGCGCCGGGGCACCAGCGGGTCGGGCTTCTCCGCGTCGAGGTCGTACAGCGACGGGCGGTCCTGCCGCCCGATTTCGAGCACGTCCCGGAATCCGGCGGTCGTGACGAGCGCCGTGTCGGCGCCGTCGCCCTCCAGCAGGGCGTTCACCGAGACGGTCATCGCGTGCGAGAACGCGTCGAGGTCATCGACCGCGACGCCCGCCGCCGCGCACGCCTTCTCGATGCCCGCGAGCACGCCGTCGCTCTGCTCGTCGGTGGTGGGCACTTTCGCCGTCACGAGGTCGCCGTCGGCCAGCAGCGCCACGTCCGTGAACGTCCCGCCGACGTCGACGCCGACGACGGCCGTCACCGACAGCACCTCCGGCGCCGCGTCGCGACCCGCCACGCCAGCGCGCGTGTCTCTGTCATACCACCCTCACTCGATGGCGACTCCCTATAACTAGGGACTGGCGCGAACGCGTCCTCGTGCCCCGTCGCCCGCCTTGGAGTCAGCGCCGATATTTCACGCCGTGCGAATCGGTCTAAACATTTACTACAACTCCGGGAAAATCTACACCTGTCGCCGGCCGTCGAACACTTGGTCGAGCACCAAGGTCCCTGTCACCACCAACCGGCTCCTATCGCGCCGGCGACGTTCTCTGTACCTGCCGCCCGCCCAGTCTCGACGTTCACAACGTGAGATACGTGAATTCTGAGGGGCGCGTCTCGCGCGTCGGTACCAGAGAAAACGTGTTCAGTCACCGTGTTCACTTATCGTGTTCACTCGTCTTGTTCACCAGACGCGTGGCAAACAGGGGTACAGGGCCGGTTGGGTCCCGGCTCTCGCAGCGACTGCAACGCGGCCTCCGGAGTTATATGTGCGTCGGCACAACGGGCGAATGCGTCCGTCGGTGCAGGGTGCCTCTGACATCTCTCCTGCGCCGCTCCCGCTCTGTCTTCGACCGCGTATTCGCGTGTGAACGCGTCCGAGAACGCGAGAGGTGAGTTCGCGGAGACGGCAGTCCGTCAGTCGTCGGTAGCGAGTTCGAACTGCTCGTGTTCGGCGGCGGCGTTGAGGACGATGCTCGTCGAGGACTCCTCGATGTCGGCGTCCCCGAGCAGCTCCTTGATGTGCTCGTTCATGTCGTCGGTGTTCTGGAACTTCCCGACGGCGATGATGTCGTAGTCGCCGGTGACCTCGTAGACGGAAATCATCTGTTCGTGCGCCCGCAGGCGGTCCGCGAGGTCGGGCAGCGACCCCCCGGCGGCCTTCAGTTGGAGGATGCCCGTCACGTCGTAGCCGAGCTTGCCGTAGTCGATGACCGGCGTGTACCCCTGAATGACGCCGTCGTCTTCGAGGTCTTCGAGGTGGTTCGAGATGGTCGTCACCGAGACGTCCAAGTCCTCCGCGAGGCTGCGGAAGCTCGCGCGGCCGTCCTTCAGGAGCGCGTTGATGAGCTCGGAGTCCAGCGTCTCGTATGTCATACCCTAATCTGAACACTTGTCCAATATAGTAGTACCTACTGCGAGAAGAGTATCATACCATACAACTTTCGCGCGATTATCCGACAGGACGCTAGAGCGGTCGTGCGCAGTTCACGTGTGTCGGTCGTCGGTACCGAGTGCCGATGAAACGCTTACGTGGGCGGGCGACACAGGTGACTGCATGACGGAGAGCGGCGACGACTCGGTTCGCATCGAGAAGGGGTCGTCGCGGGCCCGGCGGTTGTTCGCCAAGCTCGGCATCGAATCCGCGCGCGAGCGCCGCGAGCGAGAGCAATCGGACCAGTCGTAGCCACGAAGGCGCTCCGCGGAGCCGCCGAATCCCGACTCTTAACATTGTTACACGGGTAGGCGAACGCATGGCAGACGAGAAGCCGACCTACGAGTTCAAGGACCGCGACGTCTACATCCTCCGAGAACTCGCGGAAGACCCCAGCGTCTCCTCGCGCGACCTCGCGGACATCCTCGAAGCCGAGTACGGCATCGACGTCTCCTACGTCACCGTCAACGAGTCCATCCGGAACATGCGCGAGGCGGGCGTGTTCCGCGAGGCGATAATGCCCAACGAGGAGTATTTCGTGTTCGAGCTGTTCGAGTTCAAGTTCAACCCCGAATACTTCGCGGAGACGTGGCGGGAGACGATGGAGCACATCCGCGACGACGAACACACCCTGATGTACTTCCTCTCGGACGGCGAGTACCAGTGGAAGTCCATCATGCTGTTCCCGACCCGCGAGCACGGCGAGCGCTGGCTCCACGAGTTCTACAAGACCCACGGGAAGACCGTGCTGAACGTCCGCACGAGCGTGATGACGAACGTGCTGGAGTTCGGCGCCAGCCCCGACCTCTTCGACCACCTCGACGTCGCCGACGAGCGCGGGTTCTGAGGCGGCGGCTCACTCCGCGTCCGACGCTTCGACGGGCAGGGAGCCGTACTCCGTCTCGAAGCGCTCTTCGAGGCGCCGCTTGTCGAACTTCCCTGTCGAGGTCTTGGGCACCTCGTCGACGAACTCGAAGCGGTCGGGCAGCCACCACTTCGGGAACGCGTCGAGCAAGTGTTCCCGGAGGTCGTCGACGGAGACGTCGCCGGCGGTGACGACGTACGCGACGGGGCGTTCCTGCCACTTCTCGTGGGGGACGCCGATGACGGTGGCCTCCTCGACGCCGCCGTGGCCGATGAGCTCGTTCTCCAGCTCGATGCTGGAAATCCACTCGCCGCCGCTCTTGATGGCGTCGTCCACGCGGTCGACGATGTCGAGGTAGCCGTACTCGTCGAGGGTGGCGACGTCGCCGCTCCGGAACCAGCCGTCGTCGGTGAACGACGTGCGCGTGGCGTCGGGCCGCTGGTAGTACGAGCCGGCGAGCCACGGCGCCCGCGCCTCCAGTTCGCCGGGCGTCTCGCCGTCGCTGGGGGCGAGGTCGCCGTCCTCGCCGCGGAGGCGCACTTGGACGCCGGGCGCGGGAACGCCGGCCTTCATCCGGAGTTGGTCCCGTTCCTCCGGCGGCAGTTGGCGGACTTCCGTGGTCATCAGGGTGTTAGCGAGGTGCGGCGACGCCTCCGTCATGCCGTAGCCTTGGCTTATCGGGGCGTCGTACACCTCGTCGTACTTCCGGATAAGCGACGCGGGCGGCGAGCTGCCGCCGATGAGCACGTCCGTCAGCGACGACAGCGACTCCGGGCCGAGGTCGTCGGCGTCCTCGATGATGCGGTCGACCTCCAGCCAGACCGTCGGGACGGCCGCCGCGATAGTCACGTCCTCGGCCTGCACGACGTCGAGGAGCTCCCCGGGGTCGGTGTGCTGGCCGGGGAGCACGATGCTCGCGCCCGTGAACGTCGTCGTGTACGGCAGCCCCCAGCCGTTGACGTGGAACATCGGCACGACCGGCATCACGGTGTCGGTCTCGCTGATGCCGAACACGTCGGCGTGGCTGTGCATCAGGGTGTGCAGGAACTGCCCGCGGTGGGTGTACTGGACGCCCTTCGGCAGGCCGGTGGTGCCCGAGGTGTAACAGAGCGCGCTCTCGGTGTCCTCGTCGATGTCGGGCCAGTCGTAGTCGGTGTCGTAGCCGTCGATGAACGACTCGTAGTCGGTCACGGGCGCCAGTTCGGTGTCGGGCACGTCGTCCGCGTCGCCGAGAACGACGTACTGTTCGACCGCGTCGAGGTCGTCCGCAATCGGCTCCAGCGTCTCGACGAACTGCGGGTCGACGAACAGCAGCCGGTCGGCGGCCTCCTCGATAATCTCCACGAGGTGGTGTTCGGGGAGGCGGTGGTTCACCATGTGGATGCTGCGCGCGCTACACGACGGCCCGAAGTACAGCTCGAAGTGCCGGAAGTGGTTGACCGCCATGACGCCCGCGCGGTCGCCGGGCGCCATGCCGTAGTCGTCGAGCGCGTGCGCGAGCTGGCTGATGCGCTCGTACGCGTCGCCGTACGTGTACCGGTGCGTGCTGCCGTCCGGGAGCGCGGTGATAATCTCCTTGTGGTCGAAGAGGTCGCGGGCGCGCTCCAAGAGCTTCGTGATCGTGAGTTCGTACTCCATGGTCATGCTGTGTCACCTCGTGGCGCGAACTGATAGAACACCCTGTCGTGGTCGGCCGGCCCGTCGACATCGACGATGCGGAGCGCCACCGGGTCGCCGATGGCGAGGTCGTCGTAGTCGGCGCCGTCGATGCGCGCGGACAGCTGCACGTCGACGCCGTCGAGGTCCACGACTCCCGTGACGAACGGCGTGTCCATCCCGAGCGGGCCGCTCCCCCGCACGGCGCCGAACGCGAACAGCTCGCCCTCGTGGGGGAGCGAGACGTACGCGAGGTCGTCGCTCGTGCACTCCGGGCAGACGACCCGCGGCGGGAAGTGCAGCGCCCCGCAGTCCCCGCACTGCGTCGTGGAGAGGTCGCCCTCGCGGAGCCGGTCGTAGAACTCGTGGATTCTGGTGTGGTCGGCGTCCTGCAGGTCGTAGAAGTCCAGCAGGCGCGGCAACTCGATGGTGTCCGGGACCGAGACCGTCTTCCGCGGCGGCCCGTCGGCTCCGTCGTCGGTGTCGTGGCCAGTCATTGTGGGTCCCTCGCAAGCGTCATCACGCTGTGTACGCTCCCGCTCCCGCTGAGGTTGTGGATGAGCCCGGTCTCGGGACTGTCCGGCACCTGTCGCGCCGACTCCACCTCGCCTGTGAACTGCTTGTACACCTCCAGCGCCTGCGAGACGCCGGTCGCGCCCAGCGGGTGTCCACAGCCCAAGAGGCCACCCCGGGGGTTGACGGCGATGTCGCCGTCGAGTTCACTGCGGCCGTCCTCGATGAACTGGCCGCCCTCGCCCTTCGGCACCCAGCCGAGGTCCTCGTACTCGATGACCTCGCTGATGGAGAAGCAGTCGTGAATCTCGGCGACGTCCAGCTCATCGACGGGGTCGTCGATGCCGGCTTGGTCGTAGGCCTCCTCGGCGGCGACGGTGGCCTGCGGCCACGCCGACATCGACGGGAGGTTGTTGATGGAGTTGCTCGCCATACAGGACTGCCCGCTGCCGGTGACGTACGCGGCGGTGTCCGTGAGTTCGCGGGCCTTCTCCTCGCTGGTCAGGACCAACGCCGCCGCGCCGTCCGTGATGCCGCTGCAGTCCAGCAGGCACAGCGGCGGCGCGACCGGATACGAGTCCAGCACGTCGTCAACGTCGACCTGCTGCTGGAACTGCGCGTACGGGTTGTTCGCGGCGTGGCCTTTGTTCTTCGCGCTCACCGCCGCGAGCTGCTCGCGGGTCGTCCCGTACTCGTGCATGTGCCGCTGGGCGAACATCGAGAAGAAGGCGGGCGCGTTCAGGCCATTGACGCCGTCGAACTCGCGGTCGAGCACGTTCGTCATGCCCGACTGGGTCTCCGCGACGTGGTCGTCGCCGAGGTTCATCTTCTCGACGCCGAGCACGAGCGCGACGTCCAGTTGGCCGCTGGCAATGGCGAGCCACGCGTACCGCAGCGCCGCTTGCCCGCTCGCGCACGCCAGCTCGGTGCGCGATATCATCTTCGTGACGTCGATGCCGAGCAGTTCGGCGGCCAGCGGCGCGACGTGGCTCTGGAACGCGAACCGCTCGGGCTGGACCGCGCCGACGAACAGGCCCTCGACGTCGGCGGGCGTGACCCCGTCGACGTCGTCGAAGGCGGCCTTGCCGGCCTCCTGCGCGAGGTCCTTCCACGTCGCCGCGCGCTTCCCCCAGTCGGCGTGGCCGCCGCCGACGATTGCCGCGGTCCCCGTCATCGCTGGAACTCCGGCTCCCGGTCGTCCCGGAACGCCGTGACGCCCTCGACCATGTCGTCGGTCGTCGTCAACAGGCCGAAGCCCTGACTCTCGACATCGAGGCCGGTGTCGAGGCTGGCGTCCTGCCCGTCGTCGATGACGCGCTTGGCGACTTTCAGCGCCGTCCGCGGGCCGTCGGCGAGGTCGTCGACGAACGCCGCGACGGCGTCGTCGAACTCCGCTTCGGGGACCGCGCGGTTGAGTAGCCCCCAGTCGGCGGCGCGCTCGGCGGAAATCTGCTCGCCGCGGAACACCAGTTCCTTCGCGCGGCCCTCCCCGACGATGCGGGTGAGCCGCTGGGTGCCGCCGCCGCCGGGAATCAGCCCGAGGTTGATTTCGGGCGCGCCCAGCGAGGAGTCGGCGGTGGCGATTCGGAGGTCGCAGGCGAGCGCGATTTCGAAGCCCGCGCCCAGACAGAAGCCGTCGATGCGCGCGAGCGTCGGGCGCTCGAACTCGTCGATTGCGCGAATCGTCTCGTCGACGTCCATCAGTTCGGTCGGCTCGCCGGCCATGAAGCCGGTGATGTCCGCGCCGGAACTGAACGCGTCCTCGCCCGCGCCGGAGAACACGACACAGGAGACGTCGTCCACGTCGGCGTTGTCGAGTGCGGCTTTCACTTCGCCGAACATCGTCTCCGAGAAGGCGTTGAGGCGCTCGGGGCGGTCGAACTCGATTTCGAGGACGCCGCGGTCGTCCAGCGACTTGTTGACGTACTGGTAGGGGCCGTCGCCGCGGTAGTCGTGGAACCCCTCGCCGGCGTCGACGCCGGTCTTCCCGTCCTCGACGAGGTCGACGAGGTGGGGCGCGGGGGCGAACCGCTCGGCGCCCGTGCGCTCGTGGAGGGTTTCGAGCTTGTCGAGGACGGCGTCGAGGCCGAGTTGGTCGCCGAGCCGGCAGACGCCTTCCGGGAAGCGCGCGCCCAGCCGGCTGCCGAGGTCGATGTCGTCGGCCGACGCGACGTCGTTCCCGACGAGGCGGGCGGCCTCGTTGACCATGCGGGCTTCCACGCGGAGCGTATCGAACCCCTCGCGGTCATGGGGCTCGTAGTCGGGGCCGTCGCCCTCCCAGTCGTAGAAGCCGCGACCCGTCTTCTTCCCGAGGTCGTCGGCGTCGACCTTCTCGGCTATCGTCGGCGGGGAGTCGAGGTCGGTGTCCTCGCGGAAGTGGTACGCGATGTCGATGCCGGTGTAGTCCGCGAGCTCGAACGGCCCCATCGGGTAGCCGCGCTCGTACACCATCGCGGCGTCGGCCTGCTGAATCGTCGTCTCGCCGTCCGAGAGCATCCACGCGCCCTCCTCGATGAACGGCAGCATGACGTTGTTCACGATGAAGCCGTGGACGTCGCGCTTGACGTCGATGGCGCGCTTCCCGAGGTCCGCGACGAACGCGTGGGCGGCGTCGAGGGTCGCCGGGCTGGTCTGCTCGCCGTGGACGACCTCCACGAGGTCCATCTTCACGGGCGGATTGAAGAAGTGCGTGCCGACGACCTGCTCGGGCCGGTCGGTCGCCGCGCCGATAGCGGTGATGCTCAGCCCGGAGGTGTTCGACGCCAGAATGGCGTGCTCGGGGGCGTGGTCGTCGACCTCGGCGAAGGTGTCCTTCTTGAGGTCGAGGTTCTCGGGAATCGCCTCGACGACGAGGTCGGCGTCGGCGACGGCGGCCGCGAGGTCGGTCTCCCCGGTCATTCGCGCCCGCACCGCGTCGGCCGACTCGTCGAGTTTCCCCTTCTCTTCGAGTTTCCCGAGACTCCACTCGACGGATTCGAGGCCGTCGGCGACGAGTTCCTCCTCGATGTCCCGCACCACCACGTCGTAGCCCGCGATGGCCGCGAGTTCGGCGATGCCGTGACCCATGCTCCCCGCGCCGAGCACGGTCACGTTTTCTATGTCACGTTCTACCATCACTACCACACAAAGTAACTATACTAGTTAAACTATTGGCTACGCTGTTTGTTTTATATCGCATTTCAGTTAACTAGCTGTTTTGTTCGAGTGCTATTGCCGGGAGTAGCGCGACGCGCGAGTGCGGGACTGCGCGGCGAGCCGTCACTCGATGGGGAACTGGAGCTCGGCTGCCTGCTCGGTCTGCGGGAAGACGAGGCGCTGGTCGCCGTCCCACCACTGCGCGCTCGCCGCCGAGAGCTGGCCCTGCTCGGGCATCCCGTACTCGTCGAACGCGAAGTCACCGATGACCGTCTCGAAGCTCGTCTCGTCCAACGACGACCGCAGCGTCTCCGGGTCCGCGTTGTCCGCGGCGGCCAACGCCTGCTCGGTGGTCTGCGCGAGGTTGTAGCCGACGCCGACCATCACGCGCGGCGTCGAACCGTCGTTCTGGTCGGCGTACGCGTCGAGGAACGCCTCGTTCCCGTTCCCGGTCATCCCGGGCGCCCACCCCGGACACATCGTGACGTAGTTGCCCTGCTCGCCGAGCGCCGACCACCACGCCTGCGGGTCCGACGCGCGCACGAACTCGATGAACTCCGGCGTGTAGCCGGCGTTGTTCAGTTGGTTCATCGCCGTGATGCCGTCCGGCGGCTGCGGGCACGCCACGAGCGCCTCGACGCCCGCGTCGTCGGTCTGCGAGATGAGCGTCGAGAAGTCCTCGTTGCCGGGGTTGTACGTCTCCCGCATCGCCACGTCGTAGCCCGCCTCCGAGAGCTTCGTGTCCCACGCTTCCGCCATCTCCGCGCCCCACCCGGAGTTCTCCTCCCAGATGCCGACGACCTCGGGCCGGTCGGCCTCCGGGACGAGCTCCAGCAGCCCGGTCGTGGCGCGCGTGACGTCCCGCGTCTTCGGGAACGGCGTGTACGTCCACTCTTTCCCCTCGGAGACGAGCGGCTCCTCGTAACAGGTGGCGACCGCGAGGAACGGCAGTCCTTGGCTCTCGGCGTACGCCGACCCCGCCATCACGAGCGGACTGGAGAAACTCCCCCAGACCATGTCGACGTCGTTGTTGCTGGTGATCTGTTGGAGCTGCTGGCGGAGGACAGCGGGGTCGCTCTCGTCGTCCCTGACGACGAGTTCGACCTCGCGGTCGACGTTGTCGCGCTCGTTGAGCAGTTCGACGCCGAGTTCGTAGCCGGCGAGCATCTCGTTGCCGACCGAAGACAGCCGACCCGTCTCCGGGACGGCCGCCGCAATCGTGATGCTGTCCGAACCGTTGCTGCCGCCGAAGGCGGTGCAGCCCGCGAGCCCACCGAGCGCGACTGTGCCCGCCGCTCCGGTGGCTTTCAAGTACGACCGCCGACTGTGCTCATTGTCAAACGTGCCCATACCACCCACCAAGGAGAACACTGTGTTAAACTTTTCTGTGAATTACACGTTTTCTGTGAATGCAATCGAGAGTTAACGCAGATTGTGTTCATTGTCGAGGCGGGCCGGGCGTATTCTGCCGGGCGACCGGCGCGCCCGCAGCGGGTACGGGTGTCCCCGACGCGACGTAATCGGGGAGCGGATTTATTGCAGTCGGCGCCGACATCAGAGGCGTGTACGACCGCATTCTCCTCTCGACCGATGGAACAGTCGCGTCCGAGCGCGCCGAAGCACACGCGATAGAGCTAGCCGCAGCCCACGACGCCGTCCTCCACGTGCTGTACGTCGTCGACGAGGACGTGGTGAACGCGTACAGCGGCGACGAGTACGTCGACGAAGCCGAGGGTCCCGAGCACGGCCTCGAAGAACGCGCAGAGGAGACGCTCGCTGCGCTCCGGGACCGGGCGGCCGACGCGGGCGTCGACGCCGAGACGGCCATACACCACGGCACCCCCGCGGAGACCATCGTGGCGTACGCCGACGACCACGACGTGGACGTGCTCGTGCTCGGGACGAAGCGCCGCCCCGAGGAGTACCGAGCGCTCCTCGGGAGCGTCACCGACCGCGTCCTCCGACTGACCACGCGCCCGGCGACCGTCGTGAAGACGGAAGTCCCCAAGTAGCGACCCGCCGGCTTCGAGGTCGCACGACTGAGCGCTCACTCGTCGGGAGCGGTGTTTGCAGAGTCGTCGCTAGCGAACGCGAACGTGCCGGAGTCGGCGGCCCTCACTCGCTCGCCGAACGAGCCGGGTTCGGACGCGCGGACAGAGAACGAACACCGCAGCGACGACGGCAGGGCGTGCGCGTGGCGCACGACGATGGGGAAGTCGATGGTCCCCGGCATCTCGACGTCGGACAGTTCGACGGCGAGTTCCCGGTGGAGCGTCCCGTCCCGCAGTCGCCGGTAGGACGCGTCGAACTGGTCGCCCTGTGTCGGCGGGCTGACGAAGTAGGTGAGGCGGCCGTGCTCCTCGAAGTACGCGGGCGGCGTCGAAACTGTCACCGCGAGCTGGCGTAGCTCGTACCCCGAGTCGGGGTCGATGCCGACGGTGACGGTGAACGCACGGGACGGGAGCGACCCACCAAGGTCTGCGTGGCGGTTCGTGGTGAGTTCGACGTAGCCGATGTCGGTCGTGTCGGGCTCGCCAGGGAAGTCCCACGACAGTTCGTCCGCGGAGTCTTCGTGAACGGCCGTTTCGAGCGTTCGAGGCCCGGCGAAGGAGAGGCCAGTACAGCCTGCGAGAGCGGCTGTGAGCGCGGTGCCGCCTGCGGCGACGACGCGTCGGCGCGAGTAGTCGCCGTCGTCGGGACGTGGAGGACGCGGGGACTCGGGCATACGACACAGATTCGAAGACATTCGGATTAACGGCTTCGCTCGCAGCGTCTCCCGGGACTCGCGGCGGCGCAGCCGCTCGACGGTGGGGAGCCTAAACAGTTAGGGGCACGACGGATGGGGAAGACGGCGTTACGAAGGAGTAGTTGGTGTCCGATGGCAAGTACGAACCCACAGTCCGACGGTATCACGGAGGAGTGCTCGACGTGCGGCCGAAACCAGCCCCACGCGGTCACGATCGAGCTCGTGACCGAGAGCGACGACGACGAGAACGCGTCGTTCTCCCGGGAGCCCTACCGCGTCGCGGAGTGTCGGGTCTGCGGCGAGACCTCGAAGACGCGCATGAACAACGCGTGACACGGACGACCGATTCGGCACTCGACCGGGCTTTTCTGTGGAGGCGCGGCGGTTCGAGTTAGTCGTCACTGTGGGCGACCGTCCGTGGGAGACGTCCACCGTGGCGGTCCAGCGACGGCGCGCAGACGGTCGTCGACGTCGAGAGGGAAGTCGGGAGACCAGTAGGCTGCGGTCTTAACCAACAAAACCATGAAGTAGCGGCGCTTGTTGGTTAATCGAGAGCAACCGATGTCCGAGGAACCACCGGCACCGCCCGCGGCACTCCCGACAGCAGTCGTCGACGCGCTCGCGGAGCTGACGCCCGCGAAGTTGCGGGACGCGGCCGCGTACGCCGAAGCGCTCGCCGAGCACGAGGAATGCGAGGACCGGCTGGAAGCGGCAGAAACGCGAGGCGAGGAACGCGAGCAGTTCGAGGACCGCCCCGATGGCGTCCCCGCGAAGGCGACGACGACCACCAAGGAAATCAACGGCAATCGCTACTACTACTGGCAGTGGCGGGACGGAGAGAAGATTCGGTCCCAGTACGAGCGGCCGGTGAGCGCGGACGAGTAACGGGAGGGCGAACGCGGGCGCCGGAATCGGTGACAGCGATAAAGCGGTGGAAAGGCGGAATGGAGAAGCACGCGTTGGGGACTACTGTCTACTCAGACGGCGAGTAGACTTCAGTCCAGAGCCACGTGACGCCGAGAACGACGTAGAGAGCACCCGTAATCGAGAAGAGCAGGTTGTCGTTCCAAGCGAACGACGAGACCTGTACGAGGCCGACGGCAATCATGGCGACTCCGATGAGTTTCTTGGCTCGCGTACTCGCCATACGTACGTGGTGAGGCCGCTGCTGATTAACGTACCGCCAGCCGGTACTATCCGTACGTCCCGCGTCGAAGACCCGAGGGGCCGACGGGGACCGCGCATGGAACACATCGATAGAGGTGTGTGGTGCGGCCGGAACACTTCGATAGAGGGGTGCGCCCGCTCGCGGGCGTACTGACAGACTTCTCACACCGATTCGAGCTGAGTCGTCGCGGCGAGGTGTAAAAATTGACGCGGGGTGTTCTTCACTCACACGTAGATATCGAGGGTTTAGAGAGGGTATACTCCCCAATCACACTTCGATAACGGTGTGTGGGGTGACCGGTGTGGACACGTGCGCGGCATCGAAGGTCTCCCGTGTGAGTGTCAGCGCGGCGTCACGTTGGCGACACGCTCTCGGGTGTGCCACGTTCGGACAAGCCAGTACACATCGATAGAGGGGTGTCCACCGCAGTCCGGGCCAAGGGGCGAACCAAAGTACAGGAGTGAGGAATGACGGGCGCGCCGAGTCGGGAGTCGGGTCAGGTCTCGTGGCGGACCTGCGCGCGCACGACCGACTCGACCTCGTCCGTGGAGACCATCTCGATGCGGGAGTCCTCGCGCAGCGTCTCGAGGATGGTCTCCGGGCGCTCGCCGAACTGGAACTCGAGGAACATCCCGGAACTCGGGCCGTGGCTGCGGCGCTCGAACTCCACCAGCGAGTACGTCGTCAGCTCCTTCATCTTGTTCACGTACGTCTCCTGGTGGTACTGGTCGGCGTCGATGGACTCGGTGAGGTACTGGTAGACCTTGTAGCCGGTCGTGCTCCGCGCCGTCCCGCCGTCCGTCTGCGCGGCGACCGACGCCGTCGCGTACAGGCAGAGCTTCTTCTGCGTGCTGATGCCGCGCACGACTTCGAGGACGCGGTTCTTCTCGACTTTGTCTTGGGCCATCCGGACGTGCTTCTCGCGGACTTCGGGGTCGCCCTCGCGCTCGGCGAGCTCGCCGGCGACCCGCATCAGGTCGATTGCCTTCCGGGCGTCACCGTGGGTCTGGGCGGCGAACGCCGCCGCGAGCGGAATCACCTCCTCCTTGACGACGCCGTCGTGGAACGCGTCGCGGCGCCGCCGCAGAATCGACTGGAGCTGGTTGGCGTCGTAGTCGTCGAAGTGGACGTCCTCGGGCGTGAACGAACTCAGCGCGCGGCTGCCGACCGACTCCATCATCTTCGTGTCGTTGGAGATGGCGACGACGGAGATGTACGCCGAGAGGTCGTCGCTGGCGCCCGCCCGCGAGAGCTGGTAGAGCAGCCGCGAGAACGCGGGGTCCTGTTTGTCGCGGCGGCCGACGAGCATGTCCAGTTCGTCGAGGACGAAGACGACGGAGTCGAAGTTCTCGTTGACGATGCGGTAGAGCTCGTCCCACTTCTCTTTGGTTGCGACGCCGTGCTTGGGGACTTCGACGTCGACGCCGGCCTCGTCGGCGGCCTGCTGGGCGAGCTCGTAGACGGCCACCCCGAGCGTGTCGAGGTCTTGGCAGTTGACCTCGACGGTGCCGAACTGGATGTCCCGCGAGTCGCAGATGCGGCTGATGTTCTTGCAGACGGCTTTCGTGATGAGCGACTTCCCCGTGCCCGAGGGGCCGTAGAGGAAGAGGTTGGGCGGGCGGTTGTCCCCGAGCGCGACCCGGAGCATCTTCGTGACCTCTTGGAGCTGTTCGTCGCGGCCGACGATGCGGTCCTCGGAGACGACGAAGTTCGGGTCGAGCAGCGACCGGTCCCGGATGAGACCGTCCTGCTCGTCGAACTCCAACAGCATGTCCTCGATAGACTGGGACGGAGTGCCGTCAGCTCCGTCCGCGTTAGAGTGGTCGGCGGCGTCGGCGGTGCCGGCGGCGTCAGTGGCAGCGTCGGCGGAAGCACCGCCGGTTGGATCGTCTACGGGGTCGTCGTCGGAGTGGACAGCAGTGGAGTCCGAGACGGAGGCCGACGTCGTCTCAGTCCCCAATGACTCCGGATTCGACGGCGAGCCCTCGGAGTCGTCAGTTCCCATGTGGAGGCCCATACAGAGGAGGAGTAAAAACCTTCCCCACCGTTATCGAAGTGTAAACACGCGATTGAGCCGCTTACTCCCCTCGATACTCGGTAAGCGGTTCGATACGACCCCTGGTCCGTCGTGCGCCTAACGAAGTGTTCAGGCAGACCAGACCGAGCGACTCGATCGGGAACACAGACACACCCCTCTATCGATGTGTTCGAGGAAATCGCCGCCAGGGGAGATTCGGTCGCCATACCCAAATTTCGGACCGGGTCGAGAGCGTCTCTACAACCGAAGGAGCCGAGAAATAGGGTGGAGAAGTCCTGTCCTCAGCAATGACGTCAACCGAAATCCCAGTCGTTCTCTCTTCTTCTCTTCTAGCTTTCTAGAACAAACACACACACACCTCTATCGATGTGTTCGATGTGTTCGCCAGCAGTCGATTAGTGTTGCTTCGGATAGAACGAAATCATCCGCTGGTTCGACACGCTGGATTCGCTGTGAACGCTCTCGTGAGCTTCTCGTCCCACTACAAACTCCCTCCTTTTCTCTTCCTACGCTCTTCTCGTGCCGTTTCTCGCTCGTACGACCACGAACTGAACACATCGATAGAGGGGTGTCTGTCCCACCCCCTTCCGTCTCATCTCGCGTGTCTGGTCTGTCTCTCCCCTTCGTGTGGCGTTTCGCCAGCAACCGACCTCGACGCACCTTCACCATCCCATCTCCTCCTCTCATGGAACATATCGATAGAGGTGTCCCCGTCCCCAAACCTTAACCAACACTATACCTGTCAAGCACCGTTTGTTGGTTAAAAATCTCGTCGCCCTTCACGAGTATTCCGTTCTCAACGAATTATCTACCTGAGTTCGCCATCGAGACGGACGCGCGGTCAGTCCTCGAAGGTCATCCCGTACCCCCACTCTTCGAGGTGCTGTTCGACCTCGTCGAGGTGCTCCAGCCCGGTCTTCATCAGGGCTTCCCGGAGGTCGGTCAGCGAGACGTCGTCGTCGAAGCGGTCTTCGAGCTCGCGCTGGGCGTCGCGCTCGCCGCTCTTCGTGTCGCTCTGCAGGAACAGCGGGACGCGTTCGCGGCCGTCCTGCACGCCGTCCCGCCGGAACTTGTACGGAATCCGCATCGACGACCTTCCAGACGACTGCGTGGCCGCCGCCTCGTCGTCACTCGACGGTTCGGCCGAAGTCTCGCCCGTGGTCTCGACTGCGGTATCGGCCGCCGTCTCGGCGCCACGGTAGGTCGCCGCGTCGCTGCCGCTCGCTTGGTCGTCGCTCGACGCGAACGGGTCCTCGCCCGCGCCCTCCTTCATTCCAGTCACGCCGATAGCACCTCGTGGTCGAGGTCACCGGGCTCGGGCGGGTTCGGGGCTTCCAGCCCGACCTGTTTTTCGAGGTGGCGCGCGATGCGGTCGAACTGGGCGAGCGTCTCGATCTCGTAGTCCCGGCGGCGGCTGCGGTGCTCGCGGACGTATTCGAACGCCGAGCACTGCTGCATCCAACAGCCCTCCATCAGGGACGCGCGCTCGCCGATGACCTCGGGAATCGGGTAGTCGATCTCGTCGAGAATCGTCCGCTGGTCGCGCGTGTTCTTGAACCCGACCGGTATCGCCGCGAGGACGCCGACCTCGACGTCGAGCTGGTCTTCGAGGCCCGCCACCAGCGATTCGAGCCCCTCGACGGCGGCCCGGCCCTTCGCGCTCGGCTCGACCGGAATCACCAGCGAGCGCGTGGCGTGAATCGCGTTGTAGAGGTGCGGGCCTTCGGTCGCGGGCGGGTCACAGATGAGGACGTCGTACTCGTCGGGCACGCCCGCCTCCTGGAGCACGCGCAGCAGCTGGGCGTGCATCCCGAACGCCTCGCCCATCGCTTCGGCCTGCTCTTTCTCGCGCTGGAGGTACTCCGCGAGGTCCGAGAGCATGTTGTGCTCGGGGACGATGTCGACTCCTTCGACGGTCCGCACGAGGTCGTCGAAGTCGCCGCTGGGCCGCCGAATCATGTGCCGGACGATGTTGTCTACGGATTCGGTACGGTCGGTGTCGACGCCGAACAGCCGCGAGAGGTCGCCGTCCTGTGGGTCCAGCGGCACGACGAGCGGTTTCAGTCCCGCTCGCGCGTGCGCCACCGCGAGGTTCGCGGCCGTCGTCGTCTTCCCGACACCGCCGGCCTCGCTGTACGTCGAGTACGCTAACATATGCACGTCATCGATACCACTCACCTTGAAAGTTCGGTGTATTCATTCATTGTTGAATACCGTGGTATGTTCTAGTGAACATCATCAATGAATGTATCTACTGAACACAATCGATGAACAAGATTAATGAACTCGACTAATGGATGTGGCCGATGAACGCCACTGGTGAGCGCGCCTCGTGAACAGAAATCGAGAACGCCAGCAGTGAACGAACCGAACGTACACACTCGACGGACTTCCTCACCGAATCTCGTTCCTGCCTCTCACAACTGCTTCCACCCAACCCAGAACGACGAGCGACGGCGGGCCGACGAAAATCGAGCGACGAATCCCGACACCGATTCAAGCAAATTCCGGAACCGACGACAGCAAAATCCAGAACCGGTTACAGGACTTCGGGCTCGCTGACCGCTTCGGCGAACGCCACGGAGTCCTTGACGTCCGTAATCTCGACGTCGACGCGATCGCCGGGCTGGGTACCGGGGACGATGACGATGAACCCGCGCTCGACCTTGGCGATGCCGTCGCCCTGGTCGCCGAGCGTGTCGATGGACACCGTTCGAACCTCGCCCTCCTCGACGGGCGGCTCCTGTGACGCCGCTCGGCTCGAGGCCGACTTATCGGCAGTCGTCGCGTCCGCCGACTCGTCGCCGGTTGACTCGCTACCAGTCGACTCGCTGTTGGCTACCGATTGCATGAGCGCGACCCGGTACACGTCGCCGGGTTCGAGGGAGCTGTCCGCCACTAGTTCCTTCGGCACCGAAACCACATACCGGTCGCCGCGTTCCTCCAAGGTCGTCTCGTAGAGCGCCTGCAGTGAATCAGGAATCTCAGTCATCACCCTATCTTCGATGCCCGACACTAAAGGCGATGGGACTCGCCGTGGACGGGCCACCCCGCGGCGCCCGACGACTGGCAGTCCTTCACGTTCGCCGATTCGCTGGTTCGACGATACACTCCCCTATCCGCTCTCGGGCCTGTTCGGCCCGTTCAAGCGCACTCTGACGCGGCTCAAGCGTGGGTTGACGGCGTTCAACGGACGCAATACTACCCACCCGTAGGGAGAGCGGCAACGACATGAGCAGTCGCACCACGGGGAGTGGTCGGCGGTGAGACGCCGACGCCGAATCGCCGCGCTCCTGCTCGCGGTCGCGGTGGTCACCGCGGGCATTCCGCTGATGGGCGCGTTCACGAGCACCGCGGCCGAGCGGTCCGTCTCGGTCGCGGTCGCCGAGGACGACGCCGCGTTCCTCGCGCTGGAGTCGTCCAGTGGCGCGAACGGCGTCTACGCTACCCAAGACGGCGGGACGCTGGAACTCCGCTTCGACGGCAGCGGGACGCCGGCAAATGGTCTCAACACCCACGCGACGACGTACGCCGCGGACGTGTTCACGGTCACCAATCAGGGGACACAGACCGTGTCGCTGACCGTCGACGCGCCGACCGACCGGATCGCCTTCTACGCCAGCGCAGACGGAGCCGAACGCCGGCTCGACGCCGACGGCGGCGTCCCGGTCAGCGTCGGAGAGCAGGTCAACGTCTCTGTCGAACTCGACACCGGGAACGGAAGCGTCCTTGAAGCCGTCGACTCGGTCACTATCGCCGCGAACGCGAACGCGAACGAGGGCGCCGGCGGCGGAACGGACGATCCCTTCGACGGCGGCGGTCGGACGGTACGGACGAATACGTCCGACGGCGATGTCCGGGCGACCGGCTCTGTAGTCGGCGGTCAGTCCCTCGATCTCGACCTCGGGGACGCCGCCGGCTCTCAGCAGGACGACATCGCCGTCCAGTCGACGACCATCAACTACACCGACGCGGCGTCGCTGAACACCACTGTCGACGTCGTCGATGCGGCGGCCAACGGAAGCGCGCCGGGGCCGGCGCTCCCCGCGAACACGTCCGCGCTCACGTACCTCGAAGTCTCCCACCCCGAGACGCCCGACAGCGCCATCGGCAACGCGTCGTTCCGATTCACGCTGCCCGACGACGCCGATGCTGAGGGGGGTTCGGTCGACCTCGTGCGCTACGACGAGGCCGACGACACGTGGGAGACGGCGTCGACGACAATCTCCTACGTAGGCGACACTACCGAGGGCGAGGTCTACGAAGCCCGCACGCACTCGCTGTCCCTGTTCGCGGTTGTCGAGGCGGTCCGCGGCCAAATCGTGCGGACCAACGGGACGCTTTCGGCCGTCGATGCCAGCCTCACCACGGACCCCAACACCACGTACCCGGTGACGGCCTATGAGACCTACCGGACGCAGGCGCTGAACGCCTCGTTCTGGGAGCAGAACGCCACCGGCGACGCCGACGACGCGGCCGCAGTCATCCGCGAGAAGCTCCGCATCGACCTCGCACAGGCGGCCAAGGACACGGCCATCTCCAAGTTCGTCTCGTACGTCGACGGCGTCCTCAAGACCACAATCGGGCTCAGCGGCATCGGCACCCTGCTCACGCTCGTTGACGTGGCACGGTCGTCTGGGGAGTTCGCTACGTCCCTCGGGCCGGCGATACAGAAGCAGGCCGTCGCCATCCACGTCGACCCCGGCGAGGACTCCTACCACGACCTCCGCGCGAACCTCGAAGCCCTCGAAGACAACTCCGCGGCGTACAAGGACGCCACCCGGCAGTCCGAGCGCTACGACCTCCTCGAAGCCCGGGCGGCGCTCCTCGAAGACACGTACCAGCTGCTCCCGACGTACCTCGAAGACGTCCACGACGACGTTGTCGAGAACACCGCCGGCGGGGAGGACCCGCGGGCGTACAAGCAGATTCGCTCCGAGGTCGAGTCCCTCCGCCTCCTCCTCGAGAAGGACTACCGGGAGACGACGCTCGAACGCTACAATGCGCCCAAGCGCTCGCTCTCCCACACGACGTCGATGCCCACCCACGGCTGGGTCGCGTTCGGCGTCGCGGAGGTCTACGACACGATGGACCACCCCGACGACTACCTCGTCCTCCGGTTGGACGCCAGCGAAGCCGCGGCCGACGACGTTCCCGTGAGCGTCTCGGTCACGGGCGCGAACGCGTCCGAACTCGACGCCACGCTCGTCTCCGAGCGCCCGAACGACCCGCAAGCCGCCGAGGGACGCAACTTCGACTCCCACGGCTTCACGAAGGTCGAGACGGTCGTCGAGGACCCCGAGGCGACCTCGTACGTCGTCGTCGAGCCCGGGGACACGGCCGGCCCCATCCGCGTGGTCGCGGACGCCGGTTCGACGCCGGTCAGGCTCAGCGTGGCCGAGCGCGCCGGCCCCGACATCCAGCGGCCCCACGCCGACCTCGTCGCCAGCCCCGAGCCCGTGACGTTGAAGGACGGCGACGTGGTCTTCCCGACGAACGACTCCGACGCCGACCTCGCGTGGTCGCTGTGGGACGACAAGACCGAGACCGGCGACATCGACTACCGGCTCCGGGTCGACGACGGCACCGGCTTCACCGACTGGTCGTCGTGACAGTCGGGGCCCACGGACGGCCGCGTCACGCCGGACCGGACCTACGGCGAGGGGCTCACGCGCGTCCAACTGCAGGTCCGAGACGACGCGGGCCGGACGACCACACGGAACGCGGACGTAGTCGTGACGACGGGAGCGCCCCAGACCGCGCTCGCGGCACCCGGCGCCGAGGACCCCGGTGACGGCGAGGTCTTCGTCCGCGTCCTCCCCGACCGCCGGGTCGAGCGAATCGAGGCCCAGTACCGGGTCAACGAGACCGCATCGTGGCGAGACCTGCGGACAGTCGACGACACCGAGGGCTTCGCTTCGGTGATACCGCCGCCTGAGGGTAGCGTCGAAGTGCGCGCCCGCGCGACGAACCTCGCGGGCGAGACCGGCGACTGGGCGCGCGAGACGCTCACCTACGACCCGAGTGGTCCCACGGACACGACCCCGCCGGACGTCGACTTGGAGGCCGCGCCCGACCGCGAGCGGACGCTCGTCGACGGCGAGGTCGTCAAGCGCCGCGTCGTCTCTGCGGAGACAGCGACGCTGTCGTGGTCGGCCACCGACGCCGGAACGCCCGACGGCGAACTGACGTACCGCGTCCGCGTCGACGACGGCTCGTGGTCGTCGTGGCGCGACGGCGGGGACTACTTCGAGGTGGAGCCGACCGTCTCGACGGCCGGCACGACCGTCCACATCGAGGTCCGCGACGGCGCGGACAACACCGCCTCGCGCTCGGTCTCGCTCCGCCGCGACACCGACCCGCCAAACGTCACCGTGGACGTGACCGACGACGTGACGGGGGCGGTGGTGAACCCGGACGGCGACGAGCCGCTGTCGACCGTCGACCTCCAGTACCGGGCCGCGGGCGAGACCGAGTGGACCGACTGGGAGTCGGTCTCGACGGACCCGACGGACGTTCACTTGGGGACCGCGGGGAGCTTCGAACTCCGCGCTCGTGGCGTCGACAACGCCGGGAACGTCGGGCCGTGGACCGCACCGGTCCCGTTCGACAGCCTCCCCGCCGACCGCTCGACGCCGATCTCGGATAGCTCCGAGGAGCTGTCCGGGGGCGGCAGCGTTGACTACGACGTGCCGAACGCCTCCGAGGTCGGGGAGCGCGCCGCGGAGGGCTACCTCCTGTACAACGCGCTCGTCGACCAGATAGACGGCGAGCTCCTCCTCGACGTCTACATGACCGCCCGGGACGGCTCGCGTGTGCAAATCGACGAAATCGCGCTGACCGAGGAGCGCAACCAGACGGTCGCTGCCGACCTCCCCGCGAACTTCACCGAGGCCGACAAGCTGAGCGTGGAAGCGCGCGGCAACGGGACGGTCGTGCTCTCCAGCCTCCGCGCAATCGGCCCCGAGCCCGAGGCGCCGCCATTGACCGCGTCGCCGGCGAACGCGACCGTCGGGGCTGACGTGACCCTCGCCGCGGACGGCGCCGGCTTCGACCCCGACTACGTCGACAGCTACGAGTGGGACCTCGACGGCGACGACGAGTACGAGCGCACCACTGACGACCCGACGACGACCGTCGCCTACGACCGCTCGGGCGCGGTGAACGCGACGCTCCGCGTGACCGACGTCTTCGACGCGAGCGTGATCCGCTCAGCGGTCGTCCGCGTGAACGCGCCCCCGACGGCCACCGTAGAGGGCGACGAGACTGTCCGCACCGGCGCGGACGCCTCCCTCGACGCCGCCGGCACTGGTGACTCCGACGGGAACGTCACCGCGTACCGCTGGGACCTCGACGGCGACGGCGACGCCGAACAGACCGGGGAGACCGCCGCCGTCTCCTTCCCGGACGACGGCACGTACTCGGTCACGCTCACGGTGACCGACGACGACGGCGCCACTGACACGGCGACCGCGAACGTGACGGTGTTGAATCGGCGGCCAGAAGCCGCAGCCAGCGCCAACGAGACGGAGCCGCTGGTCGGCGCGCCCGTCGCGTTCGACGCCACCGACAGCGCCGACCCCGACGGCGCAGTCGAGCGCTACGAGTGGGACTTCGACGCTGACGGCGACTTCGAGCGCGAGGGCGCCGCCGTCACGACCGCGTTCAGCGACCCCGGCAACAGGACGGTCACCGTGCGCGTGACCGACGACGACGGCGCGACCAGCGAGGCGACCGTGACCGTGGACGTGAATGCGCCGCCGACCGCGTCGCTGGCTGTGGATTCGTCCGTCTACACCGGCGCGCCGGTGACTGTCGACGGGACCGATAGTACCGACCCCGACGGCGAGGTCGTCGACTACGCGTGGACCATCGAGAGCGCGGCCGCCGAGGGGCCCAACGGCACCGTCTCGTTCGCCGACGACGGCGTCTACGAGGTTTCCTTGACCGTCACCGACGACGACGGTGCGACAGACACGGCGACCGCGAACGTGACCGTGCTGAATCGCCCGCCAATCCCGGCTGGCGTCGTCGAGACCGCCACCCCGGTCGTGGGTGAGCCGGTCGCCTTCGACGCCGCGGAGAGCTTCGACCGCGACGGCACCGTCGACACCTACCGCTGGGACCTCGACGGTGACGACGAGACGGAAGCCAACGGCTCCACCGCGTCCGCGGTGTACGACGTGTACGGCACGTACACGGCGACCGTGACGACCGTCGACGACGACAACGCCGACAACGGGACGGCGGTCACGTTCTACGTGAACGCGCCGCCCGAACCCGCGGTGACCTCCAGCGACCCGGCGTACACCGACGAGTCCATCGCCCTCGACGGGACCGACAGCACCGACCCTGACGGGACCATCACGACCTACGAGTGGGACCTCGACGGCGACGGCAGCGTCGAGGACTCCGGCCCGACGGCGACCGTCTCCTTCCCGGACGACGGCGAGTACCCCGTGACGCTCTCGGTCGTCGACAACAACGGCACCGAGCGGGCGACGACGACGAACGTGACGGTGCTGAACCGGCCGCCAGAAGCCGCAGCGGGCGCCAACGAGAGCGACCCGACCGTCGGTGCGCCCGTCATGTTCGACGCCAGCGACAGCCTCGACCCGGACGGAACTGTCGAGACCGTCGCGTGGGACGTCGACGGCGACGGCACCTACGAGTACCAAGGAACCACGGTGACGACCGCGTTCGAGGAGAGCGGTCTCAGGACGGTCACGGCCCGCGTGACCGACGACGACGGCGCGACGAACCGGACGAACATCACTGTCGACGTGAACGCGCCGCCGACCGCGGCCGTCGACGCTGACTCCCCGGTCTACACGGGTGAGTTGGCCTCCATCGACGGCACCGATAGTATCGATACGGACGGGACAGTCGAGCGCTACGAGTGGGACCTCGACGGCGACGATGTCGCCGAACGGACGGGTACGAACGGCTCAGTCTCGTTCGCCGACAACGGCACTTACGAGGTCCCCTTGACGGTCACGGATGACGACGGTGCGACCAGCGAGGCGACCGCGAACGTGACCGTGCTGAACCGGCCGCCAGAAGCTACTGTCGGCGCCAACGAGACGGAGCCGCTGGTCGGTGCGCCCGTCGCGTTCGATGCCGCGGACAGCCTTGACCTCGACGGGACCGTTGCGACCTACGAGTGGGACGCCGACGGCGACGGCGAGTACGACCGTTCCGGTGAAGCCGTCGTCGCGTCCTTCGAGGAACCCGGCGAGCGGACCGTCTCCGTCCGCGTGACCGACGACGACGGCGCGACCAACGAGACGACTATCGTCGTGGACGTGAACGCGCCGCCCGAACCCGCGGTGTCGCTCCCCGAGACCGTGCTGACGGGCGAGTCGGTGACGCTGAACGGCACCGAGAGCACCGACGCCGACGGCGAGGTCGTCGACTACGCGTGGACCGTCGAGGGGTCGTCGGCGCTCCGCACCGGCGAACTGACCAACGCCACCTTCGGCGACGACGGCGTCTACGAGGTCGCGCTCACCGTCGCGGACGACGACAACGCGACCGCGACCGTCACGCGCAATCTCACCGTTCGCAACCGCGAGCCGGAGCTGTGGCTCACCCGCGTCTGGCCCGAGACGCTCCCGGTCGAGCGCGACGGCTTCGTCGAGTACGAGACGGACGCGGTCGACGAGGACGGACGCGTGGTGAACGCGACGCTCGCATTCACGTCGCCGTCGAACGAGACGCGGACGCTGAATGCCAGCGCGAACGGCGCGCTCGAATCGCAGCTCGACGAGAGCGGCGTCTGGAACGTCTCTGCGACCGTCACGGACGACGACGGCGCGACGACCACCGTGAACCGCACGCTCACGGTGAACGCGCTTCCCGAAGCGACCGTCGACGCGCCGCGGAACGCGACCGTCGGCGAGCCGGTACAGTTCAGCGCCGATGCGACCGACCCCGACGGCTCCGTCCGGGAGTACACGTGGCGGTTCGGCGGCCTCCTCATCACCGGCGAGAACGCGACGTGGGAGCCGGACGAGGCCGGCACCCGGAACGTCACCCTGCGGGTCACCGACGACGACGGCGCGACGACGGCGGTGAACCACACGCTCGACGTTCACGGCGTCCGGGACGCCGAAATCCTCGCGCCCGAGCTTGTCGAGACCGGCGAACCAGTGACGCTCCGGGCCGACACGTTCGGCTTCGACGACCCGATTCAGAATTACTCGTGGACGGTCGGCAACGAGACGTTCGCCGGCGAGAACGCGACGTGGACGCCCGAGGAAACGGGCGACTACGAGGTCGTGCTGGGCGTCACCACCGACGACGGCGAGACGGTGTACGCGGACCGCACGCTCGCGGTCGGATCGCCGTACCAGCCGGACCTAAACGTTGACCGAGTTCTCGGCGGGCGCGTCCTCTCCGCGAGCGCGTACCGGGACTACGACTACGACGTCGAGCCCGACGACCTCACCTACGAGTGGGACCTCGACGGCGACGGCGACTTCGAGCGCACCGGCCGACAGTCCCGGGACCGCGTCGTCGACGAACCCGGCACGTACGAGGTCGCGGTCCGCATGGACGCCCCGAACATTCCGGCGGCGACCGAGCGCGTGACCGTCACCGTCGACGACGTCGACCCGAACGTCGCTCTCGACTGGCAGCGCACGGACTTCGGGGGCGCCGTCTCGCTGACCGACGACACCATCCTCGTCGGCGCGGGCGAACAGGACGGAGGCGGCGAGAGCCGGACGATTCGCGGGCTCTCCCGGTCGAACCGCTCGCTCGCGTGGGAGACGACGCTCTTCTTCAACCCCTACCAGTCGGTCGTCCGCGACGACACGCTGTACGCCGCCGGAGAGGGCGTCGCACGCGTGGACATCGACACCGGCGATGTCGACTGGTCGCTGTCGGCACTCAACGGCTACCTTCGGACTGTCGAGGGTGACACAGTTTACGCGGCCGGCGACGGGTCTATCACCGCGCTGAATGCCACGACGGGGACGCAGCGGTGGAGCGACCCCGTCGACGAGTATGTCTATGGCGTCGTCGCCACGGGTGACACGGTAGTGGTTCGCGGCGACGCGTGGATTACCGCCCGTGACGCCGACACGGGCACAGTAAGATGGAACCGTACGTGGCCGGATGCTCCCGAGGTCGAGGGAGTCGTCGACGGCCGCGTGCTGCTCGTCGAGAACGCCAACCTCACCGCCCGCGACGTCGACACCGGCGACGTGGCGTGGACGCAGCCGTTGCCCGCTACGGGGTCCTACGAGGTCGGAGACGTCACCGTCCGCGACGGCGTGGCGTACGTGGAGAGCGACTCGTTGGACTCCCCGTCTGTCACCGCGGTGGCCGCGGACGGCGAGCAACTGTGGTCCGTGGAGACGGCTGACAATCCGGGATTCCGCGTCCGCGACGATACCGTGTACGTCACAAGTAGCGCCGGGGTCACTGCCCTCGACCGGCAGACCGGCGCGGCCGAGTGGACCACCTCGGTCGACCTCGACTCTCCGACGGTCGAGTGGGTCGACGATGAGCGCGTCATCGTCGAAGGTGATGGAAACGCGACGGTCCTCGACGCGGCGACGGGCGACCCCACGTGGCGCGCCGAGACCGGAAGCGTACTCGACACCAGCGATTACAGCGACGGCACGCTGTACGTCGGGACGACGGGCGGCATCTACGCGGTCGACCTCGAGGACGGCTGACGCTCCCGCCGTGACGCCGTCTCAGAGGTCGCCGTTGATGGCGTCGGCGACGCGCTGGCGGTCGAACAGCCGCTCCTCGGTGGGAATCTCGGGGTACGGCCCCTCCGTGTACGTTGGCCACTCGCCGAACACGTCCGGGTAGAGCTGTTTGGCGGTCATCTCGATCTGGAACAGGTTCAGGATGGGTCCCTGATAGCGCGCGCCCTGCGCGTAGATGCGGTCGTTCTGGACGGCGCCGAGCTTCTGGCCGACTTCGCTGTCGCGGAACCCGTTCCGAATCGCCTCGATGTCCGTGGAGGGGTGCATCCCGCCGAGCGCGAAAATCACGTCCGGGTCGGCCTCCGCTAGCGCCTCCATGTCCACCGTGGTCGTGGACTCGACGTCCGGGCCGAACGCGCTTTTCGGCGCCAGCGGTCGCGTGTGCGCGGTCAGGAATCCGGGGTCGTCGAGGCGGTAGGCGTAGATGCTCTGGAGGTCGCTGGCGCCCACGAGCACGGCCGATGGGCGCTCGTCTTCGGGAGGAAGGTTCGCGCCGACGGTGTCCAGCAGGTCGCTGCGCACCGATGCTAGCGCCTCGTACTGGTCCTCCGCTCGGAACACCTTCGCCACGCGCTCGAACATCTCCCAGAGGCCGTAATACTCGTAGCGGTCGGCCCACTCCTCGGGCGGCTGGCCGTGCGTGTCGCTGAACTGGTTCCCGAACCACGGGCCGATGTTGGTCCGGACCTCCTCGATGTTGTCCATGTTCCACCCCGAGAGGGCGTACACGCTCGCAGGGTCCGCGAGGTGGACGTCGCTGTCCAACTCGTAGAGTTTCTCCCGGCTGGGCTTCCACGATGAGTAGAGGCCCGTCCAGTCGAGGGAGACGCCGTCGAGGCGGGGCGTGAACTGGTTCCAGAGCGCGTCGTAGTAGCCCGGCGCGTGCATCGCGTTCACGTCGTCGCCGCGCCCGAGCGCGAACGCCATCCCCGCGAGGTGCGTGAGCCGCGTGAAGATGCTCTCGGGCACGTCGTCGAACTCGACCTCGCCCATCGGCGCCATGCTCACCGTGTACGACCCACTGTCGGTTGCCGTGTTCGTGGCGTCGCCAGCGGTCGTGCCGGCTGTCGTGTTCGAGGTAGTGGTGTCGGCGCTGTCGGCGTTCCCGCCGAGACAGCCGGCCAGCAGGCCCCCGCCGAGGAGCGCGCTGGCGCCCTTGAGGTACGCTCGCCGCGTCGGCATCCGGTGTCGATTGTCTTCGCGCGCCATAATTTTTAGGCTGGCCTAAAAATACATAACTGTTACCATCTCCGGCGGTCGCTCCTACGCACTCGCCGCCAACTACTCGTCTTCGCTGTCGTCGCCGTCGACGCGGTCGAGGTACGCCCGGATGCGGTCGGTGTCCAGCGCGTCCAGTATCGCGTCGTGGGCGCGCTGCCGCCGGCGGTCGATTTCCTCGTCGCTGACGTACGCGTCGAGGCGGTCGTCGATTTCCCGCTCGCGCAACTCGACTAGTTCGTCCTCTGAGAGGCCGTGGTCGTCGGGCAGGCGGTTCTGGAAGAACTCCCGCCAGCGCTCGCGGTCGCCCCACTCGTCCTCGCGGGCGCGCTCCCGGCGCAGCCAGTCCACGCGCTCGGCAATCGCGTCCCAATACCCCTCCTCGCGGCGCGCGTCCCCGACGACGTGCCGGCCGACGAGCGCGCCGTGACCGGCCGCCATAATCGCCTGCTCGCTCACCGTCTCGACGGGCGACGCCACGTACAAGCCTTCGACTGGTGTGCGACCGTCGCTGTCGGCGTACGTCCGGTCGAAGTGTTCGTGCTCCTCGCCGTCGTGGGTGTGGGTCACGAACATCTCGTCGGCGCCGTCCAGCGGCTTCAGGTACTCGCTCCCGTAGCGGGTCGCCGCGACCACGCGCGGCGCGCGAACCGTCCGCCCCTCCTGCGTCTCCACGACGAACACTTCCCCATCTCTGGTCACCGACTCCACGAGGTCTGCGACGACCTCGCAGCCCGCGGTCTCAGCGTGCTCGTGCGCGAGGTCGTAGAACGTCTCGATGTCGATGCCCGCCGGGAAGCCGAGGTAGTTCTCCAAGTGCGCGCACTGCCCCAGCGACGACCGCCCGCGGTCGAACACTACCGTGTCCAGTCCCTCGCGAGCGGTGAACACGCCCGTCGACGCGCCCGCCGGTCCGCCCCCGACGACGACCACGTCGTACTCGCTGGCGACCTCCGACTCGTCGGTGGATTCGTCGGCGCTCATGCCTCCACCTCCCCGGTGACGATGTCTGCGACGCGCTGGCGGTCGAACAGCTCCTCGCCGCCGAACTCGTCGGGGTACAGCCCCTGCGCGGCCCGTTCGAGCTGGAACAAGTGGATGATTGGGCCTTGGTAGGTGAGGCCACCGTAGACGACGCGGTCGTTCTGGACGGCCGACAGCCGGCTCGCAGCGTCGTGGCTCTCCAAGTGCGAGCGAATCTCGCTGTCGAAGTACGACGCCGAGATTTCGCCCTGCAGTCGAACGGCGAGCGCGTCCGGGTCGATTTCCAGCAGCGTCTCGAAGTCGATGGTGCCGCCGCCGGCTTGGGCGTCGGTGACGCCGTGTTTGGCGAGCGCGTCGCCGACTTCGAGGTCGTTCCAGTGCTTGGACTGCGTGCCGTCGTCGACGAGGTACGGGTAGAACGACTCCGGCGGCACCTCTGCCGGGTAGAGGACAGCGATGTCGGGTGTCTCCTCGGGCAGGCGCTCGGCGACGTCCGCGAGCACCTCGTCGTGGAGCCGCTCGAACGCCTCGTAGCGGGCGCGCTCTCGGAACACCTCCGCGAGCTTCTCGAAGGCCTCGTACAGCGAGTAGTACCGATAGCCGTCGTGCCAGCCGTACGCCCGCGAGAAGACGGTGTTCCCGAAGAACGGCGCGACCGCGTCGCTGATCTCCGCTACGTCGCTCTCGCTCCACTGGAGGCGGTTGACCATGAAATTCGGGTCGGTGACGTGGACGTCGGCGTCCAGTTCGTAGTAGAGTTCCTTCCCGGTGCCGTTCTGCCAGAGTTCCGTGAGCGCCTCTTTGTCCACGGAGACACCCGGGAGTTCCTCGTAGAGGTGCGTGCCGTAGCGGGCCTTCACGCCGATGGCGGCGAGGCCGTCCCCGTGCCCGAGCGCGACGCCCATGTCGGCGTAATCGGCGGTGTACGGCACCCACGTCTCCGGGACTTCGTCGAACTCGACGGTGCCGACGGGCTCCATCGTCACCGAGTACGAGTCGTCCGCCGCCGTAGTGGTGGGTTCGGCGGTCACAGCCGCGGTCGTCGCCTCACTCGTCGTCTGGTCGACGCTCCCGTCGCTGGTGCAGCCGGCCAGCAAGCCGCCGCCGACGAGCGCGCCGCCGTACTTCAGCACGTCGCGTCGCGTGGAGTCGTCTCCGTCCATGCGGTTTAGGCTCGCCTAATACCGTATAGGCGTTTCGAATCTTAGGCTTGCCTAAAAGCCTACTGCGGACCGCCACAGCGCGGACACAGCGGCGGCCCGTGCTCGGGGAGCACGTGCCCACACTGCGAGCACGTCCCCTCGTCGTCGGGCGTCGTGATGTCCTCGACCGCCGCCTCAGTTCCGGCCCGCACCCCTTCGATAGTCCCGACCGCATCCGGCGCCGAGTCACCGTCCGTCCGGCCGGTGACGGCGTCGTCCGCGAACCGGGCGCGTTCGGCGACGAACGACGCCTCGTCGTCCCGCAGTTCGGCGACCCGTTCCTCGGGGAGCCCGACGCTCGCGTTGTCGGCCCGCGCGAGCAGGCCGAGCGCTTCCGCCGCGCGTCCACGCACGTAGCCGTTCTCGTCGTCGAGGCGCGCCGCGAGCGCGTCCCGGCAGTCGCCGAGCGCCGCCGGGCGCTCGCAGCCGACCGCCACCAGCGCCGTCGTGAGATAATACCTCACGAGTTCGTCACCGTCATCGAGGTAGTCAGGCAGCGCCGGCGCGTGGTGGGCGAGCCGGCGCGGACGGCCCAGTGCCGCGCAGGAGAGCGCCTTCGAGAGCTTCGCCACGACCTCCGGCTCCTCGAAGTCGAGGCCGACTCGCAGCTCAGCGAGCAGCGTCGGCGTGTCCACGGCCTCGGGCTCGTCGCGGGCGACGTACCCGAGCGCCTCGGCCGCCCGAGCGCGCACGTAGTAGAACTCTTCGTCGTCTGCGAGGCGCTCGACCAGCGGCGCCGAGTGCGCGCCGACCGCCGCCGGCTCCGCGTCCGCGACGGCGACGAACAGCTTCGCAGTCGTCAGCCGGACCGCACGCTCCGAATCCGCGAGGAACGGGACCAGCCCGGAGAGCACGGCGGGGAACGCTCCCGGCTGGTCGTTCGCGAGCCCACGGAGCGCCCGGAGCGCGTCCTGCCGCTGGTCGGCCGCTGCGCGCTCGCACTGTTCGAGGGCTGCCAGCGCGGCCTCGTGGTCGCCGTCCTCGACGTACGCCGTCAGTTGGCTCGGCGCCGGGGGGTCGGTCGCCTCGTCCATCGTATTGCCTCTACGTGTCGCACGACCGTACACCGTGAAAAAGCCAGCCGTCCCCGCCGTCGTCGCGGGGCGTTCGCTGGCTTTCGGGTCACCAGTGGGCGCCGCGCTGTACGGTTAGTCACGTTTGTGCGGCGGAACGTTTATGCTGGTTTAGGCTAGCCTAAAGAACGATGGCAGCGAGTCACCGACTACGCCCGTTCGCGCGGGCCGGTCGCCGCCCGGAGCGCCCGCCCGAGAGCGAACCGCCCGCGTCCAAGACCTGACATGCCCGACGACCCGCTCCCGGCCTCGACGCGCCGCCAACGCAGCGCCGTCTGGACCGGCCTGTACCTCCGGCTGTTCGGCGAGGCCGACGACGAACGCGCAAACGAGACATGCGCACCCACGACTGACCGGACCACCGACCATGCCGAGTGACACACACCTTGACGCCGCCCGCGACCTCGCGCGCTCCGAGCAGGAGTCCGTTCGCGCGAAACTCGACGCCTACGACGAGTTCGTCGCCCGCGTGCAGGACCTCCCCGTGGAGTCCCGTTCGCCGGGCCAGCGAGCCGCCGCGCTCCCCGCGGGCGGCGCGCACGCCTCGGGAGCGTCGGCCGGCCCGGAATCGGCGTGCGCGAGCGTCCGCGCGGCGTTCCGCGACACCGTCCGCCCGTACAGCGTCGAAGACCTCGACGACGACGAGCCGCTGCTGGAGACGATTCGCTCCGAGCTCTCGGAGTCCATCGCGGTCGCGCTCGCACCCACGACTGACGCCGGCTTCACGAGCAGTCTCCGGGACGCCATCGTCGCCGCCACCGACTCCCGCCGCGCCGAAGCGCGCGCGATGCAGGCCGGACTGGCGGACGAATTCGACCAACTGGCCGCGGCGTCGACCGCCCTCGACCCGATTCTGACGTGGCTGGTCGACGCCGACGAGACCCCGCTGACCGACCTCGGGTTCGAGGACCTGCGCGCCCGCCACGCCACCCTTGACGACCACCGCCGGCGTTGCCGGCGACTGCTCACCGACCGGCAGGCGTTCCTCGATGAATCCGCCAAGCATGCGGGCCGAGCCGGGATGCGCCACCGCACCCTCGTCCGCTATCTCTACGCCGACCTCCCGGTCGCCTTCCCCGTCCTTTCGGCTGGCGTGCACGTGGAGGCGCTGTGCGCCGACGCTCAGCGCGCCGTTCGCGACAACCTCATCCGGCGGACGTGACCCGCCCGCGACCTCGTCGTCGTGTCCCGCGTCTGGACACCCTTATCACGGCGACCCGTTTACCGCGAGCATGGTGAAGCGAGACGCGGTGTCGCGCCGAAGCGTCACGGCCATCGGCATCGCACTCGTCGCGGCCGCCCTCCTCACGTGGGCGCACGGCGACGACGGGCCCGTCCGGAACGCAATCGAGATTGTCCTCCCCCTCGCTGTCGGCCTCGGCGTCGTCGCGCTCGGCGAGTGGCTCCACCGGACTGACTACTCCCGTCGCGCCATCGGGACCGTCGCCGCCGGTGCGCTCGCTGGCGGCGCACTGTTCCTCGCGCTCGAAGCGTGGATTACCCTCATCGCGAAACCACTTCCCGGGGACCCCGGGCCCGCCCTCTTCGCGTTCGCGCTCAACCGGTCAGCTGCAGGGACGCTCGGCTCCGGTCTGCTGGCGGTGCTGTACGTCCGGACTCGGCGGCAGAACGCCGAACTCGCGGAGGTGACACACCGGCTCCAAGACCGGAATCGCGCGCTCAACGAACAGACCGAACAGCTAGAAGCCCAGAATCAACGCCTCAACCAACTCGCGGAAATCGTCAGCCACGACCTCCGCAACCCCTTGAACGTCGCAGCGGGGCGCGCGCAACTCGCTCGCGAGACGGACGACGACGGCCACATCGAGGCCGTCGAGGACGCGCTCGACCGGATGGAAACCATCGTCACCGACATGCTCGCGCTCGTTTCCCACGGCCGGCTCGTCGAATCCAAGCAGTCGATTCAGCTCGGCGCGAGCGCGCGTGCTGCGTGGTCGACTGTCGAGACCGACGGCGTGGAACTGGCCGTGACGACCGACGCGTACGTCGAGGCCGACGAGGACCGGGTTCGGCACGTCTTCGAGAACCTCTTCCGGAACGCTATCGAACACGGCGGCGACGTTTCGACGGTGACTGTCGGGGAGACAGAGGACGGCTTCTTTGTCGCTGACGATGGTGCTGGCGTTCCCCCTGAGGAACGGGACCGCATCTTCGACCCCGGGTTCTCGACGAGCGACGGCGGGTCGGGGCTCGGCATGGTCATCGTGAAAGCCATCGTCGAAGCCCACGGCTGGACGATCCGCGTCTCCAAGAGCGAGTCCGCCGGGGCCAGATTCGACGTGACGACCACTGCCGGGAACGAGTAGTTTCGCGGGGCCGGCGACGCTGCGTCCGTGGGTACTGTTGCTTACCGTCTGTCTTCACTGCGAGACAGAGAGAAGGTGTCGCCGGGCGAAGACAGTAGCGTGGTGGTGACAGGCTACGCCGTCGTGCGACGATGGCCGCATTCGGAAGGCCGGCGACAGTCGAGATTTCGGCGGCCGCCAAGGTAAACGTTCAGCCGATTACCACTGGTTGAGAATCAACCACATCCCTCCGTTCGAGACGGCCGTCACGGCGTGGTCCGTCCGCTCTCGGCAGTTTCTGGGGAATCGCTACGTCTGACTCTGGTAGAGGAGAATGACGATGGCGAGCCCGACGAAGATGTCCGGGAGGAAGCCGAACACGCCGATGTCGGGGCGCGGGTGGAAGCCGAAGACGACCTGCACGATGGGGTTCGACGTGAACGCGTACAGGAGCAGCACGGAACTGAGTACGAGGAGGCTGCGCGTGTACTTGTTCGGGAGGTCCCGGTAGAGCCTCGTATAGACGCCCGCGAGCGCGAGCAGCAGCGCGAAGTTGAGCGTCGTGAAGAACACTTTTGCCAGCACGAGGTCGGCGATTTCCGGAGGGAGGGCGCCCCTCGGGGGCGCGAACAGGCCGGCGGGGAGCAGGTACACGAGCGCGACCGAGAGCGCGGTTGCGATGCCCGTTACGAGCGCCGTCGTCTTGCCGGGGGTTAGGTCACGAGTCATTGGGTTCGATGTCTGCTTGCTCGACGACCTCGTCGAGGATGTCGAGGTTGTGTTTCATGCGGTCCGTGAGAAAGTACAGCTTCCCGTAGTCGTCGCCCTGCGTGGTGACGACGGTGTTCTCCTCCAGCACTTCGAGGTGGTGTTGGACTGTCTTGTAGTTCAGGTCGAGTTCCTTCGACAGCTGGTTGGTGTTCATGGGGCGGTCTTCGAGGGCGCGGCCCTCTCCGTGGACCGCTCGACCGCCGACGGGTCGAGCGCGACCACCGTGGAGCTGGCGAACTTCGGGAACGCGGACCTTACGGACGTCGAAGTTGCGGCGAGCGCCGGCGGCGAGGTCGTCGGCCGGGAGCTGATGGCGGCCGTGGACCCGGGCGCGACCAGTTCGGTGAGCGTCGACATCAGCGGGTCCGTTGACGAGCCAGTCACGTACACCGCGTCGTACACTGCCGCCGGCACCACTCACACGACATCGGTGACCGGACAGTCGTCCGTGTCCGGGGAGATTCGGCTGACGGGCGTCGAGGCCACGCGCTCCGGTACGTCGGTAACGCTGCAAGGGGACGCCGCGAACGTCGGCAGCACGGACACCGAATCGGTCCTGTTGAGCGTCGTGGACGCCGACGGCACGAGCACGGCGTCCCCGTCCGGCGAGTATTTCGTCGGCGCGATCGACGCCAGCGAGTTCGCCACCTTCGAACTCACTGCCGACGCCGCCGCGGACGCGTCGTCGCTCCCGGTCAACATCACGTACCTCGTCGACGGCGAGCGGGTGACGAAGACCCAAGTCGTGGACGTCGCATCGGGCAACGGCACGGCGCCCGCCGGCCAAGCCGCGGCGGCCAGCGGACAGGCACCCGGTGATAGCGGTGGGCCGGCCGCCGGTGGTCCCGGTGGCCAGCAAGGACCCGGCGGCATGCTCTCCACCGGTCTCCTTGGGAACCTCCCGCTCACGGAGATTGGCGTCGTGCTGGCGCTGGTCGTGGTCGGCGCAATCGGGTTCGCGGTGCATCGGTGGCGGAACCCATGACCGTCATCGGGCTGGAGGACGTGGTGAAACGCTACCCGAGCGGCGAGGGGTACGTCGAGGCGCTGAAGGGCGTCGATTTCCACGCCGACCGCGGCGAGATGGTCACGGTCATCGGCCCCTCGGGGTCGGGGAAGAGCACGCTGTTGAACGTCATCGGCCTGCTCGACACCCCGACAGAGGGCACCGTCCGCCACCACGGCCGCGACGTGAGCGAGTTCACCGAGGACGAGCTCACCGAGGAACGCCGTTCCAGCATCGGGTTCGTGTTTCAGGCGTTCCACCTGCTGCCGATGCTCACCGCGACCGAGAACGTGGAACTGCCGTCGATGTGGGATACGTCTGTCGACCGCCGCGACCGAGCCGTCGACCTGCTGGAGCGGGTCGGCCTCGGGGACCGCCTCGAACACACGCCCGACCAACTATCTGGCGGCCAGCGCCAGCGCGTCGCCATCGCGCGGGCGCTCATCAACGACCCCGAAATCGTTCTCGCTGACGAGCCTACGGGGAATCTCGACCAAGCGACGGGCCGGACGATTCTCGAAGAGCTGACGCGCCTGAAAGCCGAGGAGGACGTCGCCATCGTCGCGGTGACTCACGACGAACAGCTGCTCGACTACGCCGACCGCGTCGTCAGAATCGTCGACGGAGTGGTCCAGTGATGTCCGTCGTCGACGCGCTGTGGCGGGTCCCCAGCGCCCAAATGGCGTGGCGGAACCTCGGCCGCAACCGGATTCGAACCGCGCTGGCGACGCTCGGCATCGTCATCGGCGTGGTCGCCATCGCCTCCCTGGGGATGGCCGGCGTCGCGCTCCAACAGCAGGCCCAGTCCGACCTCGGCGGGCTGGCCGACGAGGTGACGATTTCCGCCGGTCAGGACGCCGACGCCGCGGGGCTGACGGACGCCCAAGTCGACCAGATACGGAGCCTCGCCGGGGACGCCGACGTGATACCGCAGAAGAGCAACTCGACGCGCCTGTCGTCCCGGAGCGGTGGCGAGGCGCGCGTGAGCGTCACCGCGCTCACGCAGGCGAGCGCCCTCTACAACGTCTCGGCGGGGGTGTCGCCCGACCGCCTCCAGTCGGGGGCGTTGCTCAGCGAGAGCACGGCCACCGAACTCGGCCTCGGTCTCGGTGACCCCGTCGAGTACGACGGGCGGCAGTACCGAATCCGCGGGCTCGTCGCGTCCGAAGGGCAGGGGCAGTTCGGCGGCGCCGGCGAGCTCGTGGTCCCCGTCTCGGCGCTCGCCGACCAGCGGTACTACGACTCTGTCACGGTCGTCGCCGACGACGGCGACGAGGCCACGGAGATCGGCGACGCGCTCGACGCCGAGTTCAACGCGGGCGACGAGCAGGTGCTGAACATCCGGACGTCTGCGTCCATCCAGTCCGGAATTAGTTCGTTCTTGGAGACGCTGAGCCTCGCGCTCCTCGGCGTTGGGTCGATTTCGTTGTTCGTCGCCAGCGTCGCCATCCTGAACGTGATGCTGATGAGCACCATCGAGCGCCGCGGCGAAATCGGCGTGCTCCGGGCCGTCGGTATCCGGCGCGGCGAGGTCCTGCGGATGATTCTCGCCGAAGCAGCCTTCCTCGGCGCGGTCGGCGGGCTCGCGGGCGCCGGCGTGTCGCTGGCCGTCGGCCTCGTTATCTTCCAGTTGCTCGCCGGCGACCCGCTGCTCGTCCTCGACTGGGCCAGCTCCCAGTATCTGGTTTACGGGTTCGGCTTCGCGGTCGTCGCCAGCGTCCTGAGCGGCGTCTATCCCGCGTGGAAAGCGGCTAACGACCCGCCGGTCGAGTCACTCCGGGGCTGACGCCCGCCGCTGGGCCCGCCGAGCAAGCGGGCGGCCGTTCGTCGGCGCCGACGAGCGCCTGGCGGTTACTCTGGGTTGTACGGGCCGGTTGGGGTTTCGAGCCAGTAGACGTCCTCGACGGCGGGAATCGCCCACCCACGAGATTGACTCGTCGATGTCATCGGACGGCAGCGTCTCCCGACCCATCACTCAGTCGGCGTTTTCGGGAGCCAGTTCACGTGCATCCTGCATGTCTTCGAAGTGTGGGTCGACTGACTCCATCTTGAGGACAACGTCCTGGAGTGCTTGAAGCACTGCGTTGCCGAATGCGTACCGGAGGTCGAGTTCACGCGCTGCGACTCGCTCGGACATCGTTCCGTCCGCGTACGGAACGGCATATGTTAGGGCGGCAGCGAGTTTCCCGAGCCCGTGTCGGAATACCATCTTTTCTGAAGTGGTGGATACAGGCTACGACAGTCGTGTTCGCTCCGGCTGGCTGTCACAGCGTGAGAGGCGTTTCAGCGGCTGAAACGCTCCGTCTCGTACTAATAATCAGCTCCGCTAGTGACTGCACATGGAAACGCAAACGAGTGGATTCGAACGTCCTCCGGAGATACGAAAGCTAGGCGCGGCCTTGGCAGGTGCGGTGGCACTCGCAGCATTAGGGGTCGTTGCCGCATTTGTCTCAGCCGTTGTTGTTGACCCGCTCTATGCCATCGTCGGCACTGAGTGGTCTGATTTCGGACGGTTGTTAGAGCGGTATATTGTCCAGCCGGGGTTTGGTCTCGTTGCTGCCGGGTATATCTGGTGGCGTGACGACTACAATCCGCTAGACCGAATACGGACGCCCTCAGCCGAGGGGATCGCGTGGATCGGTCTTGGATCGATCGGATACGAGGTGGCGGTGCGAGCACTGAATCCGGTATTACCGCTGCTCGGGCTGAACCACGGTGCACATCCCGGTGGGCAGGCGAAGTGGCGTGCGTTCCTGGACCAACCGGAGCTGATTCTGCCGGGGCTTTTAGTCATGTTCGTCATTATGGCACCGATGGAAGAAGCCCTGTACCGTGGGGCAATCCACGATACGCTTGAACGGGCGGTCGGACCGTTTGGCCGGGTGCTGGTCGGTGGACTCCTGTTCGGTGGCATGCATCTAGTCTTTTCAGGCCTGATTGGGCTGCTCACGACCATTTTGGGCGTTCTTCTGGCCGCTGGCTACGAACGGACGGAGAATCTGACTGTCCCAATTCTGGCACATGCAGGTTACTGGCTCCTATGGATTCCCCTGTAGTGTGTTTCCGTGCTACTCTCCGCTCTGGTTCCGCAAAGCTTTGCCCAGTGTTGAGCAGTGCGGCCGGCCAAGCGGTACACGAGCATCTTCTTCAGACAAGTCCCTGAAATTGCAACGAACGAAACGGTATGTATAGAGTGTAGATTAGTCAATATGAGGAATCAGCAATTTATTTCGTGATGGGCGAAGTCAATTATGGTGTTCGTTCAGTCACGGTTCTGGTGCCACTCCTCGCGGGTAATACTGTATCGAACGGAGTCACGTGGGACACCATCAACAGCGGTATTGTTCCGGAATCGCCCCTCCTTGTGACCGCCAAACCGCTGGATGTACTTCTCAATTGCACGCTGTGAGTTGTTGTTCGCTGGGACGCGTTCCAGGAGCTGGCTGCTGACTACGACGTGGAACTATCCTGAGACTGCACTTCGTTCCCCATCCGTGTCGTCTGTTTGCGTCAGTTTGGATTGTAGGGATTCGTCGCTGTGTCGAGCCGATAGACGTCCTCGACAGCATCGAAGTCGTCATCGAACGCATACAGATAACCGAGCCCCTCAGTTTTCATATACGCGACAATGCAGGCATCGACGAACGAGAGTGGTTCGTGCTGGCGAAAGAGCGCCTTCCCCGTCGCGAGGGCGTCGGTGGTGAGCGAGTCGATGTGGAAACAAGCGTTCTCTTCGATACGTTCAAGGAGGTCAACGGCTGCGTCGTGTCCGGCGTGGGTCGTGAGACCGTTGAGTGTCTCGGCGAGAACGTAATCAAAGACAACTGCTTCCGGGAGCGTTCCATTGTCGATGCCGCGGAGCACCGGGAGTGCGGTATCGTGTGAATTATCCCGCTTGTACGCGGCAGCAAACAGGACCGATGTATCGATGAGTGCGCGGGGCATTCACTCGACGTTGACGCCCCAAGCATCGTGATCGCTGGTCACGTCAGTTTCCTCCTCACCAGCGTAACCGTCGAAATTGGCGAATGTACCCGTCTGCTGTTGGATGACCTGCACCCGGATACTCCCATCATCTTCGAGCTGCCAACGGAGTTGGTCACCGTCGTCGATATCGAGTTCACGTCGTATTCGGGCAGGGATATTTGCTTGATTTCCAGACACCTTGCTTTCAGCGTCGATTCGGTCGCTGCTCATACCGCTACGTATGTGACCGGCCGTGAAAAGCCTAGTGTGCCGCCACACTACTCACTCAATAACGGGAAATTCAACGAAGAGCATGAAGATTTATTTTGAGATAGTTGAGAGCCGGCTATCTGGTTGGGGAACGCGGCCTCGTTTGATAGTCTACGTTGAGAGCACAAGACGACCGGCTTCCCGGTAGTTGAACTGGAAACCCTATTGTTGAGTTGGGTTTACCATTAAACAGCGAAGGCTTTGCCTGTGGGGAAGGTAGTCATCGATATCAACACGTTGCGTAGCGCTGTATTTGGATTCGTGATGCGTGTCCCCCGCCACATATGAGTTCCAATTCGAAGAGTGTCCTCGACCAGTCGGCAATCCTCGCCGTCGGTGACACGGCGTGGATAGCCGCGTACACTGACCAGCTCGAGACCAAGTTTGACGCAACTGTACAGTCGGTCTCGACAGCCGCGGCAGCCCGAGAGAGGCTCCACGAAACCACCGTGGACTGCATCGTTACCGACTATCGTCTCCCCGAGACCACCGGCGTCGATTTCGTCCGTAGGATTCGCGGGACAACGACGACACTTCCTGTCCTACTGGGGACAGCTGAAGGAAGCGAAGCGATCGCAAGCGAGGCTATCGAAGCTGGTGTCTCTGATTACCTCGCTGTTGGTGAGCCTCCCGAGGATGTCGTCCCCGATGCGCTGCAACGTACGGAACGAGCCCTTCGGGACGCCCAGCGGTCGGCCACACAACGCGAACGTGCACGACAGTTCGATGCCACTTTCCACGACACTCGGTCAGCAACGTGGGTACTCGACACAGACGGCCGGCTCAAGCGCGTCAACGAGGCGGCTCGCGACATCATCGATGTCGACGCTGACGCCGTGGTCGGCGACCCGTTCTGGACGCTCCCCTGGTGGCCGAGCGACACACAGACCAGCGACGACATCCGTCGGCTTATCGAAACAGCGCAACGCGGCGAGTTCGGGCACGCCGTCGTCACGCAAGCCTCGGTAACGAGTGAACGTGTGTTGGACCTCTCCGTCCAGCCGGTCACCGACGAACGCGGCGAGCTCGTCTCTATCATCGTGGACAGCGTCGAAATCACCGAGCGTGTCGACCTCGAACGGGAACTCCGGCAGTCGGAGGAACTGCACCGCGTCACGCTCAACAACATGACTGATACCGTCCTCATGACCGACGAGGACGGCGAGTACACGTACGTCTGCCCGAACGTCCACTTCATCTTCGGATATTCTGCCGACGAAATCCGAGAGTTGGGTCCGATCGAGGACCTCCTCGGCGAAGATCTCTTCGACCGCCAAGAACTGGCCGAGACGGGGATTTTGAAGAACATCGAGACGACGGCGACCGACAAGGCCGGCCGCGAACACACCTTACTGGTGAACGTCCGCGAAGTCTCCATCCAGGACGGGACGGTGCTGTACAGCTGTCGGGACATTACGAAGCGCAAACAGCGCGAACAGGCGCTGGCGACGCTCCAGGAAACCGCTCGGGACTTCCTGTACGGCGAGACGCACCGGGAGATTGCCCAGCACGTCGTCGACGATACGCCCGACGTCCTCGGCCTCGACGCCAGCGCCGTCTACCTCTTCGACGCCGACGACAACCACCTTCAGCCGGCCGCCCACTCACAGGCGCTGCGGGACGCCCACGGCCCGCTTCCTGCAGTTCACGCGGACGGCCACGACCTCACGAGCCACAGTTTCGTCGAGAACGAAGCCCTGTTCTTCGACGACGTCCACGATGCGGATCGCCTCACCAATCCCGCAACTGACATCCGAAGTGCCGCCTATATTCCGCTCGGAAACCACGGCGTGTTTGTGGCTGGCTCGACGGAAATCGCGGCCTTCGACGACGTTACGCGGGAACTCGCCGACCTGCTGGCGGCGACTGCGGAAGCGGCTCTCGACCGTGTCAGTCGCGAGTCACAGTTGCGTGAGCAGGACCGCGAACTGCAGCGCCAGAACGACCAGCTCACGACGCTCAACCGCATCAACGAGACCATCCGCGAAATCGACCAAGCACTCGTGGAAGCTGAGACCCGCGAGGAGATCGACCACACCGTCTGCGAGCAGCTCACCGCTGACGGCCGCTTCCAGTTCGCGTGGATTGGGACGCTCGACGACGCGGGGAAGGCGGTGACACCGCAGGCGTGGGCAGGAACCGATCAGGGATATCTCGATACCCAATCGTTCCACGTCTCCGGGGAGACGGCCGAGCCGGCTGGTCGAACGGCGACAACAGGCGAGGTGACACACATCTCGAACGTCGCGGCTGACCTCCATGCGGCCTCGTGGCGCAAGGACGCCATCTCTCGTGACCTCCTCTCCGCGTTGAGTGTTCCGTTGGTGTACAACGACCTCACGTACGGGGTCTTGACTGTGTACGCGGAGACACCTGACGCGTTCGACGAAACCATTCAGACAGTCGTTTCGGAGCTCGGGGAGACGATCGCTGCCGCGATCAGCGCGACCGAGCGCAAGCAGGCGCTGCTCACGACGTCGATGACGCGAATCGAGTACGAGGTGAGCGACCCGTCGTTCGTGCTCACGCAACTGGCTGCAGCGGCCGACTGCACGCTGACTTACGAAGGCGGTGTCCAGCAGACCGCGACCGGTAATCTCGTGTTTGTTACCGTGGATGAGGCACCGCTTGAGAGCGTCGTCGACGCAACAGACGGTATCACGGTCGTCAACGCCGTCCAGCAGATTCGCGGCGGCGAGACTGGCGGTGTGTTGCGACTTCGGCTGTCCGAGCCCTTCCTCGCGACGGAGCTAGCTGGTCACGGAGCTGTCCTTCGGAGTGTGACAGCTACGGCAACGGGCACGACGCTAGTCGTCGATCTGCCGGCAAGTGGCGACGTTCGGCACGTAACTCAGTTGCTCACCGACCGGTTTGGTGATACTACACTCGTGTCGAAGCAGACGCGGGAGCAGGCCTCGGAACACGGGTTCTACGCGTCGGTCCTTGATCGCCTGACGGACAGACAGCTCGAAGTCCTCGAGACGGCGTACTACAGTGGGTTCTTCGAATCACCACGAAAGGCCGACGGCAAGGCTGTCGCGGACTCGTTAGGTATCTCGCCACAGGCGTTCTATCAGCATATCAGGACCGCACAGCGAAAGTTGTTCGCGGCACTCGTCGACGACCATACACCGGTCGCTGCAGGACACACCGACTGACCGCTTGCGTCCCTCGGACGAGTCTGGTCTCTGAGTTTATCTCGTAGCCATCTGCATCGGTGTCGACCAACAGCTTGTATAGTAAACACCGTCGCTGAACGAGGGTTCAGTGTTCAACTACCGAATATTCCCTTATATCCTTATTATATCGAGTGGAGTACCCCGCTCGACGGTGCTGGGACTCGCAATCAGCAATGAGAGACGTCGATCAAACCCCGGCCGAGGAATCGCCGTACGAGTGTTTCGAATGCGGGAACGTGGTCGTTGCAGAGGACAACCCTGGCACGTGCCCGGACTGCGCCGGTGAGATGCGGAATCGACGGACGCCGCTCGAATAACGATGGCTTCGACATCAACGACATCCGACGAGACACCGGAGGAACCGACCGAGGAAGAGTCCGCTCTGGAGACGGCTCGCCGCCAGCTCCAACACGCTGCCGGGCACCTCGATATCGACCAGCACATCGTTGAACGCCTCAAACACCCGAAGAAGGTCCACGAGGTCACCGTCCCGATCGAACGCGAGAACGGCGACGTCGAGGTCTACACCGGGTATCGGGCCCAACACGACAGCGTCCGCGGACCGTTCAAGGGTGGGCTCCGGTACCACCCCGAGGTCACGCGCGAAGAGTGCGTCGGACTCGGGATGTGGATGACCTGGAAGTGCGCGGTGATGGACATCCCGTTCGGCGGCGCGAAAGGCGGTATCGCCGTCAACCCCAAGGACCTCACCGCCGACGAGAAAGAGCAGTTGACGCGCCGGTTCACCGACGAGATACGGTCCGTAATCGGACCAACGACGGACATTCCCGCCCCCGATATGGGGACGGACCCGCAGACGATGGCGTGGCTGATGGACGCCTACTCGATGCAGGAGGGCGAAACCATCCCGGGCGTCGTCACGGGGAAACCCCCGATCGTCGGCGGCAGCAAGGGACGTGATGGGGCGCCCGGGCGGAGCGTCGCCATCATCACGCGCGAGGCGATCGACTACTACGACAAGGACATCAAGGAGACTGATGTCGCCATCCAAGGGTACGGCAGCGTCGGGTCGAACGCTGCCCGCCTCCTCGACGACTGGGGTGCGAACGTTGTCGCCGTCAGCGACGTCAACGGCGGCGTCTACGACGCCAACGGCTTGGACACGCACGCCATCGCTTCCCACCACGAGGAGCCCGAAGCCGTGATGGGCCACGAGGCCCCCGAGACCGTGAGCAACGATGAGTTGCTGGAACTCGACGTCGACGTAGTGATTCCGGCGGCAATCGGGAACGTGCTGACGGCGGACAACGCCGACGACGTCGCCGCGGACATTATCATCGAGGGCGCGAACGGCCCGACGACGACCGCGGCGAGCGAAATCTTCGCTGAGCGCGACCTTCCCGTGATTCCGGACATTCTGGCGAACGCCGGCGGGGTGACCGTCAGCTACTTCGAGTGGCTTCAGGATATCAACCGCCGGTCGTGGTCGCTGGAGCGCGTCAATGACGAACTGGAAACGGAGATGCTGGCCGCTTGGAGCGACGTGCGCGAGGAGTTCGACACACGGGACGTGACGTGGCGTGACGCGGCGTACGTCGTCGCCCTCTCTCGGATTGCCGAAGCTCACGAGACACGCGGGCTCTGGCCGTAGTCCCGGCCACAGCCGATTCTGGGGCGGAACGTTGTCTCTCACCCTCCTCTTGCTTTCGGCAACCGAGTCGGCCTGTCCGGATGAGCCTCGGTGCAGATTCCACTGCGGCGATTGAAAATGACTGCCCCGTGCCGAGTACAGATGGATGGTCGTAGACGCGGTCAACGCTCACGTTGGGGTTGCGGTTGCTGAACGCCCTCGAATCGGATGGGCCTGCCGCGACCGCTGTTGTCCGTTTCTCCCGCTGCGATACTGTCTTCGAGTCTGCGTAGTGGAATCGGTTGGCGCTGCTGGCGTGATTGTCTGTGGACTACCGCTGTCGGAGAGACGTGTTGTCTGTTTCAGGCGACTTGGACGCGACCGCTGCCGCCGGCGGCGTCGTGAACACGACACGCGAATAGAACGTCGAGGCCAGACGCTGTCGAATCGTCGACCGACCGGTCTACTGGGTCCGGCTCGATGCCCGCCGCGTCTGCGACGGCATCGACGAACTGAGAAACCGGATTCCCGAGGGTATCCATCGGAGTTCAGACGAGCAGCTGGATGTCGGCGTCGGCCATGTCTCGGAGGGCGGTCGCAGCGCCGACGCCGGTGGTGACGCCGTCGTAGAAGTCGTCCTCGTCGTAGTCCATCAAATCGATGGTCATCTGGCAGGCCTGAAACTCCACGCCCATCTCCAGACTCGTCTCCAGCAGCTCCTCGATGGAGGCGGTGTCGTTGTCTGCAATCTTCTTCTCCATCATCTTCGTCGTCACGCGGTCCATGCCGGGGAGCGCAGCGACGGCGTTCGGCACGGGCATGTTGGGGTTGCCGACGGAGCTGAGCTTGAGGTTCTTCGAGCGCTCCTCGTGGAGGATTTCCAGCCCCCAGAACGTGTGGAAGACGGTGACATCGTAGCCGAACGCGGCCGCGGTGCTGGCGAGGATGAGCGGCGGGTACGCCATGTCCAGCGTGCCCTTCGTGGCGATGATGCTCATCTTCTTGGCGTCGTCTTCGCTCGTGGCTTCGGCGAGTGCGTCCTCGAGTTCGTCGACGCGCGCGGCCAGTTCCGCACGCGAGGGCGCGTCGTCGTCCGGCGCCTCGGGTGTGTCCGTGCTCATCGTCACTCCGTCTTCCGGACGTAGTGTTTGTACACGTCGTCGCCTTCCTCCTGCTCGACGAGCTCGACGCCCTCGGTGCCGGACGCCCAGCCGTCGATGTCGCTCATGCTTCCGGAGTCGGTCGCCAGCACTTCGAGAACCTCACCGTCCGCGAGGTCGTCGATAGCGGACTTCGTCTTCACTACTGGCATGGGGCACGATGCGCCTTTCACGTCGAGCGTCTCTGTGATGTCGAATTCAGCACTCATTGGGTATCTGCTCCGTCCGTCTGTATTGGAGCTATCGCACAATACCCCCTACCTAAGTAAAAGATTGTCGGTCCTTGTGAAGACTGCAAACTACTACATACGGCAGAACCTCTGTTTAAGCGGGCTAGGGCCACATATTTGGGGTTAGAGGGGTGTTTGGGGGATTATTTGGCCGCGTAGTATTGTTTAGAAGAGGAATTACTATGCAAATGCTTTTGTGCGTCCACCCGGTAGAAGCGACTGCACAACATGAACGCCGACGACTTCCCGACTCCGGACGTCGACGTGGAATCCGTCGACCCAGAATCGTTGAAGGACTGCATCGACGCCGGCGAGGCCGTCACGCTCCTCGACGCCCGCATGCAATCGGACTACGAGGAGTGGCGCATCGACGGCGAGAACGTCACGTCGATCAACATCCCGTACTTCGAGTTCCTCGAGGACGACATCGACGAGGAGGTCCTCGCTGAGATTCCCGACAACCGGGAGGTGACCGTCCTCTGCGCGAAAGGGGGCGCCAGCGAGTTCGTCGCGGGCACGCTCGCGGAACGCGGCTACGACGTAAACCACCTCGAGGACGGAATGAACGGCTGGGCGAGCATCTACGAGGCCGTCGAGGTCGAACGCTACGACGGCGCCGGCACGCTGTTGCAGTACCAGCGCCCCTCCTCGGGCTGCCTCGGCTACCTCCTCTACGACGACGGCGAAGCCGCCATCATCGACCCGCTGCGCGCGTTCACCGACCGCTACCTCGACGATGCTGACGACCTCGGCGTCGCCCTCAAGTACGCCCTCGACACGCACGTCCACGCCGACCACATCTCGGGCGTGCGGGACCTCGCCGCGCACGGCGTCGAGGGCGCCGTCCCCGAGGCCGCCGTCGACCGCGGGGTCACGTATGCCGACGACCTGATGACCGCCGCGGACGGCGACGCCTTCACCGTCGGTGACGCCGCCGTCGAAGCCGTCTACACGCCGGGTCACACGACCGGGATGACCTCGTACCTCGTCGACGACAGCCTGCTCGCGACCGGCGACGGGCTGTTCGTCGAGAGCGTCGCCCGCCCCGACCTCGAAGAGGGCGACGACGGTGCGCCCGACGCCGCACGCACGCTCTACGAGTCGCTGCAGGAGCGCGTCCTCACGCTCCCCGACGACACGCTCGTCGGTGGCGCCCACTTCAGCGACGCCGCCGAGCCCGCTGCGGACGGTACGTACACCGCTCCCATCGGCCAGCTCGTCGAGGAGATGGACGCGCTCACGATGGACGAGGACGCATTCGTCGACCTCATCCTCTCGGACATGCCGCCGCGGCCGGCCAACTACGAGGATATCATCGCGACGAACCTCGGTCAGAACGCCGTCGACGACGAGGAAGCGTTCACGCTGGAACTCGGGCCGAACAACTGCGCAGCCAGCCAGGACTCCCTCGCGGGGGACTGACGACGCCGATGGTTGCTGACCCAGTGCTGCTCCAAGCGGCTGCCGACCTGTTCCCCAACGGGATTAGTCGGTACGCCGTCGGCGGACTGCTCGTCGGTCTCGGGACCGTCCTCATCTACATCGGAACGGGAATTCCAGCCGGCGCGAGTACGTTCCTGGAGTCGACGCTGTCGTACGTCTCCGACCAGTCCCGCTTCCAGCAGTACGTCGGCTCGCGTGACTGGCGGCTCGTGTTCACGGCCGGCATCGTCCTCGGCGGGTTGTTGTTCGCGGCGACGTTCCAGTCGGGGCTAGTGACGAGTTCGCTGTACGAGCCCGGGACGACCGGCCAGCTGTACGAGGTCGCCGGCGTGACGCTCTGGGCTACCGACGTCCAGCCGTGGCGGCTGTTCGTCGGCGGCGTCCTCGTCGGTGTTGGGACCCGAGTCGGCAAGGGCTGTACGTCCGGGCACGGCGTCTGCGGCGTCGGCTCGGCGTCGAAGACGTCGCTGGTCGGCGTCGCGACGTTTCTCACCGTCGCAATCGGCACCGCCCAAGTCGTCGCCGCGCTGGGGGTGAGCCCGTGAGCGACCGCCACCCCCTGTTCAAGCCGCTGGTATTCGTCGGCGGCATCGTGTTCGGGCTCGGGCTCGGATTCAGCCACATGGCGCGGCCGGAGGTAGTGCTGAACTTCCTCCAGTTCGACGACCTCGGCCTCCCGTTCGTGATGTTCGGGGCCGCTATCGTCTCCGGCATCGCGTTCGCGGTGATGCCGCGGCTCCTCGACCGTGCCCCGCTCACGGGCGACCCCTACGAGCGCCGCCTGAAGCCGTTCGACCGGAATGTCTTGATTGGCGGCGCCGTCTTCGGTGTCGGCTGGGGTATCTCGGGTATCTGCCCGGGCGCGGCCTACGCGAGTCTCGGTACCGGGAACATCACAATCCTGTGGGCGCTCGCCGGGATGTTCCTCGGCGCGTACGCTCAAGGCTACTGGCGGAGCCGCAGACAGCGGCGTGACACCGCCGCGACGGGCGCAGACTGATTCACGTCTATGGACCCCGCTCTCATCGCCCTCTTCGCCGGCGCAGCGCTCGCGAGCCTCTTCATGGCCTGGGTCATCGGCGCCGGGTCCAGCGGTGCGACACCGTTCGCGCCCGCCGTCGGCGCGAACGCCGTCTCGACGATGCGGGCGGCGTTCGTCGTCGGCATCTTCGGATTCGCCGGCGCCGTCACGCAGGGCGGCAACGTTTCCGAAACCGTCGGGACTGGCCTCGTCGGCGGTATCAGCCTCTCCGTCGCCGGCGTCATCCTCGTACTCGCATTGGGCGCGGGGCTGATGGCGGTCGGCATCACGACCGGCTACCCGATAGCGACCGCGTTCACCGTGACCGGCGCCGTCATCGGCGTCGGCCTCGCTCTCGGCGGGACGCCGGTCTGGTCGAAGTACCAACAGACCGCTGCCGTCTGGGTGCTGACGCCGTTTGTCGGCGGCGGCGTCGCGTTCACTATCGCGCGGCTGCTCCCGCGTCCCGACGTCCCCGAACGGTACAGTATCCCGGTGCTCGTCGGACTCGTTGGGGCCGTCCTCGTGAACGTCGAGTTCGGCTTTCTCGGAGACGGGGACTCGGTTGGGACCGTCCGCGGTCTCGGACAGCAAGCGCTGGGGGTCGACGAACTCGTGTCGGCGCTCGGGATTACCGGCTTCGCAGCGCTGGCCGTCGCGGCCGTCGTCTGGTGGGATATCAGCCGCGACGAACGCGGCGCCCTGCGCCGGGTGCTGCTGGCGCTCGGGTCGCTCGTGGCGTTCTCCGCAGGAGGTAGTCAGGTCGGGCTCGCCGTCGGACCACTGCTGCCGCTGCTCGACGAGGCGGGGACGATGTCGACGTTCGCCGTGCTCGTCGGCGGTGGCTTCGGAATGCTCGTCGGGTCGTGGACGGGCGCGCCGCGGATGATCAAATCGCTGGCGCAGGACTACTCGTCGCTGGGGCCGCGCCGTGCCGTCTCGGCGCTCGTCCCGTCGTTTTTCATCGCACAGCTCGCCGTGTTGCTCGGTGTCCCGATATCGTTCAACGAAATCGTTGTCAGCGCCATCATCGGAAGCGGTGCCGCTGTCGGCGGTCGGGAGGCGGTCGACGCCCGCAAGGTCGGCATGACGGTGGGGGCGTGGGCGGGGTCGTTCCTCCTCTCGTTCGCACTCGCGTATGCGGCGGGCGTCCTGTTGTTGTAAGTCGCGCCGAGCCGCCGGTTCTCTGTGCGCCGCCGACGCGGACCGGGAGCGGTGCCGGTAGCGTGGGATTGTTCATGCATACGTTACGGGACACCACCGGAGATAGTATTGTGCAATAGTCCCAAAAGCGTTAATACACACTACCAGCTACGGGGACGTGCACAGATGAGTATGATTCGCACAATTCCGTCTCGTGAAGGTGAAACGCGATGATTATCGACGCGCTGTCGCTCTCGCCGACCGCACAAGCAGCCGGCCTGATCGGCGCGGTGTTACTCGAAGCGATGGTCCTCCACGTCGGCTACGGCGTCGTCACGAACGCGCTCGCGCCGAACGTGAAGCGAGCGCTCGGAGGTGAGTGAGCCGTGGAACTGCTCGGAATGAGTCTCCTGCTCGTCGGCTTCTTCGTCGGATTCGGACTCCTCATCGGGATTCTGTTCGGCTTCTTCGGGATGGGCGGGTCGTTTCTCGTCACGCCCGCGCTGCTCGTGATGGGCTACCCGTCGCGTGTCGCCGTCGGCAGCGGGCTCGCGTTCGTGTTCGGGACGAGCGTCATCGGCGCGCTCCGTCATCGCGACCACGGTCACGTCGACTACAAGCTCGCAGTCATCATGACCGTCGCGATGACACTCGGCATCGAGGCCGGCAAGCGCGTCGTTGACGCCCTCCACGCGGCCGGCAACGCCGACCTCGTCATCAGCGTCGCGTACGTCGGCCTGCTGGCGACGGTCGGGCTGTTCACGCTGCGCGACGCCCGCCGTACTGACGCCACGACGAGCGTCGACCTCTCCGAGCGCGTCCAAGCGCTGGAAATCCCGCCGATGGTAACGCTCCGCGGTGACGTCCGAGTGTCCGCGAGTATCATCTTCGGTATCGGACTGGTCGTCGGTGTCCTCTCCGGACTCCTCGGCGTCGGCGGTGGCTTCCTACTGATGCCCGCGATGATGTACGGGCTGGGCGTCCCCGCCGCCATCGCCGTCGGGACGGATATCCTCCAAATCACGATTTCGGGTGCCTTCGGCTCGTTCGTCTACGCCCGCGACGGATTCGTCGCGATTCCGGTCGTCGCGACGCTGCTCGCCGGGAGCGCGCTCGGCGCACGCATCGGTGCCGGCGTCTCGAACATCGTCGACGAGGACGACATCAAGGGGTACTTCGCGACGATGCTACTGGTCGGTAGCGTCGCCGTCGCCGCCAAACGCGTCGGTACCGTCTACGACATCGGTGTGCTCAACACGGTGAGTATCGCGCTCATCTTCGGCGCAACCATCGTCGTGAGCGGAACGATTCTACTGGCTGCCGTGTGCCAGCTCCGCGACGACAACTCCGGCTTCTGGTGTCACCTGTCGGCGACGTAACTCCCGGCCGCGGGGAGAGGGGCTGTCGCCGGCTCTCAGCCCGCTATAGCGCGAAATTGTGCAATCTCTGCACAAATCTTATAACTGCACGGCCCCTACAGCCTCGTGATACAAATGCCAGATTCGATGTCTGAACAACTCCGCAGCGACATGGAGTGCGAGGGGCTGCTGGAGTGCTTCCACGGTCTCAAGGAACTCGACAAGGAGTGTTTCCGGGCGCTCGTCGAAGCCGAAGATTCGCTGACCGTCGACGAAATCGCCGAGGCTGTCGACCGCGAACGCTCGACGGCGTACCGCGCCGTCCAGCGCCTGCTCCAGACCGGGTTCATCGAGAAGAACCAGATCAACTACGACCAAGGCGGCTACTACCACGTCTACTCGCCGACGGACCCCTCGAAGATCGCTGACGACATGCAGCGCTTGCTCAACGACTGGTACGCGAAGATGGGGCAGCTCATTCAGGAGTTCGAAACCAAGTACGAACAGTCCGAAACTGCGGCCCCAGCCGCCGAAAGCTAACGTCTCTCTGTTCTCTCTCTCTCTCCGCGGGTCCTGATACTTCCCGAGAACGCAGACTCTCACGTGGACCAGCGTTGCGGCCACACGCTCTTTCCGAATCTGTATTGGGTAGTCTTGTATTTATTCCCCAAAAATCTTAATTAGCGCTGGTGCATACGTACTGGTGATGGCAACTGATACGGCAGCCGACGCTGGCACCGCGTCCACGAACGAACCGCTCTACGTCGACGGACAGTCCCAGTTCGACGAGGTCGTCGCGGAGAACGACGTCGTCCTCGCGGACTTCTACGCCGACTGGTGTGGGCCGTGCCAGATGCTGGAACCGACCGTCGAGACGCTCGCCGCCGAGACCGACGCGGCCGTGGCGAAAGTCGACGTCGACGCCAACCAACAGCTCGCTGGTGCCTACGGCGTCCGGGGCGTTCCCACGCTGATCCTGTTCGCCGGCGGCGAACAGGTCGAGGAGGTCGTCGGTCTCAAAGGCGAGGACCAACTCCGAACGCTCATCGAGACCTACACCGAGTAAATGACCGAGCGCATTCACGACCTCGTCGTCGCCGGGTCTGGTGTTGCTGGCCTCTCCGCAGCCGTCTACGCCGCCCGCGCCGACCGCCGCTACCGGCAAGCGGTCACGTCCGCCGGCACCGGAAGCGTGGCTGCTCTCGACGCCGAGGAGCTCCTCGACACGTCGCAGGACGCAGGTGAATCGACTGTCACTGCGCCATCCCGTTCGGAACAATCTGTCCCATGACCCCCAAGTTCGCGGCCACATCAATCGCTTGATGGACGAACACCAGTTGAGGAGATGGTTAACTAGACAGTGCCGTCAATCCGAACTAATTAAGTGACAACATACCTGACCACCAGAATATAGTGCGGGAATCCTCGCGGGCCGTTTCACCGGTCATAGCGAGCATTCTTTTGGTCGCTATCGTAGTGATACTTGCCGCGACAGTTTCAGTGTTTGCGTTTGGATTTATCGAAGACGTCAATCAACCCGGCCCTATTGTTGGCCAGTCAAGCGGTGAGCTTGTCCCTCAAGATGGTAGTGATGATGGTATCGTCCGAATAAATCACATTGCGGGTGACACGATACAGGTGTCCAATATGGAAATCATCGTGGATGCATCGGACGCCTGTGGGAAACAAGGTCGGTTAGTTAATCTGCCGGTGCCTTCCGGTGGCAATGATATCGACCAGTCAAATATTGAGGGTGACGATATCTTTGACCAGAGAGCGTACGGCTACGACGCCGTACCTGGTCCGAACGCGATTCACAGGTCGGAGTACACAGTTGGCGAGCAAATCGCGTTTCGTATCACTGGTGGTCCTTGCCCAATACATCAGGGAGATGAGATTACTGTTCGTGTCGTCCATACGCCGACGAAATCGGTCGTAATTACAGAAACGCTGACCGCAGCATAGGCTTATCTAGTCCGAGTATGGCGATAGCATCGCCCTCCAACTGGAGTTCCTCGACAACCGGACAGGCGGAAATCCGCTTTGCTCGTTTCCTCTATGAATTGTCGTTCACGGTGAGACGCTCGCCAGTGTCGAGTCGTCGCTGTCCTCGGTACGTGTAGGAGTTGGTCCTACTGGTCAAGAACCCAGTATCCTCTGGTTGGTCGCAACGCCTTTGTCTGTGTGTTCCACACCGAAGCGGCCTCTGCTTCTTCCGCGGTGGCTGTTCGTCTTGGAGGCTAAATCAGCCCGCAGAATAGAACTGTTCGCCCAGCTGCATATCTTCTCACTCCAGACCAGTGGTTTCGCCTGAGTTCAGCTGGACCGTCGTTACTCTCCGCTCGCGTCGCAAAGAATACCGCCGACGAGGACACGCTCTCGGCGACGGTCGAACAGGGTGTCGAAGCCCTAGTAGACGCCAGCGCCGACGCAGCCGTGTTCCTCCCAGGCAGTATGCCCGCTGTCAACGCCTCGGTGGTCGATCTCTTCGTTGGCGCCTACCGGACTGGCCTCGGCACCGCGCTCGCCGCCATGTACGTACGCCTCCGCAGCAATCCGGTGCTGTTCATCCGCCAGCAGTTCGAGGCGTTGTGGGGTTGCGGGCGGCGCCGGTGGTCGCCCTGTGCTGGTTGGTAGCGAACCCGAGACACTCGTCTCGTTTCCTCTGTGGAGGGTTGGTCTCGTCGCTGTCAATCGAGCGGTTCACTCATTATCTCAAGGCTGTCCGCGGCTTTGTCTTGGCTTGGACTACAAGCGAGCAATTTTCGCAGTGGTTTCGCGGAAGCGGATAAGCAAGTCGCGTCTCTCGTAGATTCAGACCCGAGTGTAGGCTGGTACAGTATTGCCGAGAGATGCCGGTGAACGAGACGTGTACGTGTGTTACCACTCCCAGAATGACTTGGTGAACAGCACGAGCACAGGGATGACTTCGAGTCTGCCGAGCCACATCAGCAAGACCATCAGGAGTTTCGAGGTCGCCGGGAAAGCGAGGTAACTCCCGAATGGACCGAGCAGACCGAACCCCGGACCGATGTTCCCGATGGTTGCGATGCTCGCGCTTAGGGCTTCGATTGTCGTCAGGGTGAGTCCAGCACGGCTCGCGTCGAGTGCAATCGCCACAGCCGACACTGCAAAAATCACCAGATAGAGGAAGGTAAACGAGAAGACGCCTCTGACAACGTCTTCATCGATGATGCGCCCACCAAGCTCGACCGGTTCGACGATGTCGGGGTAGACCGTCGCGGAGAGCTGCCGTCGAGCCGCTTTGAACAACACTAACCAGCGGATGACCTTGATTCCCCCTCCGGTTGAGCCCGCGGACCCCCCGATGAACATCACCCCCAACAACAGCACTTGCGTCCACTCACTCCACTGCGCGAAGTCGCTGGTCGCATATCCTGTCGAATTGAGCAGCGTAACCGTCTGGAACAGTGCCTGTCGGAGCGAGTTCTCGGCAACGCCACGCGTCACTCCCCCTAACTCTAACGCCGGGGCCCCACCAGTGAACAGCAGGCCCCAGAGAAGCAGCGCCACCCCAACGATCGCGCCGACGTATCCCTGGAACTCCCGATTCTTGAAGACATCTACGTACCGCCCGCGAACGACGAAATAGAAGAGCGCGAAGTTCGTCCCGGCGACGACGATGAACGGAATTACGAGCCACTGTACCGCTGGCGAGAACGCCGCGATGCTGTCGGCTTGAGGAGAAAACCCGCCAGTTGGGAGCGTCGTGAACCCGTGTGCAATCGCGTTGTACAGGTTCATCGCCGGAGCGACCCCGAGCAGGTGCAGTGCGTACAGTAAACAAATACAGATCAGGGTGAGTGCGGCGTAGACAAGCCAGAGGATCCGTGCAGTTTCGGTGATTTTCGGTGTCAGCTTCTGCAGTTCTGGCCCGGGCGCTTCAGCGTCGATGAGTTGAGCGCCGTTGACTGCCAACTCGGGGAGGATTGCGACCATGAGGACGATGATCCCCATTCCGCCGAGCCACTGTGTCAGCTGGCGGTACATCAACAACGCGTGCGAGTGACGCTCGAACGAGATCTCGCCTAACACAGTCGCGCCGGTGGTGGTAAACCCGGAGGTCGATTCGAATAGCGCGTTGACGAATGAGGCAGACAGAGCGGCCGGCGATTCGAGCGTGAGGCCCACCGTCGATGGCGTACCCGCACCGGCGAGCAGGTACGGGATGGTTCCGCCCACGGAGACGCCAACCCAGGCCAGCGTGACGAACAGGATTCCTTCCTCCAGTCCGATTTCGGAACCGTCTCCAAGTTGTTCAAGTGCCAGCCCAAGAGCGCCCGTGGCGGCTATCGATACGAGGAACACGAGCATATCATCCCCGTACACGACTGCCACGAACAACGGAATCGTCATCGCTACGGCGAGGTATTTCAGTACCGTACCGACGAGTGCGACGCTCTGCTTCCAGTTCACGCTCACTTCCATCCGAATCCACTCCCTGAAGAACCGAGAGCGCGCTCGGCGCACTGCTTGCGCAAGAAGTCGTTCGTCGAGCCGATCCCGTTCATATGTGGTCTATCACTTCTTCGACGACGTCGCTGTCCACCAGTATGACGGCGTGGTCTCCGGGCTCGATCACGGTGTCGCCCCGCGGGATGCGGAAGCTCCCATTTCGGGTAATCGCACTGATGACAACGCCGTCCTGTAACTCGTCAATTACCTCCCGAATCGGGCGGCCAGCGAGAACACTGTCCGTGTCGACTTGAACCTCGATCACCTGGGCCTGATTATCTTCCAGCAGGGCGACGTTCTTTGTCTTCTGATCACGAACGAATTCGATGATTTCCGTGGCGGTCGCTCGGCGAGGATTCACGGCAACATCAACGCCGGCGTCCTCGAACAGGTCGACGTACTCGCCGTGGTCAACAACGGCGACCGCCCGATCTGACCCCTTCCGCTTGGCCCGCAGAGCAGCCAGTAGATTCTCCTCACTGTCGTCGTCGATCGCTGCAACGACGACATCGACGTCAGCGATTCGTTCACTCGTAAGAAAGTCTCGGTCAGTCGGGCTCTTGTTTCGAACTGTCGTCGAGGTCAATCGTTCGGATAGCTCCTTGGCGCGGCCAGCATCGGCTTCGAGGAGATGCGGACGGAGGCCGCGCTCTTCGAGCAGCCGCGCTGTTTGGTAGCCGATCTCACTGCCGCCGACGATTAAGACGTTCTTCGGGTCTGTCTCTCGCGGAGCCAGGCTTGCTCCAAACGCGTCGACGGACTCGGGTCGACCGGTGACGACAACTTTGTCGCCAGCACGGATTCGCGTCGTTCCGGTCGGTATGATGGTCCGTCCGTCGCGGAGTACAGCCGCGAAAGTCAACGACTTGAACTCGTCCGCGTCGCTGATTGTTTGGCCAGTGATGTGGCTGTCTGGGTCGATTTCGAACTCTGCCATCTGTACCGTGCCGCCCGCGAAAACGTCGAAGTTCCGTGCAGCCGCGAGTCCGGTGCCGCCTGCTGCAGCGGCGACCGCCAACAGGTTCGTGCCGACCATGAAATCGACGCCGAAGACGTTCTCGGCCTGATCCCAGGTTTCGATGTACTTGGTGTCCTTGACGCGGGCGACTGTGGTCACGTCGGTGAGCGCCTTTGCGGTGCCGCACGTGATGATGTTGATCTCGTCGCTGTCGGTAGTCGCGATCAGGATATCAGCGTCCTCGATACCCGCCTCTTGCAGGGTCCCGATAGACGAACTATCGCCGGCTACTGTGAGAACATCCAGGTCGTAGCTGAGCCCGTCGATGCGCTCTGTCTCCACGTCGATCATCACGATGTCGTGGACTGCATCGAGTTCCGCTGCGACCCTCCTCCCCACTTGCCCAGCGCCGGCGATTATCACTCGCATACCTGTGGTTGCTCTGTGGTGGTCGTTCGAGAGCGTTGGCTCCATCGATAAACGCTATACTGACCGATTCGAGTCGGTGGTTTACACGTCCGAGACTGTCGGCTCGACCCGGGCCTGTGATGCTTGCCGCTGCCTGTCCTCTCGCTCGGTCCCGTCGAAGGGTTGTCCTCGCTCTGTACCCCGTTCATGGTGGGAGCGTCAGTTGCACTGCCCGGGATATACGCCAGCACTGTTCAGCGCAGGGGCTGGTTGTGTAACGCCATCGTGGTCGTTCCCAGTTGTTGAAAACGCCCTCAACAGAGTAATTCTTGCCTCCCTGACTATCGGCCACATGAGTCTGGAGAACTCCAACCGCCAGTCGAGGATTCCGACTGGTGTTCCCGGTTTCGATCGTATCCTCAACGGAGGATATCTCCCTGAAACGGCCACGCTCGTTCGTGGGCCACCCGGCTCAGGCAAGTCAATCTTCTCGCTGCACTTTCTCGCAGCCGGTCTCAATGCTGGCGAGACGTGTCTGTACATCAATCTCGGTGAACCCGAACAGTACATACTGGAGACAGCCCAGGAGTTCGGCATCGATATCGACGCGCTCGACGTGCTCAATCTCTCCGCCTCCAGCGACCAGTTCCACGGCGAAGAGACCTACACCCTGTTTGAATCCAGTGAGGTAGAGACGCCCGCTTTCGTCGAAGACATTCGCGCAGAGATTCAGGCGGTCGAGCCGGACCGCGTGGTCATCGATCCCGTGACCGAGTTTCGGTATCTTGCCCCCGACCAACACCAGTTCCGCTCCCAAATCCTCAGTCTGGTCAACCTCGTCAAAGACGAGGACGCAACTGTCGTGCTCACTTCGCAGGCGGCTGATTCGATGCCGGACGACGACCTCCAGTTTCTCGTCGATGCCGTCGTCAACATCGAATCGCATCCGGACCGCCGACTCGTTCGCGTCTCGAAGTTCCGCGGTTCGTCCGTCAGGTCCGGCAATCACACGCTCCAGATTACCGACGAGGGAATGCAGGTGTGGTCCCAACTCGACCCGAACCGCCATGAACGAGCGCACGCGTCGGCGAAACTCTCCTCGGGCGTCCCCGAATTAGACTCGCTGCTGTCCGGCGGGGTCACCACCGGGACAATCACGTTTCTGAGCGGTCCGACCGGTGTCGGGAAAACCACGACCGGCCTCCAGTTCATGAAGGAAGCGACGGGGCGAGGCCAACGCTCCGTTCTGTATAGCTTCGAGGAGGACCGACACACCCTCTTCGAACGTGCGGAATCGGTCAACATACCCATCACCGATATGGTCGACCAAGGAACGCTGAACGTGGAAGTCATCGGCCCGGAGGAACTCTCGGTCGACGAATTCACACACCACATCCGGACAGAAGTTGAGGACAACGGCACGGAGATTGTGATGATCGATGGGACCAGCGGCTTCGAACAGTCCCTGCGCGGTGTCAGCGCAGACCCGATGCGTGACCTCGTCAAGATCGGTCGGTATCTCCGCAATATGGGGGTGACCGGGCTCGTCACGAACGAGGTCCATCAGATAACTGGCGAGTTCCGTGCGACCGACCAGCGAATGAGCTTTCTCGCGGACAGCATCATCGTTCTGCGCCACGTCGAATACAAGGGCTCGCTGCGGAAGGTCATCGGCGTGCTCAAGATGCGGACCAGCGACTACGAGAACCAACTCCGAGAGCTGGAAATCACCGAACATGGCCTCCGTGTCGGCGAATCGTTACCAGAACTCCGAGGCATCCTCACTGGCACTCCGACGTGGAACGACCATGACGAGTGAGCAGTCAATATCTGCGACTGCTGATCAACGAGGGACAGCATCGTCACCAGCTCGTGTCTTACCGATTCTCTCGCATACGGGCAATCAACGCGTACTCACGGACTGGATACAACAACAGGACCGGTACGAAGTCGTCGCGGATGCCCACGCTGACCTCGCGGCCGCTAACTTCGATGTGTGTATCACTGACGAGAAGTCACTCCGCAAGTACACCACCGAACTTGAGAACAGCAAGACGGCCGCGGACGCCTTTCTTCCAATTCTCCTCGTCAGTCCGACCGATGCCGGTGATTTATCTGAGATACCCCGGGACGGCGAGTCTGAGTCGAGCGCTCGGCAACTCGTTGATGAACTGCTATCAACACCGATCAATACGAATGAGTTACGGCGGCGACTCGATACACTCACGCGTGTTCGAGCCCAGTCAATCTCACTGGAGCAAAAGACAGCCCAGTTACTGCTGCTGAACCGTATCACGCGCCACGACATCCGAAACGATATGAACGTCATCAGCGGCTGGACCGACCAACTCGCGGACCACACAGACGACGCTGGTGAGGAAATACGCCAACGAATCCTAGACAGCAGCCAGCATGTCGTTGATTTAACGAAAGCAGTCCGGGAGTTCGTCGACACGCTTCAATCGGCCGGCGACCCCGACCTGCAGGCGGTCAATCTCAGCCGTGTGGTCTCCGAGGAACTCACGAAGCGACGCTCGACGTTCAACGATGCTGACTTCTCTGTCCAAGGGGACATTCCCGACGTACACGTCCGTGCAGACGACCTCTTGGCGTCGGTGTTCAGGAACCTCCTAAACAACGCGGTCCAGCACAACCGCAGCGACACCCCGCGAGTGGATATCACTGTCGACGAACACGACGAAACGGTCGTAACTACCGTCGCAGACAATGGTCCGGGGATTCCACAGGCACACCGAGACGCTGTATTGGGACGAACCGAACAGGGGCTCGACCATCCTGCCGCAGGACTCGGTCTGTATCTCGTCGATACACTCGTCACACAGTATGGTGGAACGGTCCAGATTACGGATGCCGAACTGGGTGGCGCGAGAATCGGCATCGAACTCCAGAAGAAGCAGTAACCGAGGTGAGCACCAGTGACAACAACACCTGACGGAATGCCCGACGGGCAAAGCCGCGTTCTGCCTCTAGTCGCAGACTCCGGCAACCGCCAGTTGCTCGAAGAGTGGCTTGCCGGCCATCCCATGTACGAGGTCGTCGAACTGGCCAGTAGTGTCCACGAGACCGACTTCGATATCTGTGTCATCGATCACGTGGCGTTTGAAGAGCACTTCGACGCGCTCCAAGCAAAGAAAGCAGCGGCAGCGCCGGTTATGCTCCCGTATCTTTTGCTGGTCCCCCAGTCCGAGCAGGAGCTAATCGAGACGGACGCTGGCCGGCTCGCTGATAACGTAGTGGTGGATACAATCGACGAAGTCGTTACTTTGCCGATGCAGCAGACCGAACTCCACTGGCGGCTATCAGCGTTACTTCGGCTCCGAGAGAACTCACTGACGCTACGGGAGCGCGAACGGGAACTCGAACGGCAGGTCGACCTGTTTCAGAAGGCGCAAGATATCGGTGACGTTGGAGCGTGGGAGTACGACGCTCGCACTGACGAGTTATGGTGGACTGCAGAGGTGTATCGGATTCACGGACTCTCGGAAGACGCGACCGTGTCTCCGGAGCTGAGCCTCCAGCAGTACCACCCTGATGACCGACCGGATGTTAGAGCGGCGTTCGAGGCGGCTGTCGAGGAGGGCGAGCAGTATGATGTTGAAGCCCGGCTTATTGATGCGGACGACAATCAGCGGTGGGTTCGTACGCGGGGCGAACCACAGTACAGAGACGGGGACCTCGTCCGCGTTCGGGGGACAATGCAAGAGATTACTGACCGCAAAGAGCGGGAGCATGACCTCCAGCGTATCAAGCAGGCGGTTGAGTCCGCTGGGCACGCGATTTTCATCACCGACACGGACGGGACAATCGAGTACGTCAACCCCGCGTTCGAGGAATTAACCGGGTTCACTCGGGCAGAGGTCGATGGTGAGACACCGCACATACTGAATGCCGGAGAAATGTCGGAGGGGTATTTCGACGATCTTTGGAGCACTATTCGCTCCGGCGAGGTGTGGGAGGAGGAGATTGTGAACCAGCGGAAGACCGGCGAGACGTACACCGCGATACAGACGATTGCTCCGGTCACAGACGGTGACGACATCCACGCGTTCGTGGCAGTCCAAGACGATATTACCGAGCGAAAGGAGCGAGAACGGATGCTTACACGGCGGACAAAGGCGATTGATGAAGCTCCGGTTGGAATCAGCATCGCCGACCCCGACCAGCCAGATAATCCGCTCATCTATGTGAACGACGCGTTCGTGGAACTGACTGGATATCGACGTGAGGAAATCCTGGGTAAGAACTGTCGATTCCTCCAGGGTGAGAACACTGACCCGGACCGCGTCGCCGACATCCGAGCGGCGATTACTGCTCGTGAGCCCGTAGCAACCGAGCTTCGGAATTACCGCAAGGACGGGTCGGAGTTCTGGAACCATCTCGAAATCGCGCCCGTGAAAGACGGTGCTGGCGAGGTCGTCAACTGGGTTGGCTTCCAGCAGGACGTAACCGACCGGAAGCAGCGCCAAGAGCAGTTGGAAGTCCTGGACCGAGTGCTGCGTCACAATCTCCGGAACGACATGAATCTGATTCGGGGAATCGCTGAGACGGTACAGTCGGAAACGGAGGGCGAAATTACGGAGCTCGCCGAGGAGATCATCGATACGAGTGACCAACTCATCGAACTAACTGAAAAGGAACGACGGATAACGGCATTGCTACGGGACTCCCCATCGTATGAGGAGATCGAACTCTGTGACTGCTTGCGGCGGATTGTCTCGAAGGTGGAATCGGAGTATCCGGATGCGACAATCACTGTTGACTGCCCAGATGCAGTCACGGTGCGGGCAACGACACGGTTGGGGCAGGCTATCGAAGAGTTACTTGTGAATGCCATCGTCCACAATGACTCGGCAACCCCTGCTGTGTCGGTCACCGTCACGCCACGAGCGGATGGAACTCGGCTCGAAATCGCCGATACTGGCCCGGATATCCCCGTGATGGAGCGGGAATTACTGACCGGTGAACCGGAGCAAACACAGTTGTCTCACGGAAGCGGGCTCGGACTGTGGCTCGTCAAACTGATTATCGCGCGGTCCGACGGCACCATCACCGTTGCAGAGAACTCCTCGGGCGGGAATACCGTGCGTATCGACCTGCACTGTTAGCGTGCAACTGGCTGCGGGATTCCATCGTTGCAAATACGAGTTCGCTATGCAGCCCGCCGCGTGACCGTTCGCATCGATTCTTTCTCGCTGACGACGGGACTATTTCGACCGCTCGAACTCGAAGCGTGCCCCGCCGTCGGTTCCCGCTGCCGCTGAAACCGTCCAGCCATGTGCTTTCGCGATGTCAGCCACAATCGAGAGCCCAAACCCGGTCCCCCCTTCGCTGGATGTGACGCCGTGGTCGAACACGTCATCTCGCTTCTCCTCGGGAATCCCGCTGCCGGAATCCTCGACGTAGAATCCGTCGTCCTCGTCTAGTCGCCCCACGGTCACCGTGACGTCAGCACCCCCGTGCTCGACCGCATTCCGGAACAGATTCTCGAAAAGTTGCGTCAGCCGCCCTGCATCGCCGGTGACCGTCGGGATTTCACCTGCAACTGTAAGCGTTGCCTCCGCAGTGTCTACGTACCCCCACGCCTCCGTCGTAATACTCTCGAGGTCGACCTCTTCTGCGTCCGTGATCGTCGTCTCCCCCCGTGCCAGCGTCAGGAGGTCCTCAATGAGCCGTTCAATTCGGTCGTGTGCGGATTCTACTTTTTCAAAGTGCTCCGCGTTCCCGGTGTCCTCTGCGATTTCGAGGAACCCCTTTGCGACGGAGAGCGGGTTTCGCAGGTCGTGGGCAACGACACTCGTGAACTGGTCGAGCCGCTCGTTCTGTCGGTGTAGCTCCTCCTCCCGGTTCGCTCGCGCAAGTGCCGCCTCGACGGTCGCACCGAGAATCCGGAACAGGTCGACGTCTGTCTCTGAAAAGACCTGCGTAGAAACCGACCCCGTCGACATAATCCCGTACTCACCGAGTGGAACGAGAACTTCGCTCCGAATCTCCGTGTCCGGATTGTGGGGTTGCGCTTCAGTCTGGATGTCATCATACACTTGGGTTTCTCCGGACACGAACGCGTCCCAGACAAGACCGTCTCCGCGAGTGAATCTGGGGGAACCGCCGAACAGGTCCCGTGCTGCGGGCGTTTCCGTGATCGGGACGAGCGCGTCCTCTCGCCGGTCGTACTCCCAGATGCCGGTGACCTCGAGGTGGAGTATCTCGGCCGCGGCATCGACGGCGATGGCGCCAATCTTTTCGCTCGATTCAGCGCCGCTCAACTGCTGTGCGGTGTCCTGCAGTGAGCGGAGGCGGGATTCCAACTGCTTCTGTTCGGTGATATCCTCCAAGACGGCGAGGATGCTCGTGGGTTCCCCGTCGGGACCCGTAATCGGGGCGATCGACAAGAGCAGGTTCAGTTTGTCCCCGTCTTTTGTCTCCCGCTGTATCTCCTTCGCTCGAATCCGCTCGCCGCTCAGGGCGCGCTGTTTGTGCGAGGCGAACTCTTCGTGCTGCTCGTCCGGGACGATCGGATTGAACTCGCCAATCACCTCCTCGCGAGACCAGCCGAACATGTTTTCAGCCTCGTCGTTCCAGCGGATGACGTTCCCATCAGTATCGATCTCCATGACCGTGAGTGGCGTGGCCTCGATGAGTGATTCCAGCCGCTGGTTCGTCGCCTTGAGTTCGCGCTCTCGTTCGACCTGCTCGGTAACGTTTCGAGCGACCCCTACGACTCGAACCGGCTCACCGTTGACGACGACCGGCGCGAGGCTGGTCTCCCAGAATCGCGCATCCTCCCCAATGTCGAGCTCTTCGCGATACGAGATCGGTGCACGCTGCTCGACACAGCGAGTGTAATTAGCTTCGAGTTCAGCGCCCTGCTCGTCGCCGAACACCTCTCGTGGTGTCTTGCCGCGCACTTCTTCGGTTGTGAGTCCGGTCTGCGTCTCGTATCCCGGACTGAGTCGAGCGAACTCGAATGACGGCTCCTCACCAGCGGTCTCGACATCGACCAAGAATATCGCGTCTCCGGATGTCTCAAGCAAGGCCTCGTACTCCTCAGCGAGTTCTCGGTGCTCACGGCGTTCCGCTTTCCGCTCCGTAACGTCCTGAAAAACGCCTCGGAGCACCGAATCACCGCGTCGTGTGTCGTAGACGTATTCTCCCCACGCCCGGACGTTACGTACCTCTCCGTCGGTCCGCACGATTCGGAGGTCGAGGTCGTACGAGTCCCCCGCTTCGATTGCTCGGTCGACTGCCGCAGTCATCGTCTCTCTGTCGTCGGGGTGGTAGAACTCGAGTCCGTCCTCGAGGGTCGGCTCGTAGTCCTCATCGACACCGTGAATCCGGCGGACGCCGTCAGACCACATCAGTTCGCCGCTCGATGGGACGTATTCCCAGATACCGATGTCCGCGATGTCTTGGACGCGGTCGAACAGGAACTCTCGGCGCTCGAGTTCGGCCCGGTCGCGGCGCCGCGAGAGCTCGGTACTCACGAGTTGCGCCACCAGCTCCACGAACGTTCGTTCGAGCGCTCCGAACGAAATCGCTCGCGCCGTCGGACTCGAGAAGTTGACCGTCCCGTAGCGAGTGTCGTCAACGACGAGTGGCACGCCAATATACGACTCTAACTCGAATTCGCGGTAGGCGGGATGCGTCTCCTTCCCCTCGCTGACAGCATCTGCGAACGAACAGACTGAATCCGCACCAACGACTTCCGCGCAGTACGTCGATTCGAGATCGAACTGATCGCCAGCTTCGATATCGGCTTCTGGCGCGTGCACTGCCTCGACTGTGTAGTCGCTTCCCGCAATCCGTGAGACGATGCCGATTTCGAGCCCGAGGGTCTGACAACCGACTTCCAGTAGGTTCTGGAGGCGTGACTCGGCCGAGACATCGCTTTCCGCCATGACAGCCTGGAGCTCCTGGAGCGCGTCCCGCTCTCGCTCCAATTGCCGCTTCACCTCGCTCTGTTCGGTGACGTCCCGAGCGACGACGAGCACCTGCTCGCGCTCTCGATACTGGAACGGCGTCACCCGGACGTCAAACGTTCGTTCCCCAGTCCCCGCCACGATGTCGAGTTGGAGGTCCACGTCGTACAGTTCGGTGGATACGCCATCGTTCTCTATCTCGTCGAGCGTCGATTCGACTGCCCGAGAGAATCGCGCCACTTCGGAACTACTAACGCGGTCATCGACGACCGCTTCGAGCGGTTGTCCGGTTATTTGAGCCGATTCACCGCCTGCGAGCAACCGCTTCGCAGCCGTGTTCGCGAACTCGACTTCCCCCGTCTCGCCGAGGACGAACACAACGTCGTGGATGTTGTCCAGAATCGCGTCACTGCGTTCCAGCTCTAATTCCCGTTCTCGCTCCGTGGTGGTCTCGCGCGAAAAGACGGTCAGCCCGTCGTCGTCCGGGAATGCTCGGACTTCAACCCAGTAGTCGTAGGGCTCTCCTAGCCGCTGTTCGAACGATACCGGCTCACCGGTCTCCATCGCCGTTCGATACTGCTCTTCGAACGCTGTGCCGACGATCGACGGGAACTCTTGCCAGAGAACTTCTCCGACGACCGCGGCCGGGTCGCGGTCGACTCGCTCAGCCATCTTCTCGTTCATGTACTCGATGCGCCAGTCGCTATCAACGGCGTAAATCGCGTCGGTTGCGCGTTCCAGCGTTCGCTGAAAGCGGTCAGACATCTTCTCGGCGACTCTTTCTTTGCGTGCCGCCTCGACCAGGGTCTGTATGCGGCGGGCGAGTAACTCGAAGTTGTTCTGGTCTGCCTGAATCGGAATGTAATCAGAGACGCCGGCTTGGGTCGCTTCGCTCGCGATCTGTTCGCTCCCTCGACCAGTGAACAAGATGGTTGGCAGTTCCTCCCGTTCGGCTCGTAACTGTTCCAAGAACTCGATTCCCGTCCCGTCTGGTAGTGAATACGAGGGGACGACACAATCGATCGAAGCGGTGGCAAGCGCTTCGAGAGCCGCCGCCGTCGTGGCGACTGTCGTGACCTCGAACGCCGCCGAGATATTCTGGAGTTTCGTTCGAACTAACTCGGCAAAGTCGGCGTCGTCGTTCACATACAGAACGTGAATAGATTCGGGGGTTCCGTTATCTGTGTACTCCATTACTATATCTAGGCCGTATTCTTTTATCAATCGTTTGGGCCGTCTCGCGGGCGCTCGCAAAGCGCGTCGTCAGGAGGCAGGCCAGCACCCAAGTAGTGCTCAATCTGGAGCGAGGAAATCCCGAAGACGGTCTGCACCCCATCGACGCTCGAAGACACTTTGTACGCGGCGAGAATGTGTCCTGACAGAGCACGGCTCATGCTGGATTATCTCGCGTTCCGGGGTGCGCTCTTCGCCCACTCTTCGGGGTGAGTACCGATGCCGCTGGGTGAGACTGTCAGCGCGATTGCGCTCGACGCGACAGCGGCAGGGCTGTTAGGCTGGACGACACTGGCAGTCTACCGGAACCGGGACCGCCCGAATGCGCCCATGTTCGCGTGGATGCTCGGTGCGCTGACCGCGTGGGCCGTCGCGGCGCTCGGCGGGGAGTTCGCCGGGTTGCTCTGGGGTCAGCAGGCGGCCGGCGTGATCGGGCTCGCGAGCTTCTTCCCCGCGCTGTTCGCTCCCGTCGCGTGGACAGTCTACGTCCTCGGGTACGCTGGCCGAGGCACGAAGCTGACGCGTCGGCGACTGCTCATCCTCTCCGGTGCGGCCCTCCCCGTCGTCTTCGGCACCGCGATAATCGCTGTCATCGTCTCGAATCCGGCCGAAGCAGAAGGGAGCCTGATACTGGCCGTGTTGCTGTCGCTGCTCGTCGCGGCGCTGTTCTACATACTCGCGTCACTGGTCTACGGCTCGTTCGTGCTTGCTCGGCTCGGCTATCGACATGCCGCGCTTCCGACGGCGCAGGTCGTAGCGCTACTGGGCGGTATTAGCGGACCGTATTTGGATACCGTGCTCGGGAGACAGGGAATCGTCGATAGCGGCGCGACCGCGGGGCTGCTGGTCTCCGGCGTACTGTTCACGGTTGCGGTCCGCAGATATCCGGTGCTGACTGGGTTTCCAGCGTCCGAGTCCGTCGCACGGACCCGGGTCGTCGAATCACTCCGGGAGGCCGTCGTGGTACTCAGCTGGGAGGAGAACGTGGTCGACGCCAACGAGTCGATGGCTCAGCTCTTCGGCGCGTCGACTGAGGACGTAATCGGGGAACCAATTCAGTCCGTCGCGGACGGCTTGGCAGGCGCGGACCTCTCGGCGGGTGCCACGGGAGTCGTGACACTCACTACAGTTGACGGCCGCCGCCGGTTCCAGTACAGCGTGTCGGCTGTCGATACGCACGAGGAAGACCCAGACGGGGCCGACCCGGTGGCCCGCGCAGTCGTTCTTCGAGACGTGACCGAGCGCCAGACGAGAGAGCAGCGCCTCACCGTCCTCAATCGTATTCTGCGACACAACGTCCGAAACCGGCTCGACGTCGTCCTCGCGAACGCCGAGCACGTCAACGAAGAGCCGCTACGTACCGGCATTCGCGACAGTGCGACCGAGCTCGTCCAACTCAGTGACAAGGCCAGAGAGGCCGAGCGAATAATGGATGCGAGTACGGGGACGCCGGAGCGCGTCGATCTCGTCGCCGTTGTCAACGAAGTCGCTGACGAATACCAGTCGGAAGCGCCCGACTGTGACGTGACCGTCGACAGTCCGAGTGAGCTGGCGATTCTATCACATCGAACGGTCGTCCGCACGCTGATTTCGGAACTCGTCGAGAACGCGGTGACTCACACGGACGAATCGCCGGCCCGTGTCGAGGTCACCGTCAGAGCGAGCGGGGAACAGATGGTCGAGGTGACCGTTGCGGACGACGGTCCGGGTATCCCTGACCACGAGCGGGAGGTCTTGGTCGAGGAGACAGAAGCACAGCTCAAACACGGTCACGGCATCGGTCTCTGGCTGGTCAAATGGAGCGTCACGCGGCTCGGTGGCGAGATTTCTATCGAAGCCAACGACCCCGAAGGCAGTGTGGTCCGTGTGCGGCTCCCTCGTGGTGGTGCTCCGGGCCGAACACGCCAGTGAAACGCGCCGCGTCGTGGGGTGCCCGAGGCGTGCGCGTCCGCCCGATTTCTGGGCCTGAAACACCGCGTCGCCGCTTAACCCTCCGGCAGTCCCAGCGCCACAAGATGCCCGACCGCCGCCTGACCAGTTCCTCCACGACTCGCCACCGCCCCCGCCTCGGCCCGAGACGAGCCCTCCTGTTCGTCTGTATCGCCGGCGGGCTGCTAGTGCCGCTGTACTTCTTCGTCCTCGCACCGACCACGTACCTCGGGTGGGATTTCCACGCCTACTACACCGCTTCGTCGGCGGCACTAGACGGCCGCCCCTTCGTCGGCGTCGACACCGGCATCAGGGGCGTGACGTACGTCTACCCGCCACCGTCGGTGCTCGTATTCCTCCCGCTGGCCTCGGTCGGAAACTGGCTGGTGGCGTTCGCACTCCAGTCAGTGGTCAACGTCGCTGCCGCGTTCGGAGTCGCCGCTCTCGTCATCCACACCGTCGAGCGCCAGCGGGGTCACCTCCGGACGTCGGACCGCCTCCTGATTACCGGGTGTTGTGTCGGCAGCGTGCCGGTCGTCGCCGCGCTCGGCCTCGGCCAAGTCGACACACTCGTCGCACTGGCACTCGCGTCGGCGTTCCTCGCCCTCGAGTACGGCCGCGAGTCCGTCGCTGGGGGCCTGCTCGGAGCCGCAGCACTCGTGAAGATGTTTCCCGCGGCACTGGGCGCGTGGCTCCTCTATCGGCGCGCTTGGCGAGCGCTTGCCGCCGCGACCGCGACCGGTGTCGCGGGGCTCGCGGCCGGTGTCGCCGTTTTCGGCGTCGACTCCTACCGGCGCTTCCTGACGGTACTGGCCTCCCGGAGCCGGCTGGACGCCTTCGCCGATACGGTCTCTCCGAACTTCTTCGCGATGTCCCTGTCACGGCCGCTCTCACAGCTGTTGCCGCCCGTTCCACCGGTCACGTACGCCGTGGTCTCCGTGGTGCTGGTGACACCAATCCTGTGGCGTGCCGCGAACACCGGGACGACGGTCGTCGACCGCCTCGCGACCTTTCTCGCGTTCCTCACCGCGATACTGGTCGTGTCGCCCGCGTCGAACACGACGTACGTGCTCTACCTGTACTTCCCCGTGCTCTGCCTGTTCTACCTCGACACTGAGCGTCACCAGCCGCTCCTCTTCGCGGGGTTCGCTGCGGTCTCGTTCCCGATCCAGCCAGCCCAGATCAGCGCGGTACTGGCCGCAGTCGGGACGCCGACGCCCGTCCAGCAGTCCGTCTCGGCGGTCGCGACCTCGTCGCTCACGGTGGCCTCTGTCCCGCTGCTCGGCTGTCTCTCGATACTCGCCTGGTGCGGGACGCGCGGGTTCGACACCGCGCAGCCACGCCACGCGAGCGCCGTGTCGAAAACAGACGACTGACGAGCGAGACGGGCCGCGTCACGCCGACCGACCGTCCTCGGCCGCGGTGAGACGAACGGTGACGACGCTCCCTGACGGGTCGTTTTCCTCGAACTGGACTGTTCCGCCCAGCTGTGTGACGGCCCACGACACGAACCAGAGCCCGATGCCGTGACCGTGTTCGAGTTGCGTTTCGGTCCCCGACGCGAGCACTGTGCGCTCTTCCTCGGGGATTCCCGGGCCGTCGTCGGCGACCACGACTTCCGCCCACTCGTCGCGGCAGTCGCGGACGACGACCTCGACTGCGACCGGACCGTCACTGTGGACGAACGCGTTCTCGAGGAGTTCGACGAGGACGCGCCGAACCACCGGCCGGTGTGACCGGACGACCGGGTCGTTGACAGCCTCGACCGAGACCGTGCCCGCGTACGCTTCGGCTCGGAACTGGTCGGCGGCCGTGGCTGCGATATCGGCCAGCCGAACCGGCTCCGGCGCGTCGGTCACCGAGTCCATCACCTCCTCCGCGTCCCGGGCTTTCGAGGCGAGCTCCAGCGTCTCCTGCACGTTCTCCGTAATCCCCTCTCGCATCTCGTCGTCGTTCACGCGGTCGGCGTACGCCAGCGCGGCATCCAGATTGTTCCTGACGTTGTGTCGCAGGATTCGATTGAGTACCGTCAACCGCTGCTGACGGGTCACACTCCCCGTCACGTCCCGCAGCAGCAGCGTTCGCGCGACCTCCCCGGCGTCGTCGTCTGACGCGTCGGTGACGGCGGAGACACTGTACTGGAAGCGGCGGCGCCCCCGTTCTGTCTGTAAGGACACCCGTCCCGTCGCGCCCGCAGCGAGGTCCGTCTCGGCCAGCCCGTCGACAACCGCGTGGACGGACTCGCCCACCATCGCGTCCGCGGTGGTTCCGAACCACTCGGCTGCCGTGTCGTTCACGTCGAGCACGTGGTCGTCCCAGTCGAGAACGAGTACCGCTTCCCGGAGCGTTTCGACGACCCGAGTCCGAGCGATGTGGTCCGCTTCCGGGAAGCCCGACGCGACCGGGTAGCGCCGAACTGCGGTGAACAACAGCACGCCCGAAGCGAGCAGGCCGAGGTCTGTGGCGGTGAACAGCGGGCCGTCCCACGTCACGACGAGGAGGTAGGGCGCAGCGACGCCCCCAGTCACCACGGCCACCTGACGGTCGGAGATTCGCGGGTGGTTCCACCCGAATCTGACGAGACGGTACACTCCGTAGACGAGGAGGACAGTGACGTGGAAGAACATCGTTCCGAACAACGCGGCCAGCAGTGGTTCGGCCTGCCCCGGTTCCATGACGGCGAGAGCGACGCCACTCAACACAGCCGGCACCACCAACGGGACGAACAGCGCGACCCGCCACGCGTTCAGGCCGCTCCCGCGACCGGTGTAGCTGAGCGCGTACACGACCCAGACGCCGGGAAAGAGGAGTCCGGCGCCGAGCTGACTGAGCGAGAACGCAGTCGAGACGATATCGAACTGCGACAGGACGGGGAGTTTCCCGCCGAGTGCGAAGAGCGCCCACGCGGTTAGCAGGCCGAGCACTGCGAGCAGCGGGCCTGCGCTCGGTCGGTCGCGGTTCTGTGCCGTCCGCCACGTTCCGTACCCGAGCAGCGCACTGGCTGTCGTGAGTGCGGTGGCTGACGCGAGCGTCGAGAGGAGGGCCATCGCTTCTGGTTCCGGTCAGAGCTGACTCGCAGTGACGGCAAGAAGCTGGTGATTAGTCGACAAATCTGAGAGAGCTGTTCATAGTATCGCCGGATTGCTGACCCTGAAACGGCGGGTCTGGATTTATGCGGTGTCTCGCAGTTCGATACCGTATGGACGTTTCACAGTTCACGTCCGAACACGGACCGACGGAGAGCGACGAGCAGTTCCAGCTCGAAAGTAAGTATCTGCTCGACGTCGCCGTCGACGGGAGTATAGTGGCAAAAGCAGGGTCGATGGTGGCGTTCACCGGCGACCTCTCGTTTACTGGCTCGGCTTCAGCGGAAGGCGGACTCACGGGATTCCTCAAAGAAGCCGCGAGTGGCGAAGGGACACCGGTCATGTCTGTCGAGGGACAGGGAGACGTCTATCTCGCTGACCAGCAGAAGAAGATACAGGTCCTGCGTCTCGACGCCGGTGACGCCATCACGGTCAACGGGGAAGACGTGCTCGCGTTCGAGGACCGCGTCGATTACGAGATCAGCACCATCGACAGTCTTGCCGGCTCGTTCGCCGGCGGCTTCACGAACGTCTACCTCGAAGGCCCCGGGACAGTCGCGATTACCACGCACGGTGACCCGGTCGTTCTCGAACCACCGGTGTCGACCGACCCGAGCGCGACGGTCGCGTGGAGTGGCGTCTCACCCGAGGTCGAGGTGAACACGAACCTCTCGGACATGATCGGGCAAGAGTCCGGCGAGCGCTTCCAGATGAACTTCGACGGCGCCAGTGGGTTCGTCGTGGTCCAGCCGTACGAAGAACTGTAGGCTGTCGCCCCTCGGGCGACTGTCCGCCGCGACCGTAGCAAAGAACAGAGACACTTTTTCACCCGTCTCCGGTGGTGTGGTGAGGCTCGGTTTCGGGGGCTGTTGCAGGCTCGGAACCAGGGAGTAACGTTAAATGAGGCTCTCCATTCAACTCTGACGTATGTCGAGTGGCGCTCCCGCGCCGCAGTGGACGGCGGCGGTCGATACCGGCGGAGGGACCGCGTGATGACCGCCGACGAGCGCGTGTCGATTCCCATCGACGCGCTTCCTCAGCCGGTACTGCGATACACTGAGGAAGGCGACCGGCTGACGGTCGACGCGACCAACGACGCGTTTGACGACGCGTTCGACGACGCTGCGGCTGGAACGCCGATCGAAGACCTGCTTGCGACACTGAGCGCGAGTGACACCCCCTCAGTCGACCGACTGGTCCGCGGGAACAGTGCGACGGCAACGCTCAGTACGCAGACCGGCACGCAGACGTACCGCCTGCAGCGGTCTGTCGGCGGTGAATCTGGTCAGTTCCTCGTGTTCTCACCGGTGGTCGGCGAGCAGGCAGGCGGTGACTCGGTCGGCATCGGGACCGTCGCGAGCGCGCTCACGCACGACCTCCGGAACCCGCTGGACGTTGCGGAGGCGCGCCTTCGAGCGGCCGAAGAGACGGGAGACGGCGAGCACTTCGACGCCGCGGCACGGGCTCACGACCGGATGGAGCAACTCATTCAGGACGTGTTGACGCTCGCGCGTGGGGACGCGGTGGTGCAGCCGGAACCGGATGTCGACGTGGCCGAGGCGGTCGCGGACGCGTGGGAGTCGGTCGATACGCAGTCGGCCGAACTCGACAGCGCCGACACGCTCCCGAAAGTGACTGCCGACCCGGGGCGTGTCCGTCGAGTGTTCGAGAACCTGTTCCGGAACGCTGTCGAACATGGTTCGACACGCAATCGGACTGCACAGCAGTCCGATGACGCCGTGGAGCACGGGCGCCGCGACGCATCGCAGGAGCGACAGACCGGCGAAGGGAACAGGGAAATTACGGTGACCGTCGGCCCACTCGAGGGCGGAGGAGTCTACGTCGCGGACGACGGCGACGGGATTCCACAGTCTGAACGGGAGACGGTCTTCGACCCGGGGTATACGCGAACAGAACAGGGAACCGGGTTAGGCCTGGCAATCGTCGAGCGGATCGTCGATGCGCACGACTGGCAGGTCTCGGTCACCGAGTCCGACCAAGGCGGTGCGCGCTTCGAAATCCGATGCTGAACGCTAGCATTACCAGCACCCGGGGGCGACTGCTCACAGGGGGCGGTCGCGATGGATGACAGTCTTCGCGGTGCGCCGGTCGGCGTTCTCGAAGTGAGCGAGGACGGAATCATCGAAGCGGCCAACGACGACGCCCGGGCGCTCCTCGTCACGGACCGCCCGGTCGGGGCGGACCTCTCGGACGCGTTCCCGCAATCCGTCGAGGACCCGCTACGGGCCGCGTTCGCCGACGAATCTATCGACGAGACGGACTTCGAACAGTACTACCCCGGACCGGACAAGTGGCTCTCGGTGACGGTGGTGCCGAGCGAAACGACTGCAGTCGTCTACGTAGCCGACGTGACCGACCGGCACCGTCGCGAACAAGCCGTGAGCCGCCTCCGGGCGGAACGCGACCGCACCGCCGTCGTCGAGGGCGTGCTCGCAGACGTGCTCCGGGGGCTCGTCGGTGCGCAGTCCCGTGACGAGATCGCAGACGCAATCTGCACGGCATTCGGTGAGGCGGAACTGTTCACCGTCGCGTGGGTCGGAGAGCGCGCAGTCGACGGCGACGAACTTTCGGTCCGTGCCGCTGTGGACGACACTGATAGAACGTTCGACGCCGTCCGTGACGCCCTCGCGGACAGCGAACAGACGCCCGAGGAAGTCGCCGTCGACACGGGAGAGCTGGAAGTCCGACAGGAACTCCCCGAGAACCCTGGCGTGCCGAGACCGGTACGGCAAGCGGCGTTCGCTGACGGCGTCCAGTCGGCGCTAGCGATTCCACTCAGGTACGGACAGAACGTCCACGGCGTCGTCGGCGTCTACACGGACGAGTTCGACACGGTGTCCGAGCGCGAACGCACCAGCTTCGAGACGCTGGGGAAGGTCGCTGGGTTCGCTGTGACCGCAGCGCGGAACCGGAGCCTCTTGCTCTCGGACACGGTGACAGAGGTCGTTTTCGACGTGGGCGGACCTACGGCACTGGCGTCGCTGAGTCGACGCGCCGACACGCCGCTCAGTCTCGATGGTCTCGTCGCCGAGCAGGCAGACGAACTCCTGTGCTACGTCTCGGCGGACGACGCGAACGCGGCTGCGGTGGCGTCCGCTGCCGAAGAGTCGGCGGGCATCACTCGCTGTCGCGTCATCGGCGCGGACCACAGTAACCGACTGGAACTAGCGGTGACCGAGAGGACGCCACTGGTGACAGTCACCTCGCTCGGTGGCAAGGTACGGGACGCGGAATTCGAGCCGGGGAGTGGCCGTCTCGTCGTCGAGCTACCGGCGAGCAGCGACGTTCGACGGATGGTGCACGCGGTCACACGGGAGTACGACGTGAACGTCACAGCGAAACGCGAACAGGAGCGCTCGGCGTCGACGAGCAGGGAGTTCCGCGACGAGGTCGGAGACGCACTGACTGAACGCCAAGAGACGGTGCTCCGGACGGCGTACTTCGCCGACTACTTCGAGTCACCGCGTGGCAGCACTGCTGAAGAAGTCGGGGACTCGCTAGACATCACGGGGTCGACGTTGCTCCACCATCTCCGCACCGGACAGCGGAAGCTCCTCGACGCGTACTTCGACGCTGACGCCGAAAATCAGTGACTCAGAGCTTCCCGCGGTCGATATTCTCGAACGCCTCGAGCGCACTCGTGTCCCCGAGGAGGCGACTCACGCGTCCCCGCAGCGTGTCGGCGCGTGTCGACACCGACTGGTAGCCTTCGTGGTCCGTGCGCGTCTCCGGCGGCAGCTCGGCTTCGATAACCTCGCGTTTCGATTGCGCGCTGAAGTATTCGCCGAGCAGGTCGTACGCGAGCACGCGCCGCTGCTGGTCGACTGCTTCCCGGAGGTCTTCCTGGTCGACTGGCTTGCAGAGGTAGTCGTCGAACGGCAGCTCCAGTACGTCGAGCTCCGGGTCGATCGCAGTGACCATGATGACACGACCTCGGTAGCCGCGCTCTTCGAGTTCGGCGAGCACCTCGTCGCCCGATAGTTCCGGCATGCGGCGGTCCAACAACACGACGTCTATCGTTTCGTCCTCGACGGCGGCGAGGGCGTCTCTGCCGCCGTACGCCGTCTCGAACGAACAGAACCCACGGAGACGGAGCGCGTACGCATCGGCGACTTCCTTCTCGTCGTCGACGACCAAGACGCGCAAGTCCGCCGAGGAGTTGGAGTCCGTCATGCTGGGAGGGCTACTGTCGTACTGTCGGCTCTCTGTGACTATAACTGGTGGGCTTTTCTTCGCTGGGTCCGTCTGCATAGCTAGAGTGCGTTGCGTGCAGCAGTCTGGATAGCTGGCATCGAAACCCAACTTGGTCCCCGCCATCGAACGTAGTATGTCGACTCACGCTACGTTGCACGGTCCGAGCCGAGAAGCGGAAACCACCCAACCAGACCTGTCTGCCGAAGAACTCCTCGACCTCTTCGGCGACGAGCACACCCGCCAGACGCTCAAAGCCATCGCTGCCCAACCCAAGTGCGGGCAATCGATAGCCGAAGAACTCGACGTCTCCCGCGCGACCGTGTACCGTCGGCTCAACACCCTCGTCGACGCTGGGCTCGCCACAGCCGAACTCACTGTCGCCAAAGACGGCAACCATCGCAATCGCTACGAAGCGACGGTGAGCGGCATCTCGGTTACGGTCGGCGACGGGGAACTCGAGGCAACGGTCAACGAGTAGCAGTGGTGTCCTTCTAGCCGAGTGCTCCCGTCAACTCGGCCCAGTCACGTCGGTCCTCGCTGTCCACTGACTAGAAGGCGAGAACACCACCCCGCGATGACTGTGAACGCGGGTCCCAGTGGGGAAGGGTCCGCTGTGAGGACACCGACGTCGACAGCACAATCGATAGCCGGCCGTCTCGCAGCGCCGTGCGGCGTCGTCATTAGTTTGGAGCCCTCCTCGATGGCGACCAAACTCGCACTCGGCACCCGATAAAAACCCGTCTTGACGGCTGTTCGATTCCGCTGGCCGCGAAGGGACATTCGAGTGAATCAGTTCGGGTGTGGCGATTCGCGCTATTGGCCGGCCGCCAACGCCTCGATGCGGTCAGTCCCTGCTTCGACGAATCCTCCGTGGAAGCAGAACGTCTCTTCGACGTCGAGTTCGGCGAGCCGGTCGACGCTCTCCCACGCGGTCTCCAGTTCGGGTGTCGCGTCCTCGCGCGGGCCGACCAGCTCGTCGTCGACGACGTTGAGCGCGTCGGCGCTGACCAACAGCGATGCGTCGGGGAAGTAGTAGGACGTGTGACCCGGGCTGTGCCCGGGCGTGTAGACGGCTCGCATCGGCCCCGTGTCGGTCGCGAACGTCTCGCCACCGGTCAACCGGACGTCGACGGTCGTCGGTGCGATTTCCATCGGACGCTCCTCGCTGGATTTCACCAGCTCCCGCTCGCCTTCGAGGTAGGGCGCGTCTCGCTCGTGGGCGAACACGGTCGCACCGGTGCGCTCAACGACCGAGGCCAGACAGCCGGCGTGGTCGAGGTCTTGGTGTGTGATTGCGACCGCCCACGTGTCGTCGAGCGCGAGCCCCTCGGCGTCGAGCGCGTCGGCGAGGTCGTCGAGTCCGTCCGGGAGGCCGACGTCGAGCAGGAGCAGTCCCTGCGGCGTCTCGACGGCGACCGGGTTGAGCCGCGCCTCGCGGTCGCCCAGCGAAACATCCAGCGGCAGGCCGTACACGCCGTCAGTGAGTTCCATACCGGGACGACGGCCGCGAGCGGCTTGAAACACGAGGCTCCGGCGAGAGCTTCCAGTGCCTCTGGACCGGGATGACGCGGCGATGTGCTTTCGAGTGGCTACCGCGACCGGCGTCTTGAAACGAGCGGCGGAAATGACAGATATAACACTAAACAATCAGTCAGAACCTTCTTAACTGACCAGTTAGTAAGTGCGGGTAGAGAATGGAATCGGAGACAAAATCCGAGATCATCGACGCCACGAACCGGGTGCTCTGCGAAAACGGGTACGCCGGCCTCACGATGCAGAAAATCGCCGACGAGTCGTCGATGACCACCGCAGGAATCCACTACCACTTCGACACGAAAGAAGAGCTGTTGAACGCGTTCCTCGACAACCTGATCGAGCGGTTCACGGACAAACTCGCCTCCGAAGCGACGGACCCGCGCGAGCGACTCGACGCATTCCTCGACGCGGTGTTCGCGTCGTCGAACCCCGCCGCTGACGGCTTTCCCGTGGCGATAATGGAGCTAAAATCACAGGCGCCCTTCCAAGACCTCTTTCGAGAACGGTTCCTCGACCTCGACGACATGATGCGCGAAGTCGTCGCGGACATCGTCGCCGATGGTATCGACGACGGCCACTTCGCGGAGACCGACCCCGAGGAAGTCGCCGCGCTCGTCACGACGACAATCAATGGCGCACACGCACGGAAGGTGGCCCTCGGTGAGTCGCTCGACGAGACGCGCCACGTCCTCGAAAACACCTTGCAACTGCACCTCGGCTGGCAGCCCGGCTCGGAGGTGGTCGCGTGAGCTTCTTCAAGGGGCAAGAGGAACTCAACCTGACAGAAGGCGGCATCGTCAAGCCCCTCTTGTTCCTCTCGCTACCGATCGTCGTCACGAACCTGATGCAGACGGCGTACAATCTCGCGGACACGTTCTGGCTGGGGCAGTATTCGACGGAGGCGCTGGCGGCCATCTCCTTCGCGTTCCCGATGGTGTTCCTGCTCATCTCGCTGGGGATGGGGCTCTCGGTCGCGGGCAGCGTGCTCGTCGCCCAACACACCGGCGCCGACGAAACCGAACAGGCAGAGTATGCGGCGTCACAGACCGTCTCGTTCGCATTCATCGCGTCCGCGGTCCTCGGCGCGGTCGGTTATCCCTTCGTCCGAGAGTTCCTCGCGTTCCTCGGCGCGTCGCCGGCCGTCCTCCCGGGAGCCACAGCCTACATGCAAGTGGTCGCGCTGGGGCTGCCGTTCATGTTCGGGTTCTTCGTGTTCATCTCGCTGATGCGCGGCGCTGGTGACACCATCACGCCGATGCTCGTCATGTTCGGGACGGTCGTCATCAACGTGGTTCTGGACCCCTTCCTCATCAACGGCTGGTGGGCGTTCCCCGAACTCGGTATCCAAGGAGCGGCTATCGCCACTGTCTTCTCCCGCGCGCTGGCGATGGCCGTCGGCCTCGCAATCATGCTGTCTGGAACCCGCGGTATCCAGATTAACCTCGCCGACATGAAACCCGACCTCGAGTACCTCCGGAAGATACTGCGAATCGGCGTCCCGGCGTCCATCGAGGGCACCGGCCGCGCCCTCTCGATCAACGCGCTGTTGATCGTGGTCGGCCTGTTTTCGACGTCGGTTGTCGCCGCGTTCGGCATCGGGACGCGCGTGTTCTCGGTCATCTTCCTCCCCGCCATCGCGGTCGCGCGCGGCGTCGAGACGATGACCGGGCAGAACGTCGGCGCCGGCAAGTACGACCGCGCTCAGGAAGCGAACTACGTCGCCGCCAAAGGACTGTTCGGCGTCCTCGGTGTCGCCGGCGTCGCCATCTTCTTCGTCCCGACGCCCATCGTCTCGGTGTTCACCGACGACCCGGCCGTCCTCGACATCGGCGCGGAGTTCCTGCGGTACGTCGCGCTGTCCTTCGGCTTCATCGGCATTCAGCGCGCGTTCACCGGTGGCTTCCGCGGCGCCGGCAAGACGCTCATCGCCGCCGCGATCTCGATTGCGGCACTCGCCGTCGTCCGACTCCCCGTCGCGTACGTGGCCTCGCAAGGCGTGCTCCCGACGGACTTCTGGTTCCTCGGACAGCCGGACGTCCGTGGCATCTGGATCGCCTTCTTCGCCTCGAACGTCATCGGCGCGGTCATCGCGTGGCTGTGGTTCCGCCGCGGCACGTGGCGTGAAGGCGACGTTCGGGGAACCGACGAACACAACCAACTCGAAGCTGACGACCCCGGCGCAACGACGGGGGACGATTGACACATGACTCGACGCAACTACACAGTCGACCGGTTCGGTAGTAGCGGTGAACGAGACTCCCGACGTGGGACCGCCTGTGAGGTGACGCTGTGAACGACTCCGGCTACCGGAACATCCTCGTTCCGACCGACGGCAGCGACCTCGCGTTGGCGGCGCTCAGCGAAGCGCTCACGCTCGCGGAGCTCAGCGACGCGACGGTCCACGTCCTCTACGTCGTCGACGACGCGAAAGTCGCGGAACTGGCCAGCGGGTCGGGAGTCGACGACGTGACGATGGACGGCGACGTGGACGGCCTCTTCGAGCGCTTCGAGGCCGTCGGCGAACACGCGCTCGACGACCTGCGGGAGGCCGCGGCGGACCGCGGGCTCACTCTCACGACCACCATCCGCAAGGGACTACCCGAGGAAGAAATCCTTGCGTACGTCGAGGAGGCGGAAATCGACCTCCTAGTGATGGGGACGCACGGACGGCGCGGCATCGAACGGTACATCCTCGGGAGCACGACCGAACGCGTGCTCCGGAAGTCGCCCGTTCCCGTGCTCGCAGTCCGAGACGAAAAAACCGACGAGTGACCACTCTTTCCTCAGGGGGTACGGACGGCTGAGGCGGCTCTCGTTTCTCCGCACGTTCCATCGGATTCGAGCCGACGCCGTGGTCGGCAACCACGTCGACGGTCCCTCCGGTGTCCGTTTCGGTCAGCGTCTCGAACAGCGTCCGACAGTGCCCGCCTCCCCGGGTGTACGGGTCCAGTGGGGTCGGACTGCGCTCGCGCCCGCCCGTGGTTGTTCGCCCGATGGAATAACGTATATGCGCAACTCTCGTCGGAGTACGATATGGTCGATTGGGAGGAAGAAACGTCTGTCCTCGTGCTTCTGCTCGGGTTGTTACTGGCGGCGCTGTATCTGCGGACGAACGTTCCGTCGTTTCTGGCGATCAGTGAGTCGGTCACGTTCGTCTTCCAGTTGATGATCGCCGGCACGGTCATCGCGATCCTACGGAACGAAGCGGGCATGTCGACCTTCGGGGTGTTCGGGCCGGCGATTCTCGCGTTCGCGTGGATAGCGGTCGGTCCGGTCTGGGGATTTCTCATGATCGCGTATCTGTTCGTCGTGACGGCCGCCGCCCGATTCGCGCTGACCGGACTCGACTTGGGGACCCCGCACAGAGTCGCGGCGCTGCTCGTCATCACAGGAATCGCCGCGTTCACCGTTCGGGCAGTCGGGCAAGCCCAGCCCATCCCGGCGTTGAACACGGTCCTGCTGTTCCCGATTATCTTGACCGCGTGGTACGCCGAACGGTTCGTCGGGGGTGTCTCCGAAACTGGCTGGGCACCTGCCGCCCGGCGGTTGGCGTCCACCGTCGTCGGGGTCGGTGCCGCCGCGGTCGTCGCGGGCTACGACCCGCTCGTCACCGCGGTCAGTCGGACGCCGGAGTCTTGGGTCGGGCTCGCGGCACTGAACATCTTCCTCGGCGCCGGCACGAACATTCGGCTGGCCGAATACCTCCGGTTCAAGCACCTCCGACGAACACTCGGGAGAGACGAGGCCGGCGGGATTCTCACGATGCGGACCCGGAACAAGGACTTCATCAGCCGGTACAATCCGGCACCCCTGATGTCGGGGTTCACGAAGGTGAAGATGAAACAGCTCCTCCACGGTCTCGACATTTCCACCCCAGAGACGTACATGGTCGTGAGCGACGAGGCGGGACTCGCGGACTTCGAGTCGTTCGTCGACGGTCGAGACCAGTTCGTCGTGAAGCCGGTCGACGGCAGTGGGGGGCGTGGCGTACTCGTCGTTCGCGGTCACGACCCTGAAACCGGCACGTACACCACCAACCGAGGAGACCTCACGAAAGCGGAGATCGTCTCCCACGTTCGGAACATCTGTTTCAGTGGCACCGCCGACTACGGGGCGCGGAGCAGTGCGATCGTTGAATCGATTATCAAGCCGGACGGACTGTTGGCAGACCGGGTCGAGAGCGGTGTGCCGGACCTTCGCGTCATCGTGTTACAGGGCGTCCCGATAATGGCGATGGTGCGACTGCCGACGGTCGAATCGAAGGGAACGGCGAATATTCACACGGGAGCCGTGGCTGTCGCTGTCGATATCGCATCCGGGACAGCGTCGGGCGGCTACCAGCAGACCCGAGACAGCTTCGTGGGGTCGCATCCCGATACGGGAGCATCACTGGAGTTCCGGATTCCGGATTGGGACGCGGTGCTCGAAACGGCGGCGAGAGCGTCGATTGCTACCGGCTTCGGCTACACTGGCGTGGACATCGTCTTCCACGCCGACGAGGGACCGATGGTGTTGGAGGTGAACCGCCGTCCCGGGCTCGGCATCCAGAACGCGAACATGGACGGCCTGCTCCACCGGCTCCGCTTTGCCGAATCACAGGCGTCGAAGACGAAATTCATGACTGCGAAAGAACGCGTGCACCAAGCGATGGCGTGGTCGGAACAGGACTGGGACCCGGAAAGCCCGGAATCCGAGCCAATGGGCTCACAGGTCCAGGAGGCCCGACAATGAATCAGCGGACTTCTTGGAATCGACTCATGGCGGCCCTCATGGCTGTGATACTACTGCTGTTGCCGCTCGTGCTCATCGCGATTCCGCCGCTCACCGGAGCTACATTCCTGGGCCCACTGTCGAGGATCACCGTCATTACTGGGTTCTTCGTCGCTGTTCCGCTCGGCTTCATTCTCGTGACCGCCCACCGCGTCGCCAAATATCACGGCATCATCGGCGGTACCGAAGACACACTCTAACTCTCTCACAGACTGACCGGACCCGGCTGATGTTGTGCTTGTGGATGAATCTTGGGTAGAACTTTTCGTGGTCTGCGTCTTCCGGTGGTTAGTCTGTCGTCTACCTGTTCCGTCTGAGCCCGTCGTTCCTCAACGAATTCGGGTATTGGTGTCGAAGCAGACGTGTTCGGCGCTTCCATCACGACGCACTCCCGAACCGCCATGAGCGAGGCTTCGCCGTCGGCGGTTACGAGTTCGAATCGATTATCTCTCTGTGGGGCGTCCGTCAACGTATGAGCGACCGATTGGACGAAGTGGACAAACGGATACTCTACCACTTGGTTCGAGATGCACGGAATACGTCTGCCCCCGAGATAGCCGAAGAGGTGAACGTCTCGGCGGGGACGATTCGGAACCGAATCTCACAGCTCGAAGAGTCCGGCGTCCTTCGCGGCTATCACGCGCTCGTCGATTACCCACGCGCTGGCGGTCAAATGACGAACCTCTACATCTGTACTAGCCCGGTCCCGGACCGAGACCGACTCTCGAAGCAAGTCGCCGAAATCCCCGGCGTCGTCAGCGTCCGACAGCTGATGAAGGGGCGGAGCAATCTCCACGTGACTGCCGTCGGCGACGACATGCAGGAACTCAACAGGGTCGCCAACGACCTCTCCGCGATTGGACTGGAAATCGAGGAAGAGAACCTCCTCCAAAGCGAACAACACCTCCCCTACCACAAATTCGGTCCCGAGGAGTCCCCAGACGGGCACACGATTGCTGACTTCATGGAGCTCTCCGGCGGCGCCGAAGTCGTGGAGGTCACCGTCGATGCTGACGCCCCCGTGGCGGGCCGAACGCTGAGTGACGCGAACGAAAGTGGGGTGATTCAATCGGACGTTCTGGTGGTCTCGATTGAACGCGACGATGAAATACTCACTCCCCGTGGCGATACGACAGTTCGTCCCGACGATTTGGTCACACTCTTCTGCCGAGGCGGATTGACACGGGAGACGGTCGAGGCATTCGGCGAACACAAGTAAGGACAACGCTGTTGGTGCCCGGGCGTGTCGCCTCTTCAACGTTTCTTCACAATTAGTATCGGCGCGATGGTCGGGAGCGCTATCTTCGCCCGGCGTCGAGAACTGAGCGTGGGGACGCAGGACACCACTCCCTCTGGAAGTTTTCTGTTACGCAATTAGAGGGGCACTATACCCGGACGAAACCAGCCGATTTAAATTCTCGTTCAGCAAACGGAAACTGTATGGCTAATCGTATCGGGACAATTGCTCGCGACCTCGGGCGGATGTTCGAGGCGCTTGCGGGTCTCATTCTCATCTCCGTTCTCATTCCGCTCGTCTGGCGAGAGTGGTGGGTCGTTCCCGGGATGGTCGTCTCGGGGATGATTCCGCTGCTCGTCGGGTTCGGACTCTCGAGAACCTTTCGGGATGCAGACGACCCGGGCCGGTTGCACGGGATGATGATTGCCGCCTCCGGCTGGTTCTTCGTGGCGCTGTTCGGCTCGATTCCGTTCCTGCTGGTCGCTTGGACCGCCCAACTCGACCCCTCGATTCTCGACATTCCGACCCGGTTCACCGCCGAGGGAACGAGGACGTTCAGTACGCTTGCGGCGTTCCAGAACCCGCTTAACGGCTTCTTCGAGAGCATGAGCGGGTTCACCGGAACCGGCCTGACGATGACCGACAACGAGGCGGCGCTACCGCACACACTGCAGTGGTGGCGTTCGTTCATCGAATGGGTCGGCGGCGTCGGCGTCATCGTCCTTACGACTGCCATCCTCGCACGACCCGGCAGCGGGTCACTCACGCTCTACGAGAGCGAAGCGCGCTCGGAGAAGATTCACCCCAGCATCGTGTCCACCGTCAGGACTATCTGGTGGATCTTCCTCCTGTTCACGTTCTTCTCGATTCTCCTCCTGTGGCTCGCCGGCATGCCGATGTGGGACGCGATCAACCACGCCATGACCGGACTCGCCACCGGCGGGTTCTCCATCACCGACAACTCGATTGGAACCTACGACAGCGTCGCAATCGACTTCGCGTTGGTTCCGGTCATGATTCTGGGGAGCATCGCCTTCCCGATTCACTACCTCATCCTGCAGGGGAACCTCCGGAACTTCTACGAGGACCTCCAGACGCGGTGGGTGTTCATTTTCTTCGGCATCGGCACGCTCGTCTTGACGGCCGTCCTGTTCGACCAGGGCTTCTATCAGACCGATACCATCGCCGTCGCCGGCGTCGTGTTGCAGGGGCAGGCGGCGACACTGTTCCAGACGTTCCGGTTCGCGCTTTTCCAGTTCGTCTCGGCGGCCTCCTGTACCGGATTCCAGACCGCGGGCTCGCTGGGACCGGGTTGGACCGCGCCCGCCCAGCTGACGGTCGCATTCGGGATGGTCGTTGGGGCCGCAGCGGGGTCGACGGTCGGCGGCATCAAACTCATCCGACTGCTCACGCTCGCCAAGGGTATTCTGTTCCGGCTTCGCGGAATCTTCTATCCGTCGAGTGCGGTCCGGACGTTCAACCTCGACGGGCGCGCTCTCTCCGACGAAGAGGCCGCCCAAGAGTTCGAAGAGGCCGCGATTATCACGTTCCTCTGGCTCGTCTTCTTGGGGCTCGCTGCGTTCGTCTTCATGCTGGCGCTCCCGATGGGCCCGGGTCCGGACGCGTTCACGGTCGAAAACGTACTGTTCGAAGTGGCCTCCGCGCAGGGCAACGTGGGCCTCTCGTCGGGCATTACCGGCCCGGCGATGCCGACGGTCACGAAAGTGATGTTCCTGTTCAACATGTGGATCGGTCGCCTCGAAATCATTCCCGTGCTGGTGCTGCTCCGCGGCGTCTTCGCGTCGCTTGAGGTGTACGAATGATGCAACTCGAAGAAATTCCCGTCGTCGGGCCGCTGCTGGCGGCCGGTGCCGACGACCGCGTGTTCGACGCGCTGCTGGTGTCGGGTCCGATACTCATCGTCGCGATTGCCCTCTTGGGCCGGAATCCCGGCTCGGTAGCCCTCGCCGTCGCCTACACCGTCGGGTTCAGCGTGTATATCGGATACAAGGGAATTCGCAGAACTCCGGAGAGAAAAACTTAGCAGGCGAGAGATTAACGCTTCCGTATGTACGTTATAGTTGTTGGTGCGGGAGACATAGGCTCGCAGGTCATCGACCTGCTCACCAGAACCTCGAACGAGATTGTGGTCATCGAGACGGACCCCGACATCGCCGACCAAGTCAGCCGCGACCACGACTGCCTCGTCTTGAACGCTGACGCAACGAAGAAAGAGACGCTGCTCGACGCGGGCTCGGAGAAAGCCGACGCCATCATCTCGACGACTGACAGGGACCCGACGAATATCATGGTCATGCTGCTGGCCGACGAACTCGACATCGAGTCGAAAGTCAGCGTCGTTCACGACCCCGACAACATGGAGCTGTTCCGCCGCATCGGCGTGAACGTCCTCGAGAATCCGCAGCGTCTCATCGGAGAGTATCTCGTCCGAGCCGTCCAGCGGCCGTCTATCAAGGACTTCATGTCTCTGGCGGGGGACGCCGAGGTGTTCGAGATTACCGTCACCGAGAGCGCCCCCCTTGCTGAGGCCACGTTACAGGAGGCAGACGCGGAAGGACTGCTCGGGGACGACGTCTTGGTCGTGGCAATCGAACGCGGCGACGAGGTCATCACACCACGCGGGAACACGGTGATTCACCCGGGGGACCTCATCACGGCGTTCTCCAAAGACGGCATCACGAGTAGGATCATGGAAACGTTTACTGGAGATAAATAGGGAAAACCTCGGGCAATCGAACCGATGGAGAACGGGTTCACAGCCCCGATATCGACTTCGACGCGAACCGAAGTCGAACGAGCGTACTCACTGGGAGTGCTTCCGGCTGGTCGTAGCGGGTCGTCCGCGTGAATTGTCGACAAGCCGCCCGATTTTTACCGTCGGCTCTCGTCACGTTCAGTATGGCTGATACGTCCTCGGACGGTGGGTCCCAAGGGACGGGAAGTGATGCCTCCCAAGCGGGGTCCAGCGACGTCGAGACTGAGCTGTCGCGGGACATGAGCCTCTTCGACATCACGTTCATCGGCGTCGGTGCGATGATTGGCGCCGGTGTCTTCGCCCTCACGGGCTTCGCCGCGGGGCTCGCTGGGCCCGCGTTGATTCTCGCGTTCGGACTGAACGGCTTCGTCGCGCTGTTCACCGCCGTCTCCTACGCCGAACTCGGGGCCGCGTTCCCGGAGGCGGGCGGCGGCTATCTCTGGGTGAAGGAAGCGCTCGTCGACCCGAACGGCTTCTACGCGGGATGGATGTCGTGGTTCGCGCACGCCGTCGCCTGCTCGCTGTACGCGGTGACGTTCGGCGTATTCCTCACCGAGTTCCTCGTCTACGGCGGCGTCCTCGCTGACGGATTCCACCTGCTGGGGTTCGTCGGCCGCGGCCTACTGGAAAAAATCCTCGCGGTCCTCATGGTTTCGCTGTTCGCGTACATCAACTACCGCGGCGCCGAGGAGACGGGCAAAGCTGGTGTCGTTGTCACGATAATCAAGGTGGCTATCCTCGGTGTCTTCGTCGCGTTCGGCATCTTGGCGACGGTCCACACGCCCAACTGGCCCACGAAGTTCGTCAACAGCCCGCGCTTCGCGCCCAACGGCGCCATCGGTATCATCGGCGCGATGGGGTTCACGTACATCGCCTTCGAGGGCTACGAGATCATCGTCCAGTCGGGGGAGGAAGTCGTCGACCCCGGGGAGAACGTTCCGAAGGCGGTCTTCTACTCGCTTGCTATCGTCGTCCCGATTTACATCCTCGTCGCGTTCGCCGCAATCGGCGGCATCGAAGTGCTGCCCGAACTCGCCGAGCAGGCGGGCGTCGCCGCGAGCGCGCCCACGTGGCAGTTGCTCGGGAATTTGGGCGAACTCGGCATCATCGAGGCCGCCGGTCAGTTCGTCCCCTACGGCGTGCCGCTGCTGTTGGTCGCTGGCCTGACCGCGACGATGAGTGCCCTGAACGCGACCGTCTACTCGTCCTCGCGGGTCTCCTTTGCGATGGGACGCGACAGGGCGCTCCCGGAGCTGTTCAGTACGGTCCATTCCGAGAAGCGGACGCCCCACGTGGCCATCTTCCTCTCGGCGATTCTCATCGCGGTGATGGCAGTCGTCCTGCCTATCGAGGCGGTCGCCGCCTCGGCGGACATCATGTTCATCCTCCTGTTCGTGCAGGTCAACTGGACGGTCATCAAGATGCGCAAGACCCACCCCGACCTGCCGCGCACGTACGAGGTCCCGTACATGCCGTGGCCCCCGCTCATCGGCATCGTCCTCCAGTTCCTGCTGACGCCGTTCCTCCTCTCGGCGCTGGGCATGAAGGTTGGACTTGGTCCGGACTCGCACGGGTTCGTCGCGCTCGTGACGACCGTCGTCTGGATGGGTCTGGGCCTGTTGGTCTACTACGGCTACTCCCAGCGGAAAGAAGCAGAGAAAATCGAGGAGGAGACGCCGACCGTCACGACCGAGCGAGCCCCCGCCGAAGCCCGGCAGGACCGCGAGCAACGGATTCTCGTCCCGGTGGCGAACCCCGAGACCGTCGAGCAGCTGATGCGGACGGCGCTCGACCTCGCCGAAGAGCGGGACGCGGAACTCGAAGTGGTGAGCGTCGGCACTATCCCCCAACAGACGCCGATTTCTGAGGGGCGCGAGTTCGTCGACGAGCAACGGGCCGTCATCGACCAAGCAATCGCGTTCGCCGACGACGAGCGCCCGGACGTCCCGGTGAGCGGGAAGATACGCATCGGTCACGACGTCGCCACGGCGATTCTCAACACGGTCGAGCAGGACGACATCGACCTCGTGTTGATGGGCTGGCGGACTGACTCCCGGCGCCGCGACTTCGTCCTCGGCAGCAACGTCGACGAGGTGGTGACCAAGGCCCGCTGTGACGTCCTCGTCGAGCGCGTCGGCCCCGATGCCGACAGCGAGTCCATCGGGGGCGTAGACTCGATTCTCGTGCCGATAGCCGGCGGGCCCCACGCCGAGTTTGCGACCGAGATTGCGCGCGCCATCGCCAGCTGTAACGACGCCCGCGTCGAGGTGGTTTACGTCCGGTCGGACGACTCGGACGGTGGCGACGCTGCGCAGTCGCTGCTCGACTCGGCCGTCGCCGAACTGGGCGACGTGGAGACGTCGACGGCGGTCGTCGACGGCACGGACATCGCGGACGCCATCGTCGAGCGGTCCGCCGACCACGACCTCACCGTCGTCGGCGCGTCCCGGGAGGGCCTCCTCCAACAAGTCGTGTTTGGAGCTATCCCCGAACAGGTCGGGCAGCGCGCCCAGAGTACGGTCATCATGGCGAAACGAGACCTCGGAATCGCGTCACGCGTGACCCGGTGGTTCCGGAGTCACCGCCCGTAGTCGAGGCCGCTGTTGGCAGCGCCCCGTCTGTTTAGGCCCTAATGTAGCCAATCACCCGACGCGTCACGTCCTCAACGCGGTCGTCGACGAGGGAGGTCAGGTAGTGGTCCACGTCTGCTGCACTGTTGAGCGTCACGAGCGACCACGGGAGGATGTGACCGCGTTCACCCAGCGGGTCGCCCTCGTAGTCGTGGTCCCGGAGGATGAGCGATTCCTCGTGATAGGTCTTCGTGGAAATCACGGCCATGACGAGTCGGACGCCGTGGCTCGGTAGCCGTGGCGTCCCCAGTACAAGCATCAGACGCCCCTTCTCCGAGAGTGGGTCACTCGCCCAGACGACGTCACCACACTCCAACTCTTCGAACGCGGTCACTGTACGTCATCCATCTCGTCGGTCCGAAGCGCGTCGAGGCGCTCCTCGCCGGACTGGTCATTTGACCCCTCGTGCTGTCGGTGAAGTCGATACGCAGACTGGAGGCGCTCTTTGTCGTCCGTGATCGCCCAGTACGGACGCTTGTGCCGGACGAGTCTACGTCCCTTCAGTCGGGAGAGAATTGCACTGACAGCGTCCGTCTCCAGCCCGAGTCGTTCTGCAATCGTCGCCGCCTTCCACGCCCGGTCGTCGTGCTCGTCGAGGAACAGCACGATTCGCTCGGTGTCGTTGCGCTCCTCGAATTCGTCGGAATCCGCGTCCTCGAACTCGTCGATATCGATGGCGCCGCTCGACATAAACTACTGTTGGAACTGTTGGGACATAGATAGTTGGGATGTTTGCATTTTTGCGTTGGGTGCGTTGTAGCTGAAGATTTGAGTGGCGGTACGCCGTCGACCCCCTACGAGGTCCGCTCCGAAGCCACACGGCCAAAACTGCCCGACTACACCGCCTCCTAGAGCGCGACGGCAGCGCCCATGAAGACGGCGAACGCGAGGAGGACGAGCGGGAGTGCGTACAACTGGTACCGGTAGCGGCGGCGGTGGGTTGCGCGGATCTCTGCTGGCGACAACCGCGTGACGAGCGGGTCGACGTCCTCGGAGCGTGCCACGTCCAGTCGTTGGCCGTCCGCGGCGACGGTGCCGACGACCGTCACCGACTCGCCAGCCGTCAGCGACACCTCCTCGAAGCGCACTGTTCCAGCGGGGGTCCGAACCCTGTGCAACAGGCGTCCGAGAACGCCCGGCGACTGGCTCTCGTCGGGGTGAACGTCGACTCGCGCTCCGAGGGCTCGGTAGCGTTCGCGCCACTCGCCGGTCGGCTGTACCGTCTCCTCGACGCCCTCGTTGTCGAGTGCTAAGGGGACCGACCGGAGTACGGAGTCGCGTTTCGAGCCAGTGAGCGTCCCGAGCTTCTCCCGTGCGGACAGCTCTTTCTCGCCGGTCACGCCGTCGAGCGCGATGGTATCGTGTTCGCCGGCGAGCACGGGGTCGTCGGCATCGATGCCGACCCCTTCCTCGAACCAGAAGGCCCGCGACCCGAACGCACCGGTACGATGGTACGTCGAAACGCGCCAGAGCGCTACCAGACAGTCCGCGCCCCGGACTGGCGACGCCACCGAACCACTCGTATCCGCCAGTTGTCCGGTGAGCATCACCGTCTCTCCGGGGGTCGCATCCGCCGGTGACTGTACCGGAAGCGCGGCGTACAGCCGGTACGTCGCTCGGTTCTGCCAGCCGCGGTACAGCAGCGGTGACGCGAGCAGCGCGAGCACGCCGAACACCATGCCCGTGCTCCCGACAGCGGCAACGATAGTCGATCCCGACATACTCCCTACGCACCAACGACCCACTAAAGTCGCTCTGTTCTCCACTCACGTATGCATCGAGCCCATCTGGAACGCCCACCAGTCGCACGACTAATCTGACAATCGAAAGGCCGAGGGCGATCGACGCGGATTCTGTGGGTATGGATTTGTCCTCACTTCCGCCGCGGCCGCTGACCACACGGGAACTCGCAGGGCTTGGCGAGTCGGACGCGTTCGTCGCAGTTCGACCGGTCGAGCGCTTCGAGTTCGATGCCGTCGACGAGACGCTGGTCGTCGCCGTCGTGTTCGTCACGAGTCAGGGCGTCCGCGGCGCCGCCTTCGCTCCCGATACCGGGTGGCGCGTCGTCCACCGCGACGACCGCGATGGCATCGAAGCCCTCGGAGATGTCCCCGAGTCCGCGATTGCCGACGCACAGCGCGCGCTCCGCGCCGAAATCACCGACCTCGAAGGCGAGTCCGGATTTGCGAGCCAACTCGTCGATGCGTACACGACGCACTCGTAACAGTAGTATAACACTACTGAGGAGACCGATTTTCGGGATATTTGGGACCTCGCTAACCTAACGGTAATGCTGGAAGATTTCTATGGCGACAGCAGCTTTGTCATTGATACCGGGTCTGACGAGGATGACTACAGTGGGATGTTTCAGGGCGATTTAGCAGTCTATGAAGTCGCCAACAGTAATGTCCTTGATGAAGTGTGGGCCGACCAAGCCGGAGAGTACGACAACTTCGGCGACGTCTACGACGAACTCGATACAGCGACGTGACTTGCTGTCTTGGGGCTCTTTCTGACCGTGAGCGTTCTCGCAGTCCAGTTCCGCACTCAGGGCGGGAGGTGGCGGTCGTAGACGTTCCGGCGGTGGCCGACGGCTTCGACGACGAGGCGGTCGTTCTCTCGCTCCCACGTGATGATTGCCCGATAGTCACCGGCCAGGAGTTTGTAGTAGGGGTAGCCGGTGAGCTTCTCCAGTCGGTGAGCGGTCCAGTCTTTGGCCTCGTTGAGTTTCGAGACGAGACGTTCCTGCGCGTCGGTGTCGAGGCCTTCCAGTAAGTCGAGTGCTTTCGGCGTCCACTCGACCTCAGTCATCGATGCCGAAGCGTTCTTTCACGTCGTCCTGTGACACCGTCTCGCCCGCGTCGCGCTGCTCGCGGCTCTCCGCGAGGTGCTGTAGCGCCTCCTCGGAGAGCTGCGTCGGCGGCTCGACCGCGTCGCGGAGCGCGTCACGGATGAACTCGGACTTGTTCGCGTAGCCGCGCTCCTCCCACGCGTCGTCGATGTCCGCGAGCAGCGTCTTCGGCACGCGAACGTTGATCTTCTCCATCTCGCCGTCCGAGCCGGCGTCGCTGTCGGTGCTCATACGACGTGATACGGCTGTATCACACAAGAAGGTTCCCCGTCGAGCGGGACACGAGCCAGCTACGTGGCAAGACATTCTCTTCGCGGACGAGGGCGTCACTGATTTCGAGGATATTTCGAATGTCGGTAGGTTCGCGGTTAGCAAATACATCGCCGGTCCCTCGACGACAGGAATCATCGATACGGGTGACTCGGACGCTGACGAAGATGGATATGAGGAGTTCTTCGGGGCAGTTCGCGTTTTACGAAGTCGAAGATGAAGACGTAGTGAGCGCAGTCAAAAACGACCAGAACCACGACTACGACAATCTCGGCCGGTCCGACGCGTCCCTCACGTGAGCAGTCACCGAGATACCGGTCCGGTACTGACCGCTCTGTGCAAGTGAGATAACTGTTCTCCGCTGCGCTCTTCGGCCTGTACTGACTGATAGGTGTCTCCTCTGTACTAACTGGCTGTTTCAGTTCTCACTCTGAATGAAGAAATCGTATTGGCAACTACTGGTAATCTAGTCGGTATAGATCGTTGCCGATGGCCGCTATCGGCGAACACGAAACAGCCAATTGTCCGCTATGTCTCGTCTACTTGCACAAGCCTTCGCTAGGTTCTTTTCAGTAGTGTTGGGTCGGGTTCCCTGAGGAAACCTACAGGATAGGACTTTTGCAGAAGTTGAGACTGGTCGTCTCAATGCGTACGGTTCTTGAACCACCTCGGGGTCAGCCGTAATCTCACCTTCGAGGATTTCATAGCTTTCGCTCCTAACACTCTTTACAACGGGCGACGTATGCTCCATTCAACGATGTCCATCGACCGAGATACCTTCGAGAACACGAGTGAGGACGAACTCGAAGATCTCTCCGTGCCCGACCGAGTCCTCGGATTCCTCGCCGCAAACGAGGACCGAGGGTTCAAAGCCCGTGAAATCGCCGCCCAGATTGGCATCGATGAAGGCGCGGTCAGCACCGCGCTCTCGCGGTTGAAGGACCGCGAACTGGTCGAACACAAGGCGACGTACTGGGCGATAACCGACGACGCCGAGCGTCTCGACGGATACAGCGGGTACGAACGGGCGACGACGCTGTTCAACGACCAACTCGGTGCGGAAGACGAGCATTCGTGGCGCGAGCACGCCCCGCAGGAATTACACCCGAGCGTCGAGGACGGATAAGTCTCCGTTTCCGAGACCACTACTAGTCCCGACAACTCAAGCTTCTTAATCCCGTGTTAGTGCTTCCAAACCGTCGTCAATCGGCTACGCTGTCGCGTTCACTGCTGTCTCGTCCAGCGCGGTTCCGTACCAGGCCGGCGGTTCGACCGGGTCCTTGACGTTCGTCGTGAACGTGATCGTTTTCTCATAGGTCGCGGGCCGGTCGGCATGGTCGTAGGTGAAGCGAATCTGTTCCACGAGACCGTCGGCTGAGACGGTCAGCGAAAACGAGACGCTCGTTGTTGGAACCGGTATATAGCTCTCGTCAGTGGTCCCGGTCAATCGGACTGTGTCGTTTCCGACTTTCGTCACGGTGTCGGCATGACTGGCGAGTGAGTAGACTCGGTCGTGGTAGTAGAGTACCGGGAACTGGCGTTTTTCGAACACTTTCTGGAGCGAGTTTGCGTACGACTGCTGTTCGCCCTCAACACTGGCCATGGTGTACCAGACGGCAGACTCGTTCTCGTGCTGGGCAAGCACGCGCTCGCCATCCGCGTACGTGTCGATATCCTCCCTCTGCACTCCGAAGTTAACCGGGGAGTCGGGATGCCGCACAGTGTACCGCCACTCGGACTCGTTCACCATCGAGAACGTTGAGTTCTGGTACACGGTCCCGGACTCGTTCGTTCGCTGAATCCGATTCCGGCTGACGAATGATTGGTTCTCAACTGTGGCGAGGTGGGCGTCCGCCAGCAGTTCGGCGTCCTGCACGCCCTCGGTGGTCACGCCGGGCGCGAGTTGTTCATTGGACTCAGTAGCCGTTGACTGCTGTGATGTCGTCTCTGATGTCGCCATAGTCGTCATATCGCTGGACTGCTCGGCGCTGGGTCCAGCGAGACCCATGCAGCCAGCACTCGAAATGATGAGGACGCACAGCACTGCAATCCAGAATGTTTTGCCCTCCACATTCTGTTCAACAAGACAGGAAGTAAAAACATCTTTTCCCTGATTTCCCACGGGCCGCGGGTGTCAGACTGTGGGTCCACCTGTTCCCAATTACAGCCCCGATATACCCGTTGTAGTCTCAACTTCCCAGAGGTTGACTGTTTGGCGAGGTTGACAAGTGAAACCGGGGGTTCCCAATGTTTCCCGAAGCTGAAAGTACCTATTCGAGCTTGATACCGGTCACCACCGAGATCGTGCCGCACTGATTCGGAATTACACTGTTTCCAAACCCGGAATCACGGCGAAAATGAGAGTGCTGCTGCTCACGAGCCGAAGCGAAAACGAGAATGAAGGGCCGAGTCAGCCGCCAGGGTCGAGCAGGCAGAACGCGACCAGCTCGATGATCTCACCAGCGCGTAGCGGTGGTTTCTCACCCAGGTCTACCGCGACTTCGTCGCGGAGCAGGAAGTTCGTTAACCGCCACACGTTATGCATCATCACGCCGATCGTGAAGTACAGGAACCGCAAGCGGTAATCCTTCGACGCCGTTGCTGGCAAGAAGTGCTTGCGGATGGATTTATATTGGTTCTCTATCGTCGCGTTGCCTACCTGTAGCGTCCGGATGCTTAATTATGCGCAGAGAGTAACTCCACCTATGACCATCACGACGGAATTCCGGCTTCGTTCGTCTGCTCTCCCGCTCGTCAGTATCCCGGCGACGCTCCCGCCGGACGAACTCGTGTGCTCCCACGCCCTCTGTCTTGAGCCTGACGCGCGGGTGTTCCACGTTGAGATCGACGCCGAGCACGATGTCTCCGAAGCGCAACTCGCAGCGCTCGACGAAGTCGCCACGGTGAAACCGCTCGGAGAGCGGGGCGACAAAACCGTCTACAAGATTACGGCCGAACTTGATGACTCAATCGCCCCTGCCTTTGACCCCGAACGCTTCGATGGTGCGAAGATGAAATCCACGACTATCACGTCTGAGGGCTGGCACGAAACGAAGGAATTCAAAGATTACGAGACGTTCCATGACTTCCACACCACGTTTGAGAACCACGGAATCTCGCTCGATCTTATCTCCATTACACCCAACAACTCCTCGTCCAACGACGCAACAGAAGATGGGCTCACTGACCGCCAACGCGAGGCCTTGGAACTCGCCGTTTCGCGTGGGTACTACGAGAGTCCGCGTCAAGTTACGGCTGCGGAACTCGCCGAAGAATTAGACATTTCACAACCGTCCTTATCGAGTCTGCTTCGGCGCGGCGAGCGCCAGCTCCTCACTTCCTCGCTTGACGTACCGAGGCAGTTAAACACCCTTTCCAGATAGCGTCGAAACGAAGTCACACGACGCCCAACGAGAGCTTGGGTATAACTATGGATATCACCAGAGGCTGTTCGGAACCTTCAGTTGAAGGGCCCGACGAGTATTTCACAGGAAACGCCCGGATCGATCCTTTATTCGACCCGCAAGATGAAGCCCGCGCGGCGGCGGCGAGCGTCACGTTCGAACCAGGTGCTCGCACTGCGTGGCACACCCACCCGCTCGGCCAACGGCTGATCGTGACGAGCGGTTGCGGTCTCGTGCAACGCGAAGGCGGAGAGATCGAGCAGATTCGAGCGGGTGACGTGGTCTGGTTCCCACCTGGCGAGAAACACTGGCATGGTGCGACGCCGGATAACGCAATGACCCACATCGCTATTCAGGAGGAACAGGACGGAGAGGTCGTCACCTGGCTGGACCACGTCACCGACGAAGAGTACGACCCGAATTCAGAGAGCTGAACCAACACCACCATAGCTGAGTGGGCACTCAAATATGCGTCCACACGTTTCGAGACAAGCTCACCAATGACTGCTTGGCAAGAAGACGAACTGAGCGAGATAGCTGGATCCAATGACCTACACATCGCCCCGTTTCGTGAGAACGGTGAGACGTACGGCACTCCAACGTGGATCTGGTCTGTCCGGGTTGACGACCCCCTCTATGTGCGTGCATACAACGGTCAGGACTCCAGTTGGTATCAGGCCGCAATCCGAGAAAACGCGGGCAGAATCGAGGCCGCCGGTATGACCAAGGAGGTCACATTCGAACCAATCGATGGACCGATTCTCGACCGCATCGACGAGGCCTACCGCGAGAAGTACGAGGGGAGCCAATACCTCGATGCGATGGTCAGCGAGGGCGCCCGCTCTGCCACCGTCAAGGTCGTCCCACGCGAAACTAACGACTAATCGTCGAACCCCTCGGAAACACCGTTAGGGCGTTATGGTCGGTCCCGTGGAATCGGAGAACGAGCGCCTAGAGAGCCCGATGACTGGTGCTGAGTCCGTCACCCGTAGTATTTAAACACCCTTTCCAGATAGCATCGAATCCAACCCGTCCCATACCCTCCTACTAGTTGATGACAGCAGAGTTTGGTTCCGAACTAGATGGACAGGTTGCAATCGTTACCGGGGCATCCTCGGGAATCGGTGAAGCCACGGCCAAGTCCCTGGCGTCCCGCGGTGCGAGTGTCGTACTTGCTGCTCGACGTAAAGATGAACTCGACGATCTCGCGGCCCAGATTGAGGACGAAGACGGCGACGCACTCGTCGTGCCGACCGACATCACTGATGACGAGGACATCGACAACTTAGTCGATACGACGACCGACGAGTACGGTCGCATTGACATCCTTGTGAACAATGCGGGGCTCATGCCCCTCGCTCACATCGGGGAGGCGGACAGGGAAACGCTCCAGCGGACCATCGATGTCAACCTCACGGGTCTCATCACCCTCACACACGCCGTCGTCCCGACGATGCTGGAGCAAGAGAGCGGACACGTCGTGAATCTCTCCTCGGTCGTGGGGCGGTTCCTACAAGCAAACAGTTCTCACTACAACGCGGCGAAAGCCGGTGTGAAGATGTTCGGTGATTCGCTCCGTCTCGACGTTGCGGAGGAGGGAATCCGCGTGGCGACGATCGAACCGGGTGCGGTCAGTACCGAACTCCTCGAACACATTCCTGACGAGGAGATCAAGTCAGGGGTAAAGGAACACGTCGGATCGATGGAGGCGCTCCAGCCCGACGATATCGCCCGGACGATTACGTTCGTCGTGACCCAGCCGGAGTACGTGGACATCAATGAGGTCTTGATTCGACCGACGGATCAAGTGCAACCGTAGCCACACGTGACTGGCACTCACATGACGAAGCAAGGAAAGCAGGCGTACAGGACACAAATTGCGCAGATTACGGAATACACTACGTGAACGCTAAAACCATGAAGACGATCGAACTCAACAACGGCGTGGAGATGCCGATCCTCGGATTCGGCACGTACCAGATTGACGACCTCGACGTGTGTGAACAGAGCGTCTCGGAGGCGCTCGACACCGGGTATCGTCTCATTGATACGGCCGCAGCCTACGAGAACGAGGAAGCTGTCGGTGCAGCCATCGAAAAGAGCGAGGTCCCGAGAGAGGATGTGTTCGTCACAACCAAACTCTGGATACAGGATGCTGGCTATGAAAGCACGAAAGACGCATTCGAACGGTCACTGGAACGATTGGGACTCGACTATCTGGACCTGTATCTGATCCACCAGCCATTCGGTGACGTACATGGTTCGTGGCAGGCGATGGAGGAACTGTACGACGAAGGCAAGATCAGAGCGATCGGAGTCAGCAACTTCTATCCCGACCGCCTGATGGACCTGGTCGCTCACAACGACATCGTTCCTGCGGTCAACCAGATCGAAACCCACCCCTTCTACCAGCGAGTCGAAGACGCGGATTTCCTCGATGAGTACGACATTCAACACCAGTCATGGGGACCGTTTGCGGAAGGGCAGAACGACATCTTCGAACACGATGTTCTGACGTCGATCGGTAACCAATACGGGAAGACAGCTGCGCAGGTAACTCTTCGGTGG
>Ga0207754_100019_pt1 | contig 196841 bp, 216 predicted proteins | sample A23E1SouthBayCA_FD_187728 | JGI IMG/M metagenome (GOLD analysis project Ga0207754, IMG submission 187728) | Aerobic enrichment media microbial communities from Eden Landing Ponds, California, USA - A23 E1 (SPAdes) | ecosystem: Environmental > Aquatic > Marine > Unclassified | place: Emeryville... | reverse complement strand
TTCGCGTTTGCTCAATCCCGTCGCGCTCTTTTCGTTGCAGTAGACCGCCGAGCGACAGCGTCGGCGGTCTCGCCTTCTCCTGCCCTGAACTGTCTCTGTTCTCGACGACTACCGGAGCCTGCTCCCGGATACTCGTTGGCCAGTTGGGTTAGAAAATCAACATTTTATTGGTCGAGCGACACGATACGCCTCACATGGACGTTCTCGGCATCGTCGCCGCGGCGGTCGTCTTCGGCGTCGCCGCCTACAATTTCGCGACGAGCCTCGGCGGCCGATTCGCGAGACCCCTGTTCGGTAGTTTGGGACTCGTCGCCGCGACGCTCTACGTCGTCGAACAGTTCGGACTCGCGGCGTCGCTCGGACTGAACGTCGCTCACGGCCTCCAACTCGTCGCGGCCCTGCTCGTGGTCTCGGCGCTGGTCGATTTCCTCGCCCGGCGCGCCGAGGCGGGCGATTCCGGGTCGTCGTGAACGCCGCGACTCTCCTCCTATTCTCATTACGCGTCGTCCAGTTGTCCCGTGTATGGTCTTCGCGTCCGACTCCCCGTTCGGGGGACGGTTCGAACAGACGATAGACGACGCGGTCGTCTACGGCGACGCCGAGATGGAGTCCGTGCTCCACGAGGGGCCGGTCCGCGTGCTCGTCAACGGCTGGGTCGAGGTACCGAGCGGCCGGTATCTCTCTCCGCACGCGGTCCACCACATCGACGCGCGAGTGTCCGAGTGAGGTCGAGTCTCAGACAACGGCCAACTCCCGACCGCAGCCGGGGCACTCGTCGTCGACGATAGTTACCGGCGCGTCGCAGTCCGGACAGAACTCGCGGTAACACGCTCTGTCTCCCATACGTACCGCTATCACGGGAACGGTGGTGAACGTTGGGGCGAACCGGAGCGCCGGGTGTCGGCCGGCCCGTCACTCGTCATCGACGTCTTTTCCCGGACCGGCGAAGTTCGCGCCGAGTTCGGCACCGTAGCGTCGGGCGTAGACGCCGGGGGCTGCGAGGAGGTCGCTTGGCGCGCCGGATTCGACCACGCCGCCGCCGTCGATGACGTGGACGCGGTCGGCGTCGCGGACGGCGGCCGCGCTATCGGTCGCCACGACGAGCGGGGCGTCCGGTCGCCGCATCGCGGCGAGGGTGGCGCGAAGCTGTGACGGGGAGGAACTGTGCGGCGCGCGGACGAGCGGGCCGGCTCCGTGGAGGAGCGGTCCCGCGAGCGCCGCCGCCTCGGAGACCCGAGGCGCGACGACGGCCAGAAACGGCGGCCGAGTCGCGGGCGTGACCGCGTCCGAGTCGGCGTTGGTCGCCGGGCTCTCGGGTGGGGACATACAGGATGACAGAGGATGTCATGGGGGATAAGTATGGAGTCGGATACCGGCGTTTCACGAATCCTCTCGGACGTTTTATACAGATTCGTCAACTTCTGTTGCGAATCGAATATCGATACGACAACAGTCTTGCGGCGTCAGACGACGGCGCGATGCGGGCGCTCGATTAACGGCATCCCAACCGACGCGTGGGTTGACAAAGCAGCTGCTAACGGGTGTAAAGCCGCAAAAAACGTCGTGAATTTGGCCGAGCGAGTCGAGTCGATGCGAATCAGGGTGTGGGTGTGTGGTGGCCTACTGGGGCGCTCACATTGCGCCGCCCATGCCGCCCATACCGCCCATGCCACCCATGCCGCCGCCCATGCCGCCGGGCGCGCCGCCGTCGTCGTCGTCGCTGCCGGTCTGGCCACCGGAGAGGTCGCCAGCCGCGATGACGTCGTCGATGCGGAGAATCATGACTGCGGCTTCGGTCGCGGACTCGATAGCCTGGGTCTTGACGCGGAGGGGCTCCACGACGCCCTCTTCTTCCATGTCGATGACCTCGCCCGTGTAGGCGTCGAGGCCGGCTGCGAACTCGCCGCCGTCGTGGCGCGAGCGCAGGTCGACGAGGGAGTCGATGGGGTCGAGACCAGCGTTCTCGGCGAGGGTGCGCGGGATGATGTCCAGCGCTTCGGCGAACGCCTCGACGGCGAGCTGCTCGCGGCCGCCGACGGAGTCAGCGAACTCGCGGAGCTGCAGGGAGAGCTCCGTCTCGGGAGCGCCGCCGCCGGGGAGGACCTTGCCGTCTTCGAGCGTCGTGCGGACGACGCCGAGGGAGTCCTCGATGGCGCGTTCGAGCTCGTCGACGACGTGTTCCGTGCCGCCGCGGAGGATGAGCGTGACGGACTTGGCGTCCTCAACGTCCTCGACGAAGATGCGTTCGTCGCCGCCGACGTCCTTCTGACCGACGGAGCCGGCGAAGCCGAGGTCGTCGGCCTCGATGTCGTCGAGGCTGCTGACGACGCGGCCGCCCGTCGCGCGGGCGAGGCGCTTGAGGTCGGAGGACTTGGCGCGGCGGACCGCGAGGATGCCCTCTTTGGCGAGGTAGTGCTGCGCCATGTCGTCAATGCCGTCACCGACGAAGACGGCGTCGGCGCCGACCTCGACGAGCTGGTCGACCATCTCCTTCAGCTGCTTTTCTTCCTGGTCGAGGAACTGCTGAAGCTGGTCGGGGTCCGTGACGTTGACTTCCGCGTCGATTTCGGTCTCGCGGACTTCCAGCGCGTCGTCGAGGATGGCGATGTTCGCGTCCTCGACGGCGTAGGGCATGTTCTCGTCGACGCGCTCTTTGTCGACGATGACGCCCTCGACGAGTTCGGAGTTGTCGATGGTGCCGCCGACGACCTTCTCGATGGAGACGTTGTCGGTGTCGATACCGCCTTCGTCCTTGACGGCCAGCACGGCGTCGACGACGAGTTCAGCGAGCAGGTCCTTCGCGGACTCCGCACCCTTACCGGTCATCGCCGTCGCGGCGATCTTCTGGAGGGTCTCGCGGTCGTCCTCGGTGACTTCGATGGCGTTGTCTTCGAGGACTTCCTTGGCCTTCTCGGCGGCCTGACGGTAGCCCTGCGCGATGGTCGTCGCGTGGACGTCGGAGTCGAGGAGGTCCTCGGCCTGGTCGAGGAGTTCACCGGCGTTGATGACGGCCGTCGTCGTGCCGTCTCCGACCTCGTCCTCCTGCGTCTCGGAGACTTCGACGATCATGTTGGCCGCGGGGTGGTCGATGTCCATCTCCTTGAGGATGGTGACGCCGTCGTTCGTGACGACGACCTGCCCGCCGGAGTCGACGAGCATCTTGTCCATCCCTTTGGGGCCGAGCGTCGTGCGTACGGCCTCTGCGACGGCCTTCCCGGCCGTGATGTTCATCGACTGCGCATCCTGTCCGGATGTGCGCTGGGAGTCTTCGCCCAGAATGATCATGGGCTGACCCTGCTGCATTCGCTGGCTCATAGTCATCGCCTGATTGTTTGTGATTCTATAAAAAAGCTTCGTTTATTGGTATGCCAAAACGCAACACGGTGGGGTGGTCGAGACTCGGAGACGGCGGTCGATTTCGGCGGTTTATGTGCGGCTTTCGCCGGGCGGTCTCGCCACTCTCGAATCGAGTGCGGTGAAAAGACGATGCGGGCGAGTGCCGTGTCGGCGGTGGACTCGTCGGCGGTGGCGTCTCAGTTGTTCTGCCGGACGTTGAAGCCCTGGGTCAGTTCGTTGTGCTTCCGTTCGAGGAAGGAGTACACCGCGCCGTGGGGGGCACCGTCGAGAATCATCTCGACGGCCCGGCGGACGACCTCGACCTCCTCGGGCTGGCCGATGATGCCGAGCGTCGAGCCGTAGATGACCACGTCGGCACCCGTCAGCTCCTCCATGAGCTCGCGGGTGCGGCCGTTCTCGCCGATGAGGCGGCCCTTCTGTCGCCGCATGTCGTTTTTGTTTCGGGTGTGCCGGTCGATATCGATGAGTTCGAACATCATCATGTCGTCGTCGAGGAGCGCCATCGCGTCCTCCGGGGCGAAGCCGCGGCCGACCGCTCGAACCACGTCGGGAGCGACCATGCCGAGTACGGGGTCGCCGACGCTGTCGATGGCGACGCTGCCGTTCTCCGAGTCCACGTCGAGTCGGACTTCCGCGCGACTCTCTATCTCTCGGAGCGTCGAGCCACCTTCGCCGATGAGAACACCGATACGGTCCTGCGGCACCTTGACGTGCTGCATATCACCCGATACCCGTCGGAGTGGTTTAAGCGTTCGCTCGGCGGGTCGCCGCGTGTCTCGGTCGCACACCCGTCTCGCGGCGGGTCTGGGTTGCTACTCGTCTCCGTCTTCGTCCTCGCCCTCGTCGGCCGTGACGAACTCGTACAGCGAGTCGCCGTCGGCGTCGGCCCCCTGCCGCCGGAAGAAGTTGGCCACGTTGCGGCAGTCCCGCCGGAGGAACTCCTCGGCGTTCGGGTGGTGGACCGTGACGGCCTGTCCGAGGTCGATGACGACGAGTTCGCCGTCGTGGATGATGAGGTTGTACTCCGAGAGGTCGCCGTGGACGAGGCCGGCGCGGTGGAGTCGGCGCATGTACTCGCGGACCACTTCGTAGGCGGTCTGTGGGTTCTCGACGCGCACCTCCGAGAGCCGCCGCGCCCGGTCCTCGACGACGCCGACGAGCTCCATCACGAGGACGTTCCGCTGGACCGCGATGGGTTTCGGCACGCGGACGCCGGCGCGCTGGGCGCGTTCGAGGTTGGCGAACTCCTTTCTGACCCACGCGCGGACGACCTGTCCCTTGTCGTGGCCGATGTTCTCGAAGCGCGGGTCGCCTTCGAGATAGTCGCGCATGTGCCGGAAGTCGGAGGCGTTGATGCGGTATATCTTGACCGCCACGTCCGCGTCGTCGCCGCCGAGCGCCTCGAAGACGTTGGCCTCCTTGCCCGTCGAAATCGGCCCGCCGAACGCGTCGATGTAGTCGTCTTGGACGAGTTTGTAGATGGCGGCGAAGGTCGCGTCGTCGAACACCGACTGCTCGACTTTGAACTGGTCGGCGTCCTTCAACCGCATCCGGAACTCGTCGAAGTCGCGGTCCTTGCGGCGCGCGATGCGGTCCGCCTCGTCGTCGGAGACGTCTATCTCCTCCCACTCGTCGCCGAACGCCTCGCCCTCCTGGGGTTCGACCATGCCGAACTCGTCAGTCATTGGACTAGGGCTACGAGAGGCGAGATGAAAAGGACACAGGCTCCGGGTTCGGCGTCTTCGGGGAACAAACGGCGCGCCGTCTCGGACGTGCGCGTTACTGGATGTGGCCTTCGCGGCGGAGCTGGTCGGCTTCGGACTTCTCGTAGCGCCAGCTCACGTCGGCCTTCTCGTCCTGCCAGTCCCACGGCTCGACGAGCACCACGTCGTCCTCTCGAATCCAGATTCGCTTCTGCATCCGTCCGGGAATGCGAGCGGTCCGCTCGACGCCGTCGGCACAGCGGACGCGAATACGATTGGCCCCGAGCATGTTCGTCACGACGGCGAACACTTCGTCGTCGTTCGGCATTCGAAGGTCTCGGCGGCTCTCGTTCTCGTCGTCGCTCATGCGCGAGCGTTCGACGTGGGCATGGTTAAATCCGCCGACGTTCGGCCGGTAGGAAGCGTCCGACGGAACGACGCGTTTAGGGCCGTCCCGACCCGCCGTCTCGTATGCTCGACAAACTCGGCACGAAAGGCATCGCCGGCGTCGTCTCGCTGCTCGTGGGTATCGGTATCGTCGCCTCTCAGGCCCCCGTCGTCGCGGCGGGCCTCGCGTTCGTCGTCGCCGGGCTCGGCCTCGTCGCCGGCGGCCTCGCCGAGGGCGTCATGAAGATGTTCGGGATGGCCTGACGGGCCTTCGACTCCGGCCCTCGGCTCACAGCGATTTGCGGAGGAACGAGAACACCCGTTTTCGCACCGCTGGATAGTGGTACGACGAGTGCAAGAAGACGTGGTCGGCCGCGTCGACGGCGTCGTACTCGACCTGTGTTCCGGCCGCTTCGAGCGCGTCCGCCAACCGGGCGCTCTGGTCCGGTGCGACGACCGAGTCCTCGCTCCCGTGGAGCAACAGCGTCGGCGGCGTGCCGGCATCGGCGTCGGTGTCGTCATCGACGTAGGTAATCGGCGAACACCGGCGCAACTCGGCGGCCGACGGCCGGTTCTCGAACAGCGGCAGCGACTCGCCGGCGCGCTCGTGGTCGTCGGCTCGGAGGTCATAGACGCCGGAGACGCCGACCGCGGCGTCGATGTCGGTCCGGCGACCGAACTCGCCGTCCGAAAGCGCCGCCAGTAACGCGAGGTGCGCCCCCGCGGAGTGACCGACGACGGCGACGGCGTCCGTGTCGATTCCGAACTCGTCGGCGCGCTCCGTCAGCCAGTCGATGCCCTCGCACACGTCTTCGATTTGCGCGGGGAACGGCGCTTCGTGGCCGAGTCGGTACGACACCTCGGCCGCGACGAACCCCTCATCGGCGGCGTCGAGCGCCCAGCGGGCGAACTGGCCGGTCGAACCGGTCTCCCACGCGCCGCCGTAGACGAAGACGACGAGCGGACGGGCCGGTTCGGTCGTCTCGGCCGGGCCGCCCACCTCGGCCGCCGGCGAGTCGGGGCAGTACAGGTCCGCGGTCAGCGTGCGCTCCTCGCGGTCCGTGATAGTGCGATTTCGATGAACGAGAACGTCGGCAGGGTGGGGCATACCGACTCGTCGGTGCGGCGGGCCCCTATTGGTTTGGGCGGCGGCGAGCGACGAGCGGCGGGTCGTCAAGAAGGGTGACCTACCGGCGAAGCGCGGCGACTACTCCGCTATCTTCGCGCGGCCCGGCTCGATGAGTTCGTCGAGGTAGTTCGCGAGCGCGCCCTTCGCGTCGGCGGGGTGGAGTTCGCCGGATTCGAGGTCGGCCTCCAGCGTCTCGTAGTCGTCGTATTCGAGGTTCCCGCCGTACTGCTCGGGGCGCTCGACGACGACCCGCTGGAAGCGCGGGAAGACGTGGTACTCGAAGATTTGGAGGACGGGGTTCTCGCGCTCCTCGCCCTCGTCGGTCGGCTCGGGGTCGGCCGTCGGCGGGCAGAACGCGCCGTTGACCTTGTCTTCGATGTCCTCGGTGGTGTCCTCCATCGAGATGGTGACGCCCTCCGAGGAGGACATCTTGCCGATGCCCGTCCCGAGGTCCGCGATGAGCGGCGTGTGCATGCAGGTCGGCGACTCCTCGCCGATGCTCGGCAGGGTGTCGCGGGCGAGCATGTGGACCTTGCGCTGTTCCATCCCGCCGATGGCGAGGTCCACGTCGAGGTAGACGATGTCGAGCGCCTGCATGATGGGGTAGACCGCCTGCGCGACGGTGACGCCGTCGCCGCTTTTGATTTCGGCCATGGCGCGCTCGGCGCGCGAGAGCGTTGTCTCCAGTTCGAGCGCGTGCAGGTCGAGGACGTAGCTCTCGTCGAGCTGGTACTCCGAGCCGAGGACGAACTCCGTCTGGCTCTCGTCGAGGCCGTAGGCGATGAACTGCGCTTTCATCCGCTCGGCCGTCTGGCGAATCTCCTCGAAGGTGCCCTTGCCGTTGAGGTAGGCGTGTACGTCCGCGAGGAGTACGACTACCTCGAAGCCCGCCTCTTGGAGGTCGATGAGCTTGTTGGCGGTGAGCATGTGACCGATGTGGAGGACGCCGGAGGGCTCGTAGCCCACGTACGCTCGCTTGCCCTCGGGGTCGTCGGCCAGCGCGCGCACTTCGTCCTCCGTGACCACTTCGGAGGCGTTCCGAGTGATCAGGTCGTATGCGTCCATACCTGTTCGGTGTCGGTGATGTGGGATATGACTTCTGGAAGCCGTTCGCGGGCGAAACGGACAACATCCACCGGTCCCAACTCCGGGTGATGTCCGACTCAGGAACCACGACGCGTGCGCCCGTCATCATCTTCGCCGCGCTCATCCTCGTCGTCTTCGGCCTGCTCGCGGTCATGTGGGCGTCGGTCCGCGGCGGCGACCTCCTCCCGTACATCCTCGGCTTCGCCGTCTACTTCCTCGCGTTTCACGTCTACCTGCCGTACCGGGTCCACAAGGACGCGACGCTCAAGGGGCGAAACGCGACGTTCTGGGCCGTGCTCGCGTTCTTGGTCCCGCTCGTCGGGGCAGCACTGTACTTCGTGGTGGCCGTCGTCGTCGGCCACGACGCGACCGAGGAGTGACGACCCTCGGCGGCCGCGGCTCTCGTCACCGTCTTCAGTGGTCCCAGAACCGATTTACGAACAGCCACGCATCCCGTCGGTATGCCTTCCGCCGACGCGAACCCAATCCGTCGATGGCTCATGGTCGTCTCGCTGTTTCTCGCTCTCCTCACGTACCTCGTCTCGTCGAGTGGGACCGGCGTCTACCTCGACAACGTCATCCGTCTCGTCTCAGGCGGTGCCGCGTTAGCTATCGGTCTCCTGTTGGCCGCCTCGCTCGTTCGAGCGTGGCCGCGGGAGCGAAACCGCGAATGAGGCCCGTCCGCGCGTCTCACTTTCGGCCGGTCACCGCCGGTTCTCGGCGCGGTGTTCGGAGATAATCTGGTCCACCATCTCCTCGCGCTGTTCCTTCTGTCGCTCCTCGGCCCGGTCTTCCCAGTCGTCGATGGCGGCTTCGACCTCGGACTCCTTCGCCACCGCGAGTTCGTCTATCTCCCGAATCGTCACGCCGTCGGCGGGCGCGACCGGCACGTCGGCCTCGAACAGCACTTCGTCCGCGACCTCCGAGAGGTTGCCCGACCGGAGGACGACCCGCGGGTCGAATCCGGCGAGTCGCTCGGCGGTCGTCCGCCCCGCCCCGCTGGCGTCGCGGAGGTAGACCACGTCGCCGGCGGCGATGCCGTACTCCTCGACGGTGTGGTCGAGCGCGCCGTTGGTGAACTGCTCGACGATTTTGACCGGCACCAAACTGCCGTCGGTGTTCACGTCCGCGAAGTTCGAGTGGTCGAGCTTCCACAGCGACTTCAGCTGGTCGAGCTTGTCTGCGAGCTCCGCCTTGTCGGCTTCGAGCGATTCGACCTTCCGCTCTAATCGGCCGTTCTCGCGTTCGAGCCGGGTGACTTCGCGGCGCTCGCGGGCCTCGCGGCGCTCCTCGCGGCGGGCGTCGGACAGTTCCTCTTTGTACTCCTCGATGGTCTCGTCTTTCTCCTCGATGGTCGATTTCAGGTCCTCGACGTGCGATTCGAGGCGTTCGACCCGCGACCGCAACTCCCGAATCTCGCGTTCTTCGGGCGTGAGTTCGGGCTCCTCGTGGGATTCGTCGTCGGCGTCGTCGCCGCCGTCGTCGGCGTCGTCGTCCATCTCGCGGAGGACGGCCTCGACCGACTCCTCGCTGGTGAGGACGCGGGCGATGACCTCCTCTCTGTCCACGTCGGCGGGGACCTTCCGGGAGATGCGCTCGAACTGGTCTTCGTGGTCGTCGAAGGCGAACAGCGCCGCGGCGAGGGCGTCGCGCTCGTGGTCGTTTTCGTAGTCGATGTCGCGGGTCCGGTGGAGCTTTTCGTCCACGGGGATGTCGCTCGCGGGGGCCCAGCCGGCGGCGTCGAAGCTCCGGCGGAACTTCTCGACCGTCTCGGGCATCGGCTGGACGTCGGCGGCGACGAGGCTGGGCCGCCCGCGCTCGATGAGCCACTCGATGACGGCGGCGGTGTCGGCGGTGCGCGTCGAGTGCACGTCGAGGACGCGCCCGTCGAGGCCGACGACGGCGACGGCCGTGGTCGTGCCGGGGTCGATGCCGACGATGACGCGGTCGCGGCGCTTCACGAGCGGTTCGAACTCGATGCCGTCGCGTCGCTCGCGCTCGATTTCGACGCGGGTGTCACCCGAGCGGTGGGTGGACACGGGGATGTCCTCGGGCCGCGCCTCGACGGTGAAAAGCGCCTGCGAGTAGCCGCCGTACTTCTCGGTCACGTCCCGTTCGTAGTCGAGATTCGCCTCCTTCAGCGAGGACTCGACCTCGCGGGACTGCTGTTTGACCGACCCGTGGATGCGGCGCGTGTAGCGGTCCTGACTCCACCCGCCCTTGCCGGTCGAGCGGCCGCGAGAGACCTTCACGGTCGTCGTGTTCTCGAAGGCGGCGACCTCGTAGCCGACGTTACCGAGGGCGAGGCGCGCCGCGGCCTCGGCCTCCTTCATCGGGTCTTTGCCGTAGGGGACGCCGTGGCGCGAGGCGACCCGCGACAGGGGTTCCGGTCGCTCCGCGCCGGTCACCTGCACCAACTTCGTCCCGTGGGGAAGCCACCGCAGGAAGCGGACTAAATCGTCCTTGTCGGTCGCCAACTCGTACATGTTGTCCGTGGCGACGACGCGCGGTTCGTCGCGCTCGATGAGGCGGCGTAACTTTCGGAAGGAGACCACGTCTCGTTCGATTCGGACCTCGTCTGACTCGGTGTCTCGGGTGTCCAACACGACCAGCGCGTACGACGGCGAGTCGCCGCGGATATCGCCGCTCTGGATGTCGACGCCGAAGACGACCGAGTCGAGCGCACTCGTCCGGTCGTTCACGACGGCGACTAGGGCCGCGCCGGATATATACTCCACGCCGGTCGCGGGTGCCGACGCGGCCGGGTGTCGCGGTTGCGCGACTCGGCCGCTGACGCCGCTGCCACCGGGGACAGTCGCCGCCGCGACCTACGTTTGACACGAAACAAACAAGTCTCGGCTATTTGAAAATAGAGTGATGAGTTCTGACATCCCCGACCCGCCGTCGGTGACCTCCCGGTCGCTGACGCGCATCGCCCTCATCGGTGTCGTCGCCCTCCTCCTTATCGCCGCCCCCATCGCCGGGCTCCTCGCGTGGGAACCCGTCGAAGAGGGGAACGTCAAGGTGGTCAAGAAGTGGGGCGCGACCACCGGCACCGTCTTCGAACCCGGCGCGCACTTCGTCAACCCCGTCTCGCAGTCGACCTCGTCGCTGTCGGTGCGACCGCAGTCGTACACGATGTCGTCGTCGACGAGCGAAGGTGACAAACGGGGCGACGACGCAATCACCGTCCTGACCGAAGACGGGCTTCGGACGGATATCGACGTGACCGTCCGCTACCGCATCGACGCCGGACAGGCCGTCGAGTTCTACCGCAACTACCGGACGCTCGCCACCGCCGAGGAGCGCCTGATTCGCCCGTCGATTCGGTCCGTGCTCCGGACCGAGGCCGGTCGGCTCCCCGTCACCGTCATCTACACCGGCGAGGGCCAGACCCAACTGAAGGCCGCCGCCGAGAAGGAACTCGCCGAGGAGTTCGCCGACGACGGCCTCATCCTCGAAGCGGTGCAGGTCCGCAACGTCGAACTCCCCGCCGAGTACGCCCAAGCGGTCGAACAGAAGGAAATCACCGAACAGCGCCGCCAGCAGAAGCAGGACGAACTCGCCGTTGAGGAGCTGGAGGCCGAGCGCAAGCGCATCGAGGCGCAGGGGCAGGCCGACGCCAACCGCATCATCGCCCAGTCGCTGTCCGACGAGGTGCTGGCCCAGAAGTACATCGAGAAACTCGACGAGACGGACACCGTCTACATCCCGGTCGGTGACGGCGGCTACCCGCAGTTCGTCCGGTCGCTGGATAACGACGGCTCGTCGTCGTCGGATTCGTCGTCGAGTTCGTCCGCCGGTTCGTCGTCGGACACTAACTCGGCGTCGTCGAGGTCGTCATCTTCGTCCGGCTCCGAAAACGAGACGAGCACCTGACGCCGTCGATGCGTCTCCTCCGTGAACTGGCCGTCGCGGTCGCGTTGCTCGTCATCGTCGGCGTCCTCGCGCGCTCCGGCGTCGGCCGGTTCGTCCTGCCGGTCGTCGGCCTCGCGGTCGCCGCGGCGCTCGTGGCGCTCCTGTCCAAACGGCCGGCGTACTCGCAGACGGCGGTCGGTCCGCGGACGAGAATCATCGAATCGGCCGCCCAGTCCGCGGACGCCGCCTGCGTCGAGTGCGGGTCGCCCGCGACGACGCGCCGGCGCTACGTCCGCGAGTGGGTCGTTATCGGGGTTCCGGTCGTCCTCCTCGACGACGGCGAGAATCCGGTCTGCGACGCCCACCGGGACTGAATCGGCCCCTTTTTGACTCTGTTCCCCGCTCAGCGGCCGCTCAGACGAGTCTCCCCTTCGAGACGAACTCGACGCGCCCGCCGACGCGGACCGCCACCTCGTCACCGCGGTCCTCGGCTTCGAGGTGGAGGTGGGACGGACGGCCCATCTCGTAGCCCTGCTCGACCGTGACCTCGATTTCGTCGTCTCCGAAGTAGCGACGGCGGGCGAGGTAGCCCGCGAAACAGCCGTTTGCGCTCCCGGTCGCGGGGTCCTCGGCGACGCCGTGGCCGGGCGCGTACATCCGCGCCGCGAAGTCGTTCGCGTCATCGCGGGGGTCCGGACAGAACAGAAAGAGGTTCTCGACGCCCACGTCGTCGAAGAACGACCGGTACGCCGGGGTAAACACCTCGCTCCGGGCGAGCGCGTCGCGGTCGCGGAGCGGCACCATCACCGCCGGGAGGCCGGTCGAGACCACCTGTATCGGCCAGTCGGCGTCGAAGTCGTTCGCGTCGAGCGACAGCACCTCCGCGAGCGTCTCGCGGTCGAGTTCCGCGCCGAACCTCGGCGCGTTCTGCGTCATCCAGTACTGCTCGCTGTCGCTTCCGTCGGTCCGGACCTCGACCGAAATCGGACCGACGCCGAGGTTCAGCGTCACCTCGTCGCCCGCGCCGAAGTGGTCGCGGAGGACGGCGGCCGTCCCGAGCGTCGGGTGTCCGGCGAACGGAATCTCCCCGTCCGGCGTGAAGATCCGAACGTCGTAGCCGTCGTCGGGCGACCCGCCCTCGATGAACGTCGTCTCCGAGTAGTTCATCTCGTTGGCGAGCGCGGCCATCTGGTCGGAACTGAGCGCGTCCGCGTCCTCGAAGACAGCCAGTTGGTTCCCGGCGTACTTCGCCGTGGCGAACACGTCGACGGTGTGGAAGGCGTTCTGCGGCACATCGACGGATGCGCCCGGCCGGGAGAAAAGCGTACCGCGGCCCGCGGGCTACTCGCCGGTCTCGGCCCCGCCGCCGTCGCTGTCGGCGTACGGGACCTCCAGTTTCTGGCCGTCCTCGGCGACGAACGCCTCGCCGTCGTACACCTCGCGGGCCTGTTCGAGAAGCGGGCTCGGGTCGGCGGCGTACCGCGCGGAGACGTGCGTCAGCGCGAACCGCCGCACGTCGGCGTCGCGGGCGATTCGGGCGGCCTCGCGGGCGGTCGAGTGCGCGGTCTGTTTCGCCCGCTCGGCCTCCTCGTCGGTGAACGTCGCGTCGTGGACGAGCAGGTCGGCGTCGCGGGCGACTTCGACGGTCGAATCCAGCGGGCGAGTGTCGCCGGTGTAGACCACGGTTCGACCGGGCCGGGGGTCACCGACCACCTGCTCGGAGCGCACGACGGTTCCGTCTTCGAGTTCCACGTCCTCGCCGGCGTGGAGGCGGCCGAACGCCGGGCCGACGGGGACGCCGAGTTCTTCTGCCTTCTCGCGGTCGAACCGGCCGGGGCGGTCGTCTTCGACGAGGGCGTAGCCGACCGAGGCGGTCCGATGTTCGGTGTCGAACGCGCGGACCTCGTAGTCGTCGGCGCGGTAGGCGACGTTCCCCGGTCGGACCTCGTGGACGGAGACGTGGAAACCGGGCTGGTAGCCGCCGGCGTGGACGAGTGTTTCGAGGTGGCGCTTGCTCCCCGGCGGGCCGTGGATGGCAAGCGAGGCGTCGCGGTCGTTGAAGTCGAGCGTCTGAATCAGGCCGGGGATGCCGAGGATGTGGTCGCCGTGGAGGTGGGTGACGAACAGGTGGCTGACGCCGAACCCGGTCCCGTAGCGCATCATCTGGCGTTGGGTTCCCTCCCCGCAATCGAACAACAGGCGCTCGCCGTCGCGGTTCACGAGGAACGCGCTCGGCGCACGCGCCGTGGTGGGGACGGCCCCGCCGGTCCCGAGGAAGGTCGCGCGCATGGACATGCTCCAGAATGATACCGGCGGGACTAAACGTGCGTCGAATCCGTCCCGGCCTCGGGGCTCGCCCCACGAGAAGCCGAGTCCGCCCGACGCCTCGGACCGACCGATTCTTACCCGACCGTCTGCTACCGAAGTCCAATGGACGCGCCGCTGTGGACCGAGACGCACGCGCCGGGGCTCGACGACCTCCCACAGCCGGAGGTCCGCGACCGCCTCCGACGCGCCGTGGACGAACCGATGAATCTCGTCGTGCAGGGCCCGCCGGGCGTCGGCAAGACCGCCGCCGTCCGCGCGCTGGCTCACGAGGCGCACGCGGACCCCGAAAACGACCTCATCGAACTCAACGTCGCGGACTTCTTCAACCGGACGAAAAAGCAGATTCGCGCCGACCCGCGGTTCGAGCAGTTCCTCGACGGCCGCAGTCGCATGGCGAAACGCGACATGATAAACCGCGTGCTCAAGGAGTCCGCCGGCTACGCCCCGATGTCAGGCGAGTACAAGACCATCGTCCTCGACAACGCCGAATCCATCCGCGAGGACTTCCAGCAGGCGCTCCGCCGCGTGATGGAACAGCACCACCGGACCACGCAGTTCGTCATCACCACGCGCCAGCCCTCGAAGCTCATCCCGCCGATTCGCTCGCGGTGTTTCCCGATTCCCATGCCCGCCCCCGACGACGACACCCTCGAAACCCTCCTCGCCGACATCCTCGACGCCGAGGGCATCGAGTACGACGACGGCGGCCTCCAGTTCCTCACCGACGCCTCCAACGGGAACGTCCGCAAGGCCATCCTCTCGGCCCAGCGGACGGCCACCGAGGCCGACGAGGTTACGATGTCCACGGTCCACGCCGCCCTCGGCGACGTGGGCTTCGACGACGAGCTGAAGACGCTCCTCATCAACGCCCGCGAGGGCGACATCAAGGACGCCCGCAAGACCCTCACGACGCTCCTCGACGACGAGGGCTACGAGGGGCAGGAGCTCCTCCGCGACATCCTCCGCGTCGCCGACTCGACGCCCGAGCGCTTCGCTGACGGCGAACTCGCCCGCCTGCACGAACTCGCGGGGCAGGTCGACCTCGACATCTCGACGGGCATCGACGACCGACTGCACATCACCCACCTCCTGACGAGTTGGGGCGCGGACGTCCGCGGCGAGGCATAGATGCAGTTCGCACCCGGCTACCGACGGTTCGCGCTCCCCGCGTTCCTCGGCGCGGCAGTCGCGGCGGTCGTCTTCCCGCCCCTCGGGGCCGTGCTGCTCGCGGTCGGCGCGTTCGTCCTCTGGTTCTTCCGCGATCCCGAGCGCTCGCCGCCCGACGAACCGGGCGTCGTCGCCCCCGCTGACGGGCGCGTCTCCGTGATTCGCGTCGAGGACGGCCGCGTCCGCGTGGGCGTGTTCATGAACGTCACCGACGTGCACGTCAATCGCGCGCCCGTCTCCGGTTCGGTCCGAACCGTCACCCACCGTCCCGGCGCGCACAAACCGGCGTTCTCGAAGGACTCCGACCGCAACGAGCGCGTCGATATCGAACTCGACACCGACGCGGGCGACCACGAGGTGTCGCTCATCGCCGGCGCGTTCGCCCGCCGGATTCACTCGTACGTCGCGCCCGGCGACGAACTTGTCCGCGGCCAGAAACTCGGCCACATCGACTTCGGCTCGCGGGCGGACGTGCTGTTGCCGCCGGAATACGGCTCCGAAGACGTGGTCGTCGAAAAAGGTGAGTCGGTGCGGGCGGGCGAGACGGTGTTGGCGCGGCGATAGCCGGACGAGCGCCCCGGGCTGTCCCGCCGGCACAAGACATTTATTGTGACATAGAAACTACATTTCATGCAGCGAAGACGAGTCCTCGCGTCTCTCGGCTCGCTCGCCCTCCTCTCGGGATGTCTCGGCGGCCCCGACGAGCCCTCGACCGAGACGACGACCACGAGCGGAACCAACACCTCCGAGTCGGAGTCGACCGAATCCGGACGGGCCGCGACCACCACGGACGACTGCGGGCGGACGGAGTTCTGCGAGGGGTCGGAGCTCGTTCGCGTCCGGGTCGACGGTGGCTTCTCCGGCGAAGTCGTGTTGAACCCCGCGTGCCGCGAGAGCGACATCGAACTCTCGCCCGGAGAGACGGAGACGCTCATCCGACAGACCGACGCCGAGACCTGCGACGTGGAACTCCTCGTCGACGGCGAAGTGGCCTACGACGGGCGGATTCAGGACTACGAGTACGTGATGGTGCGCGTCGGCTCGGACGGGGAAATCTCACTGCAGAAGGAAGTCCTCTAACGGTCTCAGTCGCCTCCAGTCATCTCCGGTCGCCTCGGCTACCGGCGCGTCTCGACGGCCAGCACCGCGACCGAGACGACGAGCGAGAGGACCGCCGCCACGAGACCGAACAGGTAGGACGGGTTCGACACGTCGGGATTCGACAGGAGCGACACCAGCAGGAACGACGACCCCATCGCGACGATAGCCATCGCCCGCGGGTCGGGGTCGTACGCCTCGGTGAGGGTCTCTCGAACCGTGCGCGACATGCCTCCGCTTCGACGCGCTCGCTCATAGTCTTGTCGCGCGGTTGAACAAACCCGTCTCGGCTGCGGCCGTGTCGGAGTCGCCGCACCGCCGCCGATTCCGGCTATCGATGCAGCAGATGCACGTACCGCACCAGCGACCGGTGGACTCGGCGCTCGAACACCCGTTCGACCTCCCAGCCGGCGTCTTCCGCCTCCTCCGTCCACGACCGGTCGGCGACCATCACGCACTTCGGAGCGACCCTGCGGACCTCCGCCAGCGCCCCGCCGACGAGGTCCGCAAGCGAGTGGCGGGCGATTTTCGACTGCCGGCCGTAGGGGGCGTCGAATACCGCGCCGTCCATCGAATCGTCGCGGAGGGGGAGCGCGGTGGCGTCGCCGCGGATTACGTCGCCGGAGCCGACGTAGTGGCGCAGGTTCTCCCGCGCGCCGCCGACCATCTTCGCTTGGGCGTCGACGCCGACCACGTCGGCACCGACGAGGCCGGCTTCGAGGAGGACGCCGCCGGTGCCGCACATCGGGTCCAAAATTCGGGCACCGGGCTCCGCGCCGGCCATGTTGACGAAGGCGCGGGCGTCCACGGGGGCCATGCTGCCCGGCTGGAAAAATGGCCGGTCGGTCGGTTTCCGGTCGGTGAAGTCGCGGACGGCCTCGACGGCGGTCCAGCCGACGAGACAGGCGTCCTCGGAGAAGTAGACCCGTAGCTCGTGGTCGGGGTCGTCCAAATCGACGCCGAAGCCGCGCTCGACGAGCGCCGACCCGAGTTCGCGTTCGGCGTCGGTCGTGCTGATACCGGTGAGTCCTCGCACGTCGCGGGCGCGGACGGCGACGGTCCCCTCGCGGTCGACGTTCGCGGCCGCGACGACGGCCCGGGCGGCGTCGATGTCGGGGGCGCATCGCCCGACCAGTTCGACGACGCGCCGGGTGTAGGCGAGTCGCCTCGCGCGCTCCGGGTCGACGCCGCGGGCGGTGGCGAGGCCGGGGGCGACGACCGTCACGCCCGTCGCGGCCGCCTCGGCCTCGCGGGCGGCGAAGGCGTCTTCCTCGCCGGCGAGTTCCAATCCGTACACGCTCGGACCTGACGGGCCGCGGAAATGAGGGTATCGGTCGTCGTCGCGCCCGCGGGGGCGTCGGCCGGCCCGGACCGACCGCGGCTCCGCTGAACCTGACACCTCGACGACGGCGAGACTTATATCGGGCGCTCCGAATCCACTCGCATGACCTCTCTCGACGCCATCCTCTGGGGCGCGGCGGCACTCACCTACGGGCTCGGAGACTACGTCACGACCGTCCTCGGTGTCAGGACGGCGGGCGTGCAGGAAGGAAACCCCATCGTGCGGCGCCTCTCCGGCGGCGACCCCGGTCCCGGCTCGTTTGCGGTGCTGAAACTCGTCTCGGTCGCGCTGTTCTTCGCCGCCTACTGGGTGCTCAAGCCGGCGGTCGCCCGACTCGCAGTTCCACTTTCACTGACAGTTCTCGGCGCGGTCGTCACCGCTCGAAACGCCCGGATTATTCACCGCCGCGCGTAAGCTGTCATTCCCTCGCACCAATCTTTTTAACCCTTAAATACGTGACTTAAATCGTTGTATGACCGACCCCAAGGACACAATCAACATCGAAAACGTCGTCGCCTCCACGGGAATCGGCCAAGAGCTCGACCTCCAGAGCGTGGCGATGGACCTCGAGGGTGCCGACTACGACCCCGAGCAGTTTCCGGGACTCGTCTATCGCACCCAGGAGCCGAAGTCCGCGGCGCTCATCTTCCGGTCCGGGAAAATCGTCTGCACCGGCGCGAAGTCGACCGATGACGTCCACGAGAGCCTCGAAATCGTCTTCGACAAGCTCCGCGAGCTTCAGATTCCGGTCGACGACGACCCCGAAATCACCGTGCAGAACATCGTCACGAGCGCGGACCTCGGCGAGAACCTGAACCTCAACGCCATCGCCATCGGGCTCGGTCTCGAAAACATCGAGTACGAGCCGGAGCAGTTCCCCGGCCTCGTCTATCGCCTCGACGAACCGAGCGTCGTCGCGCTCCTCTTCGGGTCGGGCAAGCTCGTCATCACGGGCGGCAAACAGCCGACAGACGCCGAGGCGGCGGTCGACGTCATCATCTCGCGGCTCTCCGAACTGGGTCTCCTGAACGGGTCGTTCTAACGCCACCGAACCTCGACTGCGTCGCGTAACCGGGACTCGAATCGACCGAATCTAAGTCAGTCGCGTCCTTCGGGCCGGTATGGACGCGCTCACCTTGCAGACGGCCGCCGGTGCGCCGGCCACGGCCGTCGCCGGAACGTTCGCGCTGTTCGCGCTGTTCCTCTCTCTCACCGCCCACATCGCCGCGCGGAACGTCCTCGGTGACGTGGAGTTGAAAAAGGCGTTCGCCGTCGGCCCGGTCCCGGCGGCCATCGCCGTCGTCTTCACCTCCTTCGGCTGGAACTCCTTCGTCGCGCTCGCGCTCGCGCTCGGTCTCGACTTCGGCTTCGTCAAGTACCTCTACGGCCGGTCGAACCGCCTGTCGGCGTACGTGGTCGTCATCCACTTCGTCGTCTCGGTGCTTCTGGGTCTCGTCCTGTTCGGCCTCTCCGCCATCCTGCTGACCGCGCCATTCTGAGACACCCGCCGTACTTTCTTGCCCGAGGCCGCCGAACCCCCGTTCGTGTCTCCCCGCCGACTCCTCTGGAACGACGCGGAACGCCGGCCGCGCGCCCCGTTTCGTCTGCTCTTGACGCCCGTCGTCTTCGTGGCCGTCTCGCTGGTGGTCGGATTCTCGCTTTCGACCGCGCTCGGCGGCCTCGCCGGGTCGAGCCGCCTCGTGTCGCTCGTCGTCTCGCTCGTCTCGGTCGGCGCGAGCGGTCTCGCCGCGCTCGTCGTCGCGCGGTACGTCGATAGGCGGACCGTCGCGGACCTCGGCCTCGGGCTCGACCGCGAGTGGGCGGTCGACCTCGGATTCGGCCTCGCGCTCGGAACGGGCCTGATGACCGCCGTCTTCGTCGTCGGCGTCGCGGCCGGCTGGATTGCGGTCTCTCCCGCCCCGCTCGGCGTCGACCGACTGCTCGGCGTCGGGTCGCTCCTCGCGTTCTTCGTCGTCGTCGGCATCGCGGAGGAACTCCTGCTTCGGGGAATCGTCCTCACCGACGTCGCAGAGGGCCTCCGCTGGCGGTTCGACCCGGACGTGGCAGTCGCCGGCGGCCTCGCAGTCTCGTCGGCGGTGTTCGGCGTCGCCCACTACACCAACCCGAACGCGGGGTTCGCCAGCACGACGAGCATCACCCTCGCGGGCGTCATGCTCGGCCTCGGCTACGCGCTCACCGGCGACCTCGCCATCCCGACGGGAATCCACATCTCGTGGAACTTCGTCCAAGGCGGCGTCTTCGGCTTCGCGGTCAGCGGCCTCGACTTCGGCACGTCGCTCGTCGAGACGACGGCACGCGGCCCCGACGTGATTACCGGCGGCGCGTTCGGCCCCGAGGCCGGTCTGCTCGGCGTCGGCGCAATCGTCCTCGGGGCGGTCTGCATCGCGGCGTACGTCCGAGCGCGCCGCGGCGACCTCGGGTTCGACCCGTCGGTCACGGTGCCGGAGCTGCGCTGGAAACAGTAAAAATCGGCGCGTCGCTTACTCGACCAACCGCTCGATTTCGGTCACGAGGATGCCGCTCGCGCCGACGCTTTTCAGGTCGCTGACGACCTCGAACACGTCGCGCTCGTTCACGACGGCGTGGACGGCCACGGTCGAGTCGCCGGCGACATCCATCACGGTCGGGCCGCCGAGTCCGGGGATGACCTCCTTCACCTCGTCGAGTTTCTCGCGCGGCGCGTTCATCATCAGGTAGCGTTTGCCCTCCGCCGAGCGGACGGATTCGAGCGCCATGAGCAACTGCTGGACCTTCGGGTCGTCGACCACGTCGGGGCGGGCGAACAGCCGAACCGACGACGACAGCACCTCGTCGATGACCGCGAGGCGGTTCACCCGCAGGGTCGTTCCGGTCGAGGTGATGTCGATGATGGCGTCGGCCATCTCGACGTGCGGCGTCAGTTCGGTCGCACCCGTGACTTCGACGACTTCGGCGTCGATGCCCGCCTCCTCGAAGTAAGTCCGCGCGATGTGCGGGAACTCGGTTGCGACGACTTTGCCCGACACGTCGTCGACGGTCTCGATGTCGCCGTCCTCGGGCGCGGCGAGGACGAGCCGACACTTGCCGTACTCCAAATTGAGCAGGTCTTCGAGCTCGTGGCCCGACTCGCGGACCTGGTCGAGGCCCGTGATGCCGACCTCGGCGGCCCCGTCGCGGACGTACTCGGGGATGTCGGCGGCGCGGGCGAACAGCACGGTCACGTCGGGGTCGACGGTCCCGGCGTAGAGTTTGCGCTCGGCACCGTTGTCGAGGTGCAGCCCCGCACGCTCCAGGAGTTCAATCGTCGGTTCGTGCAGGCGGCCCTTGTTGGGCACGGCGATTCGCATACCTCTCCGTCACGTCCCGGAGGTAATTGACTTTCGCAAGCCGGAACGGTTTTTAACACGTCTACGAAGTGTCACCTATGGCTCCCCTTACGTTCGCCGGCGCGCTCGTCGGCGTCGCCCTCCTCGGGGCCGGTTGGTCCCGCGTCAGCGCCGGTCTCTACGAGCGCCGAGATGCGTCGGTCCAGCGGTTCAGACAGCGAGTGCGAAGCAACTGGCTCTACGCCGCCATCCTGTTCGTCGGCGTCGTCTGGTGGACGAACGCGGACCGGGCGCTCCTCGCGGCCGTCGGTCTCCCGACCGACTGGCCGTGGGTGGTTCTCGGCTGGGCGCTCGTGGCTGTCGGTGCCGCGGTCGTGGCGACCGTCTCGTATATGGGCGCGTTCCCGGTGGCGAGGCGCGTTCGAGACGCCGATATAGGTGCGGGAACGGCCGCCGCGAAGATGTTCCGCTATCAGCTCTTCATCGCGGCACTCGTCTTCTGCGTGGTGACCGTGCTACACGTCGAATTCCGGGTTTTGGAGACCAGCGGCCTGCTTACTCTCCTCGCGTTCGTCGCCGCCGCGTACGTGTTTTCGGCACCACTCGTGGGCGTCTCGCAGACGACGGCGGTCCCAGACGACGCGACGCGCGAGCGACTCGACCGCCTGTGCGACCGCGTCGGTCTCTCGGTCGCTCGGATTCGCCTCCTTGACGGCGGCGGTCACCGCTCGGACCACCTCGTCCGCGGCCCGGTCGGTCGGCGGACGCTCTTTCTCACCGACTCGCTGCTCGACCGCTACGACGACGAGACGGTTACGGCGCTTCTCGCGGTCGACGCCGGGCGGGTCGCTCGGTACGTCTACGGGCTTCGGCTGTTCACCGTGGGCGCGGCGGCCGGGCTCGTCTTCTTGGGCGTCGCGTGGTCGCCGCTCGGGTTCGTCCTGTCGTTCTTGGTCTTCGCCGGAGTCGGCGTGATACTGCTCGTGACCGGCGAGTACGCGAGCAAACGGCTCATCTACCGGGCCGACGAGGCGGCGGCACAGCGGGTCGGCTGCGCGGCCCTCGCCGACGCGCTCGACGCGACCGCGGACGAGGTCGATACCGGCCGTGCGGGGTCGCGTCTCTCGTTCGAGCCGTCGCTGGCGTCGCGCATCGAACGACTCCGAGACGGCTCCGGGCCGGGCGAAACGGGCGCGTAGAGGCGCCGCTTTTCGGACCCGAAGTTATCCTTCGACGAGGTGGTCGAGTAGGCGGTCGAACCGGTCGACGAACCGCTCGGGGAGCGACGGCGACACGTCGTCTAACAGCCGGGTCGTCCGCTCGGGGTGGGTGAGGACGAGCGTCACGCGGTTGTGCAGGTCGCGTTCCTTCCGGACCACGTCGCGTTCGACGAGGTGGTCGAGGTGCCACTCCAGCGTGCTGCGGGCGACGCCGATGTCGTCGGCCACGTCGTCGGGGCGGGCGTCGCCGTGTTCGAGGAGGTGGCCGAGGATGTCGCGGGCGGTCTCCCGGCGGACGAGCGCGAGCGCGCCGCGCTCCCACGCGTCGAACTCGGGGGGGAAGTAGTGCGTCCGTCCGTAGAACTCGGAGCGGCGGACCGTCTCGTCGGAGAGCAGTCTGCGGACGTGGTGTTGTACCTGGCCGGGAGCGAGGTCGAGCGCGCGAACGAGCTCGTTGAAGTGGACTCCCGGGTTGTGCTTGATGTGGTCGGCGACGCGGGTTCGTGTCTCACTCATGGGTCGTTGACCCCCGCCTCGCGCTCGATGCTCCGGGCGTAGTAGATGGCCGCGAGGACGAGGCCGGCCATCACGAGGTCCAAGAGGTGTTCGACCACGTGGTGGTCGAAATCGGAGAGGACGCCGCCGAGCGTCAGCGCCGCGACGGCCGCCCGCGACGCGAACGCCAACAGCGCCAGCGCGACGAGCAGGTGCGACCGCGTCCGCCGCCGGAGGAAGACGGCGACGCCGAGCGCGGCCAGCGTGACCGACGAGACGCCCGCGAGAACGACGACCGCGGTCATCCACGGACCGCCCGCTTGGACGTGCCCCGGAACGAGCGCGAGGTTCGACGGGGGCTCCATGTCCCCCGATACTGGGGGTTCGGACCTAAGGGAGGGTGCTCGTTCTCGATTTTCGGGAATCGGACTACCGCCGGTATTCGGCCCGCTCACCGGCGAACCCGACGACCACGCCTCGCGGCCGCGAGACGGTGGATTCACCACCCCGCCGCCCCGAACGAGCGACATGAACACGCTCCGAATCGCGGGCGGACAGGTGCTCCGCCCCGACGCGACGGTCGAGGACGCGGACGTACTCGTGGACCGAGACGAGGGAACCATCCTCGACATCGGCGCGGACCTCGACGCCGACGCCGACGAGACGCTCGACGCCGAGGGCTGTCTCGTCACGCCCGGTCTGGTGAACGCCCACTGCCACGTGGCGATGACGCTCCTGCGCGGCTACGCCGACGACAAGCCGCTCGACGCGTGGCTCCGCGAGGACATCTGGCCCGCCGAGGGCGCGCTCACGCCCGAGGACGTGCGCGCCGGCGCGGAACTCGGCCTCGTGGAGATGATTAAGTCGGGAACCACCGGGTTCGCGGACATGTACTTCCACGTCCCCGAAATCGCCGCCGCGGTCGAGGAGGCCGGCCTCCGCGCCCGCCTCGGTCACGGCGTCGTCACGCTCGGAAAGGACGACGCGGACGCGCGGGCCGACATCGACGAGAGCCTCGACGTGGCCCGCGAGTTCGACGGCGCGGCCGACGGTCGGATTCGGACCGCCGCGATGCCGCACTCGCTGACGACGGTCGCGGAGGAGTACCTCCGCGAGTTCGTCGCCGACGCCCACGACGAGGATATCCCGGTCCACTACCACGCCAACGAGACGACCGACGAGGTCGACCCCATCGTCGACGAGCGCGGCGAGCGCCCCCTGTCGTACGCGACGGACCTCGGCATGCTCACCGCCGACGACTTCCTCGCCCACGGCGTCCACGTCGACGACGCGGAAATCGACCTGCTCGCGGACGCGGGCACCGGCGTCGTCCACTGCCCGGCGTCGAACATGAAACTCGCCTCCGGCATGGCCCCCGTCCAGAAACTGCTCGATGCGGGCGTCACGGTCGGGCTCGGCACCGACGGCGCGGCCTCGAACAACGACCTCGACATGTTCGACGAGATGCGCGACGCCGCGATGCTCGGCAAACTCGCCGCCGAGGACGCCAGCGCCGTCGCCGCGCCCGACGTGATACGGATGGCGACCGCCGGCTCCGCCGCCGCCGTCGACCTCCCCGGCGGCGCGCTCGAAGTCGGCGGCGCGGCCGACCTCGCCGTCGTCGACCTCGACGCGCCGCATCTCACGCCCCCGAACGACCTCGTGAGCCACCTCGCGTACGCCGCCCGCGGCTCCGACGTTCGCCACACGGTCTGCGACGGCCGGGTGCTGATGCGGGACCGAGAGGTGCTGACGCTCGACGAGGACGCCGTGATGGCCCGCGCCCGCGAGGCGGTCGCGTCGCTCCGCGAGCGCGTCTGAATCGCCGTCTTCGACCCCGCTGCCGCCGATTCTGCCGCCGCCTCCGCCGCCGCACCGACCTCCGACCCCGCTACCCGGCCAACTCGATGCGCAGTCCGTCGTCGGTCACGCTGACCTCCATGCGCTCGAACGTCCGGTGGTACTGCGCGACGTGTCGGCCGTCGCTGTGGTCCACCATGATGGACTTCTCGAACAGCGACGCCTCGTGGAGCCGCTTGACCTCCCGGTAGGCCGTCGACAGCGGCACGTCGGCCCGACAGCTCAGCTCCTTGACCGTCAGCGGCTCGTCGGCGACGCGCAAGAGGTCCGGAACTGCGGGGGCGCTCATCAGGGCGAACAACTCCTGTTCGGCGAGCGTCTTGCCGTTATCTATGACGAGCATCGGCCCTCGGCGGTACAATCTCACGGTTGACACTTGTAGATTCGGGGGGCGGCGACCGCCTTCGGTAGGGTTTTCGGACCCCTCTCCGAACCCACGGGTATGAGCGAACACTACGCTCCCGTCTCCGAGCACCTCGACGATGTCGAGGCCGCCCGGACCGAGGGACGACGCAAGATGGACTGGGCGCTCCAGCACATGCCCATCCTGCAGGAGCTCCGCGAGCAGTTCGAGTCGGAACAGCCGCTCGCCGGCGAGGTCGTCGGCATGGCGATGCACGTCGAGGCGAAGACGGCGAACCTCGTGGAACTGCTGGCGCTCGGCGGCGCGGAAGTCGCCATCACCGGCTGCAACCCGCTTTCGACCCACGACGACGTGTCGGCGGCGCTCGACGCCAACGACGACATCACCTCCTACGCCGTCCGCGGCGTCGACGAGGAGGACTACTACGCGGCCATCGACGCCGTCATCGCCCACGAGCCGACCGTCACGGTCGACGACGGCATGGACATGGTCTTTACCATCCACGAGGAGTACCCCGAACTCATCGACACCATCGTCGGCGGGGCCGAGGAGACCACGACCGGCGTCCACCGCCTCCGCGCGATGGACGAAGACGGCGAACTGAACTACCCCGTCTTCGCCGTCAACGACACGCCGATGAAGCGCCTGTTCGACAACGTCCACGGCACGGGCGAGTCGTCGTTGGCCACCATCGCCATGACGACGAACCTCTCGTACGCCGGCAAGAACGTCGTCGTCGGCGGCTACGGCTACTGCGGCAAGGGCGTCGCCAAGAAGGCCGCCGGCCAGAACGCGAACGTCATCGTCACCGAGGTCGACCCCCGCCGCGCGCTCGAAGCCCACATGGAGGGCTACGACGTGATGCCGATGGAGGAGGCCGCGAAGGTCGGGGACGTGTTCATCACGACCACCGGCAACCGCGACGTCATCACCCGCGAGGACTTCGAGAACATGAAAGACGGCGTCCTCCTCGCCAACGCCGGCCACTTCGACATCGAAATCGACCTCGACGCGCTGTCTGACCTCGCGGTCGACGAGTACGAGGCCCGCGACGGCGTCGACGCCTACGAACTCGAGGACGGCCGCCGCTTGAACGTCCTGGCCGAGGGCCGCCTCGTCAACCTCGCGTCGCCCATCGCGCTCGGCCACCCGGTCGAGGTCATGGACCAGTCGTTCGGCGTGCAGGCCGTCGTCGTCCGCGAACTCGTCGAGAACGGCGACGACTACGACGCCGGCGTCCACGACGTGCCCGACGAACTGGACCGCGAAGTCGCTGAAATCAAACTCGAAGCCGAGGGCATCGAGTTCGACTCGATGACCGACGAACAGCGCGAGTACATGGGTAGCTGGGCCCACGGGACGTAAGCGACCGCACCCACGCTCTCTCTCGTTTCTCACAGCTGCCGCCCGTCAGCGACCGCGTTCGGCCCACTCGCCGGCGTTAGTGCGCGGCCATCTCCGAGAGGACGTTGACGCAGTAGATTCCGGCGAGGATGAGAAGCAGGCCGACGACGCCCGTCAGGTCGACCGGTTCGTCGAACACGACGACGCCGATGGCCGCGACGCCGACGATGCCCAGCGCGGCCCACGTCCCGTACACCACGCCGATGGGGAGTTCTTCCAGCGTCAGCGAGACGAGGTAGAACGCGAGGCCGTAGCCGACCACCACGCCGAGGCTCGGCACGGGCTTCGAAAACCCCGCGGACAGTTTGAGCGCGGTCGTTCCGACGAGTTCCGACGCGATTGCGCCGGCGAGTAACACGTACGGGTTCATGTCCGTCGGTCCCGCCACGACCCGAATGAGCGTTCTGCAATCGCCCGCCACTTGCGGTCCGTTGCTCGCCGGCCAACAGGAACTATCAACTTACTAACCACCGGGCGACGGACTCCTCCCCATGACCGAACTCGGCGAACTCGGCCTGTCGACCTACGAGGAGAAGGTGTATCGGACGCTCCTCGTCACGGGAGCCGCGACGGCCGCGACCGTCTCGGACGCGAGCGGCGTCCCGAACGGCCGGGTCTACGACGTGCTCAACGGGCTTCGGTCGCGCCGGCTGGTCCGCGCGCAGTCGACCCAGCCGACGCGGTACGTCGCCGTCGACCCGGGCGCGGCGGTCGAGCGACTGCTGGCCGAGCGCGCGGCGGAACTGCGCGAGGAGTGGACGCGGTACCGAGACGTGGCCGACGCGGTCCGGTCGAACCTCCTGCCGACGCCGCCGGCCGACGGGAGCGTCTGGCTCGGCCGCCTCGGCGGCGACGAGATGCGGGCGGCGATGCACGAGCACGTCCGGGCGGCGACGGAATCCGTCTCGGCCGCGGTCGGCCCGCCGTACGAGCGGGCCCCGTGGGAGACGCTCCGCACGGAGTTCGACGCGTTCTTCGAGGGCGCTCGCGACGACCTCGACGTGTCGCTGCTCCTCAGCGACCCCGTGCTCGACTCGCTCCCCGACGAGTTTCGGGACCTCGTGGCATCGAAGCCGCAGACGGTTCGAGTCCGGTGTCTGCCGAGCCTGCCGGTCTCGTTCGATGTCGTCGACGGCACGGTCGCGTCGGTCGACATTCCGCACCCGCAGTCCGCCGCCGACCGTCTCGGCGTCGTCGTGGTGACGGACGCGGGCGTCGTCGACGAGTTCGACCGGCAGTTCCGGGCGCTGTGGGGGGACGCCGTCCCGCTTTTCGAGTGACGCCGGCGTTCCGGTGGCGCTCCCGGACGCCGTTCGCCCCATTTATCACCGCCCGCGGCCGACTCCCGACCATGTCTTCGAACAGAAAGGGAGACCGACGCGAGCGCGAACTCGTCAACGCTCTCGACGAGGCCGGGTTCGCGGTCATGCGCGCGCCCGCCTCCGGGAGCGCGACGACGCGCGAACTCCCCGACGTGCTCGCGGGCAACGGCGAGGTCTTCTACGCCATCGAGGCGAAGGCCTCCAGCGGCCGCCCCATCTACCTGAGCGGCGAGGAGGTCGAAGCACTCGTCTACTTCTCGCGGAACTTCGGCGCGAAAGCCCGCATCGCCGTCCGATTCGACCGCGAGGACTGGTACTTCTTCCATCCCAGTGAACTCTACGTGACCGACGGCGGGAACTACCGCGTGAAAAAGGAGACGGCGTTGGCGGACGGTGAAGACTTCGAATCGTTCACCGGCGGCCCGACCCAGACCAAACTCGGCGGCGACTGAGGTCGCGACGCGATTTTCCGCGCTCGCTCACGCCCGAGCGAGTCGCTCGCCGAGCGAGTTCGCGCCCACGAAGCCGCGCTCGACGCGGCTGAGCCGCGAGGCCGGGAACCGGTAGGCGTGCAGTTCACCGAGGTCGGAGAGACCGGCGTTCACCGGCAGCGAGTCGAGATAGACCGCCTCGAACGTCGGTTCGTGGTCGCCGTAGTCGCGGTTGCTCTCGAACGCGGCGACGAGTTTCCCCGTCTCCGTCGGCGTCTCGTCGGCGCGGGTGCCGAGCGCCCGCGTGACGACGAGGAGGCTCCCGCTCTCGCGGTCGCGGACGAGGTCGCCGGCGCGGTGTTCGTGGTCGCGGCAGAGCTGCGGCCCCGTCGCGTCCATCGGGACGAACGTCTCGTCGCCGCAGACGGCGCAGGTGGCGCGCCGGCGGCCCGGCGGCGGGACCTCGCCGCGGGTAATCTCGATGGCGACCCGGCGGAGGTGCTTACAGCGGGCGTGCCGGATGGCGTTGTCGGGGCAGGTGCAGGTGCGCGCCTCCACGTCGACGACGTAGGTGCCGCCGTCGGTTTCGACGACGTAGCGCCCGTCGCGGAGCGGCCGGACGGCCATCGGTTCGACGCGGGCGCGGCGGGCGCGCCCGGCCAGTCCGTCCGACGGGAGCGTAGTCTTGCGGCGCACCGGGCGGCGGGTCGACGCGGGTGTGTGTGCGATGTGCGTCATAGTGGTGCGGGAGTCCGACCTTACCAACGGCTGTTCGAGGTCGGTTTCCGTCACCTGCGTGTAGGTTCTCGAACGACCTAAACCCTCGTTTCGTGTGGAAAATCGGGCGCGTGAGTGGCTCTCGTCGGGCATCCGCCCATCGAAGACCTTTTAGAACGGCCGCGGATACGTCGTCGCATGGCTATCGAAGCGGAGATGCGGCGGAAGATTGCCGTCTCCATCGTCGCGGTCGGGGTGTTCATCGCCCTCATCGTCGGCATCGGTGCGACCTACAACCAGAGTGGACTCGTCCCCACCGGCGGGCTCGCACTCGTCGGCGCCATCACGGCGTTCGTCCTCGTGATGGCTGGTATCGGCGTTTGGCTGTCGCGTTCTTCCTAACCCGGCTGGTCGGTTTCGACGACGGGTTCGCCGTCGCGCGGGCGCTCGACACGCAGCGGCGGCGCTCGTCAGTCGGCTGACGGCTCGCAGAACCGTCTCCCGTGGTCCGGTCAGTCGGCGGCTTCGTCCGTGGCGTCCGCGGCGGCCGCGTCCGCGTCGTTCGTCGCCGTCTCGAAGTAGTTCATCGGGTGCTTGATGGTGTCACAGCGGTCGTCGCGGTTCACACAGAGGTCGTACGCCTGCATCGTCTCGCAGGTCGGCGGCGCGTACTGCGACCCGCTGGAGTCCGCGAGGACGGTCGCCCGCTTTTGGAGCTCCTCGGCGTTCGCGTCGCCGGCGACGCCGCCGACTTCCTCGGGGTCGAGGCCGACGCCGACGAGGAACGCCGCGAGCGCGAACGCCGCCTCGTTCGGGAGCGACTCGCCGTCCTGCGCCCGCGCCAACAGCGCCTCGACGCAGGGCGGGAAGTGGTCGGGGTCCACCGCGTCGACGTAGACGGCGTTGACCGCGCCGCGGTCCGAAAGCAGGTTCCGCAGGCGCTCGACGTGGGGTTTGAGCGCGTCGGCGAGGCGGTCGCCCGCGTCGCTGCCGCGGACGGCGAAGGGAAGCCCCTCTGCGACCCGGCGGCGGACCGCCTCGCGGAGCAGTTCCGAGAGTTCTTCGCGGGTGACGCGGACCGCGCCGTCGGCCAACGAGCGGTTGACGAGTCGCCACTCTGCGCCCCAGTCGGTGTCGGAGTAGGTGAGATACGGCCCCGCGTCGACCCAGTAGTGGTCGGGCGCGCGGCGACTGTTGCGGGTCCGGTTCGACTCGGCCCGCACCGCGCCGTCGAGGTCGAACTCGCGGAGGAAGTCGTCGAGACTCGCGCGGGCCTCGCCGTGGACGTCGTCGTCGCCGGCGTCGAAGTCGGCGAGCATGCGCTCGTAGGCCGTGTCGGCCTCGGCGCGGGCGTACTTGTCCACCGCCGCGGGCGTCTCGACGAGCGAGACGATGATGCGCGAGATGGGGTACGAAAGCAGTTCCGTCTTGGTCTCCCACGGGTAGGCCTCGTCGGGGTCGGGTTCGACGGTGCCCTCCATGAGGGCGCGTTCGACGCGCTCGACGCCACGCTCGACGGCCGGGGCGTCCTCTGCGACGAGCGTCGCGATGGCGACGTCCGCCGATTCGACCGCCTCTCTGGCCGCGGCGAAAAACGGGTATCGGGCGTGGAGCGGGCGCATCCGCATACCGCCACGTTCCGGGTGCCCACCGATAAACGCGACGGATTCGGCGGTGGCGGCCGTGGGCCGTGCGGCCCATTCCCGCGGTCGGTTCTCGCGGCGGGTGCCGCCCGCGACGACGGCGCATCACACAACCTATTACCGACCACTTCCTCAGGCTCTCACGTGCCGCACTTCGACTACCCGTGTCCGGACTGCCGCGCCACGACCAGTCTCCACGACGCCGACTGTCGCTTCGAGGGGACGCCGTGGGTCGAAGTCGAGCGGGCTTACGTCGACATCGTCTCCGTCCTTGCGGGCGGCCCGTGCGACGAGGAGACGCTCCGCCGCGAAGCGCCGGGCGAGTGGGGGCCGCTCCAACAGGCCGCGCTCCGCCGACTCAAGCGCGACGAGCGGGTGTCGGAAGCGAACACGGGCGTCCTCCGACTGCTCACCGCCGAGGAGTTCAGAGAGGAGGTCTCGGAGCCGACCCGGGAGCCGATGCGGACGCTCCACCAGTACGGGAGCGTCCCCGGCTGTCACGACAACGCCGTCTTCGCCATGATAGCGTGGTACGAGATGGTCGGCCTGTCGTGGCCCGAGACGCGCGAGAACGTCGTCAACTGGCTCCGCGACACCGGCGCGTGGGACCGCGGCGGCTTCGAAGAGGCGAGGCCCGCCGAACTCGTCGAGAAGAAGCGCCACGTCTACGAGGCGGGCTACGGCTGGAAGGAAAAGGCCGTCTCGGCCAAGCGCGTCATCGACCGCTACCGCTCTTGAGTCGACGCCGCGACCGCTCGAACTTCGCCGCGGCCCACAACTGTTACGAGCGCCGAGTCTGAGGTTTACCCGTGTCTTCGGTCGCCGCCGTCTCGCCGTTGGTCGTCCTCTGTTTCGTCGCGGCGCTCGTCTCCGTCTCCATCGCGGCCGTCGCCTGGCGCGAGGGCACCGAGCCCGGTTCGCGGTCGCTTTCCGTCCTCCTGTTTTCGGCGGCGCTCTGGGCCGGCTCCTACGGCGTCGCGCTCACGGTGTTCGACCCCGAACTCCGGGTCTGGTTCCAACTCCCCATCGACATCGCACAGGCCGTCATCGCGCCCGCGTGGTTCGCGTTCTCGCTTTCCTACACCGGGCGCGGCGACCTCCTCTCGCGACGGCTCATCGCCGCACTCCTCGTGTTTCCGGCCATCACCGTCGTCGCGGTCGCCACGAACCCGAGCCACGGCTTGCTGTGGACCAACTACCACATCGACCCGGTGTTCGGTGCGGCCACGGTGCGGTTCGACCCGAACCTCTGGTACTACATCCACGCGGTGTACGGCTACGTCATCATCGGAACCGGGCTGGTCCTCGTCATCGAGATGCTCGTCGAGCGGCTCTCGCACTACCGCGAGCAGGCGGTCACGCTCGCTATCGGCTCGACCGCGCCGACGGTCGCCCACGTCGCTCACACCTTCGCCGTCGGCCCGCTTCCCGTGGTGAACTTCACGCCAATCGCGCTCGCCGTGACGGGCGCGACGTTCGGCCACGCGCTCTACCGGTTCCAGCTGTTCGGCCTCTCGCCGGCGACGAGTCGGCTCGGCCGCCGCGCCGCCATCGACGACGTGGGCGTCGGCATCCTCGTCCTCGACCGCGAGCACCGCATCGTCGACGCCAACGAGACCGCCGCGTCCCTTCTCGACGTCGACCCGGCCGCGGCGCTCGACCCGCTTTCGTCGGTGCTTCCGGGCGTCGACCTCGACGAGGACCGACAGCTCGTGGACGTGACGGTCGACCGTCGCCGCCGGACCTACGAGGTGACGTGCTCGCCGGTCACAGACCAGCACGGCCGCCACCTCGGCCGGACCGTCACCGTCTCCGACGTGACGGGGCGGGTCCGCCGTCGCCAGCGCCTCGAAGTACTCAACCGCGTCCTCCGACACAACCTCCGGAACGACATGACCGTCGTCATCGGCTACGCCGACATGCTCGCAGACCGGCTTCCGCCGGACCAGCGCGCCCCCACCGACACGATACGCACCCGGTCGAACGAGCTCCTCTCGCTCGGTGAGAAGGCCCGGACCGTCGAGCGGGTCATGGCCGGTATCGACGGTGGCAGTCGCTTCGACGTCGCCGCGACGGCCCGCGCCCGCGTCGCAGAGCTCCGCGCGGAGTTCGACGCCGGCTCGGTCGACGTCGACGCCCCCGAGTCGCTTCTGGTCTCCGGAAGCGAGTCCGCGGCGAAGCTCCTCGTCGACGAACTCGTCGAGAACGCGCTCGAACACGGCGGCGACGACCCGACGGTCGCCGTATCGATTCGCGCGGTCGACGCCGACCTCGTCGTCGTCGTCGAGGACGACGGCCCGGGCGTCCCCGACTACGAGCGGTCCGTGGTCGAGGGCGGCGGGGAATCGCCGCTCCAACACGGCAGCGGGCTCGGCCTCTGGGCGGTCCGGTGGACGGTCGACGCGCTCGGCGGCGAACTCACCTTCGACGTGAGAGACGGACGGGACGGGTCGGTGGATGGCGGTGACGCGGCGGAGGCGTCGGGCGAGAGTGACGGGAACGCGGCGGCCGACTCAGCGGACCGCCCCGAGACCGGAACGACGGCGACGGTTCGACTGCCGTCCTGGTGTCGAGACGCGGGCGACGAGTCGGGCGGCGCGGTCGCTGACCGGTGAGAATCGAGAGAAACGAGTGGGACGGCTCGGTGGTCGGACAACGACGCGGCCGCCGAAACGTCCGCTCAGTCGCTCTGGATGCGCGGGGCGAGCATGTACGTGATGGTGCCCATCCCTTCTGCGATTTGGTAGTGAAGCTTGACCGGGAACTCCTCGCCGAGTTCGACGGTGACCTCGGCGTCGGTCGGAATCGCCTTGTTCATGTCTTTGAGATAATCGAGCGAGAACAGCGAGTCGGCCGCGCCGGCCTCGATGCTGATGAGGTCCGCCGGGGGAAGCGACAGGTCGACGTCGTCGGTGTCGCCCTCGGCCTCGATGTGGAACGTCTCTTCCGCGCCGTCGACGCGGAGGCGGATGTGGTCCGAAACCATGTCGGCCGCCTTGATACCGCGGTCGAGGTGCGTCCCTTCGAGGACGATGTTCGCCGCGAGGTCGAGGTCCGGAATGTCGGGCTCCTGGCGAATCGAGTCGGGGTCGATGAGCGCGAGCGTGTACGACAGCCCGTCGATGCGGATGTTGAGCTTGCGCGTCTCCTCGTCGAGCGTGAGGTGGATGAGGTCGCCCGAGCCCGCCATCCCGGCGACCTCTTCGAGGCGAGAGAGGTTGACGCCGATGACGCCGCCGTCGGCTTCGTAGGATTCGAACGCCGCCGCGTCGAGCGTGAGGTCCACCATGCCGACGTTCGCGGGGTCGACGGCGCGGATGGAGAGACTCTCCTCGTTGAGTCGAATCTTACACTCGTCGACGAGGACGCTCACGGAGTCGAGCGCGTCCCGGAGCGTCGCGGCGCTCACGATGGCCTTGAACATATGTGCCGTCGTACGACAGCGGTCTTAAAAATACTCCTGATTTGGACTCACCGCAATATGATGTTCGCACGCTCTCCCGCGTGCGCGCTCCCGCGAGCACCCCACCGCTCCGCCCGGCTCCCCATGGGTGTTGTTGTCTCTATTTTCATACATAGCCAACCCGTCGATTTCGAGGGTCTAGGGCTTCAAAGCACTCAAATAGCTGATTGTGTAACTCCCACCCATGGGGAACGACGAGACGAACCCAGCCGCCCGCCGACGAGGTGCCGAGCGATGACCGACGCCGCCGATGTCGATGTTGACGCCGACACCGACGCGACGCCGACCCGCGTCGCCTTCGTCTGCGTCCAGAACGCCGGCCGGAGCCAGATGGCGACGGCCTTCGCCCGCCGGGAGCGCGCCGACCGCGGCGTCGTCGACCGCATCGAGGTCGTCACCGGCGGCACCGACCCCGCCGACCGCGTCCACGACGAGGTCGTCGCGGTCATGCGCGAGAAGGACTTCGACCTCGCCGACGAGACGCCGCGCGCGATCGAGCAGGACGAGATTATGAACGTGGATATCGTCGTCACGATGGGCTGTTCGGCCGAGGGCATCTGTCCCATGGCGTGGCGCGGCGACGCCCGCGACTGGGACCTCGACGACCCTGACGGCAAGGACCTCGATGCGGTCCGGGCGATTCGCGACGACATCGAGGGGCGCGTTTCGGCGCTGTTCGACGAACTCGCGGGTTAGCCGAACAGCCGCTCTCGGAGCGACCGTCGCCGGGGGCGCTCGGCCAGCAACACGGTCGTCTCGAGGTCGTCGAGCACGGACAGCACCAGCGACCCGCCGACGAGTCGGGACAGCAGGCCGGTCTCCGTCGCGCCGACGAGGACGAGCGACTTGTCCGCCGCCGCCTCGCCGATGACGGTCTCCACGTCGCCCGTCTCGACCAGTTGCTCCACTCCGTTTAGGTCGTGTTCCGCGACCCACTGTTCGAGGAACTCCCGGCCGGCTGCGACCTCGTCAGCGACGTGCAGCACCGAGATGTGCGCGTCGGTCGTCGCTTGCAGCGCTCGTGCGACCTCCGCGGAGAGGTCCGACGAGTGCCCGCCCGCCGTCGGAAGCAGCACCTCGCTCGGGTCGAACTCCTCCCCGTCGAGGACGACCACGTCGCACGGGAGGTCGTGCGTCAGTTCGTCGAGCGCGCCTTCGACTCGCCCGCCGGCGAGTTTCGCGCCGCTGTGGCCCATGATGACCCGGTCGACGCCGTGTTGGCGCGCCGCGTCGAACACCTCCGCGAGCCCCTCGTGGGAGAGAATCGTCCGCGTATCGACCGGCACGTCCAGCTGTTCGACGTCGGCTCGCGCGTCGGCCATGAGCCGTTCGGACGCCTTCGAGATGCGGTCGCGTTGGTCGGCGGCGGCCGCCAGCGAGGTCTGGTCCGGGACCTGAATGACGTGGGTCGCGAGGACCCGCCCGCCGTCGAACTTCGCGAGCGCGGCCGCGAGCGTCACGAGCGCCCGCTCGGTTCGGGGGTTCGAAACCGCGACCATCGTCGTCGTCGCGGGCGCGTCGTCGATGCGACCCGACCCGTTCGGTGCGACCGTCGCCGCGGCGTCGACGACCGAGGCCGGTAGCTCGTCGCCACGAGAGAGGATGTGCCGACCGAGAAGCCCCTGTCTGTCGGCGTTGTTGCGTGCGTACACGAAGTACCAGACCACGGCACCGACGACGAACAGCCCCGAAAGCAGGAGCTCCTCCCCGCCGACGAACGCCAGCAGTCCGAGCGAGAGCGCCATGCCGACGAGCGGCGTAACCGGGTACAGCGGCACGGTGAACGCCGGGTCGTACTCCGGGTCCGTCTCCCGGAAGACGATGAGCGCCGCGTTCATGAGCGCGTAGACGACGAGGTGGAGGACGCTCGCGGCTTTCGCCAACACCTCGATGTCTCGGCCGAGCGCCGCGATGAAGAGGATGATGACGGCACCCGTGACGAGAATCGACCGGTAGGGCGTCGCGTAGTTCGGGTGAATCTCGTTGAGCCAGTTGGTGACGATTCGGTCCCGACCCATCGCGAAGTTGATTCGGGCCGACGCCAGAATCGACGCGTTCGCGCTGGAGGCGGTCGCGAGGAGCGCGCCCAGCGTCACGACGGTGACGGCGAGGCCGGCCAGCCCGCCGGGGAACGCGAGTTGCGTCGCCTGCGTCAGCGGCGCGCTCTGGCTCAGGTCCGGCCACGGCACCACGCCGAGCATGATACTCACGAGAATCGCGTAGAGAACGGTGACGATGGCGACGCTCCCGATAACCGCCAGCGGGAGGTTCCGACCGGGGTTCTTCAGCTCCTCGGCGACGGTCGCAATCTTCGCGTAGCCGAGAAACGAGACGAACACGAGCGCCGTCCCCGGCAGGATGGCACCGTAGCCGAACGGCGCGATACCGCCGTCACCGACGAGCGTTGCGAAGTCGAACGACAGCCAACCCTGGACCGCGAACAGGGCCAGAATCGCCAACAGGACGGTGACGATGACCGTCTGCACGCCGCCGGTCTCCTTTGCACCGATGTAGTTGACGCCCACGAAGACGGCCCCGGCGACGAGCGCGCCGACCTGCACCTCGTTGAGAAAGAGCAACGCCGGCATCGGCGCGAGCGTCGCGAGGTACTGCCCGAAGCCGATGCTGTAAAACGCGGAGGCGAACGCCAGCCCCATCCAGTCGCCGAGGCCGGCGATAGAGCCGAACAGCGGCCCGAGCGCGCGGTTGACGTAGTAGTAGCCGCCGCCGGCTTTCGGCATCGCGGTGCCGAGTTCGGAGACCGAAAGCGCGTTCACCAGCGCGATGAGCCCCCCGACGACGAACGAGGCGACGACGACCGGGCCGGCGGTGCTGGCCGCGACGCCGGGCAGGACGAAGATGCCCGCGCCGATCATCGTCCCGATGCCGATAGTCAGCGCCGACAGGAGGCCGAGGTCCTTCGCGAGTTCCTCGTCGCTCATCCGTTGGCCTCCGTGCTGGGGCCCTCGGTCCGTCGCTTCGGAACCCGCTGTTCGGGTCGGAGCGCCGCGCTGTCGGCCATCTCGGTGACGTTCGTCTCGTGCATAGTCGCTACCGGGTTGTGTAACGATATAAGTTCTACCTTTTTACTTCGAATTCGAAAATAGAGATGAATATAATTTCTAAGAACGAAATCCTCGTGAGTCGTCCGTATCCGGGCTGGCTCGTCTTCGCGGCCCCTCACGGACCGGTACGGGGCCGTCCTCACCTCGCGGCTCCTCGGTCGAGCAGTTCCGTCTCGCAAGGCGGGCGTCGTCCAGACAAGCCTTATATGAAAACGCGGGGTAGCTAACTTCGCAAACCGAAACGCGACACAGTCACCGATGCCATATCGCAACACCGACCACCGGCTCGACGAGATTGACCGCCGCATCCTCTACGCCCTGATGGACGATGCGCGTAACACGTCCGCCAGCACGCTCGCGGCGGAGGCCGGCGTCTCCGGAGCCACTATCCGGAACCGAATCCACAAGCTCGAAGACTCCGGCATCATCCGCGGCAGCACCGCGCAGGTCGATTTCGAACTCGCCGGGGGGAAGCTCACGAACCTCTATCTCTGCGACGTTCCCGTGACCGAACGAGAGGCGCTCGCCCACGAGGCGCGGGCGATTCCGGGCGTCATCAACGTCCGGACGCTGATGACCGGTCGCCGCAACCTCCACGTCCTCGCGGTCGGCGAGAGCACCGGCGACCTCCGGCGCGTCGCGCGGTTGCTCACCGACATCGGCATCCACATCGAGGACGAAGACCTGCTCGAAGAGGAGCTGTTCGCCCCCTACGGCCCGTTCGACCCCGACGACGGCGGCCACGCGCCCGAAGCCAACGATTTCATCAGCCTCACCGGCGACGCGAGCGTCGTTGAGGTCCCCGTGCAGTCCGACGCGCCGATAGCCGGCCTCACGCTCGAAGACGCCTCCGAGCGGGGGATTCTCGACGACGAGACGCTCGTCATCGCCATCGAGCGGGGCGACCGCGAACTCACCCCGCACGGGGACACGGTCATCGAGCCGGACGACATCGTGACGGTTCTCTCCCGCGCCGGCGGGGACGCGGATGCGGACGCGCTGTCGGCGTTCCGCGGTCCACAGACGGAGTCGTCTGCGGGCTGACTTCGGCGGTGTCGCGTCCGCGGTTTCCGCGCTGGCAGCCGCGCCGCCCCGTCTCCGGGTGCTATCCGATGTGCCTTTCCGGGCTGACCACGTCACACCCAATATGAACGCGAATTCGCCGGCTGTTCTCACGCGGAACATCACGGGCAGTTCAACGAGGTAAGCATGGCACGGAAAGACCACTACTACAACAAGGCCAAACAGGAGGGCTACCGCGCCCGCTCGGCCTACAAGCTGAAGCAACTCGACGGCGACGCGGGTCTGTTCGGCCCCGGCAACACCGTCGTCGACCTCGGTGCCGCCCCCGGCGGGTGGCTCCAGGTCGCCTCCGAGGCGGTCGGCGACCACGGCAAGGTCGTCGGCGTCGACCTCCAGCGAATCCGCGGCATCGACCGCGACAACGTCCAGACGATTCGCGGCGACATGACCGAAGACGAGACGAAGGAGGAACTGACGGCCGTCATCGGTGAGCGCGGAGCCGACGCCGTCGTCTCCGACATGGCACCGAACATGACCGGCGAGTACTCGCTGGACCACGCCCGCTCGGTCTACCTCGCCCGACAGGCGTTCGAGGTCGCACAGGAGCTGTTGGCGACCGGCGGCGACTTCGCCGTGAAGGTGTTCGACGGCCCGGACGTGGCGGACCTCCGCGCCGACATGGAACGGGAGTTCCAGTACGTCCGGTCGATGCGCCCCGACGCCTCCCGCGATAGCTCCTCCGAGCAGTACCTCGTCGGCAAGCACTTCCTCACCGCGCCGGTTCGGAAGGGCGACGAACTCGACGTGGAAATCGTCGACGTGGGGAGCGAGGGCGACGGCATCGCCAAAGTCGAGGAGTTCACGCTGTTCGTCTCCGGGACGGAGGCGGGCGACACGCCGACGGTCCGCGTCACCGACGTGAAACCGCGGTTCGCGTTCGCTGAACCAATCGACGACGAAGACTGAGACGACGACTGCGCGTCGATTCTCACGTCGAGTCCGGCGCGTCCCGTGCCCGCCCGCGACCGCGCCGACGGCTCCGCGCCCGCCGCAATTTGTGTCTAACTTCGGGCAACCATTATCCGTGTTTGACACGACTCTGCTCGTGTCACCCATGTCAGCAGATACGACGACCACCGAGTCCCAACCGTTGTTCACCGGCCTCCCGTCGGGTATCGTTCCGTACGTCGCCATCCTCGGGGCGTTGGCGTCCGTGTACGCCCACTTCTCGCTCGCGCCGGTGTTGATGCAGTTCGACCAGACGCAGGCGATTCTGTTCGTCCTCGCGGGCGTCGGCTTCCTCGCGGGCATCGCCGTCTACCTGAGCAAGTTCTGGCGGCGCGAGTTCTACCTCGTCGCCATCGCGTTCGCGCTCGCTCAAATCGTGGCGTGGGTCGTCATGAGCGGGCGAGTCAGCGAGATGGCGATTCTCTCGAAGGGCGGCGAGGCCGTCTTCAGCGCCGCGGCGGCGTACCTCTATCTGAGCGACTCGCCCGAGACCGACGGGGCCGCCTGAGCCACGTCCCGCGTTCGACCCGTCGCCCCGCTGTCTCGACGTTCTGGCGGTCCGCCGCCCCGTCGCATCTTTTCACTCAACGACCACGAGGTCGAGTCGAAGCCCCGTCCGGCAGCCCTTCCAACCGCCGCGACAGGCCCCGGTGGCGAGGATGTCACCGAACGACGTGTAGGTCCCGCAGTTCGGACAGCGAATCCCCATCTCCATCCCGTCTCGCTCGGTGAGCCTGTGGCGGTGCTCGTCGGCCATACATCGTGTGGTATGCTACCAAAAGAGATAAGCCGTCCGTCGCCCCGGTCGCGTCTCAGTCCGCGACCCAGCCGTCGGTCGCGGACTCGTCGTCGCCGCGGAGGAGCGCGACGGTCCCGTACACGAACGGGGTGTCCACGATTGCGATGAGGAACTTCAGGAGGTACTGGCCGACCGCGAGGCCGACGAGGACGCTCCACTCGAAGGGGTCTCCGATGCCGAGGACCGTCGGCGCGGCGTAGAACCCGACGCCGACGAAGATGACCGTGTCGATGGCCTGACTCGTCGCCGTCGAGACGATGTTGCGGAGCCAGAGGAACGAGCCGTCGGTCAGGTCCCGGATGCCGTGGAAGACGATGACGTCCCAGTTCTGACTCACGAGGTACGCGAGGAGGCTCCCGGCGACGACGTTCGTCCCCGACGACAGCACCGTGGCGAACTGCGCGGCGAACTCGGGGTTGGCGGCGGGCGCGGCGATGGTGCTCCAGACGAGGCCGAGGAGGACGAAGTTCATGGCGAAGCCGACGTTCACCATGACCTGCGCCGCCCGGCGGCCGTACAGTTCGGAGTAGCAGTCGGACGCGAAGAAGGTGACCGCGTACGCCAGCGCCGCCCCCGGCATGAGGATGGCCGCGCCGACGAACGGGAGTTCGCCCACCGCCGACGGCAGGGGAATCGAGAGCAGTTTCGACGCCGTCAACTGCGCCGTCGTCAGCGCGGTGACGAACAGGCCGACGAGGGCGACTTGTCCGATGGCCGAGCGCCCCTCACTCATCTTCGACGAGGCGGTTGTGTCGGTCGTCGATTTCGTCGAGGATGTCGAGCGTCTTCCGGATGGACGCCCGAACCGCATCGCTTCGGTTCACGAACTTCCCGTCGTCGCCGACGTGCTCGTCTAAGTCCGCGAGCAGTTCGTCGGGTATCTCGACGCTTATCTTGGCCATACTCGGGGATTCTCGTGAGAATACTTAACGCCTTTTCAACGGCCTCAGCGGCGATATCTGGCGCGTCTTCGCGTCGTCGAGTCGACGGGTTCGTGACGCCCCTCGCGGGTGCGCCGCGCTCACTCCGCCGCGCCGCGGGCGGGCGAGAGGTCGCGCCGGCCGCCGACCGTCAGCACGAACAGGACGCCGAGACCGACGCCGTAGGCCGCCATCAGCGGGAGCGTCACCATGAACATCGTCGTGATGCTCGCGGGGGTGAACACCGCCGAGATGGCGAGGATGAACACCGTGACCTCGCGCCAGCGATTCCGCATCATCCGGTAGCTGATGCCGGCGGTGTTGAGAAGCACCATCAGGATGGGCACGTCGGCGAGGAGGCCGATGCCCGCGGTGGTGAAGAAGATGAGCCAGAAGAAGTTGGTGATGCGGTAGGAGATTATCATGTTCGCCGCGAGCGCGTCTTCGACGAGGAACGTGATGACCGTCGGCGCGACGTAGGTGTAGCCGAGCGCGAAGCCGCCGAGGAGACCGCCGGCGAGCGCGCCGGTCCACACGAAGACGGTTCGGCGTCGCTTGCGGATGATGTTGCGCTCGCGGAGCGCGGGCCACACGAAGTACGCGACGAGCGGGAGCGTCGCCAGCACGGCCAGAATCGTCGAGAACTTCACCTCGAAGATGAGCGCCTCCATCGGGTGGAGTGCGACGACGTTGAGGACTTCCTCGGGTCGCACGGCGGCTGGCAGTCGGCCGAGGAAGTCGTCGTACACGTCCCTGATACCGCCGGTGTAGAGCCAGCCGAACGTCGTCGCGAGGACGAGCATGAACCAGCCGACGACCCAGAACGCCCGCGAGGTGAGCGAGTCGACGATGAACGCGATGTCGGTGTAGTAGCCGCCGATGTCGTCCTCGTCGGTCTCGCCTTCGGTCAGTTCGGAGACGAACGCGCCGCCCGCGCGGGTCGTCCGGTCTTCGAGTTCGCCCGGTCCGTCTTCGGCGTCGGCCGCTTCGGCCTCGCGGTCCGCCTCGGCCTCGTCGAACCGGTCGATGAGCGCCTGCGCTTTGGCCTTGTCGCCGTCGTCGATGGCGGCCGACGCGAGGGCCATCACCTCGTCTTCTTCGAGGTCTGCGAACGCCTCCGGCGGCGCGGCGCGGACGCCCGCCACGTCGAGCGCCGAGAGGTCGAGTTTCGTCGGGTCACCGACGCCGACTTCGGTCCGTTCGAGTCGCTCGATGTCGCGGTAGACGAGGTAGGCGAGTCCGAACGCGAGGCCGACGACGCCGCCGGCGACGACGAACGCGCCTAGCGAGAGTTGCGACCCGGGGTTGAGGAACACGTAGTCGCTACCGACCGCGGCGAGTCCGGCGTTCGCGAGTTCGACGCCGCCGTACTCGTAGAAGGCGTAGACGAGGAGGCCGCCGACGACGCCGACGCCCGCGAGGTGGTTCCAGTGGGTTGTCGCCGTCGCCTTGACGTCCATCTTCTCGCTGCCGCGTTTGGCCGTGACGACCACGCGAGCGAGATAGAGGCTGAAGGCGTACAGCGAGATGACGGGCACCGCCCACATGATTTGGGTGAACGGGTCCGGCGGGGTGAACAGCGCGCCGAAGGCGAAGATGCCGACGATGGCGTGCCGCCACTTGTCGCGGAACAGCTCGTAGGGGACGATTTCGGCGTACGAGAGCCCGGTCATCGCGAGCGGGAGTTGGCTCGCGAGGCCGAACGAGAGCGTGAGCAGGAAGATGAACTGCGCCCACTTCACGATGGAGTAGCTCGGCGTGAAGCCGGCGGAAATCGCGTTCTGCGCGAGGAACGCGAACGTGAACGGGAAGAAGACGAAGTAGCCGTAGGCGACCCCCGCGGCGAACAGCGCGACCATCGTCAGCCCGATGAGCGCGAGTTTCCACGGCGCGACGGGCGATTTGGGCCACGCGTCGCGGGCTTTCAGCGCGTCCCGCGAGACGTAGATAAACGGCGGAAGCGCGAACAGCACCCCCACGACGAGACCGATTTTGGCCTGCAAGAGAATCACGTCGAAGGGGGTCTGGGCGATGATGCTGACGTTGCCGGAGACGCTGGCGTCCATCTGCGCCTTGGTCACGCCGCGGAAGAACTCCCAGACGTAGAGTCGGAGCGCGTAGAACGTGCCGAGGAACCCGACGAGGAAGACGATAAAGACCTTCTGGAGGTCCTTTTGCGCCGCTCGGAGCATCGCACCGGCGGTCTCGCGGCCCGCCGCGATGGTCTGTTGGGTGTCCTCGTCGAGGGCGCTGGACATACGTACGTGGCGAAAGCAGTCTGGCGGTTATCAATCTTTTTCACCGCGGGCGTGAGTTCGGCTCCCTCGGCGCGCCTCCTCGGGGCGATGCGAAAAGACCTATAACTGGCCGGAAGCGTAGGACACCTGAATGGCGGACGAGGAGCGTGACGCAGGGCTCTCTGCGGCCGACGACGAGACGGACGCCTCGGACGACACCGACCAGCGCTCGTCCGACGGGGACGCCGACGACGCCGACGACGCGTCTTCGTCGTCCGACGGTCCGGTTTACGGTCGAGTCACCCCGCGAGACGAGACCGCCACCGATGGGTCTGACGACGACGCTTCTGCCGACGCTGCTGCCGAGACGGGCGACGACGGCGACGATTCCGATTCCGACGCGGCTCCCGACGACGCGGATGATTCAGCTACCGATTCCGACGCCGACTCTGACGACGAACCGCGTCTCCTCGCTGACGACGAACACACGTCGCACGTTCCCGAGGGGACGTACGACGATTCGAGCGACGAGTCGGCTGACGACGCCGACCCGGACGCGGCCGCCGACGGCGCGACCCCGGCGCTGACTGGTGAGGACGAGATGGGTGGTGCGGCCCCGTCGTCCGTCGCCGCCGAGGACGCCGACTTCGACGACCCCGAGTTCGAGAGCGACGACTTCGACGACGAGGACGTCGGCGGCCTCGTCGGCGAGGCCCCCGAGAGCGACCAGGAGATGCCGCTGACCGCGCACATCGAGGAGATGATTCGCCGGTTGGCGGTCGTCCTCGGCGTCGCCGGCGCGATTACGCTCGTGCTGTTTCCCGGCGCGGACATCCTCAACGCGCTCGTGGACACGCAGGCCGCCTTCGGCGTCCACATCCCGAGCGCGACCGACGTCATCAACTTCCTCTGGAACTCCCATATCCCCGGCGCGGAGACCATCGTCGACCGCCGGCCGCGGCTCTACGGCCCGCTCGAACTCATCCTCACCAAACTGAAGGTCGCCGGCCTCGCCGGAACCGTCATCGGCCTCCCCGTGTTCGTCTACGAGACGTACCTGTTCATGCGCCCCGGCCTCTACCCGAAAGAGCGCAAGTACTACCTCGCGGCCGTCCCGACGAGCCTCGTCCTCGCGCTCGTCGGCGTCCTCTTTGCCCACTTCGTGGTGCTGCCGGCCATCTTCGCGTACTTCACCTCCTACACCGAGGGGACCGCGGTCGTCGCGTTCGGCCTCAAGGAGACGTTCAACCTCATCCTCATCCTGATGGGCTACATGGCGGTCGTCTTTCAGATTCCGCTGTTCGTGGAACTGGCCATCATGATGAACCTCGTCACCCGACGGTGGCTCGAAGACCGCCGCCTCTTGTTCTGGGGCGCGTTCGTCGGCCTCGCGTTCCTCGTCAGCCCCGACCCGACCGGGATGGCCCCCATCATCATCGGCGCGACGATGATTACCCTGTTCGAGGGGACGCTCGCGGCCTTACGCTGGACCGGGAACTGACCGGCGTCTCGTTTTCCTCCCGTCGCTCCCTCGGCCGGGTCGTTCTGCCTCGCTTTCACCGACTCCCGACCGTTCAGAAGACCTATTTCAAAATAGTTAGAATAGATACACGATGGCCGACCTCGTCGCCCTGTCGGTGGTCGCCCTCCCGCTCTGGTTTGCCGTGAGCGTCTGGGCCGGCATCGACGCGACCAGACACAGTTCGCACAACGCCTTCCTCTGGGGCCTCTCGGTGTTCGTCGGCGGGATTCTCGGCTTGGCGCTGTACCTCAACCTCGGGCGCGACGAACCCGGGGTGGGCCGCCGCGCGGGTCAGTCGCGGTCGCCGGACGGCATCTCTTCCGCCCGTACCGAGACCGTCCCCTGTCCGAACTGCCACTCGCTGGAGGAAGCCGACCGGGATACCTGCCGTTTCTGCGGCGGGTCGCTGTAACGCGCCGAATCTCTCCGAGACCGCGGGGAATCACGCCGCGTCCGACGACTCCGTCGCCTCCCGCTTCTCGGCCGCGACCACGCCCTCGACGCGCGTCTTCAGCCCCTCGTTCATGGCGACGAATCCCGCCCGGGTTTGCTCGCCGACGAACCGCAACAGGAGTCCGGCGAGGACGCCCGAGAACGTCTCCGCGTGTTCGAACCGGGTGCGTTCGCCGCCGTCGAGCGGTTCGAGTCGGAACCGGTGTTCGCCGTCGAACAGCCCCGGAACGACGAGGTGGCCGAGCCAGCGCAGTTCGCGGTGCTTCTCGCAGTGGGTCACGTCGGGTTCGAACTCCGATTCGCGCCCGCCCGGCGGTCGCAGGTGGACGGTGAGCGTCGCGCCCTCGTTCGGCCGCCCGGCGATTCGCATGAACGGGTTCCACTCGGGGTAGCGGTCGAAGTCGACGAGCGTCTCCCACACCCGCTCGGGCGGGGCGTCTATCTCGATGCTCGTGACGAGTTCGTGTGCCATACCTAACAGTTGGGCGGCCGAGACCGTGAATCTCGCGCGGAACGTTCATTGCCGGTGAGGAGAGAGACGGACGTATGGCAACCCTCCTTCTCGCCAGACACGGCGAGACGACGTGGAACCGCGCCGGGCGCGTACAGGGGTGGGCCCCTGTGTCGCTCACAGAGCGCGGCCGCGAGCAGGCCGACGCCCTCGCGCGCCACGTCGCGGACAGCTACGAGGTCGACCGCCTCGTCTCCTCCGACATCGAACGCGCCCAAGAGACCGCCCGCCCCGTCGCCCGCGAACTCGGCCTCGAACCCGTCCTCGACTCGGCGTGGCGCGAGCGCGACGTGGGGTCGTTTCAGGGGCTCGAATTCGACGAACTCACCGACCGGTACCCGCAGTACTCCCTCTCGGCGGTCGGCGCGCCCGCAGCCCGCGAGCGCCCCCCGAGCGGCGAGAGCCTCGTCGAGGTCCGCCGCCGCGTCCTCAACGCCCACGAGGGGCTCGCCGACTCGCTCGACGCCGACGAGACGGTGCTCGTCGTCAGCCACGGCGCGCCGATTCGGCTGTCGCTCGGTGAGGTGAAGGGCCTCGATATCGTCGAGACGATGCTGTCGCAACCGCTCGACAACGGCGGCATCTGCGAGTTCGAAGTCGAACTGAGCGACGACGGCGACGAGCCGCTCGTCCACGTCGTCACCGAGAACGAGACGCGATTTCTGACGGCGTAAGCGTTCTGCGGTCGGTTTTCGGCGCGGCCGCGGCGCTCGTTTCCTCGCGGTTCCTTACTTCCGCATCGGATAGTCCTGCGCGAACACGTCGTCCACGAGGAGGTCGTCGCCCGCGTCGGCGTCCGCCCCCGCCTCGGCCCCGGGGCTGACGCTCCCGGTCCGGTAGCCGTGGAGGTCCAGCGTGACGTGGTCGAAGCCGGCGTCCTTCAGGTGGTCGCGGGCGGCGCGGACGAAGTCGGCGTCGAGGGCGCGGTCGAGTTCCTCCGGCGCGACCTCGATGCGGGCGAGGCCGTCGTGGTCGCGGACGCGGAACTGCTCGAAGCCCCACGTCCGCAGAATCGTCTCGGCGCGTTCGACCCGCGAGAGCCGTTCCTCGGTGACTTCGAGGCCGGTCGGAATCCGCGAGGAGAGACAGGCCATCGAGGGCTTGTCGGCGACCGACAGGTCGTAGTCGTCGGCGATGGCGCGGACCTCCGATTTCGTGATGTCGTGGGAGAGAAGCGGCGACAGCACCTCTAACTCCTCGACGGCGCGGAGGCCGGGTCGGTGGCCCTCGCCGGGGTCCGAGGCGTTGGTCCCGTCGCAGACGGCCTCGATGCCGCGGTCGCGGGCGGCCTCGTACATCCGGCCGAGGCGCATCGTCCGGCAGTGGTAACACCGGTCGTCGTCGTTGGCGACGAAGTCGGGGTTGTCCAACTCGGAGAACTCGACGGTCAGGTGTTCGATGCCGATTTCCTCGGCGACGCGCTTCGCGTCGTCCAACTCGGCGTCCGGCAGGGTCTCGCTTTTCGCGGTGCAGGCGACCGCGTCGTCACCGAGCGCCTCGTGGGCGAGTGCGGCGACCACGCTGGAGTCCACGCCGCCCGAAAAGGCGATGAGGACGCTCTCGCGCTCCGCGAGCGCCTCGCGTACTGCGTCGGCCTTCGCCGCGACGTCTCGCTCGCTCATGGCCTCCCTTCCCGGCCGACGGGCAAAAGCCCCTCGCCCCCGGCGCGAACGACCGCGAAGGGCGCACGCGCCGTAAAACCGGCCGCGACGGGCGTTCCCGTGTCGGCGCGACCCGTCCGTCGTCCCGGAGTCACCACCCCGCGACTTTTTGTCCTATGCCGCGATAGGTCCGCCCGAATGGACTTCGAGACCATCCCGGGCGTCGGCGAGAAGACGGCCGCCGCGCTCGCGGAACTCGACGACGCCGAGCGAGCCCTCACCGACGGCGACGTAGCGGCGCTCGCGCGGGCACCGGGGCTCACCGAGGGCAGGGCGGCGGCCATCGCCCGCGGCGCGATTCGCCGCGACCACGACGACCCCGGCGGCTTCCTCGCCACCGACCGCGCCTCGGAACTCTACCGCGACGCGCTCGGTCTCTTGCAGGCGCGGACGGTCACGACGTACGCCGAGAAGCGACTGGAGACGCTGTTTCCCACCGGGTCGGCCTCGCGCATCGAGGAGGTCCGGGCGTTCGCCGCCGACGCGACCGACCTCGACCCCGACCCGGACGTGCTCGCGGCGCTGTCGGGCGTCGAACCCCTCGCGGACCCGACGCCGCGTCGCGTCCGCGAGCGCTGTCTCGCCACCGCCGACGCGGAGCGCTACGCCGCCGCCAAGGAGGCGTTTCCCGAACTCTCCATCGAGGTCGTCGAGGACGGCCGCGACATCGCTGAACTCGCGCGGTCGTACTCGACGGTGGTCGTGTTGGACGAGTCGTTCGCCGGCATCGACGTGGACGGCGACGTGCGCGTCCTCCCGGACGCCGCCGAGCGGACCGACGAGGTCGTCCCCGAGCGACTGCTGGCCTTCTTCGCCGCGAACCGCGAGGCCTTGGAGGCGGCCGCCGCGGTCCACGAGGCCGCCGGACTCTCTCCGCCGTGCGACCTCGATTCCCTCCGCGACGCGCTCTCCCGACTGGCCGACGACGGGACCGTCCTCGGCGACGACGAACTCGAACGCCTCTCCAACGCGGTCGACGACCTCGACACCGCCGTCTCGACCGCCGAGTCGGTCGCCAACGACCGCCTCCGCGACGTGATTCGCGAGCGCGACGTGACCATCGAGGGGACCGACTTCCTGTCGCTCGTCGAGCAGGGCGCGCGCGTTGACTCCCTGCTGTCGCGCGAACTCGAAGACGAGTTCGACGAGGCGCTTTCGGCCGCCCGCGACCACCTCGTGGAGTCGCTGTCGCTGCGCCCCGGCGAGGCCGACCTCACGGAGCGGGTGTTTCCCGACGACCCGTCGTTCCCGCTCGGCCACAACGAGGAGGCGGTCGGCCGCCTCCGAACCGAACTCAAGGCCGCTCGCGACCGCCGCGCCGCGAAGCTGAAAGCCGGCCTCGCGGCCGACCTCGGGGACCTGCGCGACCCCGTCGAGACGCTGGTCCGCGACGCGCTCGAACTCGACGTGCGCCTCGCCGTCTCGCGGTTCGCCCGCGACTTCGACTGCGCCTTCCCCGAGTTCACCGGCGCGGCCGGCGACGACGGTGCCGGCTCGTTCGCCATCGAGGCCGGCCGCTCGCCCCTCCTCGACGTGGAATTCGACGACGTTGACCCCGTGGACTACGAGGTCTCGGGCGTCACGCTCCTCTCGGGCGTCAACAGCGGAGGCAAGACCTCGACGCTCGACCTCGTGGGCCTCGTCGTCGTCCTCGCGCACATGGGGCTTCCCGTCCCCGCCGAGTCGGTTCGGCTCTCGCGGTTTTCCGAACTCCACTACTACGCCAAGTCGCAGGGCACCCTCGACGCCGGGGCCTTCGAGAGCACGCTCCGCGACTTCGCCGCGCTCACCGACGGCGCGGCCGACCGACTCGTCCTCGTGGACGAACTGGAGAGCATCACCGAACCCGGCGCGTCGGCCAAAATCATCGCCGGCATCCTCGAAGAACTCGCGGAACAGGGCGCGGCCGCGGTGTTCGTCTCCCACCTCGCCGGCGGCATCCGGGGGGCCGCCGACGTGTCGGTCGCGGTCGACGGCATCGAGGCGGTCGGACTGGAGGACGGCGAACTCGTCGTCAACCGCTCGCCCGTGAAGGACCACCTCGCGCGGTCGACTCCGGAACTCATCGTGGAGAAACTGGCCGGCGAGAACGAGACGAGTTTCTACGGGCGACTGCTGGAGAAGTTCGACTGACGCGACCGCCTGTGGCGATATTCGACTGACGCGGTTGCCCGGGGCGACACACAATTTATTTAGACTCGTCGATAATTTCCCCCGTGCCCTCCGATTCGCTCTCCCCCGAGGAACGACAGCAGTACGACCTCGTCTACCACGCCACGAAAAACGCCATCTGGGACGTGCTCGGGACCGCCGTCTACCTGCTGTTTTTGCTGTTCGGCGGGTTCCTCGTGCTGTCCGTCTTCGTGCTCCCGGCGCTGGGCGCGTTCTCGCAGACCGCCGATTCGCCGGTCGTCCTCGGTATCGGCGCGGTCGGACTGATTCTGCTCGTCGCCATCGGCTACCGAATCGTTCGGCTCCTTCAGTAGGTGACGTATCGGCTCGCGACCTCCCACCGGAGCGCGGCGACGACGCGAACGCGTCCGCCCCCCGTCGGACGCCGCCGCGGTAAACGATTAAGTCCCCCGCGCGTGGTACTTTACTCGATGAGGGAGGACCCCGAAGAGGGGATGCTGTCGTGGGACGAGACGGTGTTCCGCGACGAACACGTCTTCGAAATCGACCACGTTCCGGAGACGTTCAACCACCGCGAGAGCCAACTGCGGAGCCTGAAGTACGCGCTTCGGCCCGCGGTCCGCGGCTCTCGCCCCCTGAACACGATGGTGCGCGGGCCGCCGGGGACGGGCAAGACCACCGCGGTCCAGAAACTGTTCGGCGAGTTGGGCACGCAGTCGGGCGTCCGGACCGTCCGGGTGAACTGTCAGGTCGACTCGACGCGCTACGCGGTGTTCTCGCGCGTCTTCGAGCACATCTTCGAGTACGAACCCCCGTCGTCGGGCATCTCGTTCAAGAAGCTGTTCGGCCAGATAACCGACCGCCTCGTCGAGGACGACGAGGTGCTCGTCGTCGCGCTTGACGACGTGAACTACCTGTTCTACGAGAACGAGGCGTCCGACACGCTCTACTCGCTGCTGCGCGCCCACGAGGCGCACTCCGGCGCGCGCATCGGCGTCATCATCATCTCGTCGGACCTCTCGCTCGACGTCATCGACGAACTCGACGGGCGCGTCCAGAGCGTTTTCCGGCCCGAGGAGGTGTTTTTCCCCCGCTACGACGTGGACGAAATCGTCGATATCCTCCGCGGGCGGTCGAAACGCGGCTTCCACGAGGACGTTATCGGCGCGCCCGAACTCGACCAAGTCGCGGAGTTCACCGCCGACAGCGGCGACCTCCGGGTCGGCATCGACCTGCTTCGGCGGGCCGGGCTCCACGCCGAGATGCGCGCCTCCCGCACCGTCGACATGGAGGACGTGGAGGCGGCCTACGACAAGTCGAAGTACGTCCACCTCTCGCGGTGTCTGCAGGGGCTTTCGGACCCCGAGCGCGAACTCGTCCGGGTCGTCGCCGAGTACGACGGCGAGCGCGCCGGCGCGGTGTACGACGCCTTCAACGAGGCGACCGATCTCGGCTACACGCGCTACTCCGAACTCGTGAACAAACTGGACCAACTGGGCGTCATCGAGGCCCGATACACCGAAATCGAGGGACGCGGTCGCACCCGCGCCATCTCGCTGGCTTACGACGCGGACGCGGTCTTGGACCGCCTCTGAGGGCGTCTCGCCCGCCCCGTTTCGGGACCATTTTTACTCGCCGGCCGAGTCGGCTGAGCCATGAAGACTACCGGCGGAACCGACGCGCAGAAGCGCCGCGCCGCGGCGGCGGCGGTCGAAGCGGTCGAAGACGGTGCGGTCGTCGGCCTCGGCACCGGCAGCACCACCGCGTTCGCCATCCGCGCCATCGGCGACCGCGTCGCCGACGGCCTCGACGTCCGGGGCGTCCCGACCTCCTTCGCGGCCCGCGAACTCGCCCGCGAGTGCGGCATCCCCGTCGCGGACCTCGACGAGGTGGACGCCATCGACCTCGCAATCGACGGGGCCGACCAGGTTTCGCTCGCGGACAGCGCGCTCGTCAAGGGCGGCGGCGCGGCCCACGCCCGCGAGAAGGTGGTCGACGCCTTCGCCGACCGATTCCTCGTCGTCGCCGACCCCTCGAAAATCGCGGAAACGCTCTCGCACGCCGTCCCCGTCGAGGTGCTCCCGTCGGCGCGGACGACCGTCGCGGCGGGCGTCTCGGACCTCGGCGGCGAGGCAACGCTCCGCCGCGCCGAGCGAAAGGACGGCCCCGTCGTCACCGACAACGGGAACCTCGTCCTCGACTGCGAGTTCGGCGCGATTCCGAACCCCGAGTCGCTCGCGACCGACCTCGCGTCGCTCCCCGGCGCGGTCGAACACGGTCTGTTCGTCGGCCTCGCGGACGCGGTCTACGTCGGCACCGACGACGGCGTGGAAGTCACTGAACTCTGACTCGATTGGTCCGGCGCTCGAACGGAATCCGGCAGACCGAGTGGTCCGGCGCTCGAACGTCCCACCTCGACCGCCTCGGCTCACGGGGCGGGTCGCTTTCTCTGGGAGACACAACCGGCGCTCACCGACCGGCGATAAAAGAACGAGAGGTCTAAAGACCGAGTTTACAGGTCGCGGGGCTGGACCGTCTTACGGTCGTTCTGCTCAGCGCGGCGAGCAGCGTCTTCGAGAAGCTCCTTGACTTCCTCGTCGAGAGCGTCGTAGAAGTCCGAGGCCACGTTCTTGTCCTTGAGCGCTTCCTTGACGGCTGCCTTGACAATGAGGTCTGCCATACAGGATGTCCTACCGATTCTCCTTTAATAAACTTTCCTATATTGGACGTTAATACCGCCGGATTTGGGGGTTATGGCGCTTCTATGAGGACGGATTTACCGGGAACAATCTCCACTTATATATGCTTTATCCCCGAGAGCTCGGAACGACGGGTATGAGTACGCCTCGGGCCAACGTGCGGCCATGCGCGACATCTTGGAGGCGGTCGCGGACGGTTCGCTCTCGCCCGCCGAGGCCGAGGTACGACTCTCCGGCTACGCGACGACCGACGCCGGACGGTTCGACGCCGCCAGAGAGACGCGGCGCGGCGTCCCCGAAGCGATTCTGGCGGAGGGGAAAACGCCCGACGAGACGGCCACGCTGGCCGTCGCGGCGGTCGAAACCAGCGGTCGGGCGCTCGTCACCCGCGCCGACACCGCCCACGCCGAGGCCGTCGCCGACGCCCTCCCGGACGCCGACATCGACCGCGACGCCCGGGCGAAGACCGTCGTCGCGGCCGCGCCGGAGTTCGAGCGCCCCGACCTCGACGCAACCGTCGCCATCGCTACCGGCGGCACCTCCGACGCCGAGGCCGCGGGCGAGGCGGCCGCCGTCCTCCGCGAGATGGGCGTGGACGTCGAGCGAATCGAAGACGTGGGCGTCGCCCACCTCGGGCGCGTGCTCGACAACCTCGACACGCTCCGCGAGGCCGACGTGGTCGTCGTCGCCGCCGGCCGCGAGGGGGCGCTGCCGACCGTCGTCGCCGGCCTCGTCGACACGCCCGTCATCGGCTTGCCCGTCTCGACGGGCTACGGCCACGGCGGCGACGGCGAGGCGGCCGTCCTCGGGATGCTCCAGTCCTGTACCGTCCTCTCCGCGGTGAACGTCGACGCCGGCTACATCGCCGGCGCGCAGGCCGGACTCATCGCCCGCGCGGTCGCTGACGCCCGCGACGACGACGCCTGACCGGGCGCTGTCCGTCCCCCGTCGTCGCCCACGTCTGTCCCCTCGTGGTCGTGCGCGATTCCGCGTGCGTACGCACACGCGCGAAGCCCTCATATGGGTGGGGTACCGTATGTCATACACCGGCTTGGTGGCTGCCGGACCGCAACAATGCCAGTCTGTGACCACTGCGGGTCACACGTCTCCGAGCGCTTCGCACGCGTGTTCGCCGACAAGAACGGTCAGGTTCTCGCCTGTCCCAACTGCTCGGCGAACGCGGGTATCGCGGAGGTCGCTCGACAGCGTGCCCGCACCGCATGACCACTGAAGCGAGAAAAGACCACCACGCGAAGCCAACATCCCGTGCGCGAGGTCGGGCGTAGGGTTCATACCCGCGCCCCTGAACCATTCTCTCGTGCACTTCGTCTACGTCATCGAGTGTAACGACGGCTCGCTGTACACCGGCTACACGACCGACGTGGAGCGACGCGTCGCGGAACACGACGCGGGCGAGGGCGCGAAGTACACCCGCGGCCGGACCCCGGTCGAACTCGTCCACGTCGAGGAGTTCGACTCGAAGTCGGCGGCGATGTCCCGCGAGTACGAGATTAAACAGTTCTCCAGACGGCAGAAACTCGACCTCGTCGACCAGTCCTAACAACTCTTTTGGCAGGTCCCTCCGGCGTCGTAACGTAGTTTTTTGCCCCACCGTGGAGTGGTGCGCGTATGGACGAAATCTCATTCGGGACCGACGGGTGGCGCGCCACGCTGGACACCTTCACCGACGACCGGGTCCGCGTCGTCGGACAGGCGGTCGCGGACTACCTCGCCGACGAGGGCTTCACCGCGCCGGTGCTGGTCGGTTACGACGCTCGCGAGACTTCCCCCGGCTTCGCGGAGTCGCTCGCGGAGGTCGTCGCCGGCAACGGCTTCGACGTGCTCCTGCCGGAGCGCGACTGCCCGACCCCGCTCGTCGCCTACGCCATCGCCGAGCGCGGCCTCTCGGGGGCGCTCATGGTCACGGCCTCGCACAACCCGCCGGAGTACAACGGCGTGAAGTTCATCCCCTCGGACGGCGCGCCGGCGCTCCCCGACGTGACCGACGCGGTCGCCGAGCGACTCGCCGAACCGGACCTCCTGCCCGAGTCAGAACGCGGCACCATCGAGCGCGTGGACGTGGTCTCGCCGCACGCCGACCACGCGATGGACCTCGTCGGCGACGACCTCTCGGGCCTCACGGTCGTCTACGACGCCATGCACGGCAGCGGCCGCGGCGTCACCGACGCGCTCCTCGAAGCCGCCGGCGCGGAGGTCATTCGCCTGCGCTGCGAGCGCGACGCGGACTTCGGCGGCATCTCGCCGGAGCCCTCCGCGGAGAACCTCGACGGCCTCGCCGAGGCGATGGCCGAACACGACGCGGACCTCGGGGTCGCCAACGACGGCGACGCCGACCGTATCGGCATCGCCACGCCCGACCGCGGCGTCCTCGACGAGAACCTCTTTTTCGCCGCCGTCTACGACTACCTGCTCGAATCCGACGCCGGGCCGGCCATTCGGACCGTCTCGACCACGTTCCTCATCGACCGCATCGCCGAGGCCCACGGCGAGGAGGTGTTCGAGACCGCGGTCGGCTTCAAGTGGGTCGCAGACGGCATGCGCGAACACGACGCGCTCATGGGCGGCGAGGAGTCCGGCGGCTTCTCCGTCCGCGGGCACGTCCGCGAGAAGGACGGCGTCCTCATGGGCCTGCTCGCGGCCGCCGCGACCGCCGAGGAGGACTTCGACGCCCGCCTCGACCGCATCGAGGCCGAACACGGCGACATCGTCGCTGACAAGATAAGCGTCGCCTGCCCCGATGCCGAAAAAGCGCGCGTCATCGACGACCTTGAAGACGTACTTCCGGAGACGGTCGCCGGCCGCGACATCGCCAAGGTCGTCACGCTCGACGGCTTCAAGCTCCTCTTAGAAGACGGCTCGTGGCTCCTCGTCCGTCCCTCGGGGACGGAGCCGAAGATGCGCGTCTACGCGGAAGCCGGCAGCGAGGACGCGGTCTCGGCGCTCCTCGAAGCCGGCCGCGAACTTGTCGAACCGCTCGTCTGAGCGGACGGTTCAGGGCTCTCGTCTCTCTTCTTCGTCGCCGGCCGGTCTGACGACTCCGCGGTACGCTGGCGTGAAAAGCGGGAGCGTCTCCGCGTGCTCGGTCAGCGAGACGCCGTCGCCCCCGGACTCGACGAGGTCGGCGGCCTGAAGCTTCGGCAGGTGGACGTGGACGATGCCGACCTCCGCCTGCTGGACGACCTGCACGTCCACCTCGTCGGGCGGGAGGTCGGTCGTCCGGACCGCGAGGGCGACCGCGAGGTCCCAGACCGTCGCCGGCTCCGACCGGTCGTGGAGGTACTCCAGCACGTAGCGGCGCGACGGGTCCGCGAGCGCGTCGAACACGCGGTCCCAGTCGGTCAGGATACGGTCGCTCCGGTCTCGGTGTGCCATGGCCTTGACTCCCTAGCGCTTGACGACCGGCGGCTAAATCTGTGTCGATTGTTAACGCTCAATATCCGGGCGGCACAGCCGTCACTCGTCGCGCAGGACGCCGCGAAACCGCCCCTCGTCGCCGTCTCGCTCCTCGATGTCGAATCCGAGCGACTCGTAGAACGGCCGGACGCCCCCGTCGAAGTCGGCGACGAGTCGCCCGCGGCGGCCGAGCGCCGCCCGGACGAGTTGGGTTCCGACCCCCCGGTCGCGGCGACTCGGGGAGACGGCTACGGTTTCGATATAGTCGCCGTCGAGCGCCAGCGCGCCGACGACTCGGTCGGACGCCTCGGCGACGAGGCAGTCGCCCGCACCCAGCCGGTCGCGGACCTCGCCCGCGTCGGCTTCGAGCAGTCCGGCGTCGAGGACGCGCATCACGGCCACCAGTTCGTCGGGGTCGCCCTCGCGGACGCGAATGTCGTCGTCTTCGGCGGTGTCGTCGGCCTCGGTGTCGCCGCCGGCTTCAGCGGTGTCGTCCATGTCGTCGATTACCCGCCTTTGATGAGACGGAGCACCTTCACGCGGTCGACTTCGACGGGCTGGTCTTCGGGGACGGGGCGGCCGTCGACGAGGACGGTCACCTCGTGGGGGCTGAGGTCCACCGCCCGCACGAGGTCCGCGTAGGTCCCGCCGTCGCCGACGGCGACCTCGTGGGTCTCCTCGCCGACGACCTCGACGGTCACGTTCATGGTCGCTCGTGGGTCGGGCGCGGGTTTCAGTCCGTCGGCTTCGGCCGCCCCGGCGGCCTCGCGCCCCGGCGTTCGGCCCGCCGCTGGGGCGGTGTCTGTTCGGCTCTCCGTCTCGCACGGTTTATGTGCGGGGCGGTCGGTAGAACGGATATGAGCGAGGCCGCGGAGTCGGGCGACGCCCCGACGGGTCGTGAAATCTGGATCGAGAAGTACCGACCGCAGACCTTCGACGACGTCTACGGGCAGGACGACATCGTCGAGCGCCTGCGGAGCTACATCGAGCGCGACGACCTGCCGCACCTCCTGTTCGCGGGGCCGGCGGGCGTCGGCAAGACCACCTCCGCGACGGCCATCGCCCGCGCCATCTACGGCGACGACTGGCGCGGCAACTTCCTCGAACTCAACGCCTCCGACGAGCGCGGCATCGACGTGGTCCGCGACCGCATCAAGAACTTCGCGCGCTCGTCGTTCGGCGGCCACGACTACCGCGTCATCTTCCTCGACGAGGCCGACTCGCTGACGAACGACGCGCAGTCGGCGCTCCGCCGGACGATGGAGCAGTTCTCCGACAACACGCGCTTCATCCTCTCGTGTAACTACTCCTCGAAGATTATCGACCCCATCCAGTCGCGCTGCGCGGTGTTCCGGTTTTCCCCGCTCGGCGACGACGCCGTCGCGGAGCAGGTCCGCGACATCGCCGCCGCCGAGGACATCGAGGTCACAGAAGACGGCCTCGACGCGCTCGTCTACGCCGCCGGCGGCGACATGCGCCGCGCCATCAACTCCCTGCAGGCCGCCGCGACGACCGGCGAGGTCGTCGACGAAGAAGCGGTCTACATGATTACCTCGACCGCCCGCCCCGAGGACATCGAGGAGATGGTCCGGGCCGCCATCGACGGCGAGTTCACGGCCGCGCGCAAGCAGTTGGAGACGCTCATCGTCGACACCGGGATGGCCGGCGGCGACATCATCGACCAGCTCCACCGCTCGGTCTGGGAGTTCGACCTCGACGAGCGCGAGGCCGTCCGCCTCATGGAGCGCATCGGCGAGGCCGACTACCGCATCTCCGAGGGCGCGAACGAGCAGGTCCAGCTCGAAGCGCTCCTCGCGTCGCTCGCGCTCTCGCAGGACTAACACGGGAGCCTCAATCGCCGCGGTCTCCGGTCTCTCCACTCGTTTTCGCGTCTGTCACGCCCGGAACTCGAAGCGCGCGCCGCCCGCCGTTCCGGAGGTCACGATGGCCGACCAGCCGTGGGCCTCGGCGATGGATTGGACGATGGCCAGCCCGTAGCCGATGCCGTCGTCGCCGGTCGTCTCGCCGGGGTCGAACACCTCGTCGCGGCGCTCGGGTTCGATACCGGGACCGTCGTCTTCGACGTAGAAGCCGCCGTCGACGCCGCCGACCTCGACGCGAACGTCGCGGCCGCCGTGTTCGACCGCGTTCCGAAACAGGTTGGCCAGCAGTTCGGCGAGGCGGTCCTCGTCGGCGTCGACGACGACCGACTGGCTGGTGACCAACTCGGCGTCGGCGGTGTCGGTGGTCGCCCACGCCTGCCGGGCGACCGCCCCGAGGTCGACGCACTCCGTCTCGTCGACCAGTTGGCCGCGGCGGGCGAGCGACAGCAGGTCGTCGATGAGTTCTTCCATCTGTTCGAGCGCCCGCTCGGCGGTGTCGAACCGCACCTCGTCGCCGGTCTCGCGGGCGAGGTCGAGGTTCCCGCGGGCGACCGAAAGCGGATTTCGAAGGTCGTGGCTCACGATGTTCGCGAACTCTTCGAGGCGCTCGTTCTGTCGCTCTAGCTCGCTTTCGCGGGTCTTCCGCTCCGTGATGTCGGTGTAGATGGCGTACCCCGCCCCGCGCTCCTCGCCGGGCGACAGCGGGACGACGTTCAGGATGAACTCGCGGACGCCGTCGTCGGTTCGGCGGCGGACCTCCCCGCGGTAGCTCTCGCCGGTGGCGACGAGGAGTTCCGGGATGGTCCCGTCGGCCTCCGGTTCCGGCACCGGGTCCGGGTCCGGCTCCGGCGGGATGATTCGCCCGAGGAGGTCGCTGCCGACCACGTCGTCGGCGTCGTAGCCGAACGCCGACTGGAACGCCCGATTCACGTCGCGAACGGTGACCGCGCCGGCTTCAACGTCGTAGGCGACGGCGGCGTCGGAGACGTGTTCGAACAGCGCCGTCGAGCGGTCGCGCTCCTCGCGGAGCCGCGACTCGGCGCGGATGCGCTCGGCCGTGACCGCGACGTGCGCCATGAGGAGTTCGGCCAGTTCGGCGTCACGCTCGTCGAACGCGCCGGGGGTGAACGTGGTCGCCTGAAAGACGCCGAGGTCCCCGATGGGGACGCTCAGGACCGCGCGGTACATCCGCTTGACCGGCCTGGCCTTGGGGTGGTCGCGCACGTCGTCGGTGATGTCCGTGTTCCCCGACAGGTACACCTCGGCCGCGATGCCGCCGTCGTCGAGCGGGACGCGCTCCGCGCCGTCGGCCGGCGCGTCCGACGAGATGGCCGCCGGAACGATGTAACCGTCCTCGACGACGCCCACGTAGCTGATGTCGAACTCGAGGATGTCGTCGGTGATTTCGACGGTCTGTTCGAACAGTTCGTCGAGGCTCGTCGCCGCGGCCAGTTCGGTGGCTCCTCGGTGGAGTCGCTCTATCTGCTCGCGGCTCTTTCTGACGGCGGCTTCGGACTCGATGCGACTCCGCGTCTCGGAGACGTAGGACACGAGGAGTTCGGCCAGCGTGCGGTCGGTCTCGTCGTACGCGCCGACCTCGTTCGAGATGGCTTGGAACACGCCGTCGTCGCCCGCGGGGACGCTCACCGCCGAGCGATAGGCGGGGTCGTTGGGGTCGGCTACCGGGTGGTCGCGCACGTCGTCCACGAGAAACGAGCGGCCGGTCCGGTACGTCTCCCCGAGCAGGCCCATGTCGGTCGAAATCGGGCCCGTTTCTGCCACGTCGTCGTCGTTGGCGACGACGTAGAAGCCCTCGCCGTCGTGGCGGAAAAACGAGGTGTTGTCGAATTCGAGGATGTGTTCCGTGAGACCGATGGCTCGCTCGTACAACTCCTCGACCGTCTCGGCGGCGATGAGGTCGGTCGTCCCCTCGTAGAGCCGTTTGAGCCGGTCCCACTCGGCGTCGGTTCGGGCGGTTCGGGAACCCGTCACTGCTCCGTCCTCCGCCCTGTCGTCGTGCTCGCTCGCGAAACCGGCCGACGACAGCGCCCAGCGAACCTGCGTTTCGAGTCCGGCGCGGTCGCCGCGGCTGACGTAGGCGTCGAATCGGGCCGACCGCTCGACGGCCTCGGGCGACACCTCGGTGTACAGAATCGTCGGCACGTCGCGGGGTACCTCGGCGTCCGGGTCCGTGACGACGACGCACGCCGCGTCGCTCGGGTCGTTCTCGTCACTCGCTGACGCCACCGTGACCCCGTCGCCGAGGTCGATATCGTCGAAGTCGTCGTCCACGAAAACCGTTGGGTCCGTCGCGTGCACGGCAGTCCCCCTATTGGAGGGCAACGAGAACTATAATCGTTGCGGCATGTTTTCAATGAGCAAGAACGCGCCGCGAGCGGTCCGATTCGGCGGCGCGGCGCTTTGACCTCGCCGGATTCCTCAGTTTAGCGACCAGAATCCGTAGTTGAGCGCGGCGGCGAAGCACGTCCACAGGAGATAGGGGACGAGGAGGGCGGCGGCGCGCCGATTGACGGCGGCGAACTCGCGCATCGTCGCCAGAATCGCCGCGAGGAGGACGACGATGACGGCGAGGCCGACCGCGGGCGACCGCAGTCCGAAGAACGCCGCGGACCACGCGACGTTGACGACGAGATGGCCGACGAAGACGGCGAGCGCCCGCTCGCGGCGGGGGTGGTCGCGCCGGGAGACGAGCCACGCGGCGACGCCCATCAGGGTAAAAAGCGTCACCCAGACCGGGCCGAACACCCAGTTCGGCGGGGCGAACCACGGGCGGGCGAGCGTCGCGTACCACGACCCCGCGTCGGTGACGGTGAAGACGCTCCCGAGCGCGCCCGCGAGTTGCGCGAGGGCGACCCACGCGAGCAGTTCGACCGCCGGTCGCCGCCGGAGCGAGGCGAGTTCCATACCCCTCGTTGGTCCGGGAGGGAAAAGAACGACGCGGCCCGTGCGGGCGAAACTGTGGGGAATCGGGCGTCTGCGTCCATTTCCCGGAACTGTTTTACCCGACGGTAGACCAGAGTTTGGCAATGAGCGAACTCGAAGCGGAGTACCGCCTCGACTACTTCGAGGAGGAGGGCTTCTACCGGAAGCAGTGCCCCGTGACGGGGGTCCACTTCTGGACACGAGACCCCGACCGCGAGACCTGTGGCGAACCGCCCGCCGACGACTACACCTTCATCGACAACCCCGGCTTCGACGAGGAGTACACCCTCGAAGAGATGCGCGAGAAGTTCCTCTCGTTTTTCGAGGACCACGACCACGAGCGCATCGACCCCTACCCGGTCGCCGCGAACCGCTGGCGCGACGACGTGCTCTTGACGCAGGCTTCTATCTACGACTTCCAGCCGCTCGTCACGTCCGGCGAGACGCCGCCGCCGGCCAACCCGCTGACCGTCTCCCAGCCCTGCATCCGGATGCAGGACATCGACAACGTGGGGAAGACCGGCCGCCACACGATGGCGTTCGAGATGATGGCCCACCACGCGTTCAACGCCCGCGAGGAGGCCGGCGACAAGTACGCCTACGAGGGCGAAGTCTACTGGAAGGACGAGACGGTCCGCCTCTGCGACGAGTTCTTCGAGTCGCTCGGCGCGGACATCTCCGAAATCACCTACATCGAGGACCCGTGGGTCGGCGGCGGCAACGCCGGTCCGGCCTTCGAGGTGCTCTACCGCGGCGCCGAACTCGCCACCCTCGTCTTCATGTCGATGAAGCAGGACCCCGAGGGCGACTACGAACTCAAGGACGGCAACACCTACTCGCCGATGGACACCTACATCGTCGACACCGGCTACGGGCTCGAACGGTGGACGTGGGTGTCGCAAGGGACGCCGACGGTGTACGAGGCCGTCTACCCCGACATGATCGAGTTCCTGAAGGACAACGTCGGCATCGAACACACCGACGAGGAAGAGGAGCTCATCCACCGCGCGGCGAAGCTCTCGGGCCACCTCGACATCGACGAAATCGACGACCTCGCCACCGCGCGCGCCGAAGTCGCGGGCGAACTCGGCGTCGACGAGGCCGAACTCACTTCGCTGCTCCGCCCGCTCGAAGACATCTACGCCATCGCGGACCACTGCCGCACTCTCGCGTACATGTTTGGCGACGGCATCGTCCCCTCGAACGTCGGGACGGGCTACCTCGCCCGCATGGTTCTCCGGCGCACCAAGCGCCTCGTGGACAACCTCGGCGTGGACGCTCCGCTCGACGAACTCGTGGACATGCAGGCCGAGCGCCTCGACTACCAGAACCGCGACACCATCCGCGACATCGTCCGCAGCGAGGAGCGCAAGTACAGAAAGACGCTCGAACGCGGCTCCCGCAAGGTCCAGCAGCTCGCCGACGACTACGCCGACACGGACGAGCCCATCCCGCTCGACGAGCTCGTCGAGCTGTACGACTCCCACGGCATCCAGCCCGACATGGTGCAGGAAATCGCGGAAGAGCGCGGCGCGACCGTCGATATCCCCGACGACTTCTACTCGCTCGTCGCCGACCGCCACGAGCAGGTCGACGGCGAGGGCGAGGCCGACGAGCGCGACGACCGCCTCGGCGACCTGCCGGCGACGGACAAGCTCTACTACGACGACCAGGAGCGCACCGAGTTCGAGGCCGTCGTCCTCGACGTGTTCGAGCGCGAGGAGGGCTACGACGTGGTCCTCGACCAGACGATGTTCTACCCCGAAGGCGGCGGCCAGCCCGCCGACCACGGCTCGCTCGCCACCGACGACACGACGGTCGAAGTGACCGACGTACAGATAGTGGGCGACGTGGTGCTCCACCGAACCGACGAGGACCCCGGTAAGGGCGAGTTCGTCCGCGGCCAGCTCGACGCCGAGCGCCGCCGTCGGCTCATGCGCCACCACACGGCGACTCACGTCATCGGCCACGCCATCCGGACGGTCCTCGGCGACCACATCCGGCAGGCCGGCGCGTCGAAGGGCGTCGACCGCTCGCGGCTCGACGTGACCCACTACGAGCGCATCACCCGCGAGGAGGTCAAGCAGATAGAGCGCGTCGCCAACGAAATCGTGATGCGGAACATCCCGGTCAAACAGGAGTGGCCGGACCGCCGCGACGCCGAGAAGAAGTACGGCTTCGACCTCTATCAGGGCGGTATCCCGCCGGGCGAGCAGATTCGCCTCATCCACGTCGGCAGCGACGTGCAGGCCTGCGGCGGCACCCACGTCAAGCGCACCGGCGACATCGGGGCCATCAAGGTGCTGACGACGGAGCCCGTGCAGGACGGCGTCGAGCGCGTCGTCTTCGCGGCGGGCGACGCGGCCGTCGAGGCCACCCAGCGCACCGAGGACGCGCTGTACGGCGCGGCCGACGTACTCGACGTGAACCCCGCGGACGTGCCCGAGACGGCCGAGCGCTTCTTCACCGAGTGGAAGGCCCGCGGCAAGACCATCGACCGCCTGAAGACGGAACTCGCCGAGGCGCGCGCCGCGGCCGGGGCGGACGAAATCGACATCGACGGCACGCCCGCCGTCGTCCAGCGCCTCGACGGCGACGCGGACGAACTCCGCGCGACCGCGAACGCGCTGGTCGAAGAGGGGACGGTCGCCGTTCTCGGCTCCGCCGCGGGCGGGAGCGCCCAGTTCGTCGTCGGCGTCCCCGACGGCGTGGGCATCAACGCCGGGCAGGTCGTCGGTCAACTCGCCGGCAAGGTCGGCGGCGGCGGCGGCGGTCCCGCGGACTTCGCGCAGGGCGGCGGCCCCGACGTGGACGCGCTCGACGGCGCGCTCGACGAGGCCCCCGACGTGCTTCGGACGGTCCTGAACGCCTGAGTCGGTCGCACGACCGACCCGGGTTTGCTTTCGCTCTCGCTCTCGTTTTCGCTTCCTCCGCGTCCCCGAGACGGACGCCCTAAGTCGCTCGCCCGCCGAGCCTCCGGTATGCCCACGGCAGTCGCGGACGGGGTCGAACTGTACTACGACAGCGAGGGCGACGGCGAGACGGTCGCCTTCGTCGGCGACGCGGGCTACGGCGCGTGGCAGTGGGGGTGGCAGCACGCCGCCATCGCCGGCCCCTACGAGAGCCTCGTCACCGACCTCCGCGGGGCCGGTCGCTCCGACGCGCCCGCGGGACCGTACTCGGTCGCAACGCTCGTCTCCGACCTCGTGGCCGTCCTCGCGGACGCGAACGTCAGGAAGGCCCACCTCGTCGGGTTCGGCCTCGGCGGGCTGGTCGCGCTGGAGGCCGCGCGGACGACGAACCGCGTTCGGAGCCTCACGCTCGTCGGCACCGCCGCCTCCGGGGAGGGTATCGACCCCGACCCGCTCTCCGCCGCGCCCGACGACCCGGCCGCGCTCCGCGAGTCGCTCGCGCCGGCGCTCTCCGAAGAATTTCGCGCGGAACAGCCTGACGTGGTCGAGCAACTCGTCTCGTGGCGTAAACGGGAGGACGCCGCCCCCGAGGCGTGGGCCGCACAGGCCGCCGCCGTCGCCCACTACGACGCCGGCCCGCTGTACGAGGTGACGGTCCCGACGCTCGTCCTCCACGGCGACGACGACCCGGTCTGGCCGGTCGAAGGCGGTCGCGCGCTGGCCGAGGGACTCCCGCGCGGCGAGTTCGAGTCGTTCGCGGGCGCGCGCCATCTCGTCACCGTCGAGCGGTCGCGGCTCGTCAACGACGCGCTCGTCTCCTTTCTCGAATCGTTCGACGACGACTGAGCGTCGCTGTCGGGCGCTCTCCCCGCGGTCGCCGCCGACGCGACCCGTCGCAGGAGCCGGCAGAGGTCGGTCCGGGCGCAACTTCTTTAGAGCCGCACCGATTGTCTCTCCACGATGACTCGCCCGCGACTCGCGTTCTTGGACGCCTCCCACGGCGATTCGAGCACGTCACGAAACTTCAGGCGCGAACTCGACGCCGACCTCGTCGAGTTCGACGTGACCGACGGCCGTCTCCCCGACCACTTCGACTACGACGGCGTCGTTATCAGCGGCTCGTCGTCCTCGGTCTACTGGGACGAGCCGTGGATTCGCAACCTCGTGTCGTGGGTTGCCGACGCCGACGAGCGCGGCGTCCCCCTCTTGGGCGTCTGTTTCGGCCACCAGGTCGTCGCGGCGGCGCTCGGCGGCACCGTCGAGGACATGGGCGAGTTCGAACTCGGCTACAACGAAATCGAGCGGACTCGCCCGGACGACGGGAACGACATCCTCGCCGGCATCGGTGAGCGCTTCACCGTCTTCACCTCCCACGGCGACCGGGTGACCGAACTCCCGTCGGGCGCGGAACTCCTCGCGGAAAACGAGTTCGGCGTCCACGCGTTCCGCCGGAACCACGCCTTCGGCGTCCAGTTCCACCCCGAGTACGACACCGACACCGCAGAAGCCATCGCCCGCCAGAAGGACTTCCTCCCCGACGAGCGGATTCGCTCGGTCGTCGACGGCATCACGCCGGAGAACTACGCCGCCGCCTGCGAGGCAAAGCGCCTGTTCGACAACTTCGTCGCCTACGTGAACCGGACGAACGCGGGCTCGGTCGAACCGGCGGCCTGAGCGTTCCGACGGTCGCGAGCCGTCTTCGAGTCGTACCCGAGCCGCCGCCGCCGAGTCGCGTCCAGCCCGCTCTCATCTCCGGCTTTTCGGCCTCCCGTCCCCGCAAACCGTGACCGAGCGAATCGCTTTTCACCGCGCCGAGCGCAGGGACTATCATGCTCGATTATCTGGAATTGGAGGGCGACCTGACCGGCGAAGAGAAACTCGTCCGCGACGAGGCCCGCCGCTTCGTCGACGAGCAGGTCAAACCCGACATCGGCGAGCACTACGAGGCGGGGACGTTCCCGACCGACCTCATCCCGAAGATGGGCGACCTCGGCTTTTACGCGCCCAACCTCGACGGCTACGGCCTCCCCGGCCTCGGCGAGCGCGCCTACGGCCTCCTGATGCAGGAACTCGAAGCCGGCGACTCCGGCCTCCGGTCGATGGCGAGCGTGCAGGGGTCGCTCGTCATCTACCCCATCCACGCCTACGGCTCCGACGAGCAGAAAGAGCGCTGGCTCCCGAAACTCGGGTCGGGCGAGGCGGTCGGCTGTTTCGGCCTGACCGAACCGCAACACGGCTCCGACCCGTCGGGGATGGAGACCCGCGCCGAGCGCGACGCCGACGGCTACGTCCTCAACGGCTCGAAGACGTGGATTACGAACTCGCCCATCGCGGACGTGGCGGTCGTCTGGGCGCGCGACGTGTCGGCGGAAGGGTCGCCGGTCCGCGGGTTCCTCGTCGAGACGGACCGCGACGGCGTGACGACGAACAAAATCGAGGGGAAACTCTCCATGCGCGCGTCGGTCACGGGCGAAATCGGCCTCGACGACGTGCGCGTGCCCGAAGAAGACGTGCTCCCGGGCGTCGAGGGGATGAAAGGGCCGCTGTCGTGTCTCACGCAGGCGCGGTTCGGCATCGCGTGGGGCGTCGTCGGCGCGGCACGCGACGCCTTCGAGGACGCCCGTCAGTACGCGAAGGACCGCGACCAGTTCGGCGGCCCCATCGCGCGGTTCCAACTCCAGCAGGGCAAACTCGCGGAGATGGCGACCCAACTCACGAACGCGCAGTTGATGGCCCACCGCCTCGCCGACCTGAAAGAGCGCGGCGACCTGCGACACCAACAGGTGTCGATGGCGAAGCGCCACAACGTCCGCGTCGCCCGCGAGGTGACCCAAACCGCCCGCGAGATGCTCGGCGGCAACGGCATCACGACCGACTACTCGCCGATGCGCCACATGGAGAACATCGAGACCGTCTACACCTACGAGGGGACCGACGACATCCACACGCTCGTCCTCGGCGCTGACCTGACGGGAATCGAAGCATTCCACTAGGGGTTGGGAGCGGACGCCCCCGTGGCTTTCGCGGTCGTGCGTGTCGCATGACAACAGTACACATACATTTATATCTCCCCGCCCATAGGTTACGATAGAGGCCCCACAATGACCACATCGGCCCAGGACCGTCCGACGGCGCTCGACCTGTCTCGCGAAGAGACGTGGGTCGTCCACGCCGCCTTGCTCGACGCCATCGAGCGGGCGGTCGATGCAGACGAAGAGCCGACGCCGGCCCCCGGCCTGCTCGCGCGGGTCGAGGCGGGCGACGAAGATTTCGACAGCGCCGAACTCGACTATCTCGTAGACGCCCTCCGAACCTATCGGACACAGGCTCCCGCTCGGGACGACCACCACATCTCGCGCGTCCTCGAACACATCGAGGCTGCGCGGACTTAGTCGCCCGCCCGACGCTCGCCCGCTGGCTTCTTCCGCTTCCGAGGCCCCCGAGCGGCCGCGCTCTCCGGTGATGCCGCCGACGCGTCCCGGTCGTCTCGGTGACCGACCCCGCCCCAACCACCGGCTTCGACCCCGACTCCGTCTCCGAGTTCTCGCGTCGCGATGCGGACGTTTTAGTACGCGGTACGGCCAACGCCCGGCGATGGCTATCGACTCGAACTTCGACCAGAACCGGGAACGTGCGGGCGAGGAAAACGGCGTCGCCGTCTGGGGGCCCGTCGAACCGCCGGCGAAACTCGGCATCCACGGCACCCACGTCGCCGTCGACTACGACATCTGTCTCGCGGACGGCGCGTGCCTCGAAAACTGCCCCGTCGACGTGTTCACGTGGGTCGACACGCCGGACCACCCGGTGAGCGAGAAAAAGGTCGAACCGACCAACGAAGACCAGTGTATCGACTGCATGCTCTGTGTCGATATCTGTCCCGTCGACGCCATCGACGTCGACGCCTCGCGGCAGGCCTGACGCGAAGACCAGACGTTATCTCTCCGGGCCGCGTCGCGTCGGCCATGGGTCTCATCCACACCGCCCTCGTCGTCTCGGACATCGACGCCACGCTCGATTTCTACGCCGACCTCGGCCTCGAACGGACCAACGAGTTCGAACTCGACGGCGTCAGAAACGTCTACGTCGGCAGCGACGACACCGACATGGAACTGCAGTTCAAGTACGACCCGACCTCGGCGGCGCGCGTCGACCCCGCCGGCATCGACCACGTCGCGGTCGAAGTCGCCGACGCCGACCGCGCGTTCGAGGATATCGTCGAAGCGCAGTCGCCGGAGGTCGTCAAGCCGCCGGTGGACATCGACCCGGCGAACGCCCGCGCGGCGTTCGTGAAGGACCCCGACGGCTACGTCGTCGAACTCGTCGCGCTCGAAGACTGAGTCGCGCCGCCGACCCGCCTCAGACGCCGATTTTCACCGATGCCGACGGGTTGACCGCCCGTCCGACTCGCCGCGGCGAACAGCTATTTGTTGCCAGAGCGTCAATACGAAGTCGCTATGTCTGAGGACGTAACCGCGCTGTTGAAGCGCGCCTATCAGGACGAGATCGAGACCGTGATGAACTACATGACCAACTCCATCGTCCTCGACGGCGTCCGGGCGGAGGAGATAAAGGAGTCCCTCCAGACCGACATTCAGGAGGAACTCACCCACGCCGAACAGCTGGGTAACCGGCTGAAGCAACTCGACGAAAAGCCGCCGGGCTCGGCGTCCTTCGAGGCGCGCCAGCACGACCTCCAGCCCCCGGAGGACAGCACGGACGTGCTCGCCGTCATCAACGGCGTCCTCACGGCCGAGGAGGACGCCATCGAGACCTACCGCGCGCTTATCGACGCCGCGGAGGAGGCAAACGACCCCGTCACCGAGGACCTCGCCGTGACCATCCTCGCCGACGAGGAGGCCCACCGGACCGAGTTCCGCGGCTTCAAGAAGGAGTACGACCGCGAATAGGCCAATCGGGTGCCGACCGCCGGGTCACCGCACGAGGGTTCGACCGCTCTCCGTATTCACCACTTTTCGAAAAATGTGTCATTATCGACCCGTATCTAACAAATTATCATCTGTTACAAAAGTAGTATTCCCAGTTCTTCGAAACAGGGGTTTATTTTTATCAATCCGTCGCTCGAACGACCCGTATGAGCACTGAACGCGGCAAAGGTACGGTCGCGGTGGTCGGCGGCGCCGGCGCAGTCGGGTCGAGCACGGCGTTCGCGCTGATGGAGAGCAGTCTCGTGGGCGAAATCATCCTCGTCGATATCGCCGAAGAGCGCGTCGAGGGCGAAGCGATGGACCTCAACCACGGCGCGTACTTCACGTCGCCGGTCCGGGTGCGGACGGGCGACTACGAGGACTGCTGGGACGCCGACGTGGTCATCGTCACCGCCGGAGCCAGTCAGAAGCCGGACGAGACCCGCCTCGACCTGATGGAGCGGAACGCCGACATCTTCGCCGACATGATTCCGCAGATTACCGAGGGGCTGAACGACGACGCCGTGATGCTCATCGTCACCAACCCCGTCGACGTGCTGTCGTACGTCACGTGGAAGGTGTCGGACCTGCCGGCCGAGCGCGTCATCGGGTCGGGGACCGTCCTCGACACGTCGCGGTTCCGCCACTCGCTCAGCCGCGAGTTCGACCTCGACCCGGCGAACGTCCACGCCTACGTCGTCGGCGAGCACGGCGACAGCGAGGTACTCGTCTGGAGTTCAGCGAACCTCGGCGGCATCCCGTTCGAGTCGTACGCCACCAGCCACGGCGTCGACGACATCGACGCGCTCAAAGCCCGCGTCGAAGAGGAGGTCCGCGAGGCCGCCTACGAGATTATCGAGCGCAAGGAGCGGACGAACTACGGCGTCGCCCGCTCGGTGGCCGCGACCACCGAGCGCATCCTCGGCGGCGACAACTCCATCCTCACCGTCTCGACGCTCGTCTCGGGGGAACACGGCATCGACGACGTCTACATGAGCCTCCCGTGTACCGTCAACCAAGGCGGCGTCCGCGACGTCCACGAGTTCGACCTCTCGGCGGACGAACAGACGGCCCTTCAGGAGTCGGCGGGCGTCATCCGCGAGTCCATCGAGCGGTTGGATTTGGAATAGAATAGGACAGAACAGAACAGCCGCGCCGCCGACTCAGTCGGCCGACGCGGGCGTCGTATCAGTCCCCGCCTCGGTCGTCGCGGCGGCCTTCGCGTCGAGCGCCTCCACGACGAGTTCGGAGATGTCCACGATGTCGATGGCTTCCTCGTAGTTGCCGGTCTTACGGCCGTCTTCGTACATCGTCGCGCACATCGGGCAGGCGACGACGAACCGCTCGACGCCGCCGGTCGTGTCGTCGAGCGCCTCGCGCAGGCGCTCTTCGGACGGCTTCGACTCCTCTTCGTGGTCCATCCAGAGGCCGCCGCCGCCGCCGCCGCAACAGAACGACTGGTCGCGGTTGCGCGGCATCTCGGCGAGTTCGACGCCGGTCGCGCGGATGACTTCGCGGGGCGCTTCGTACTCGCCGTTGTAGCGGCCGAGGTGACACGGGTCGTGGTACGTCACCGTCTGGGCGGCGAGTTCGTCGCCCGCGAGTCCGAGGCGGTCGTCCCCGACGAGGCGCTCGACCAGTTGGGTGTAGTGGTACACCGGGTAGTCGAACGAGTCGTCCATCTCCGGGTACTCGTTTTTGAACGTGTTGTACGAGTGCGGGTCGGTGCAGACGATTTTGTCGAACTCGCAGTCGGCCATCGCGGTGGCGTTGTCCTCGACGAGCATCTCGTAGAGGCCCTCCTCGCCGACGCGGCGCACGTCGTTGCCGTCGTGCTGTTCGTCCTCGTAGAGGATGCCGTAGGAGACGCCGGCTTCCTCGAAGATGCGGGCCAAAGAGCGGGCGACGGCGCGGTTACGCTCGTCGTAGGAGGGGTAGTCGCCGACGTACCAGAGGAACTCGACCGATTCGTCGCGAGCGTCGGGCACCTCGAAGTCGAGGTCGTCGGTCCAGTCGGGGCGCTTGCGCTGGGGGTCCCCGAAGGCGTTGCCGTTCTGGAAGATGTTCATCATCGCCTCCTGCACCGGCTCTTGCTGTTGGCCCGTCTCGGTGAGCCGGCGGTTCATCTCGGTGAAGTGCGTGAGGTGTTCGATATCGACCGGGCAGGCGTCCATGCAGGCCATGCAGGCCATACAGGACTCCATCGACTCGGCGTCGACGACGGAGGTGCCGCCGTCCGCGACGATGTCGACGGAGTCGCCGCCGGCGTCGACCGACTCGCGGTAGGTCTTCAGGTCGAGAATCACGTCCCGCGGGTCGAGGTTGCGGCCGGAGGCCTTCGCCGGGCAGGCGTCGGTACAGCGGCCGCACTTCGTGCAGGCGTCCATGTCGAGCATCGCCTTCCACGAGAAGTCGTCCTCGGAGACGTAGCCGATTTCGTCCGGCGGCGTGTCCGCGGGCACCGCCGGCAGGCGCTTGCCGGCTTTCTCGTCTGCGGTGACGACGTTGGCGAAGGAGGTGAGCATGTGCAGGGGCTTGGCGTAGGGGACGGCGGCGACGAACGCCAAGGCGAGCAGCGCGTGGGACCACCAGCCGAACCAGTAGAGCGTCTGCGCGAGGCCCTGCCCCATGCCCGCGGCGTCGAACACGAGGGCGACGAAGTAGCCGACGAAGCTCACCGTCTCGAAGTCGGGGAACTCGGTGCCGACGATGCGGATGCCTTCGAGGACGTAACCGCCGACGCCGAGCGCGAAGAGCGTCCAGACGAACGCGGCGTCCTCGAAGCCGGTGTGTTTGCCCCACAGCCGCGGGTGTCGGACGCCGTAGCGCCGCCACAGCGCCATCCCGACGCCGACGACGAACAACAGCCCCATGAGGTCCATGACGAACGAGTACGAGAGGTAGAAGTCACCGACGAAGAAGGAACTGCCCGTCACCCGTCGCCACACGTCGATGTCGATGGCGAGGATGGTCGTCCCGATGAGGAGCGTCAGGAAGCCCCACATGATAAAGGCGTGCATCACGCCGGCGAATCGGTCGCGCTCGAACTGCTTTTCGTTGGAAAACACCACTTTCGCCGCCCGAACCGTCCGTCCCGGCAGGTCGGACAGCCGGTCGAACGGGTCTTCACCACCTTTCGCGTAGCGGGCGAACCGCTCGTACACCCCGTAGAGGAACACGAGCGACGCGATGGCGGCGAGACCGTAGAAGAGCGCCTCGCCGACCGGACTAATCGTCCAGAACGTCTCCCGCGTAACATCCGCCTGTGCCGCAAAGTCCATAATCAATCACCGGAGAACGGAGGGTTAAATCTTGCCACCCGAGGCGTGTCGGTCGGCGGATTACGAGCGCCCCCGGTGACCTCAGAGTGCGAGGCTGACGAGGAGGGCGGCGGCGAGGACGAGTCCGGGCGCGTCGCGCCGGCCGAACCGAATCTCCGGAAGCGTCGGGTTCCACGCGAAACACCGCGCGCGGAGGGCGAGCGCGAGGGCGTCGGCCCGCGCGAACGACCGTCGGAGGCCGCCGGCGGCGACGAGCGAGAGCCGTTCGTCCAGCCGTCGCTCGCTCCCGAGGCGGGCCGCCTGCGCCTCGCGGACGCGGCGCAGGTCGCGGCGAACCAAGGGGAGAAACCGGAAGACGAGGGCGACGCCGACGCCGAGCGCGACGCCGAACCGACCCGGGACGAGCCGCTGAATCGCCGCGCGGGACTCGCGCACGGGCGTCGTCCTGACGTACGCCGCCGCGACGAAGAAGACGAGCAGCACGCGGACGCTGGCGAGCGCGGGTTCGACGGCCGCCTCGGGGTCGAACCACGGCGCGCCGAGGCGGGTGGCCTCGACGACCGGGCCGAGCGCGAGGAACGGAATCGCGTAGCGGAGGTCGCGGAGGGCCGAAACGGGGGACGCGTCGGCGGCGCGGAGACAGCCCGCGGCGACGACGCCGAGCGCGACGAGTCCGGCGGGCGTCGTGTGCGCGAAGCCGGCCGCCGCGAAGGCGACCTGCACCGCGAGCTTGGTCCGCGGGTCGAGTCGGTGGGCGAGGCTATCGCCCGGTTCGTAGGTCAACACGGCGGGCGAACGTCGAGGTCTGAGAGGCGGTCTGCGGCCTCGTCGGGCGCGGCGTCGAGGGCGACATCGCCGTCAGCGAGGACGACCACGCGGTCGGCCAGTTCGGCCACGTCGCGCAGGTCGTGGGTGACGACGACGAGGCTCGTCCCCTCGGCGCGGAGGTCGCGGAGGCGGGCGAGCACGGAGCGCCGGGCGGGTTCGTCGAGGCCGGTGAACGGTTCGTCCAAGACGAGATGGTCGGGTCGCATCGCCAGCGCGCCGGCGATGGCGAGGCGTTCGACCTCGCCGCCGGAGAGGGCGTCGACGCGCTCGTCTTCCCGGCCGTCGAGGTTGACCGCGGCGAGCGACTCGCGGACGCGACGGTCGATTTCGTCGCGGTCGAGGCCGAGGTTCTCCGGACCGAACGCCACGTCAGCGCCGACGGTCGCGGCGACCAGTTGGTCCTCGGGGTGCTGGAACACCATCGCCACCGCGGTCCGGGCGGCGACGAGGTGGTCCGAGACGGTCCGGCCGTTGACCGAGACTCTCCCCTCGTCGGGGTCGAGCAGGCCGTTGAAGTGGCGGACGAGCGTGGTCTTGCCGGAGCCGTTCGCGCCCGCGAGGACGACGCACTCGCCGTCGTCGATGGCGAGGTCCACGCCATCGACCGCGACCGTGTCGCCGTAGCGGTGGACGAGTCCCTCGACGCGAATCATCTACCGGGCGGCGATGGCGTCGGAGCGGACGATGCCGACCGCGGCGGCGATTTTGAACGCCTCGGCGGGGATGAACGCGGCGGAGGCCGTCCAGAAGGCGGATTCGAGGCCGACGCGATTGACGTACGCGAAGCCGAGCGTCCCGAAGGCGTAGACGACGACGGTCCCGGCGACCATCGCGCCGACGAGCCGGGGAGTGCTCACGCGGTGGTCTCCGACGCTGATACCGCCGTGGACGACGAGGCCGACGACGACGGCGGCGACGGGGTACGACCAGAGATAGCCGGCGGTCGGCCCGACGAGCGGCGCGAGCCCGGCGGAGCCGCCGGCGAACACCGGCGCGCCGAGACCGCCGGCGGCGAGGTAGAGCGCGATTGAGCCGCCGCCCCAGACGGGGCCGAGGAAGATGCCCGCGAGGAAGACGACGAGCACCTGCATCGTCACCGGAATCGGTGAGATGGGGTTCGGGAACGAGACGTACCCGCTCGCGCCCATGAGCGCCGCGAACAGGGCCGCGCGGGCGATGTTGCCGACGAGTTCGTCGCCGACGAGTTCGACTGACTCGTGTTCGGTTGCCATGCTGGTCGCTGTCTCGTAAACCCAGTTTAAGTTATCGGTTTACAGACTTGGGCGGGAGGTCGGTTCGATGCTCGTCGGCCGATTCGGGGCGTCTCTCCGGCGCTCGGGCGGCTCTCCGGTTAGTCGGGTCAGCATCATTAAAGACGCTGGGCGTGCCACGTTCCGGGTATGGACGAGAAGACCGCCGAACTCCGCGATATCTTCATCGAGGCGACCGGCTCGGACACCGTGACCGAACAGCAGTCCGAGTCGCGCGGGTCGCTCGCCGACGTGGACGACCCCGAAGCGGTCCGCGAGCGCGTCCGCGACATCGTGGCGACGATGCGCGAGCGCTACGCGTTCGACACCGAGTTCGACGACGACGCGCTCGTCGCGCTCGTCGTCGGCTTCTTCGACGGCGACTCCGACGCCGACCTCGCGGTCGAACTCGACGCGTCGCCCGAGGCGGTTCGCACCGCCCGGTTCGACCTCCACCTCGTCCGCGACGCCGACCGCGAGTTCCCGTTCGACGCCGACCGCTTCGACACCCTGCTCGTCGACGGCGCGGACGACGAGACCATCGCCGAGGCGCTCGACGTGCCCGTTGAGGTCGTCTCCGAGTGCCGCCCCGTCGCCGAGGCGGATATCCGTTCGAGCCGGGCCAACTACCGCTTCCGCGACGACTTCGCGGAGCTTCTGACCGACGACGACCTCTCGAACCGGATGGCCGAGGACGCCCGCCGCGATGGTCTCCGCGAGGCGACGGAAGATATCGAGACCGACGTGTCGCTGTAACGGTCGGCCGAACGACGAAGGTTCTTAACCGATTGGGGACATACCCCTGTGCGATGGCGCAGGCCCCCCAGAACCGAGACCTGACGGAACGGTTCATCGAGTTCTACCGCAACTACTATCGAGAGGAAATCGGAAAACTCGCACAGCAGTACCCGAAGGAAAAGCGGTCGCTGTATATCGATTACGACGACCTCTATCGGTTCGACGCGGAACTCGCAGACGACTATATCACGAAGCCCGGGCAGTTCCAGGAGTACGCGGAGGAGGCGTTGCGCTTGTTCGACCTCCCCGCGGACGTGAAACTCGGGCAGGCGCACGTTCGGATGCGCAACCTCCCCGAGGCGGTCGATATCCGGAACATCCGGGTCAACGACGACCACATCGGGACGCTCATCTCGGTGCAGGGAATCGTTCGCAAGGCGACCGACGTGCGCCCGAAAATCACGGAGGCCGCCTTCGAGTGCCAGCGCTGCGGGACGATGAGCTACATCCCGCAGGGCGACGGCGGCTTCCAGGAACCGCACGAGTGTCAGGGATGCGAGCGTCAGGGGCCGTTCCGCATCGACTTCGACCAGTCGAACTTCATCGACTCCCAGAAACTGCGCATTCAGGAGTCCCCCGAAGGCCTGCGCGGGGGCGAGACGCCACAGAGCATCGACATCAACCTCTCGGACGACGTGACCGGCAAGGTCACCGCCGGTGACCACGTCACCGCCGTTGGCATCCTCCACATCGAACAGCAGACCTCGGGCAACGAGAAGACGCCCGTCTTCGACTACTACATGGAGGGCATCTCGCTCACCATCGAGGACGAGGAGTTCGAGGACATGGAGATCTCCGACGAGGACGTGGCCGAAATCGTCGAACTCTCGAACGACCCGGCCATCTACGAGAAGATGGTCGAGTCCGTCGCGCCCGCCATCTACGGCTACGAACAGGAGAAGATGGCCATGATTCTCCAGCTGTTTTCGGGCGTCACGAAACATCTCCCCGACGGGTCGCGGATTCGCGGCGACCTGCACATGCTGCTGATAGGGGACCCGGGTACCGGGAAGTGTGTCGACGGCGACACCCGCGTGACGCTCGCTGACGGGAGAGACGTGCCGATTCGAGAGTTGGTCGAATCGAACCTCGATGACCCGAAACCCATCGATGACGGGGTTTGGGACACTGCGGACTTCACCGTCCCATCGCTCGGTCCCGACGGAACGCTCACGCCGCGACAGGCGACGAAAGTCTGGAAGCGAGAGGCCCCGGACCGAATGCTCCGTATCCAGACGAACACCGGCCGCGAGATTGAGGTCACTCCCTCTCATCCGTTATTCACCCGAACCGACGGGATGACCACGGCGGTCAGAGCAGACGACCTAACCGAAGGAGAGTTCCTCGCGGCACCGCGGTCGCTTCCAGTTACGGGTCGGGACGCACTCGATGTTGACTTCCGGCGGTCGAAGTCGCACAACGCGATTCGACTCGAACTCCCGGACGAGTGGCAGCCTTGGCTCGCTCGGCTCATCGGCTACATCGTCGCTGAGGGATACGTCGAACAGCGTGACGATGCAACCGGTTTCGTCTCCGTCACGAACAACGACCGCGAAGTGATCGACGACGTGGCGGACGCGTTCGACCGTCTCGGTGTCAACTATTTCGAGCGGACCCCACACGAAGGAAAGAGCGCGCGTGAGGTCATCTGTGGTTCCGGGGAGCTCGTTAGCTTCCTCGAAAATCTCTCCCCGACGCTCCTAGCGGGCTCGGCCGAGCAGCGAATTCCGGAACAGCTCATGTCGGCCAGCGTAAACACCGGACGGGAGTTCCTCCGTGCGCTCATCGAAGGCGAAGGCCACGTCTCGGCGAGTCAACGAGAGATAACGGTCGCCTCGATGAGTCGTGAACTCCTCGAAGACGCTCGGACACTCCTACTCACCGCTGGCATCCAGTCGCAACTGCGTCCGCGACACAACGGGAGCTACCGGCTCCGAATCAGTGGCGACGACTTCGAGACGTACGTCGACGAAATCGGGTTTGTGACCGAGCGGAAATCGCTCGCGACCGCCGAGTTCGGAGGAACGAACGGGAACACGAACACCGATTTGATTCCCGCCGGCGGAGAGCTTCGTGAACTCCGCGAGGCACTCGGACTCACGCAGGCCGAGTGTGGCCTTCCGCGGTCGACGTATCAGCACTACGAACGGGGTGACCGTAACCCGAGCCGTGGCAGTCTCGCTCGCGTCGTCTCGGCGTTCGAAGGTGCGATACAGAATCGAGAAGAAGCACGAGCGGTCGCTGACGGGGGCCGCTCGGTCGTGGACCGCGTCTCTGAGCTCGGGTCGCTCGTAGATGGCAACGTCGCTTGGGAGCGCATCGAGTCGATAGAGCGCGTCGAACCCGCCGAAGAGTGGGTGTACGACCTCGAAGTCGAAGGCACCCACAGCTACGTTTCTAACGGGCTCGTCTCGCATAACTCCCAGATGCTATCATACATCAGACATATTGCTCCCCGCTCGGTCTACACCTCCGGGAAGGGTTCGTCCTCGGCGGGTCTCACCGCCGCCGCCGTCCGCGACGACTTCGGTGACGGCCAGCAGTGGACGCTCGAAGCCGGCGCGCTCGTCCTCGCGGACAAGGGTATCGCGGCGGTCGACGAACTGGACAAGATGCGACCCGAGGACCGCTCCGCGATGCACGAGGGGCTCGAACAACAGCAGATTTCGGTCTCCAAGGCCGGCATCAACGCGACGCTCAAGTCGCGGTGTTCGCTCCTCGGCGCGGCGAACCCGAAGTACGGCCGCTTCGACCAGTACGAGCCGATCGGCGAGCAGATAGACCTCGAACCCGCGCTCATCTCGCGGTTCGACCTCATCTTCACGGTCACGGACGACCCCGACCCCGACGAGGACTCCAAGCTCGCGGACCACATCCTCAAGACCAACTACGCGGGCGAGCTGAACACCCAGCGGACGAACGTCGCCAACTCCGAGTTCACGGAACAGCAGGTCGACGCCGTCACCGACGAGGTCGCGCCCACCATCGACGCGGAGCTGCTTCGCAAGTACATCGCCTACGCGAAGCGCACCTGCTACCCGACGATGACCGACGAGGCGAAACAGGTCATCCGCGACTTCTACGTCGACTTCCGCGCTCGCGGCGCCGACGAGGACGCCCCCGTCCCCGTGACCGCCCGGAAGCTCGAAGCGCTCGTCCGCCTCGGCGAGGCCTCGGCCCGCGTCCGCCTCTCGGACAAGGTAACCCGCGAGGACGCAGAGCGCGTCACGGGCATCGTCGAGTCCTGCCTGCGCGACATCGGCATGGACCCAGAGACCGGCGAGTTCGACGCCGACATCGTCGAGACGGGTCGCTCGAAGACCCAGCGCGACCGCATCAAGAACCTGCTCGAACTCATCCGCACCATGCAGGAAGAGTACGAGGAGGGCGCGCCCCACGAGGAGGTCCTCGAACGCGCCAACAGCGAACTGAACATGGACGAAAAGACGGTCAACGACCAGCTTGACAAGCTGAAGATGAAAGGCGACATCTACGAGCCCCGCGGCGACGTGTACCGCGCGACCTGAGCCGTCCTCGACTGCCGCGCCCGCCCGTCAGCGACTCGGCTTCGATTCCGCGCGGAACCGACGAACTTAGTGGAGCGTGCGCTGAGGGGACAGACGACCGATGGACCGAATCTCCGCCATCCGTAACATCGAAGACGCCATCCGCGACCTCGAATCGGGGGACGCGGACCTCGCCAGCACCGAGCAGCGCGTCGTGACCGTGCTCCGGACGTTCGCGACGGAGTTCGAAGACGGCGCCGGCGACGGGACGCTCGACGCGTGGACGGCCGTCGGCGACGACCGCGCCGAGGGACTTGTCGTCCTCGCCGCCGACGCCGCCGACGCGCGGGCGCGGGTCAGAGACTTACTCGACGAGGCGACCGGCGACGCCGACGACGTGACGTTCTCGGTCGAGCGCGTCTGAGACGACCGCCGCGGGGATTCGGAATCGGATTCGACGACCGCACGCTTCTGCCGTCGTCGTCACCGCCACCTATTGATGTCATCTAGCTGACTTGAGGGCGACGCGGTCGAACGATTTTTCTTTCGACTCCGTGACCGGTCGTGCGTGTTGTTGGTCGTGACCTATTCGCAGGCGGCGCGGACGACGCTTCGAAACATCTGCCGGACCCACGACGAGGTCGTGGTCCGTCGGCTGGGTCGCGCCGCGCTGTTCGACGAGACGGAGTTGGCCGCCTTCCTCGCGCTTCGGCTTCGGGAGAAACACGACGAAGACGTTCAAATCGAGCAAACCCAGCCGTTCAACGAGTTCGCGGCCGTCCCCGATGCGGTCCGCGAGGCCGCGGCCGCCTACGAGGACCGCGAGTCGCCGGCGACGCCGTACAGCAAGTTCGCCTCGGGCACCGATCACCCGTCGGCCGCCGAGATGCAGCGCCGCGAGCTATGAGACTCGGACTGCCCGACGGAACCGCCGTCGAGGGGCGGGTTATCGACCTCGCCAGCGACGCGGTCGATGTCGACGCCGACGAGGTCGTCGCCGCGATACGAGCCGACGGGGGAGCCGACGCACCGGGCGCGGTCCGAATCGACTGCTCGTCGCCCGGCCCCGGCCACGACCGACTCGGCAGAGTTCCCGTTTCGGACCCGGCCCCGTCCCGCGGGTGGCTCCTCGCGGCAGTCGGGCGGTCCCGCGGCCGCCGCGCTCCCGTCGCCGACGACCTCGACCGACTCGAAGCGAAACTCGCGGAGCACCGCGACCGTACGGCCGGGGAGTCGAATGCGGACGACCCCGAGCGCATCGACACGTCCGCGGCCGCGCTCCGCCAGGCCCGCCACCGCGTCGCCGCCGCCGGAGAAGACGAGTCTCGGCTCAGAGAGCGCGTCGCGACCCTCCGCGGACGGGTGAACGCCCACCGCGACGCCGGCGACGAGGAGGCGGCCGCGGCGGCCCGACAGGACCTCGTGGAGACGGCGACGGAGCTCTCGGAAGTCGAAACCGAGCGCGTCGCGGCCGAACAGCGGCTGTCGGCGCTCGAACAGGCGAGCCGAGCCGAACGAGATAGACGGGACGCGAGACTCAAACTCGAAGACGCGGTCGAGAACCGCCGCCGAGACGCGCGGGCGTACTTCGCGGGCGAACTCGGAACGGAGTTCGAAGCGGCGCTCCGAGACCTCGCGTCGCTCCCGGCGGCGAGTGCGGCAGTCGATTCACCGCCCGCGCCGACCGACCTCGAATCGGACCCCGTCGCGCGCTCGCTGGCCGCCGTTCGCCTCGCCGACCTGTCCGCCCCGGTCGTCCTCTCGTGCGGCCGGTTTTCGGACGCCGAGGCCGCGGCGGACTGGCTCGGCGCGCCGGTCGTTCGGTGTTCTCCCTCCGATTGACGGGGGGCGCTCCGGGCGTTGATTTATATACGAAGCGGCGGCCAACCCCGCCATGCACTCCGATATCGACGTGAGCGCGAACGACGGCGTCGCCCTCGTCTCGGTCCGAGTCGACAACGACGCGCCGGTCGACCGACGCGTCAGGCTTCGCAACCGCCTCGACGGCCCGGTGCTTCCGCCGCGTCGCGCCGGCGTCCCCGAACCCGGCTGGGACGACGAGGGCTTCGAAGGCGTCGTTCCCGCGGGCTCGACGGTCGCGCTCGGCTACGCCGTTCCCCTATCGCCGCCGGGCGACCGTGACGCCGAGGCTGTCGACGCCGACAGCCTCCCGGAGCACGCGGTCGATGTCGAGACACTCGGCCGCGCCGACGAGTCGGACGAGGCCGCCGATTCGACGCCCGAGGGTGCGATTCGGTCGCTCGGCTCGGCGCGGCCGCCGGCCGACGCAGTTCCCGTTTCTGCTGACCCGCAGTCGATGGTCGCTACGTCGGAGACGCCAGAGCCGGCTCCCGAAACCGCCGGCGACGAACGCCCCGAACCGCTTCCGCGACCCGACTCCGACGCCGCCGGCGACGAACGTTCCACTCCGTCCGAGCAGCCGACGGACGCCGACGTGTCGGCGGCGGTCGAGACGCGCGAGCCGCGCGACCGCGAGACCCAGCGGCCATCGGAGCCGGCGTCTCTCGCGGCCGTCGAGCGTCGTATCGACCTCGCTGAGCGGCTGGACGGCGCGTCGGTCGCGGACGCCGCGGCGGCGCTCTCGGAGACCGAACGCGGCGTTGAGGCGCTCGAATCGCTCGACGCGGACCGCGAACGCCTTCGTCGATTGGCGGCGCGCGCGACGGCGCTTGCGGACCGCGCGGCCGACGCCGACCCCGACGTGGACGCGCTCCGGAGGCTCGCGTGATTCTCGCGGTCGTCTCCGGGAAGGGCGGCGTCGGGAAGTCGACGCTGTCGTTCGAACTCGCGGCGGAACTGGGGGCGGTCGTCGTGGACGCGGACCTCGGAATGGCGAACCTTCCGTACGCGCCCGGTCCCGACCTCCACGACGTGCTCGCGGGCCGGGCCGACCCGCTCGAAGCCGTCCGCTCGGGCGGGCCGGTCTCGATACTCCCGTGCGGGCGGACGCTCGCCGGCGCGCGCGCGGCCGACACGCGCCTCCTCGCCGACGCGCTTCACGCGGTCGAAGCGGCCCACGGCGACGTGGTCGTGGACTGCCCCGCCGGGATGCGCGCCGATGCGGGCGTCCCGCTCGCCGTCGCCGACGCCTGCGTCGTGGTCGCGTCACCGAAGGGCTACGCGCTGGCCGACGCGGTTCGAACCCGCGAGCTGGCGCGCGAACTCGGCTGCGGGCTCGCCGCCGTCGCGGTCAACCGCGTCGTCGACGCGGTGCCGCTGGACGCCTTCGCCGACGTGCTCGGCGCGCCGGCGACGGGGATTCCCGCGGACTCGCGGCTGGCCGAGGCGGTCGAGCGGTTCGAGCCGGTCGTCGCGTCGTCGCCGCAGAGCCTTCCCAGTGCTCGGATTCGGGAACTCGCGGACGCGGTCCGGGTAAGCGGTCGATAGAAGCGTCGTCTCGTCTTCGGTTCGTTCGCGAAACAGCGGTTCAGTTCTCGCGTCGTCGTCGCCGTCGGTCAGTGAATCCTCACGGTCGCAGCCTCGCGGCTCACTCGCGGAGCGCCACGTACGTCTTGCGGAGCGTCACGGGCGTCACGTCGGCCACGTCGGCGGCCTCGGCCTGCGTGCAGTCCTCGCCGCGGTCGGACGCGGCGGTGTAGAGACACGCCGCGGCGACGCCGCAGGGGTTCTTGCCGCCCACGACCCCCTCGTCGCGGGCCTCGGCGACGTACTCGCGCGCCCGGCGTTCGGTGTCGCTGTCGAGGTCGAGCTTGGTCGCAAAGCGCGGCAGGTACTCGGTCGGGTCGGCGGGCGCGACGGGGAGGCCGAGGTCGCGGTTGAGCGCGCCGTAGGCCGCTTGGTGCTCCGCCTCGGTGGCCTTCGACACGTCGCAGACCTCCTCGACGCTCCGGGAGACGCCGGCGACGCGGCAGGCGGCGTAGACGCAGGCCGCGGCGAACCCTTCGAGCGAGCGGCCGCGCAGGAGGTCTTCGTTCTGGGCGGACTCGAACAGCGAACAGGCCTGGTCGCGGATGTGGTTCGGCAGCGACAGCGCGCTCGTCACGCGGCGAATCTCGGTGAAGGCGTACACCTGGTTGCGCTCGCGCTTGGTCGAGATGCGGGCGCGGTTGTGCTGGCGGCGCATGCGGGCGAACTGCCGGCGCTTGCGACCCTTGATACGCGTCGAGCGGCCGATTTCGGTCGACAGGCCGCGGTCGTGCCGCGAGCGGGTGAGCGGCGCGCCGGTCCGAGCGGGGTTGCGGTCGTCGTCGGCGAACGAGCGCCACTCGGGGCCGTGGTCGATGCGGTACTCCGAGACGACGAGGCCGCAATCGGTACAGACCGTCTCGCCGGCTTCGAAACCGAGGTGTCCATCGCATTCGGGGCAACCCTGGGGGGAGCGTGCTTCACTCATCACAATTGAAAATCGGTCCCGAATGGGTATTTAAACACGGGTTGAAACGGGGTCGAACGCCCAATTCGGCGCGGTAGAACCTACCGGTTACCGTTACGCTTGGCTATCAGCACTGATACTATCTAAGAACACTTTTACCCGATAGGTGCGGAGCACCGAGCGATGGGGTTGTCAGAAATCGCCGCCGCGTTAGAGACGACGACGACTGAACAGCGTTCGCGCTGTGTCCCGACCGTCGATGACACCGATGTTTCCCTCCGCGAGCGCTTCGAGGCGCACGCAGACGCGCTCCCCTGTGCGCCTGCGGCAGCGGAACGGGTTGTCGAAGCACACGGGTCTGGCACGTCGGTCGGAGCCAGCGCGCGCGACGCAGGCGTCGCTCCCGTCACGGCGGCGAAGCTCTTGCACCGTTGCGGCGAAGCGGGCGTGACCCCCCTCGCACCCGAGGCGCGACGCATCGTCCGCGATTGGATCGACGGGCGCATCTCGCGCGCCGACGCGCTCGCGCTCACCGGCGCGGAGCCGTCGGAGTTCGCCCTCGCAACGTACGTCGAGACACACGACCCCATCGACCCCCTCGTCGAAGCCGTCGAGGGCGCGCTGGCCGACCGCACCGACGCGGCCGTCGCCAAGCGCGACTCGCTGGCCGAGACCATGAGCTCGGTCACCGATATGCAGTTCTGACGCGGGAAACGCCTCCCCACCTCCCGTTTTCGGCTCGGATTCCCCGCTCGCGAGCGGCGGCGCTCGTCGGTCAGCTATCGCTCCGTCCGAAACGCGGCTGGGTCCCGTGCGCCTCAGCGACGGACGTACTCGCTGACCGAGCCGAGGACGCCGTCGGTGGGAGCCACGGCGTCGATTTCGATGTCGAGAAGCACCTCCGCGACCGCGGCGACGCCCGCCGCGAGCTCGGCGTCTTCGCGGCACGCCGGCGCGTCGGCGAGGGCAGTCGCCTCGGTCTCGGGCACGACCACGTCCGCGTCGTCGAGCGCGCCGAACGTGGAGACGACGGCGTCGATATCGGTGTCGATGTCGGCGGCGCGCGCGCTGAGCCGACCGACGGCGTCGGCACCGCGGTCCGTGGCGGGCGCGACGAGCGCGACCCGGTCGCAGGCCGCGGCGGCGGCGACCGTCTGGTTCGACGCGAGGAGCGGCGCGTCGACGAGGACGTGGTCGAAGCCGTCTGCGGCCTCGGCGATGCGGCCCTCGAACGCCCGCGCGGCGTCGGGCGTCATCGCCCGCGCGAGTCGCTCGAAGGGGGCCGCGGCCGGGCAGACGGCGACGCGTCCCTCGGCGTCGGCCTCGAAATCGACCAGCCCCGACTCCAGCGGCACGTCGGCGGCGTCGGTGACGAGCGCCGTCGCGTCGGGGTCGAGCGTCCCCGAGACGTAGTCTGAGAGCCCCTGCGTGGCGAACGCCGCGTCGAGGACGGCCACGTCGCGGCCGTCGGTCGCGAGCGCTGCGGCGAGTTCGAGCGACAGTCGGGTCGTGCCCGCGCCGCCGGTGGCCCCGACGAGCGCGATGGTGGTGGGAATGGACATACCGCGAGTGGTCGGGTGCTCAGATTAATAGCTTCGGTCGCCCGCTGCCGGCGTCGCCGGACGCGCGACTACGCCGTCCACTCGCCGTCACCCGATTCCGGGTCCGCTCCCGGCGCGGCGTCCGCGCAGGCCCGGTAGAAACAGACCTTGTAGGTCCGCCCGACGAGCGTCGTGACCGTCGAACCGACGGCCAGAACCGCCATGTCGACCGTCGACATCGGCGCTTGGAACGCCGTCACCGCGCCGGCGACGGTGGTCGCCCCGTCGAGGGTGACGAACCAGAGCACCGGCAGGTCGATGACCGAGGTCACTGCGGTCGCCACGACCGCGTAGCCGACGACCTGCCGGAAGTTCCCGAAGACGAAGTCGACGCTTCGGCTGAGCGACCCGCCCGCGGTCTTCCCGTCGAAGACTACGGCGGTGTCGAAGAACGTGAAGACGAGGATGACGGCCGCGAAGACCACGAAGGCCACCCCGGCGGCGGCGAGTTCGACGAGCGTGAGGCTCGCGGAGCCGTTCAGGACCGCGTTGAGCCGGTCGAAGCCGATGTAGCCGACGACGCCGCCGCCGACGACCATCGCGATGACCACGATGACGAGGCCGGAAAGGACGCTCGCGCCGAGCAGGCTGACGTAGTAGCGCTGTGCCGCGGTGGACGCGCGCAGGTCGGTGTCGGAACCGGGGCGCGCGCCGTCGATGACGGTGTAGAACGCGCCGATGAGCGCCGGTGAGCCGAACAGGAGCAGAATCGTCCCGACCACACTGACGAGGCCGGAGGCGTTATTCAACGCGCTCATGGCCCCGAACGCGAGGGCGAACGCGACGAGCACGGGCGTCTTGGTGACGACTTGGAGGGTCGTTCGAAACGATTGGAGGACTGTCACGACTGGCGGTACTTGTGGCGGCCATATATGCGTTCGTATCGACACCTACGGGAAAAGGCGGGGTTGACGGGAACGAGACCGGTCGCTTCAGCCCGAGATGGACGCCTCGATGTCGTCCAGTTCCTCGTCGGAGAGGTCGGGGCGCTCGCCCGCGACGGCGTGGATGGGGCTGCCGCCGTCGCCCTCGAACCGCGGGACGATGTGGACGTGGACGTGGTCGACTTCTTGGCCGGCGGCGGAGCCGTTGTTGATGCCGACGTTGGTCGCGTCGGCGTCGACCGCCGCCTCGACGCGCGGGACGAGGTCGTTCACGGCGGCGAACAGGTCGGCCGCGGCGTCGGCCGGCACCTCGTCGAGGCGGGCGTGGTGCTCTTTCGGGACGACGAGCGTGTGACCGGGCGCGAGCGGGTTGGCGTCGAGGAACGCAAGCGAGTGGTCGGTCTCGTGGACGATTCGGCCGGGGATGTCGCCGTCGACGATGGCGCAGAAGATGCAGTCGGACATACGTGGCACGTCGATTGGCGGGAAAAAGAAAGTTCGCACCGGTTCGGAGTCGAGGCCGAGTCAGTTCCGCTCGGTGGACCGTTCGCGGTCGTCAGTTGGGTCGTATCTGCCGGCGAGCGCGTCGTCGCCGTCGTCGTCACCGCCACCTTCGAACCGCGCCCGAATCCGCGCCAGTCGCTTCTTGACGCCGGCGACGAACGAGTCCATCGCTTTCACGAACGGGTGGAGAACGACGTCGAGAATCAGGTCCGCGATGAGGTCGCCGAGCATCGGTGCAGCCGGATGGTGTCAACACAAGTCCATAACTGTGCGGGTGTCGAGCGGCCCGGTCGGCATGGCCGGCATCGGTGTGTGGCTCGGTCAACACGGCGGGCTTAGGGCAGTAACGCCTCTAAGTCGGCCAGATACTCCTCTAACTCGTAGCCGAGTCGGGAGAGCCACACGTCGCGGTAGGAGGGGTGAAGAAGCGGAATCACGGTGTAGCCGAACCGCTCGCTCTCGACGGGGTCGAGGACGGTATCGAGGAAGCCGTCCAGCGAGGCGTCGTCGAGCGCGAGGACGCTTTCGGTCGCGTGGCGGCCGGTCGGGACCACCACGTCGGGGTCGACGGCTTCGAGTTCGGAAACGAGGTGGTCGCGACAGTTCGCCTTCTCGGCGGCCGTGGGCGCGCGGTTCGACCCCTCGCCGTCCGAGGGGAAGCACTTGACCGCGTTCGTGTAGAAGACGCCCGATTCGTAGCCGACGGCGGCTATCGTCTCGCGGATGCGGCGGCCGGAGTGCCGGGCCGTGTAGGACATCCCGGTCCAGTTGCCGCCCCGCCAGCGGTCGGCGTCGGGGTTACCCGCGCCGGGCGCTTCCCCGACGACCATCACGGTCGCGTCGTCGGGGCCGACGCCCCACGAGATACGGTTGCGACACTCGACGAGCGCCGGACAGCGGCCACAGTCGGGTTCGAGGACGAGCGTCTCGTCGGCGTCGGGGAACCGGGGGTCGGCGTCGGCCATCTACTCCGTCAGCGGGAGCACGATGCCGAAGATAATCGGCGAGAACAGGACCAGCGCGATGCCGAGCCACTCGGCGTCGAAAAACAGCGTTCGCTCCCAGCCGGGGATGGCACCGCCGCTCACGGCGAGGGCGACTTTCGCGCCGATAGCGCCGAACAGGAACAGCGCGAGCCCCAGTCCGAGGCCGGTCTTGGTCATCCGCGGGTAGTCGATGTCTCCGTAGCGTCCCATACTACCCCGAGATGCGGGGACCGGCAAAACCGTTTCGAGAGAGTGTGTGGTACGTTACCGCCCGAGTTCGGTCGCGAGGGCGGGCGCGACGGACACCTCGCTCACGTCGCGTTCGATGGTGTCGGTACCGACGACGCGCTCGATGCCGGCGCGGGCGAGTTTCGTGCGGGCGTTGCGGGCGAGAAGCGGGTGGACGGTCGCACAGAAGACGCGCTTCGCGCCGCCGTCGGTGAGGACGCCGACCGCCTCGCTCATGGTCGACCCGGTGGCGATGATGTCGTCGGTGATGACCACGTCGCGGCCCGCGAAGTCGGCGTCGCTCGGCGTGATGTCCACGTCGGTCCCGGAGTGGCGCACCTTCTCGAAGTAGTCGGTCTCGCCCTCGCCGTAGGCGTCGCGGACGGTCTCCGCGATGTCGATGGCTCCCGAGTCGGGGGACAGAAACAGCGGGGCGTCGAGTTCGGGGAGCGGCTCCGCGAGTCGCCCCGCGGCGTCGACGATGTCGACGGGCGCGTCGAAGAAGTCGGCGACGGCGTCCTCGTGGGGGTTGACGAGCACGACGCGGTCGGTCGTCGTGCTGACGGCGCGGGCGACCGCGCGGGCCGAAACCGGGTGGCCGGCCTCGAACGCCTTATCCTGTCGGGCGTAGCCCATGTACGGGATGACCGTCGTGACCTCGGACGCGCCGGCCTCGCGGACCGCGTCTTGCAGTTGGAGCAGTTCGACGTAGGCGTCGTTGCTGGCGGTGCTGGCGACGATGGTGGCGGCGTCGGCGTCGAAACCGGGGACCGCGGCCAGCGTCTCGCCGTCGGGGAAGCGGTCGTACTCGACGGCCGCGAGCGACTCGCCGAGTTCGTCGGCGAGCGCGGCCGCGAGTGCCTGGGAGGATGCGCCGGGTACGAGCATACCCGTTCGTCTCTCGTGGGGGGTAAAACCGCTTTTCGTTACGTTCAGCCGCGTCGCGTGTCAGCGAACCGCGACGCCGACCGTCTCTAACCCGAGCACCTGCGTCCGCCAGTCGCCCCCGGTCAGCCGAACGCAGAAGCTCCCCGCGTCGGTGACGGCGTAGGCGGCGCGGGCGTCGTGGGCGAGCGCGACGACCGACTCGTCCAGCGGAATCGGCGCGGCCTCCCACGCGCCCGACTCCTCGTCGCGCGCGACGACGCCGTCCGGGCCGACCGCGTGGGCGCGGCCGTCCGGCATCGACGCGACCGCCGAAAACGCCCCGTCGAGCGCGTCCATCCAGCCGTTGCCGAGCGCGTACAGCCCCGAGTCGGTCGCGGCGAGCGGGGTTCCCGAGTCGCCGCCGAGGCGGCCCGCGGGGTCGGACACGTCGTTCACGTCGTCGAGGCCGACGTGCGAGAGACCGTCGTCACCGATTCGGTAGACGCCGTCGTCGGCCGCGACGAGGCTCCCGTCGAGGGCGCGGACCGCCCCGACCGCGCCGAGGTCGGTCCACCCGGATTCGTCGAAGCGGGCGACGCGACCCGACTCGTCGGCGGCGACGACGCGATTGCGATGGAACCCGACGGCCGTCGCGAGGCCGAAGTCGAGTTCGTGGTAGTCGTCGCCCTGCACGAGCAGCACGTCCTCGTCGGTGGCGACGGCGACTTCTCCGGGCGACCCGGCGGCGTCCAGCGCGGTACACCGGCGGTCGATGCGGAAGCCCCCGACGAGGTCGTCGGAGACGTCGACGGTCACGACCCCGACGCCGGCGGCGACGTACGCCGTCTGCTTGCCGGACTTGTCCGCGTACACCCGCTTTTCGTCGATAGAGAGGTCGAAATCAGCCATCCGTTGGCCCGAGGTTCGCGGCGGGGTTCGGAAAGGATTGTGGTCGTTCCCGCGGCGCGGCGACGGGCCGAACGGACGCGCGAGTGAGCCGTGTGCTTACAGAAACTCCCGCACGTCCGAGTACCACATGTCGTGGTGGTCGAGTTCGTCGAGGGCCTCGGCCACGTCGACCGCGAGGACGTGCCAACAGCGCTCGCCCTCGTCGGGGTCGAGGTTGTACTGCGAGTCCTTGCAGGTACAGCCGCGGTCTTCGACCACGTACTCGTCGTCGTAGCCGACGACCACGTCGAAGTCGCGGTAGCGCTTCACCCGTCGCTCGGAGACGGCCTCGATGGCCGTGACGCCCCGGTCGCCGTGGGCGTCGACGATGGCCTGCACGATTTGCGGCGAGAGTCGCCCGGTCTCCGCGAGCGCCGCTCGCCAGTCGTCGGCCGAATCCACGCTCCCGAGTTCGTCGGTGGCGGTGAAAACGCATTCGATGCCGCGGGGTGGACCGACCGCCGCAACCGCGTCGTAATCGCGCCGCAATCGCGTCGCACAATCGCATCGCAACCGGTTTCCGCCCGCGCGGGCGACTGCGGGTATGCACGTGAGCGAGGGAGGCGTCGAAATCGAGGTTCCCGACGCCCGCGACGGGGCGTCAGCGGGGACCGGCGACGATGTCTTCTACAACCCCACACAGGAGTTGAACCGGGACATCACCGCGGCCGTCCTCCGCGCCTTCCGCGAGCGCGAACCCCGCGCCGAGAGCTACCTCGACGCGATGGCCGCCTCGGGAATCCGGGGCGTCCGCGCCGCCGCCGAGGGCTACGACGTGACCTGCGCCGACCTCGACACCGACGCCGTCGAACTCGCCCAGTCGAACCTCGACCGCGCCGGCAACGGCGGCGAGGCGGTCCACCGCAACGCCAACGCCCTCATGTACGACTCGGTCTTCGACGTGGTCGACCTCGACCCCTTCGGCACGCCGATGCCCTTCGCGGACCCCGCCTTCGCCAACACCCGCGACCTCGTCTGCGTCACCGCCACCGACACCGCCCCGCTGTGCGGCGCACACCAGAAAAGCGGCATCCGGAAGTACGGCTGTCTCCCGCAGAACACCGACTACCATCCCGAGATGGGGCTTCGGACCCTCCTCGGCGCGATGGTCCGCACCGCCGCCCGCTACGACAAGGCGGCCGTCCCGATTCTCTCGCACGCGACGCGTCACTACGCGCGGGCGTACCTCGAACTCGACGAGCGGGCGACGAAGGCCGACGAACTCCTCGAATCGACCGGCTTCGTCTACCACTGCGAGGACTGCCTCCACCGCGAGGCCGAGCACTCGCTGGTCGCGCACCCGCCCGAGGCGTGCGCCAACTGCGACTCGACCCGGATTCTCGAAGCGGGCCCCATCTGGCTCGGTCCCGTCTCCGAACCGGCGTTCGCCGGGGCCGTCCGCGACGAGGTGACCGAGGACTTCGGCACCGCGAAACGCGCCCGCAAACTCCTCGACACGCTCGCGGTCGAACTCGACACGCCGACCCACTTCGACCAGCACCGCCTCTGTAAGCTCTGGGGTCGGTCGGCCTCGAAGATGGAGACGTTCCTCGACACGCTCCGCGACGCCGGCTACGACGCCACCCCCGCGCACTACCACGGCACCGCGTTCAAGACCGACGCGACGGTCGCGGAGATACGCGAGGCGACCGCCGCGCTCGACCCCGAGGCCTGACGAGGGCGACGGCGAACCGCGTCGTAACCGGCACACGCCGCCGCTTCGGCGGGTAGCTTCTTTGCCTCCCGTGTCGTTTCGGTGATACGTGAGCGCCAACATCCGAACCGCCGTCCCCGTCGTGCGGGCGGTCGTCGACACGATTCGGGAGAAGGAAATCTCGTTTCTCGCGGCCAGCATCTCGTACTACGCGCTCGTCTCGCTGATTCCGCTTCTCGTCCTCGGCGTCGTCGTCGCCACCGCCGTCGGCGGCGCGGCGTTGCAGGCACAACTCCAGACGCTCGTCGAGCAGTACCTCGTCCCGACGGGTCAGGGCCTCGTCGAGGAGGCGCTTTCCGACCGAACCGGGCAGGGAAGCGTCGGCGCGGTGAGCCTCGGGCTGACGGTGTGGGGCGCGCTGAAGCTCTTTCGCGGCCTCGACATCGCTTTCTCGCGCATCTACGGCTCGGAGGCGGGCGGCCTCCTCGACCAGCTCCGCGACGGCGCAATCGCCCTTGCCAGCATCGGTGTCGGCACCATCGGCGTCGCGGTGCTGACCGCGCTCCTCGGTCTCCTCGACGTGCCGTTTCTCCAACTGCTCTCGCCGCTTTTGTTGTTGTTCACGCTCTGTGCGGCGTTCTTCCCGCTGTACTACGTCTTTCCCGACGCCGACCTCTCGCCGCGAGAAGTCGTCCCGGGGACTATCCTCGCGGCCGTGGGGTGGACGCTCCTCGGTACCGGCTTCGGCATCTACGCGTCCGTCGCGGGGTCGTCGGTCGCGGGCGCGCTCGGCACGCTCCTGTTGCTCGTGACGTGGTTCTACTTCTCGGGGCTCATCCTGCTTTCCGGCGCGGTCGTCAACGCGGTCCTCGCGGGGGTCGGGGGCGACGCGTCGCCCGCAGAACCGCGTGACCCGCCGGGGGGACCGCCCGGAGTGGACCGGCAGGTACAACATACGGGAGGCCGACATGACGCTCGTACGGATATGAGCGACGACCGAGGTGACACCGATGGGCCGCGGACGGAGGACGCCGACGACGCGGAGACCGGCGCGTCCGTCTCCCCGCGCGGCGCTCCCGACATCGAGGAGCTGGAATCGCAGGTCGAGGAACTTCGGGCCGACCTCGACGCGTTCGAGGACGACGTGACCGACCGGACGGTCGAAAAGCCCAAGCTCGAAGCCGAGCTGAAGCGCTACGTCCGCCGCCGGATGCGCCGCGGCAAGGCCCGCGGGTGGGGTCCCTACCTCGTGCTCGGCTACGGCGTCGTCCTCACGCTCGGCGCGTTTCACTACCTCCAGTCGGACCTCATCGCGGTCGTCGCCATGCTCATCATCTTCCTGTCGACGCTCGGACTCTACGTCCTGTTCGTCATCTTCGGCATCGGCCTGAGCGCCCTCGGCGTCCCCGGGCGCGCCATCGACGCGGTCCGCAAACGCCGCGGCTGAGATGTTCCGGTCCGCGCTTTCGCTTCAGAGCCGCGGCGTCGGGGAGTTGGTGCTCGCGGACGCCCCGGACGCGCTCGTCTTCCTGTTCGGTCTCGTCACCCAACTCGGGGACCAGTGGTTCTTCTTCGTCGCGTTCACCTCGCTGTACTGGCTCTGTCGGCCCCGAATCACGGCGCGCCCGCGACGGACCGCGGCCTCCTTCGTCGGCCTCGCGTTTATCTCCCTGTCGCTGGTGACGGCGCTCAAAGTCGGCTTCGCGCTCCCTCGCCCGCCGACGGCCGACATCGCTTCGGCACCGAACTGGCCTGCCCCGCTCGCGGACCTGTTCGTCTCGTTCACGACGGACGACGGGTTCGGATTCCCAAGCGGGCACGCACTCGGGACCACCGTCGTCTACGGGGCCGCCGCGCTGCTGCTCGACGTGTGGGACCGACGGCGACGCGTCCTCGCCGCCGCGGCTCTCGTCGCAACAGTCGCACTCTCCCGCGTCGTCATCGGGGTTCACTACGGCGTCGACGTCGTCGTCGGCGTGCTCCTCGGGCTCGTCGTGTTGAAAGCCGTCTTCACCGTCGCTGCCGCGGACGACGCCCCCGGCCACCTCGACCCGACGCGACTGTTCGCACTCGCAGTCGGGCTCAGTGTCGTGGCCCTCGCAGTGGTCGTCGCGAGCGGGGCGTCGCACCACACGGCAAACGCGTCTGCTGCCCTCGGTGGGTCGCTCGGCGGCCTCGTCGGCTGGTCCCGGCTTTCTGACCACGAGTCGCTGCCGACACTGTCGCTTCCGGCTGCACTCGTGTCGCTCCTCGTTGCGGGCGCGCTCTGGGTCGCTGCCGACGCGCTTCAGGCTGTTCCAATCGCGATTCTCGCGACCGGAACTGCCGTCGCGTTCATCCTCGTCGCGCCGCGGATACAGGGCCGACTCGGGCTCGGCAGCGAAGCGACCCGGCGCGCCGACTGATGGCGCGCTTTCGGCCGCGGCTCCGCGGTGACGCGACGTTCTGATTCTGATTCTACGTGTCCCGCCGACCGCGACCCGAGCGCTTCGGCTCTCCGGCGAGCGGGCGCGAAAGAAAAATCGGTGTTAGTGCGCAACGATTAGAACGTCTCGAGGTACCGGTCGAGCTCCCACTGGGAGACATCGACGAGGTAGTCCTTGAACTCGGAGCGCTTGGCTTCGACGAATTTCTCGAAGACGTGGTCGCCCAGGGCCTCCTGGATGACTTCGTCCTCTTCGAGGGCGTCGACGGCGCCGCCGAGGTCCTTCGGGAGCGTCTCGATGCCGTACTCTTCGCGCTTTTCCTCGTCGAACTCGTAGATGTTCTCGCGGACCGGGTCGGGGCAGTCGAGGTCCTTCTCGACGCCGTCGAGACCGGCGTGGATGAGCGCGGCGAACGCGAGGTACGGGTTACAGGACGGGTCGGGGAAGCGGGCCTCGATGCGCGAGGCGGCCGGCGTGCGGGCGGCCGGCTTGCGGATGAGCGCCGAGCGGTTGCGGTCGGACCACGCGATGTAGACCGGCGCTTCGTAGCCGGGGACGAGGCGCTTGTAGGAGTTGACCGTCGGGTCAGCGACCGCCGTGATGGCGGGCGCGTGGTCGAGGATGCCCGCGACGAAGCTCTTGGCCGTGTCGCTCAGATCGAACTCGTCGTCGCCGTCGTGGAACGCGTTCTCGCCGTCCTTGAACAGCGAGATGTGCGTGTGCATGCCGGAGCCGTTGATGCGCGGGATTGGCTTGGGCATGAACGTCGCGTGGAGGTCGTGTTCGGCCGCGATGGCGCGGACGACGGACCGGAACGTGGCGACGTTGTCGGCCGTCGAGAGGGCGTCGTCGTACGTGAAGTTAATCTCGTGTTGACCCTCGGCGACCTCGTGGTGCGAAGCTTCGATGTCGAAGCCCATGCTTTCGAGGCCGTAGATGATGTCGCGGCGCACGTCGGACGCGAGGTCCTTCGGGGCGAGGTCGAAGTAGCCGCCGGCGTCGTTCGTGACGGTCGTCGCGCGGCCGTCTTCGTCTTCTTCGAACAGGAAGAACTCCGGTTCGGGAGCGACGTTCACGTCATAGCCGAGTTCCTCGGCGCGCTCGATAGCGCGCTTGAGGACGCCACGCGGGTCACCGCTGAAGGGCTCGCCGGTGGACGTGTTGAACACGTCACAGATGAGACGACCGGCGGCGCTGTTTTCCTTCTTCCGCCACGGGAGGACGGCGAACGTCGACGGGTCGGGTTCGAGGCGCATGTCGGACTCCTGGATGCGCACGAAGCCGTCGATGGAGGAACCGTCGAAGTAGATGCCCTCGGTGAACGCCTTCTCGGCCTGCGAAGCCGGGATGGAGACGTTCTTCACCGTTCCGAGAATGTCGGTGAACTGGAGTCGGAGGAAGTCGACGTTCTTCTCTTCGATTTCGTCGATGACTGCCTGTGCCTCGTCGCTCAGGCCGCCGTCGGTGAGTGCGTTGTCTTCCGTCATTTTCCTGAACACGCGATTCGAACACCCGCACTATAAAGACATTTCCGCTTAATGCAATTCCCCGCACCTCGCCACAGAATTGGATATTCGTAAAATTCTAATGCCCCCGGACGGTCTTTGGATGTAATGACGTACGAAAACCTCGACGCGAAGCTCATCAATGCGCTCCTCGGCGACGGTCGAGCGAGTCTGCGAAGCCTCGCTGAAGAGCTCGACGTGTCGGTGACGACCGTCTCGAACCACCTGCGAGACCTCGAAGACGAAGGCGTCATCGAGGGCTACACCCCCCGCGTCAACTACGACGCGCTCGGCTACGACGTGACCGCGGTCATCCAACTCAAAGTCGAGGGCTCCGCGCTCCCCGAGATTACAGAGCGCCTCCGCGCCGAAAAGCAGATGATTTCGGTGTACGAGGTCACCGGCGACTACGACATCATCGCCATCGGCAAGTTCCGCGACACCGACGGCATGAACACGCAGATCAAGAAACTGCTCACCGACGCGGACATCCGCGAGTCCAACACTTCGGTCGTGCTCAACGCCGTCACCGAAAACGAGCAGTTCGACCTCGACCTCGAAGAGTAACGCCGTCAGACGATTCGCGTTTTTACGTCGCGCATCTCCGCCTTGCAGTAGGGACACCGATATCGCGTGTCGAAGCCGTCGGGCGTCGTCTTCGTCGTCGTCTCTATCTCGTGGACCGCCACGTCGCGTCCACACTCCCGGCACTGAACCGCTGGCATCGGTTCGTGTTCGTCGACTGGGCGGAATAAATCTACTGGCGTGTGTGTATAGCTGTCATCGAATTGTCTATATCCGGACGGGACCCGCCTCGACTGGAGACCCGCGAGGGTCGCTCGATGCGGCCGGCGTTCCGCCCGAGTTTCGCCCGCGGCTCCGCGCCGTTTCCGACGACCGCTCGAGGGCTCTCGTTTCGACTGGAAACCCGGACGACGCGAGCCGATTCACCGGGCGATAAACTGGAGATGAAATGTTGCGAGTTTTCGCTGCCCGGCGGAGCCGGCGGTCCGGTCAGAACCCGTCTTCGAAGACGAACGTGCCGTCTCGCTGGACGACCTCGCCGTCGACCTCGATGACCGAGTCTTCGGACATATCGACGATCATGTCGACGTGCTCGGCGCTCTCGTTGAGTTCGTTGTCCGCGCCGACCGTCTCGGGGTACGCCGAGCCGACGGCCATGTGGACGGTGTCGCCCATCTTCTCGTCGAACAGCATGTTGTAGGTGAACTGGTCGATGCTGCGGTTCATGCCGATGCCGAGTTCGCCCAGGTAGCGCGCGCCCTCGTCGGTGTCGAACACGCCGTCTAAGACCTCCTCGTTGCCCTCGGCGGAGTAGTTGACCACTTCACCGTCCTCGAAGCGGACGCGGACGCCGGAGACCTCGCGGCCCTGCCGGTACAGCGGCAGGTCGAAGTGGACCTCGCCGTTCACGGAGTCCTTTACGGGCGCGGTGAACACCTCGCCGCCGGGGAGGTTGTGTTCGGCCGTGTCGTTGATGGCGGTGTTGCCGGCGATGCGCATCGTCACGTCGGTCTCGTCGCCCGACTTGATGCGCACTTCGTCGCCGTCGTTGAGGATGTCGACTAACTGCTGTTGGAGTTCGCCCTGCGCCTCCCAGTCGAGGGTGACGGCGTCGTAGACGAAGTTCTCGTAGGCCTCGGTGCTCATGCCCGCGAGCTGGGCGCTCCCCTTCGCGGGGAACTGGGTGAGACACCAGCGCTTCGTGAGCATCTCGCCCTGCACGGGCTTGTAGGCGCGCTTGTACGCTGCGTTCGTCTCCGGCGGCACGTCGCTCTGTTCGGTGGCGTTCGTCTCGCCGCGGACGCGGATGATGACGTCGGTCTCCTCGTAAAGCGCCAGCATGTGTTCGGGCGTCTCGTAGTCGTCGTCGCCGGCGCGGAGGAACGCGCGGGTGAATCGCGGGTTCGCGTCCATCGCGACGACGTTCGCACCCCGGTCGCCGAGCAGTTCGTGGACGGCCGTGACGAGGTCCTCGGCCACCGAGGGCGCGGAGACGACGACGTTGTCGCCGGTCTCGACGCTCGTGGAGTGGTCGACGATGGTTTGTGCGTGCTCGCGGATGCGCGGGTCCATACCGCGTCGTGTGTGTCCCCGGGGCAAACACCTTTCGAAGCGCAAATATTGCGCCCCCGGCCGAGAACGCCCCGCGGACCACCGATTATTTCTCCGTCGGCGCGGTCTCTCCGCGCATGATTGACCTCCGAAGCGACACCGTCACGCTCCCGTCAGACGAGATGCGCGAGGCCGCTCGCGACGCCGCCGTCGGTGACGACGTGTACGGCGACGACCCGACCGTGAACGAACTCGAAGCGCGCGCCGCCGAACTCGTCGGCAAGGAGGCCGCGCTGTTCGTGCCGTCGGGGACGATGGGCAACCAGATTGCCGCTCGCGTCCACGCCGACCCCGGGCAAGAGGCGCTCGTGGACGAGAAGGCGCACGTCTACAAGTGGGAGGTCGGCGGTTTCGCCCAACTGTCGGGCTTGCAGGTCCGCGCCTACGACGCCGGCGAGCGCGCCGCGCCGACGCCCGAACAGGTCCGCGACCACGCCCGCGAGGAGTCGCTTCACGTCGCCGGCACGGGCGTGTTGTGTCTCGAAAACACCCACAACGCCCGCGGCGGCGTCGCGGTTCCGAAAGCCGATATCGACGCCGCGGCCGACGCCGCCCGCGACCTCGGGATTCCGGTCCACCTCGACGGCGCGCGCCTGTTCAACGCTTGCGTCGCCCTCGACGAGGACCCGACGGCGATGGTCGAGCGCGTCGACACGGTGATGTTCTGTCTCTCGAAGGGGCTCGGCGCGCCAGTCGGTTCGATGCTCGCCGGTCCCGAGTCGTTCATCGAGGAGGCCGTCCGCGTCAGAAAGCAGTTCGGCGGCGGCATGCGACAGGCCGGTCTCATCGCCGCGCCGGGGCTCGTCGCGCTCGACAACGTCGACCGCCTCGCCGACGACCACGAGAACGCGACGCTCCTCGCCGAGGGTCTCGACGCCGTTTCCGGTCTGTCGGTGCCGACGCCCGACACGAACATCGTCGTCGTCGACTCCGAGGGTGCCGGACTGACGGCCGAGGAGTTTGTGAATCTGTGCGACGACGCGGGCGTCCTCGGCGGAACCTTCGGCCAGTACCACACCCGCTTTACGACGAATCTGAACGTCTCGCGTGCGGACGTGGAGCGCGCGGTCGACCTCGTCGCCGACGCGGTCGAATCGCGGTAGGTCGGGGGAAGCCGCCGTGAGTCGCGGTCGGCCGGTGGCGGCCCACTCGGTTCGTTCGGATTACAACTCGGGTTCGATGTAGACGAAGTGGACCCGGTCGTCGGCCGCCTTGAGTTCGTCCTCGATTTCGGTGATGTGGTCGTCCAGTTCCTCGGTGTCGAGTTCGGGGTCGAAGCTCACGTCGAGGGCGACGAGCAGTTTCTCGGGACCGACGTAGGACGCGCGGAAGTGGTCGACGTGGACGACCCGCGGGTCGTTTTTGACGATGTCGCGGAGCGCCTGTTCTTCGTCCATGGGGACGCTCTCACCGATGAGCAGGCGTTTGTTCTCCCACGCGAGCGCGATGGCGAAGCCCATGAGCAGTATCCCGATGAGGAGCGCCGCGCCGGCGTCGAACAGCTCGTTGCCCGTGAGCTCGGTGAGGCCGATACCGACGAGCGCGAGCACCGCGCCGACGAGGGCGACGGTGTCCTCCGTGAACGCCGTGAGCGTCGTCACGTCGCTCGTCTCCCGGAAGGCCTCGACGAGGCCGCTCCACTCGTATTCTTCTATCTGCCGGCGGAGTTCGGCGTTCGCCTTCAGGAAGGCGTAGCTCTCGAAGGCAATCGCCCCGAGGAGGATGGCGACGTTGACCAACACGGGCTCGATTTCGAAGCCGAGCAGGACGAGCGCCTCGCCGCCCCCGCCGTGGCCGGGATGCATCAGGGCGTCGTAGCCGTGTTTGGCCGACTCCCAGCCGGCGATACCGAACAACATCACGGAGACGAGAAAGGAGTAGAAAAACTGCGACTTCCCGTGGCCGAAGGGGTGCGACTGCGTCTCGCCGCGCTTGCTGTCGCGGATGCCGATGAGGAGAAACACCTGGTTGCCGGTGTCGGAGATGGAGTGATACGTTTCGGAGAGCATGGAGGGACTCCCGGTCGCGAGGAAGCCGAGGAACTTGAGAATCGCAATCGCCCCGTTCGCGAAGAGCGCGGCGACGACGACGGACGTACTGCCTGCCATGTCGTGGGCCACTCCCCCCGCCCGGATAGAGCTACCGACGGCGAATCGAGAGACGGACCATCCTCGACGGGCCGCCGGGCGGACCGACGCCGCAGTCGGTAGGTTTCAATCCCTCCGGGCCCTAGCCCCGCGTATGCTCGTCGTCGTCTCCGACACCCACAGCACGGACGGTCATCGCCTGACCGACAGAACCCTCGACGCGGTCCGCGAGGCCGACCTCGTCGTCCACGCGGGCGACTTCATGCGCGAGTCCGTCCTCGACGCGTTCGTCGACGAGGCCGACAGCTTCCTCGCGGTGTACGGCAACAACGACGGCTCCGAGATTCGCGACCGGATTCCCGCGGCGCGGAACGTCACCTACGGCGGCGTCGAGTTCGCGGTGACTCACACCCGCCGCGGCGGGAACACCGCGCTGTCGATGTTCGGCCGCGAGCGCGGGGCCGACGCGGTCATCTTCGGACACAGCCACCGGCCGGGCTTCCACGGCACCGGGCCGATTCCGCTCCTCAACCCGGGAAGCCACGCCCAACCGCGGGGCAACCGCAAGGCGCACGCGGAACTGGAGGAACTGCCGGACGGCGGCCTCCGCGGGCGACTCGTCACGGTCGACGGCGAGACGTTCGAGACGTTCCGTATCGTCCCCGGGGAATAGGACGAGGTCCGGTGGAGGGCCGGAAGAAGCAGCGGGAACAGACCGGAGCGGGTCTGTTGGGGGGCAGTCCGAGGCCGCGCGAGACGACGGGGAGAGGGGCAGGGGGCACGGATGGCAGCTCCGTCGTCGTTGGGGGCCACGCGCGACCTCGCACTCACTCCTACGGGTGACGGTATCAAATACGCACCGTAAGCTCAAACAGCCGTTTTAGTCACGCAGCACGCCCACCGCGACCCACGCGAGAAGCACGGTCAGCCCGCCGAGGAAGAACAGCGTCCCCGGCGAGAGCGTCCCGATGGTCTCCGCGAGTCCGCCCGACCCGGACGTGACCCGCGCCGCGGTCTCCGTGGCCGTCTGCGCGGCAGTCGTGTCCGGAACCGGCGTCTGCGTCGGCGTCGCGGTCACGGTCTCCGTCGCGGTCTGCGCGGCTTCCGTCACGGTCGGCGTCGACTCGACCGCGGTTCGGGTCGCTTCCGCGGTCTGCGTCGTCGAATCCGCGGTCGTGGTCGCCTCGGCGATGCTGAACCCACCGCCGCCGTCGGTCGTCGCCGCCGTCTCTGTGGCCGCCTGCGTCGGGGTCGATGTCGTCTCGGCCGCCGCGGGAGTGGCGTTAGCCGAATCGGCTGTCCGGGTCGCGTTGAGGTCGGCTCCCGAGCCGCCGCTCTGGCCGGCACCGGAGTCGCCCGCGCCGCCGGCCGAGCCTCCGAGACCGAACGGAAGCACCGACCCGGCACGGGCGAGTCGGTTCACGACGGCCGCGCCGATGCCGAGGACGCCGACGCCGCCGATGAGGTGCGTGAGCGCGCCCTTCAGACCCTTCGTCTCGTCTTCGCGCCCGGCGACGACGACGAGCGCCCGGTCAGCGGGCGTGTAGACGTTCATCTCGCGGCCCTTCTCGGAGTACCTCGTGTCCGCGACTTCGATGAGGCCCGCTTCCGAGAGGTTGCCGAGGTGGTACTGGACGTTCTGGAGGGACGTGTCGATTTCGGCGGCGAGGTCGGAGGGCGTCGCCGGCGACTCGTGGAGCGACGCGAGGACCGTCCGGGCGGTCGACGAGGAGATTGCGCCGAGGAGGTCGTCCGCCTCGTCGCTGTCGAGGCCGATGACCTTGGGGTCTCGGTCGTCCCGGTCGTCGTCCGGGTCGCCCGGGCTGGAGGGGATGAGGTCGGCCATCGAATCGGCGTTACTCACCGCTTCCCATGAGTGTTCGTATTCTTTCACGACCCGTCGCCGAAATTGCTATACCTCGTGCCCGCCGAACCCACCCACATGACCGACCCTTTGGTCGTAGACGGTCTCGTCGACTTTCTCGCGGGGAATCCCGTGTTCGTCGGGTTGCTCGCCGCGTTGTTGCTCTTCGTCTTCTTCGGCTATCTCCTCATCCGTCGGACGCTTCTCGGACTGAGCGAGGGGTACGACGAGGCGCGCCACCGCTGATGGACGGGACAACAGCCGACGCCGACGACAGCCTGGGGGGAGCCCCGTGGTAGCCACCGCGACGCTCGCCACGTTCGTCGTCGCCGCGCTCGCCAGCCTGTTCATGGCGTGGGCTATCGGCGCTGGGTCGTCTGGGTCGACGCCGTTCGCGCCCGCCGTCGGGGCCAACGCCATCTCGGTGATGCGCGCGGGCTTCATCGTCGGCCTGCTCGGCTTCGCCGGAGCGTTTCTGCAAGGTGCGAACGTCACCAACGCGGTCGGGACGGAACTCATCGGCGGCGTCACGCTGACTGCGGGGGCGGCGGTCGTCGCGCTCCTCACCGCGGCGGTGCTCGTCGCAATCGGCGTCTTCGCCGGCTACCCCATCGCGACCGCCTTCACCGTCACCGGCGCGGTCGTCGGCGTCGGCCTCGCCATGGGCGGCGACCCCGCGTGGTCGAAGTACCAACAAATCGTCTCGCTGTGGGTGCTCACGCCCTTCGTCGGCGGCGGGGCGTCGTACGCGACCGCCCGACTCCTCCGGGCCGACGGCGTCTCCGAACGGTGGACCGTCCCCGCGCTCGCCGGCCTCGTCGGCCTGCTCGTCGCCAACATGGAGTTCGCGGGCCTCGGCGGCGCGTCGGGGTCGGCCTCGGTCGCCCGGGCCGCCGCGGTCGAACTGACCGGTCTCGGCGTCCTCGGCGAGACGGGCTGGTTCGTCGCCGCCTCGCTTCTCGTCGCGCTCGCCGCCGCCGCCGTGGTCGGCCGCTGGGTGACGACCGACAAGACTCGCGGCCAACGGCGCTTCCTGCTCGTTCTCGGCGGTCTCGTCGCCTTCTCTGCCGGCGGTAGTCAGGTCGGCCTCGCCATCGGGCCGCTCGTTCCCCTCCTCGACGTGGTCGCGGTCCCGCTCCCGGCGCTCCTCGTCGGCGGCGGACTGGGCCTCCTCGCGGGGTCGTGGACCGGCGCGCCGCGCATGATTAAGGCGCTCGCGCAGGACTACTCCTCGCTCGGCCCCCGGCGCTCCATCGCGGCGATGATTCCCTCGTTCGCCATCGCCCAGACCGCCGTCGCGCTCGGCGTCCCCGTCTCCTTTAACGAGATTATCGTCAGCGCCATCATCGGTTCGGGCTACGCCGCCGGCGGCTCGGGGGTCTCCGGGCGGAAGATGCTCTACACCGTTCTCGCGTGGATTGGCTCGCTCGCCCTCGCGCTCGGACTGGGCTACGGCGTCTTTACGCTCGCGTCGAGCGTACTCGGCGTGTGAACGTCCGTGCGCTCCGCGTCGCGCTTACCACCCTCGTGTCCGCGCTCTGGGCCGCCTTCGGCGTCTACCACGTCGCGATGGCGGTCGTGACCGGCATCTCGCTCCGCGGGTTCGCCTTCGGGACCGTCGGCCTCGGCGCGTTCGCGCTGGCGATTCGCTTCCGCGGACGGGCGCGACGGCTCGGTGACGGCACCGCCGACGCGACCGGACTGGTGTTTCTCGCGTTGGCGTCGCTGGTGCTCGTGGTGCTGTCGGTTACGCTCCTCGGATAACTCGCGGTCGGAAAACGGGTTCGACCGGGTGTCGGCGGTGGCGACTCCGTCGCGTCGTCAGGTCAGGTCAGGTGTCGGGCTCGACTTCCGCTTCCTCGTCGCCGCCGTTTTCCTCGTCGTCGCCGTCGCCGTTGCCGTCGGCGGCTTCGATGCCCGCGTTGGTCCGGATGCGGGCTTTCATGATGCGCGTGTTGTCGACCTGCTCGATGCGGATGACGATGTCGTTGTAGCTGATTTCCTCGCCCTCCTCGACGAGGCGGCCGGCGCGGTTGAAGATGAAGCCGGCGAGCGTCTCGAACTCCTCGCCTTCGGGGAGTTCGATGTCGAGCATCTCGTTGACCTCGTCGATGTTGACCTCGCCGCGGACGAGGTAGGTGTTCTCGTCGACCGACTCGAACGGCTCTTCCTCGTCGCCTTCGAGGATGTCACCGACGATTTCCTCGACCATGTCTTCGAGGGTGATGAGCCCCTCGGTGGTCCCGAACTCGTCGATGACGACGACCATCTGCATCCGGGTGTCCTGCATCTCGGCCATCAGTTCGTCGACGTTCTTCGACTCGGGGACGTGGAGCGTCGGCGAGACTATGTCGGCGATGCCGACGCCGCGTTCGCCGTAGTACTTCTCGCGGACGAGGTTTCGGATGTTGACGATGCCGATGATGTTGTCGAGGTTCCCGTCGTAGACGGGGACGCGCTCGTGGTCGGCCTGCACGCACGTCTCGATGGCCTCGTCGATGGTCGCGTCCTTCGGGACGGCGGTCATGTCGAGGCGGGGCGTCATGACCTCCTTGGCGATAGTCGAGTTGAAGCGGAAGATGCGGTCGAGCATCTCGCGTTCTTCCTCCTCGATGACGCCCTCGCGCTCGCCCGTCTCGATGAGGTTCTGAATCTCGTCGCGGGTGACGTACGTCGTCTCGATGGCGGTCTGCCCGCCGGTGACGCGGTTGACGAGCCGCGTCAGGTGGTCGAACAGGACGACGAGCGGGAGCAACAGTAGCTCGGCGTACTTCAGGGGGCGTGCGATACGGAGCGACCACGATTCTGTGTTCTCGACGGCGTAGGACTTCGGTGCGCTCTCACCGAACAGGAGGACGAGCGTGGTGATACCGAACGTCGAGATGAGGACCGACTCGCCCGCGCCGAAGTCGAGGACGGCGAGGAGCCCGGTCGCCAGCGACGACATCGCGATGTTGACGATGTTGTTGCCGACGAGGATGGTCACGAGCAGGCGGTGCGGGTCATCTTTGAGCGACTTGACCCGCTCCGCGCCCGGAATCCCCTCTTCGACCATCGAGTCGACGCGGTGCTTCGCGAGCGAGAACATCGCGATCTCGGACGAGGAGAAGAACGCCGAGAGACCGACGAGAACGATAATCGCAGCCACGCCGAGGACTGTGATCGTCGTGTCGTCCAGCGGAATATTCGAGACCTGTGCGGCCGCGAGTGTCGAGGCTGGAGGTAACTGTATCGGCGGCAAACCCATGTAACTACACTGTCTTGCGCGGGACCGGAATTAAGAGTTGCCCTCGACACTGCCTCGGCCGGCGCGTCGTTCGCTCTCCCCGGTCCGGCCGTCGAACCGATGTTGCGGCGCGGATGCCCGCGAGCGAAGGGCTTAGGCGACGCTCTGCCCAACAGCCGCCCATGTCCGACGAGCAACCGGCGATTACGCTGTACCGACTGCAAGCGTGCCCGTTCTGCGAGCGGGTCGTCCGCACGCTCGACGAACAGGGTCTCGCCTACCAGTCGCGGTTCGTCGAACCGATGCACTCCGACCGGAACGTCGTCAAGCGCGTCTCGGGCAAGCGCTCGGTCCCGGCCATCGTCGACGACAACACCGGCGTCACGATGTCCGAGTCGGCGAACATCGTCGACTACCTCGAACACACCTACGGGGAGGAAGCTTGATGCCGGAGTTCGACGTCGTCTCCCTGCCCGACCACGACGCTCCGTCCGTGGGCGATACCGCCCCGGACTTCACCCGCCCGCTCGTCAACGCGGAGTTCTGGGAGGACGCCGCCCTCTCGGACCTCACCGACGACGGGCCCGTCCTCCTCGTGTTTCACACGATGGCGGGCGCGTTCCCCGCGACGTACGTCTGGAACGAACTCCGCGACCGCGGCGTCCCCGACGAGGTACAGACGGTCGGCGTCTCCATCTCGTCGCCGTACGAGCACAAGTCGTTCCTCGCGGAGCGCGGCGTTGACGCCCGCCTGTTTTCGGACCCCGCGGCCGGCGTCGCCGCCGACTACGACCTCGAACACGACCTCGACGGCATGGCCGGCGTCACCGAACACCGCCCCGCCGTGTTCCTCCTCAACGAGGAGCGGACGGTCCAGTACCGCTGGGTCGCCGCGGAGTGGCCGGACTTCCCGGACTACGAGGGCATCGCCGACGCCCTCGACGACCTGTAAGCCGCTTCCCGACGCTCGCCGGTCGACCGCATTCGCCCGCGAAATCGCCGTTTCGTCACGCTTTTTCGCCCGTTGCGCGTCGGTTCGTACATGAGCGACGACGTACAGCGTGCCGCCGCCGCCATCCGCCGCGGCGAGGCGGTCGTCTACCCGACCGAGACGGTCTACGGCATGGGCGCGGACGCGACGAACGCCGACGCGGTCGAACGCGTCTTCGACATCAAGGGTCGCGACCGAGACAACCCGCTTTCCGCCGGCTTCCCCGACGTGGACGCCGCGCTGGAGTTCGTCGAGGTCGACGACCGCGAGGAGGCCTTTATGCGCCGGTTCCTTCCCGGCCCGGTGACGGTCGTCGTGGAGCGACGCGACAGTCTGCCGGACGCGCTCGTCGCCGGGAAAGACCGCGTCGGCGTCCGCATCCCCGACCACGAACTCGCGGTCGACCTCTTTCGGGCGGCCGGGACGCCCGTCACCGCGACCAGCGCCAACCGCTCCGGAACCGGGAGCATCACGCATCCCTCGCAGCTCTCCGACGAGATTCGGGACGCGGTCGCCGCCGTCCTCGACGGCGGGACGACACCCGGAACCGAGAGCACCGTCGTCGACCCCGGTCGCGGCGTCGTCCACCGCCGCGGCGCGATGGCCGACGACATCGAGGCGTGGTTAGACGAGCACGACGACGACGGTTCACCGACCGAGTAGCGACGCTAACGACCACGTTTTCACGCCGCAGCGCTCCCGGTAGGCGCACGACTCGCATTTCGCGGAGTCGCGGAGCCGCGACGGGACGAAATCGAGGTCGCGGGCGACGCGGAGCGCCCGCCGATAGGCCGCCTTGTTCCCGGTCGTGAGCCTGACCGTCCGCACGACGCCGACCGCCGGGTACTCGACCAGCGCCCGCGGCACCGGTGCCTCGCGCTCCCACGCGAGCGCCTTCGCCAGCGCCACGGCCCTGACGCGCTGGGGCTCCCAGACGCCGCGCTCGGGCGGCTCGCCCGGCGAGACGAGCGAGGGAACCGGCACTGGCGGTCGGTCCCCCTCGCCGTCGGGCGCGCCGACGAGTTTGTGCGCGACGCCGCGACAGTCTTTCCCCGTGAGAAGCACGTCACGGGCGACGGGGTCGGAGAGCGCGTCCCAGTCGTCGCGTTCGCGGAGTCGAGCGAGGCGCTCGCGGTACGCCGCGGGCGACACCGAAATCGGGCGCGACGCGAGTTCGTCATCGGTCGCGTCGAGTAGGTTGGGGTAGTCGAAGGCGAGCGCGCGAACCTCGCGGACCGCGGGCGGCGGCGTTCGGTCGTCGTCACGGCGGGCGTAGTAGAGTTGTCGCGGGCAGTACGCGGCGCGAGCGAGGTCGGAGGCGGCGACGAGAGCGGACACGGGAGGGCTGGCTCCGGCATCGGGTAAGAGGGTTCGCACGATGCGCGGCACGGCGGCATCTGCGTTCGCCGGCGGCATATGGCTCGCCGCCGTGCGTGAATTAATACGGTCGTGTCCCTTGGCTTACTGACATGGCATCGACCGCCGCCGGCTCGTGGCTCCGGATGACGCGGCCCGAACTCGCCGTGTTCGTCTCCGGGGTCACGAGCATGGGTCTGGAGATTCTCGCCGGGCGAATGGTCGCTCCCGAGTTCGGCAGCAGCATCTACACGTGGGGGAGCATTATCGGTGTCTTCCTCGCGGCGCTGAGCCTCGGCTACCACCGCGGCGGACAGCAGGCCGAGCAGGCGTCGACCGGCGCGCTCGCCCGCGTCTTCATCGGCACCGCGGCGTACATCGCGGGCGTCATTCTCCTCGGCGACCTGTTCATCCAGTCGACCGCCGGCCTCCCCGTCCCGAGTCGGTTCGCGTCGCTCCCCGCCATCACGCTCCTGTTCGGGCCGCCGACCTACTTCCTCGGCTTTATCAGCCCCTACGCGGCCGAACTCTCCGGGCGGACCGACGTGGGGTCGGCCTCGGGGCACGTCTACGCCGTCGGCACCGTCGGGAGCATTATCGGCGCGTTCGCCACCACGTACGTTCTCATCCCGTCCCTGAGCGTCACCAACATCGGGCTCGTCTTCGGCCTCGTCTCGGTCGTGACGGCGCTCGCGCTCGCCCGACCCGATATCGGTCGAGAGGAAGCGGTCTGGAGCGTCGGCATCGCCGCCGTCCTCGTCCTCGCGTCCGTGACCGGGGGCGTCGGTCTCGACTCCCGCGGCAGCACCGTCTACCACACCCAGACTGCCTACCAAGAGCTTCGCGTCGCCGACGCGGGCGGGACGCGGACGCTCTACCTCGACGGCCAGCCCCACAGCGCGATGGACCTCGACGACCCGACGCGGCACGTCTTCGACTACACGTCGTACTTTCACGTCCCCTTCCTGTTGTCCGACGATATCGACCGCGTGCTGTTCGTCGGCGGCGGCGGGTTCACCGGCCCGCGCGTGTTCTTGGAAAAGTACCCGAACGTGACCGTCGACGTGGTCGAACTCGACCCCGAGGTCGTCTCCGTCGCCGAGGAGTACTTCCGCGTCGAGGAGTCACCGCGACTCAACGTCCACACGATGGACGGCCGGCAGTATCTCCGGGAGACGAACCGGACGTACGACCTCATCGTCCTCGACGCCTACCAGAAAGACAAGGTCCCGTTCCAGCTGACGACACAGGAGTTCATGCAGCTCACGTCGGACCGCCTCGACGACGACGGCGTCCTGTTCGCCAACGTCATCTCCGCGCCCAGCGGCCCGGCCTCGCAGTTCTACCGCGCGGAGTACAAGACGATACAGTCGGTCTATCCACAGGTGTACAGCTTCCCCACCGCCGGGCGCGTCGTCGTCCAGAACATCGAGGTCGTGGCGACGAAAGACGAAACGCTCGTGACCGCCGAGGAGCTACAACGTCGGAACCGGAACCGGAATATCGGCATCGACCTCGCGGCCGAACTCACCTCTTACCGGAACGACGAACCCACCGACGACGTGCCGCTTCTCACCGACGACCGCGCCCCGGTCGATAGCCTCTTGGACCCGATGGTCGGCCAACGCTACGTCATCCAGCGGACGAACGAGACCGAACAGCGCGCGGCCGACAGGAACGCCACTACCCGGAGCGCGGTCGCGAGGGCGACGTAGGCGATGGTCCACGACAGAATCCACGCCAGAGAGCCGACGCACGACCGCGACCGCTGGACCGAGGGCGTCGTCGAGTCGGCCGTCGAACGCGACGGCCATTGGGTGGTCCGCGCGCGCCCGGCCGGCAGCGACCGACCGGCTGACGAGACGGTCGAACGTGCGGGCGACGGCTCGGTCGAACTGGTCGTCACCTTCGCGGTCCGCGACCTGTTTCTCCGCCGACTCGATGTCGACGCCGGCGAGTCGCCCGTCGACTGTCGATTCTGGTATCGAACCAAGCGGCGGTAACTCTGCGGCCGCACACTCGACCTGACGGCCAGAAAAACGGGTCGGACCGGGTGCGATGCCGGTTAGTTCGTCGCTTCGAGGGCTTTTTGATACATGCGCGGCCCGGCGACGGCGGCCGTTCCGAGCACCATGAGCAGAGCACCGACGCCGAGGCGCTGACCCGCGGCGACCGCGGACGCGACCACGCCGGTCACGACCGCGAGGCCGGCGAGAAACATGACCCCGCCGAGGACATCGAGCGGCTGGATTGACATCTCAGTCGAGACGTTTCCCGCTCGTTGCAAAAGTCTTCCCGCCGCCGTCTCGTGGTTCTCGTTTGGTCATTGAAACACAGAGTTGCCCATCCTGTGAGCCCCACTATTAGACTTCAATCTCACAGGAGTTCTGTTGAAACTACCTGAGACGGAGGTGTAATCGCAAGACAGCGGTACACTTCAATCCCACAAGGGTTCTGCTGAAACACTTCCTGGTGTCTCGTTCGTCGCTCTCGCGGCGGCTCTCGAAGCTCAACGAGAAAGGGCTACTCCAGCACCTCGGAAATGGTGTCTACGTCATCACAGCCACCGGCGAAAGCTATCTCGAAGGAGAACTCAGCGCTGAAGAACTGAACGGCGAGAATGGTGAAGAGGGCTCTGCGTCCGCGTGACACAATCTGAGATGCGGAAATCAGGTGACTGGATGACTATCTGGGACGACCGAATCCTCGAATTTCTCCTCGAACACGGCTGGGGTTCCCCGGAGACGATTCATTGGGAGGTTGGTCGTGAGACGACGCTTCACCAGATTCGACAGCGGTGTCGTGTACTGTGTCACGCTGGGCTTGCGTCACCGTTTATCGACGAGCGGAGCGCCGATATGTTCGAGATCACGATGTGGGGGCAGTTGTATCTCGAAGGGAAGGTGAATGCCGGGTTGATTCGGCCGATTCCGAAGCCGAGACCGCCGGATAAGGTGAGGCCTGATTACTGGACTGGTTTCGTATAGCCTGCAGGAGAGGTCACAACAGCCCTTGAGTATGCCATCCGTTGAGAATTGCAGGGATTGCACCACTTATTGCGATTGAAATTCGGATTTCAGCCATATACTGTATCTCAATTTCTTTAGAATCGGCATACCACATTAGGGCAGTAACCAAACCAGCGACTGGTGACCATACATTAGCTAAGAGGGCGATGACGCTAAAAACCACTACAGAACCCCCAGAGAGACGACTAGACTGAAGAGTAGCAGTAGTGCAGAGACAACATACCCGGCAAATACAATCTCTCTTTGACGATCTCTTACTTCTGACGGCGGAGTTATGCCAGGGTCGGGGTCCTCTGATGATGCGCCAACTGGAGGTAGATCTTTTTCTGATACTGTTTGAGTGTTGGTCGTTTGGTCAAGGACGCTAGTTCTGTTTGCGAGGAAGTCAAAACTAGCAGTCAAAAGCAGCAATACACCTCCTGCAAGAGAGAATAGACCCTGCATGTTACGCTACAAGTTCTGAGAGAGGACCAATGTACTCTGACTGAGTTCGGATTGCATCGCGAACATCTTCGTTGCCCATCCAATACCGCTCACCATTTTGTGGAACGGATTCAAGAATGCCAACGTCCTCCAGTTGGAGCAGATAGCGCGAGAGCTTGAAGAGTTTCTCGTCCCTCCGTCGCCCTGAGTACTCTGACTCAATCGCTCTTCTTAAATCGCTTTCCTTGATTGCAGGCATCTCTTCTAATTCAAGAGCACGCCGGTAGTAGTAGCCAGCAATAGCTAAGTATGGACCAAGAGTCCTCTTAATCATTTTAAATTCACCCAGGTTTTGTTGGAAGTATTTTCCAACAGCCGCATTGAGTGCCTCATACTCTGATGAGATATCATCATCCTGTAGGATGGTGATCAGAACATCCCCACTACGAAGCACCCGGTTATCAACCCGGACGAGATCAAGATCGGCGAGGCTATCGACATACTTCTTATATTTATCATCTTCACCGTGGTCCATCATCTCAATCTGCGCCATCGGTATCTCGTCTTCTAATATCAGTTGAGCGAGGATATCCTCAAGTGGTGCATATTGGTTTTCGGGGAAAGGTAGGTGAGAGAACTTGTCCCCAGAAGCACTAATTAGTGCCTTCTGGACAGCACGCTCAAGTTCCTTCTCACGGTCTCGAATCTTCTTTTTGATTGTATTCCGGTTAGGGCGCTCAACTTCGCCTGTCGTACAATCAACCGTTACTCTCCCGAGGTCAAGGCCAGAGAGGTACCTGACATCAACTGGTTTTTGACGCTTAGCGTCAAGGATAACCTTCGGTGAGCGTAGTTTTAGTGGGAACTGGTACTCATTTTCTTGCTTGTTAAGAGTTCCCTGGCCCAAGCGGACGAAAGTCCCAAGTTCAAAGCGCACTCTCTCCATCGCTTTCCGGCGCGCTTCGTCATCGTCCATCTTTGGGTGTTCCATGCTCATTGGCGTCCCTCGGTTTCTATGTCTGAATCAACCGATAGACTGATTTCAATTACTTGATTGTAGTCTGGGTCCCAAGCGTCTTCTAGCTTGGTATTCTTGACTTCTTTGCTTTGTTGCATCCAAGGGTCCAGAACAACAGTACGTTGTTCGTTGGCTCCAGACAGCACGACTGCGTGGAGTGGACCTTCTCCTCTAGTACCTTCTTCTAACAGCAACTGATCAATAAATGCAATTGTCGGAAGATAGTTGTTAAGGCTATTATTGACAACAGTATTCAGTTTCCTTGGCGGTTGGCCGAATGTATACTCTAAATTGAATTTCACCGATGAAACTAACGAAGAGAGACTTGTGAGATCGTCCTGATTTGGTTTCCAGCCAAGCTCATCAGTTTGAATGAAATCTTGAATTTCATCTATAGTTGGCGCGCGAGTCTTTGTGCGAATTGAACGGTCAGGGTATTCGTTCGCAACGTATTGTGAGACCATCCAAAGGCAGTATGTCACACACTCGGGTTCACTCGGAGGTTGTTGGTGAGAGGGAACCCGAAGACTATCGACAGAGGATTGTTGCGTAGCCTTTCCCCAAGGGGTGCGTGTCATATGAGATTGGGGGAGACACATTCACTCAGGAATGCATCCATTACTGTCAATAACTAATACCATGACATATCAATCTATCTTTCTAAACCATATGTTTCATCGCCACTGGCTCTCCAAACTCGTCCGATACCGCATCCCCAACACCGACGTATTGCAACAGTCCTTCACAGTCTGTGGCGGGTACGCATCCCGAGCATCCTCGAGGTTTTCGTAGCTCTCAATCAAGTGCGTGAGCGCCGCGTCGATCACATCACTCCGTGGTGGATCGTCCGATGCGTCTCGCGCTACGATCTCGCTCGCTTTGTCAAAGAGCAGCTGCCGTTCATCGGTCAACTTCAGGCTGGTTCGCTTGGTCATTTATGAACCACCGTATGCACCGGGGGTCGATTTGCGTGCATCTCGAGTGAACGAACGCTGATTCTTCTTATACCCTGGGTGACCCATGACCACGACCGCGCCGGCCACCTGGTCGGACCAGCCCAAATCTATGTCTCGTCGACGTCGACGAAGGTGCATACATCGAGGATGCCGTATACATTCACGCCTGACCCGGTGGGTTCGGGATTTAGAAGGGGTCTGCACGGGGCTACCGAAGTATTTCGAGTAGTCTCTACTCGTCATGATCTTCACCTCCACCGGTTGCCGCGAGTTCGGGTGGTGACTCTCTCGAGTAGAAGTGGTTCGCGGCGTACAAGGCGAAGACAACGACGAGAATCGAGAGGACCGGGAGGTACGTCGGAACGGGCTGGTACGCTGGTGTGTTGACCATCTGTCTGCCGTCGAAGTGCGCGTTCATCGGAACATCGAGGGCCGCGCTCGGGACAATCCAGACGCCGGCCCAGACGCCCGTGATGAACATCGTTGAGGCGCTGAGGGTGGTCAGTATCTTTTCTCGGTCTGTGAAGCGGTTGAGTAGAGTCGTCATAGTGAGTACCTGTTTGAAACGGCCTACTGAAACACCTCGTCGAGTTCCGGAATCCCGTCGGAATCGACTGCGCGAACGAGGTACGAGCGCTTCCCAACCCGCTGAATGTGCATCTCTTGATCGTCTGGGACTACGCCATCTTCGTCGAGAACACCGTCCATCCGTAGCTCGTCCTTATCGAGCGATACAGTTGGAGTACCTTCTCTATCGCACAGTTTGCGGAACATTGTACACGGAGCGGGCCACCCGCCTAGATAAAAATGTTCCTGCTGTGGCCCTCTCGTAGCCAAAACCCTGACTGATACGACGTGCCGGGTGGCCGCCATCATCGTATCATGTCCGTAATGGAGTTCGACCCGGAGGACGCCGCGGCGCTCGTCGCGACGTTCATCGGGACGACGGCAATGGCAGGTATCGCATCGTGGTCGCTGTTCGACGTGACGCTCTCGGACGTGGCGTTCCAACTCGCAGGCAACGACGTGACGCTGGCGACACTCCTCACGTTGGTCGCGCTCGGCGTCACCATCCTCACGAACGACAACGCCGAGTTGTCTACCCTGCACCAGCAGGCGCAGGACCTCGACAACTACTACTACTACAGCATCGTCGCATCGGTCGGCCTGCTGGTCGGTTGGGTCTTCTTCGGTGACGTGAGTTCGTTCGTGCAGTCGCAGGATCTCTGGGGCGTCGGCTACGTCGCTGTGAGTCTCACCGCGCAGATGGCCCTCGGGTGGATGCTATGAATCTCGATTTCGACGACTTCGACCTCGAAACAGTCGCAATCATCGGCGCGGGCGTCGGATCGCTCGACGCTGGCTTGTCGGCCGCGACTGACATCACACTCCTTTCCGATCTCCTCGGTGGAAGCCTCGAAACCGGCCTTATCGCTGTCGGCGCGGCCGGTGGTGTCGTCATCGCCGATAAGCTCGGCCTCGTTGAGGTGTTCGAATCGTGAGACACGACCGCACTACCCTCGCGGTCGTCGGTCTCCTGGTCGCGGCCATCGCTGCAGTCGCCTTCGTCGGTCTCGGTGCGGCGACCGTGACGACTGACTCGGCTAACTTCACGAGCGTCGGCAACGACACGCTCGCAAACCAGACCATCGACGTGACCAACGACACGCGGAGCCTCTACGTCGAGTTGGACAACGACACCGCGACTGCCTCCGAACCCGCCGAAGTCGCGGTCTTCGAAGTCGACGGAGACGGTAACGAGACCGAAGTCGACCGCGTGCAGATCTCCGCAGCGGACGGAGCGACCGAACTCTACGAGTTCGATGCTCTCGACCCGACGAACGTCTCGACCTACCGTGTCGAAGTGCTCGGGACTGCATCGGCGATTGATTCCGCCGCTCTCGACGTGGGGACGGTCGCGGCGGTCTCGTCCGGTGGTGGCTTCCTTGGCAGCTCGTCCGGTGGTCTCAGTCTCGGTGTGATTGCAGTCGTCGGAATTGGCGGCTATCTTGCTCTCAAGGAGGACTAACCGATGCTCCGACTCGCAACGACTTACGCCGCCGTCGGTCTCGGCGTCGGCTCTGCCTATCTCGCCGGGGTCCACGGCGACGTGCCCGTGGCCTCGGTTATCGCCGTGCTCTCCGTCTTCTTCGTCGCGCTTCGGCTCTCGTTCGGCGATGTTGTTCGGCTCGGCGCGCTCGACACTGGCCGGGTCAAGATCGTGTGTCGGAAGGGTTCGACTCTCATCGCTGTCGGCCTGCTCGTCACGACCGCAGCCACAACCGGCGTTGTGCCGGGCGCGTCACCGGTTGGTGACGCCTCGGCGGAGTGGGTCGACTGTAACCTCACCGACCCTCTGCTCGGTGCGGCGTTCAACACGCTGACCGGCGCAGACACCGGCTGTCGCTGGGAGTCTGGTGACCAAATCGACTATGAAAACATCTCGAAGACGGACGCATACGCGTCGGCTCTCGGTGTCAAGGACGCCTCCGAATCGTACACGACGACGACGAGTAACTTCCTCGAAGACACGCGGTCGGTCGCGTGGTCGAAGGCGAAAATCACCATCGTTAACGAGCTTAACAACGGCTCGACGGTCAGTCAGGCGAAAGCCGCGGCCAATCAGACAATCGCGGACTACTACACCGGCGTTCAGCGGAACGTGATTGCTGATTGGAACGCGAAGACATACACGCTCGGCTACCTCCACACGGAAAGCGGACTTGCCCTCACTCCAGACGGCTACGCGTACATCAAAGAGTGGGACAACAAGACGTACACGCTCTCAGACGGGTCGTCGATGACGTTGCGGGCGATGGACTATTCGTCGAATGGAGATTACCACGTGGCTCCTGAGACGACTATCATGCCACGCTCGACGGCCGACCCCGGTATCACTACTATGGGGTCTATTCAGGCCGAAGACCCGGATACTGGGTCGACGACTCACGTTCTCAGTGCGAATGCCTACGCTGACATCCTCGACAACACGTACAACCAATCCGACCAGATACAGGCGAATGTCGGCCAGTACGCTGATGACGCGTACGCGCAGTACCAAGCGGGCGACATCAACACGAGCGATATCCTCGACCCGACGACGATTGCCTCGCAAGCGGCGACCGACTACAACTCGACGGGGTACTACTCGTTTGCCGCTGTGCAACTTGCATCGCTCGGTGCGTCGGGCAACATCAATGCCTCGCACACTATCGAGACGGGTGACGGGACGACGCTGAACGGGACGCTCTACTACACAGGCGACGACGCGCCTGCTGGTGGCTGGGTTACCGGTCAGAACTACACCGTCTCGAACTTCACGGGTGCGTTCTATATGGCCGTCCAGCAGACCGACGGGAACGGCAGTATCGTCAATCTCGCGGACTACGGTGAGACATTCACCATCACGCAGGCGGTCAACACGCAGACCGGCGAGGAGTTGAACACGACGCAAGTCGAGACGTACACCTACGACTCGACAAACGCCTCGGCGCTCGCGGACGAAATCGACCGGCTTCGTGACCTTCGCCAAGAGTACGAACAGGCCGGCGATGCCGGTGGCGGCGGTGGAATCGGAATCGGAACCGAGGACCGCCTTATCATCGCCGGCGCGATCGTTGCGCTCATCCTCGTCGCTACCCGGAACTGACCGCTCCGACTACTCTCCCAACCTTTCACACTCATGCGCAGAACCATCATCGTGCTTATCACCCTCATGGCAGTTGTATCGCCCGCACTCGTCGGCACGGTTGCCGCGCAAGAATCGACGAACTCCACGACGACCACCGCGCCGTCGACTACGCCCGAAGCAACTCAGACTATCGAACTCTCACCGACGACGCGGATCAAATCGTGGTCGTTCTCGAACGGGACGTTCTCACTCGTCGTCGAGGCTGACGTCCCGACGCGGATCGCCATCACTGACGCTGGTGAACTCTCTCGAATCCTCTCCGAGGGAGAGGGAGCGGCAGCCGGGAAAGCCCGCGTCCGACGCATGACCTTGACCCCCGGAACAACGACCGTCACGTTCCGTGCCGAATCGGTCGGCGACGCGTCGGCAATCACCGTCTCTTCGTCGAACGCAGACGGTATCGTTGCTATTCGCTCCGATGCGATCAAGACTGGAAACCCGCCCGTCGAGTACGGGACGGTCCAGACGCTCCTCGCATCAACAGCGGTCGCCGCAGCCGGTGGAACCTTCCTGTGGGTTCGCAAGAAGCGCAACGAGAAGCAGTTGGAGGTCGAGCGGGAATGGTGAGTGACTGGATAAAGCTCGGCGCAGTAGGCGCTATTCTCGCCTACTTCGGCGGGTATCAGTTCCCCGAGTGGGCACCACTCGCCGCGTCCGGTCTCGTCATCGCTGGGATCGGTGCGCTGTTCGCGACGGGGAAGATCAACGATCTCCTCCCCGATCCACCGCGGGTGCGACTCGTTCAGGTGAACGCGAACAGCAACGACCCGCTGGCGTGCTGGTCTCTGTCTCCGGACAAGTTCGCAGAGATGCAGGTCGAATGGGGGCCGCTGTATCCTCACGAGCAGGCCCACGGCGATGTGTACGAGTGCTACGCGTATGATCCGTCCTCGAACGTCGCAGTTGGGACGTGGCGGCGTTCCCTTCCCGGTTCGTCACTCGTGGGGCGTCACGATACGGACGACGTTCTCGACGTAGTTGGAGAGCTTCGCGGTGATCTCGAACCGGCGGCACGGAGAGGGCAAGAACTCAGACAGGCGCTTCCGGCTATCGTGAGGAGAGTGAAGCACGATACGATGGAGGCACAGAACGCCGCGCTCGACCCATCGGCACCGATGATCACCGATCAACCGACGGTCGACGAGATCATCACGTCCGAACTCCCCGAAGAGCTTCGTCCCGGTCGACTGCAGAACGGTGACCTCCGTGATCTCCTCGAGGCCGCGGGCGACCAGGACGACAACCGGAGCGACTGGGGTGATGGTCTCGGGATGGTCTTCGATGACGACCTCGCCGATGACGCTCTTGAGCCCGTCCCCACTGATCCCCTCGTTAACGACGGTGGTCGCCGATGAGCGGACGCAAGCAGGGTGATTCGGCGGTCTACGCAGCGGCACAGGGACGCGAGTTCCTTCGGGGCGCGCTTCGCGACAAGAGCAACGAGTACATTCGCGAGTTCGCGGGGATGATCGACGATCCCGACGTGCTCGACTTTCTGAATCGCTACTGCTCGATCTACGAGGAGCGCGGCAAGAACTTTCTCGAGACTCACGTCGGTCGGCACGTCGTCCGGTCGGCCGCAACGTCGATGGCTGACCGTGCGTATCGCGAGGGGAACGTCTCGCAACTGCAGGGTATGGTCGGACTCACCAACCAGAAGCGAGACGGTTCCGAGGCTATCGTCGAGGCGGCGAAACGACTCGCCGACGAAGGTGCGATCTACCTCGTTCTCGGTCCGCCGGGCGCAGGAAAGACTGCATTCGCTCTCGACGTGGCGCGCGTCTTCGGTTCCCTCACCGGTGGCACCGTCCTCGCGAACGTCGCGTGGGACGGTGCAGACCGAGTGACGACATCCTCCGGTGCGATGCTCGACGCGATGGGCTCGACTGACGGGCAAGTGCTACAGCTCATCGACGAGGCGGGGCAGTCGCTCACGTCTCGAGGAGCTGAAGCGGCGATCACCGACGAGTTCGTGAAATCGCTGAAGTACGTCCGCAAGAAGGAGGACGGCGATACCTACGCGAAACGTGGCTCGGTTCTGTTGATTGGACACACGAGAAAGGACACCGCCGCCGAGATTCGCCGACTCGCTTCGGGCGCGTTCGTCAAACCGACTCGGAACGATCCCGGCCGCGTTGTCTTCCTCGATTCCGAGGGTGGCGCGGATTCCTTCGAGGAAGCCGCTGAGTTCACCGGCGTCACGGATACGCGCGAGAAGTACGACGAGCACGAGGCGTCTCACTTCTCGGTGACGCTCGACGACGGTGACGACGACCAGGACGACTCGCCAGACCCGAACCAGATCCGATGGGAGTCCGCCGTGGCGACCGTGATCAAAGCGTGCAAGCCGTGGGATGAAGAAAACGGGATGAGCTATCCTGACGCGGCCGAACTCGTTAGTTTCGGAGATTCATGGGTGGGGAATCGCGTCCGCGAGTGGAAACGTGGCGACCATCGAGACATCGTAAGCACCCCGGAAGGTGATTTCGAGTGACGGCGGTAACTTCCAGCAGTCGCCACCACTACCGACCCCCCGGACGGCGTATAATTACTTATCTACTGATGTGCCGCTGGCTGCCCCCGGTGGTGGTCCGACCCCGGTTGAACCAGAATTTTGCTCTCGGTCCTCGAGGAGATCGGCGCGAAGACGTGGTGGGTCAAAGGTCATGACGAATCGAAGTAAGAAGGCAGCTCACTACGGGGCACTCGCCGAGCGTGCTGCTCGACAGAGATACGGTCTCGAACCCGCGCACTCGTCTTGGCAGGACGCCGAGACCGAGGACGGCCGCCCCGTCGAAATCAAAGCCGCAATGATGAACCGGAAGAGTGGGAAAACCGGTCGGTTCCGGGTTTTCGAGGACTACCATGCCCGACTCCGGCGAGAAGGTGGCTTGTACGTGTTCGTGCTCTACTCAGCTACTGGTGGTTCTGGGGGTGGCGGTATTCGGGTTCAAAACATGCGTTCTATCGAGGCTGACGCACTCCAGCTTCAGTTCTACGGAGCGGGTGGACACCGTAATTCTGACCAAATGAAGATACACCCAGTCCAGTTATTTGGCGAAAGTTGAAGACTATCTCTGATGATTTTCTACCTTGATATTTGTCGACCTAATGTGAACACTAATAGTGCTAAAAGAAATGCACCAACAAAAGATTCGACAGCAGTTGCGACTTTTGTGACCGTGTCCACTGGCGTGTAACTAGATCCAATCGTTGTAAATGTGGTCGCGCTATAGTAGAGGCTGTGCCCAAAAGTTTCTAACAACGTGGTGTTTTTATCACTGTTGACAATAGTACTTAAAAACACACTATCATTTATGTCTAATTTTCCGAAGATGGTGTAAAACCCGGCCCACAAGAACGTTAATCCCACAGAGAGAATAATTGGCAGACTTGGTCGTTCTCCATATACACTCGTTCTGTGGTGGAAAACGTTCTTCACCCAATGATACAATTCTCGACCAGCACTCCACCCAGTGACATTGTTTGAACACAATGCAGCATCTCTATGACGCTCCTTTCGAGCTTTCATTTCTACAATATATAAGCTTGAACCAGATCTATTATCACCTTGATTGAAAGCTGCTTTTCGTGCGAGAAGATAAGTTTCCTCACAATCTTTCAAGTCTGTATCGTGGTCATAGTTGGGTATGGGTGGTGGTGTAATGCTACTGATTATGTCAGAATATTCTCTAAAATAGGAATCCGGTAAATCTGGATTAAATCGGTGAATCCGCCAGTTCTCTTTCCGGAATACGCTTCTGTGATCATAGAAGGCGAAGCCGTCATAATTTGTTTCGTTGAAATAGTATCGGTCTAATGGTGCCTCAGGCCGAATCCGAACGTCACCAAGAGTAGAGTTAGTTAAATCAAAATGTGTTTTCGACCCACTGGGCTGTGACAAAACACTATCGTGTACCTCTGAACCATAGCATAGGATTAGAGTTTCTTGGTTAGTATCAAATGTACAGTTAAAATTCGATAAGGAGGATTCTGTAATATATATTCTATTCCCTGGGTTTGACTCGTCCATTCGCAATCCTTCATTAATGTCACATTTGTGGATGAATAGGTCTCCTTGGATTTCAGTTCCGCGCAGATTCAATAACGAATTGAATTTCGAGTTTTTAATTAAGAGCCCCTGTTTGAAATTCGACCCAACAATCCCCACTTGTTCATTGAAATCACCAGCAACCCATGTTTCTTTCTCGAATGTTGTTTTGCGAAAGTCCAGCTTCTCAGTCTGTGAAAACCCTCGAAAGCGGGATTTTTGACGAATGTGGCAATTATAAAATTCAAGCCAGTTAGAACACTCTGCGTTCTTTATGTCTGTTCGGTCAAATACGCACCCATCGAACCTAAGGCGTGCGTCTTGTTTGAGTTTATTTACCTCAAATTTCGAAATGAAGATCGCATTTTTAATGTAAGCAGAATCAATTTCTCTGCTAATTTCAAGGTCATCAAACCTGAGAGAGTCGAAACGGGCTCCAAAAACTGGTTTGTCTTCCTCCAATAAGTCTTCGAATGCCTGTTCTGGGGATATTTCCACACTTTCAGTTCCTCGTAAGTTTTCGTGGTATTTACAGTGCTCTGCTCCATCGGGGACTGGCCGGTCGCATATGATGGTTTCATTCGGAAGTGCACGAGTTTGTTGGCGTTCTTCCCACGTTGACGGCGAAAAAGCCCAACCACAACTTGACATATTCTTCCAATTCAGAGAGGGACATTATAATTCTGTCACATGAATGTTCCTAGTGCTTCGTCCATTAAATTTCATCTATTTCCGAAGTTAACAAGCACCAATCACTGAATGCAATTATCATATTCAGCACGCGGCTTATGTCGTTTCCTGAGTACCTCAAGGGAAACACTGGATCAAACGGTTCCCTTCCGCCCTACCTTTCACGTGCATCAATTGCAACTACGCAACCGGAGGGTTATTTTTTGAAAGTTGTGACGTTAGTCACACTCCCTAAGGGGGCTGTCCCACCGGACGAAACTGCGCCCGCTCGATCTCCTCGAGCGCGGCCGCTCACGGAGAATCGAGACTCCACCCGAAAACAGGGTTCGGGCGAAAACAGCGGTGTAGTATATAAAAGAAAGAACCGACTGAGAGTGTTGCCACTCAGAAGGCCACCGGCTACAGGTGCTTCTGAGCGACCGTGTTCTGCACGGGACCGTACGCCCGGTCGTAGGTGATGATCGCGTTGAGGAACCGCCGAGAGTCGAGTCCGGCGTCACACCACGCGCTGTACCCTTCCTCGAGTACGTCGGGCAGATACTCGCCCGTCGCTGCGGAGTTCTTCGACTGAGTAAGCACCGTCCGGATACGAATCCGTACGCGGTCGTCTCGGTCGTCCATCCCGGCGACTACTTCGGCTCCGTAGCGGTTCAGCCAGTTCTGCAGAGCACGACCGGAGCGCTCCAGGTCGCGCGGGTCGACGTTCAGCACGTTCTCGATCCGACCGGCGACCGAGTCCACCACGTCGTCCGCGATGGACACCATCTCGCGCACTTCCTGCGCGATCTTCGAAGAGACCCACTTCACGACTCCACCGTCGTTCTCGAGGAGTCCCGAGAGTCGTCGGAGGACGCGGTAGATCGTCGTGGAAGACCAACCGGTCCCATCCTCGAGTTCACCGACAGGCGTGCCTCCATCGGTTACTGCGAGGTGCTTGAGTACGTCCCTGTCTGAATCAGCGAGTCTCGAGAGTGTGCGCATGATGACCGACTCTTGGGACGCTTCGATCTGCGGCGTTGGGTCATCCCACAGCGCGATAGTCCGGCCGGACGCGACCGCGCTGAAGTGGTCGTCCGAGACGAACCACATTCCCGGCCGAGTCGGGATGTCTGCCCACGACAGGACGTTCAGTAATTTCTCTTCCAGGTCGCCAACCAGATCGTGCCGGTCACTCCACGCAACTGCCTGATCGCGGTTCAGATTCTTCTTGTACAGCGCGCCGAGTTTCGGGTGGTACAGCGGGTCACCGTTAGCGCTCTCGCGAACGTGCTGTGGATGGTAGTGCTTCAGCTGTAATCCTCGAGGACGGTGCTGACTGTTCGGGAAGAGTTCGGTGATCGCCGACCGATCAAGCCGGAGCTGGTGGTTGTAGCCAACTACGTCCTCGTTGTTCGAATCGTAGACGACGTGGGAACCCTCGATGTCGGCCGAGAGCATGAACAGACGCATGAAGACGCCGTCGCGCCTGACGAGTTTCTTCGCCTGATCGCGGTCGATTCTCAGATACCGCTCGTGCTGAGTTATCGTCGAGAACTTGTGTGGCTCTTCGGCGAAGTACTTGCGCGACCAGTCGAACCCAACTTTCTCGCAGACTCGGCGCATCACCCACTTGAAGACGTGCGGAATCTCGTCTAACTCGAGGTTGACCACGTTCTGTAGTTTCACGTTCGTAGCAGGCCCCAACGTCGCAGGGACGCTGTCAGGGCGGTTCTCGTCGGACCACGCGAGACGCGGCTGTACGCAGACCGGAAGCTTCCGCTCTCCCTCACCGTACGCGTTGATGTCGTACTCGAGAAGCGAGCTCACCGTGTCTGCCTCACGCGGAGACAGGCCCGACTGGTGGAAGCCCATCGAGACTTCCCACGTCTCGGTTCCGTCTTGCTTGAACCGGGGTACCTCTACTTCGATCTTCGAGATACCGCCGTCGATGTGGTTGTACAGCTGGCGAACTGCCCAGTACGGCGATGACCCGTACTCACCGTAGAGCAGATCACCGCGCGTCTCGTGGGGCGCGCTCGCGACGGAACTCACTGTTGGCCCTCCTCCGCGAGGTCGCGGCCGCAGTACTCACAGCGGAAGATGCAGTCACTCTCACGACTGCAGGACGGACAGCGAACCGTCATTGCCACCGCTCCGGATTACCGCCGTGCCGACCGCACGCCTGCTGTGGGTCTGGAACAGAGACGGAGAGACCAGCGGCCGACCCGCCTTGCAGACGAATGAGCGTGTCACACTCGCGACAGCGGTGAACGTGGTTGTTGGAGTCGCCGTAGACTCGACGGAAGTCGCGGGTGACGTGTGACCCGCAGTACCGACAGCTACTCGCGTCGCTCTGGGACTCGAGTAGCATCATGCCGACCACCTCAAACAGCCGTTAGAACCGGCAAGAACGGCCGATTCACCCTTAATGGGTATGGGACCGCCCGGATTTGAACCGGGGTCACGGGCACCCAAGGCCCGAAGTATACCAGGCTAACCCACGGTCCCGCACATACGTCTCTCCCCGTCGCGGAGTAAAGGGTTTCGTTCCGCCCCGTCAGGTCAGGGGGAAGAAGTACGCGACGCCGATAGTCGTCACCACGCCGAGAAGCAACTGGAGCGGGCCGCCGACGCGGATGTAGTCCGTGAACTTGTAGCCGCCGGGACCGTAGACGAACAGGTTCGTCTGGTAGCCGACGGGAGTCATAAAGGCCGTCGACGCCGCGAACATGACCGCGAGGACGAACGAGAACGGGTCGGCGCCGAGCGTCGTCGCGGCCTCGATGGCGACCGGAATCATGAGCACGACGCTCGCGTTGTTCGAGATGACGTTCGTCAGGAGCGCCGTCACGAAGTAGAACACGCCGAGGACGGCGATGAGGGGGAGGTAGTCGCCGGTCGTCACGACCAGTTCCGCGAGGAGGCCGGCGGCCCCGGAGTTCTCCATTGCGATGCCGAGCGGGATGACGCCAGCGAGCAGGAAGATAACGTCCCACTGGACGGCGTCGTACAGTTCGGTCGGGCGGAGACATTTCGTGGCGACCATGGCGAGCGCGCCGAGGAGCGCGGCGACGACGATGGGCAGGAAGCCGAGCGCGGCGAGCGCGACGACGCCAGCGACGATGCCGACGGCCACCGGAATCTTCGACTCGCGGTAGTCGTGGCGCTCGATTTCCTGGGCGACGATGAAGTTGCGGTTGTTGTCGAGGCGCTCGATGCTCTCGACGGTCGCCTGCACGAGCAGCGTGTCGCCGACGCGGAGCGGGAGGTTGTCCATCCGCCGGCGGATGAGTTCGCCGCCGCGGCGGAGCGCGAGCACGGTCGCGTCGTACCGCTGTCTGAAACTCGCCGAGGCGAGCGACTCGCCGACCAGCGCCGACCCCGGCGCGACGACGACTTCGACGAGGTTCTGGCCGCGGTCGGCGAGTTCGAGTTCGTCTTCGGTGACGGTCGCCGGCACGAGGTCGAGGCCCTCCACGTCGAGCAGTTCGACGAGCGTGTTGCGGTCGGTCCGGAGGGTGAACACGTCGCCCGGCTGGATCTCCTTCGGGCCGAGCGGTTCGAGGAAGACGCTCTCGCCGCGGATGAGCTGGAGGAGGTCGACGTCGAACTCCGTCTCGACGAGCGCCCGCTGGACCTGCTGGCCGACGAGCGGAGAGTCCTCGCGGACGACGACCTCGGTCAGGTACTCCGCCATCTCGAACTCCTCGGTGAGGTCGCGTCGGGGTTCGATTCGTTCCGGGGTGAGCCGCCGGCCGATTGTCATGAGGTAGACGACGCCGACGGCCATGACCACCGCGCCGAGCGCGGTGAACTCGAACATCGAGAAGGGCGCTTCGCCCGTGATGCGCGAGTAGACGTCGCTGGCGAGGATATTGGTCGACGTACCGATGAGCGTCAGCATGCCGCCGAACATCGAGGCGTACGACAGCGGCAAGAGAAGCTTCGACGGCGAGGTCCGCCCGCGCTCCGCGAGGTCGGTCACCATCGGGAGCAGGATGGCGACCGCGGCGGTGTTGTTGATGAAGCCGGAGATGGGGCCGACGACGCCGACGGTCGCGCCGAGCTGTCGGAGTTCGCTGTCGCCGGTGAACGTCGATATCTTCGCGCCCAGCAGTTGGATGATGCCGGTCCGCTGGACGCCCTCGCTGAGGATGAACATCGCCAGGACGGTCAGCGTCGCCGTGTTGGCGAACCCCGAGAGGGCGTCGCCGGGGTACGACTCGAACAGGATGATCGGCGCGCCGAGCATCCCCGCCGAGGCGAGCGCCTCGGAGGCGGGCTGAATCAGCATCAGCGACACCATCACGCCGATGGCCGTCACGTCGACCGGGACGGGCTCGGTCGCGAAGAACGCCAGCGCGACGAGGATGACGGCGAAGACGACGAGGATGTCCGGCGTTATCGCTACCACGCGGTCACCGACGCGTCGGCGGCCAAAAAGCGTGCGGGATTCGGACTGTCTCTCGGCCGAGCACGTCGTCGCTACCGGCCTTCCTCGTCGAGTTCGAGGTCAGCGACGATTTCGTACGGCGACGACCCCTTTCGGATGCCGTCGAGGATGGCGAACGCCTCCTTCGGCGAGAGGAACTGCCGGGTCACGGCGAGGCCGAGCGGCGTCGGGTCGAGGCCGTCGATGAAGCCCCACTCCAAGAGCTTCCCGACCGCGTGGGTCGTCGGCAACTCCCCGAGCATGCGGTTGTTGAGCGCCTTGGCCTTCGTGCCGGCGACGACGATGTTCGCCAGCGTCTCCTCGACCGCCGACGACTGGTCGTACACCGTCCTGACCTCCTCCATCTCGCCTTTGAGGAGCTTGAACGCCACCTCGTCCTCGGTCATCTCCATCGTGTTGTGATAGCTCGCGTCGGGTTCGACGAGCAGGTAGACGACGCCCTTGTCGTGGTAGTCGGGTCGGCCGGCGCGGCCGAGCATCTGGCTGAACTCCTGGACGGAGAGCCACTCGATGCCCATCGCCAGCGTGTCGAAGATGACCTGCGACGCCGGGAAGTCGACGCCGGCGGCGAGCGCGGCGGTCGTCACGACGGCCGCGAGGTCCTGATTGGCGAACTGCCGCTCCACGCGCTTTCGCTGGCCGTAGTCGAGGCCGGCGTGGTACGCCGCGGCGTTGTAGTCTATCTTCCGGGCGATTTCGTGACACCGCCGCCGCGAGTTGGTGAAGATGATAGTCTGGCCGCGGTAGCCCTTCGAGGACTTCGAGTCGAACGCCTGCCGTACGAGGCGGTTCTCGATGCGCGGCTTCTCTTGGCCGTCGGCGAAGGTGACGTGGCGCTCGATGGGGACGGGGCGGTCCTCGTACTCGACGAGGTTCGCCCGGAGGTTCTGTGCGAGCCACTTCGGGTTGCCGACGGTCGCAGAGAGGTAAATCCACTGCGCGCCGCCGTAACCCTCGCGGCGGTCCGCGCGGGACTCGCAGTAGTGTTTCAGGCGGGCTATCATCCCGTCGAGGCGGTGGCCGCGTTCCTCTTCTTTCAGGGTGTGGACCTCGTCGATGACGACCGTGCCGATGTCGCCGAGGTCTTTGCCCGTCCGGAGCGCGTGGTCGATACCCTCGTAGGTGCCGACGATGACGTCGGCGTTCGGGTCGAAGCGGTTGCCGTCGTCGTTGATTCGGCTCGCGCCGACGCGGATGGTCACCTTGCCGAGGTGGCCGTAGCGCTCCTTGAAGTCCTCGTGTTTCTGGTTGGCGAGCGCGACGAGCGGGACGAGAAACAGCATCTTCCCGTCGTCGTTCAGCATCCGGTTGATACCGGCGAGTTCGCCGACGAGCGTCTTCCCGGTCGCCGTCGCGCTCACCACGAGTTGGTCGTCGCCGTCGAGCAGGCCGTTGTCGATGGCGAGGCTCTGGACGGGGAGCAGGGTGTCGAAGCGCTCCGTCAGCATCGACTTCAGGTTCGGGTGGAGGTCGAGCGTGCTCGTCTCGACCAACTCCACGTCCTCCGTCGTCGCGCTGATGGTGTCGAACTTCGTCAGGTCGGGGTCCAACTCGCCTTGCAGTAGGTTCGTGATACGGGTCAGGTCGCCCGTCTCGTACAGCAGTTCCTCCAGGCGCTCTTGGGCCGCCTGCGTGAGGCCGCCCGCGAATGAGAGTTCGCCCTCCAGTTCTTGGACGGCGCAGTCGCGGCAGATGTGCTCGTGTTCGGCCTTGATGGCCGTGTCGTCGGTGATGGGCGAGTAGCGCCCGTTGACGGCACAGCGGCGGCAGGTCCGCACCGTCAGCGCCTCAAGCTGGTAGCCGTCGAGCATCTCCTTTAGCTCGTCGCGGCCGTCCTTCGGCGTCTGCTGCGAGATGCGGATGCGGGCGGCCGACCGGGCGAGTTCGACGAACTGGCTCGGGTCGCGCGGCGAATCCTCTCCCTTCCGCGTCACCAGAAAGCGCAGGGGGCGGGGCCCCGCGTTCGTCTCTTTGAGTTCGAGCTTGCCGCGGAGCACCCGCTTTCCGTCCCGGCGGGCGACGACGAGGTAGTCGTCTCCCGTCTGGTGGAGAAACAGCGTGTCGACGCGGGTGACCTGTTTAGACACGGTGCCTGCTACGGCGACGTGGTATTTCAGCGATTCGCCTGCGACCGCTCAGATTCGATAGCGACCCGCACGCGCCTTCGTACCGTGTCTTCGCGCCCCGACCCCCGAGAGCCACCGGCGGCCACTGACGGCCAACCGCGCTCAGGCGTCGGCGTCGTCGGCGAGTTCGATGGCGTCGTCGCCGTTGGGGACCGCACAGAGGAACGCCCCTTCCTCGTCGGACTCGTTTCGGTACCAGTGGACGACGCCGGCGGGAATCAGAAGCGAGTCGCCGGCTTCGACCTCGTACTCCTCGTCCCCGATGCCGACGACGTACCGGCCCGAGAGGACGTACTGCTCGTGTTCGACCTCGTTGGTGTGTTTCGGCACCGATGCACCCGAATCGAGGACGAACCGCCGGATGGCGAAGTTCGGCGCGCCGTCGGCCTCGGAGACGAGGACGCCCTTCGACATCCCGTCGGCCGCGCCGACCGCCTCGTACTCGATGTCCGCGCTCCGCTTGACCACCGGCTCCGGTCGGGAATCGCTCATATCTCCTCGTCGATTGCCCGCCCGCGTAAGCATTTCCCCGTCTCTCCGCCCTGACTGCTTAAGGCCCCTCCGCGGCTACTACGGGTATGCGAGGAATCCGCATCGGTAGCGTCTTCGGCATCCCGATAAAGTTGGATCTCACGTTCCTCATCGTTCTCCCGCTTTTCGCGTGGCTCATCGGCTCGGACGTGACGAATCTCGCGCTCATCGTCAACGACCTCTTCGGCTCGACCATCGACGGCGCGGCCATCTCCGCGGGGTCGATGCAGTGGGTACTCGGGAGCGCGGCCGCCATCGGGCTGTTCGCCGGCGTCCTGCTCCACGAGTTCGGCCACTCGCTCGTCGCCATGCGCTACGGCTACGAAATCGAGTCCATCACGCTCTGGCTCTTCGGCGGCGTCGCCCGGTTCAAGGAGATACCCGAGGACTGGAAACAGGAGTTCACCATCGCCGTCGCCGGCCCGCTCGTCTCGGTCGCCATCGGCGTCGTCTCCTACGCCGGCTTCCTGTTGCTCCCCGAGTCGCAGGCCCCCGCGCAGTTCGTCCTCGGCTACCTCGCGCTGGTGAACGTTTCTCTCGCCGTGTTCAACATGCTCCCCGGCTTCCCGATGGACGGCGGGCGCGTCCTCCGGGCGCTCCTCGCACGGAACCGCCCGCACGCGAAAGCGACGCAGATGGCCGCCGAGGTCGGCAAGGTGTTCGCGTTCCTGCTCGGCCTGTTCGGCCTCTTTTTCAACCTGTTTCTCGTCGCGCTCGCCTTCTTCATCTACATGGGCGCGTCCGGCGAGGCCCAACAGACCGTCCTCAAGGCGACGTTCCAAGACGTGGTCGTCCGCGACATCATGACCGGCCGCGATAACCTCGACGTGGTCGACGAGAAGACCTCCGTCGCGGAACTCCTCGAACGCATGTTCGTCGAGCGCCACACGGGCTACCCGGTGCTCAGAAACGGCGACCTCGTCGGCATGGTCACCCTCGACGACGCCCGCGGCGTCAAGGAGGTCGAACGCGACGCGTTCCGCGTCGACGACATCATGAGCGACGAACTGGCGACCATCACCCCCGACGCCGACGCGATGGACGCCATCGCCCTCATGCAGGAACGCGGCGTGGGCCGCCTCCCGGTCGTCGACGAGGCGGGGGAACTCGTCGGCCTCGTCTCCCGGTCGGACCTCGTCACCGCCTTCAACATCATCCGCAGTCGCGGGTCGCTCGACGCCATGCCCCGCTCCGACGCCGGCCTCGCACAGCTTCGCTGACCCGCATCGCTGGCTCGATTACTCGCCGTCGTGGCTGCCCAACCGCCCGTCGTCGCGGCCGATTTGACTTCGTTCTTCGCCGCCCGTCTCCGCCTCGCGTGCCGCCTCGACCGCGGCTTCGCTCTCGTAGAAGTCGACCGTCGCGTTCGCCCGGAACCACGCCATCGCCTCGTCGAGCGCCGCCGGGTCGCCGCCGGTGAGCTTGATTCGCGTCGGCCCGCCGCTGTTGGGATAGCTCCCGACGCCCACGCCGAAGCGCTCGGTGACGACGCCGAGTTCGCGGGCGACCGCCCCCTCCGGCGCGTCGGCGTAGACCACCCGTGACCGAACGTCGCCGGCGAACCGCTCGGCGATGGACTCGAACATCGGCTTCATCTCCGTGGGGATGCCCGGTAAGACGTAGACGTTCCCCGCCCGACAGCCGGGCGCGAGCCCCTCCTCGTTCGGGAGCACCTCGGCGTCGGCGGGCATCGAGGCGTACCACTCCGGTTCGAGGTCGAAGTCGATGTCGGACCGGTGTTCGAGAATCGCGGCGATGGTCGATTCGACCTGCGCCGCGGCCTCCTCGTTGACGACGAACGCCCGGTCGAGACCGGCGGCGACGGCCTCCATCGTGATGTCGTCCGGCGTCCCGCCGAGGCCGCCCGTGACGAGGACCGCGTCGAAGGCGGCCGCCCAGTCAGCGACCGTCCCGGCGATGACCCCGTGGTCGTCGGGGACCGTCTGAATCCGCGCCACCGTCGCCCCACCCTCGGTGAGCCGCCGAGCTAACCACGTCGCGTTCGTGTTCTCGATGTCTCCCGCCAGCAGTTCGTTGCCGACGGTGAGGATGGCGATTTGCATGGCCGAGTGCTAGTACTTCCAGACGAAAGACCTGCCCGTTTCCGGCGTTCCCTTCGCGTTGTCGACGACGGCCATAGCACCGCCGCTTCGGGACTGGTCGCGCCCGACGGTTCGAGCGCCGAAAAGCGAGGTGGACCGACGACGACCTCGTGGACCGACCGATTAGCCCGTCGGAACTGTTGGGCCGACGGGGTCTTCGTTGTCCTCCGGGTCGCCGCGGTTGAGTATCGCGTCGCGGATGCGGTCGAACACCGAGTCGTCCGCGCGGAGTTGGGTGCTCATCCCATGATGAATGTTAGTGTGTGGCGCACTTGGGTCTGGTGGGCGGTTCGATTGGGTCTGGTGGGCGGTTCGAGATGCTCGCACACGCGACGCGGTGCTCACCGGTCGAAATTTAGAGAAGAGGTCCAGGTGCGAGAATTGAACCTCGTTCGCAACAAGTTGCTCACTGGTTCAATCTCGCAGCCATACCCCACCGTACATTTCGAGACGGGCCCGCATACGCGACGCGGTGCTCGCCGGCCAAAATGTAGAGAGAAGGTCCAGGTGCGAGAATTGAACCCGCGTCTCAGCCTCCACAAGGCTGAAGGATAGTCCACTACCCCAACCCGGACACGTTGCAACCCATCCTAATTCGCTACGACTAAAATACGTTACGCTACGGCCCCGGAATGACAGTACGTAACAGAGGCCATCCCCATCGGCCCCTCCGCGACGGCGAGCGGGACGCTTTTGCCGCGGTGGCCCGAAGTCGCGGGTAGCAGTGGCTATCACCGACAAGATCTATCTCAAAAACCACCGCCAAATCGTCTCGCAACTGGATACGAACATCCCCAAGCGCGTCTTCAGCGGTGCGACCCTCGAAATCCTCTACTCCGGCGAGGGACTCGCCAAGGTGGACGACGCCACCCGCGACCGCCTGCTCGACTTCGCGCAGGACTTCCTCGACTGCGAGAACTCCGACGACATCTACACCGGCTACCCCGAGCGCCAGTTCATCGAGTACCTGCTCGAACTCCGCGCGCAGGGCCTCGGCCCCGACGCCATCGTGGACGTGATGACAGACGACTACATGGTGTACGCCTACCCCGGCGACGTGCTTTCGTTCCTCGACGACTCGGTCCGGACGCTCGAATCGGTCGAGGCGCTCGCGGACGTGGAAGGAGACAAAGAGATGCAGGACGAGGCGCGGCGGGCGAAGCAGGACCTCGTCGGTCCTCGCTGAAATCGGTGGGCGCGGACGCCGCGGCGGAGACGACGACGCTTAGCCGAGGCGGAACGACGGCTCGTCGCCCGTATCGAGGTCTTCCAGTTGGATGACCTCCTCCACGTCGTCGTGGTCGTTTTCGACCTGCTCGCGCAGGTAGTTCACGTAGCCCTTGTGCTCTTCGAGCTGCTCGCGGAGGTGTTCGGCCTCCAGTTCGAGGCGCTCGTGCTCGCGGATGAAGCTCTTGGGAACCTCCACGGTTGGTGGGAACGACTCGTCTTCGCCCTCGCGCAGCTTTTCGAGTTCGTGTTTGGGGACGACCTGCACCTGACCGTCGTGGGCAACTAACGTGTCCACGTAGTCGCGGAAGACGGCGGACAGGGAGATGTCCCGCTCCTCGGCTATCTCCCGAAGGGTCTCGAACGCGTCCTCGTTGACGCGAAACGAGATGGTCTTGTTCTTGTTGCCCATGATATTGGTCGGTCCGTGGTGAGGCCACTTAATGGTTCGTCAGACGAGGGGTCCCGGGCGTCGTAATTCGTCGCAAAAAGGGGCGTGTGACGGTGGAACTCGGCCGTCGGTCGTCGTCGGTCGTCGTCGGTCGTCGTTCAGTTGCCGACGCACACGAAACGGAGCGAGACGCCCGCTTACGCGCTCAGTTCGTCGGCCTGTTCGAGGCTCTCGAGCGCGGCGATGGCGGCGCGTTTGTACTCCTCGGGGTCGAGGTCGTAGTGCTCGCGGGCCATCCGTGCGTACTCGTCGCCCTCGTCGTCGAACGCCGCGATGCGGTCGAGCGTCTTGTCCGCGGTCTCTGTCACCCAGCGGTCGCGCGTGGCCGCGTCGACCTCGGTGATGGACTCGGGGCGGACGGAGACGTTGATGCTGCCGTCGTCGGTCTCGTAGGTCCGCGGCTTGCCGACGACCGCGACGTAGGCGGGCGCGTCGAGGTCGCGCAGCGCGCTGGCGGCCTCGGGCTGGTACTGGCCGGCGTAGACGAAGAACGTCCCCGTCGGGTCGACGATGCGACCGCGCCAGTACTCGTTGTCCTCGCCGACGTCTTCCTTCTCGGTGAGCGTGCCGACGAGGAAGACGCGGTTCGCGCTCTCGCCCGTCGGAAGCAGCAGGTAGACGGGCGCGCGCTCGTCGTCGGACTCCTTGAACGTGTAACCGGCGTCGTTGAACTCCTGTGCGAAGACGCGCCGGGCGACCTCTCGGGTGGGGATCTCGTTGGAACTCATTTACATCGACCTCGCTTTGATGAGCAGTTCTTCTGCGTCCGCTGGCTCGCGCAGCCGCTCGACTTCGTTGGCGAGCACGTACCGACCCAGCGTCGGGCCGGTGACGCGGTAGTAGAACCCCACGAGGTCACCGCGCATCTCCTCTTCGACGATGGTGGTGTCGAGGGCGTCCATGGCCATCTGCTTCGCCTCGTCCAGTTCGATTCCGGTCAGCTCCTCGGTCATCTCCCGGTTGAAGATGACTTCGTGGACCTCGTCGCCGTCGTCGACGACGGCCTTGATGCGGAGGTCGAACTCGCCTTCGACGCTGCCGTGTTCGGAACAGCGCCCGTTCTGGAGGACGCGCGTGCAGCCCTCCTCGGGACAGCGCTTGATGAGGCCGCTCCCGGACTGGATGTCCACGAGCGCGCCCTCGACGCTGGTCGAGTCGTCGCCGACTTCGATCTCCTCGTCGAGTTCGGTGATGCTCGTCGTCCGGTTGAGCTTCACGGAGAAGTTGCCCTGGTACTCGTCTGTGACGACGTTGCCGAGCGCGTACGACTTCCCCTCTTCGAGTTCGGGGAGTTCGGACGTGGTGAAGGCGATGAACTTCATCCGCCCGGAGTCGTCGCCGAGCAGGCCGACCTGCGCGACGGATTCGCTCCGGGGTTCCCAGAGTTCGACGACCTTCGCGCGGACGTCGACCCACTGCTCGTCTTCGTCGATGTCGTTGAGCAGGGTCTGTTCGTTCCCGCCGGCGCCGCCGGCGAGCTCGTCGCGCTCGATGCCGGCCTCGTCGAGGTAACTGTTGACGACGCTCCGCCGCGCTTCGTCGACGGGGACGCGGTACTCGCTGACGAGGCTCTCTAAACGTTCTTCGACTTCGTCCGCGGACACGTCTAGGTGGTCCGAGAACTGGTCGGCTATCTCAGCCGCGTGGGTTCGCAAATCAGTCATGGTCTACCTCGCCTCCACCTTGGTTTCCATTGGGAGGCATACCGAGGTTGGATGCGTATTCATATAAAAATGTCTGAGCCGGAGTGAAAGTGAACGTCACGCCGGAGAGCGCGCCAGAACCGTCGCACCGAGCGAGGAATTGATAGCCACGGGGACGCATTCGACACCATGGACGACCGCCTCGAAAGCATCATCCGCAGCGCCGCCCGCTCGGCCGGCAAGCGCTACGAGGAGGCCAAGCGCGCCTACCGAGACGGTCGTGACTCGCCCCCGGCGAAGTCGCTCCCGCGGGACGCCGAGGGCCGCGCGAAACTCGTCTGTCGCCGCCACGCCGAGCGCCGCGCCGTCGCCGTCGACGGGAAGGGCCGGCCCGCCTGCTTCGACCCCGACCACCCCGACTGTCAGGGCTGCGTCGAGGACATCCGCGAGGGGATGGTCGAGACGTGGTAGGCGACGCGGGGGAGCGAGGCGAGCGCGACGTGGTACGGTTTTGAGGCTGTGGCACCACCGGCCCGTATGGACCGCCCACTCGTCGCGCTCGTCCTCGCCGGCGGCACCGGCACCCGCCTGTACCCCGCGAGCCGGAGCGACCGGCCCAAGCAGTTCCTCCCGCTCGGCGGCGACCGCTCGCTGCTCGCGGAGACCGTCGCCCGCGCCGACTTCGCCGACCACGTCGTCGTCTCGACGCGGCCGGCGTTCGCGGGCGACATCGCCGACCACGCGCCCGACGCCGAGGTCGTGGTCGAGCCCGCGGCCAAGGACACCGGCCCGGCGCTCGTCTACGCGACCCACCGCATCGCCGCATCGTACGACGACCCAGTCGTGGTCGTCCTCCCGAGCGACCACCACGTCGGCGACGGCTTCGCGGAGGCGATGACCCGCGGGGCGCGCGTCGCCGCCGACACCGACTCCCTCGTCGCCTTCGGCGTCGAACCCACCCGCCCGGAGACCGGCTACGGCTACATAGAACCCGGCGCGAACCGCGGCGACGCCCGCGACCTCGCCGCGTTCCACGAGAAACCGGACGCCGAGACGGCCGCCCGCTACGTCGACCAGGGCTACCTCTGGAACGCCGGGATGTTCGCGTGGACGCCCGAAGCGCTGTTTTCCGCCGCGCGCGACTCGCCGCTTTCCTCCCTCCTCGACGCCCTCGACGACGGCGACGCGGACGCCGGATTCGCGGCGGCCGAGGCCGTCAGCATCGACTACGCGGTGATGGAGCGCGCCGCCGACGCGGCGGTCGTCCCGGTCGACTTCGAGTGGGACGACCTCGGCTCGTGGGACGCCCTCGAACGAATCGTCGCCGCCGACGGGGACGGCAACGTCGCGCTCGGGGACGACCCGGTGTTCGTGGACGCCGCGGACAACGTCGTCGCCACCGACGGCGCGAACGTCTCGCTCGTCGGCGTCTCCGACCTCGCGGTCGTCGCGTGGGACGACCGGGTGCTCGTCGTGCCGAAAGAACAAGCGCAGAGAGTCCGCGACGCGGTCTCGGTCCTCCGCGACCGCGACGCGTTCTGAGACGGGTCGAGCGCCGCGTCAGGCGCTCCGCAGCCGGCCGCCGTCGACCGGGATGCAGGCCCCGGTGACGAAGCTCGCGCGGTCGCTGGCGAGGAACGCGACCACGTCACCGAGTTCCCGCGGGTCGCCGACGCGACCCAGCGGAATCCCGTCGGACCACGAGTCGAGCCCCTCCTCGTAGCTGTCGTGGTCGCCGCGCTCGACGGCCGCTTCGACCAGTTCCTCGATGCGGCTCGTCTCGTGTGCGCCCGGCAGCACCGCGTTCACCCGCACGCCCGGCGCGAGTTCGCGCGACAGCGACTTCACGAGGCCGATGACGCCGCGGCGGACCGCGTTCGAGAGGATGAGGTCGTCGATGACCTCTCTGACCGACGTGGACGTGATGCAGGTAATCGTCCCCGCGTCGCTCGCTTCGAGGTGCGGCCGCGCCGCCCGCACGGTCCAGACGGCGCTCATGACGAGCATGTCGAACGCGCCGTACCACTCCTGTTCGGTCAGGTCGGAGAAGCCGCCCGGCGGCACGCCGCCGGCCGAGGTAACGACGTGGTCGACGCCGCCGAACTCCTCGACGGCCGCCTCGACCAGCGCCTCGACGTCCCGTTTGCTCGTGATGTCCGTCTCGACGCCGAGCACGTCGCCGTCGAGGTCGCCAAGCTCCGATTCGGTCGCCGCGAGGCGCTCGGGGTCGCGCCCGCAGACGACGACGTTCGCTCCTTCGTCGGCCAGCGCCGCGGCGCTCGCGCGCCCGAGACCGGCCGAACTCGCCGTGACGACGACCGTGTCGCCGTCGAGTCCGAGTTCCATGTCCGGGGCGACGACCGCCGCGAGCAAAAGCGTGGGCCTCGCGGCACGACGTGTGGCGAATCGGGGCCGTCAGAACGGCGGGTCGGTGCGGTCGGCTGCGCGCTGTACGCTGTACGGGCTCAGACGCCGTCGGCGTGTCTGCGGACGCGGACGCGGCCGTCGCTCGTGACGCCGACGAACAGCTGTTCTTTGATTTCTCTCCCCTCCACCGCGTCGCCGGCCGCGTCGGAGACGATTTTCATCAGGTCCGGCGCGGTCTGGTTCACCTTCACGCCCGCCTCGTCGCAGGCGTCGTACACCTGCTTGGGAACGTCGTAGAGGTCGCTTCCGGTCGGGACCTCGACGCGGACCGGCGCGGTGAGCGCGTCCACGAACGTCACCGTCTCGCGGGCCTTCTCGACGTTGGCGCGGGCGCTGGCTTCGATGCTGGAGACGTTCGCGCGCGAGGTGCCGAGGAAGTCGGCGATAGTCGACTGGCGGACCCCACGCTCGCGCAGCGCGAGCACTTCCGCTTGCCTTCGCGTGAGGACGCTCGCGTCCGGGTCGAACCCCGCCCTGTCGAGCAGTTGGTCTACGTCGGGGACCGTCTCGTCGTCGCGTCCGGCATCGCTCATACCTCGGGGTAGGTCTCGGGGGTGAAAAAAGATACAGCAGGCTGACTGTCCACGGGACGCCGCCGCCGACTCGGCGTTACTCGCCCCAGAAGTTGTCTCGGCTGCCGAGCGCCTCGGGGCGCTTCGGACCGTCGCGACCGCTTCCCTTCGATTTGGCGTCCGCGCCGGTTGACTCGCCCGTCCCGCTCGTCTCGCCCGCCTCGTCCCCCTCGGCTTCGGGGTCGAGCGGCAGGCGCTCGACGATTTTCTTCGCGCGGGCGTGGCTCCCCTTCACCCGGTCGATGCGGACGATGGCGCGCGCGTCCGGCAGGAGCCCGTCCACGAAGACGATGAAGCCGTCTTCGGTCCGCCCGACGCCGGCACCGCTCTCGTGGATGTCCTCGACGGTGACGATGACCTCCTCTCCCGGCTTGACGGGCTGCTGTTTGAGCTCGGAGATGGGGCGCTCGTAGTGGTCGCACCACTCCGCGCCGCCGCGGTCGCCGTAGTACTGGCACCCCATGCCCGCGATTCGTTCTGAGAAGCTCGGGCAGTCGTCCGCGAGTGGACAGTCGGACATGCGGGGAGGTACACTAGGGGCACTCTAAACGCTTGCGGGTAGCCCGTCGCCCGCCGAAACGCTTTCCCTCGCGCGCTCGAACCCCGCGGTATGGCAGAACGCGTCCCCGAGTTCGCACTCCTTATCGGCGTCTTCCTCGGCCTCTCTGCGACCGTCTCCGCGGCGGTTCTCTCGGGCGCGCTGTTTCGCCCGCTCCTGTTCGGTGCCGCCGTCTGTTACCCCTTCGCCGCCTTCGGCGTCCTCCGGTCTGACGACCCCTCCGAGGCGCTCCCGCCGCGGGTCGTCCTCGGCCTCGGCGTAGCCATCGGCCTCCTGACCGCGGCGACCGCCGTCCTCGAACGCGCGACGGTCGAACCGCTCGACGGCGTGTTCGCCGCCGTCGTGGTGTCGCTTCCGCCCGTCGCCTACGCGGTCCGGTTCGGCGCGGACGTGAATCCGCTGTCGCCGGTCCAGTCGCTCGCCTGCTGTGCGGTCGTCGGCGCGGCGTTTCTCGCGCTCGCCCCGCGCCTCGGGACGACGAGCGCGCTCCTCGGGTTCGTCCTCGGACTCTCGGGCGCGCTCTACGCCGACGCCCGCGGGTTCAGGCCGACACACCGCCAGCAGCGCGCCGGCATCGCCGCGGGCGTGTTCGTCGGCGTCGCGGTCGCGGCCGCCGGCGTCGCGACGGGTCTCCCTCTCGGGCCGACCACGGCCGCGGCTGTCGCCGCGGCACTCACGCCGAGTCTGTCCGTCGCGCTCGCGAGAAACCGGGGGCAGCCTCACCGCTTTCGGTCGTGACGGGCGCGTGAACCTCCGGACATATCTGGAAAAACAACGCAGACTTCAGGCCAGCGGCGTCCGCTCGACCACGGTTCCATCCCACCTTTTTCCGGAGTTCGCGTTCGCTCACTCCGCAAAAATCTGGACCAAAAACACCGGAACTCAGGCCAGCGGCGTCCGCTCGACGACCGTGCCGTCGTAGGTCGGGTACTGCTCGACGATTTCGCCGTCGTCGACGTCGCCGTCTTCGATCATCTCTTCGAGGAGCCACCACGCGACCTCGACGTGGTTCGACTTGATGCTGTAGAACTCGTCGGGGACGCCGAGTTCGATGAACCGCTCGGCGGGCGTGTAGGTCTTGCCGTAGACGAGCGTGCCGTCGTCCGTCACCTCGTCGAAGGGGCGGCGGAGGTTGCGGGCCATGCGCTTCAGGCGATTTCTGTGCTGGGCGGCGTCCTTGAACACGGAGGTGCAGAAGTAGACGCGCTCGTGGTCGCCCATCTCGTCGAGGATGGCCTCCTTCGAGCCGTCGACCGCCGACATGTGGCCGTCTTGCAGTTCGTAGCCCTTCTCCTGCATCCGCCGGTAGTTCCCGTCGGACATCTCGAACTCGTTGATGTTGCAGAACTCCGCGGCCCCCTCGTCGAGGAACTCGAGGAACTCCCGTTCGGCGCGGATGCCCGGAATCTCGAACGCCGGGGTGAGGCCCTCCTCGCGGGCGATGTAGAGGATATCTTCCCACTCGGTGCCGTGCATATCGCCCCAGAGCTCGAGCGGCGGATGGAAGCGAATCTCGTCGAGACCGGCCTCGGCGAGGCGGCGCATGTTCTCGCGGCCGCCCGTGATTCCCGTATAGAGGTGGATGTGGTGGTCCTCACCGAACTCGTCTTTGAGAAGCGAGATGTATCGGCAGGTCTTGTCGAGCGCCTCCTGCGGTTCGCCGCCGGTGATGGACGACCCGAGCGCGTCCATGCGTTTCGCCTCCTCGATGACGTCGGCGTCGGACTCGACTTTCCGCTCGTTGGCGTACACGTCGGTGACGTTCTTGCGATTCTCGCCGAGCGGGCAGTAGAAACAATCGCGCTGGTCGCAGTACCCGTAGACGAACAGGACCATCTTCCCGCCCATGGCGCACTGTTCGCATCCCTTCGAGATCATTCGATTACGGACACCTACTTGGCGCATCGTCAAAAGGCGTCCGACTTCGGTCGGTTGCTCCCCGGTTTCGCCGGTACGATTATTATTGTCTGTGACTGACACCATCTCATGTCTCTCGGTCCCGTCGTTCGTGTTGAGCCCCCAGTACGGGTGCTCCTCGTCGACGACACCGAGACGGCCGCGGACACGGCGTCGGCGCTCGACGCCTGCGACCGCCTCGATGTCGCGGCGGTCGACGCGCCGACCGTGGCGCTCGCGACGCACGCCGAGACGCCGTTCGACTGTATCGTCACCGAGTTCGACGACACCGCCGGTCTCGATACGCTGCTCCGCGTCCGCGAGCTGCCGAACCCGCCGCCCGTGATTCTGTTCACCCGGCTCGACTCCGAGAAGACGGTCCGCGAGGCGATCGCCGCCGGCGTCGCCGACGTGGTCGACAAGCGACCGACCGACGCTCAAATCGCGGTGCTCGCCCACCGCATCTCGAAGGCGGTCGCCGCGGCCCGCCAGTCGACCGAACTCGACGAACTACACGCGTGGCTCCGCGTCGTCGCCGAGCAGTCGCTCGTCGGCCTGTACGTGATACGCGACGGCCGGGTCGCGTTCGTCAACGAGTATCTCTCGAACTTGCTCGGCTACGACACGGACGAGGTGGTCGGCCGACCCATCACCGAGTTCGTCGTCGAAGAAGACCGCGCCATCGTCGAAGAGAGCCTGCGAAACAGGTCCCACGGCAGCGTCGAATCGATGTCGTACACCGTCCGCGTCCGGGATTACGCCGACGAGCTGACCGCGCTGGAAATCACCGGCCAGCGGACGACGGTCGACGGCGAGCCGGTCGTCGTCGGGACCGCGATGGACGTCACGGCCCGACTGGAGTCCGAACGACTCCTCAGACGGTCCGAGCGCCTCACCAGCCAAATCATCTCGTCGCTCCCGGATATGGTGTTCATCTCGGAGCCCACCGAGTTCGACATCGTCTACATCAACGACCAGTTCGAGAGCGTCTGGGGACGCGACGTGTCGCTTCTCTACGATGACCCGAACTCGTTCCTCGACCTCATCCACGTCGACGACCGAGACCAACTGACGCGGGCTATCGACGAGATGTTCGTCGACATCCGAGACGGTGCCGTCGACGACCAATACGAGTTCGAGTTCCGTTTCGTTCCCGAGGGGAGCGAGCGTATCCACTGGGCCACCGCCCGCGCGGTCCCGCTCCTCGGTGAGAACGGCGACGTGACGAACATCCTCGGCGTGATTTCCGACCTCACGGAACGCATCAGCCACGAGCGCGAACTCGCCCAGCAGAACGCCCGGCTCGACGCCTTCGCCCGCGTCCTCTCGCACGACATCCGCGGGCCGCTGGCGGTCGCACAGGGCCGGCTCGAACTCGCACGCGAACTCGACGACGACAGCCACCTCGACCACGTCGAGCGCGCCCACCGACGCATCACCGACGTGGTCGAAGACGTGCTTTCTCTCGCCCGCGACGAACGCTCCGTCCTCGACGCGACGGAGGTCTCGCTGGCCGACGCCGCGGCCACCGGCTGGGAGATGTGCTCGTCGAACGCCGACCGCGTCCGCTGTGAAATCGGCGAGCTTCCGGTGGTCGAAGCCGACGAGAGCCGGACGACGCGCCTCTTCGAGAACCTGTTTCGGAACGCGCTGCAGCACGCTCGAAACGGCCGCGCCGGCGCGGCCGACCGCGGCGACGAGCCGACCGACCTCGTGATTCGCGTCGGCGCGCTTCCGTCGCGCCGCGGCTTTTTCGTCGAGGACAACGGGCCCGGCATCCCGGCGTCGATTCGCGACCGCGTCTTCGACGCCGGCTTTTCGACCAAAGACGGCGACGGAAACGGCCTCGGACTCGGCATCGTCCAGCAGATTGCCGACTCCCACGGCTGGGCGGTTCGGGCCGTCGACGGCGCGGCCGGCGCGCGCTTCGAGGTGCTTTTCGACCCCGTCGGCGAGGCCGGCGCGGCGGAGTGAGCGCCGCGGCTCACGGGCGGGTCGCGACCGCGCGCCCGAGGCCGACCGCTCGCTCGGTGAGACCGACGGACCGCGCCACCGCGACCGCTCCCCCGAAAGCAGATATATCCCCGTGGCATAGGAGTCAACGATGCTCTTGGTCCTCTGTGTCGACCTCGACGACGACCTCGGCCGCAAGACGGGTCTGTCGACGCCCGTCGTCGGCCGACAGCGCGTCGAGGACGCCGCGGTGGCGCTGGCTACCGCGGACCCGGAGGACTCCGACGTGAACGTCCTCTTTCAGGGCATTCAGGTCCACGACGAACTCCTCGAATCGGAGGACGAGGAGGTCGAAGTCGCGGCGGTCACCGGGTTGGAAGGCAGCGACGTGAAGGCGAACCGCGCCATCGGCGACGAGATAGACACCGTCCTCGCGAGCCTCTCGACCGGCGAGCCAGTCCACGCCATCGTCATCACCGACGGCGCACAGGACGAGTCCGTCCTCCCGGTCATCCGCTCTCGCGTCCCCATCGACGGGGTTCGCCGGGTCGTCGTCAGGCAGGCCCAGAACCTCGAATCGATGTACTACACGATGAAGCAGGTGCTCGCCGACCCCGAGACTCGCGGGACCATCCTCGTCCCGCTCGGCATCCTGCTTCTCATCTACCCCTTCGTCACCATCGCCAGCTTCTTTGACGTGCCCGGTGCGGTCGTCCTCGGCCTCATCTCGGCGCTCCTCGGGCTGTACACGCTGTTTCGCGGGCTCGGCCTCGAATCAGCCGTCGACGAGGCGGCCAACCGCGCGCGGAACGTCCTCTACGCCGGCCGCGTCACCATCATCACCTACGTCGCCGCCGCGGCGCTCCTCGTCGTCGGCGGCGTCCGCGGGGTCGAACTCCTCGAAACCGTCTCGGAGAGCGTCGCGGGCGACCCCCCGGCGGGGCTCGTCCTCGCCACGCTCGTCCACGGCGCAGTCGAGTGGTTCGCCGCCGCCGGCATCACGAGCAGTCTCGGACAGGTGACAGACGAGTACCTCCAAGACCGGTTCAAGTGGCGCTACCTCAACGCGCCGTTCTACGTGTTCGCCATCGCCATCGTGCTGTACGCGCTGTCCGGCTTCTTCCTCCCCGAGGGCGTCGTCGGCGTCCAGAAGTTCTACCTCCCCGGGCTCGCCGTCGCGCTCACGGTCGGCACGCTCCTCGGCGTGCTGAGCACGCTCACGTTCGCGGTGGCGGAGTCGCGCTACCCGACCGGCTCGGACGGCGAAAACGAGCAACCGGCGTAATCGGCGTTCCCCCGCAGACTGTGTTTCCGCTCGACTCCTCAGCTCTCGCGGACGATGACGAACTCCGCGAGGTCGCGGAGATATTCGAGTGGCTCCGAGTCGTCGACGCCCGAGGACTCGAGGGCCGAAAGCGCCTCGTCGGCCTGCTTGCGGGCCCGGCGGTTCGCTTCCTCGGGGGTCAGGTCGGTCACCTGCACGAGCGACGGCCGGCCCATCTCGGCGTCCTGTCCCGTGGGTTTGCCGAGTTCCTCGGCGTCGGCGGTGGCGTCGAGCACGTCGTCGCGAATCTGGAAGGCGACGCCGACGCGGGCCGCGTAGTCACCGAACGCCTCGACGACGTGGGCGTCGCCGCCCGCGGCGACCGCGCCGAGTTCGGCGGCGGCGCGGAACAGCGCGCCCGTCTTGCGGTGGGCGAGCTGCATGTACTCGGCTTCGTTCGAGGGGACCGCGACGAGTTCGGTCGCCTCGCCCTCGCCGAGTTCGACCATCGATTCGGCGACGATGCGGGTGGCGCGGTCGGACGACGACAGGAGGGCGAACGCCTCCCCGAGCAGGCCGTCGGAGGCGATGATGGCCGGGCCGTAGCCGTACTCGGCCCACGCGCTCGGCGTGCCGCGGCGGATGTCGGACCGGTCGATGATGTCGTCGACGACGAGCGAGGCGTTGTGGACGAGTTCGACGCCGACCGCGAAGTCGACGGCGTCTTCGGGGGTGCCACCGACGGCCTCGCAGGCGAGGATGGTCACGGCGGGGCGGACGCGCTTGCCCCCCGCGAGAGCGACGTGGTCGAGTTGGTCGGCGAGCTCCGACGGCTCGACCGCCGAGACGACCTCCTCGAGGCGGTCGTTTACCATCGTGACCCGGCGCTCCAGGTATTCCATTGTCGGTTCGTAGGGTTGGGTAGGGAAGTACGTACCGGATTTCCGAAAACCGAGCGCGGAGGCGGTCGCCGTCGGCGGTTCCTGACCCGTCAGCAAGGTCGAGATTGTGTGCCCTTTCGCGTTCTCTCACGCTGGGCGTCTCACGTTCGTCCACGCTGCCCCGTGCCGTGAGCGAGGAGCGTTTTTGGTGACGCTTTTGCCGAGGGCGGCCTCAGGCCGCCCGCAGCGCAAACGGTTCTATTCGAACTGCTCGATGAGCTCCGGTACCACGTACGACCACCTTTTTCCGGACGCTCACGAGTTCGCGTCCGCAAAAATCTGGACCAAAAACGGCCGGGTGCTTACTCGAACTGTTCGATGAGTTCCGGCACGACCTCGAAGAGGTCGCCGACGATACCGTAGTCAGCGATATCGAAGATGGGCGCGTCGGGGTCGGTGTTGATGGCGACGATGTTCTCGGCACCCTTCATCCCGGCGACGTGCTGGACCGCGCCGGAGATGCCGACTGCGATGTAGAACTTCGGCGTGACGACCTTCCCGGACTGGCCGACCTGCCGGTCCTTCGGGAGCCAGCCGTTGTCGACGATGGGCCGCGACGACGACAGCGTCGCGCCGAGCGCGTCGGCGAGCTCCTGCACGAGTTCGATGTTCTCCTCGTCTTCGATGCCGCGGCCGACGGAGACGAGCACGTCGGCGTCGGCGATGTCCACGTCGCCGCTGCCGACCTCTTCGAACCCGGTCACGCGCGAGCGCACGCGAGACTCATCGAGGTCGAACGAGAACGCCTCGATGGCGGGCTCGCCCGACTCCTCGGCGGCGTCCCACTCGCCCGGGCGGACGGTGACCGCGGCGCGGTCGGCGTCGACCTCGACGGTGGATTCGACTTTCGAGGCGTACATCTCGCGGGTGACGACGAGACCGCCGTCGTTCTCCAGGCCGATGGCGTCGGTCACGAGCGGGCGGTCGAGGCGCTCTGCGACCGCGGGGGCGTAGTCCAGGCCGTTGACCGTGTTGCCCATGAGGACGTACGTGGGGTCGAGTTCCTCGGCGAGCGCTTCGACGGCCTGCACGGACACGTCGTGGTTGAACTCGTCGCCCTCGGCGACGGTGTGAATCGCGTCCACGCCGGCGAGCGAGAGCTCCCCGGCGAAGGCGTCCACGTCACCGCCGATGACCGCGAGGTGGAGGTCGCCGCCGGTGTCGCTGACGAGGTCGCTCCCGGCCGTCACGAGTTCGAACGACACGTCGCGGAGGCTTCCGCGGCGGTGCTCGACGACGGCGAGCACGTCGCTCATTGCGCGCCCACCCCCTTCTCGCGGAGGACGGTCGCAAGGTCGGCGGCCTGCTCCCCGGCGTCACCCTCGAAGTAGGTCGCGTCGGACTCGGTCTCCGGCTCGTACACGTCGGTCAAGACGAGGTCGGACTCGACCGCCGCGGCGTCGAGGCCGAGGTCGGAGAGCGCGAGCGGCTTGATTTCCTTCGACTGGGCCTGTCGAATCCCGCGCAGGCTGGCGTAGCGCGGCTCGTTGATGCCGGTCTGGATGGTGAGGACCGCGGGGAGGTCGACCTCGGTAAGTTCCTCCACGCCGCCTTCGAGTTCGCGGCGGACGTTCGCCACGCCGCCGTCGGCGTCGAGGTCGAGGGCGTTCACGACCGCGGCCCACTCGAAGCCGATTGCCGAGGCGAGTGAGACGCCGGTCGCGCCGAAGCTGTCGTCGTTGGCCTGCACGCCCGTCAGGACGAGGTCGGGGTCCTCGTCTTCGACGACCGCCGAGAGGAGGCGCGTCTTCGCGGCCACGTCGAGCAGGTCCACGCCGTCGAGCGCGTCGTCCCACACGCGGACCGCGCGGTCGACGCCCTTGGCGAGCGCCATGCGGATGGTCTCTTCGGACCGCTCGGGGCCGATAGTGACGGCGACGACCTCCACGTCGTCGTCGCTCTCCTCGGCGATTTGGACGGCTTCCTCGACCGCGTACTCGTCCCACTCGTTGAGGTCGTAGTCGAGGTACTGGTCCGCCACGCGGAGCCCGTCGAGCTCGAAGTCCTCTTCGACCTCGGCTACCTCCTTGACGGTTACGAGAATTTTCATCAACGTTCACTACCGACCGGGGCGAATAAACGTTTTCGCACCGCGGCCGTCCGCGACGCCGTCGCCCGATTACTCCTCGTCTTCGTCCTCGTCGGGCAGCGAGATGAGGTTCTCGCGGCCGAGACGCAGCTTCTCGACGCGCTCCTCGTCGGCCATCGCCGACAGGAGCTGTGAGACCTTGGCGTCGGACCAGCCGGTCTCCTTGACGATGTTCGCCTGCTTCATCCGCCCGCCGCTCCGTTCCAAGAGGAGTTCGACCCGCTCTTCGTCCGAAAGCAGGTCGAGGTCGACGTCGACCTCGTCGCGCTCCTCACCGTCGTCGTCCGGTGCGGACTCGTCGGTCGGCTCCGGCGTCGGCTCCCGTCGCGGTTCGGAGTTCACCGACGCTCCGGCCGGCTCCGCCCCGCTCGGCCCCCGCCGTGTGAACAGGACGACGCCGGCCACGAGCACCGCGAGGACGACCGCACCGCCGCCGACGAGCGTCCACGGAATCGTCTGTTCCGGGCCCGTCGAGACGTACGTCACGCTCAACTGCTCGGTCGACTCGAAGGTTCGCGGCCCCTCGACGACGACGGCGTTGTTCTCGAGCGGGATGTCCGTGTCGCTGACGGCGTACCCCGGCGGCGTCTGAATCGTGAGGTTCTGATTCGACCGAAGCGACGTGAGCCACGTCCCGTCGTTACCGGCCGAGAAGGCGTCGCCGACGCGCAGACCCTCGCTGGTCTGTTCCGCGAAGTCCGTCCACGTGAACGTCAACACGAGGACGCCGGTCTCGTTTTCGACGTAGCCTCTCGTCGTCGCGTTCTGAACCGCCATCGACCGGCCGGTCTGCTCGGCGGCCGTCTGGCTGACGCGTTCGAAGAACGCCGCGTCGGGACCGGCGTCGGCGGTTCCCTGCTCGTACTCCCGTGCGAACTCCTCGAACGCCGCGGTCTCGTTTTGCGTCTCGAGCTCGTAGCGCGTCTCGACCCGCCAGTTCGCGGAGCGATCAGCGCGTAGTTGAATCGAGATTTCCGTCTCCGGTGACCGTTCGAGCGTCGTCTGTTGGGCGGCGAGCGGTCCGCGGCCGAGCTTCGCGAGCGTCGCTGTCTCGTCCGCGTCCGCGCTCGAATCGGTGACATCGGTATCGGGAACGCCGGCGACCGCGTCCGCGCTCTGCGTGCCGGCCGCGGCCACGTCCGTGGCCGTCACTGGGACTGCGACGCCGGCGACGATGGTGAGGAGGGCAACGATGAGGGCGGCGCTCCGCATATACGTAAATCCGTTTCGTCCGGCGATGAAAACGCTTTCCATCGATTCAACAGCGTCAGACGCCGTCGAGAGACGCCCCCGTCGTCGCCGTCGTCGACAGCAGCAAGAGGGTCATTTTAGTACTGCCCCCGTGTACCCTCACGGCGATGAAGGCCCTCCCGCTCGTCGTCGTCATGCTCCTCGTGGCGTCGCCGGTGCTCGGCGCGGTCGGTCCGACCGACGGCTCGTTCCCCTCGCCGGCGCTCGATGGGGCGACCCACGCACAGGTCGAGTCGCCGTCCAACGAGACGATTCACGTCCTCGATATCCCGTCGTCGGAGCTGGTCCGGTCGACGGTCGAAGCCCACCACGTCGACCTCGGTCCCTCTCTCGACTTCTCCGCGCTCAGGACCGGCGGGCGGATTCAGACGGGGGCGTCTATCGAGCGCATCGAGTCCGCGAGCGACGACAGCACCCGACAACAGCTCATCCTCGACGAGCTAAACGGCATCGAGCAGCGCGCAATCGCGCTCCAGAGCGCACAGCACTCCGTCATCGAACGGTTCAACGACGACAACCTCACCGCGCGAGAGCTCCTCATCGAACTCGCGCGAATCGACGCCGAGGCGCGGGCGCTCAACGAGCGGCGCGTCGCCCTCCGTGACGTCACGAGCCGAACGTCGGACTTCTCGATTAGCTCCGGGCGGCTCGCGGCGCTCGAACGCGAACTCGACACGTTCACCGGTCCCGTTCGGACGCACGCGGTCGCGGTCATGACCGGCGAGGCCGACGCCGCGCGGTTCTCCGTGCGGACGAGCGAGACCGGGGTCGTCCTCAGCGTCGTCGCCGACGGCGAGTACGTCCGCGAGGCCTACCGCGCGGACCTCCGCGACCGCGACCAGCGCACGGTCACCTACGAGGAGGCGCTCGACATCGTCGCGGAGAACTACCCGACCATCTACTCCAGCCGCACCGCACAGAACGGGACCAACGTCATCAGTGCCGGCGACAGCCACCGCGTGCGAATCAACTACAACTACGGGCAGTTGACGGCGTACGTTGACACCGGAAGCGGACGCGTGTTCAAGGAGTCCCAGACGCGTCCCCTCAGGTCGATTTCGACCACCGCCACCGCCACCGGGGTCAGAGACGGGCTGGCGCTCACCGTCGACCGGACCTACCCCGGCGGACCGCTCCGAATCCAGTTGAACGAAAGCGAGACGGGCGACCCGGTCGACGCGAACGTCACGATTGGACTCGAAGCCAGCCAGGAGAGCACGCTGTTGGGTCACACCGGCTCCGACGGGACGCTCTGGACCGTCTCGCCGTCAGCGCCCTACACCGTCACGGTTATCAAGGGCAACTCGGCGGTCGTGCTCACGGCCGATCCGACGCCCACGCCCACCCTCGCGGCGAACCCAACCGCCACGGAAAATGACACGTCCCCGACGGTCACGTCGACGCCGACCGAATCGACCGAGTCGCCCGGCCCCTCCCGGACGGTCCCGCAGGGCGCACCCGGCGACTCGCCAACGGTCGGTTCTCCGACGGTCAGCTGACCGGAGCTTCTTATCCCATGACGGGACCACCCCGTCTCGATGCCTCGTCAGTTCCGCCGCTCGACCCGCGGCTCGTCAGTACTCATCGGGAGCGTGCTCCTCATCGGTCTCGTGGTCGTCATCGCGGCCGCTGTTGGCGCGGCGGCGTTCGACGCGGCCGACGCCTCGCCGACGCCGACTCGACCCACGGCGCTGTCGCTCGGGGTCTCGGGTGACACGCTGTCGCTGACTCACGAGGGCGGCGCGCCGCTCGACGTGGACTCGCTCGCGGTTCGTATCTCGGTGGACGGTGAGTCACTCGCGCACCAACCGCCCGTGCCGTTCTTCTCGGCCAGCGGGTTCCAACCCGGTCCGACCGGCCCGTTCAACGCCGCGGCCGACCCCCGGTGGACCGTCGGTGAGACGGCGACCCTCGAACTCGCGGGGACGAACGACCCGACTATCGAGCCGGGTGCGACGGTGACCGTCCGCGTCTTCGACGGCGACACGCCGGTCGCGGCGCTCGAAGCGACAGCGTCGTGAGTCGGTCGCGACGATGCGCTGACAGCGACGAACACGAGCGGCCGTGTCGACCGCGGCGGTCAGCGATTATTCCTCGGGTGCGCGCGCGATGGTGACGATGGCCCGCGGGCTCCCCGGCTGGCGTTGGAGGATGTGGTGTTCGATGTCGACGAAGCCGGCGGCCTCGAACATCCGGTCGGCCTCCTCCTCGTCGTAAAACAGCATGATGGCGTCCGCAAGCTTCTGGAAGACGCCGGATTTCGGGTCGTCGGGGCCGACGACGAGCACCTTGCTCCCCGGTTTCACCACGCGGCGGAACTCTTCGAGCGCGGTGACCGGGTTCGGCCAGTACTCGATGGAGCCGGACGACCAGATAACGTCGAACGAGTCCTCAGCGAAGGGGAGCCGCTCGGCGTCCCCGCGGTAGAACCGGACCTCGTCGTGCTTGCCGAACTTCTCCCACGCCTTCTGCATCTGGTGGATGCTCTGGTCGAGGCCGTGGACGTCGTCGGTGTAGCGGAGCAGTCCCTCGGTTCCGAAGCCGGTGCCACAGCCCACGTCGAGGACGCGGTCGCCCTGCTGGATGTCGAGCATCTCCAGCGCCTCGTCGCGCATCTCCTCGTTCCAGATGAACGGGTTCACCCGGTCGTACACCTTCGAGAGGTACTTGTAGAACAGGCGGGCCCGCGCTTTGTTTTCGAGGACTCCCATCGCGCCGGGATTAGAACTCGCCGATGATAACGGTGCGGATTCGCCGCGCCGGTCGGCGTTCGAGGGGGGTAAATCGCCGCGTTTTCCGAGCGTCTGTCACAGACTTTCCGCAAACACCTTATACAGCGCTTGTGCAACGTTCCTGTGATACGAGTATGCCGAGACAAGAGGTTCTCGAACGAATCAAAACGGCCGAGCAGGAGGCCGACGACATCGTTGAAGAGGCCGAGGCCGAACGTGAGGAGCTCGTCGCGGAGGCGCGTGAGGAAGCCGATGAGATTCGCTCCGAGGCCGAAGAAGAGGCCGCAGAGCTCGAATCCGAGCGTCTTCAGGAGGGACGCGCGGACATAGAGACGGAGCGGGAACGCATCCTCGAAGAAGGCGAGGACGCCCGCGACGAACTGGTTGCCGAGGCGGAAGACCACATCGACGACGCGGTCGAGTTCGCCATCGGCAAATTCGAGGAGGCGGTGGATGCTCAGACCTGAGCAGATGAGCAAGGTCTCGGTGACCGGTTCCAAGGGCGTCATGCCCGAGGTCATCGAGGCCGTCCACGACCTCCGACTGCTGCACGTCACCGAATACGACGGCTCGTGGCAGGAGGAGTTCGGATTCGAGACGGGGTCGCCCATCGAGGGCGCCGAGAGCGCGTCCGATAAGCTCGTCACCGTCCGCTCGCTCAAAAGCATCCTCGGGGTCGAAGACACCGACTCCGGCCGGCAGCGCATCGTCCCCGACGACGCGCTCGGCGAGCCCCTCGAAGAGATTCGAGCCGAAGTCAATGAACTGGACGACCGCCGCTCCGAGCTCGAAAACGAGCTCCGCGCGGTGGACGAAAAAATCGACGCGATGGAGCCGTTCGTCGACCTCGGACTCGACCTCGACCTGCTTTCGGGGTACGAGACGCTGCAGGTCGTCGTCGGCCAAGGGAAGGTCGAGCCCGTCGAGCGCGCCGTCGTCGACGCCGACGACATCCGCGCCTACGAGATTTTCTCGGGCGAGCGCACGCACGCCGTCTTCGGTCGGCCGGTCGACGGTGCCGACGAGATGGCGCTCGCCGACGCGCTGGTCGGCGTCGAGTTCGCCACGCTCGAAGTCCCGGACGCCTCGGGAAGCCCCGAAGAGCATATCCGTGACCTCGAACAGAAGAAGCGCGAAACCGAGTCGAAGCTCGAAACCGTCGAATCCGAGCTCCACGACATCGCCGTCGAGGAGGGCGAGTTCCTCCTCGCCGCCGAAGAGCGACTCGCAATCGACGTTCAGAAGACGGAAGCGCCGCTTTCGTTCGCGACGACGGAGAACGCCTTCGTCGCCGAGGGCTGGATTCCGACGGAGCGCTACAACACGTTCGCGGGCACGCTCAAAGACGAGGTCGGTGAGCACGTCGCCGTCGAGGAGCTCGAACGCGCCGAGTTCTCGCGCGACGGACACGACCACGCGCGAGAGGACGTCACCGAGACCGGCGGCACGGCCGCCGTTACCGACGGCGGAACGGTCTCGATGTCCAGCGACGACCCGCCGGTCGTCCAGAAGAACAGCGGCGCTGTCAAGCCGTTCGAAATCCTCGTGCAGGCGGTTAACCGCCCGAACTACCACGAGCTCGACCCGACCATCATCCTGTTCCTGACGTTCCCGACGTTCTTCGGGTTCATGATCGGTGACTTCGGGTACGGTGTCATCTACACCGCCATCGGCTTTTTCCTCTACTCGAAGTTCGAGGACGGTGCGCTCAAGAGCATGGGTGGCGTCACCCTCGCCGCGGGGCTGTTTACGACGTTGTTCGGCATCCTCTACGGCGAGATATTCGGCTTCCACCTCATCACCCAGTACTTCTGGGAAGGAATGCTCGGGCTGTCGCACCCGCCCATCGAGAAGGGGCTGTCGCCGGCCACCTCTGAGTGGGCCCTCGGTTGGCTCACCGTGAGCGTCGCCGTCGGTATCTTCCACATCAACGTGGGGTACATTCTCGACTTCTTCGAGAACTACGAACTCCACGGCGCGAAGGAGGCGGTCCTCGAAAGCGGTTCGTGGATCCTCATGCTGAACGGCCTGTGGATCTGGATCTTCAGCGACGCGCTCGGCGGCGTCCCGCCGGAGTTCCTGTTCACCACGTTCGCGGCTGACGGGCTCATCCCGCTCGGCTTCTCCGGCTTCTCGTACACTGTCGGCTGGATCGGCCTCGGGCTGTACTTCCTCGGCGCGGGGCTGCTCGGGACGGCCGAACTGGCCGAACTCGTCGAGTTCGCCGCCCCGCTTTCGAACGTCCTGTCGTACACGCGTCTCGGCGCGGTCCTCATCGCGAAGGCGTCGATGGCGTTCGCCGTCAACCTGCTCGTCTTCGGCGTGTACGTCGACGACCACGGCGGCTGGCACTTCGGGCTCGGCGGAATGCCCGACGCTGCTGCACTCGAAACGGCAGGAACCGTGAGCTATCACGGCCACGAAGTGACCGAGATTCTGTTCGGCGGCATCTTCCACACGGGTGCCGCGGGCGTCGTGGGCGGACTGCTCGTCCTCGTCGTCGGTCACTTGGTCGTCCTCGCGCTCGGCGTCACGAGCGCCGGCTTGCAGGCCGTGCGTCTCGAGTACGTCGAGTTCTTCAACAAGTTCTTCGAGGGCGGCGGCCGCGCGTACAACCCGTTCGGCTACGACCGCGAGTTCACGACCGAAGACTAACCCTCATCGTCGATTCTTTTTTGACTTTTGTCCGCTCGGAGCGGCCGCTTTTGTAATGACGACGATTCCGCCGTCGTAGACAGACCGTCCAGACGTTTTGGGAACCTTTATGATACGGCTGACGCCACATGCAGACGTTCGGAGACGACAATCCGGTACTCAGGAACACACAATGATTGAAGCACTTGAACCCCTCATGACTGCACTGCAGAATGAAACCGCTTCCTCGCCTGCGATCACCGCCGACGCCGCGGCGGCCCTCTCCGTCGGTATCGCCGCCTTCGCCGCAGGCTATGCGGAGCGTGGCATCGGCTCCGCCGCGATGGGTGCCATCGCGGAAGACGACGACCTCTTCGTCAACGGGCTGGTCCTTACGGTTCTCCCCGAGACCCTCGTCATCCTCGCACTGGTCGTTGTCTTCGCGGCCTAAGCACCCCCTCTCTTTCCCATTATGAGTTTGGACAACGTCGTTGAGGACATCCGAGACGAAGCCCGCGCACGCGCAGAGGACATCAGGCAGGACGGCCAGGAACAGGCAGACGAGATCGTCGCCGAGGCCGAGGCCGACGCCGAAGAGCTCCTCGAATCGCGGAAGGCGGACGTCGAGCAACAACTCGAACGGGAGCGCGAACAGGCGCTCTCCAGCGCGAAGCTCGAAGCCAAGCAGGCCCGACTCAGCGCCCGTCGTGACGTGCTCCAGCGCGTCCGCGAGCAGGTCGAACGCGAACTCGCCGAGCTGGAAGGCGACCGTCGCGAAGAGCTCACCCGCTCGCTGCTCGACGCGGCGGCGGTCGAGTTCGAAGACGCAAACGAAGTCTCCGTCTACGGCCGCGCCGACGACGAGGAGCTGCTTTCGAGCATCCTCGAAGACTACGACGGCTACGAGTTCGCCGGCGAGCGCGACTGCCTCGGTGGCGTCGTGGTCGAGGGGTCGAACTCGCGCGTCCGGGTGAACAACACCTTCGACTCGGTCCTCGACACAGTCTGGGAGGACAACCTGAAGGAAGTGAGTGCGCGACTGTTCGACGACCAATGAGCACTACCGGCGGCTCGAATCCCGAATACGTCATCGCTCGCGTTCGAGCGCGACGTAGTGCCCTGTTCGGCGACGAGGAGTACCGCAAACTGGTCCGCATGGGACCGGCCGAAATCGCCCGGTTCATGGAGGAATCGGAGTACGAGACCGAGGTCAACGCGCTGGGCAGCCGTTTTTCCGGCGTCGACCTCATCGAGTACGCGCTGAACCAGAATCTGGCGAAGCAGTTCAACGATATCCTCGGCTGGGCAGACGGCCGCCTCTACGACCTCATCGCGCGGTATCTCCGCAAGTTCGACGCGTGGAACGTGAAGACGATTATCCGCGGTCTCTACTCCGGTGCGTCCCGCGAGGAGGTCGAATCCGACCTCATCCGCGCCGGCGAGTTCGACGACCGCCTCATCTCGCGACTGCTCGACGCGGGCGAGATAGAAGAGGTCGTCAGCGTCCTCTCCGGCACCATCTTCGGTGACGGCCTCGCGGCCGCCTACGAGGAGTACGAGGAAGTCGGCGTCCTCGTCCCGCTGGAGAACGCGGTCGACCGCGCCTTCTACGAGCAGTTGCTCGACGACCTGGTCGTCGGCGAAGAGGCAAAGCAGTACCGCGAGTTCCTCGAAGCCGAAATCGACTTCCGAAACGCCCGCAACGCGCTCCGCATCGCTCGCAGCGGTGCCGACCTCGACCCCGTCGACTACTTCATCGAGGGCGGCACGCTGTTCCGCGCGACGGAGCTCGCGTCGCTGGCGACCAGCCCGGACGAGCTGGTGTCGAAAATTCGTGACAGCCGATACGGCGACCGCCTCTCGGCGGCCCTTTCGGACCTCGAAGCGGCAGACAGCCTCATCGGCTTCGAGCGCGCCCTCGACGCGGCGCTCTTGGAGTACGCGGACACGCTCGGTTACGTGTTCCCGCTTTCTGTCACGCCAATCGTCTCGTACATCCTCGCCAAGGAGCGCGAGGTTGACAACATCCGGGCCATCGCCCGCGGCCGCGAAGCCGGGCTGGACCCCGATGCAATAGAAGCGGAGCTGGTCATCCTATGAGCCAGGAAATCGCAGTTATCGGCAGTCCGGACTTCACCACGGGCTTTCGGCTTGCGGGCGTCCGCAAGTTCGAGAACGTCCCGGACGAAGCGAAGGACGACGAACTCGACGAGGCCGTGACGCGGACGCTGGAGGACGAGGATGTCGGCATCATCGTGATGCACGAAGACGACCTCGACCACCTCTCGCGTAACGCCCGGCAGTCGGTCGAGCGCAGCATCGAGCCGACGCTCGTGACGCTCGGCGGTTCCGGCGGCGCGAGCGGCCTCCGTGACCAGATCAAGAGAGCAATCGGTATCGATCTGATGGACGAATAACCAAACATGAGTCAGGCAACACAAGATTCCGTTCGCGAGGACGGTGTCATCGCAAGCGTGAGTGGTCCGGTCGTGACCGCCCGTGGCCTCGACGCCCGCATGAACGACGTCGTCTACGTCGGCGACGAAGGGCTGATGGGCGAGGTCATCGAAATCGAGGGCGACCTCACGACTATTCAGGTGTACGAAGAGACCTCCGGCGTCGGTCCCGGCGAACCCGTCGAGAGTACGGGCGAACCGCTGACCGTCGACCTCGGCCCGGGGATGATGGACGCCATCTACGACGGCGTCCAGCGTCCGCTGGACGTGCTGGAGTCGAAGATGAACTCGGCGTTCCTCGACCGCGGTGTCGACGCGCCGGGTATCGACCTCGAAAAGGAGTGGGAGTTCGAACCCACCGTCTCCGAGGGCGACGAGGTCGCCTCCGGCGACGTCGTGGGGACGGTCCCCGAGACCGTGACCATCGAGCACAAGGTCATGGTCCCGCCGGACTTCGAGGGCGGCGAGGTCGTCGCCGCCGAGGAAGGCGAGTTCTCCGTCACCGAGACGGTCGTCGAACTCGACAACGGCGAAGAAATCACGATGCACCAGGAGTGGCCGGTGCGTCAGGCGCGCCCCGCCGCGGAGAAGAAGACCCCGCGCGAACCCCTCGTCTCGGGGCAGCGCATCCTCGACGGTCTGTTCCCCATCGCGAAGGGTGGAACGGCAGCGATTCCGGGGCCGTTCGGCTCCGGGAAGACGGTCACGCAGCACCAGCTCGCCAAGTGGGCCGACGCGGACATCGTCGTCTACGTCGGCTGCGGCGAGCGCGGTAACGAGATGACCGAGGTTATCGAGGACTTCCCGGAACTCGACGACCCGAAGACGGGTAACCCGCTCATGGCTCGGACGTGCCTCATCGCGAACACGTCCAACATGCCCGTGGCAGCCCGCGAATCCTGTATCTACACCGGCATCACCATCGCGGAGTACTACCGCGACATGGGGTACGACGTTGCGCTCATGGCCGACTCCACCTCCCGGTGGGCAGAGGCCATGCGCGAGATTTCGTCGCGTCTCGAAGAGATGCCCGGCGAAGAGGGGTACCCCGCGTACCTCGCCGCGCGTCTCTCCGAGTTCTACGAGCGCGCCGGCTACTTCACGACCGTCAACGGCGAGGAAGGCTCCGTCTCCGTCATCGGCGCGGTTTCGCCGCCGGGCGGCGACTTCTCCGAGCCGGTCACGCAGAACACCCTGCGTATCGTCAAGACGTTCTGGGCGCTCGACGCGGACCTCGCAGAGCGCCGTCACTTCCCGGCCATCAACTGGAACGAGTCGTACTCGCTCTACCAAGAGCAGCTCGACCCGTGGTTCGTCGAGAACGTCGAGGACGACTGGGCCGAAGAGCGCCAGTGGGCCGTCGACGTGCTCGACGAGGAGAACGAACTGCAGGAAATCGTTCAGCTCGTCGGTAAGGACGCCCTCCCGGAGGACCAGCAGCTGACCCTCGAAATCGCTCGCTACCTCCGCGAGGCGTACCTCCAGCAGAACGCGTTCCACCCGACGGACACGTACTGCTCCCCCGAGAAGACGTACGGAATCCTCACCGCCATCCACACGTTCAACGACGAGGCGTTCAAGGCGCTCGAAGCCGGCGTCCCCGTCGAAGAGATTCAGGCCATCGAGGCGGCTCCCCGGCTGAACCGCATCGGTGTGCAGGAAGACTGGGAGGCGTACATCGAGGACCTCAAAGCAGAGATCACCGAGCAGCTCCGCGAGCTGTACTGAGACCATGAAGGAATACCAGACCATCACCGAAATCAGCGGCCCGCTGGTGTTCGCCGAGGTCGACGAGCCGATCGGTTACGACGAAATCGTCGAAATCGAGACGCCCCAAGGCGAGACCAAGCGCGGACAGGTCCTCGAATCCTCCGAGGGCCTCGTCGCGATTCAGGTGTTCGAAGGCACGACCGGTATCGACAGGAACGCGTCCGTCAAGTTCCTCGGCGAGACCCTCAAGATGCCCGTGACCGAGGACCTCCTCGGGCGCGTGCTCGACGGGTCCGGCCAGCCCATCGACGGCGGCCCCGAGATCGTCCCCGACGAGCGTCGGGACATCGTCGGCGCGGCAATCAACCCCTACTCCCGCGAGTACCCCGAGGAGTTCATCCAGACCGGCGTTTCCGCCATCGACGGCATGAACACCCTCGTCCGCGGCCAGAAGCTCCCCATCTTCTCCGCGTCGGGGCTTCCCCACAACGACCTCGCGCTCCAGATCGCCCGTCAGGCGACGGTGCCCGAGGACGAAGACAGCGGCGAAGAATCGGAGTTCGCAGTCGTCTTCGGCGCGATGGGTATCACGCAGGAAGAGGCCAACGAGTTCATGGAGGACTTCGAGCGCACGGGCGCACTCGAACGCTCGGTCGTCTTCACGAACCTCGCGGACGACCCCGCAGTCGAGCGGACGGTCACGCCGCGACTCGCGCTGACGACCGCCGAGTACCTCGCGTTCGACAAGGACTACCACGTCCTCGTCATCCTCACCGACATGACCAACTACTGCGAGGCGCTCCGCGAAATCGGCGCGGCTCGTGAAGAGGTCCCCGGTCGCCGTGGCTACCCGGGTTACATGTACACCGACCTCGCACAGCTCTACGAGCGTGCGGGTCGCATCGAGGGCCGCGAGGGGTCTGTCACGCAGATTCCCATCCTCACGATGCCGGGTGACGACGACACGCACCCGATTCCCGACCTGACCGGCTACATCACGGAAGGGCAGATCTACATCGACCGCGACCTCAACTCGCAGGGCATCCGCCCGCCGATCAACCCGCTTCCGTCCCTGTCGCGTCTCATGGACGACGGTATCGGTGAGGGCCTCACCCGCGAGGACCACGCCGACGTGTCCGACCAGATGTACGCGGCGTACGCGGAGGGTGAAGACCTGCGCGACCTCGTGAACATCGTCGGTCGCGAGGCGCTGTCGGAGCGCGACAACAAGTACCTCGACTTCGCAGAGCGCTTCGAAGCCGAGTTCGTCAACCAGGGATTCGACACGGACCGGTCCATCGAGGACACCCTCGACATCGGCTGGGACCTCCTGTCGACGCTTCCGAAGTCCGAGCTCAACCGTATCGACGAAGAGCTCATCGAGGACTACTACGACGAAGGCGCCGAGTCGGTCGAAGCGGAAGCCTAGACCGCGGCGAACGCCGCGTTCGTCCCTCGGTTCGATTCTCCGCTTCTATTCGCGACACTCGCCTCCCGAGCCGCGCGGCCGCGCGTCGCCCGCGAGAACTTCCTTACGTCTCGACCACGACGACTCCGCATGGACGCCACCTCGTCTTCCACCCGCGTCCTCGCGGTCGTCGGTCCCGCCGTCGACCGGGAGCGACTCGTGGACGTACTCTCGCCGCTTTCGGTGTCGGTCGCCCCCTCGGTCGACGCGGCCGGCCGGCGCGCCGAGGCCGAATCGGTCGACTGCGTCGTGCTCGGAACCGACCGCCTCGCCCACGTGAACGCGGTCCACGGTGCGCTCGCGGTTCCGCTGGTCGTCGTCGTCCCGCCCGACGGCGACCTCTCGGCGGCGGCCGCCCGCGACGCGGGCGCGGCCGACGTGGTCCCGGTCGTCGACTCGAACCTCTTCGAACGGCTTCCAGAACGGGTCGAAAGCGCCGTCGCGTGGCGTCGCCGCGGCGCGGCGGCCGCGAGCAAGATCACGGAGGACCTGAAGGAACAGGCGATAGACGAGGCTCCGGTCGGCATCACCATCGCGGACTGCTCGCTGCCCGACCGACCGCTCGTCTACGTCAACGAGGCGTTCGAGACGATGACCGGCTACTCGGCCGACGCGGCGCTGGGGCGGAACTGCCGGTATCTTCAGGGGCCGAACACTGACCCCGAGCGAGTCGCCGCCCTCCGCCGCGCCATCGAGGCCGAGGAGTCGGCGTCGGTCGAACTGCTGAACTACCGCGCGAACGGCGAGACGTTCTGGAATCGGGTCGACGTCGCGCCGCTGAGCGGGCCGGACGGCGAGGTGACCCACTACGTCGGCTTCCAGACGGACATCACCGAGCGCGTGCGCGCGGAGGCGGCCGCCGAGCGCTACGCCGCCAGAGTCGACGAGGAGCGCGCGCGCCTCCAGACGCTCGTCGAGCACATCGAGGGGCTGTTGGCGGACGTGACGAGCGCGCTCGTCCGCGCCGAGAGCAGACAGGAACTCGAAGCGGCCGTCTGCGACCGCGTCACCGCCGCGGGGTCGTTCGACTGCGCGTGGGTCGGCCACTGCGACCTCTCGCCGGCGGTCATCGTTCCCAACGAGCGGGCCGGCACGGACACGGAGTTCCTCGACGGCCTCGAAATCAGTCGGTCGAATCCCGACGACCCCACCGCTCGCGCCGCGGAGACGCGGGCCGTCCAGTCGGCGGCCGTCGGCGACGGCAGCGTCCACGCCGAGACGCTCGTCCCGTTCGACTCCGTCATCGCGGTCCCGTTGGTCCACAGCGGGACGCTCTACGGCGTCCTGACAGTCTACACCGATGTCGCGGAACTCGACGACCAGGTCCGAGTGGTGTTCGGGACGCTCGGGCGGGCGGTCGGCGCGGCCATCGACGCCTTCGAGAGCCGGCGGTCACTGCTGTCCGACGAGCGGCTCGAACTCGAACTCGACGTGCGCGACGAGACCCAGCCGTTGGTCCGACTCGCCGTCGCGGGCGACTGCGAACTCTCGTATCGCGGTTCGGCCCAACACGACGACGGGACCGTGAGCCTGTTCGTCTCGACGCACCCCGCGACCGAGTTCGAGGAAGCCGACACCGACCTCGACGGCCTTCGAAGCGTCGATGTTCTTCCCCGCGGCGACGACGCGGAACTCTACGAGCTCACCTTCGACGACGGGTCGCTCCTTCACCTCGTCGCTGACGCGGGTGGGCGGCTCGTCGACCTCGAAGTAGACCGCCTCGGCTGTCGGCTCACGGTCATCATTTCCGACCGCGTGGCGGGCCGGGCGCTCCTCGACGATTTGCAGACGGTCGCGGCGAACGCCGAACTCCGCTCCGTCACGAATCGGTCGGAACCGCCGGAGGCGCGCCGCGAGTTCGTCGCGAGCGTCACCGACGACTTCACCGACCGACAGCAGTCGGCGCTCCAACTCGCCTACCTCGGCGGCTACTTCGAGTGGCCCCACGCCGTCACCGGCGAGGAACTCGCGGAGACGATGGGCGTCTCGCGGGCGACGTTCCACCAGCACCTGCACGCCGCGGAGCGCAAACTCATCTCACGATTTTTCGACAGCGACCCATACTAGTCGGGCGGCTCCGGTTTTCCGACGGTCGCTCAACGGCTACCGCCTCCGGTGCGCCGACTTCAGCCCCCGTGGCGACCTGCGGACTGAATCGCGGTACCGACCCGCGGACGTGACACTTCCAAGCACGCCCGATTTCGCCCGGTCCGGCCGGCCAGACAGTAAAAGATTAACACCCCAGGCGAACAACCCCCGGCAACGATGGCCGAAGACGTCAAGCCGACCCGCAAGAACTTGATGGCGATCGAAGATCGCATCGAACTCTCCGAGCGGGGCCACGACACGCTCGAACAGAAGCGTGACGGGCTCATCATGGAGTTCATGGACATCCTCGACCAGGCCCAGGACGTGCGGGCCAACCTCAATCAGGACTACGAGCGCGCGCAGAACAAAATCAACATGGCCCGCGCCATGGAGGGCGACGTGGCGGTCCGCGGCGCGGCCTCCGCGCTGAAGGAGTACCCCGAAATCACGACGCAGTCGAAGAACATCATGGGCGTCGTCGTCCCGCAGATCGAGTCCTCGCGCGTGAAAAAGAGCCTCGACCAGCGCGGCTACGGGCTGCTCGGCTCCTCGGCCCGCATCGACGAGGCCGCGGACGCCTACGAGGAACTCCTCGAATCCATCATCCTCGCCGCGGAGGTCGAGACGGCCATGAAGAAGATGCTCGAGGAAATCGAGACGACGAAGCGCCGCGTCAACGCGCTCGAATTCAAACTGCTCCCGGAGCTGTACGAGAATCAGGAGTACATCGAGCAGAAGCTCGAAGAACAGGAGCGCGAGGAAATTTTCCGCCTGAAGAAAATCAAGGCGAAGAAGGAAGAAGAAGAAAAGGAAGAACGCGCCGCGGAGAAGGCGGCGGCCGAAGCCGACGCGGACGCAGACGCGGAAGCGGCGACCGCAGACTGACCGGGGCCGCCTGTTCTCTCTCGACTCCTCTCTCGGTCGGGTCTCCGACCGTTTTTCATCCTATCGGCGCGTAGAACGTCTCATGTCCTGTCCCGACTGTGACGGCGAACTCGCCGTCTTCGCGGTGCCCGAACCGCTCGAATCCCACGCGCCCGAGGCGGCGCTGACCGTCGGGTTGTGCGCCGACTGTCTCCGACTTCACTCGACCGAGGCACCACTCACGGAGGGCGATTCGCGGCCGCTCGCGGACGCGCTCCCCGAGGGTGACGCGGGCGCGGCGCTCGCGCTCCTCGTCGGTATGCTCGACTCGCTCGCGCTCAACCGCGCCGGTATCGTCGATTGCGTCGAGTTCGCAGAGCGCGCCGGCGCGGACGTCCACCTCGCGCTCGACCGGCTCCAGCGGGCGGCGACCGACCCGCACTTCGACGTCGCTCGGCGGCAGTCGCAGTTGGACGCGTTCCTCTGAGCGCGAGCGCCGCCGCTCTGTGCTGTCCGATACCGTGGCGCGCGAAGACGCCGAGGAGGAGGTCGCTTAGACGCCGGTGGAGTACCGGAGGATGCCGGCGATGCCACCGAACGCGTCGTAGAGCTGTTCGCCTTTCTCGAAGTCGGTGCTGATAAACTTCGTCTCGGTGCCGCGCTGGTCTGCGAGGTCCATGAGCCACTCGATGACGTCCTCGCGGTCTTTCAGTTCGGCCTCCGAGCCGTCGTCGCACTCGTGGGTGGGCGTGTCGTGACGGTGGTCGACGAGCTCGTACTCCTCTTGGCCGCCGCAGTCGTAGACGGCGATGTCTTTCCGCAGGTCCTCGGAGATGAGGAGGCGGTCGACCGACCCCATCACGAGGTTCTTCCGGGTCGCCTCGAACCCGTAGGTGGACTCGTTGCCGCGGTGGAGCTTCTCGAAGAACTCCTCCATCTGCTTTTTGTCCTTGATGACCTCCTGGTCGGCCAGCGCGTCCTGCCCGGCGTCGACGAGGTCGTAGAGGCCGGACTCGTCGGTGTAGGCCACGTCGAACTTCCCGACGACGAGGTCCTGCAGTTCGTGGTGGAGGTAGTCGCCGTCGAGGAACTCGTCTTTCGTCGGCGAGGGGCCGCCCACGAGGATGCCGTCCATGTCGTGGCGCTTGGGGACGAACAGGTCGTTGGCCATGCCGGCGACCTCCTGGTAGAAGTTGTCGATGGCTTCGAGGCGGAGGCGGGCGAAACGCTGGGCCGACTGACCACCTTTTCGCTGCTTGCCGGGGACGAGCGACGAGGCGCTCTTGACGGGTTCGACGCGCTTGCCCTTGAGCCAGCCGACGTTGGCCTCGCGGCGGTCGAGGACGATGAGGCCGAACAGGCCCTTGTCCATGAGCATGTCTTCGAGCGGCCCGGTGAGGAAGTTCGAGTCGCAGTGGTACCGGAACGACTGAATCGGCTCCGGCGGGCTTTCGAGTACCTTGGTGACCATCGTCGTCTGGCCGCCGCCGGCGTCGACCGCGCCGGAGAACATCACGATGCCGTTGTCCGGCGGGAAGTTCCCGTAGTACCGGAGTCGGTCCTTGATGCTCGTCAGGGCGTCTTGGACGTTCGTTCGCGTCTGCTTCGATTTGATGTTAGACGCTTCGCTGTGCTCCGTGATGACGTGTTCGACCACGTCGGATATCTGCTTGTCTTCGGGGATGTAGATGGTGACGAGCTGCGTTCCCGACCCTTCGTACTCTCGCAGGTCCTCGATGACCTTCTTGAATTCGTACTTTCGGCGGTCCTCGCTCGCCTCCTCGGCGTCGCTACTCATCACTCCACCTAGTCCCTCCAGCGGCTAAGTAACCTTTGACTGGGCACGTGCCGCGGTATCTCGCCGCACGAGCGACCGTCCGAACCGACGTGCGGAGACGAGCGTGGTCGGAGAACATTTATGTTGCTGTCACGGGTGGACTTCGACGTTGGAATTATGGCCCGGGTGTACGCAGTTGCCAGCGCGAAAGGCGGGGTTGGAAAGACGACGAGCACGGCCAACCTCGGGACGACGCTCGCGATGGCCGGTCACGACGTCGTCGTCGTCGACGGTGACCTCGGGATGCCGAACCTCGCCGGCGCGCTCGGCGTCGACCCCGACGGGGCGACGCTCCACGACGTGTTGACAGGCGAGGCGGCGGTCGAGACCGCCGTCTACGACGGACCGGCGGGACTCTCGGTGCTCCCCGGCTCGAACGCGCTCGAAGCGTTCGCGACCGCGAACGCCAAGGAGCTCGAACCGATCATCTCGACGCTCGAAGCGAGCTACGACATCGTCATCATCGACACCGGTGCGGGGCTGAGCGACGACACGTTCGTCCCGCTGAAGCTCGCCGACGAGGTTATCCTGGTCTCCACGACGGAGCGCGAGGCGCTCGGTGACACGGAAAAGACCCGACAGCTCGCAGACCGCATCGGTGCCGACGTGGTCGGCGTCGTCCTCACGCGCGTCGACCAGTCGAAGCCGAACGCCGACGTGGTCGCTTCGCTCCTCGATACCGGCGTCATCGCTGTCGTCCCCGAGTCCCCGGCCATCCGCGAAGCGCTCAGCACGCGGGACCCGGTCGTCGTTCACTCGCCCGACAGCATCGCGACCGCGGGGTACCGCGCGCTCGCCGAGGCGCTCACCGGAAAGCCGGTCCCGGTTCCGGGTCTGGACGACGAGGCGGACGAGGCGGACGAGACGGACGAGGCGGACGCGACTCCCGAACCGGCGGACGCCGCCGACCCGGAGCCCGACCCCGGCCCTGACTCCGACTCGGACTTGGTCGAGGACAGCGGCGACGGGGTCGACGACGGAGCCGCCCCGGCGGCGACGAGCGAACACAGTTCGGTCGCCCAGGATGACGCCGACTCACTGGAAGGGCCGGCGGCGACTCCGGAACCCGATTCGGGGTCGGACTCCGTGGCCGACCCCGACGCCGCCGCAGTCGCGGACGAAGACCGGGCCACGGCGGACCCCGAACCCGAATCGGAGGCGGAACCGAACGTCGAAGCCGAACCGGAGGAAGAATCGACTGTCGAGACCGAACCGGAGGCGGAACCGAACGCCGAGACCGAACCGGAGCCAGCAGTCGATTCGGACACCGACGACGACCTCGCGGCGTCGATTCCGTTTTCCGCCAGCACCGTCGAGGAGCCGGACGACCCCGCGGAACCCGACCCTGCCGATGGCGCGGACGCGTCCGAGTCCGCCGCAGACCCCGCCGTGGACTCCGCGGTCGACCCCGGCGACGACGCGCCGGCCGACCCGTTGGCCGCCGACGCGTCCGACGACCCGGTACTCGCGGACTCCGACCCGGTCGGTGACGAGGAGTCCGACACCGACCCGCTGGCGGCTGACCTCGACGCGGTCACCCGCGGGACGCCGGCTGCTGACGAGGAGACGGTCGCCGTGGCCGACGACGAAGTCGTTTCGGACGTCGACGCCGACACCGACTCGGCGGACGCGGACCCGCTCGCGGAAGGCGCGGTCGCAGACGAGTCGCGCTCGGCGTCCTCGGCGTCGGTCGAGGAGGCGGACGCGCCCGGCGCGGACGAACCGCTCGTTGCGGAGGCCGAACCGGATGCGGCCGAGGCCGAATCGGACGCGACTGAGGCCGACCCGGACGCCGACGACTCACCCGAAGACGACGAGGAGGGCGTCTACACCACCTCGCTCGTCGAGGAGGTCGAGTCGTTCGACGACGACGAGCGCGACGAGAAGAAAACGGGGTTCCTCAGTCGCTTCCTCGGCTAAACGGGAAGGTCTTTTACTCGCGTCTGCGGAATGCCCTCTATGGCAGAATCCGAGTCCGTTCCCTTCTGGTGGATAGTCCTGTTTCTCGTTCTCGCGCTCGGCAGCGGAGCCGCCGTCGTCTTCTCGGTCGGCGGGTCGCTCATCTCCGGGGCCGTCGCGCTCCCGCTTTTCTTCTGAATCGCTCGAAAAACGCCGTCACCGAAACACCCGATTCGCCCGCGGTCACATCGACTCGGGCGCTTCCACGCCCACGATAGCGAGCGCGTTCGCCACCGCGTTCCGCGAGGCCTCCACGAGCGCGAGTCGGGCCGCGCCGACCTCCTCGTCGGCGTCGAGCACGGGACACTCGCGGTAGAAGGTGTTGAACACCTCTGCGAGTTCGCGGGCGAACGTCGCCACGGTGTGAGGTTCGAGGTCGTCGGCCGCGGTTTCGACGACCGCGGGGAACCGCGCGATGGTCGCCAGCAGGTCGCGCTCGGCGTCGGTCGTCAGCACCGAGGGGTCGGCCTCGCTCGCGTCGAGACCGGCGGCGGCCGCCTCGTCTGCGATGCCGCAACAGCGCGCATGGACGTACTGGATGTACGGCGCGGACTGGGCTTCGAAGTTGAGCGCCTGGTCCCACTCGAAGGTGATGGTCTTCGTGGGCTGTTTGGAGACGATGTCGTAGCGGACCGCGCCGATGCCGACCTGCCGGGCGATGCGGTCGATGTCGGCCTCGTCGAGGTCGTCGTCGCGGGTGCGGCCTTCGAGGCGGGTTTCGACCTCGTCGCGGGCGCGGTCGATGGCCTCGTCGAGGAGGTCGTCGAGCATGACGCCCGTCCCCTTGCGGGTGGACATCGTCTCGCCGCCGGGGAGGTTGACCCACGAGTAGATGACGTTCTCCAGTTTGTCCACGTCGTTGCCGAGGATGTCGAGCGCGGCGCGGAGCTGGCCGGACTGGAGCTTGTGGTCCTCGCCGAGGACGGTCACGGCGCGGTCGTAGTTGTCGAACTTCCACTCGTGGTGGGCGAGGTCGCGCGTCGTGTACAGCGAGGTGTCGTCCGACCGGAGGAACACGAGGTTCTTCTCGAAGCCGTAGTCGTCGAGTTCGAGCTGCCACGCGTCCTCCTCGTAGACGGCGTGGTCGGTCTCCTTGAGGCGCTCCGCGAGGTCGCGGGTGCTCCCGTCGAACATGAACCGCGTCTCCTTGACGAACTCGTCGAACTCCGCGGGGAGGCGTTCGAGGCACTCGCGCATGCCGCCGAGCACCCGGTCGACCACGGTCTCGACGCGGGCGTACGTCTCCTCGTCGCCCTCCTCGATGCCCTGGAGAATCTCGGTGATTTCCGCTTCGGCCCGTTCGACTTCCTCGGGGTCGGCCTCCTCGAGGAACGCGTTGCCCTTGCGGTAGTAGCGGACGAGGTCGTACTCGACGCGCTCCCGTGCGGGTTCGCCCTCGAGGTCATCCTCGTCGAACGTCTCGTAGGCCCACGTGAAGACGGCCATCTGGCGGCCGGCGTCGTTCACGTAGTAGTGGCGATCCACGTCGTTGCCGGCGAAGTCGAGCAGGTTGGCGACGGCGTCGCCGATGACCGGATTGCGGGTGCGGCCGACGTGGACCGGCCCGGTCGGGTTCGCGCTCGTGTGCTCGACGACGACGCTGTCGCCGGTCGCGGGCAGGCGACCGTACGCCTCGTCGCTCGCGGCGGCGTCGAGGGTATCGTCGTAGTAGGCGTCGGAGACGTGGAAGTTGACGTACGGGCCCTGCGTGTCGACCGCGGCGAGGTAGTCGTAGCCCTCGACGGAGAGTTCGTCTGCGATGTCGGCGGCGATTTTCGGCGGCGGCGCGCCGACGACCCCGGCGAGTCGGAAGGCGACGCTGGAGGCGAGCGTCGCGGGTACGTCCTCCGGCGGCTCCTCGACCCCGAGGTCGTCGGTGGGCAGGTCGAGCGACGAAAGCGCCGCAGAGAGCGCCGTCTCGACCTCCTCACGGAACTGTCTGAACATGTACGCGGATTCTCGATAGGCGGCTAAAGGCCTTTCCGAACCGTCCGGGCGACCGCGGCCCGTGCCGACCGGGGGACGTTCGCTCCCCTCGGTTTTCGGGGTGGTCTTAGCGCTACCCGCGTCGATACCTTACTAGTAAGGTAGTAGTGGTATATCGTCCGGGAACGACGTTCAAACCACGGGGCGGCGACCCGCCGCCCTCGCCACCCACCCATGAGTCAATGCAACCACTGCGATGCGTTCGTGTCGAACAACTTCGTCCGTGTCTTCGGTGACGAGGACGGCAACGTCTACGCGTGTCCCAGTTGCTCGGCGAACGCGGGTATCTCACAGGTCAGCTCCGAGCGGCGGGCGTCGTCGCTCTGAGGTCGCCGTTCGGTCGTCGACCCGACGGATTCGGACGAATTCACGGATTCGGGCGCGCGGAACCGCACGCACGGTATCACTCCCTCGCTTCCCCACAGCGTCCCGTGTCGTCCCCCACCGTTCCGCGCGCCTCGGACTCGTTCGACGTCGCCCCAACTCGGCCCGACGTGCCCCGATTCGGTCCCGGTCCATCGCCCCCGGCCGCGGACCGCCACCTCGGCCGTGAGCCGCGCTCCACCGATTCCAACGGCTGACGCCCACTCGTCGAATCACGCGGTGCGGCAGCGCTTCCCCCGGACCCATTCCTTCTCACCGCGGTAGACTGACCGACGGACTTACCCGTTCCCGATTGGAACTATCGCGTATCTACGGCGGTTCCACCCCGCCGGTTCTCTCCCCGCCATCTATCTCATTTTTGAGACGCATTCCACTTACGATACGCTTATGGGGCGCGCGTTCGAAGCCGGGAGTATGTCAGAATCGGCAGTCGCCGCGGCGGTCGGGTACGACGAGTTGGCCACGCTCAAGCTCGTCGCGCTCGACGGCGGGCGCTCCGGCCCGGTCAAGCTCTCCTGTTCCGGCGTCGCGAATCGACTCGACGTGTCGAACCAGACGGCCTCTCGCCGGCTTCAACGCCTCGAAGAGGCCGACTTCATCGACCGCGAGGTCGTCTCCGACGGCCAGTGGATAACCATCACCGACGCGGGCGAGTCCGCGCTCAGACAGGAGTACGCCGACTACCGGCGCATCTTCGAGACGCCCTCCGTGGTCGTCCTCGAGGGCGAAGTCACCGGCGGAATGGGCGAGGGTCGCCACTACATCTCGCTTTCGGGGTACATGAAGCAGTTCAAAGACCGACTCGGCTACGAGCCGTTCCCCGGCACGCTGAACGTCCGCCTCGACGACGACGCGGTCCGCGCCCGCGCCGGGATGACCGCCCTCGACGCGGTTCCCATCGACGGCTGGGAGGACGACGAGCGCACCTTCGGCCCGGCGACGTGCTACGCCGCCTCCGTCGCAGCCGGCGGCGACTCCTACGAGCCGGTCCACATCATCGTCCCCGAGCGGACCCACCACGACGAGTCGCAACTGGAGATAATCGCGCCCGACAAGCTCCGCGACGAACTCGACCTCGACGACGGCGACGCGGTCACGGTCCGCGTCGAGGAGGCGGAGTACGAATGAGCCGCACCGCCGAATCGACCGGCGACTTCGACGCCGTCTCGCGCGTCCTCGACGCCTTCCGCGCCGGCGAGCCGGTGCTCGTCCACGACTTCGACGACCGCGAGGGCGAGACTGACCTCGTCTACCCCGCGGGCGCGGTCGGTTCCGCCGACGTGGCCCGGATGCGCAACGACGCCGGCGGCCTCGTCTGCGTCGCCCTTCCGAACGACGTGTCGGAGTCTCTCGGTCTCCCGTTCATGGACGACGTGCTCGACCACCCGGCCGCGTCGTCTCACGACCTCGCGTACGACTCGCGGTCGTCGTTTTCCTTCACGGTGAACCACCGCGACTCGTTTACGGGCATCACCGACCGCGACCGCGCGATGACCATCTCTCGGCTCGCACCCGTCGCCGAGGCCGCCCGCGCCGGCGAGTACGACGCCGACGACTTCGGCGGCGAGTTCCGCGCGCCCGGTCACGTCCACCTGCTCCGCGGCGCGCCGAACCTGCTTTCGGACCGCCAGGGCCACACCGAACTCGGCCTCGCCTTGGCCGACGAGGCGGGTATCTCGCCCGCGGTCGTCGTCTGCGAGATGCTCGACGACGAGACCGGCGCGGCGCTCCCGAAAGACGCCGCCCGCGACTACGCCGACCGACACGGCTTCGCCTTCGTCGACGGCGACGGCCTCATCGACGAACTCGTCTGAGCGACCGAGGGGTCGCCCGGATTTACCTTCTCACGCGCGCCCGTCGCGCCACGACCACGTCGGCTCCCACCCGAGCAGTCGCTTCGCCTTCTCGGTCGAGACGAGCGCTTCGTGGCCCGAAAGCGGCTCTCTGGTCTCCGCGTCGGGGTAGACCTCACTGGCGAGCGTCGCAGATTCGACGGTCGTCGAGGTGTCGGCGGCCGCGGCCCAGAACACCTCGTGGCCCGCGAAGTCTGCTTCGAGCGCCCGGCGGACGAGTCGCGCGGCGTCCTCCCGACCGAGGTACGCAAACAGCGTGTTGCGCGCGGTGTGGAAGTGCCCGGCGTCCCGAAGTCCCGACAGCGAGCGGTCGGCCTCCGCGAAGGTCCGGCGGGCCTCCTCCTCGCTCGGCATCCACGGGAATCGGAGGCTGGCGACCGTCTCGGGGGCGTCGTCGCGGCGGACGAACCCCGCGGCGGTCTGTTCTGCGACGTACTTCCCGAGGCCGTAGGGGTTCGAGGGCGTCGCGCGGTGGCTCTCGTCCACCGGGAGGAAGTCGATTCGGGCGGGGTCGGGTTCGAAGCTCCCGCCGATGGCGCTCATGCTGGAGGCGAGGGCGACCCGGTCGATGTCGAGCGCGGCGGCGACTTCGAGGACGACGTAGGTCGATTGGACGTTGCTCTCGAAGACGCGGTGGCCGGGGTCGTTCGTCGGCGTCGAGATGGCTCCGAGGTGGACGAGTGCGTCGGCGTCGACGTCGCTGAGCGCCGCGGTGAGGTCGCCCGGGTCGAGCGCGTTCACGCGGTAGTTGCGGTCCGCGAGCGACGACTCGCTGTGCCGCGAGAGATTCGTGACGGTGTAGCCGCTCGCGCGGAGGTGGGCGACCACGGTCGGTCCGAGGTTTCCGGTCCCGCCCGTGACCGCGACGGATTCGAGGCTCATACCCCCGTCATGGCGGCCCGCGGACAAAACCGCGGGGGACGCGGTAGTCGGGTCGTCATGATTTTAGAGGGGGCCGCCGAAGGCCACTACATGGGATTTGACGAGATGGATGTCTCGACGATCTGGCAGAGTGGAGAGTACAAGGACTGGGAGGACGCGACGGTGCACGTCCTCACCCACGGTCTCCACTACGGGACGGGCGTCTTCGAAGGGGTTCGCGCCTACGACACCGACCGCGGCCCGGCCATCTTCCGCTGGGAGGAGCACCTCGAACGGCTCTATCAGTCCGCGAAGCCCTACGACATGGAGATTCCGTACACGCGCGAGGAACTCACCGAGGCGACGCTGGAGGTCATCCGGCGCAACGACCTCGACGGCGGCTACATCCGTCCCATCGCGTTCTACGGCTACGACTCGCTCGGCGTCAGCCCCAAGGACAACCCGACCGAGGTCGCCATCGCGGCGTGGCCGTGGGGCACCTACCTCGGCGAGGACGCGCTCGAAAACGGCGTTGACGTGATGGTCTCGTCGTGGCGCAAGCACGCCTCCAGCCAGATTCCGACGAACGCGAAGACGACCGGGCTCTACGTGAACTCCATGCTCGCGGGCGAGGAAGCCCGCCGCAACGGCTACGTCGAGGCTATCGTCTTGAACAAGGAGGGCAACGTCGCCGAGGGTCCCGGCGAGAACATCTTCATGGTCCGCGACGGGAAAATCTACACGCCCGGCCTCTCCCAGAGCATCCTCGACGGCATCACCCGCGACACCGTCATCACGCTCGCCCGCGAGCGCGGCTACGAGGTCGACGACAGCGCGACCATCAGCCGCGGCGAACTCAACACGGCCGACGAGCTGTTCTTCACCGGCAGCGCCGCCGAAGTGACTCCCATCCGCAAGGTCGACAACGTCGTCATCGGTGAGGGCACCCGCGGCCCGGTCACGGAGGAGCTCCAGTCCGCCTTCTTCGACCTCGTGGAGCGCCGCACCGACGACCACGAAGAGTGGTTCACCTACGTCGACGAGCAGTAACCCGAGACGCCCGCGAAAACCAGTTTTTTTGCCGCGGTCCCGACGCGAGCCGATAGCGACGACCGCCGGCGCGGGGCGCGAGCCTTACTCGTCGGCGGCGACCTGCCCGTCGCCGGACTCCTCGGTCACTTCGATGTCGAACTCGTCGACGGTTTCCTGTTCTGCGAACCCGGCCGAGAGGACGCGCGTGAGGGCTTCTTCGACCTTCTCGCCGGTTTCTTCGATATCCTCGGGGTCGACCTCCATCACGAACCCGGTGGTGATGTTCGGCGCGGTCGGCATGAAGACGACTTCCCGGCCGTCTTTGGTCGTCTTCCCCGTCTTGAACGCGGTCATGCGGATGCCCGGCCACGTTTCGAGACGGACCGGCTTCTGGAGGTCTTCGGTGCCGGTGAGCGCGGTTTCGACCGCGAGTTTAGAAGCGTTGTAGACGATTCGGACGAGCGGGACCTTGTTCATGGCGGCGTCGAGGCCGGATTCGAGCAGGCGGCCGGCCGTCGTCCGCATCAGGTAGCCGACCGAGAGGACTAACAGCAGGAAGATAATAATGGAGATGACAAATCCGAGCGCCTCCGAAAGCGGCGTCACCGTCCCGTCGGTGGAAAGAACCGTCGCAACGTACGGAATCGACGTGATTCCGTTATAAAAGAAGGCGAGGATGTACAGGATGACGATGAGCGGGACGAGGACTACGAGACCGCTGGCAAAATCGCGTCTCCACGAGGACATTGATATCGGGTACGTGAACCCGTGGGCATAAGGGGATTTCTAGTGTGGGACGAGAGACACGCGCCGTTGTTCGCCTCCCGATCAGACGCCGACGACCGCGCGGAGCGCGAATAGGGCGTTTTCCTTGCGCTCGCGGACCCGGCGGTAGAAGTAGGAGAACCATTTGTCGCCGTAGGGCGCGTACTGCCACACCTCGACGCCGTCGGCGGCGAGTTCGCGCTGGGCGTCCTCGCGCACGCCCATGAGCATCTGCACCTCGTAGTTGCGGTCGTACTCCGCGCCGAGGTCCCGGGCGTAGTCAATCATCTCGGGGTCGTGGCTCCCGACCGCGATGCCGCCGTCGTACTCCCGAAACAGGTACGCGAGGAGTTCCTTGTACGCCTCGTTCACCGCCGATTTCTGCTTGTGAGCCACCGACGCGGGCTCGTCGTACGCGCCCTTGACGAGGCGGATTTTCCCCGGCACGTCGGCGAGGCGTTCGAGGTCGTCGGGCGTGCGCTTGAGGTTCGCCTGCACGCACAGTCCCATCCCGCCGTCGAACTCGCGGGCGAGCTCCTCGAAGGCGTCGAGGGTCACGTCGGTCGTCTCGTGGTCCTCCATGTCGCACCACAGGAAGACGCCGTGTTCGTCGGCCGCCTCTGCGATGCGCCGGTAGTTCTCCTCGAACACGCGGTCGCCCGCGTCGAGGCCGATTTGCGAGGGCTTGACCGACACGCAGGCGTCGATGCCGGTCGAGGCGATGTCCTCGACGAGGTCGACGTAGGCCGCCGCGTCCTCGTCCGCGGGGGCGCGCTCGGCGTAGTGCTCCCCGAGGAGGTTGAGGATGACCGCCACGCCGTCGTCGTTCATCCGTCGGGCGTGGTCGAGCGCTCCCGCCGCGGACTCTCCCGCGACGAACCTGCTCGCGATGGGCGGAATCATAACGAACGATTGCGACCGTCAGCTATTGAGGGTTATCATCGATTCGGGCGCGAAATCGAACGACACCGTCGCCTCGCCCGGCGACGAACCGTCGGAACTTACAGTCTTCGCCGCCGACGGGTCGGTATGGTCGTCTCTCTCGTCGCCACCGCCTTCTGGGCGATGCTGCCCGCGTACGTGCCGAACAACGCCGCCGTCCTCGCGGGCGGCGGTCGCCCCATCGACGGCGGCCGAACGTGGGGCGGTCGGCGCGTCCTCGGGGACGGCAAGACGTGGCGCGGCACCGCCGCCGGGACGCTGGCCGGGACGCTCCTCGCCGTCGTCCTCAACGCCGTCGGGCCCGCGGCCTCGGGCGCGCTCGGCGTTTCGCTCCCGACGTTCCCGCTCGCCGCCGGGTTCGGTCTCGCGCTCGGCGCGATGCTCGGTGACATCGGCGCGTCGTTCATCAAGCGTCGCTCGGGTCGCGAGCGCGGGGCCGCCTTCCCCGGCCTCGACCAACTCGACTTCGTCGTCGGCGCGCTCGCCCTCGCGTTCGTCGCCGCGCCCGGCTGGTTCGCGGCGACGTTCTCCCTGCCCGTGCTCGCGGTGGTGCTCGTGATGACGCCCGTGTTACACGTCGTCACCAACGTCGGCGCGTACCTGCTGGGACTAAAAAACGAGCCGTGGTAATCCACGCGGTTACCGCCCACCCGAACCGTCCCGCTTAAGCGCCTCCCTGAACCCTCTCGAAACAAGATGGCGAACGCAGCACTCATCGAGGCGCTCCGAGCCGCCGACGCGGTCCAGTTCGGCGAGTTCGAGCTCTCCCACGGCGGCACGTCGAGCTACTACGTGGACAAGTACCTCTTCGAGACCGACCCCCGGTGTCTGAAGCTCATCGCCGAAGCGTTCGCAGAGCGCGTCGCGGACGACGACAAACTGGCCGGCGTCGCGCTCGGCGCGGTCCCGCTCGTGGCGGCCACCGCGGTCGAGACGAACAAGCCGTACGTCATCGCCCGCAAGAAGGCGAAGGAGTACGGGACGGCAAAGCGCATCGAGGGCGCGCTCGAGGAGGGCGAGGAAGTCGTCGTCCTCGAAGACATCGCAACGACCGGCCAGAGCGCCGTCGACGCCGTGGAGGCGCTCCGCGAGGCCGGCGCGGTCGTCGACCGCGTCGTCGTCGTCGTGGACCGACAGGAGGGCGCGGCGGAGCTGTTGGCCGACCACGACATCGAACTGGAGTCGCTTCTCACCGCCGAGGACCTGCTGGCCGACGCCGACGGCTAATACACGCTTGTGACTAATTCACTCGGAATCGACAATCGAAGTATTCATTTTTGTGCAAGTACGAAGCCGGAGGCATGAACAGAGCAGAGAAGGCCGCACTCCAGTTGCAGGCTGTCTCCGTGCTCCGGATGCTCAAAGAGACCCGGACGTACGACGAGTTGGCCGAACTCACGGGATTGCCGGCCGGCGACCTCAACCGCTACGTCAACGGGCACGTCCTGCCCGGGGTCGAACGCGCCCGCGAGGTCGTCGAGGGCGTCGGCCGCGACGCGCTCGCAGACGAACTCGAAGCCCGCGTCCGATTCGACGACGAGGGCTACGTCGACAACTCCGGCGTCGTCTTCGACCAGTCGTTCCTCGACCTCGTCGCGCCCGTCGCGGCGAACACGCTGGACCTCGAACGCCCCGACGTAATTTTGACCGCGGCGACCGACGGCATCACCCTCGGCGCGGCGATGGCGAGCTACTTCGGCGCGCGCCTCGCGTACGCGAAGAAGTCGAAAGAGACCGCGGTCGAGGACTTCATCGAATCCCGTCAGCGCCTCGCGTCCGGCATCGAACTCACCTACTACCTCCCCGCCAGCGCCATCGACGACGGCGAGCGCGTCCTCGTCGTGGACGACCTCATCCGCTCGGGCGAGACCCAGGAACTCCTCTTGGACATCGCCTTGCAGGCCGACGCCGACATCGCCGGCGTCTTCGCGCTCATCGCCGTCGGCGACGAGGGAACGAACCGCGCCCGCGAACTCACTGACGCGCCGGTCGGCGCGCTGAGCAGTTTCGACTGACGGCTCACGGACCCGCGGATAAACTGTTCTGAACTACTCAGTTCAATTACGGGCGACGTAGAAATAGGCACTTCCGTGCCGGTCTGACACGTCGAATGGGTGGTTTAATTCACGTTCGTGGATAATTCTGCTCGGGAGGATGGTAATGCTTATGTGTGCAATCGTGGGTATGCTTAGTCGTGCATCATGGGGCTCTCTGAAACCCTCGCAAACTACTTCGACGTGCATAAACACGGGTCCACGGTCAGGACCGAGATTCTCGCGGGCATCACGACGTTCCTCACGATGTCGTACATCGTCGTCGTCAACCCGTCGCTTCTCACAGACCAACCGTACATCGAGGGCGTCGACGGCATCGCCATCGCCGGCTACACGCCGGGCGAAGTCCAGTCGATGCTCGCCGTCGTCACCATCATCGCGGCCGCCATCGCGACCACGATTATGGCGTTCTACGCCAACCGACCCTTCGCGCAAGCGCCGGGGCTCGGCCTGAACGCCTTCTTCGCGTTCACCGTCGTCGGGGCGCTGGGCGTCCCGTGGCAGACGGCGCTCGCGGCCGTCTTCGTCGAGGGACTCATCTTCATCGCGCTCACCGCCGTCGGCGCGCGGGAAGCCATCATCAAGGTGTTCCCCGAACCGGTCAAGATGGCCGTCGGGACCGGTATCGGACTGTTCTTGGCGATTATCGGGTTGCAGGCGATGGGCATCGTCGTCAACGACAACTCGACGCTCGTCACGATGGGGGACCTCGCGTCGAACCCCATCGCCATCGTCTCCATCGTCGGTCTGTTCTTCACGTTCGCGCTCTACGCGGCGAACGTCCCCGGCTCTATCATCATCGGCATCGTCGGTACGTCGCTTCTCGGCTGGGGCCTCACCGCCTCGGGCGTTGTCGCCCCTGAAGCCAATCTCGTCGCCAACTCCTCGGCGGCAACCTACGACATCACGCCGCTGGCCGGGGCGTTCATCTCCGGCTTCGGCAACGTCGAAGCGTTCAGCTTCGCCCTCATCGTCATCACGTTCTTCTTCGTCGACTTCTTCGACACCGCCGGCACGCTCGTCGGCGTCGGGCAGGCCGGGGGCTTCCTCAACGACGACGGTGACCTCCCCGACATCGACAAGCCGCTCATGGCCGACGCGGTCGGCACCACCGCGGGCGCGATGCTCGGCACCTCGACGGTTACGACCTACGTCGAGTCCGCCACCGGCGTCGAGGAGGGCGGCCGAACGGGCCTCACCGCGCTCGTCGTCGCCCTCTTGTTCCTCGGCTCGCTCGCCATCGTCCCGCTCGCGACGGCTATCCCGCAGTACGCCTCCCACATCGCGCTCGTCGTCATCGGCGTCGTGATGCTCCGCAACGTCGTGGACATCGCGTGGAACGACATCACGTTCACCATCCCCGCCGGCATGACCATCCTCGTCATGCCCTTCACGTACTCCATCGCCTACGGCATCGCGGCGGGCATCGTCTCGTACCCGCTCGTGAAGGTCGCCGCCGGCGAGTACGACGATGTCAGCGCCGGCCAGTGGGCGCTCGCGGTCGCGTTCGTCCTCTACTTCGTCATCCGCACCTCGGGGATGCTCCAGGCGCAGGTCTGACCGCGCCGACGACTCTCTCGTCGCGCTGATTTTCTCACGACCTAATCGGATTCATAAAGTATTGAACAACCCCGGTGCTAACCCACTCCATATGAATATTCCCAACGAACGGCTCGCCCTCCGTGGAGCCGTGTTCCTCCTCATTATCGGCCTTCTCGCTCCTTCGGCCGTCTCTGCCGTGACGTACGACCCCGGGCAGCAGACGAGCCTCCAACCGGGGACCGTCACCAGCCCCGCCAACGGGTCGACGATTGTGAGCGTCCAAGGCTACACCTTCCAGGGCAACACGAACCCGAAGAAACCCGCTCGGGTCGTCTCGGTCGGTGAACGCGGGAGCCTCCAGTGGACGTACGACGACTCGGTCAACGGGAACGCGTGGTTCTTCGACGTCGACCCGCTCCCGAACGGGAACCTGCTCGTCTCGTCGCCGCGCGGGACCGACACCGTCGTCTTCGAACTCGACCCGGACACCCGCGAACGCGTCTGGCAGCAGCGCTTCGACATGGAGGACACCCACGACGTTGACGCCTTCGGCGAGGACGAACTCCTCATCGCCAACATGCGCGAGTGGAACGACTCCGCCGGCGTCAGCGAGGACCGCATCGTCGTGTACAACCGGACGACCGACGAAATAACGTGGGAGTGGTACTTCAAGAACCACTTCCCAGCCGACACCGACGGCGGCTACAACGCCGACTGGAGCCACGTCAACGACGTGGACTACATCGGCGACGGTCGGCTCCTGTTGTCGCCGCGAAACTTCGACCAGGCAATCGTCGTCGACATGGAGTCGAAAGACATCGTCGAGCGCCTCGGCACCGACGACGACTACGACGTGCTCAACGAACAGCACAATCCCGACTGGCTGGTCAGCGAGAACGGCACGCCGACCATGCTCGTCGCCGACAGCGGGAACAACCGCGTCGTCGAGTACGCGAAAGAAGACGGCGAGTGGGTCCGGACGTGGTCCGTCGGAAAGAACACGCTCAACTGGCCGCGCGACGCCGACCGCCTCCCCAACGGCAACACGCTCATCGTCGACACGCTCAACCACCGAGTGATAGAGGTCACGCCGACCGGCGAGGTCGTCTGGGAGTACTACGCGACGTGGGGGCCGTACGACGCCGAGCGCGTCGCCCACGGCGACGAGTCCTCCGGGCCGACGATTCGGGACCTCAACGCCAGCGGTTCGTACCCCATCACCGGGAGCGCGAACATCACCGCGGGCGGAGACGGGAGCGTCGGCTTCGTCTCGCGGGTTCAGTCGACGTTCGCCGGGACGCCGCTCGAAGAACCGATGAGCGGGCTGTCGACGCGACTGTCGCACGTCCTGCCGTGGCTCCGTCCGGTGTGGATGACGCCGTGGGACCTGTTTTGGGCGGTGTGCGCCGTCGGCGTCGGGCTCACCGCGACCGCCGGCGAACTGTATCTGATGCGCCAGCGACTACTCGACGCGGTCCGCGGGCTGTTCGGGAGATAACGCTGACCCCGCGGCCGACCCCGCGGCGCGCCTTTCGGGGTCGTGTGGTTCGATTGCAGAAGACCATGGCACTCATTAGCCGCGGCTCCATACCCCAGGCTGATGTCCGACCTCATCCTCTACGAACTGCAAGGCTGTCCGTACTGCGCGAAGGTGAAAGACAAACTCGCCGACCTCGACCTCGAATACGAGTCGCGGATGGTCCCCAGCGCTCACGCCGAGCGCGAGGAAGTCGAAGAGGTAAGTGGCCAGACCGGCGTCCCCGTCCTCGTCGACGAGGAACACGGCGTCGAGGGGATGCCCGAGAGCGACGATATCGTCGACTACCTCGAAGAGACCTACGGCTCGGCGGCGTAAGCGCGCCCGTCACTGATTTTTCCGCCGGCAGTACAGCTCGCCGCGCACCCCGCGACGATTAGCTCTCGGCGGGGTCGCGGGTCCGCTCGCGAATCAGGTCGCGAATCTCGTCGGGGTCGTCGATGGCGGCGAGTTCTTCACAGCTGACGATGCCGGTGCCGTCGACCGACTCGCGCTTCTGTTGTTCCTCGACGAAGTACACCGAGCGCGTCCGCGTGATTTCGCCGAGCGACGACATGATTTGGGCGCGCTTTTCGGCGCTCCGGGTAAACGGCGAGTGTCCGGTGAGGACGTTCGTCTCCTTTTTCCGCCCGGCGTCCTCGCTGACGGCCTTGAACGGCGCGCGGGCGGTCGGGTGGACGGTGAAGCCGGCGCGCGTCAGCACCGACAGGACGTGTTCGTCGTCGGGGTCCACGTCGGGGTCGTCGGGCGTCGGCTCGGCGTCGCGCACGTCCTCCGCGCCCGTGAGCACGTCGACCGGGTTCGAGAAGGGGCGGTCGAACAGCTCTTCGAGGTGAATCGCCACCTCGATGCTCGCGTTCATGCCGTTTTCGTACTTCGAGACGGTGCGCCGCGAGACGCCGAGTTCGGTCGCGAGCTGCCCGAGGCTCCATCCGCGCTCCTGCCGCTCTTCGGAGAGCACGTCGCCGTCGAGGCTCACGTACAGTCCGCCGGGGGCGGCGTAGATGAGCGGGGGAACCTCCTCGACGAACAGGTCCATGGCGGTGTCGGGGTTCAACACCGGCACGCCGTGGCGGAAGTAGACGACGCCGGGTTTGAGGTCCTCGTCTCGGGTTCGAAGCCCGACGACCAACGGCGTGGCGTCGAGATACGAGCCGAGGCGTCGCATCTCCGAGCCGGTGACGCCGTCGAACGCGTCGATGTTCCCCAGTATCTTGAGGAGCAACAGGTCCTCGCCCCTCCGAGCGGCGAGGTCGAAGCTCTTCGGCCGGATGGCGATGCGGTCGCTCACGACGAAGCCCGCGTCTTGGAGCATCGCGGCGACATTACCAACCAGCGCTGACCGGGACATAGGGGGCAATAAGCGATTCGGCCCATAAAGCGTTTTCCCCGATACCGCCGCCCTCGACGTGATATCTCCCTTCTCGATGCCGCATTTATATAGCCGTAATCGACCCGAAAGGCGTTACTGCGCCGTCCGGTAATCTCCGCGTATGACCGTCATCGGCCTCGACGACACCGACTCCCGCACCCTCGGGATGTGTACGACCTATCTGGCGACGCTCGTCGCCGAGGCCGTCGAGGCGCGCGGCGGGACCGTCGAGCGGCGACTCCTCGTCCGGCTGAACCCGGCGGTCGAGCACAAGACCCGCGGGAACGCGGCGCTGGCGATTCACACCGACCTCCCCGCGGGCGCGGCGTTCGACCTCGCCCGCGAGGAACTCGACCGCTGGGCCGTCCTCGACGACGACCGGACCAGCCCGGGTATCGTCGTCGCGCCGGGGTCTCCCGACACGGTTTCGACCGCCGTCGCCGACTTCGCCCGCGACGCCGTCCGCGACTTCCACGACCTCGATGCGGCGGTCGACCTCGCGGAGCGCTCCGGCTTTCTGACCGAGGGCTGGCACGGCGGTCGAGGCCGCATCGGCGCGCTCGCGGCCGTCGGCGCGTGGGCCGCCTTCGACGAGTGGACCCACGAACACATCTCTTACCGCGAGTTCCACCGCTGCGGGACGCCCCGCGAGGTCGACGTCGACTCCGTCTTCGACGCCGCGGACGCGGCGTATCCCGACGCGTGGGACACCGTGGACCGCGAGGAGGGCGAAGCCGTCTGCGTGCCGAACGCGCCGGGACCGATTCTCCACGGCATCCGCGGCGACGACGCCGATACCGTTCGCGGAGTCGCCGCCGCCATCGACTCCGAACCCGTTGACCGCTCGGCGACGTTTCGCACGAATCAGGGGACCGACGCGCACCTCCGGAACGGCGTCGTCTCGGACCTCCGCGACGGCCGCGCCTACCGCGTCGCCGGCACCGTCGCCTCCGAACCGGAGACCCGACCGGGTGGTCACGTCTTTTTCGACCTCGAAGCCGACGGCTCTGCGGTCTCGGTCGCCGCCTTCGAACCGACGAAGCGCTTCCGAAACCGCGTGCGGGCGCTCCGCGTCGGCGACGCGGTCACCGCCTGCGGCGAGGTCGGAGACGGGACGCTCAAACTGGAGAAGTTCGCGGTCCGCGACCTCGTGCGGACGAAACCCGCGACGCCCGTCTGTCCCGACTGCGGGCGGACGATGAAAAGCGCCGGAAGAAATCAGGGGTATCGGTGCCGCGACTGCGGGACCGACGCGCCCGGGAAAGTCGAGCGGGCGGTCGACCGCGACCTCGAACCCGGCTGGTACGAGGTGCCGCCGTGCGCCCGCCGACACATCGCCAAGCCGCTCGTTCGCGGCGGCTTCGACGCGGCGACGCACCCGGAGCGCTGAGGTCGCGGCTCGCGTGTTCGGCGCTCAGTCCTGAACCACCAGCACGTTCGTGTTCTCGCGGCGGTCGACGAACGACTCCCCGGCGGGCGGTTTCACGTCCACGACGAGCGTTCCGTCCTCGCGGTTCGCGCCGAGTTCGGCGTCGACGTTGACGGTCGCAGACCCGCCGTCACCGCTTTTCGCCGTCGCCACGCCGTCGATTTCGGCGGTTCCCGACTTCACGATAACTGTCGCGCCCTCGACGGGGTTGCCCTCGTGGTCGACGACGGTGAAGTTGAGGTCCTGTTCGCCCGGACCGACCACGTCGGGCGTCGGTTTCACGTCGAGTTCCGAGGTGGCGAGACCCTGCACGCCGGAGAGCATGTTGAGCATGACGCTCATGCTGGCGACGCCGACGACGAGGGCGACGACGAGGCGAACCGGGAGTCCTTCGATAGCGCGCGTGTCTGACCGGAACATATCGAGCATGGACCGTCTGGCCGCGGGTTCGTATATAAACCCTCGTCCGGGGGTTCAAGTCGCATCGCGCGGCCAGTCCGTGCCATGCACACCATCGGCCGCAAGTCGGACGAGGAAGGCCCGGTCTGTCGACTCGGATGCTACCGCGCCCGCGACGGGAGCGACGGCGCGACCGTCGGCCTCGACGTGAACCGTCCGCACGCGGCCGCCGTCGTCGGCAAGCGCGGCAGCGGGAAGTCCCACACGCTCGGCGTCATGGCCGAAGGACTGGCACGCGCTGCGGGCGTCGCGCCGGTCGTCATCGACCCGATGGGCGTCTTCTGTGGCCTCACCGAGTCGCCGATAGACGCGACGGTTCACGACTCGCCGCGCGTCCGCGCCGACGCGCTCCCGCCGAGCGCGTGGCCGGAGCTGCTCGGTCTCGACCCGACCGCGCCCGCGGGGTCGCTCGTCTGGCGACTCGCGGCCGAGGAAGACTCGCTGGTGGCGATGCGCGGGGCGGTCGACGACGACGACGCCGCCCCCGAAACGCGCAGAGCCGCGGCGAACCACCTCGCGTTGGCCGACTCGTGGGACGTGTTTCACCCCGAGGGGCTCGACCCGCGGTCGCTCTGCGGCCCCGACCCCGACGTGCTCGACCTCTCGGGACTGGAGGCGACCCCCGCGAGCGCCGTGGTTCGCGTCGTCGCCCGCGGCCTCTACGACGCCCGCGTCGCGGGCTCGGTTTCCCGAATCCCGTGGCTCCTTCTCGACGAGGCCCACGCGTTCGTCGGTGGGCTCGCAGACCCCGCGCTTCGAACGCTTCTCACGCGCGGACGAGCCCCCGGCGTCGGCGTCGTCCTCGCGACCCAACGCCCCTCGGCGCTCCCCGAGGTCGCCGTCTCGCAGGCCGACCTCCGGGTCGTCCACCGACTCACCGCCGGCCCCGACGTGTCAGCGATGGCCGCCGCCGACCCGACGTACTTCGACGAGTCGCTCCGCGTTCGACTCCCGCGGGAACGCGGCTGTGCGCTCGTCGTTGACGACACTACGGAGACCGTCCACGACGTTCGGGTTCGCCCCCGCGAGACGCCCGACGGCGGCGCGACGCCGCGGGCGGTTTCCGAGTCTGGCAGTTCCGAAACCATAGAGTAGCCTCCCCGGAGAACTGCCGTATGGACCGCTCGGAACTGGCGTTGGTCGCCCTCGGCGGGTTCGCCGGCGCGACGCTTCGCTACGCCGTCTCCGTCGCGATTCCCGGCGCGGGCGGCACGCTCGCGGTGAACGTCCTCGGGAGCTTCGCCCTCGGGACGTTCGTCACCTCGGTCTCCTCCCGCCGGGCGCAGCTGTTCTTCGGAACCGGGCTGCTCTCGTCGCTCACGACGTACAGCACGTTCGCCGTCCAGACCGCGTCGCTGTCGCCGGTGGGCGGCGCGCTCAACGTCGGCGCGAACTACGCGCTCGGTTTCGCCGCCGCCGCGCTCGGCCTCGCGTTCGGGGGGCGGCGGTGACTCCCTCGCTTCTCTCGGCCGTCCTCGTCGGCGTCGGCGGGATGGCCGGCGCGGTTTCCCGGCACACCGTCGACCAGCGAGTCGTCGGCAAGTGGAGCACCGTCACCGTCAACGTCCTCGGGAGCGTCGCGCTGGGATTCATCGCCACCGCGCCCGTGGGTGGCGCGGCCGCGACCCTCGCCGGAACCGGCTTCTGCGGGGCCTTTACGACCTTTTCGTCGTTCGCGGTCGGCGTCGCGGAACTCGCAGAGGCGGGCGACTACGGCACGGCGGCTCGGTACGCGTTCGGGACGCTCGTGGCGGCGTTGGTCGGCGTGGCGATTGGGGCTGCTGCTGGTGGGATTGTGGGATGAGAGTAAGTGATCTGTCACTCACTATGTTCCGTCAAGAATAACGCATCAAGTACGCCGGTGAACTCATTCAGAGGCTGGTTAATTAACTCTGACAGGAGCTTGTTTACTGGTTCAATTCCTTCCACGACTGTAGTATGAAATTCTGGGCTCTGTTGAAACTTTTGACTACTGATCTCTAGTGGAGACCGTGCTGAGTAGGAAGCGCAAGTCGGCCATCTTGAGTCAAACGAATTTGGCTAATTAACTGAGCTTGACCTCTTTGTGACGCTTGTATAGATACATAACTCCTGCTGGAATCGTTATCAACTGCACGGCTGAGAACACAAACGAACCAAGGTGCAGTACGCTAATGACTCCCCACAATACTCGGTTCGGTGTCCAATCGCTGTTGTTCTGCTGGAGCGCTTTGACATCTAGGTAAAGACATATTGAGTACAGAGGTGCTAGAAGACCACCGATCAGAATCGTCGCCGCTACCGTAATCAAGGAGAATAGAAATAATAACCCAGTCTCTGGACCGGATGGAACGAGAGTTGGGGGAGAGCCAACTTGGGGTTCGCTAACTAAGTGGAGAAGACCGTACGAAGCCCATGTGAGACCTAAAACTCCGATGAAGAATGCCACTCCATACCACCACCGTGAGTTAGGAGGACTGGACATATCATCTGACATGGGTTTTTCTGACTGAACTCGACTGTTCCTGAATAATAAAACCGGCTGTAGTGGAAGGCGCGAGGATACTGTGTCAACTTATCCTTCGAGACGCCTCGCTAGAGGAGTTGAAATCAGAGACGCGCCCGAGGCGGGAGTTCACCGAACAGCGTGAGGTGAACTCAGGAACTCCCGTGAGTGAACGACGTGAACGAACGGGTGTGACGGGATTTGAACCTCGGTCGCTTTGCTCGCTGACGCTCGCGTCGCTCCCTGGTTCAAATCCCTCTGTCTGGCGGTTACAGCACGTAGGGGTCGCGACGCGACAAGACGCGTCGCTTGGCTTGTAACGTTCGGAAAAGCGCCCGAGGCGGGATTTGAACCGTGCCGACGTCACTCGTTTTCGCTCGCTCGTCGTCGGGTTCAATCCCTTTTGGGTATTTACGAGAATTACGTTCGCGCCGAGACGAGACTCGGCGCTCAGTGAGTAATTCATCGAAAAGTACGCCCGAGGCGGGATTTGAACCTCAGTCGTTCTGCTCGCTGACGCTCGCGTCACTCCTTGGTTCAAATCCCACCCGCCAACGTTCACAGATTTCACTCGCTGTCGCTCGGCGACGAGACGCCTCGCTGGAGGAGTTGAAATCAGAGAAGCGCCCGAGGCGGGATTTGAACCCGCGTCACGACCGTGACAGGGTCGTATGATGGGCCACTACACCACCCGGGCTTACTGAAGTGAGTTTGCGGTACGGAGAGCGCCCGAGGCGGGATTTGAACCCGCGTCACGACCGTGACAGGGTCGTATGATGGGCCACTACACCACCCGGGCCCTCCGTCTGCACTCATCCGTAGCCGAGGTTTATAGATAAGACTTACCATCTGGGTTGCCCTTGGCCCGCGGTACCGCGATTCTCGCCCCGAAGACATTTATATCGCGACACCCCATGCCAACGTGTGACGATTCGCGCATCTCCGGTGCGTGACTGCCGATAGCGTCGCCTTTCTCCGACGCAGTTGGCAAGGGTTAAATGGGTGCGTCCCAAAATCAGCCGTAGTATCCCGTGACAGCTTCTTCCAGCACCCAGCAGCACCATACATGGTAGACGTAAGCCAACACAAACTGGTTCCGGAACACACGAAACTCGACGACGAGGCCGTCGAGGACGTGTTACAGGAGTACAACGTCGAGAAGACGAATCTCCCGAAGATCAAGCTGAAGGACCCGGCGCTCCCCGAGGACGCAGAGCCCGGCGACGTCATCAAGATCGTTCGGAACTCTCGAACGACAGACAAAGCAGTCGTATATCGACTGGTGATTGAATGAACCGACAAGCGCGACGCGAGGTCTCTCGCAAGTACTTCTCCGAAGAACGGCTCGCTGAACACCACTTCCGCTCGTTTAACGCGTTCCTCGAACGCGGCATGATGGACGTCGTCGAGGAGAAGGCGACCATCGAAACGGACATCGGCGACAAGGAGGGCGAGGAACCCGTCTACGTCGAACTCGGTGGCGTCCGCGTGGAGACGCCCCGCGTCCGCGAGGCCGACGGCTCCGAGGAACTCCTCTTCCCGCAGGAAGCGCGCCTGCGCAACATCACCTACTCCGCCCCCGTGTTCATGGAGATGTCCATCGTCCGCGGCGGCGAGGAAGAAGAGGAGGTCGTCGTCGACACCGCCGAGACGAAGGTCGGCCGGATGCCCATCATGGTCGGCTCCTCGAAGTGTAACATCGCGGAGCTCTCCGACGAGGACCTCGTCGAAATCGGCGAAGACCCCGTCGACCCCGGCGGCTACTTCATCGTCAACGGCTCCGAGCGCGTGCTCATGACCTCGGAGGACCTGGCGCCGAACAAGATTCTCGCCGAGTACGACACGAAGTACGGCGACGAGATTCAGGTCGCGAAGACGTTCAGCCAGCGCCGCGGCTACCGCGCGCTCGTGCTCTGCGAACGCAACCGCGAGGGGCTCCTCGAAGTCTCGTTCCCGTCCGTCTCCGGGAGCGTCAACTTCGTGACGCTCGTCCGCGCGCTCGGTCTCGAATCCGACGAGGAAATCGTCCACCGCGTCTCCGACGACCCGGAGATTGTGAAGTTCATGCTCGAAAACCTCGAGGAGGCCGAAGTGCAGACCCAAGAGCAGGCCATCGAGGCGCTCGGCAAGCGCGTCGCCGGCGGCCAGGGCAAGAACTACCAGCTCAAGCGCGCCAACTACGTCATCGACCGCTACCTGCTTCCGCACCTCCACGAGGAGGGCGCAGAAGAAGAGGAAGTGCGCATGAACAAGGCGTACTACCTCTGTCGCATGGCCGAGGCGTGTTTCGAACTCGCGCTCCAGCGCCGCGATTCCGACGACAAGGACCACTACGCCAACAAGCGCCTGAAGGTCTCCGGCGACCTCATGAAGGACCTCTTCCGGACGGCGCTCAACAAGCTGGCTCGCGACGTGAAGTACCAGCTCGAACGCGCTAACATGCGGAACCGGAACCTGACGGTCAACACCGTCGTCCGGTCCGACGTGCTCACCGAGCGGCTCGAACACCCCATCGCGACGGGCAACTGGGTCGGCGGCCGCTCCGGCGTCTCCCAGCTCGTCGACCGCACCGACTACATGGGTGTGCTGTCGCACCTGCGTCGCCTTCGCAGTCCGCTGTCGCGGTCGCAGCCGCACTTCGAGGCGCGCGACCTGCACGCGACCCAGTGGGGTCGCATCTGTCCCTCCGAGACCCCCGAGGGACCGAACTGTGGGCTGGTGAAGAACTTCGCGCAGGCGATGGAGCTCTCCCAGAACGTCGAAGACGAACAGTCGCTGAAACGAGAACTCGCGTCGATGGGTGTCGAGGGTATCCCCGGCATCGACAGCGTCGACGCCGCACCCGCGGACGACTAACATGGCTCAGGCACAGCGAGAAGCGAAAGTATACGTCAACGGTAGTCTCGTCGGGACCCACCCGGACCCCAACCAACTCGCGGCACAGATTCGAGAGGCGCGCCGCCGCGGCGACGTGAGCCAGATGGTGAACGTCTCCGTCAAAGAGCGCACCCGCGAAGTCATCATCAACGCCGACGCGGGCCGCGCCCGCCGTCCGCTCATCGTCGTCGAAGACGGCGAGCCGCTCCTCGACGACGACCACGTCGAGGCGCTCGACAACGACGAACTCGACTTCGACGACCTCGTCGAGCGCGGGCTCGTCGAGTTCATCGACGCCGAGGAGGAAGAAGACATCTACGTCGCGGTCGACGAGGACGAACTCAACGAGGACCACACGCACCTCGAAATCGACCCGCAGCTCATCTTCGGCATCGGTGCCGGGATGATTCCGTACCCGGAGCACAACGCCTCGCCCCGCATTACGATGGGGGCAGGGATGATGAAGCAGTCGCTGGGGCTGCCCGCGGCGAACTACCGCATCCGCCCGGACACCCGCCAGCACCTCATGCACTACCCGCAGCTCTCGATGGTCAAAACGCAGACCACGGAGCAGATCGGGTTCGACGAGCGACCCGCGGCCCAGAACTTCGTCGTGGCCGTCATGTCCTACGAGGGCTTCAACATCGAGGACGCGCTCGTCATGAACAAAGGCTCGGTCGAACGCGCCCTCGCCCGCTCGCACTTCTTCCGCACCTACGAGGGCGAAGAGCGCCGCTACCCCGGCGGTCAGGAAGACCGCTTCGAGATTCCGTCGCAGGACGTGCGCGGCGCGCGCGGTGAAGACGCGTACTCGCACCTCGACGAGGACGGCCTCGTCAACCCCGAGACGGTCGTCGACGAGAACTCCGTGCTGCTCGGCAAGACCTCGCCGCCGCGGTTCCTCGAAGAGCCCGACGACATGGCGGGGCTCTCGCCGCAGAAGCGCCGCGAGACCTCCGTCACGATGCGCTCGGGCGAATCCGGCGTCGTGGACACGGTCACGCTCATGGAGGGCGAAGACGGCTCGAAGCTCGCCAAGGTGTCCGTCCGCGACCAGCGCGTTCCGGAACTCGGCGACAAGTTCGCGTCCCGGCACGGACAGAAGGGTGTCGTGGGCCACTTGGCTCCCCAGGAGGACATGCCTTTCACCGCCGACGGCGTCGTGCCCGACCTCGTGCTCAACCCGCACGCCCTGCCGTCGCGCATGACGGTCGGCCACGTGCTGGAGATGCTCGGCGGCAAGGTCGGCGCGCTCGAAGGCCGCCGCGTCGACGGCACCGCGTTCCAGGGCGAAAACGAAGAGGAGCTCCGCTCGGCGCTCGAAGAGCGCGGGTTCATGTCCTCCGGCAAGGAGGTCATGTACTCCGGCGTCACCGGCGAGAAGATCGAGGCCGAAATCTTCGTCGGCATCATCTTCTACCACAAGCTGTACCACATGGTGAGCAACAAGCTGCACGCCCGCTCGCGCGGTCCCGTGCAGGTGCTCACCCGCCAGCCGACGGAGGGTCGCGCCCGCGAGGGTGGCCTCCGTCTCGGGGAGATGGAGCGCGACACCGTCATCGGCCACGGTGCCGCGATGGTGCTCCAGGAGCGCCTGCTCGACTCCTCCGACAAGGAGAAGGTCTACATCTCCGCCGACACCGGCATGGTCGCCGTCGAGGACCGCGACCAGCGCCGCATCTACGACCCGGTCACCGGCGACGAGGACAACATCCACGAAATCGAGATCAGCTACGCGTTCAAGCTGCTTCTCGACGAGATGGTCGCGCTCGGCGTCCGCCCGCGAATCGAACTGAAGGACGCGGTCTAACCACTCATGTCAATGCAGACACCCAAAGAAATCGGCAGCATCCAGTTCGGGTTGATGGACCCGGAGACGTACCGAGACATGTCCGCGACGAAGGTCATCACCGCGGACACCTACGACGACGACGGCTACCCAATCGACATGGGTCTCATGGACCCGCGGCTGGGCGTCATCGACCCCGGGCTGCAATGCCGCACCTGCGGCCAGCACTCCGGGTCGTGTAACGGGCACTTCGGCCACATCGAACTGGCCGCGCCCGTCATCCACGTCGGCTTCACGAAGCTCATCCGCCGCCTGCTCCGCTCGACGTGTCGGGAGTGCGGTCGCCTCTCGCTGACGGACGAGGAAGCAGACGAGTACCGCGACAAGCTCGGTCGCACGAAGGAACTCGGCGACGACTGGAGCGACGTGATGAAGTCGGCGGTCCGGCAGGCCCGCAAGGCCAACCGCTGTCCCCACTGCGGCTCGCCGCAGCACGACATCAAACACGAGAAGCCGACGACCTACTACGAGGTCCAGAACGTGCTCGCCGGGGACTACTCCGAGCGCATCGCCGAAGCGATGCAGCCCGACCCCGACGACGAGGACGACGAGGGCGTCGACCCCGTCACCCTCGCCAACGAGACCGGTCTCGACGCCGAGCGCGTCAATCAGGTGCTCGCCGGCGAGTTCCGCCCGGTCGGCGACGACCGCAAGGCGCTCGAAAAGGCGCTCGACCTCGACCTCACCGAAGAGGACATGAACAAGCTGATGCCCTCGGACATCCGCGACTGGTTCGAGGACATCCCGGACGACGACCTCGTCACGCTCGGCATCGACCCCGACCGGTCGCGCCCCGAGTGGATGATTCTGACCGTCCTCCCCGTCCCGCCGGTCACGGCGCGTCCCTCGATTACGCTGGACAACGGCCAGCGCTCCGAGGACGACCTGACCCACAAACTCGTGGACATCATCCGCATCAACCAGCGGTTCATGGAGAACCGCGAGGCGGGTGCGCCGCAGCTGATTATCGAGGACCTCTGGGAACTGCTCCAGTACCACGTCACCACGTTCATCGACAACGAGATTTCGGGCACGCCGCCGGCGCGTCACCGCTCCGGCCGCCCGCTGAAGACGCTCAGCCAGCGCCTGAAGGGCAAGGAGGGTCGCTTCCGCGGCTCCCTGTCCGGGAAGCGCGTCAACTTCTCGGCGCGTACCGTCATCTCGCCGGACCCGACGCTCTCGCTCAACGAGGTCGGCGTCCCGGACCGCGTCGCGTCCGAGATGACCCAGACGATGAACGTCACCGAGCGCAACATCGACGAGGCTCGCCAGTACGTCCGTAACGGCCCCGAGAGCCACCCCGGCGCGAACTACGTCCGCCGTCCGGACGGCCGCCGTCTGAAGGTGACCGAGAAGAACTGCGAGGAACTCGCGGAGAAAGTCGAACTCGGCTGGGAGGTCAACCGCCACCTCGTCGACGGCGACATCGTCATCTTCAACCGACAGCCGTCGCTGCACCGGATGTCCATCATGGCGCACGAAGTCGTCGTGATGCCGTACAAGACGTTCCGTCTGAATACGGTCGTCTGTCCGCCGTACAACGCCGACTTCGACGGCGACGAGATGAACATGCACGCCCTCCAGAACGAGGAGGCCCGTGCCGAGGCGCGCGTTCTCATGCGCGTCCAAGAGCAGATTCTCTCGCCGCGCTTCGGAGAGAACATTATCGGCGCGATTCAGGACCACATCTCGGGCACCTACCTGCTCACCCACGACAACCCCGAGTTCGTCGAGACGCAGGCGCTCGACCTGCTCCGCGCGACGCGCGTGGACACGCTCCCCGAGCCCGCGGGCGAAAACGAGGACGGGCAGGCCTACTGGACCGGCCAGCAGATCTTCTCGGAACTCCTGCCGGACGACCTGAACATGGAGTTCACCTCGAAGGTCGGCGACACGGTCACCATCGAAGACGGCCAGCTCATTCAGGGCACCATCGACGAGGACGCCGTCGGCGCGTTCGGCGGCGAAATCGTCGACGCCCTCGCCAAGGACTACTCGAAGACGCGCTCGCGCATCTTCATCAACGAGATTGCCTCGCTCGCGATGCGCGCCATCATGCACTTCGGGCTGTCTATCGGTATCGACGACGAGTCCATCCCGGACGAGGCGACGGCGCAGGTCGACGAGGCTATCGACGCCGCCTACGACAAGATTCAGGAGCTCATCGAAATCTACGAGGCGGGCGAGCTCGAATCGCTGCCGGGTCGCTCCGTCGACGAGACGCTGGAGATGAAGATTATGCAGCGCCTCGGCAAGGCGCGCGACTCCGCCGGCGAAATCGCGGAGGACCACTTCGAGGAGGACAACCCCGCGGTCGTGATGTCGAAGTCCGGCGCGCGTGCGTCCATGCTCAACCTGACCCAGATGGCCGGCTGTGTCGGCCAGCAGGCGGTTCGGGGCGAGCGCATCAACCGCGGCTACGAGGGCCGCACCCTGAGCCACTACCAGAAAGGCGACCTCTCGGCGGAAGCACACGGCTTCGTCGAGAACTCCTACCGCGCCGGCCTCACGCCGCGTGAGTTCTTCTTCCACGCGATGGGTGGTCGCGAAGGGCTGGTCGACACGGCAGTTCGGACCTCGAAGTCCGGCTACCTGCAGCGCCGGCTCATCAACGCCCTCTCCGAGCTCGAAGCGCAGTACGACGGCTCCGTCCGCGACACGTCGGGGACCATCGTCCAGTTCGAGTTCGGTGAGGACGGCACGAGCCCGGTGAAGGTCTCGTCCGACGAAGAGATGCCCATCGACGTCGAGAACATCGCCGACCGCATCCTCACCTCGGAGTTCAGCTCCAACGAGGAGAAGGAACGCTTCCTCGGCGAGCGCGAACCGCCGACCAACCTCTCCGAGCACGCCGAACCGCGTGTCGACGCCCGTGCGGGGGTCGAATCCGATGACTGAACACGACGCAACCGCCGACTACGAGTTCGTCGACGACGCCATCGTCGACGTCGTCGAGTCCAAAGAGCTGTCTCGACGCCTGAAGGACCGCATCTACCAGACCATCGAAGAGCGCGAGGGCGTCACCCTCGACCAGGCCGGCGAAATCGCGCAGGCCGTCGAGGCGCGCTACCTCGACACCCGCGTCGACCCGCTCGACCCCGTCGGGACGGTGTCGGCGCAGTCCATCGGTGAGCCGGGGACGCAGATGACGATGAACACGTTCCACTACGCGGGCGTCGCCGAAATCGACGTCACGCAGGGGCTGCCGCGGCTCATCGAGCTGGTGGACGCGCGGAAGACCCCCGACACGCCGATGATGACGGTGTACCTCGAAGACGAGTACGCGAACAACCGCGAACTCGCCCACCAGGTCGTCTGGAACATCGAGTCCACGAAGATTCTGGCGCTCGGCGACATCTCGACCAACGTCGCCGACATGGTCGTGCAGGTAAACCTCAACGACGAGACGCTCCTCGAACGCTGGCCGACGTACGACGACGAGGGCGTCGTCGCGAGCGAGATCGCCGAGACCATCGAGGACGCGCTCGGCATCAAGACCCGACGCGAGGGGACGCTCATCGAGTTCGGCCCCGAGAGCCCGAGCTACCGCCGGCTCCTCCAACTCGTCGAGGAGCTGCGCGACATCGTGTTCAAGGGCATCGAGGAGGTCTCCCGCGTCGTCATCCGGAAGGAGAACAACGAGGACACCGACGAAGAGGAGTTCGTCCTCTACACCGAGGGCTCGGCGTTCGGCGACGCGCTCGCCATCGAGGGCGTCGACGCCTCCCGGACCACCTCGAACAACATCCACGAGGTGCACAAGCAGCTCGGTATCGAGGCCGCCCGCGAAGCCATCATCGACGAGACGATGAACACGCTGCGCGAGCAGGGTCTCGACGACGTGAACATCCGCCACCTGATGCTCGTCGCGGACATCATGACGAACGACGGGACCATCGAGTCCATCGGCCGTCACGGTATCTCCGGGTCGAAGGACTCCGTCCTCGCCCGCGCCGCGTTCGAGGTCACGGTCAACCACCTGCTCGACGCCGCCATCCACGGCGAGGAAGACGACCTCGACGGCGTCATCGAGAACGTCATCGTCGGCAAGCCGATTGCTATCGGCACCGGCGACGTGGACCTCCGCATGGGCTCGCTCGACGTTGAGGACGCGGACGCCAACGCGGCACCCGAACCGTCCGACGACTGACGATGAAAGTTACGCTGTCGGATACGGCCCGGCGCTTCATCGCCCTCTTCGAGGAGGAGACGGAGGCGACCGCCCACGACTGTCTCGTCTTCGACGACCGGGTCGTCTTCCTCGTCGCCGCGGGCGACATGGCGACGGCCATCGGTCCGGGTGGACGGACCGTCCAGTCGGTCGAACGCCAACTCGGCCGGACAGTCGAACTGGTCGAGGACGCCGACACGCCCGAGGCGTTCGTCGCGAGCGCGCTCGCGCCGGCGGCCGTCCGACACGTAACGCTCTCGCGGCAGAACGACACCGTCGCGTACGTCGAGGTCGCCGAAGCCGACCGCGGCGTCGCCATCGGCGCGAGCGGGAAGACCATCGACACCGCCCGCGAGTTGGCGCGTCGCCACTACGACATCGACGACATCCAGTTGACGTAACGCGGCGGCCGCTTCGACCACACGTTTTTGTCCCCACCGAACGGCGAGCTACGCATGTCGTCGACACGACCGTCGGTCGGGGTCGCCGCCGGGCAACTCGACCCGACGCAGTTCTCGGAGTACGAGGAACTCGCGAGCGCGACCGCGGGGTTCGCCGCCGCGGCGGTCGCGGTCTATCTCGTCGGCCGGCTGCTGTTGGTCCCCAGCGTGACGCGACTCGTCAGCGCCCGGAACCGGGACAACCCGACGTTGCAGTCGGCGACGGAGACCTACGCGCACGCCTTCGTCATCGCGCTCGCGACGCTTGCGGGCGTCGTCGGCGCGGGCTACGCCTCGGTGCTCACGGACACGGCGCTCATCGTCGCGGCGCTGACGCTCGTCGTCGGCGTCGCCGGACAGGAGGTCATCGGCGCGCTCATCAGCGGGCTCTTTCTCGTTGCCGACCCGGACTTCAACGTCGGCGACTGGATATCGTGGCCGGGCGGCGAGGGCGTCGTCGAGGCGGTCGACTTCCGGGTCACGCGCGTGCGGACGGTGAACAACGAGACAATCTCCGTGCCGAACACGGAGCTCACGACGAACGCCCTCACCCGCCCGTACGGCCGAGAGCGCTACCGAATCACCGAACGCGTCGATATCGCGTACGCCGACGACGCGGAACTGGCGCTCCGCGAACTCGTCGAGACGGCGCGGGAGGACGACCGCGTGCTGGACGACCCGGAGCCGACCGCGCGCATCGTCGAGTTCGCCGGGAGTTCGGTCGGGCTCCAGACGGAGTTCTGGGTCGAATCACCGATGGACGTGAGCCTCGTGGACGTTCGCTCACAGTACCGACGGCGCGTCAAGCGACGGTTCGACGAGGAGGGGCTGACGCTCGGGCCGGCGTCGGGACGGGAGGTCAGCGGTCGCCTCGACGTGGACCTCGTCGGCGACCGCGACGGCGAGTGAGCCGCCAGCGAGACCGAAACCTTCCGGTGTGGCGGTCGTTCGCATGCGTGGGTGAAACGACACCATCTCCGGGCGGTTTAGTCCCTCTTCGACGCGGAGGTGCCGTCGTTCGAATCTACGAAACGACCTCAGATGCCTCCTTAGGGGTCGCTAATCGCTCCTGAAGCCGTCTCGTCGGATTCGAAAAGGGAGGCTTAAGTAGCTCCATCTGGAACTGTTGTTCACTATGGCGAACGGCAAATACGCCGCGCGCAAGCTCAAGCAGGACCGGCAGAAGCGCCGCTGGTCCGACTCTGAGTACGCGCGCCGTGAGCGCGGTCTCGGCAAGAAGTCCGACCCGCTCGAGGGTGCCCCGCAGGGTCGCGGCATCGTCCTCGAGAAGGTCGGTATCGAAGCAAAGCAGCCGAACTCGGCGATTCGGAAATGCGTCCGTGTTCAGCTCATCAAGAACGGAAAGCAGGTCACCGCCTTCTGTCCCGGTGACGGCGCGATTTCGTTTATCGACGAGCACGACGAAGTCACCATCGCCGGTATCGGCGGCGCGAAGGGTCGCGCGATGGGCGACCTTTCGGGCGTCAACTACAAGGTCGAGAAGGTCAACGGCGTCTCGATGATCGAACTCGTCCGCGGGAACGCTGAAAAGCCGGTGCGCTAACAATGTCGGAAAGCGACGCACCCGAACCCGAGTCCCCCGCGAGCAGCGAGGAAGCGAAAGAGAACGCGCTTCTGTTCGGCGTCTGGGACGTCTCCGAGATGGAGTACACCGACCCCAGCATGAGCCGGTACATCAAGGCGACGCCCATCGCCCACACGATGGGTCGTCACGCCTCGAAGCAGTTCCAGAAGTCCGAGATCAGCATCGTCGAGCGGCTCATCAACCGCCTGATGCAGACCGAGGACAACACGGGACACAAGCAGAAGACGAGCAAAATCGTCAAGGACGCGTTCGAAATCGTCAACGAGCGCACCGAGGAGAACCCCGTGCAGGTGCTCATCCGCGCGGTCGAGAACGCCGGTCCCCGCGAGGAGACCGTCCGCCTCAAGTACGGCGGCATCTCGGTCCCGCAGGCCGTCGACGTCGCCCCGCAGCGCCGCGTCGACGAGGCGCTGAAGTTCATCGCGCAGGGTACCCTCAGCGGTTCCTACAAGTCCACGACCACCGCCGCCGAGGCGCTCGCACAGCAGCTCGTCGGCGCGGCCGACTACGACGTCCAGACGTACGCTATCTCCCAGAAAGAGGAGAAAGAGCGCGTCGCCGAAGCGGCCCGGTAATCTCTCCACTCTCTTTCGTTTTTCACCGCGGCGAGTGACGACGCCGTACGGCGGGGTCGCTTGTTCGTTCGCCGCTTTCTCGCAGTCGTCGCGCGGCGTTCAGTCGGCCGCCACTCCGGGGTTGACGACGTAGTTTTTCACCACGTCCACGAGCGTCCGGCGGTACTCGCTTTTCGAGGGGTCGGCGGCGAGCGTCCGGAACCGCTCTTTGAACGTGTCGAGCGACACCGACGGCGCGTCGTCGGCCGCGGCGTGCGCGAGGTCGTACAGTCGGTGGTCCGGTTCGACGAGGTCGTGCCGTTCCACGAGCGCGAGGGCGAACGCGGCGTTCACGGCCGTGATTTCGGGGTCCGACCCTGCGGTGACGAGTCGGGAGCCCGGCCGCGCGGGCGACTGCGGTCGGTCAGCGAGCGCCGCGGCCAGTTGCGATTCGAGGAACTGGACGAGTTTGTCCGCGGGCGCGACAGACAGCGTCAGGTCGTCGGCGTAGATGTCCTTGCAGTGGTTGGCAATCTGATAGCAGTGCGCGAGCTTTCGGCGCTCGACGGTCCGGCCCGCGAGCGCGAGAAAGACCGCCTCGCGCGTGGACTGGTAGTGCGAGACGTGACCCTCCTCGTTTCGGGCCATGTGCGAGAGCTCGTGGAGCGCGAGCTCGCGGGCCATCGCGCTGGTGGCGGCCTGCCGGGAGATATTGAGGACGTGACGGTCCTGATAGTGGCCGGCCCACGTTCGGGAGTCGGGGTCGTCCCGCACGCGCACGAACACGGGGTACGAAAGCTCGAACTCGGTTTCGAACAGGTCGGCGGCGCTCAAGAACGGGTCTGCCGGCGCGCCCCCGACGACTCGGAGGTCCATTCAAGTTGAGGAATGTTATCAACCAACATGACTCTTGCGCCGAGCGCGGCGACGAGATTCGCGTCCGGCGGACAGTCGCGCCTATCGTGACAAAAATGCTCATACCCCGGCGGTAGGGCGGCTGAAAATGGGAAATCCGCTCGGCAAAAACACTACTCTTTTGACCCTCCTGCCGGTAGACCCCTGTATAATGGGCCGACGAAAGAAGATCGTCCAGGAATGTGAGAAACTGATGGACAAGCCGGAGCAGATCCGGAACATCGCCATCGCCGCTCACGTCGACCACGGTAAGACGACCCTCTCCGACAACCTCCTCGCGGGTGCAGGCATGATCTCCGACGAGACTGCCGGCCAGCAGCTCGCGATGGACACGAAGGAAGACGAACAGGAACGCGGCATCACCATCGACGCCGCAAACGTCTCGATGACCCACGAATGGGAAGGCGAGAACCACCTCATCAACCTCATCGACACGCCGGGCCACGTCGACTTCGGTGGCGACGTGACGCGCGCGATGCGCGCCGTCGACGGCGCGCTCGTCGTCGTCGACGCCGTCGAGGGTGCCATGCCGCAGACCGAGACGGTCCTGCGTCAGGCGCTCCGCGAGGGCGTCAAGCCGGCGCTTTTCATCAACAAGGTCGACCGCCTCATCAACGAACTGCAGGAAGGTCCCGAGGAGATGCAGAAGCGCCTCGTCGACGTCATCACCGACGTCAACGAGCTCATCCGCGGGATGACCGAGGAGAAGGACTACGACTGGACGGTCTCCGTCGAAGACGGGACCGTCGCCTTCGGGTCCGCCCTCTACAAGTGGGGCGTCTCCATGCCGTCGATGGAGGAGACCGGCATCTCCTTCGGCGACATCATGGAACTCGAACGCGGTGGCGACCGCCAGGAACTCCACGAGCGCACGCCGCTTTCGGACGTCGTCCTCGACATGGTCGCGGAGCACTTCCCCAACCCGCTCGACGCCCAGCCCCGCCGTATCCCGACGGTCTGGCGCGGAGACTCCGAGTCTGAAATCGCGCGCCAGATGCGCGAAGTCGACGACGACGGCGAAGTCGTCTTCATGGCGACCGACATCTCGATGGACCCCCACGCGGGCGAAATCGCGACGGGTCGCCTGTTCTCCGGAACCATCCGCAAGGGTCAGGAGCTCTACGTCTCCGGGACCGCGGGCAAGAACCGCGTCCAGTCCGTCGGTGTGTTCATGGGCGGCGAGCGCGAGGAACTCGACCGCGGCGTTCCCGCGGGGAACATCGCGGCCGTCACGGGTCTCCGTGACGCCATCGCGGGTTCCACCGTCTCGTCCGTCGAGATGACGCCGTTCGAGTCTATCGAGCACATCTCCGAGCCCGTCATCACGAAGTCCGTCGAGGCAGAGCGCATGGACGACCTGCCGAAGCTCATCCAGACGCTCCAGCAGGTCGCGAAGGAAGACCCGACCATCCGCATCGAGATTAACGAGGACACGGGCGAGCACCTCATCTCCGGTCAGGGCGAGCTCCACCTCGAAGTCATCACCCAGCGCATCCGCGACAACCAGGGCATCCCGGTCCGCACCGGTGAGCCGATTGTCGTCTACCGCGAGCAGGTTCAGGGCTCGTCCCACGAGGTCGAGGGCGTCTCCCCGAACCGCCACAACAAGTTCTACATCACGGCGGAACCCCTCTCGCAGGACATCGTCGACTCCATCAAGCTCGGCGAAATCTCGATGGACATGCCCGAACTGGAGCGCCGCGAGGCCCTCCAGGAAGCCGGCATGGACAAGGACACGTCCCAGAACGTCGAACACATCCACGGGACGAACATCCTCATCGACGACACGAAGGGTATCCAGCACCTCAACGAGACGATGGAACTCGTCATCGAGGGTCTCGAAGAGGCGCTCGACGACGGTCCGCTCGCCGCGGAACCCGTTCAGGGGACGCTCCTCCGCCTCCACGACGCGCGGCTCCACGAGGACACCATCCACCGCGGTCCCGCCCAGGTCATCCCTGCGACGCGTGACGCGGTCCACCGCGCGCTCATCGCGGGCCAGGTGAAGCTCCTCGAACCCATCCAGAACGTCCGCATCGACGTTCCGTCCGAGTACATGGGCTCGGCCTCCGGCGAGATTCAGGGTCGCCGCGGCCGCGTCGACGACATGTACCAGGAAGGTGACCTCATGGTCATCGAGGGCATCGCGCCCGTCGAAGAGATGATCGGCTTCTCGTCTGACGTGCGCTCCGCGACGGAAGGTCGCGCCTCCTGGAACACGGAAAACGCCGGCTTCCGCGTGCTCTCGGACAACCTCCAGCGCGAGAAGATTATGGAGATCCGCGAGCGCAAGGGCATGAAGCTCGAACTCTCGCAGGCTATCGACTACATCTAAGCGCGACCCTTCGCGCCGCTTTCGTTTTTTCACCCGGGCAGCGATAGCCCCGGTCCGTCGGCCCCATCCGCGCCGCATCTACCGTTCGCTTCGCTTCTCGGCGGCCGTCTGTGACACATGCCAGCACGCTCCCGGCGTCGGCAAACCGTGTCGGCTGCGAAGGCTTATACCGCGTGGCCGAATCACGGGTAGATATGCGTAAGGGTACGTCTCTCGACTCCTGGCGCGACGACGCGAAACCACGACCGAACCGCGCGTCGCGGACAACAGCGTCGGGACGGCCCACGGAGGTGGGGCGATGAGCGCACAGGACCTCGACGGCGAGAGCGACGCCGAGGCCGACGGAAGCGGCGAGATGCCGAAACCGCACACGATTCGGCTCGAACTCGTCGACGAGCCCGGACAGCTTTTGGCCGCGCTCAAGCCCATCTCCGACAACGGCGGGAATCTGCTTTCCATCTTCCACGAGCGCGGGAGCCTGACGCCGCGCGGACACATCCCCGTGGAGGTCGACCTCGAATGCCCGCCCGACCGCTTCGCGCGTATCGTCGAGGCGCTCCGCGACGCCGGCGTCAACGTCATCCGCGCCGGTGCCGAGCACTTCGGCGAAGAGGTGATGGTTATCCTCGTCGGCGACATCGTCGACTCCGACCTCTCGGACACGCTCCACCGAATCGAGTCCTCGGCGGACGCGACGCTTCAGGACCTGTCGCTGTCCGCCCGCGAGGGGACCGACGAGGCGTCGAGCGCACGGCTCCGACTCGCGGTCCGCTCCGGCCGCGTCGACGAGACGCTCGGAGTCGTCCGCGACATCGCCGCCGAGAAGGAGCTGCACGTCGTCGAGCCGCTCGCGGAGGGGACCCAATGAGCCTCAGACTCGCCGTGCTCGGTGCGGGCGCGGTCGGCGGCTCGGTGCTCGACCTCGCGGGCGACTACGGACACGAGGTCGTCGCCTTCGCGGACTCGTCGTCCTCCGTGGTCGACCCGGACGGTCTCGATCCGAGCGCGGTCCACGACCGCAAGGAACGCGAGGGCGTGGTCGGCGGGGCGGACCCCGGAGCGGTGTTCGACGCCGACTACGACGTGTTAGTGGAGGCGACGCCGACGACGCTCGGTGACGCCGAACCCGGCTTTTCGCACGTCGAGCGGGCGCTGGCCGACGACCGCCACGTCGTGCTCGCGAACAAAGGCCCGGTCGCAGAACGCTACGCCGACCTGCGCGCGCTCGAAGCCGA